>ENA-OUOW01000001-OUOW01000001.1-human-gut-metagenome-genome-assembly--contig:-NODE-1-length-510997-cov-20.928790_pt1 | contig 510997 bp, 328 predicted proteins | sample MGYA00237938_ERZ548769 | MGnify/ENA primary metagenome ERZ548769 (study PRJEB26490, sample SAMN05356870) | human gut metagenome | biome: terrestrial biome; feature: human-associated habitat... | reverse complement strand
TTAAAAGTGTGGCGATACTAAGCCCGACGTAACCTGTACCGGCTACGGCTATTTTCAGTTCCTTATCCATTTGATTATAGTGTTAGCATCCATTTCTGACGTAGGTATATGGAAACAAACCTACCTTAGTAGTTTCCTCTTAAATAAGTCAAAAAATGGAATTGGTTTTCAAATATTGTTAGTTGTAATGGTCCTACACAGGATTTTTCCAAAAACATCCTTCATCTTTCAGGATGTATGTCAATCCGCTCATTATTTTGAAGTTACGATCTGAAGGATGTTTCAGGCATCTTTCAGCCAAGCTTCATTCCGCAGGGAAGAGAACGGAAAATCAATCGGCTGAGAATGAAAAATCATTTGGCTTAGATTGGAAAATCGTTTGGCGCAGAGCGTTTGACGGCTCTCAGCCATGAAAGGGAACTGAAATATGAACATTTCATCTTTCAGTCCGTAATATGTTATATAATAGATATTTACCACACATCCTGAAGGATGAAGGATATTTTTGCAAACTCTTAGGGTTGAGTGTATTTTATCTCGTAATCATCCAATCCTTCAGGGTGTGCCGTTCCATGTCAAAGTTGATTCCGACCTTCACCACGGGCAAGCCGCACAGGGCAAAGCGTTCGGGATAGTTCTTCAAGTCGATCTGTTGCATGGCGACTTCGGCAGATTGGTTCAGTTTCAGTTCCACGACGTAGAGCGTGGTGGCCGTGCGCATCACCATGTCTACCCGCCCACTCGGGGTACGTACTTCCACATCCACATAGATGCCCAAGAGACTGAAGATGATGTAGAGCATCTGTTGGTAGTGGCCTTCGTAATCCGTACGGTCGCAGTAATGCACCGTAGAAAGAAAAGTCTGCAACAAACGTAACGCATCGTCCAATCGTTCCTCGTAAATGGCTTCATAGAGCAAGGCCACGGTGGTCAATCCGTCGGTCGTGCGGCGGTCTAAATAGCCGGGCAAAAGGCTTTTCATCAAGCCGAGGCGCACTTCCTTGTTGGGGATGTCCAAAGTGTAGAGTTGCGTGATGGGGGAATACCCCTTGATGGTGACGTAACCGCTTTGATAGAGCAACGGGGCGATGTCCGTCATGCGTTCCGTCGGGGCATCGAAAGATTCCGCCATAGCTTTCCGTCCTCCGATTTGTTGGGGCTGCACGCCGTACTTCTTCAACATTTCGATAAGGTAAGTGGGCGTACCACTGCCGAACCAATAAGAATCCAACCGCCCGTCAGCAAAAGCGTTCAGTAGGCTGAATGGGTTATAGATGTCCGGTGAAGGCCAAGTGAAATGGTAACCGTCGTAATTGTCCTTGAGTTTCTGCACGGTCTTTTCGCGGCTTATGCCCATCCGTCCGGCCAAAATGTCCAAGTCCTCGTCCATCTGGGTGGCCATTTCCTCTTCCGTGATGCCGCAGATGGCGGCGTATTCCGGCAACATGCTGATGTTTTTAATGTTGTTCAACTCGCTGAAGATGCTCAGTTGCGAGAACTTGGTAATGCCCGTCAGGAACACGAAGCGCAGGTAAGGGTCGCAGGCTTTAAGGGGACTATAGAAATTACGCATAATATTGCGGAGGATGGGCAGGTTCTTTTCTTCATGCACCACGTCGAGCAAGGGCGCATCGTATTCGTCGATGAGCACCACCACTTGGCGGCCTGTCTGTTCGTAGGCTCGGCGGATGATGCCTTGAAAGCGTTGGTTCACATTTTCCTCACCTTCGCCACGGCCATATACGTTTTCATATTCTATCAGTTTCAGGTTCAGCTCGCTTTCCAAACGTTCTTTGTCCACGTGCTTCGCCGTGCTCATGTCAAAACGCAAAACAGGATATTCCGTCCATTCCGTTTCCAGCCGTTCCAAAGCCAATCCCCTGAACAGTTCTCTACGCCCTTCAAAATAGGCTTCCAAAGTACTTGTCAACAGCGACTTTCCGAAACGACGGGGACGGCTCAGGAATATGTAATTTGAGTCGGAATGCGCCATACGGTAGACGTATTCCGTCTTGTCTATATACAAGTAATTGCCGTTCCTTATCTTTTCAAACGTTTGTATGCCAATAGGATAAAGCCTTCTCAAAAAAAACATTCCAAGTCCTCCCTTTTATTTCATTTCCGTTCCATCACGTACCTTCAACATCCCGGGAAATCCATAACATCTTCTCAGAATCCGTACACCAACCGGATACTTCATCCAAGCCTTTGCCATAACACCCACGTAAAGGTAGAAAAATCAAACAGACATTCCAAACTTTCCGGCTATAAATATTTATCCCCGATGCCCCAGCCATTCGTCATAATCATCCAGCCACTGCAAAAGTTGCCGCTTGCTTTTCTTCATATCAGGCTCCCTGCGCCATGGGACGATTAAAGCATGAGCCTCATGGTAATACATGTTATTATCCGTACAACCATACAACGTAGCCAATAACAAGGCACGGGATTGCTCCGCTTTCAGCAAAGGCAGGATGGTGCGGGAAAAAGCTTCCAACTCGCCCCTCTCTTCCCGATTCCCCAACACCGTATGAGCCATCAATAAGATTGAAGCCAACTTGCAACGCATCACATCGCTATCCATCTGTAACTTACCGTAGGCACGCAAGGCCTCTTCCGCCAAAGCCCGGTCAGCGTCCGTCACACCGCCACGGGAGTGGTAATTCCGTAATGCCTTATGAAGCCCCTGGAAAATACGTTCATTGGACAACTTCGTATACACATGTTTGCCGCTTTCGTTCAGGCCGATGATTTCATACTGTCCGGCAGACACACGCATTAAAGGCACCCACAAACATCCTTCTATGCAAACCACGACATCCTTATGCCCGGCCCCGGGCTGGACTGCCACCACGGCTTCTACTCCTTTAAACTCCCCTTCCGTAATCCGGACACGGTCGCCCTTCACCAGACGTCCTGACTCCGGCACATACACCGGAAGCTCGCCACGGTATGCTTCCGCCACCCAACGAAGGTTTCTCATTTCAGCATCCGAAAGATAGGGATAATGACTTTCGCCACCGCTATGCACGCGCGGCAAAAAACTATAGGCATGCAGGGTACTTCGCTGCCTTCGGTAAATCTCGGCTTCCGTAGAACGAATGAACACATAATTGTAAAGCAAGGGTCGTTCCGTACGCACGAATTCCCCACCCTTTCTTTTTACCTCTATATATTTAGGTGCAAAATATTCCAACATCGCTTCATCCCTCTTCACACTCCGGCTTGCCTCCATACGCAATGCACGGGCCGGATCTCCTCTGTGCCCTACGGGAAGTACTAGAATATACCAACGTACAGCATGACTTCCCATCCCCCTACGAGATGAAACTATCTCACTCATAAATACTTGATGACCATACCGGTAAAATCACATATTTTACTGGCTTTTAGATGTTTACATTAAACAAACAGACATTCCTGAAAATTTAAGTTCCTCGGTTTGCCTATTGCTTCCCTCCGATGCGGCATCGCTTTTGTACATAAAGTGAAAGTACATTCAAAAATGGCCACCTCTATAAGAAGGAATAATCATTCGGCAAAAATATAAAAAATAATTCATTTGGCATTTCTATTTTAAAAGTTTTTTCATTCTCATGTAAAATTGCGGAAAAGCAATCCCCCCCAATATCCGCCCAAGCGCCCTATACCTCATATAAGTGATAAAAATCATAAACCAACCCCAAAAAGTTGGTATCGGCCTTTAATGAAATACCAAAAATTGATTATCTTTGCAGCACAAAAAGATGAGGATTTTTAATAAGAAACTCATTATATTACCTATAATAAATTAGTATAATTATGGTTTATTCACACGAAGTAGAAAACATGTGTTGTGTTGCCAAAGGCCCGAACCACGGACCAGCCCCCATTCCAGAAGAAGGCAAATGGGTACAGGCAAAGGAGATTAAAGACATCTCAGGTTTGACTCACGGTATCGGATGGTGTGCCCCCCAACAGGGTGCCTGCAAGTTGACACTGAACGTAAAAGAAGGTGTCATCCAAGAATGCCTGGTGGAAACTATCGGTTGTTCGGGTATGACCCATTCGGCTGCCATGGCTTCTGAAATTCTTCCGGGCAAGACGATTCTGGAAGCATTGAACACCGACTTGGTTTGCGATGCCATCAACACAGCCATGCGCGAATTGTTCCTCCAAATCGTTTACGGCCGTACACAGTCTGCTTTCTCCGAAGGCGGTTTGATGATCGGTGCCGGATTGGAAGATTTGGGTAAGGGGCTGCGTAGCCAGACCGGTACCCTTTATGGTACTTTGGCCAAAGGTACACGTTACTTGGAATTGACTGAAGGTTACATCACCAAAATGTTCCTCGACAAAGACGATCAGGTATGCGGTTACGAATTCGTACACATGGGTAAATTCATGGAGGCCATCAAGAAAGGTGTACCCGCAGACGAGGCTTTGAAGTCTGTAACAGGTACATACGGCCGTACAAAACCGGAACAGGGAATTGTTAAATCTATTGACCCACGTAAAGAATAATAAGGAGGAATCAGATTATGATTAGAGAAGTGAAATTTGAAAGTCAGGACCGTCGCATCAAGCAGATTTTGGCTGCATTGAACGAAAACGGTATCAAAGATATTGAAGAGGCTAACAAAATCTGTGAAGAAGCTGGTTTGGATCCTTACAAGACTTGCGAAGAAACCCAAATGATTTGTTTCGAAAATGCAAAGTGGGCTTACGTGGTAGGTTCTGCCATCGCATTGAAGAAAGGATGCAAGAACGCAGCCGACGCTGCCGAAGCTATCGGTATCGGCTTGCAGGCTTTCTGTATTCCGGGTTCTGTGGCCGACGACCGTAAAGTAGGTATCGGACACGGAAACTTGGCAGCCCGTCTGCTCCGCGAAGAGACGCAGTGTTTCGCCTTCTTGGCCGGCCACGAATCTTTCGCTGCTGCCGAAGGTGCCATCAAGATTGCCGAAATGGCCAACAAAGTTCGTAAGAACCCGTTGCGTTGTATCTTGAACGGCTTGGGCAAGGATGCCGCCATGATTATCTCACGTATCAACGGCTTTACCTACGTACAGACGAAGTTCGACTACTACACGGGCGAACTGAACGTAGTGAAGGAAACCGCATACTCAGACGGTCCTCGTGCTAAAGTAAAATGCTACGGTGCAGACGATGTGCGCGAAGGTGTGGCTATCTTGTGGAAGGAAAACGTAGACGTATCCATTACGGGTAACTCTACCAACCCGACCCGCTTCCAACACCCCGTAGCCGGTACGTACAAGAAAGAACGCGTATTGGCAGGCAAGCCCTACTTCTCAGTAGCTTCAGGTGGCGGTACAGGCCGTACCTTGCATCCGGACAACATGGCTGCCGGACCGGCTTCTTACGGTATGACGGATACGCTCGGCCGTATGCACTCAGACGCTCAGTTTGCAGGCTCTTCATCCGTTCCCGCCCACGTGGAAATGATGGGCTTCCTGGGTATCGGAAACAACCCGATGGTAGGTTGTACGGTAGCTTGTGCCGTAAATGTGGCTTTGGCTCTGAACAAGTAATCAGAACTGTCCATATAGAAAGAATAAAGGGGATGCTTTAACATCCCCTTTATTCTTTACCTATTAGGTCAAGCTTACTCAATAAGCCAACATGTAATACACATTATCTCCTTCGCGCTCTTGCCTAATCTTATGCTCCTGCATCAGACGGGCAATGCTCAGACATAATTCCGTAGTTCCTAACTTACATTGGTTTTGTAACTCGTCGAACGTGCAGCGCAATGCATTCGACAATGCCTTGTAAACGCCCATACTGCGTGATTTGATGGTTTTCTCGTCTGGTATCATAATGTTTCCTTGTTGTTGATTGCAAAGAAACGAATTAAAATCGTGTCCTCAACAAACCTCTTTATAATAGATGTTCCTTTTACCCATTTTTCAGAAGAACAAAAACCGCTTTGCATTATAAGAGCAATAACACCCTTTTAAAAACTTAAAAATAACCCCAAATAGGTATGTTTTCACGTATGGAAAACGGAAATAATTCAATCTAATTGATTTGGGTGTGTATCAGCATTTTATGTCGTTGTAAATTTCGTTCTATCTTCTTTGATTTCTATCTGTTTTCGCAAAAAGTACACTTTTAGTACACCTTTATGCCCTCTCGTTTGTTAATAGATGTAGGGCAATTTTCGTGTTTCACAACACAGCGTTATCTTTGCTCCACAACCACAAAATTAACTGATTATGGGTAGACAACCAAATAAACTGAAACAAAATCCGAAGTTGGTGCAGAATGCCATGTCGGATGGCCGGGCGAGCCTTGTCCTCGAATATTATCTCGGCAGAACCGAGACCCCGGTATATGATGATGACGGCAATCCCGTCCTCTATACCACCGGGGCAATGAAAGGGAAGCCGAAATACACTGTGAAGCACAACCGCAAGAAAGAGGCTCTGAATCTCTATATATGGTTGGCTCCGCGCACGGCGCAGGAGCGACAGCAGAACAAGAACACGCTCCAACTCGCCGAGAAGATACGCTTTGAGAAAGAGCAGGAGATGCTTGAAGACCGCAAGGGATACAGACTCAAGAGAGAAAAAGAGTGTAATTTCCTGCGCTACTTCCAAAGCCATACAGAGAATGAGGCTTTTACAAAGCCTGTACGGAAATCGTATTACTATTCATACGTCCGCTTTACTGAATATCTTGGACTGACACCTCGTTTCTCCAAATATACCAAGATACTGCCAATGGATGCCGTAACGCCCGATATGGTGACAGGATTCATCAACTACCTCCGAAAGAAAGGCTCTGGCGAGGGGCCTCGTAAAAACTACCATTGGTTCAAGAAAGTTTGTGCCAATCTCCTAATCGACAAGAATGAAATCTACAAGAATGCTAACGACAGACTCTGCAAAGAGAATGAAACGCTTGTAGAAGAAAACAACATGCTTGTCTCCGCCAACAATTCCCTTGTTCCAAAAGTGGCTGAACTTGTTGAGCATCATGATGAGTTAGAGCAGGCCAACGCCAAACTCACTGATGACATTGCACGTTTGGAAATGCAGAAAATGCGGAAAATGCAGGATGCAGACTTGGCAAAGTACAAGGCCGACATTGAGCGATATTTCCCCGATGTCTCAGACCTTTTGTTTTGGGGCAGATATTGCACCTCCATCGGCTTCCCTGACAGTTACGTTCACAGAATCCTCAACTTTGAGAAAATAGGCTTCAAGGGTCAACTATACTCCCACGAACATCAGCAGAGTTTCCGCACAGAAGGCTCTTGGGCAAAACTTGAGAGGAGTGCCGATAACAAGCACACATTTGAACTCAAGATTGACGGAGTAAGTGTTTTTCAGCGGTTCAAAGATATGGCTCGGAAACTCCTTGAAAAGATGGGCTTTCGTCAACCACAACCCAAGCAAGGCAAGGCTTACACTATTAGTCTTACCTACTGAATGAGAATCAGCCTAGCGAAAGACCTCTTTCTCTCGTCGGACTGATTTACATTTGTATCCACTTTTTTCTATAGTCCATGCCAGTACATTGTTCCTCTGAATATAGCCCAGAATCAATCAATTTTGACAATGCCTCAGAGAGATTATCTGAAATTCCAAGTATCTTTGCAATTTCATCAGCCTTTATTTCAATCAATAAAGAACTAGCCCCTTTTAGGCTTTCATTGAAATAATGAATGATATGCCCAATTTCATGTGCAATACAAGCATGTATTTCGTCAGAAGAAAGTTGCAATTTTTGGCATATCTCTGGGAAATAAATTATATATGCTGATGTTGAAGAGTACTTACCACCTTTTTTATCAATCGCAAATCCAAAGGAATCGTTTTCAAATCCACTCAACGGAATTGCATCATCTAAATTTTGATAATCACTTATCGAGTAACAATGTATTTTAAACTGATTCAAATGTTTATATCTTTGGCACAACTCTACTGAATAAAGATTATCAAAGTCATTGAATTCTTTTAGTATTGAATGATTAACCAACATCGTGTTTACACTATTTGGAGCAATTTATGAAAAAGACAAAACTCTTTTCTTTTTTCACTTTTCCTGTTAAGGCTAATGTGGAGATAGTATTATTCGTTGGTATTATGGACGCATTAGCACAGCTTTCCACAAGATTTCTAAGATACATTGTCTTTATAGCATAACCCACATTTTCAGCACCAGAATGTTTGGCACTTACAATTCCTATGACATTACCCTTTTTATCAAATAATGGGCCTCCACTATTGCCGGGTTGAATAGGTGCTGAAATTTGATATAATGCCACATCTCCTTGAAATCCTGTCCTAGAACTTATAATTCCTGTTGTCAGTTTAATTTCGTCTCCCATAGTCGATGTAAGAGGATACCCCAATACAAACACATCCTCTCCGACCTCCGATGTTGTGTTCGAAATAGCATATGGTATTGGACCAAAACCCGTGAAATTTGAATCTGAAATTTTCAAAAGGGCTAAATCATTATTTTTATCACATCCTACAATTGTCACAGCATAATGTGTGTCGAAATTACCTTTTACGCCTTGGATAGAAATAGATTTTGCACCATCAATAACATGATAATTGGTTACTATATATCCATCATTCAGAGCAAAACCTGTACCACTCCATTGTTTTGGCGTATTGTTTTCTATTGCAACTCGATGCTCTTCTTCCTTTGCTCTATAATACATTTCTTCCGACGGATATGTTTTTGAAAAAGTATAGTCAAAATGAACTTGAAATCCAGCCTGATAGTTTCGTCCCATATCATATCTCAACTGTCGGTCTGGAATAGATGTAGGGGCTTCAAAGAATCTACCTTCTTTTAGAATAAATCGAGTTGTTCCGGTTACATTACTTCCTGAATAAAATACGTTAAAGTTATACACATTGGAAGAAACTTTCTTAATTGTTACTTGATCATTTCCATACCATTTGAAACTTCCATTTTTGTCCTTATATATCATGACCGGGTCTAATTCGGTCGATTCTCCAGGGAAACGAGTAAATGCGTTTTCTCCCCATTGGTTCACAGCCACATCGTAGATTCCTTCAATAGGATCTAACTTAAGGATATTATCTTTATAATATATTTGTAATTCCACCTTACTCGTAGGCATTATTTGAGCATTCGAAATCACTGCAATGAGTACCGTGAAAGTGAGAAAAATAATCTTCTTCATTTTGTCAAAAATATATATTAAAAGTGCGGCACTGCAATCCACGTCTCAATATGCAGGCCCTGAGAAAACCTTTAGAAAAAGATGTGGGAATAACAGCCCCACGCTATATGCATGGAGACTATTACGCCTAATCTTGTTTCTGTTAATGAAGTTTCTCAGGCTTCGCATATTCAAGAATAAGACATAATGCCTCTTGTTTTCAATATGTCGTGGATAGTCTGTGCCTATCCAACTGCAAAGTTACTAAAAATCTTTGAATCAGAGGGTAGGACAACCGAAGAAATCCAAGAATTTCATCGAAAATAAACCCAAATAAAAATAGCTAACATTTCTTACCCCCCCCAAAAAAACTAAGCCTTGTCTTTCGATTTATCCAACTAATTAGTACACCAACAGTACACTACAAAATTTATAACATGATGATATATAGATATATGCAAAGCACAACAGAAGGTATGTTAAAATCCCCTTTCATAAAAAATCCGGTTCTTCCCTGAACCCATTTATCAGGAAAGAACCGGAAAGCCGCCTTCGTCCACCGTAAAAATATGGCAAACGATCAATAGTTCTCCTTCTTCACTTCGAAGTAAGCCTGCGGATGCAAGCAAGCCGGACAGGTCTGCGGTGCTTCTTTACCCACATGGATATAACCGCAGTTGCGGCACTGCCATACCGTCTCTCCGTCCTTCACGAACACCTTGAATTCCTCCAGGTTCTTCAACAATGCCAAGTAACGCTCTTCGTGGCCTTTTTCCGCCACAGAAATCATACGGTACATCGCAGCAATGGCAGGAAAACCTTCTTCGTCTGCAATGTCCGCAAACTTAGGATAATCCAATGACCACTCTTCGTGTTCTCCGGCAGCCGCAGCCTTCAGGTTCTCCATGGTGGTTCCGATGACACCGGCCGGATAACTGGCCGTAATCTCTACCATGCCGCCTTCCAACCACTTGAACATACGTTTTGCATGCTCTTTTTCCTGATCGGCCGTTTCCGTAAATATAGCTGCAATCTGTTCATAACCCTCTTTCTTTGCCGCACTGGCAAAGTAAGTGTATCTCATTCTGGCCTGAGACTCTCCGGCAAAAGAAACCATCAGGTTCTTTTCCGTACGTGTACCCTTAATACTCTTTCCCATAACTTTTTTAAATTTTGAATTTAAACCTATAATGTTTCTAACGATTCAAAGATACGGATAAAAACGTTCATATTTGTAATCATTACAGCATATTTCCCTTAATTCTATGTTAAAGAATGCTATGCCGCACAGCTGAAAGCCGTGCGGCATGGCCTGTCAGTCGACAGTCACCTTACGGCTCTCCGTCCGCTGACCTTGGGTCATCTTAACCATGTACATACCAGACCTGAATCCATTCCTTTCCATATACTCCCCGACCTCCGACGGCATGCAGGTAAAACTCCCCGCACGTGCTCCATCCAACGTATAAACCACGCAATCTACCGGTTCACCAGAAACCACCCCCGTAATACCCGTCGCAGTTTTCACCTTCAAGATTCCGTTCTCCAATGCAGAAGTGTCCCATTCCAAACCCTCTCCGGGGCTATCCAAATCCAACGTGCAGGCAGATGAAAGTGCCGTCCGGTTTGCGACCCACAGTTGGAACTCATCACCGGCTTCCAGTTCGAGCCCTTCACGTACCGACACTTTCAGCGTACCACGCAGGGAGAACGAGCTTATTCCTTCCAAGGTCGTACAGCGTACCTTGGAAGCCACATTGAACAGCACCTCCCCACCGGTACTTACCGTGAGCCTCTTGCCTGAGAAATCCAACGTCCCTGAGGAAGCCCCCTCACGCGTTCCGGAATACAAGCGTCCGCCACGTTCCACCGTGACCGAAGCATTGCCCAATTTACCCATGCCACACAAAACCGCACCGTCCTCAACCGAGAGTTCTCCGCTTCCCAACATGGCATTTTCTGCCGAACGGTCATTCAGGCAAAGTGTGCCTTCCTTCACGGCCACTTCGCCCGTATTGTCCCATACTCCGCTGACCGTCATCTTGCCGCTGCCCACTTTCTCGAACTTAGAATTGGCTGTCACGGTTCCGGCCCAAGCGAAATCATCGTCACATCCCACCTGCCACGTGTTGACACCCGTAGCCCCGTCATTGGCAAAAGAGGCATAACCGCCCAACGTGCCCTTTCCGGCCAATTTCCCAATACGGAAAGTCCGCCCCGTGTTTTGCACCGTCACGCCTGCAGTTATGTTAAGCGTACCGTCCGGCATACCCGAAGACGTATTGAGCGTAAAACGCGGATAGCTGTCGGCCATGTCGGCCGTGGCATTGATTGTCCCTGTAAACAGGCTCAAATTGACGGCCACCGGCGTACGTGTGGCAAACCAACCGTTACCATGTTCCACTGCACAATATATCGTAAGCGTACCTTCGCCCGTAATCTTATTATTATAGGTAGAACGGTTGGCCAACGACCACGTTCCGCTACCGCCCTCCGGCACATGGATGGCATAACTTGAACCTGTATTTTCATACAACGTACCGGATATGAATTCTACCGTCTGTGCAGGCCTGTCGCAAGCCACGCACTGTACGGTTCCACCGTTGATGGCAAGACGTTCCAACGAAGGACAGACCGTGTTCAGTTTCATCCATCCGTCTCCTTTTTTGGTGAGTAACGTACCCTCCACCGGGGTTTCGACGATGAAATCCTTGAGGTTTTCGACGCATCCCCCGTCTTTGCCTTCCATCTTCATGGGAGAGCCTTGGGTAACGGTCTCTGTCGTCTGCAACGTGGCACCGTTCTCCATGACAAAAAGATCGGCCGACTCCACCACACCGCCCAGACCTCCGTAAGCCCGTGTGGAGTTGCTCAACATATTCACCGACACCGTACCGCCGCTGATGCGCGTACCGCCCGTATACGTATTGTCATTGCTGATGGCCAGCACGCCACTGCCACGTTTCACCAATGCCGTATGCCCTGCCAGAAAACCGTTCCCGTTGAAAACATAGCTCTTACTATTGTCCACAGTGACGCTTTCGGCTTCGATACTGCCGGAAAGGCTCACATTCTTGCGTTCAGCCGTATCGTCGAACAGAACCCTGTCACCCGTCACAAAAAATACGGGATCGGATTCCTCTGCCAAGGTGAAATTCTCGCTTTGGCCAAAGTCCCAAATATTGCTGTTCAAACCGTTCCAAACCACATCGGATGCAGCACGCACATCGCTTAGGGAAAGGTAAAGCATCCCATCCTCCAACACCAACCTGGCACTCATTTGCGAACTGATACCCTCGATGAGGATACTGGAAAAATCCCCCTTGACCGTAGCTGCCGTACCTATCGGATACCGTCCGGGCTGCACTTCTTCGCCCCGGAACTCAAACACCGGCGCCAAATACTTCGGCCCGTATTTCCACGACTTCGTCTCGACGGTAAGCACCTTGGTATCGAGACGGTCGGAAGTAAAGTCATTCTTCAAATCAAAGACCACGCGCGAACCGAAACCCAACGTCACGGAGTCTGTCGTAAGGGTTCCGACCTGTCCGTCACCACCCGGATAGACCGTGGCACCATAGTCCGCCTTGATGCTACGGAAAGTACCGGAGGAACGGAGCGACGTATGGCGGTTAAGCCAAAGGGAAGACTTCTTCATCGTCCCGTTGAAAACGAGTGTCCCGTTCCATACATCCGTGTTGCCGCTATGGGTCATCTCCACGTCCGGCAGCACCAACGTGCCTTCCCCCTGCTTGACCACGCGTGTGGCTCCACTGAACCCGCTACCCGTCACCGTACAAGTATAATAGTCATAATCGATAGGCACGTCTTTCGTGGCACAATCGCTCGGTGCCGTGCCCTGCACCCACGAAGGCACGTTGAATATGGCTGTCCACGGTTCGGCACCCGGCTCCACGGATACCGACATGTCCGCATTGTCGAACACAAGCACCTGGCTACCATTGTGCGCCGTAGTAATATTGCCCCCGTTCGCAATCTGCGTACGCCCTTCCGTGGTGAGCGGCGGCGGAGCCACGGTGATGCCCTCCAGTTCGCCCAAGAAATAACTCAAGTGGGGAGGTTGGTTGTAACCGATGGTTTCCCACACCATGCCCTGCCGGTATTGATGGTCGTGCCAAAGGGTAGGGATACGGAATTCCGTCGGGTAGTTGGTCGTATAAACCAACAAGTCTTTCCCGTCGCGTACGAGCAGTTCCTCTCGCCAGTCACCGAAGAGGTCACCCGTGGCGCATGCGTTGTTTTTGCTCCAGTTATTCATCGCACCATTCCCCAAGAAGATGCGCCCCACACCAGGCTTGTCAATCTTGGGTTGGCGTTCCGTTCCCGGGCTGTTGAGCACCTCGCTGCACAGGTCACCATCCCAATAGATACGGAAATTCAAGTCCCACCCCGCCACGTCGGGCAACGGCTTGTCTGCCGTGAGGCTGATGACACCCGACTGGCTGCTTGCCCCTTGGCAACCCGGATAATCCTTATAGAACTTGCCGGCCAACGCACGCCCGTCGTCACTGGTACTTTGCAAACGGTAATACAGTTCCGACGTGGTGGCATTCCGGTAGTTCATGGCCGGGGAACTTTCGTTGCAGGCAAACATCTCCTGTCCGAAGCGGTAAGGATCCAAATCGGTACAATGTTGGGCGTCGCCATGCCCGAGGCCGGTAGTACTCAATCCCTTTCCATTATCATCGATTATCATTGAACCGAACGCGATTTCATCCCGTCCGTCCATGTCCACATCGGCCACGCCGAAGTTGTGGTAACCTTGTCCGAACCACGGACCTCCCACACTACATACCCAATTCCAACGTTCCGTCAGCTTATGCGTAGCAGGGTCTACGTCGAAAGTATAAAACTTGTGACGCGTGTAGCAACCGCGTCCGACGAAAATGGAAGGATGCCGGCCGTCCAGATAAGGCGCACCGAAATAGTGCTTGGTGGCACGATGCCCCGTGCCGTCGCCCCAGGCTGCCGTCCAGTCCGTCTCGCCCGGTTCCAGCCGTTTGCAAGGGTAAGGCATCCATTTCTCGCCGTTTTCACCGATTTCGTACAACTTGCCCGTGGCTCCCTCCATGTAGAGCAAATATTCATTGTCGGGCATGGAATATTGGGTATTGTTAATCCTACGGATATCATGGGACATATTGCCCACCTCCGTGACCGTACCGTCCGGATGATGGACAATCATGTTGTCAGCCCCACGCATCAACACCTCTGCCTTGCCGTCACCATCCCAGTCGAAAGCTACGGCATCGAACTGTTCATCGGGTCCCGACTGCATGTTCGGGCCGATGTCGATGTACCACAGCCGTTCTCCCTTGATGTTGTACACCTCGATGCGGTTGTAAGCCGAAGTGTTGGCCACGTCCGCCACTCCGGGCGTACCCGTATAAAGACGCTTGGCGATAATCTCCGGCATCCCGTCGCCATCGACATCGGCCAACACGGCATCGTTGAACATATAGTTTTCCGTCAGGTCCTCGCCGTTACGTCCTTTCATTTCCGCGCCCGGCACTCTAAGGAAGCCTGTATTCTGTCCTGTAAGGGAATAGAAACTGAATTCCTTGAAACGTTTGACGGGGTCACACTGTTCCCCCTCCTTGCCTTTCACCACGGGAGCCACCGTATATCGGGTTTCGGCCGTTCCTCCCGTATGGACATAGTTACTCGCAGACAGCCCTTTGGCCACCAACTCACCGTTGGCATAAAGGTTGTAAGCCACATCGTAGTACTCCTCGCCCAACACACGCCAACTCACGAAGTTTCCACTTCCGCTTTGGGTGACAGTGGCCACAAGGCCGCGTCCCAGTTTGTCCATCGTCCGTTGGGCACACAAATCCATTGTGCTGCTTCCTAAAGCCAAGCAGCAAGCAAAAAACAAAATCTGTTTCTTTTTCATGGGGTTTATTTTATTAGATTAATTCACAAGATGATACAAAAATACATAAATAACTCAACAAACCACTACGTTTGGGGACTTTTTATCTGAACTTTTTGATTTTGTCAACAAAAACCAATAGCACCTGCTTCCTCTCCAAGAAAAAACCATAAACCAATAACACATTCATAACCAACACTATACAAACTCACAAAAACAACCGCAGAACGGAAAATCAATCTCAGCCGATTGATTTTCCGTTCTGCGCCAAATGATTTTCCGTTCTCAGCAGGACAGCGTCACACCTTCCGCAACCCCGTCCTTTCTGTAAAGGATACTAACTTCACGTCAAAGGACTCCCTTGCTCGAAGGCAGCTCGTAATGATAGATGTCGCGCCGTACCGCCATCTTGAGGCTCCGGGCCAGAGCCTTGAAAATTCCCTCTATCTTATGGTGCTCGTTCACGCCTTCGGCCTTGATGTTCAAGTTCATCCGCGCCGCGTCGCTCAGGCTCTTGAAAAAATGGAGGAACATCTCGGTGGGCATCTCGCCCACTTTCTCGCGACGGAATTCGGCATCCCACACCAACCAAGGCCGTCCGCCGAAATCGAGGGCCACGCTGCACAGGCAGTCGTCCATGGGCAGACAATAACCGTAACGCTCGATGCCGCGCTTGTCGCCCAAAGCACGCAACAGGCACTCACCCAAAGCCAGGGCCGTATCCTCTATCGTGTGGTGTTCGTCCACCTGCAAGTCCCCTTCCGTGCGGATATACAGATCCATTCCGCCATGCTTGCCGATTTGCTCCAGCATGTGGTCGAAGAATCCCAATCCCGTACGGATATCACACCGGCCGCTGCCGTCCAAATCCAAGCGTACCTCGATGTCGGTCTCCTTGGTCGTGCGGCGCACACGGGCTTTACGTTCTCCGGCAAAAAGGATTTCGGCAATGCGGTCCCAACTGTCCACGTAGCGGATGCGCTCGTCCGAAAAAGAATCCTCGTCCTTCTCCTTCAGGATCAAGGCGCGGCAACCGAGGTTCAGGGCCAACTGCGCGTCCGTCTCGCGGTCGCCGATGACCCAACAGGCCTCCATGTCGTAACCGCCCGAAGTGTAACGTCCTAACATGGCCGTACCCGGCTTGCGCGTGGGCAAATTTTCTTCTGGGAAACTGCGGTCTATCAACACGTCATCGAACGTCACGCCCTCTCCCTCCAAGGTACGCATCATCAGATTGTGCACCGGCCAAAAGGTATCTTCGAGGAAGGCATCCGTGCCCAACCCGTCTTGGTTGGACACCATGACAAACTCGTAATCCAGTTTCTGGCGGATAAATGCCAGATTGCGCATCACACCCGGCACGAACTCCAATTTCTCAAACGCGTCTATCTGCTCGTCCGCCGGCTCTTTTATCAAAGTGCCGTCGCGGTCTATAAACAAGGCTTTTTTCATGATGTTCATTTTATCGTCTCCGGTTTGTAAGAACGCAACGCGCCCAACAGACTGTTGTCCTCCTGCGGCGTACCGATGGTCACGCGCAGGCAGTCGCCGCAAAGTTCCACCCTCGAACGGTTGCGCACGATAATGCCGTTCTTCACCAAATAGGCGTATATCGCATCGGCTCCTTTGACTTTCGCCAGAAAGAAATTGGCATTCGTCGGATAAATCTTCTCGCAGATATCCAGTTCGGCAAAGGCCGCCATGACCTGCCCGCGTTCGCGCAGCAACGTCTTCACCCACTTGTCCACATCGAAACGCTTCTTCAATATCTCCACGGCCTGACGTTGGGTCAGTTGGTTCACGTTGTAAGGGTACTTCACCTTATTAAATAAGGAGATGACCTCTTCTGAGGCAAAGGCCATGCCCAAGCGGATGGCCGCGCTCCCCCATGCCTTGGAAAACGTGTTGAGCACGATGAGGTTCGGATATGCCTCCAAATCTTCACGGAACGGCTTCTGTCCAGAAAAGTCGGCGTATGCCTCATCGATGACCACCATCCCCGGAAAACGCTCAAGCACCTTGACGATTTCCTCCCGTTCCAAGTCGTTTCCCGAAGGGTTGTTCGGCGAACAAAGGAATACCAACTTCGTGTGTTCGTCCGCAACGGCCAATAATTTATCCGCATCCAACCGGAAACCGTCGTCCAACAAGACGGGGCGATAGGCCACGTCGTTGATGTCCGCACACACTTTATACATACCGTAAGTAGGGGCTATCGCCACCACGTTGTCCGTTTTCGGTTCGCAGAATATCCGGAATGCCAAGTCGATGGCTTCGTCACTGCCGTTACCGAGAAAGATTTGTCCGGGCTTCACGCCTTTGACGGGAGCCAACATCTCTTTCACCTCCAATTGCAAAGGGTCGGGATAGCGGTTGTACGGGGCATTGTAAGGATTCTCGTTCGCATCGAGAAAGACGGAAGCCGCCGCACCCTTGTATTCGTCACGGGCCGAACTGTACGGCTTCAACGCCCAGATGTTCGGGCGCACTAATTCTTGCAAAGGTTTCATGCTCATTTCATTTCGGTTTTAATGGATTCCAATCTTACGGTCATGGCGTTACGGTGTGCATCGAGATGCTCGCCCGCCGCCATGAGTTCCACAGCCGGACCGATGTCACGGATACCCTGCGGCGTGAGTTCCTGAAATGTGATCTTACGGTGGTAGCTGTCCAAGTTGACACCGCTGTAAGCCGTGGCATAACCGTTGGTGGGCAACGTATGGTTCGTACCCGAAGCATAATCCCCCGCACTCTCCGGCGTATAAGAACCGAGGAACACGCTGCCTGCATTGACCACCCGTTCGGCGGCCTGCAAGTAATCGGCCGTTTCGATAATCAGGTGCTCGGGCGCGTAGCGGTTGGTCAGTTCCAGTGCCTCGTCCATGTCGCGCACCACGACGAGTTTGCTGTGAGCCAATGCCTGCTTCGCGATTTCCTTGCGCGGAAGGGCAGCCAACTGGCGTTCCACTTCGTCCTGTACCTTGCCGACCAAGGCTTCGTCGGTCGTCACCAACAAGACTTGGCTGTCCACGCCGTGCTCGGCCTGCGAAAGCAAGTCGGCCGCCACGAACACCGGATTGGAACCGGCATCGGCCAATACCGCCACCTCCGAAGGTCCGGCGGGCATGTCGATGGCTACGTCGTGAAGCGACACCTGTTGTTTGGCCGCCATGACATACTGGTTGCCGGGGCCGAATATCTTATACACTTTGGGCACGCTTTCCGTACCGTAGGCCATGGCACCGATGGCCTGCACGCCGCCTGCCTTGAAAATGCGGTTCACTCCGGCCACACGGGCTGCGCAAAGGATGGCGGGATGCACCTTGCCGTCACGTCCCGGCGGCGTGCAGAGCACGATTTCACGGCATCCGGCAATCTTGGCCGGTGTGGCCAGCATCAGCACCGTGGAGAAAAGCGGTGCCGTCCCTCCGGGAATGTAAAGCCCCACCCGTTCTATGGGAACGGCTTTCTGCCAACAAGTCACCCCGGGACGGACTTCCACCTTCGTCGTTTCAAAGCGTTGGGAAGCGTGAAACTTCCCTATATTGTCGTGCGCCAAGCGTAAAGCATCCTTCAGTTCGGGCGACACTAGACGTTCAGCCTCGTCCATTTCTTCTTCCGTGACGGCCAGACGCTCCAGTTCCACATGGTCGAACTGTTTTTCGTAGGCCATGACGGTGCGGTCGCCCCCCGTCTTCACGTCGTCCAACACCCTGCATACGGTTTCACGCAACGTGTCCACGTTCATGACGGGACGTTTCAACAGTTCGTCCCATTCTTCTTTTTGCGGATATTTTATCACATTCATTTGCTGTCCTCCTCTTTTTGATATGAAAATACCGGCCTGTCCGGCTCAAAGAATCATCTTCTCTACGGGAACGACCAGAATGCCCTGCGCTCCCAACTCCTTCAGTTTGGAGATAATCTCCCAAAAGCGGGACTCGTCGATGACGGTGTGCACGCTGCTCCACCCTTCCTGCGCCAAAGGCATCACCGTGGGGCTTTTGGCTCCGGGCAATACGGACACGACATCTTTCACCTTGTCCGACGGCACGTTCATCAGTACGTATTTCTTGTCTTCCGCACTCTTTACCGCCTCGATGCGGAACAGCAACTCGTCCAAAATCGCCTTCTTGGCATCATCCATATTCCGGTTGGCGATGAGCAACGCTTCGCTCTTCATGACGACGGCCACCTCCTGCAAGTTATTGCTTACCAGGGTGGAACCGGAGCTTACGATATCGAAAATACCGTCGGCCAGTCCGATACCGGGCGCGATTTCCACAGAACCGGTAATGACGTGGATGTCCGCTTCCACTCCGTTTTCCTTCATGAATTTTCTCAAGATATTGGGATAGGAAGTGGCTATCTTCTTGCCTTCGAACCAAGAAAGGCCGGAATAATCCACAGCCTTGGGTATGGCCAACGAAAGGCGGCACTTGCTGAAGCCCAGACGGCGTACCACCACGGCATCCTCCTCTCTTTCCACAAATTCATTTTCGCCCACGATACCCAAGTCGGCCACTCCTCCCGCCACGGACTGCGGAATATCGTCGTCGCGCAGGTAAAGCACCTCGACGGGGAAATTGGAGGACTGCACCAACAAGGTGCGCTTGGATGAACTCACTTTGATGTCGGCCTCCGCCAGGAGCGCCATGGTGTCTTCGTAAAGACGTCCTTTCGACTGTACTGCAATTCTAAGCATATCTGTTTTTTTAATGAAGTATTCTTAAACTATCAAAAAAGGCTCACCGTTCATATCGGCAAGCCTTCATTTCTATCCTTCCATTGGCACACGCGGGACAGCCTACCGATTTCTAACCGTTAGGATGATGATGGTGGCGTGTTGCAATATTCTTCATTTTCTCTTTTATTTGTGGCAAAGTTAAATTATTATCTGCAAATAAACAACAAATTCGCAAGAAAATTACGAAGAAGTTATCACTGGGCAACGATATCGGCAGTTCTTTTTCTTATGAAAAGCAGTTGTTTCAGTAGTTGATGAGTGGTAAATTCCGTCGGATGAGCACACAGCAGTCTTTCCTTTTTAAAACGACGTGAAGCCTGGCCGTCATATACTTTTCTACGGTATAGCCTTCGTTTTCAAAGTGGAGGATAATATCTTCATCTGTCATGTCCCTATGGGGGAAAGCGGCCACGGCGTCCGGCACGTTCCAACTTAACAGGATGAAATGCGACGATAGGCGTGCGAGGTTACGTATGGCCGTGGATGCCGATTTTTCAGGGATATAGGGAAGCACGTCCTTGCATACCACGATATCAAAGGGAGTGGAAATATCCAGTTCTTCCGTGAGGTCTGCCACTTCGCAAACAGCATCCCCCTCGGGCAGGAGCATACCGGACAAATCCGGCGTACGGGGATTCGCGTCATATCCGGCAAACGCAAGTCCGCGGCTCCTCCATTGCGAGACATAGTAACCGGCACCGCATCCTATGTCTATTCCCGTCCGTGCCCCTATGTCCCACCACATTTGCGTGACGAAATCGCAAAATGTTTTGTCGTATCCGTATTTCAGGAAACCGTCATACGTCCAACCTCCGGTCTTTGTCAGGCCAATCTCCCTGTCTTGTAGCAGATACCGGTCTATCCTGTCCAATAGCACCGTACTGCATGGCAGTTCGATTTTACGGGCGAAAAGGTATTCGTTTTCCAAAAGGTAACGGAAATGTTCACATCCCAAATTGGCGGGACGGTTGCCGTTTTCATGTTTCCAACGGATAAAACGGTGGTTCCAAGGCACGATGTCTTCCTTATCCATTAAATTGACCAATACGGTGGCCACATAACATTCCTCCGGTGCGAAAGTCATCCACATCCGGCCATAAAGCGAGGGGAAGCGGTCGGTATAGTCCAACAAGGTGGTGGCAGCCTTTCGGGTAATGGACCACCATTGCGAACTGCCGTACAGATGGTCGAACTCATCGGGAATGGGGCGTTTTGCCCTTTTGGCCTGTTGTTGCCTTACCTGTTCCCTGACCCACCCACGCGGATTCCTTTTGCCTGCGGCATAGTCGTATGGATAATAATATTGCAGTCGGCGGAAAGTATTGTCTTCCCAGTTAGGATGCGGCAAATGCAGGTATCCGATGTATTCTTTTCCCGCATTCCGGTCAAAGAACTCCAGGAAATAATCTAACGGACGAGTCGGGTAATCTTGCCCGCTGATAAGATGAAAGTAATCGGCATCACTGCGTTGCACAGCCATGCGCAACAGGTGCATTTCGCTTTCCAATACACTTGTGCCGCCCCAGTTCACGTCATATTCACGCGAAACGGCTTTCACTTGTTTGTAACTACGCAACTTTTCTTCCTCTTCGCGTGTGACGGGTTGCTTTTTGTCTATATGGATGAATACGTCGCAATCCTTTTCGAAATATCCGGCCAACCTGCATAGCTGGCCGATGTTTTTGTGGGCTAAGATTAGAATGGCATGTTTCATGGCTTTAATGTCGTTGTGTGATTGAATCGGGAAAAGTCCTTAGTATCTCAGGCTTGAACAAATCCTCCTTTTTATAGATGAGTTTCCTGTAAATCTCTTCAATGATAACTGAATCAAGGGAACTTTTTAGCCGCAAAGTCAATGCTGACGATAAATCCTTAATATCCATGTCATCTGTTATATGAAAGACATTCGAGGCTTCCCTAAACGTACCATCTTTACAGAACTCCAACACCATGTAATCCGCATATGGAGACGGGGCGCGATGAGGAGTCATGCAACTTTTGACGACGAAAAAGAAATAGCCTTCCTTGCTTTCGATGTATCGACAAGGTGTCCATTGGAGGTCGCGTGGCCAACACCCACAATCGAGGGTGTCCGGAATTAGGGAGAAACATTCCGGAAAAGGTAAGTCGGCATATGGAGGAGATGGTATAAACAAGGAATCGTTTACGTAAGGATTATCCCATTTCTTAAAATAGGACATAAATTCTTCAAACCGGATAGGGGTGCGGTCGTTCTCCGGATTTTTAATGGTTTCTTTTTGGGCTGTTCCGGTTGTTCTCTCTTTGATTTTCCCGTCCGGGCTTACGTTGTATTCGTACGTTCTTACCGTGTAGGTCAAGTCTTGGTATCGGAGGATTGAAGTACAATCATCCAAAGAGCCTTGCTCCACAAGGAAGTTTGGTGCCTGTCCACTGGGGACTATACGTGTGAAGTACGCTCTCCCATCGTGTCCGACCGTTTTAAAATCCAGGATTTTACCATCGCGTGAATATGTGACGAGCATATAATCGGTAACATCGTTCTCTATGAAATATTGGCTGTTTCCGTCCTTGTAGTCTTGGCAGTGCCTTTTCAGCATGATGGTGATAAACCCTCCACGCTCCATGTAACTTCCTTTTTGCCAAAAGACATCGTCCTGTCCACAAAGGCAGCCGTCTTGTATGGGAGGAAGAAAACGGGCATACATGTCGCTATCTATCAAAACTGAATCGGATATGATTCTCTCCCCAAATGATGTCATATTAATTTGGGTGCACTTCTTAAACCCTGACAAGAAAGTGCGGAATGCTGCCGGTTGGGCGGTTGCATGTGCAAAATGTGATAAAAAGAAGAATATGAATATGTTTCGTAGGAGCATGAATGATTGTATTTTTAGAAATGTTCAAAAGAGACAGCCATAGTTTTTTACGAGCCAAAATAGAATGACGCGTCCCATAGTTTTATGAGTCTATTGCTTTTGTCATAAGCAATATGGGACTTAAATCATATTCCACGATGGTATAAGTCATTTTTATATTGTCGTATCCTATTGTGTACAGATGCTTGTTGACAATAACCGTTGTATTATCAGAACTTAGTGCGCCACCTGGAAACCAACCGGTTGTCGCATCCAATCGTGGTAAGCCGGAAATGGGATATTTTGTTATGGTATGGTGTATTGTGTCTATTATTGCAATCGAGCCGATGTCATAGTCGATAGAACCATATATAAGAAAAGTGTCTATTTTTTTTCAAAAAAAACCATATAAGGGGGATTGTTTTCCAAATCAATAAATACCGGCGTGCCGTTAAGGTGCAACTTAGCGATGTCGTTTTCTCCGCTGATTTTATTTTGCAATTTATTAGGGTATGTGAAGAGATAGGCTACGTCGTGGCTTCTGTCATAGCCCGGAACGCTATCAGGTACATTTTTGGGTCTTGCTACTACATAAAAACCGTTGTTTCGTAAATTTCCCTCAAGATATTCTCCATCTATGTATAGGGGGAAACGTTCAACATCTCCTTTACCGCTTTTGTGGATGCGAAAGATAGAGTTGGCTTCATCCATGTAAAGATTGGATTTAGCTTCATCTTTGAAATACATAGAGTTAGCCTCATTAAAAGAATAGATGTATTTGACTTCATTTATAAAATAAATGGAATCGTTTACCATCTTGAATAAAGCATTTTGGCAGTGTCTCATAGACAAACCGAGGCCTCGGCTCCATTCCATATTCTCTCCTATGAAACAAGCTAATCGGACGGGTTCTTCCCCTAAAATGTAAAAACGCCCCTTACCGTCTGTATCGAAACCTTTAATCGTACCATCATACGCTCCATGGTCACATGGGAATTTTTCATCGTCATACCTGAATGTCCATTTCCGGGTAGGTCTCAGGCTGTCGTTCTCCATACGGATGGTTTGATATTCCTTTTCAAGTACATTGTCTCCTATTTCTGCTTGCAAACAGGAATAGGAGGATAATGGAATAAGGACCAATAGGTATCCGATAAAAGTTTTCTTCATGACTATTTCCTATAAATATAAGATTAAAATGGCAGTCTCATGGTTGCAATGCGTTTCTTTACAGTCCCGTCCTGTCTTTGAGCAAGACGAAAGCCTTGCCCTCCCTATCAATGTAAGGGCAAGTCAGGTTCTTGACCCTTACGGTGTCTTTCCTCACAGACATGTTGTAGCGCACGGTGTCGTTTTCCAACCACCGGGCAAAGGAGATACTCATTTGTATCTCATCCTCCATCCGGTCGGTAAAGGGTTCCCACGTCTGATAGCGAGACATGGCTTCCTGCCAAGAACGGATATGGCGGTCAATGGGGGCTTTGACGAAAGTGTTGACTTTTTCACCGCTTGAGGTCGTGACAATGTCCAAACGGAATGAAATGGAGTCTTTGTCTTGTTTTATATCCGTCATGGGCATGACGAAATAGCCGCACTCGTAGCCTTCACGAGCTTGTTCAAACTCGTCAGTCGTTCCCCAAAAGTACCCTTTCTTCAATATGCCGTTTTCCAAGTACAATTCCATATAACAGTCTTCGGGAAGCAAGTCCGGATAATAATCCTGCTCTGGATTATGGTAACGATACCATAGGGTGTCAATATCCACACGTTCTTGTGCGGAAAGAGGTATGATACTGATGAAATACCAGGCAACCGATAGTGTCATGACGGCTGTAAATAAAGACTTGCTTTCAGGTCGGTTTGATTTGTACGATTCCATGGCGTATTTTGTTATTGATGGTGTGTTAAGGGATAAGTTCCACGTCGGCTATTTTATATTTTCCGTCTTGGCATTGGAGAGCCACTCGAATCTTCGTGCATCCATAGCTTACCGTGAAGCATCCTTTGGTTTCAGAGGGATGGACTTGCAAAGAATTGTACCAAAAGACATCGAAGTCGTCATTTCCAATGACGGGATCGAACATAGGGTCTTCCTGTTCTACCTCTTTCCTTGACCGGACGTATTTTTCCTGCATAATGGGAGTGCAATAAGTCTCTCTCAAGTGTTTTAATCCTTGTTCCAAATCTGGTCTCATTTTTATGTAGGTATAGGCGTATGACTTGTAAAAGGTTTCCACAAATGTCTTCCCGTCTTGGTCATCCATGACCTTTTCTTCAGGAATATCAAACCAATAATCCCCGTAATTACGGTTGCCCCAATCAGGCGTTACGTACGAAATACGTACTTTTCCCAAGGAATCTGCCGTGATACGTAATGGGATATAGGTTGTCGAATCTTTGGGATACGGGCGGTATGACACTTCGTACCAACAGCCGGACAGGTGCTTGCACCGTACGGACTGGATGGAATATTCCGTAACGTCTTGCGCCCGAATCATGGGGTCACTATCCGTAGCGCATGCCAGTCGCGCCCGTTTTTCCTGCATTTCCGGGGTAAGCATGTTTTTGAGAAACTTTTCTTCAGTTTCTCTGTCATCTGTGTTTATGGCTTCCATGTACTCCTGATATGATTTTTGGAGGTACTTCTCTATTTGTACCACATCCAATCGGTTGGAAGGAGATTGTGCTCCTGCCTTTCCTATTTGAAACAAGAAAAGCAGGATGAGGGAAAATCTGAAAGTAAACATCGTTTTATCTTCTGAATATGTACATAATCATGTGCCGTTTAGCCATCTGGTCTTTCATCAGGGACATGTAATGAGACTTAAAAACCAGGTGGAAATACAGACGTTCTGCAAAAATCCGCCATCCCCCCAAGAGTTTTTTAAAAAGACCTTTCATCTTTCAGGCAGCACGATAAGCAGCTATTACATAACACGTTACAGAATGAAAGATGTTTCAGGAATCCTTCAGTTTCCGTTCATTGCGGAAAGCGATAAAAAGTTCTCAGCCAAATGATTTTTCAATCTCAGCCGAACGATTTTTCGTTCTGCGCCAAACGGAATGAAGCATAGCTGAAAGATGCCTGAAACATCCTTCAGCCTGTAACATCAATATTATGAACGGATTACCATATATCCTGAAGGATGAAGGCTCTTTTTGCAAAACTCCTATGTAGGGGAAGGGTGCGTCCAGCATGCAAGGACTCCTTGGTCAGGCTTTGCATTCATAATCCACACACGAACGGCTTTTTTTGCAATCCTTCAGCAAAGCCGCTACGGCCAAATGAGCCGGATGGGCCGCATAAGCCCTTACATCGTCCATCGTGTCGAACTCACTGTAGAGCGCGATGTCGAATTGTTCTTCCGGATTGGCATTCAACCCGACCTCAATCTTCCGAATAAACGGGATTTTGGCAGGCAGGGCCTCTATCCCCTTCTTGAAAGCATCCATCACGTTTTTCTTACGCTCGGCTTCCATTTCAGAAGCCAACTGAAATAATACGATATGTTTCACCATAATAATACAACGTCTTTTATATTATTTTCATCCAAAGTTAGCAAAAAATCCGTTCACGGCACCCGCTTCCCACTGTTTTTTGCTTACCTTTGCCTTATCACACTTATACATTCACTATGATAAGACAAGGAATCATCGGAATTTGGAGATTTTACCGCGACGGTTTCCGCAGCATGACGCTGGGACGTACGTTGTGGGCCGTGATTCTAATCAAACTTTTCATTATGTTCTTTATCCTGAAACTTTTTTTCTTCCCGCCTTTCCTCAAAGGCAAATCGACCGAAGAAAAGGAAGACTACGTAGGAAATGAACTGATAGAAAGAGCTATTCATCCTTAATCTTGAAATAAAAACAAGGCTTATGTTAGACAATATGGAGACAATGATAGACTGGTCAAGAGCACAATTCGCCCTGACGGCAATGTACCACTGGCTGTTTGTTCCGCTCACGCTGGGACTGGCTGTCATCATGGGAGTTATGGAGACACGGTACGTCATTTCCGGTCATGATTTCTGGAAAAGAACAGCCCGTTTCTGGATGAAACTGTTCGGAATCAATTTTGCCATCGGAGTAGCGACCGGACTGATTCTCGAATTCCAATTCGGTACGAACTGGAGCAACTATTCTTGGTTCGTAGGTGATATCTTCGGAGCCCCTCTTGCCATTGAAGGCATCGTAGCCTTCTTTATGGAAGCTACTTTTGTGGCCGTAATGTTTTTCGGATGGGACAAAGTAGGCAAGAAATTCCATTTGGCTTCTACATGGCTCACCGGTCTGGGAGCTACCTTGTCTGCCTGGTGGATTCTGGTGGCCAATTCATGGATGCAATATCCCGTAGGAATGGTATTCAACCCCGAAACGGTACGCAATGAAATGGTTGATTTCCTCGCCGTAGCCTTTTCGCCTGTAGCCGTAATGAAGTTCTTGCATACAGTACTCAGCAGTTGGATTGTAGGGGCCGTGTTCGTCATTGGGGTTAGTGGTTGGTTCCTATTGAAACGGCGTGAGAAGGAATTCGCTTTGGCCAGTATGAAAATTGCAGCATGTACAGGTATGGTCGCCTCGCTGTTGACACTATACAGCGGAGATAAATCCGCCTATCAAGTCGCACAATACCAGCCGATGAAACTGGCTGCAATGGAAGCACTTTACGAAGGTGGAACAAGACAGCCGTTAACGGTGGTCGGCGAATGGAAAATCCCGACTATGCTGTCTTTTCTGGCCACACGGAATCCCGACGGTTACGTACCGGGAATCCACAATATCCTGGCTGGAGGACATACGACAAACGACGGTTCCAAGGCTCTGTCCGCCACAGAAAAGATCGCGAGAGGCAAAATGGCAATCGCGGCCTTATCGGATTTCCGGCAGGCTCAAAAGGACGGCGACCAAGATAAGATGGACGCGTCCCGCCGCACATTGGAAGAAAACATGCCATACTTCGGTTACGGTTATATTCAAAACCCTGACGATCTTGTGCCGAATGTAGGACTTTCGTTCTGGACATTCCGGATTATGGTAGGTTTCGGGATGTACTTCATTGCTTTTTTCGCCTTGGTCCTTTTCCTGTCATGGAAAAATAAACTGTACGGACAAAGATGGCTGCACCGAATCGCCCTATGGAGCATTCCTTTCGCCTTCGTAGCCAGCCAGGCCGGTTGGGTCGTATCAGAGGTCGGGCGACAACCTTGGGCCATCCAGGATTTGTTACCGGTCAATGCCGCCATATCCAACCTGTCTGCAGGAGCGGTACAAACGACGTTCTTCATCTTTCTGGCCATTTTCACTATTTTATTCATTGCCGAGATAGGTATCATGGTAAAAGCCATCCAAAAAGGACCTGAATCATGAACGAAACCGATAAAAAAGATTAGTCACTGTCAAATATCAAAACTATGGAATCGACCTATATTTTTCTACAGCATTATTGGTGGTTCATCATATCCCTGTTAGGGGCACTATTGGTCTTCTTATTATTCGTACAAGGGGGCAACTCATTGTTATTCCACTTGGGAAAGAATGAAACGGAACGTGCTTTATTGGTGAACGCGACAGGCAGTAAATGGGAGTTTACATTTACCACGCTCGTCACTTTCGGAGGTGCTTTTTTTGCCTCTTTCCCTTTGTTTTACAGCACAAGCTTCGGCGGAGCATATTGGCTGTGGATGCTCATACTTTTCAGTTTCGTACTACAAGCTATTTCTTATGAATTCCAATCGAAATTAGGAAATCTGTTAGGCAAACGTACTTACCAATCTTTTTTGGTATTCAACGGAGTCATGGGTCCGGTTCTGCTCGGAGCGGCCGTGGCCACATTCTTCAACGGGTCTGATTTTCTTGTCAGCAAATCCAATCTGACAGAGGCCGCCATCCCCGTCATCAGTCATTGGGGTAACGAATGGCACGGCTTGGATGCTTTGGCAAATCCTTGGAATCTCATGTTGGGACTGGCTGTCTGTTTTCTGGCTCGTATTTTAGGTTGCCTTTATTTCATCCGCAGCATTCGCGACACAGAGCTGATTCCCCGTTGCCGCCGCCAATTGCTGGGAGACAGCGTCCCATTCCTGCTGTTTTTCTTGGCTTTCGTGATCCATACGTTATTGAAAGACGGTTTTGCCGTCCATCCGGAAACCGGCATCGTTTTCATGGAACCCTACAAGTATTTCCACAACTTGACAGACATGCCGATATTGCTTGTCTTGTTCCTTTTAGGTGTGACAGGTGTGCTTTTCGGACTTATTCGTGGTATCTTCTGCCACACCAGTCGCAACGGTTTCTGGTTTACAGGTACAGGAACCATACTGACCGTATTATCCTTGCTCCTGTGTGTCGGCTATAACCATACTGCTTACTATCCCTCCACCGCAGATTTACAAAGCTCTTTGACCTTGGCAAACAGCAGCTCCAGCCTGTTCACCCTGAAAACCATGGCCTACGTGTCTCTTCTCCTTCCCGTAGTCGTGGCCTACATCGCATACGTGTGGAAGGTTATGGATCGCAAACCGCTCACATCGGAAGAAATTACCGGAAACGAAGATGTTTACTAAAACAAAAACAGAATGCCCATGTATATTATCGGAATAGCCGGAGGCACGGGATCCGGAAAGACCACGGTCGCACGAAAAATCATTGAGAGTCTCCCGAAAGGTGAAGTGGCCCTCATCCCGCAGGACTCATATTATATCGATGCCACGGACATGACCATGGAAGAACGCCGCAAAATCAACTATGACCATCCTTGCGCTTTCGACTGGAAGCTCTTGATCCGTCAGGTGAAAGAACTGAAAGCCGGACGGGCTATCGAACAACCGACTTATTCATATTTGGAATGTAACAGGTTGAAAGAGACCATACACGTAGAACCCCGAAAGGTTATCCTGATAGAAGGCATACTCGCTTTGTCCAATAAAGAACTCCGGGACCTGATGGACATCAAAATCTTTGTAGATGCAGACTCCGACGAACGCCTCATCCGTGTCATCGAACGGGATATCATCGAACGGGGAAGAACCGTACAAATGGTAGTGGACCGCTATCGGGCCGTACTCAAACCCATGCATCTGGAATTCATCGAACCGACCAAACGCTATGCCGACCTTATCATTCCCCAAGGAGGAGAAAACGAGAAAGCCATCGAAATCATGCGTACTTACATCCTACACCATCTCAATCTCCATTTGGAACAAACGGGGCAAGCTCTATGAAAGTCCGTATAAGCGAATTCGGATGGAAGGCCGGCTTCCGGCTATGCCGAAAACGACCGGATTTATGGAAAATCACGAGTAAGCGAGGGCAGAGCGGGGCGAAAACGAAGTTTTTAGGCTCCGTTCTGCCGAACGGGAGCGATTTATGGAAACACAATCTGCTGGCCTGCCTCTTGACCGTCCTTGCCGTCAATCTCGTATCCTGCGGAGAAAAAGAGGAGAAAAAAATATCCCCTTTGGGTATCACGGAAGAAGAATATGCGGAAACAGCTTACGACTTAGACCAGATACAGGAAGCCGGCGAACTGATAGCCGTCACGCTGTCCGGTCCCGACACTTATTATGAATATAAGGGAAAAGGATTCGGACTGCAATTTGAATTGGCCGAACACTTTGCCGTGTCCATCGGTGCCAAGCTCCGTATGGAAGCAGTACGCGATACGGCGGAGCTTTTCCAACGACTGAAAAAAGGAGAGGCAGACCTCATCGCATTGGAAATTCCGGAGAACCACATGACAGACACGGAACTGCAATTCTCCGGCGTCCGGTCGTGTCCGTCAGACAGTACGGCCGCAGTCAAAACCGGATGGGTCGTACGAAAGGATGCCCCCTTCCTGGCCGAAGCCTTGGACGGATGGTATAAACCCGAGACACGGTCTTTCTTGCAAAAAAGGGAACAGTTGCGTCTGTCTCCCGGCGGAAGTGTAAAACGCCGTGTCCGTGCCCCCTTCCAGAATCGCGCCAAGGGCATTATCTCGCCGTACGACACTCATTTTATCCGTCATAGCCAAGCCATCGGGTGGGACTGGCGGCTCATGGCCGCACAATGTTACCAAGAGTCCGGTTTCGACCCGGAGGCCGTATCGTGGGCCGGAGCACGCGGACTGATGCAGATTATGCCTGAAACAGCCGTACATCTCGGTTTGCCCGCCGACCAAATGCACCAGCCCGAAAAGAACATCAGTGCGGCAGCCCGGTACCTCCGTGAACTCGAACGTAAATTCAGCGATATCCCCGGCAGGTCGGAACGTATAAACTTTATCCTGGCGGCCTATAATGGAGGAACGGGACACGTTCGCGACGCCATGGCCTTGGCACGTAAACACGGCAAAAACCCGCAGTTGTGGAACGATGTGGCTCCTTTCATCCTCCGCCTGAGCCAACCGCAATATTACAACGACCCCGTAGTGCGTTACGGCTATCTGCGCGGAGAAGAGACCTACGGCTACGTGACTTCCATCCGTGAACGTTGGCTACGTTACCGTGCTGCCGTCCATGGTGGCACGACCGGTGCCGCGCCTGCCCCGTCACGCAAGAATTCGCGCGGAGGATTCAAAAGCAAAGTACTGAGTGCCGAAGAAGTGGAAGCCAAGTCCAAACAGAATACGCCATAACCCATGACGGAAGAGATTCAGGACATATTCGATGAAATCAGAAACATCATGCAGCCGGACATGGACTGTACCGCACGTTACCATGCCCTCGACGCGCTGTTGCTCCGTGCGCTGAAAGACCGGACCCGCCACAGTCCGGTGGATTTCACCCACACAGCCGCACGCCTATATTGGCTCTGCAAACAAACCGGCCATCCGTCCCACCCGTTGGAAGTGTTCCGTGCGCGGGCCGGACGAATACAAAAAGGGCTTTTCCTGCCCGACGGAGAGGATGAAGCCTACGACTTAAAAGCGGTCTGCGAAGGATTGGCCGCTTTTTACCAAACCCATGTTCCGGAAGACGTGCAAAAACGCCTGCCCCGCCATTGGCGACCCGCTCCCGCACCTGCCGAAAAAGTACCGCAGGCCAAACGTATCCGGATAACGGTGCACCGGTGGGACGAGCATTTCATTTATGGAAAAGACCACACGCATCCCACGGAACAACTGTTGAAAGTGGAATATGCCGACGAAACCGACCGCACGTTCGCCGACTTGAAAGAACAACTGTACGAAGGGGCGCAGCTCAATCTCTTATCGGTCAAAGCCATAAAGGCGGAAGGCGCATATCCTTATGTCCTAAAACCCGAGATGTTGGTTCTCGACCCGGATTTCCTGATTGACATCACAGCCTTGTGCGCCTGCATCAGACCGTACGGGTATTCGGCTTACACCCACTTGTTGAACAAATTCGCTCCTCCGGCACGCTCTGCGGCCATACAGTTGGGAAATGCGGCCAACCAGTTTCTGGACGACTGCGTGAATGAAAATCGCGATTTAGAGAGAGAAGAAACAAGCGAAAACGAAGTTTTCAGGCTTGGCTCTGCCGAACGTGAGCGATTTATCCAAAATCGCGATTTAAAGAGAGCAGACCGGGCTTGCCCGGAGTCTGCCGGGCGTGAGCGATTTACCCAAAATGCAGACGGGACGGCAGAAGCGGAACTCTACCTGCGTTCCATGCAGAATTCCTTCCGGATCTCCCCTCTTGCCTGGTCCACCTTGCCGGACATCGACCGCGATTTCTTCAACCGCTGCGAAATGCAATTCCACCACATCCGGCAAACCGTACGCAACAGTTTCAGTGCCGCAGGCATCGACATCCGGAAAACGGAAGTGGAACTGGAGCCGTCTTTCCTTTGCGAAGCCCTCGGGTTGCAAGGACGTATGGACCTGCTCACCCGAAACGCCGACAAGTTAGTGGAACTGAAAAGCGGAAAAGCGGACGAATATCCCTACCGTAGCCCGAAGGACGAACACCGCCTGCAAATGGCCCTGTACAAAGAAATCCTGTATTATAACCTGGACCGCAGGCATGAACAGGTACAGTCTTACCTCTTCTATTCACGCTATCCCGGGCTTTATGCCGTCGACGTGCCGCGCAGCCATATCCGCCGCGCCATGGCCCTGCGGAATGCCATCCTGCACATAGAGCACCGCCTGAGAAGGGGGGAATCCCGTGCGTTGATAGACGAGCTGACGGAAGAACGGCTCAACGTGAACGGACGGGGCGATCGGCTCTACACTCGTTACCTGCGCCCCCGCATGATGGAAATACTGACACCACTTCATGGCATGAGGGGCGCGGAAGCCGATTATTTCCATCGCTTCCTGACGTTTACCGCCCGCGAACAATTCCGCGCCAAAGTCGGGGACGACCGGGCGGACTCGCCGGGCGGGTTCTCCGAAACATGGTGCTGCGACACACTGACCAAACAACAGAACGGAAACATCCTGACCGGACTGAAACTGCATCCCGTCCCCGACGAGGAAGGTGCCATCGTGCGGCTGGATTTGAAACTTCCGGAATACGGCGAAGACTTCCTCCCGAACTTCCGGCAGGGCGACATGGTAATGCTCTACGAACGGAACCACGAAGGGGACAACGTGACGAACAAACAGTTCTTCCGTTGTACCATAGAGGAAATCCATCCTGAACACATGCTGCTGAAACTATCTTACAAGCAGCGGAATGCCGGAGTATTCCACCCCGACAGCCTTTATGCCATAGAGCCGGGTTACATGGACGCCACATTCAACCAAGCCTACTCGGGACTGTTCAGCCTGCTCACCGCCCCACGGGAACGGAAAGAGCTGCTGTTGGGCATACGGCCACCGGCCACCGATCCGTCCGTAAGGCTCCACCGGCATTACCTGAATGAAGAAATAGACCGTATCGTCCTGAAAGCCAAACAGGCCCGGGATTACTTCCTGCTTGTCGGACCGCCGGGGACAGGAAAGACGTCGGTAGCCTTGAAATCCATGGTGGAAGAGTTCTTGTCGGATTCTCCGCAAAAGACCCTCCTGCTCATGGCTTATACCAACCGGGCTGTGGATGAAATCTGCCATACGCTGTCTGCCATCAACCCTGCTCCGGAATATATCCGCATCGGTCAGGAACTGAACTGCGCCCCGGACTTCCGGCCACGGCTCATGAAGCACGTCATCGGGGATGCCACCTCCCGAAAAGAAATCTACGAGAAGTTGGCGCCCGTCAGGGTGTTTGCCGGCACCATCAGCAGCCTATGCAGCCAGACAGAGCTATTCAGCCTGAAAGTCATCGACGTGGCTATCATCGACGAAGCCTCACAAGTGCTCGAGCCCCAACTGCTCCCCCTGCTATGCGCCACTACTGCGGTGAACCGGGGAGACTATAACCTGAACCGTCTGGCCATCGGGAAGTTCATCCTCATCGGCGACCACAAGCAACTGCCCGCCGTCGTGAGCCAACCCCGGGAAATGTCACGGGTGACCGAGGATAGCCTGCAAGCCATCGGGCTGACCGACTGCCGTAACTCCCTGTTTGAACGCCTGCACCGGCTGAGCAGCCTGCAAGGCACGAAAAACATCGTGGAAATGCTTCATCGCCAAGGACGCATGCATCCGTCCATCTGCGAATTTGTCAACCGTAATTATTATAACGGCGGACTGGATGCCGTTCCCCTCCCCCATCAACAGGAACCACTGGCATTCGGCACCCGTCCGGACGATGACCGATGGACCGCCTTCGTGGCCGGTACACGTATGGCATTTATTTCCGTACAAGCCGACGAAGCAGAATATTACACGAAAATCGAGAGTAAGCAAGAGCAGACCAAGCTTGCCCAAGGTCTGCCGAACGTGGGCGATTCATCCAAAAGCAACAAGCGGGAAGCCGAGACTGTGGCACGTCTGATACATACCCTTTGCCAACTGTACAGCCGCTCGGGCATACCCTTCAGTCCCTGTAAGCAAATCGGAATCATCGTCCCCTTCCGCGCACAAATCGCCATGATACGCAAAGCCTTGGCTGAACGGCACATTCCCGACACGGCCGACATCACCATCGACACGGTGGAACGTTATCAGGGCAGCCAACGCGACATCATCATATTCAGCACCACCGTCAGCCGTCCGTACCAGCTCTCCATCTTGTCCGAACCGGTCATGACAGACGGTCGGGAAATAGACCGCAAGCTCAACGTGGCCCTCACCCGGGCACGCAAGCAATTTTTCATGACCGGAAACGAAACGCTGCTCCGGAATTGCACGGCCTACCGGAAGTTTCTGGATTTCTTAAGCAAAGAGCAAATCCTACGTCTGTAAAAACCTCCAATTACAAAATGGCAAAAAGTCAATTCCGATGGTGCGTGACTCGTTTATTCGTCCCCCACTTGGATGTCCGCCGTAAATACGCGATTCTCGCACCGTCGGGAAAAGGCAAGATGAAAGCCGGAAATGTATTCCGTTATCATAATGAAAACCATAAGGCGCGTTCTGCGCAGCCCCCAAAGAATGGCGTAACCAGTAAGGCGTTCCAGCTTACCAAAAGACACTCCGAACCCACAGGCTTTTCCTTTCCAAATAGAGAAAATAATGGCATCCGCAGCAGGTTGAGCCACGGTTTTAAGGCACTTGTTCCACCGATAAGCGCATGACTTCCGACCGTCACGAGGAGAAAAAAAATGTTTTCTCAGCCGAACGATTTTTCATTCTGCTCCAAACGATTCATGTCTTTGGTGAATAAACATAAAAAAATGCCTTGAAACCTTAAAAAAGTATTCCTAAAAAGCCTCTTCCATACCTGTTTCAGGCTTTTGACACAACTCCGGCCAATGGGAAGAAAGCCTTTTCCCTTTCCATTTGCATGCCGGAAAGCGGAAAGAGTGCACATATTGTCAAGAATGGGACTTCCGGTTCCATTCACCCCGCCTTATACCGGTATATCCCGTCCACCCCCAGACGCACCGCCCTGAACGCCCTTTGCAAATGACTGCCCACAGAACGTTCGGACACACTGAGCCTGTCGGCAATGGAAGCATACGACATACCCCTGTAAAAATACAAAATATATGCCTGACGGCGTTTCTCGGACAACTGTTTCACCATCTTCCTATGCGCCACGCGAAGCTCCTTGTAATAATAATCTTCTTCTACCGTACTGCGGCCCTCCTCCTCACAGCAGGTGTATATGTCCATCTTGTCTTTTTTCATATAACGGCGGCGCAGATAGTCTATCACGGTGTTCCGCATAACCGTATAGACTAAATTGTGAAGCGTTTCCTTGCGTACCCCTTCCCTGCATCTCCATATATTTTCAAATACGTCCTGAGTCAGATCCTCCGCCTCTTCACGGTCGGAAACCCGAGACAAGATATAACCTCTCACCCGCCTCCGGTAATGTATATAACATGCTGAGAATTGACTTTCCGTGAATATTTCCATGATATTGGGTTCTTTAGTTTTCTAATCGCAAAATTAAGCCACCTTACCCAAAGAGGATAGGGCAATTTTCGACAAAACGTATGTCATTTTTTCCCATTTCATATTTTTTGCAGAAAAAACAGGCATGGAAAAGAGCCTATGCCTGCGTTCCATGCCTGCCATTCCTCAATATACCATTCTCAATTCTCCACCATCGGCAAATACCAGTTTTTGCGGTCTTTCAATTTGTTGTAGAGCGTCTGGTCCGGCATATCCGGATTATTACGCCGTGCCACACGGGAAGCCAGAAAATCTTCTCCGCGACGGAACGCAAAGCGCATCAAGTCATAGAAACGGTTGCCTTCGTAGGCCGTCTCCAAAGCCATTTCGTCGCAAATCATATCCTCCACTTTCTGAATGCTGTCCTGAAGCGAAGCCATGGTGGGTAACGAGTAATGCAACGTGTCCATCTCCGCGTTACCACAACCGCGTGCATGCAAACCAATATTATCCTTGTTGTCATACATGTCGTAAAACGTATAACCGGACTGCATCAGACGGCGATATTCCCCATTGGCATCATATTGTATCAAATTGCCACGGCTCAAACCATACTTCAACGCATGGAAAGCCGTCAACGGATAACCCGCACGGTTGATGGCCTCGGCCAGACGAAGGTATACCGCTCCCGTACGATAGGTGGTCACATGCGGCCAAGAAGAGGAATACTTATTGATGCTCAACCCGTATCCCTCCTGATAATCCCGGTTGAAACGCAAATCGCCCATGAAATATTGCGGTGTGCCCGGTACTGTGATATATGAATAATACTGAGGATTTTCCTTTGTCCCGTAATATAAGGTATCCTTTGCCAAACCCGTAAAACGAGACATATACTCACTTTCACCCGATTCTGATTCTTCTGTATACATCACGTAACAATAATAAGACTCATCCACTAATTTCTGAAGAGCATCAGACCCCATGAAAGACCTAAACGATTGCCGCAAACTTCCCAATTTTCCATATTGAGAATTGCCTGCAAATGGAACGAGGCTAATACTTTCATTATAATTGTTTCCGAGAAAAACGGAACTCCAACGATCCACAATTTGGGCACCATCCATATCCACAGTCCGATAAGCCACCTTTACATCAGGACTTACAAATCGTTTTTCAGACAATAAATAATCACGATATTCTTGTGCAGCCTTAGCAAAATCAGATTTATTACCATCCAATGAACCACGCCATAAATAAAGGTCACCTCTCAGTAAACGAATTGGAAGAAAAAAATCACTACTATTTACTGAACTACTCTGATCATAAGTGAAGTTCCCATAATTGGGAAACGGCACATCAACGTAAGGAAGCAAATCATCAATGAAATAAGAACAAATCTCACCCAATCCCTTCCGCTTGGAAGGATCATTCATCACTTGCTCTATTTCAGAATAAGACAGCAAAGGCTGAGTATAGAACGGGACTTCGCCATAAAGCAAGGCCAATTGCAAGTAAGCCCACGCCCGGTAGGCACTCACGGCTGCATATTCCTTCAGGAACACTTTCTGCCCGCGACGCTCCATCTCGGCATCCGCACGTTCCAAATAGAAATTGCAATTATTCACAATGGCATAGTAATCCCGATAACGGTTGAAAGTCGCATTTTCCAAATTCTCAAAACGAGTCAAATCCACCCAAGCACTACTTGTACCGACAAAAGGATCAGGCTTTACCAAATCTCCTCTCAATTCCCCTAAAAGCACTCCTTTTTCGACCACGTCTTGAACCTTGTCCAATATACCCAACATAGAGAACACGGTATCGCCCGGTTGAGAAAAGTCATGGTCTTCTTCAAACATCACCGTAGTAGTATCCACTTCACAAGCCGTGAAAGATACCGTAGCCGCCATCCAAATGGCGGTCAACTTTAATATGTTTTTTAACATCTTCATATCCTTGTTAAAGATTTATTTTAACACCTAAAACGAAACTGCGCCCGTGCCCTAACAAACCACGGTCAATCCCCTGATAAATCGGATTGCCTGAAATGGAAAGTTCTGGATCGCTACCCAAATATTTTGTACACGTAAATAGATTATTTGCAGCTCCCCAAACTGTAATCCCTTGTAGAAACGTCAAGTTGAAAGGGAAACGATAACTCAAACTTAAAGTCTTGAGTTTCAAGTAAGAGCCATCCTCAATCCAACGATCAGAAAAACGTGCGTTTCCCATCCTATCACCGTATTCCACACGGGGGATTGAAGTCAGCTGCCCCTCTGAAGTCCAACGATTCAACATAGCTGTGGTCTGATTATAATAAGAATTTCCGCTTTCCAATACGGCACGTTGATAATTGTAAATGTCATTCCCCAATGAATAACTGAAAAAGGCATCCAATGTCCAATTTTTGTAATGCAGGCTAGTCCCGAAATTACCGAAAACATCCGGATTGGGGTTGCCGATTACATCTTTGTCCTTATTATCAATCACCCCATCAGCTACCAAATCGGAGAAATGCACATCACCGGCACGGAAAGCACTTCCATTTTCACTTCCATTACGTAAATCTGTTTTAGCAGCTTCTTCTGAAGTGGCAAACACCCCTTGTGTCTTGTAACCATAAAACAAACCGATTGGGTTTCCGACTTTAGTCATGACCTCACCGCCATAAACCGAAGTATAAATCGTCTTATCGTTATCTGGCAACGCAGTCACCTCATTCTTGTAATGGCCGACACTTGCAGAAATTTCCCATGAGAAATCCTTTAATGCCATGACTTTAGCCACTGCCGCAACATCAAAGCCCTGGTTTTCCATCTTACCCTCATTACTCCAATAATTACGCAATCCGCTCACCCCTCCCAATGTCTTATAAGCTAACATATTGTTCACATAAGACTTATAATAATTGAATCCAAGCGACAAACGGTCATGCCAAACGGACATATCCAAACCTACAGAAATCCGCGTGACAGTCTCCCATTTTAGTTTATCATTACCGATATTGGCCAAGGCCAAACCCGACGTATGATTCAAGAATGCACTTGGAGCAAAATAAGACCGGGAGGCAAAGCAATCAATATTATCATTGCCCGATTGGTCGATGCCGACATTCAGTTTCAAATAGTCAATACCTTTCACGTTTTGAAAGAAAGGTTCGGCGGAAACCACCCAAGCCGCCTGTAAGGACGGGAATACTCCCCAGACATAATCGCCCAGTTTCATTCCCCCTGTGGCATTCTTACCGAAACGCGTAGATGTCTCCGCAGTCAACGTTCCCTGCAAAAAATACTTATCCGCATAATTCCAATCCGCATTCACATACACAGCCGTGGATTTCCATTCTTCAATAATACCGTCTACCTTACGGTTTTTCATTTCATTGGAAATATTCGGCAATTTATCACCCGCACTGTTATCTGCACGAATAGCATCTGAATTAAATGAATCGCTTAAATAACGGAAACCTCCAAAAAGATGAATCACATGTCCACCATAACGGCACGACCAATCAATTCTGGTGTCGCTCGCCACGGACAATTGCTTACTAGAATAAGCCCTTGCCCTGTTAACAGTCATATCGTCACCACTCTCTGTAAAAGTTGGTACCCCTTCATCCGGGATAAACGAACGTTCCGTAACATTATTCAACACATAACTTACCTTTTCAGACAGTGTCAAGTTTCGATTGATTTTCCATTTCGGCATGGCACTCAATGAAAACAAAGTATACTCCAACCGGTTTTTATTACTCGCGTCGCCATTCTCCAATATGGACAAGGGATTGGACAAGTTAAAACAATCGTAGTCTGCCATGGATGCCGTAAACCGGCCATATTGGTCAGGATTGTATGCAGCCAATACGGGGGATTTAATCAGGCCCAACATTCCCGGAGACAATGCCTGCCCACTGCCCATTCCGTCATCCCGTAAATTCCGGGTCGTATTGGAATAAGCTACATCCAAACTGCAATCCAGATTCTTCATAAACTTCACATCTGTATTGAAACGCATGTTCAACCTTGCGAAATCATTATACTTCAATGTGCTTTGCGCATTTGCATAGCCTATGGAAAGATTGTAATTAGCCACATCGTCACCACCTTGCACGTTTACACCGTAATTCTGCGTGAAAGCCTCATGATAAACATAATCCTTCCAGTCCGTATCGTTATGGTACATGGCATACTTTTGCTTGTCCGTTGTAAAATCGTCCAAGAAATCCGGAGTTTCGGTCACGTTCCCCATTACATCCGTTGCATACAAACGATATTGCCCGGCATTCATCATCGAAGGCAATTTCGGCAACAATTCAACCGCCCCATAGATGTCTACATCAATCCGTGTAGCCATACTCTTTGCACGTTTTGTCTCTATCACCACAACCCCATTGGCACCTTTCGCCCCATATAATGCAGTGGCGTTTTTCAACACTGTCACTTTCTCAATGTCATTGACACTGATAGCCGAAAGCACGTTATTGACATAACCTTCATGCATTAACGAACGTCCGTTTTGAGTATCAAGAATCACACCGTCCACCACAAACAGAGGTTGCCCGCCTCCATTCAACGAATTATATCCTCCAATAAACATGTTCGCCCCTTGGGCGGGATTACCCGAACGAAGCAACACACGCAAATCAGCACCAAGTTTTTTTGCCATTTCATCTTCAACGGTCAAAGACGAATTTGCAGAAAAATCCCCGACACTGCTCTTATTCGTCACCCTCACTTCATTGGCATAACCATTGGAAAAATGTTCCGAATACATCCTCACTACCAATTCTTTTCCTTTTCCGGCCAAATGTACCCTGGCCAAAGCATAAGTAGGAGTACGCACCAACAATTGATTGGCATACAACGGCACTTTTATTTCAAAGGCACCCTGTTCGTCGGAAATGGAACTGAACCGGTCGTCTCCGGCCACTTGTATGATGCCGCCCTGTACCGGCCCGCCCGTGGCTGCATCGACCAATGCCCCCTTATAAACCACCGTGGGTATCTTATTCATTTCCCTCTGCACTACAATCTGAAGCGAATCAGTTTCTCCTCCTGCGGCCGATAACGTGGAATCTGCCACCCCTTCCGCATCCACCTGTCCATAGGTCGTTTGCAGGCTGCCTGCCAAGGCCATACAAAAACATATACTATATAGATTCTTATTCTTCATCACTTAAATCTCCATCAATTGAGGGTTTCAACAATATGCAATCAATATATAAATCACGTGTATAATCCGACTCACTACGTTTAGGCGTGCTGACGATTTTCAAAGAGATTTTGGCATCTTCCATAGAAGCACGATTGGGGAAATAATCACAATAAGCAAACTGATGCCCTCGTGCCACCCATATCGTATCAACCTTGTCGCCTGGTATTTCAATCCCTTCCACTTCCAACTTTTCCTTCGTGTATTTATCATTCAATTCTACATCAACACGTCCTTTTTTCGTATCAATGGAAGAAGACCAACCGTTACGCGTCAGATTCATCGGAACAAATACAATCCCTATGTCATAAGCGCAAGACAGCACGTTCGGGATTGCATAAGTGACGGTGGCACCCCGCAACATGTTCGTAGAAGTAAACTTCATGTAGTAGCTTGATGACACACCGGTATTTGCAGCGGCAACAAACACCGGACGATCCTTATTTTCATCGTAATAATTAGCCGTAAGCAGATACTCACCGATATTTTCGGCTTCAACAACAATGTCACTGTTTAAGACCTGATAAGGGCTTAAATTCACATCGGCCGCTTTCAATATTTGTCCATTGCTACAACCTATGGCTTCGGTCCCTTCAAACAAGCCCCCGGCATCTTGTGGACGATAGAACAATTTTCCGGACGTACTTTCCCAATAATCGGATGTCGAAGACTGACTACGGGTTTCAAATACCAAAGCATCCAATATGCTGCGACACGCATACTTGTCTGCCAATTCCGGTTCTTCATCTTCCGAATAATGATAAAAGCCCTTAAACTTATCCACCAACCGGTCCCAACAATCATTCACGGGAACCAACATCGTATAATCCCGCTGCTCGTCATTCAAGTAGCCAATCTGCCCCCACAATTCATTTGTCAAGACAAACACGGAATCCGTATACACCTGTTCCCCATTCACCACACCGCCCGGAGTACTCAATTCAGGCACAAACTCCAATTTATTAAAGCTATACAAATAATCGGTAATATTAGAAAAATCAGCATCCTGTCTCAAATAAGACCAAACATTGTTATTGTAAACCGCCTGGCAATCTAATATATGCAAATCTCCATTACTGCATTCAATATTAAAAGATTTGGCCGGCGAGCCATTGAAATGAGGCACGCCTCCTTCTGACACAAAAGGCATGGGCTTCCCGTTCAACACCTTTATGGTATCGTTCACAACGGAGGATGCCGCAATAACCCCACGGGCGATATGGTTTTTAACCACTTGCTCCATCACTTCGTCCGGAGTCATGTCCTCACCGGTCACCAATGTCGTGTCTATGCTGCCGGATGGTGCCCAAACCGTATAGCGTTGGCCCGAATCCAAGAACTTGTCATAACCGTATCCTTTAAGCAATTTTGCAAAATCCGACAACTCCGGACGGGCAGTAATTTCCTGCCACAAAGTCCTTGTAGGACGGGGTACACCATCATAATGTGCATCCCAATCGTCCGAACAAGACAAGACCAATCCGGAAGCCAATACCGCCATGCAACAAATAGTTGCCTTGGCATATCTTTTAGAACCTTTCATAATCTTCTGCTTTTAATTTAATTTCTATCTTCTGGTATGGCACCATTATACACACTTTTCGGCACAATTTCGATAAAATCGATATTCAACATGCGCCCAGTTCTTTCGTCTACTTTACGCAAGCGCAAATAAGAAGGTTTTTCTTCCAAAGTCTGGGTGGTAACGATATTACGTATATACCACCAATCGTTAACCAACTTCGCACGTAATGAAACCCTGTCATTGTCTACCCTATACACGCAGGCAGGCCCCTTCATATACCCCAAATTACGCATAGCCTTGTCATTCTCAGTAATGGTTGTCTTTCCTTCGAGGTTATACGACACGTCGTTATGGATATCGTCAAATAAATCATTATCTGCTATCATTCCCACTTTTGGCATTCCGCCTCCCCATCCCAAATTCAAAGGAATTCCGGTGGGTTGCATATATTCGGTATTTTGTCCAAAATAGATTTGCGCAATTCCCATAAAGCCATTGGCCACGTACCCCAACCTGATCTCATATTGGCCGGCCGGTACGGCAGGCAAACGTAACATCACATCATATTCCCCCGCAAAATTCATATTATCCGTACGGAATGCAGCCAAATCATAGTGCGACCCCATTCCGGTTCCCTGAGCCTGAGGCCAACGGTTATATTTGCAATCGCATTGGCTATCATAACGCACATCATCGAAATACCCTTCCGGGAAATGCCACCACAACATATCTCCGTCCGGATCCAGACGGACATCATTGTTCACCAATTCAGGAAACAAGACGCCCGTATCAATACGGATTCGTTCACTACGAAGCATTTTCACGACATTTTCATTATAAGAAAGGATGCTGCCCAGAAATTGGAAATTGCCATTTACAGTTGAAGAACCTCCGGAAGGAAGGACTTCCACACCATCCATCCTGTTGTCAGCCCTATTCACATCGTCACAGCGATTCAAATATATCCCGTCTCCCAAAAGAGAAACTTTTTGCGCACGCAACAAATTACCGGCCATGGTTTCGTAGTACTCCACAAAATCCCCACCTTCCTGCACAGACCAATCCGGAGTGGAACATACCAAATCCCCATAGCTTGCATTACGGTCCAAGATGTGATAAGCAATAAAACGGTTTAAAGGATTCTTGGGATGCGTATAGTCATCATCATACAACCCCTTGTCGTCCGGATACACCTTGTCGTATATGTCCTTTGCATAATTGAACAAGGATACCAAATCCGCCTGAAGATCTCCCGTATAGACAGGCTTACCCATATTTTGCGGATCATATACCGTTTTATACAAATTATCCTTCTCCACCAATACCGTATAACCGAACTTGCGGGCCGGAGGAACTTTATTCCCCTCCGTGGTGTACTCTGAGTTCGAAGCATATTGGGCCAACCGGGACAACATCTCCGGACTTTCATCTTTTTCCCTTAAAATGGAATCCGTCAAATGAGTCTGTTTCAATGCCTCCATAAACAGGGTAAAGCCTAATGTCTCACATTTGGACTGCATGTAATCAGGCAATACATAACTGGACTGCTCCAACACACGGTCTATGGTATGGACGACCCCATTGCTCACCGTATCGTTAGCTTGGATAATCCGTGAATAATCATTCAGGACAAATACCGTCATACTATCGTTTATTGCAGCATCGAACTCCTTCTCAATGGTCACTTGCACCTTACGGTCGTACATATTAGGCTTCTGAAGATAACCTGTTGAAAAATCAGAGGTCAAGTAGCGAACGCCTATCAAATGGCTTTTGGCCAAGGCCACCACTGCAGAATCCGGCAGGGTCTCCAACGTGCAGCCCGGATAATTACTATCCACATAACGGTCTATGGCCTCGTTGGTCGGTGCAAAGCAAGTGTAATCCCCATAAGCATACATCAAACCTTTCATGCCGGCACGTTCCAAAATAGTGGAAAACTCACCATATTTCCCGTCCGCATCCAAATAATCACCAACCGTCTGACCTTGGAACACATAATAGCTGTCACCTTCCACACCGTCGTCATAACAGCCGGACAGCATGGTTGCCAAAACCACACATCCTATTACCTTATTATATATGTTACGTTTCATATTACTTCTATTTACTCTTGATTAATAAATGATGTAAGCCTGATTCTGGTCCGGTACCAACAACGGATTCACATCTAACTCTTTCTGATAAAAAGGCAGATACAAATTGTCCAATGACCCCATCCGAGCCACGGCATCACGTCCTCCCGTTCCATATTTACGTTGCAAATACGTGCTACGCAAGGTGGACATCGCATTCACCGGATTATCGGAGTGACGTACCATCCGCATCAAGTCATACCAACGCTTCCCCTCGAACATCAATTCACGCTGCCGTTCATCCAAAACGATGTTCTTGATCTTATCGGCATCATACACCAACAAGCTACGCCCTTTGCACGACCGCATGTTCACAGATTTCACAATCTCAAAAGCTTCCTGCTTGTTTTCATCCCCTCCCATATAAGCCAAAGCCTCAGCACGCATCAACATCACATCCGTCAAACGGTAAACAATCCAATTCTCTGCCGTGGAGCGAAGCACTCTTTCATCATTTCCAAAATACAAGAAACGAAACTTATAGACAGGATAACTGTTCGAGGGTTCGCCCTTATATCCGGTATTCTCTTCCAACCGTAAATCAGATGCGTCTGCAAACAAGGCATCAGCCGTCTGATTGGTCAAATAAGCCGCTGCATTGACCCTGCCTGAAAGGTCTTTATGATTTCCGTAGAAATAAGAAATACCTTCATTGCCATCCTTACGGTTGTCATAATCGTATTGAAGCTCAAAAATACTTTCAAATGAATTACCCCGCTCATACAACATGGTATAAGGATAATGCGATGAATAAGATTCATCCAAAAGCGGATAGCCATTGTACAAGGCCAGAGAGCCTTCCGTAGAAGAAGATATAAAATTTCCCTCCAATTCTGCTGTTTTGATGACATTGTACTCTGCCATTTTCTCATCCATGATTTCCTTGCAATATTGCGCGCACTTGGCATAATCCCCTTTCCACAAGTAAATATCTGCCAAAAGGGCTTTCACGGATAACTTATTGAAACGTCCTTTCCTTTCGCGTTCATCATCAAAAAACTTTTTATTCCATATATAATCTTCTGACCATTCCAAATCTGCAATAATCTGTTCCAACACTTCCTGCTCGGAGGATGCACGTACTTTGAAATCCACATCATCGCCGATAGTCGCCTGAAGCACCAACGGCACTTTTTTAAAGGTGCGGATTAAATAGAAATAACACAAGGCGCGAATCGACTTAGCTTCGGCTTCATGCGTACGTAATTCGTCTACTGAATAATTTCCATCCTTGGCTTGGGCCCCAGGTGCATAATGCAAGATGGTATTGCATAAATTGATTACATTATAGAAATCCGCCCACGAAGTCCAACTGTTGTCCGGAACGATATTATTCGTATAAAAATCATAAAGCTCCTTTTCTTTTGCGGCCATTGTGGAAGTTTCAGTCAAATTGTCGCCCCGTAACTCCCCCCAGGCTATCACACGTTGTGAGAAGCCCTTGTCCTGCATGTGAAAATAGCAAGAAGTTATCACACTCTCCACCTCGCTTTTCTTCTCCCAATAGTTTTCCACCACCACAGCATTCAGGGGCGTGATATCCAAGAAGTCGCCACAGGAAGTCGTAAAAGCGGCGAGAGAAACGGCCATGGCCAATGTCCCGGTTTTCAATATCTTTTTCATATTTCCTTCTGTTTATTCATGTCATTAGAACGTTGCTGTCAACCCGAATGTGAAAGACTTTGCACGAGGAGTAATCGCCTCGTCTTTAGTCACTCCCATATCACCATAATTCACTTCGGGATCCACGCCTGAGTATTTGGTCAGGCAGAACAGGTTCTCTCCGCTCACGTAGAGGTTCAGGCGGGAAAGCCCGATGCGCTTGATAAGCTTGGAGTCAAACCCATAAGAAAATTGCAAATAGTTCAGGCGCAAGAATGAGCCGTCTTCCACAAAACGGTCGCTACCCATCCAGTTATATCCTTGGCCATACAAAGCCCGAGGCAACACATGTCCCCCATTTGCACCGTCACCTTCCTTACGCCAACGATAGTTCACCGCCGTACTCTGATTGTCGGCACCATGCATGTTTTCCGCCCTCATTCGTGCCACATTTGCAATCTTGTTACCATAACGGTAGTTGAACTGCGCATTCAAACTCCATCCTTTATAGAACAACCTAAACCCAAAACCACCAGTCAATTTGGGCAATGAGCTACCTAAATAGACCACATCATATTGATCAATGCTTCCGTCATGGTTCACATCTTCATAAATAGCATCACCACCGGTAAAAGCATATTTCGTACCATTATAATCATAATACATGGGCATCGGTTCTCCATTGGCACCATAAATGACGCTTCCGGCCTCATCCCGCGCCACCGGACAAGTCGCGCCGGATGCCTGTGCCTTGTCGAACTGGTCGTAACTGTAAGCATACACGCCTTTGTAACGCAAGCCGTAAATCGCACCAAACGGGTTGTCTATCTGCACACGGGACATATACTCCCCGTTTTTAGGTAACTTGACCCCTGTTCCATTAATGGCATTCAGACGCGTAGGTGTCATGGCCGTAATGGTATTCCGGTTATTAGCGAACGTAAGATTGAAAGTAGCTGCCAAATCTCCCGCCAATTTTACACGGTTCAGGTTCAAATTGATTTCATAACCTTTATTCAACATGTCTCCACCATTCTCCACAATCAACTCCGAAAAACCGGTCGTTGTGGGAATAGAAGCATGTTCGGTCATCAAGTCTGTTTTCTTATGGGAATACAAATTGATATCCGCCGTAACCAAATCATCAAACAATCCGATATTCCACCCTAAGTTCCACGCAGACTGTTTTTCCCAACGCAAATCCGTCAAGCGGACATTGTTCGGCCGCATCCCGATGGAATTAATATACCCTCCGTCTACACCATACACACTGAAATGAGTATCTTCCTTAGGAGGTTGCGTACCCGTCACGCCCCATCCGAAACGAACCGCAAACATGCTCAACCATTTTTTGGTAGGTTCCATCCATTTTTCATCCGAAATGTTCCAACGGCCGGAAGCTGAATAAAAATACCCCCAACGGTACTTTTGGCCAAAACGGGTGTTTCCTTCTCCGCGCAAGGCCAAATCCAACGAATACTTGGACTGGTAGGCATAATGCCCCTGAAGCACCCAATTGGCCTTCCGCCAATGACCTGCCCCCGTTTTCGTCTCGTTCAAAAAGCCACCGGCTGTCCCGGAAGTGATGGTTCCGCTTGGCAACAAGTATGAACTCAAGAACTGGGAACTGGACGTACCGGAAACCATTTCCCCTTTAAAGAACAAGCGTACCGAGTGGTCTTGGTTCATGATATAAGGGATATATGTCAACTGATGACGTGTGTTAAAACCGAAACTCTTTTCAAAAGCCGAAGAAGCGGAATTTATCCCTTTCTCATTCTCCTTGAAATCCACATTCCTCAACTCCCAAGGATAGTAAGAATCATTGTATTTATTGTAAATGCTCAATACCACAGTCCCCTTATAAGTCAATTGGTGCGAAGTCTCGTCAAGTCCCAACAAACGGTATTGGAAATCGAATTGGGGTTGGATGTTATAACTACGTTCCTCCTTCTTTGCCAAATATGCCGAAGCCACCGGATTCACTTTACCGCGTTGTGACGAAAGTTCATCCTTGTCCCCTTGGTACCGTTCCACAAACCTCGGTTGCATGTAATACGTACCCAAAGAATTACCGTACGCATCCTCGTCATAAATAGCCAAATTGGGCATCTTCGTATAAGCTATCCCCAACAAATCATCACTATTCATGTGGTTGTCCGTATAAGTCAGTGCAAAGTCACTCGAAATCTTGATGCGGTCGTTCACAAAATAATCCAATGCCATACGGGTTGTAAAACGATCCAGTTTCTGAGCGATGATAGAACCTATCTGATGGTCATAACCGGCAGAAATACGATAATTCGCTTTTTCCCCGCCTCCCGACAAAGAAACATAATGCGTTTGGAACAACCCGAACTGCTTCACGGCATCCCTCCAGTCGGTATTGTTATTGAATTGTTCGTATTCAGAAAACGTCGGGTCATAATTCAGTTCCGGCTGACTTTCGGGATTTTGGTTCACATTGAAAAGTTCCTCTTTCATCATCATGGTATACTCATCTCCGTTCAATAATTTGTAACCCTCCGGCTGATAAGTCCCCTTCAACCTCAAAGAATAAGTAAACTGGGGCTTGCCACGCCTTCCACGCTTGGTTACGATATTGATGACCCCGTTAGAACCTTGTGAGCCCCAAATAGCCGTAGCCGCCGCATCTTTCAGCACCGTAATGCTCTCTATGTCTTCCGGGTTGATAGACAATAATTCGGCAAACCTTTCATCCGTCATACTCGTATAATCGATATCATCATTAGCATTGGTCTCAAAGATATTGTCATCCACAACAATCAACGGTTCTGCATTTCCCATAATGGTTGACACACCGCGTAAACGCATCGTCGTACCGGAACCCAAGTTTCCGGATGAAGCGATAATGTCCAACCCGGCAATACGTCCTTGCAAAGCCTCATCGGCAGAAGTGAAAGATAAACCTTCGAATTCTGTCATTTTGATCGTCTGCTGAGCAAAAGACTGTTCACGCTCCGGTATTTCCAATCCTCCGGTGGCAATCTTCGGACGGGCTTCCACCACGACTTCTTTCATCACCTTACTGTTTTCCTCCATCATGATATCGAAAACCGCCCGCTTTCCTATTTCCTGCAAAACCGTCTTGTACCCCATATAAGTAAAACGCAACTTATTCTTAGGGTTTTGTACTTTTAGAGTGAAATGCCCGTTCATATCGGTCACAGCAGCAGACACAATACGGTTGGCTGCATCTATCTCCCCCACGTACACTCCCATCAGAGGACCCAAGTCGTCCGACACGGTACCGCTTGCCACTTGGTTCTGCCCGACGGCCCACAGCGGACATAAGCAGAATAGAAATACTATCAAATATTTTATTTTATTCATAACCTCTTTTTTTATGATTCATGGTATTGTTAATCCTCCGGAACGCGTTCATTATCTTTCAGGCAGAAGCATTCGTCATCGTATATCAAAGGTTCATTCACGCGATGAACTACCACATATGAAGAAGCGTTGATATTACCATTTTCCGTTTTTTCCGAGAATGTATATTCACGCGTCATCCGGTTATAGAACTCTGGATTTTCAGGTTTTATATGAACCACATCGGTCTTCTCCGAATTATCTGTCACCATAATACCCGCGGCGTCAGAATTCACCCGCAAGGTATAGCTCAACCCCTTGTCCGCACCGTCCAAATGAGTTGCCGCAGTTTCGAAAGACATATTACGGGCATCCCCACCGATATAAACCGCATTGTCTTGGAAATGATACTTCAAAAAGTTCATCACACGTCGGGTATAAGCCTGTTTCAAAGAATCCACGTTGACATCCGTCCCGGCATACACATTGGCCAGATTGTTGATGTCTTTCCAACGCGGTAACCCGAGACTGTAAGCTTTTTCCATGGCTGTATTGTCCGGTACATATACCGTATAATGATAAGAACTGAAAGTCTGTATGGCAGCATTGTCCTCATTCATATTCAAAGATTTCGTAGAAATCAAAGAATATAGGTTCGACTCGTTGGTAGTCCATTCCTCATTTCCCAAAAGCAATTCGTAGAACTCAGAATATTCTGAATGTTCCACCAACTCCTGCATTAAACTATGGAATGTAGGCTGTACCATTTGGTCAAGCACATAATACACCCCATTGTCCATCGTTACGAAATCCTGCGTTGTTACTTTTTCTCCGGAATACTGGTCGGTCACGGTCACTTGCCCGCCCACTTTTTCAACCTTCATGGGTCCGTCATCCTTCGTCTGGTAATATACAGAACCATTACCCACATAATTGCCCCCGTTCACATCCCGGGGAACGATACAGAAGTTCAGCAAATCGGTCAGACGGTTCTCGACCACAGGATTGATTTGATAATATGAATTGCCCTCACTATCCTTCTGCAACGTGCTGCCCAATATGCGCATGTTATCCTCCGTGCAGCCGGCCCATCCGCCCAATTTCTTATCATAGCGGTAAGAATACGCTTCCACCTGGTTCTTCTCCGCATTATAATAAAACTTGAACCACCGCGGGTCCGTTCCGCTATACGATACAGGGTCAATGTAACGGGAAAGGGCCTCATCCGTCAATATCATGAAATTATAATGACTCACCATAGACAACAAATAAGGTCTGAACTCCAAACTTCTAATAGCCCAATTCATGATTTTCATATTCTCATTGACCAACGTCGGAGCCAATACGGAACGGAACGATGCCGGAGCATAGGCTTTTTTCATCACGTACACGGCACCATTGTTACACACAGCCGTGCTTCCTTTTATAATATCAGCCTCGTCAAGTCCGACAGGGTCTTTGGCATCATCCAATACCAAATTGAATTTGCTGGGCAAAGAAGACAAGAACGAATACTGCATGTGGTTGTTCAAGAACTCCGCCAACACATTGTTAGGAACGTTTTCGAAAGGCTCTTCGCTCGGATAACGTTCACGTAAGAAAGAGCCGTTTTCACTATTCCAATACGAGTTCAACGCCTCATCTGTAGGAGCAAAGATGGCACCCATGTCCAAGTTGACATTATTCGTTTGTACCCCATTTATAGTATAGATATTCCCTTCCGCATAATCGTTTCGCGAAGGATCGAATTTCAGCACACCGTCCACTTCCGATCCGTTGTACGAAGTCAGTGAATTCCCATCGGCCGAAGAGAAAAAATAACGCCGTCCATATATGGAGTCCCCTCCGGCCAATACCGGATAAAGATTCTGGTTAGCATAGAGGTCGTGCAAATCCTTGTAAGAATTGGTAAGGAGGACTGATACAAAAGGGGCTGAATAACGATCCATCAACTTACTGAACAAAGAGGTATTCCCGTTCGTGCGCAAATAACCGGCCATATTAGGCAAAGGTTCCGGCACACCTTCCATAATATGGATATATCCGTTCTGGCACGTCACATTCCCCTCGCGCACCTTCACATTATTTATATATACATCCTCTTCTTGGAATTCCGTTCCATTAAAAAGGTAAGAAAAATCTTTTTTAGTAATGCCCTTGGACATCATTTGGCGCCATATAAAATGCACCATCGGCACAGTCCCCTCTTCAATCAGGTTATACACGGACTGATGCCTTCCACGCAATCCCCCCCAGTAATCTGCACTCACCGAAGCCTCGGGCAGTTCTGCCACGGACACAGCCGGAATAGAATCATACACCGACCATTGCGTATTGGTACGGCGCATCACCTGCCCTTTCAATATATTGTCTCCTGACGGTTGGTTGGTCAACAAATCAAGCACGTAGGCATTCTCCAACATGGAAGTGTTCACCAAAAACCTCTTCATCGGGGTGGAGATATGATTCTCATCCACTCCCTGCGCCTTAAAATAAGCGCGATAAGTATCGTCATCGGCCACAAACACCGTCACACTACCGGTCTTGCTTAAGAATTCGGTACGCCCCAAGTCGTCCACCATCTTTAAATAAATACCGAAATTGCCACGGCGTGCCAACTCGTCATAAATGCTTTGCCCCAACCACGAGGGTTTCTCCTGTGCCCATTCATAATCATCCGAACAGGAGGGCATCATGCAAAATGCACCAACCCAAATACCGGTGGAGATCAGTACCCTATACGGCCTTGCACGTAATACCTTTTTTAGCATAAAACCTTGTTTTAAAATTATGTTTTTCTTTCAACCCTAAATGGGAGAAACGGGACGGCACACGACGGTGCCCCGTCCCGTTTTGTTTTAGATTAATTGCCTGTCACTACATATTTCTTGCCGCCTGCAATATAGATTCCTTTCTTCAAGCCCTTCACCGCATCGGCACGTTTCGCTTGTTTGCGCACAAGCTTGCCGGTAATATCGTATACATCTACAAGTTCCGACGAATTAGCGTTGCAATCCATCATGGTGCCACCGATATTGCTTCCTCTTTCCGTACCTATATAATAGAGACGGAAATTGTCGGCCAGGAACCAAGAATCATTTCCTCCAACTCGTCCATTACCACGTATTCCAATAGTCACGGCCCCATTCTCCACATAGATTTCAGGAACCACTGTGGTCGTTCCCAAAGTCGCCTGTGCTGCATCCCATACATCCTGCTTTCCGTTGAAGGCACTGTCTGCATATTCAATTTCAGTATAGGCATACACGGTACTGTCTTTCCCGGCACTTCCGGTCACCGTACTTACCTCCACACTGTTCGTCTGCGCATAAAGCCTCATCTTGTTCCATTCATGGTTCAAGAACGTAGCGGCCTCCACACGATAGGCGCCGGTTGGTAATCCATACTTGCCCTCAGCAGACACTTCGGGTTGCGTACCGACAACCTGACGATAATCCGTAGCCGAAGAAATATTATGAGCATCATTACCGGAATGACTGGTCGTGTACATCCAAGTATCACCAGACGTGGCCCCTGTACGCGGTGCACGATCTGCATTCGTTTCCAAAGTCCATCCATTGATTCTTATATCAGTCGGATTGCCTTCATCATCCGTGGCATCCTGATAGATATTAGGATTGACAACAAATGTCGTCATATCAAACGGTTCGTCAACTGTTGCCCGTGCCAACACTTCTGGAGTCATGGCATTGATACACTCACCTTGCAAGGCCTGTACCGCCAAATCAACATCCAAAGGATCCAACTCATCCGAAGCAAGATAAGTCATTACGTTAAGGTAGGCCTCTGTTTGTGCCAACCCTCCTATCTGGTCTGCCAAAACTTTGGCTGTCCCCATCGGGAAGCAAAGTGCCATGGAATTCATGAACTCCGTAGTGGCCACTTTTAGAGCCTCTGCCTGTTCAACCACTGCGTCTGACAAATAATTGTCCCAAGTCATATCCTCAGCCACTTCCGCCGCCGTTTCCAAAGCCGCAATAAATGTTTTTTTTGCTGTAGGTTGAGCAAACAGAACCCCTTCATTCAATTGATTATTGAAATTATTTCCATTCTGCACCCATGGAGTCAAAAGTAAATAATTCGCAATCAATTTCTCGGCATCCGCGTTCATCTTATCCAAGTCATTTATGGCATAAGAAACGTCGTCCAAAGTCCCTTCCGTCAAGAAAAGATAATAACCCTCTTCCGGATCCAAGGCAAAACCGTAGGACTCGCTGTCGTCTATACCATAAACCGTCAAGGAGTCGTGCAAGTCCACAGCCTTGTCCAAACGTTCCTGCAAACGTCCGCGATAAGCACCAAGGACATCAGAACCTGCAAAATAAAGACGGAAGTTATCGGCAAACCAATTCTTACCATTACCACCTTGATGGTTATTCTCCGGATCTGCTCCCCTTACACCGATATACAGCTGGCCATCCACCACCACGACATCTTCTACCGTACTGGTCACATCTGTCTTAGAAAGAGCCTCATCATAAAGCATCCTGTCGCGGTTAAAATACACCGTGTCGATATTTACACTGTCAGATGTCGCATACAGTACAATCTTATTCGGATCACCGTCAGAATAAGTGGCAGCCGCCAACTGATACAAACCGTCCGGTAATTTGACCGAGCCATCCCCGATTCCTATTTTCTGATAATAATGCACTCCCGTCACGTCATTACCTCTATTGCCAGACCAGTTACCGGCATGTAATTCACCGTCACCATCAGTAACCGTACACCACTCTTTATTATCTCGTGCATCATTTCGACCAAGAATCCATCCACCGGGCATTTGGTTCTTTACACCAGTATTGTTGAAAATATTCGGATTGGTAATAAAGCTTGTCATATCCAATTTGTTCTTTTCCGTGACAGTAGCCAAGAATTCCGGCGTCAGTTTCTCTTGGATTTTCGCATTCAAGGCAGCCACCTCCAAGATGGCATCGTCAAATGTCAATTCCACGGCATCCAAATCAGCCAACACTTTCTTATACTCATCCGTGTTCTCCAATCCGCCCAACCGGTCGGCTAAAGCCTTTGCCTTTCCTAAAGCGTATGACAATCCGGCCCAATTCTGGGCCGAAACCACCATTGCATTCAATTTTGTGATACTTTCTTCTGCCCCAACAACCATATCAGCCATATTGGTCTCCGCAAGTTGTTTCTTAGCTTCCGAAATCTGTTGCTGCAAAGAAGTCTTTAAAGCTGTATTCAATGTGACTTCCCCATTCTCGACTTTTGCCCAATATGCTTCGGCCCCCTTCACGGCATTGTTCAAAGCCATGGTCAATGCACGTGCGGCATTAGCCGATTTCACAGTCTCTGATACAACTTGCAACGCCTCCGTGACATCGCCTGTGGTTCCGGCATACTTGTCATATACGGCCTGAAGCTCTGATTTTATAGCTTCAGCTCCAAGGTCATTAAAGTCATTAATCAGATTCTGGAATGAACCCATCAACTCAGTAAAGGCTTCTTCTGCCGTTGCCTCTCCCAAATATGTCAAACGGAAATTGTCGAAAACGGCCCAATCATTTTTGATATGTGCATTTTTCTTCACACCGAGACGCAAAGTACCGTCCTGCACAATCACTTCCACCGTATTGCCGCCATAACGGCCATCCCCAAAGGCAATCGCAGCCTTATTGGCATCCGTGGGAACATCCTCCTCGCTCTCGGCTAAAAGAAGAGGGGATTCAATCAAACCTGCATACAACATGGCGTTCCGAACCGAACCGTCACCGCGATAAAAACCTTGGCAGGTCAAACGGTAACGCCCGTTACGGATACCGGTAAGTTCCTGGTAAATATCGAAATTGTCATTATTGGACGCTTCTGCACAATAAAAATGATTTCCAGAAGCTCCCCTCGGAGAATTTAAACTAACCGTTCCGCCATTATGCACCTCTTTCCAATTGTGAGGTTCTGTGTGAACAAAACTGGCTCCCATGATATAGAACGTAGCATCCACCCCATTGTCTTTGGTAGCCTGATTGAGTCTTTGCTCACGTTGTGCTTTCGAAACGAACAACCATTGCGCATCGGTGGCACTTCCGTTACCGTCCAATTTTAACACCGTGCCTTCCCCGCCATAATAAAACCATTTGTTGGCATCCAAGTTCATCACATACTCATTAAGGCCATCATCCGGTGTGGGATCAGTGAAGGTATATTCAGCCGGGTTACCATTATCAATATATCCATCGCTGCCCAAGCCCCTGTTGTCACCGTTGCAACGGGTCACAATCTTGTATTTGCCATTCGACACGACTACCGTGCACAATAATCCCGGTTGTCCCAAGGAACCTTGTGTACCCCAGGTATTGGCTCCCAAAAGAAAACCGTCACCACTTTTGTTATAAAGGTAAAACTCACCACCTTCTGCTGGCAGAGCCTCACCCACCCAAGGATTTTCCTCCTGGGCAAAAGCCATGTTGGCTGCCGCCAATGCCATGGTCATCAAAGCCACCGGCAAGCGTTTGCCCAACCGGACAGAAAAAATTTTCGTCACTCTTCTTTTCATGTTCATAAGTTTTAAGGTTCATTATTCTTATCGCATATCACAGCCGAACCTATTGACTGCAAAAGCGTTTTTTTATCCAACTGCTTTCAAAGGTAGACACTATATATTTAAAGGTATAGGACAAAAAATAACAAATGATTAGACATTTTATAACATAGCACAAAAACCATTGATTTTCAATACATACAAAACGTAAAAAAGCACCATCATTCTATCGTCCCATACTTATTCCGACACATAGACCTACATCATCTTCAGGCTCTTGCAACGACCTGAAGTCGTCACATAACGCAAAATCATCATGCCCTTCCGCGCCGGCAGATCCACACGGTTTGTACCCGGTACACAACGGACACTGCGCAACAAGCTGCCTTCAAGCATATAAATATTCAACAAGCCCTCTTCGTCCACACATACTTCCAGAGCACTTTTGCCACAACGGCCAACCTCCAACAACGGGATGCTTTCCTCATCTTCCAAAACGACATCCCTTACAGAAGAGCCGTCTTCCTTCTTCACTAAACGGAACGGGAATGAAGTACAAAGCCCTTGGTTCACCGATATAACAGACGATTCCGGAACAATTTCCCACAAACCACCAGACACAGACGAAGAACGTTCTATGGCATACAAGTCGTCCGAGCCGCATTTATGCCACAAATTAAAGGAATGCCGAGAATAATCGCTCGCCGAACTCAAACGCCCATCTTCTGATAAATGCTGTCCGCTGTTGGTACGGCTGATGAACATGTAACGCGAACCATAAGTAGAAGGAAGACGACGGATACGCCACAAATACTCTTCATCTGTATCCTCAGAATAGGTCATGAACTGCCCGTCCGTATTCCGCAGATAACGATTACCCGAAGCCTCTTGAATATAGTAGTTGTCTTCATCAGAAGGAGACAAAGCATTGGTCTCATATACAGGCACATCGAAATGGTACACCGTGCGAGCCTCTTTCCCTGTAGATGAAAAACGTTGGAACACCAAAGTAACACTAAAACTAGTGTCCATGGCTGATACATGCAGGGTATCATTCAGATCGGCCACCTGTACGCCCAAATCATCCAAATGGTAAGTCAACGTGTCGGTCTGGATGGTATCGTTGGCCACGGCCCATTTGTAAATGCGCGTTGAATTCACCGACTGGCTCAATATGGACGTAGGCTTAGCATAAAGGCTGAAAGAAGCCCCTTGCGGCAACACCAAGGATGTACCGGGATATTCTTCACCATTATAAATAATGAAAGGATCTATTTCGGAAACCTCCACGCGGAACACCTGCGACTTGAACACTCCCGACTTGTGTTCCATCGTCACACGGTAATAGGCACTGGAAGCCACACTGGCCAATTCAAAACGGTTGGTTGTCGCGTTGTTCAACTTCGACCAATTCTCCCCGTTCGTACTCTTTTCCCAACGCCATGACCTGACATGCCATCCACCGTAATCCATACCTAAAATCACGCTCTCGTTCTTCTTCACGTAAATCAAAGTGTCCTGGCTTTCCCGGTAAGCATATTTGCAATAAGGCGTGCAGTCACGCACGTATGCCTCGCCCGCCACCTGTATGGAAAACATCTGCGTACTTACCACTCCTGCCGAATTCGTATAACGTACACGGTACACGAAAGAGGTATCCATTTCCACCTCACGCTCGGCTGAAATGCAAGAGGCATCATCATCCCACGCCCACTTACCGGTATCAGTCTCACCTTCCGGTAAAGCCACCTTCAGTGTCACTTTCGCCCCTCTCGGAACGGCATTCAACAAGGTACGGTCCAAAGCCTCACCGCCATACTCAATACTTCCTTTCAGAACGGTCGGTACAAGGGTTTCGTCTTCCAACGGATCCAAGGAACACATCAATGTTGTGAATCCCAAATGGTCGTATCCGCCACTGTTTCCGCCGTAAAATCCCCCACCGCCATCAATTCCATTCCCATGCATCATCATGATTTTATGCGAATAAGGCATATCCACGCCACGGATGTTCTCATAATAATTCACGATGCGTGGCCAACCACAACGATTTGTCCCGCGCCCACCGTATCCCATCTCCGGAAAAGTGCCATCGGAATTAGTGTAGGGAGAATTGGGCAAACCTTCCTCACCTGTATTATACGCCGCTACATATTCAAAACCGGTTGCGATACGGTCGTCCATATAGGCATAAAGATCATCACCTTGGTTCAAACCCGCCCCACACACATCTGCCGCCAAAACCACAGCCATGGAAGCGTGCCCTTGGTCACGGTTGGATTCCTGCATTTGGCCAAAATAACCGAAGGGGCCACGGTCGTCCTTATGGAGTTTCCATACCAGATTGCGAAGAGTCTCCGCATAACGGTGCTCCTCCATATACTTATAATACTCCATACCGGCATTATACACATAAATGTCGTCGCACAAAATACCCACACTGATTTCGCACAACACATTACACAACCCCCAATTCGACCAGTAATGGTCATCTGCACAGCCATGACGCTCCTGTAGGAAACCGAAACTCTGATCGCTGAACACCCTCAACATCCACTGCTGGTAACGTTTGAAATCCTCACGGTTCCACCCTTCATAGTCGCGCATTAATTCTCCAGCGTTGGCAAACTCGTATCCATAAAGCCCAGAGGCAAGACTGCCGTTGGAATTACCGGACACTTTCTTGCAGGTCCTGGCCCACGCATTCATGATGTCAACAGACTTTTCCGCATAGCGCTCATCTCCGGTAATCCTCCAAACCAATGCACACTGGTAAGCCGTAGCCGCATCATTCATGGCGGCTCCATAATTGTCACCTTCCGGTTCCCAGACATTCCATCCTCCACGGATAATCTTGACTGTGGGATTGGGTTTCCAATTCAAATCCACATGCTTGCTGGTCATCAACTTGTTGTAGGCCGCCGTCCAAGGTTCCTGCCCTGTGGCCAACTTTTCCTTCACCCTGTCGAAATCCGCCTGCGTGTGCAATATGCCGGGATGTATGAATCCCTGTGCCATCCCAGACAAAGACATACAGACAAACAGCAACGACAATACGCTCTTTTTGTTCATAGCATTCATTTTTTTAATACAACGATTCAAAATTATATGATTCATTCCATACAATATGGGACAAAAAATAACAAATGATTAGGCAATTTGTAACACCACATGTAAAACACTCATATCCATATATATAAGGATAAAAAAAGAAGTCATGTATCCCTTGAATCAATCTCAGCCGAATGAAAAATCATTTGGCTGAGATTGATTTTCCATTCGGCTGAGATTAAAATTCCGCTTGGCTCAGACTGAAAATCCACCCCATTCACAAAGGCGCTCATACGACAATAAAACAAGACATTTTCAAGTCTTAGGGTTTTTATTTACCTTTTTGTTCGCTTCACGATACTGCGTAGGTGTCATGCCGAACTCTTCCTTAAAATAACGGTTGAAGTATTTGATGGTGTTAAACCCGACTTTATCCGCAATCTCCACCACATTGTACTGGCTGCCCACCAACAATTGGGCGGCACGTTTCAAACGGATGGACCGGATAAATTGGAGGGGTTTCATATTCAGAATGACAGTCAACTTCCGGTTCAGATGCGTCTTGCTCAAACCGAGGTCACTACTCAAATCTTCCAATGAATATTCCGAATCATCCATATTTTTTTCTACGAAAGCTACTGCTTTCTTTACGAATTCCTCATCCAAGGAAGTCGTAGTAATCTCACTCGGGGTTATTTCGATGTTCTTCTTAAACGTTTCCTTCCTTGTTTCTCGTTGTTCGATAAGTTTTTGCACGCGAACCTGCAACATCTCAAAATTAAAAGGTTTTGAGATATACGAATCGGCACCGGCTTTGTAACTCTCTATGCGTGCGTCATCCGACATTTTGGCCGTCAACAAAATGAAAGGAATATGCGATGTATGTATGTCGTTCTTCATCCGTTGACAAAAAGCTATGCCATCCCGCTTGGGCATCATCAGGTCTGAAATGACGAGGTCGGGCCATTCCTCACGCACCATTTCCTCTCCTTCGGCACCGTCCCCCGCCTCTACCACATCGAAATCCGAGCTGAACTCATGGACCAAATAAGCCCTGAAATCCGCATTATCTTCTACTATCAACAGCTTTTTCCTCTCTCCGGATGGTTCACTGCCATCTTCTGCTGCCGATGGAACGGAAACACCAACTGTTTCCTTGTCCTCTCCATGCGCTATAGTTACTTTTTCGTCATACTGTAAGTCTGTCGGCAAAAAAAACGTAAACACGCTGCCCTCTCCGGGCCGACTGTCCACAGTGATTTCTCCCCCATGCAAATCCACATACCCCTTGACCAAGTGTAAACCTATTCCGCTGCCCGACTGGCTCTTATGGCTACTCTCCACCTGATAGAAACGGGTAAATATACGCTCTTTGTCCTTCTCTTCCATGCCGCATCCTGTATCCCGGACTGACACTGCTACGTACTCACGACCGTTGCGAACCGAATTTTCCACCCGTACGGCAATTCGACCACCTGAGGGGGTAAATTTCACTGCGTTGGACAACAAATTGTTCACCACCTTATATACTTTATCATGGTCATAATTCATATACAGATGCCCAATCTTACTTTCAAAAGCCAACGTAACACCTTTTTCCTTCACCAATTCGCAGAACGCCTCAACCGCATCCCGAACAAACACGACAATATCCCCCACACTGACCGACAATCTTTCGCCTTGCATCTCCAATTTCCTGAAATCCAACAACTGGTTCACTAATTGGAGTAACTTTTCCGCATTACGGTAAATCACGACCAGCCTCTGTTTCAAATCCACGTCGCTCTGCTGTTTGATAAGCGATCCGAGCGGAGTCAGAATCAACGTGAGGGGCGTACGGAACTCATGGCTTATGTTGGTGAAGAAACGCAATTTCATTTCTTCCAGATGTTCCTGTTGCCTCCTCGCATTTGCCCTACGTTCCTCCATCATCTTTTCCTTTTCCCGATGTACATATATCCTGGAAATCCAGTAAACCATCCCGACTACCATGAGAACATATACCGCCATGGCATAATACGTAGCCCAAAAAGGAGGATGCACAACAATAGAAAGTCGGGCCGGCTCCTTGCTCCAAACTTTGTCCCCATTGGCCGCATACACCTCAAATTCATACTCACCGGGACGTAAACCTGTATACACCGCACGCCCCTGAGCAGTAGCATGAGACTCCACCCATCCCTCTTCATAATTTTTCAACCTATATTTATAATAGGTATGGTCTGGATTGGCGTAATTCAAACCTGAAAATTCTATGGAAATGAAATTCTCATCATAGCGCAGTTCAATCTTGTCCGTACGGTTCATGGGCACCGACAAAATAACATGCCCTTCATACTCTTTCCCCACCTTAATGGGCGTGTTAAAAATACTAAGTCCCGTTAGAATAGGCTGGTCGGCAGCTTCTTCATATACCATGTGCCCGGGATTGAAATAATTAAACCCGTGCGCACCTCCGAAATAAAGCGTCCCGTTTTTTGCTTTCAGTGCCGCATGGTCATAAAACATTCCGCTTTGCAATCCATCCGCCACACCAAATGCCACCAAGGAAAAACAATAACCGCTTTTTTCTTCCTCACGAGGAATAATCTTACATATACCATTCAAAGTTGAAGCCCACACAACTCCGTCGCGGTCCTCCAAAATGGAGGAAACGGCATTGTTCGGCAACCCTTCAGCCGTTGTAAGTAAATAAAGACGTTTCGACTTTTTATCCCAAATACGGATACCGTCCTCCGTAGCGAACCACTGCAAACCACGCACGTCAGTCAGCAAACCAAAATATTTGATGCCGGGCTTGTAGTATTTATCTTTACATGTATCGGGAATCTGCACTTCATCTTTTCCGGCATCATAATAAAACAACCCGTTATCTCCCATCGCAGCAAAACAATCTTTTCCTATAGGACAAAGCGAATGAATCAGCTTAAAGTTCTTCAGCTCGGGATGTCGCTCATGCAACATAAATTCTATTGTTCCATCGTTTGGATTCAGCAAGCCGACCCCACCGTTCACACTGGTCCAATAATTCCCACGGGAATCTTCATACAATGCCCGCGACACATTCTGCGCCACTTCCTGCTCGGAAGAGCCTCGGCTTCTTAAAAAATGCTTACACTCCCCCCCCCGCAAATTTGGTAAAAACCTTTTAAAAAAGTTCCCACCCATATATTTCCGCGACGGTCACGGGAAAGCGACAAAACCAATTCGTTGATCTCATCTTTGAAAATCTGCTCCACCTTATGGGTTTCCGGATGAAAACGGAACAATCCCTTTCCGCTTCCCACCAAGACAGTCCCATCCTCATCCTCTAAAAAACATCGCACGGATTCGTTGGTAATATAAGAACTTCCCGGAGAAGTCTGTGCCAATTGGAATTTCTGCATGCTGGGATGATAGTAGCAAAGCCCCTGAAACAACGTGCCGACCCAAAGCCCACCTCGCGGGTCCGACATCACGGTATAAATGTCATTATGGAGCATCCCTCCGTTTGTCAAAGGCATATCCGGCATTTCGGATACAGCAAACGTCTTCCCATCGATATGCCGCAAGCCGCTCCGTGAAGTCCCGGCCCAAATATCCCCGTTACGATCCATATCCATACAAGTAAAGAAGTTAGATATGCCGGAGATACTGGTCACGTCTCTCCATTCCCGAAGTATCCGGTTATAAAAACAAATACCATTGTTGTACATCAACCATAGATTACCCACCGAATCAGGATGCAGATAAAGCCGGTCAGTATATTCATTAATAATACCCTCAAAACGGGAATCCTGAAAAAGAAAATCGGAAGAAGTATAATCCCAACACCGAATCAAGCCGCTACTATACACAATCCAGCAGAAATTCTTATATTGAGCTAGTTCCAAAGGAACGCCGTATCTCTGCGTAAATTCACTGTCCCCGCGGTCTATCACTTGTTTTTTATGTTTGCCGACATCGTAAAAAGAAAAAGTATTATCCTCTGTCAGGAACCAATAATTCTTGGCATCATCGATAAAAAGGTTTTTCAACCTTTTATCAATCCCCATAGTCTCCAACTCCCCTTGAATATCATAATTGAAAGCATTTGTCTTTAAATCTAAAAGCAACAAATAACGTAGTTCCTTCATCCACACTCGGTCTTTTCCGTCATAATACTCTTTCGGCGGACGGGAGTATGTCCACACATATTTCCGGTCTTTGTCATAAGGAAAATACTCAAAAGATGCGCCATCGTAAATGTTCAATATAGAGGCAGTCCTTATTCCGACACGCCCATCCGGAACCATACTCAGTCCACGAATCTGATTATCGGACAATCCGTCTGGCACATCAATCAAACGAAATTTATACTGTTCTACAGACTTGCACGGAAATACAAGACAAACAAAAGATATTAATGCCCAAAACATTTTCGCCATGTTCTTCATAATCTTTCCACGTTCTTTATGCGACGTTATTTTTCGTTAGTATTAATACATGCAAATATACTTCAAAAGAAAGACTTAGTATATCAAAAAAAAAGAAAAAAGAATCCCCATTAGAAAAAATGAGGATTCAAGACTTCTAAAAACATTCCTACCTTTAATCTATCGAGATGTGATCTAAAACCACATAATTCCCCCCTTTACCTTCACGGAAACTTCCGATCATCCCTACATAAATTTCCATAGGCATATCCATTCGGGTAGAATGCACATAAAACCAATTCACTCCATCAGTCGACTCATAAGCATAAAACACTCTTCCCACACGAACCAATTTAAACCAGGCAGGTACCCAAGTATATGTGTTCCCAATAGCAAAATGTCTTTTCTTCTCGCCTTTTACAGACCATCCCATTCGCGCAAACCGTCGACCAAAGTGGCCAAGCGTCATCGTCACAGCATTTCCTCCACCGGCCAACGTTTCCTTCGCCATCAACCCACATTCACTCACATTGCCCTTTATCGCGTTGACACGGCAAGAAAAAGAAAAATCACCTTTGATTTTCCGATATATAAACGGAGTATTTTCCACCCCGTTTCCCATAAAGCCCTCACGACACTCCAAACGAAAAGTCCCTTCCTGCACATCGGCATAGGCAACCTTTCCGCCCACAACATCCCCGATTTCACCGTAAGCCCATTCTTGCGGCCATTCCCCCCCCCCGAAATGGCAGTAGCCCTCACGCACTCCGAAAAACGGCTCGTTCCGGTCTTATTCACCGCCGCCACCCGATACTCATACGTTTTACCTTCTTCTATATGGGTATCGATAAACCAATTGGTCACCTTTTCTTTGTATACAGCTATATCTTTGAATTCACTCCGTCCTGCCTCCGAACGTTGAACGATATAACCATTAGCAAAATATCCGGCTGACGGTTCCCAATCCACTCTGATCTGCCCGATAGAAATTTCGGTTCTCAGTCCGACAGGTACTTCCAGAGTAGGCAAAAGAGGATAATTGGAAGGACGCAATGAAAAGGTCAATGACCCATAGCCGAAATGATCCTTACTACCATGTTCCGGACGCAACAGCTCGGCCATCCGTTTAGAATAAGGAGCTGGTATACCTTTCAACACTTCGTAATGGTTGTATATCATCTCCCAGACCGGACGGTCTTCCAATCGCCCAAGCCCGTTTATGGAAGGCCAACGGTTATTCAAACCTTGGCTATTATTATAATAAGTAAAAGGAACACCACGCATCTGATTATGACGGGCCACGTATTCTGCTCCCGCTAATAAACGGTTATGGTCGTAAGCAAACAGATCATCCCCCTGATTCCAAGCTATCTGACAAAATGTACCCAAAAAACCTACCCCTAACATTGCATGTTCCTGGTTGCGGCCGCTTTCCTGCCATTGACCGAGTACTGTACCATCTTCCATTCGGTGCAGGTAAGGCACCGCGTTTCCTATACTTCCATTACCCAAACCATGCTTGAAATATTCAATCCCTTCACGATAAATATCTGGACGGTCACATAACACACCGATAGCGACCAAAGCCACCATATTACATGCATCCCAGTTTGTCCAACAATAATCCACATTACCACCTCCATGAGTTTGAAGAAACTCATGGCTCACGGGGTACAAATACTCCACCATCATGTCCTTGAAGCGTTCAAAATCGTCCTTTTTCCACAAAGGACAAACCCTCAACACCTCGGCAGCCATGGCAAACTCGCTGATGGGTATGCCTAATAAACCCTGGTCTTGCCTTGCTTTCGGAATCTGGTTCACAGTTTCCGACCAGGCATTACAAATATTAACGGCACAACGTGCGTATGCCTCATCACCGGATACATACCAACGGATAGCATTCAAATAGGCGGCATGGGCATCTGCCGAAGCCTTTTGACGGCTGTTGCCCATATTCATCATAGGCCGAGGCTCAAACGTAGATTGTGCCCATGGGTCTTTTTGCAATTCAACCCAACTTTCTGCCCAAGGATGCTGTCCTTGAGCTACCATCATTTTCATCCGTTCTAAGTCGGCAAGGGTATGCAACCCACCCGGATGGACAAATTTGCGTCCTACCGCCCTTTCGTTAAACAAAAGGGTTCCAAAACCGGGTTGGTCCCGATCGTACCCTTCCGGCCTGAGTTGCTCCAACACCTGCTTCGTGAACGGCATGGGTAACCCCATCCGGTTCACATAATGATTGTAAGCTATTTCGAACACATACATATATCTTCCACGGGCCTTATCCGACACTTCATTCCAATCGCAATACTTTCCTGTAATGTCCGTCCACTTCACAAAAGGAACATCATAACCCAAATTATAACGCGCCACATACTCGTAACCTTTCAACAAACGGTTGTTTTTAGCGGAATATAAATCATCTCCTTGTTGCCAAGCCAATTCACAAACAGTAGCCATAGCCCCGATTCCCAACATACAATGGCTTTGGTCACGACCACTTTCTTGTATCTGTCCGGTCTCCCCGTCGATATAATGAGCCAATGTCCCGTTGTCACGTCCGTCAAGGTAGAAAGCACGTGCCTTTTCATACATATTCCGGTCATCCAAATGGATAGCGGCAGCCATATAAGTCTTGGTCACGATAGTCCCCCAATTTCCGTTCGTATAAGGATTACGATCATAAAAAGTATCCAGCACGGGAAGGAATGTCTTCCTAAACATGCGCAAAGCATCCTTATAATCATCCTCCGGCATCTTACGCCAGGTATGTTTCAACAGTTCCAAGGCATATACGATTTTAAAGCCTTCCAACCCAGCCAACAGCGGTGCGTCATTCGTGTCGGGAATACGTTTTAGCACACGGGCATAGGCAGCCAACACTTCGGCCGACTTACGGGCATGAGCCTCATTCCCCGTAATACCCCACATCAGAGCATTCAAATAAACCGCACTGAAATCCCGTTCCATCTTCGATTTCGTATAAGCAAACTTCCCGTCACGCGAAATAGTGTCGAACGGTCCTTCCATCTTATAATCAGCTTGTGCACAAGGATGTTTCTCCAATAAAAGATAAGAAGCATAAGCATCCTCATTTTTTTCCTTCACCAACGCCCGAATTTGCTTCATTCGCTCTTTCGTATGCAATACGCCCGGATGGATAAAACTACGGGAAAGTACCGGACACACCACCAACAGACATCCCAACCAGACACACAACCGTTTCACCGCAGAAGTTCTACATTTCATAGCATTTTATTTTGTGTTAAATTTATCACTAAATGCAAAGATAGGCATTTTATATATATCCTTTACACTATTCAGGTATCCCGATATAGAACATCCTACTCTTTCGTTTCCACAAACTGCACGTTTTCTACATGTGGACCCACATAAATCCGGCACATGTCTCCGGTGTTATACCATCCGGGCTTACCGGACATGTCGTCCGTTATCAACCGCCCGTTGACACGGAGGTTCTCGAAACGGATGTCTTTTATCTTCCGTTCCTCGTTATATCCCTCAATCACCGAGACCTCCGCACGGTCTCCGGTATAGGAAATATCCTTGAATAGCACATTCTCTATACCGCGTCCCGGTGCCGTACAATACTTCTTATTATAGAAGATACGCAGGTTGACCAACTGCCCCTGCCGGAAATCCTCCACACGGATATTTTCGAAGCGGACGTTACGAATCAAGTTGTTATCTCCTGCATTGATAGCCATACATCCCTGATAATTCAACTGTTTTTCTTTATGATCCAAGATGTCTATATTGACATAATTCAAGTCTTCCAGTATCTCCTGTTCTTTCGAGTTACCGTGAATACCGATAAATATCGGATGAGCCACATCCGCCCACAAGGTAGAATTCTGCATCGTGATGTTCCTGCAACCGCCTTCGAATCCCAGACGTGTGCCATACACCGTCGTACAATCGTCCGAATTACGGCAGAACACGCCATCGAACAACACATTATTGCTGGCAAAGACATTCATCCCGTCTCCCCATCCGTAATAGCTGATGCTCTTTACGTTGCGGATCGTCACACCATCCGAGCCCCCCGTAGCGCACTGGGTCGTGACAACGCCTTCGACCAGTACGTTACGGGAGTTGGCTATACGGATGCCTCCTTTTACCTTATAATCAATAATACCTCTTCCTCTCAAATTCACATCGTGTACGCCTTCCATAATGACACGCCCGGCCAATACAGCTCCACCGGCCAGATAGACGGTCTTTCCCGAAGGAACTTTCAGTTCCCCGTTCTCCGGCGTATGCAAGCCCGGGCCATAATATAATACATCCGGGTCGTTTTTATCCGGTACATCCGTCTCCAACGGATTGGCAAACAAATGTAAGTTGTGGAAAATATCTCCATTCACTTCGACCGAAACATTACAGGGACGTGTCAATTCGAAACAAACGGCATTCCCCTCCACCCTGCACGGTATGTCGTAAGAAAGCGGACGGACACGAGCCGTGTTCACCTTACCTTTATTATATACGGCTTTTACGTCAACCTTTCCGGAAAAGTCGAAAATGGCCATCGAAGCGTCCTCCACGCAGTGTTTGGTATCCCTCACCTCATCCACCTTCACCAAGTAGGACGGCAAGGTTTTCCATTCTCCCCCGTCTTGACGTACCTGTACCGTAAAATCATCATTCAAATCCACACCCTCAGGAGCCGGATAAGCCACCAAAGAAGGTAAGTCCGCACAAACCGCGCGTCCCGTCCCAACCAATAGCATAAGCAAAAGCCAGTGTTTTATTTTCATCTCGATTTCATTATTGAATTCCGAATGCAAAAATAATGCAACCGAAAAGAATAGAATGGGACAAATTGAAACAAAAATAGGGCTTAAAATCCCCAAATGGAGATTTAAGCCCTTAGATTATCATAAAAAACGTCCCTTACGACATTTTATCAATGAAACCATCCCACGAAACCTCCCCCGGCACGCAAGTGGACTTTCAATGTTTCTTTTTTAGACACTTTCCTATCTTCACGCGCAACGGAAGCCAAAATCTTATCATCATCATGCAGCAAGACTGCATCCATACTCTTTTTCAAGAAATCCAAAGGTATCTCAATTTCCCGTTCCTTATCTCCATTCATCACTCCTACCCACCAATCATTCCCTTTACGGCGGGCATAAGCCACGACTTCGCCCATCTCTGTACAGGATAGCACTCGGGTCTCGTCCCAAACCGTCGGCACTGCTTTAAGCAAATCCAAGAAAGGACTTTCCAAATAATAAGAATAATGATCGGAAAAATGAGTAATGGGCGAAAGAAAAACAATAGACTGGGCAAACTCATGTGTCCAAGTATAACCTCCAGTCTCTATTTCACGCGGGTTCAACGTCACGGGAGTCACATCCGCAGCTCCGGCCATCAAACGTGTGAACGGCAAAGCCACATAGTGAGATTGAGGCAATACACGCCCGTATCGTAAAATATGCCACTCGTTTCCTCGAACGGCTTCCCGCGTAACATCATTCGGATAAGTACGGGAAAGCCCTGTAGGTTTTACGCTTCCATGAAAATTCAACAACAGTCCCAATTCCGCACAATCCTGCATGGCTCCCATATACCATTGCATAATTTCTGCCGTGGCCGCCGGAATGAAGTCAATTTTAATACCTGAAGCTCCCACTGCTTTTATTTTCTCCAAATAAGCCCTGCGCGGACCCGCCGTACGCATTTCATTAGAGTTGACCCAAACAATGGATTTTACTCCCACACTACGCCCGTATGCTATGACTTCCTCCAACAGTTCCCATTGGTCTTTCCCGTCTTTACGCCAATTTCGCCAACCGTCATCTATCAGATAATATTCCCATGTAAGTTTGGCGGCGGCATCGAACCATTCCTTTTGTTCCTCATATCTCGGTGCTCCCACACTCCACCATTGCCACAGACATCTTCCGGGTTGCACCCATGAGAAATCACGCCCTTCTTCCGGAGAAGGGCACAAGTTCGTCAACATATCCGAGTTGACCAAAGCTGTCAAATCCCCGGCTATTATCACACACCTCCAAGGAGAAACATCCTTTCCCTTATACCTTCCGGCCAGAATCTTTTCCGACTCATCGGGCAAGCGCCGGATATCCCATCCTTTTTCCGAAGCGGGGAAACCAGCCTGAAACGTATTCCCCGAACGGGTAAAGGCCATGTCTGGAAAAGATTCGCAATCAGCCTCGGTAAGTGTCACGTAACAGTTGCCCAAATCGACTGTAAGCGGACCTCCCACATATCCTTTATCCGGCATGGCCTCCAACGCCGTGACATGCACATATCCTTCATAACCTGGCTCATATTCAGCCCACGCCACCTTCTTTACCCTCTGTGGCAGGGCCCAAGCTGTCCTTTCATTTCCTATATGTTTCGCGCCTTCTGGCAAAATGTAACGTATGGCAACTCCGTCATTATACACTCGCACCACCAAGCCGAAACGCACCCCGGAAGCCTGCATCGGCAATACCGCCTCTACCCCTCTCCCCGATGCTTCGGCATGATTCCCGAATATAGGATATTTTTCTTGTATTTTTTCTATTTTCGGCTCAGCCACCAACGACGCACCTTTTCCCAAGTCATTCCCGTCTACAGTTATTCCCAACGGAGATTTCTGCAAAACATCCACCTTCCCCCGCTTGACGGAATAAAGGAGCCAGCCTCCGTCCTCTTCCACACAAACTTCTATGTTTTTATCGGGACTGCCCAACCGTAACAAGTCCCCACGGCTTCCGGCCGCATGCACCGACATCGAAAACAACGACCACAGAAGCCCGGCACTTATAAACAAGTGATTTTTCATATCTGTCTTCTCTTAAAACAAAAACACAAGTCCACACCTATTACTTCACTACAGCTACAAATCCGCCCCGCGGCAGACATGTTACTTGCACAACTTTTCCGTTCTCCAGCAAAGACACACTCTCTTCCGTCACGAAACTCTTGCCGTCGCTCCCGTCTTTGAACCATGTTACCTTACAGCTTTTCTCCAAGCCCAAGTTTTCCAACGGCACGCCAATCACACGGGGTTCATCCGTTCCGTTAATCCCCGCTATGTACCATACATCCCCCTTACGGCGTGCCATGACGACTTCCGTCCCGGGATAACCGGCCAAAAGCTTCGTATCATCCCACGCCGTAGGCAACGCCGACAAGAATTGTTTTACCTGCTCCGGCAAACCGTAATATACCGACGGCCTGTCGGGCATGTGCTGCAAAGCCGATTCGAAAATCACAGGCAATGCCAACTCATGGGCATACGTTGTGATATGCGGATGCTGGGAATCGGAGAAAGTTCCGGGAGTATAATCCATCGGCCCCACTACATTCCTCGTAAAAGGCAAGGTTGCATTATGTGCCGCAGCCTGATTGGTCAGCACGCCGTTATTGTTATACCACTCTGCCCCGTAAACGGCTTCCACTGACATCAAATTAGGATAAGTCCGCTGCCATCCCCTCGGAATAGTCGCACCATGGAAATTCACCATCAAATTATACTTAGCCGCATCCTCCAACAAGTCGATGTAATAATCCATAGAAGAAATGCTGTCTCCTAAAAAGAAGTCCACTTTTATACCGAAAACACCTAACTTGTTCAACCATTCGAATTCTTTCGCACGGTCTTCCGGCTTATTCAGACGATACAAAGGAGTTGGGCCTAACCAGTTTGTGCTTGAGTTGTACCACAACAAAGGTTTCACGCCACGCTCGTGTGCATACTTCACGGCATCTTCCAAGTTTCCACCGTTGCCCATCTGGTCCCATTCCCAGTCTATCAAGCTGTAAGGCCACTTCATTTCGGCCGCCAAATCAAAATATTCTTTCAGAAGCTGATAATCTCTCGTTCCGTGATTGTACGCCCAATATATCCACGAAGCCGAACCGGGTTTGATCCACGATGTATCCTCCACCGTCGAAGGGTCGGAGACATCGGTTACCAACGTAGATTCCACGACGTCCGACAACGTCCCTATGATAAGCACCCTCCAAGGCGACTCCCAAGTCTCTCCCATGGGCTGCTGCTTGTCGAACAGACGCACACGGTAAAGGTCGGCACTGTCGGCATTACACAAGAAAGAGCCTCCATGTCCCCGCCGGATATTCGCCTCCGTCATCAACATAAATACGGAATCCCGTAATTCCACAAGTCCGGGATAGCCCCAAAGATTCGCATCCGGCTGCCCTTCCAACCTGCCATTAGTGGACAAAGGATAAAAACCTTCATATCCCAACGTATACTGCTGCATCCAACGTTTCACCCCCTGGGGAACATCGTATGCCGTATGTTCATCCACGACAAACTCTTCCGGCGCAACAGACTTCACCCCGTATTTAAAGGCCACACCGTCATCATACGCCCTGATGGTCACGTCCAATATGTTGCCGTCCTCATTCTCAAAAGAATAAACCCTTTCAGTCCCATGGTTCACGCAATGACTGCGTTTTCCGGTAAGCATCCGGTAATCATCCGATATCGGCTTCGCCTCCGACACGCTTTTAAATTTCAAGTTGCCGGCATATTTCTGCCGGTTCGTTTCCACTCCCAAATTGACCAATGGCAACGCCCGTTCCCCGTTATAATACACCTCGAAAGACACATCGCCATACTCACCCTTGTCAAGTTCTGTCATGCCCACAACCAAGTGCTTGTCCGGAGAAACCACTTCCTGTTCTTCTACTCCACTACAGGAAGGAAGCCCCACGGCCAGTCCTAAGCACCACACCCATTTCAAAACTCCTGTCTTCATTCTTTTTCTTTTTTAATTATTTCACATTAAGATACATACTATATTCAGATCACAGTCGCGCAGCCCCTCAATAATTCCGTATCGTGGCATATACCCCATAGGATTCCTTGTCCACATCAAACAAGGGGCGAAGCCGAAACTCGCGTTCTCCGTTCTTCAGGACAAAACGTCCGGACTCACTATCCGCAAACGACAATCCTGCAAGTATCTCATCTTTGTTGCCTTTCAATATCACCTCGTCACGGGTCTCGAAAGCCAACAGCATCGGGCCATAAAACACAGCCAACATATTTTCCTTATCCGGCATGGACTGCAAACGGAATGCGTAACGAAACTCTATCCGTACCCTGTCACCATCTGCCCAACGCCTTGAAAGCTTCAGGAAGGAAGACGAACGTACCGGCATTTCCTGCTTCTCGCCGTTCACATATACCACTGCACCATCCGTCCAGGCGGGTATGAACAAATTCAACACGAAATCCACCGGACGGCGCACCGACACGGTGAAATCCACTATCGGTTCCACCGGAAATCCCCCGGCTTGTTCCAAACCGACCTTTTTATCAGCCCAATGCACTTTGGAAGGCACGTATAAATTCACATACACGGCCGAGTCGTCATGATAATAAATGCCGTTGTTCAATTTGGCAAACGCTTCGGCACAAGACCCGCTGCAACACTTGAAGTCGTTGTCCGCCATGTACGCCTTATGACGAGGTGACCCCAACGGCAAATGGTAAACATAAGCTCCCGTGGAACGGCTCTGCACGGGAAGCACCGCATTATAGAACATGTTCATGTAAACATCCGCATAACATGGATTACCCGTCCACGAAAAAAGACTGGCATTCAACCGCTGCGTGTTATGGGTCACGCAACTCTCCGCAATGCCTTTGGTCAAAGTATTGCACAGATGGCAAGGTTCGCCCCAATGCTCTGCCGTCAACGAAGTCTCGGTCGTGACGTTCGGGCGCGGACCGCTGCTTGTGCCGTTGACATACGCATGGGAATGCATGAGCATATTCCAAAAGTTCGCAACGGACTTCCCGTAACATTCCTCCCCCGTGGACTCATACCGCCGGGCAAAACCGTTCACCAAAGCAATGTGCGTATTGGCATGCAATCCGGAAAGAATGTCCTCGTTCCGCACCAAGGGTTCCAAAAACCATGAGGGGTCAAACAAGGAAGCCAGTTCCAAATACCGGGGTTTTCCGGATACACAGTAAAGTTGGTACAACACTTCGTTCATGCCCCCCATCTCATTCTGGGGATTGGCATCTGCCGTGTACATCATGCGTGCGACAGTCGCCGGATCCAGTTTCGACATGCGCCTGTCCACATAACCGGCCAAGCCCTCCACCATGGCGTATGCCTTTTCATTCCCGGTGCGGAGATACACGTCCAACAGTCCCTGCATGATTTTGTGAAGCGTATAATACGGTGCCCACACACCTGTAAAACGCGTCTCCAACACCTCTATGTCCGTTTCGGGAAAAGCACTTAAATAACCGTTGCCGTGTGCTTGCTGGCAGGCATACATACCCTCGACGACCTTCTCCAAGTTCCGTGCCAACCCGGCATCTTCATATCTCTCCACCAAAGCTGATACAGCCGAAAGATAATGTCCCACGAAATGTCCCCGCAACCCTACGCCGGGCGACTCCCAGCCTTCCAAGGGCTTTGCCACGGAAGGCAAGCCTGCGTTCACCCTGAAATTATGCAATAACCTGTCCGGTTCCAACGACTTAAGGAAAGCGGTATTCAGGTCTTCCCGCTGCTTAACCCACGAAGAAGCCAATTCCACGTCATGGCTTGGAAACGGCAACAACATCTCCGTCGCAGAAGAGCTGACGGCCATCTTGCCGCCTGCTTCCATCCGAACGGCTACCCAAAGGAAAAGTATAAACCAATAATGTGCCTTCATACACCCGTATCATTTATTCCTACTGCAAAGATACGCCCTTTCCACCCATCATAATAGGACAAAACCACCAAAAAGATAGGATAAAAAACTTTTTTATCACGATTCGCTTTCCATGCCATGCAAAAACAACTTGGCGTGACATTTCCATCCCTCCGTACGCATTGGCTTTCGCAAAGGTGAGAGAGCCCCCGGAAAACTACCTTTCACCCAACACGAACAAACGAATACAGACATTCTTTTTGAACAGCAGCACCAAACGGTAACAAACCACCAGTTCGACCAAGGCCAGACATGGCGGCAGGACAAACGTCCAAATCATGGGTACATAAAATCCCAGACTGTTGAACAGGTATTCCAACAAAAAAGTCTGCAACCAATAAATGCCCAAAGTAGACCGTCCTATGCCATTCAATGCCGTTGCGATTCCTTTACCCTCAATAAGGCGGTAAACGTAGGGAGACAGCAGGAAAAACGACATGCTGCCTGCAATGCCTATCGCCAGACGATAGAGCACCACAGAAAGGTTCTGCACGTCCCACGTGAACGTCCCCCAGTCCAACACCTGAGTGGGAACCATATACACCGTAAGCCTCCCGGACCAAAATGGCAACATGACACCAAAAGCCACAAGGGAAATCCCTAAAAACCATTTGCGGTGGCGGTCCAAAAGGGATTGATTCAGCTTACAAGCATATCCCACCCAAAACATGGGAAGCATAAAATTGAAGTTCGCCACGCCGCCATAGGGCAAAATGCCGGACAACACGACAGTCACGAGGGCTGCCAGCCAAACATTCCGGAACAAGCGGATGGACAAGAATCCCACCAAATAACACAAAAACACACATTTCAAGAACCACACCGTGTTCATAAACCCCATCCAATCGGGAGTGAACAGGGCCGGCCACGGGTTATGCCCCATGACGGACACCGCCGTCCACACTATGACAAAAGCCGTCACCGAGGGCAAGAGCAACTGCACGAACTTCTTTTTCAACAGTTCTCCAAAAGTGAGCTTCAACGAAGAACCGAAGAAATAACCGCACAGCAACATGAACAGCGGCATGTGGTAAGTATAAATAAAACTCCAAATAGGGTTATCCCAATAGTCATTCCCCGTGAGTTGTTCCACAGAATGCCCCAACAAGACACTGCCAATGGCAAAAAACTTCAAGAAATCAAGATAAGGGATGCGGGCTTTCGAAGTTTCCATCAGAATGATATGATTAATGTTTTGAATAATTGCTTTCCGCCATTCCCCCACTTCACAAGCGGCATTCCGTGGCCGCCCCGTCGTAACGGACTTCTACACCCGCCCCTTCACGGAACACCTCGTCCGCACTGCCGCCCAAGACCACGCGGAACTTGCGGGACTCCTCCATACCGGGAAACGAACCTTCGCGCTGCCCGACGGATAATACACCCCGGCTATCGTCCCATTCCATCCGGATGGTCGAGAAACGCCCCTGTTCGTAACCGTAATTGTCGCCTTCGTCCTCATACAGGGTGAAAACGGCATCCCTTCCGGGATAGACCACGATGGTAAGTTCTTTTCCCGACAACTCTCCCGTATGCTGCACAACCGGCCCCATCGGAACGATGGAACCCTGGCGCACGAACAAGGGAATCTTGTCGATTGGCGCATCCGCCTTGACATCCCGGCCGCCCCGGTACTTTTTCCCACTCCAGAAATCCACCCAGTCCGTACCTTCCGGCAAATATACGGTCCGTGTCTTTTCCACACCCTGCAAAGCCACGGAACCTTTATCATAGTACATCGGACGGGTCACGGGACACACCAGAAAAGCCGGACCAAACATGAATTCGTCTTTGATGTCGTGCACACGGGCGTCGTCCGCAAAATCGAAAGCCAACAACCGGCTCATGGTATAGCTTTCTTGCGTGACCTTCCCGGCCAAAGAATATATATAAGGTATCAGGCGGTAACGTAAACGAATCATGCGCAGGATACTGTCATAAAAAGGCTCGCCCGGCCGACCGAACCGCCAAATCTCACGCGGAGTGTCCGTGCCATGGCTGCGGAACAGAGGCAAAAATGCCCCGTATTGCAGCATCCGCACGTAATATTCCCGGTAACCCATATCGTCCACGCCGGCATCGAAATCTCCCGCACGAAACCATTCGCGCCCTTTCCGCGTGAAAAACGAACCGATATCCACCGTCCAATAAGGGCAGCCCGTAGCCATGAAATTCAACCCCTGCGGAATTTGCTGGGCGAACGACTTCCACGAAGCATGCGTATCACCGTTCCACGTGATGGTAGAATAACGCTGTTGTCCCGCATAACTGGAACGCGTCAGGTTCACCACTCGCTTGCGGTCGGTCGTGGCACGCTGGTTCTCATACAGCCCCTTGGAATGATACAACGAGAAAAGGCTGCTCCGCTCAGCCCCCAACACACCATCCAACAAAGCCAGATTCCCCTTCCACCGTTCTTCATGGCTGTCCCAGCCGTATCCTTCGGACATCGGTCTCCAATCCGCATCCAACGGTTCCGTGCAGTCGCACCACCAAGCATCGAAACCGTTGCCGAAGAATTCCCCGTCGGCATATTCCCAATAGCGCGCCCGGGCCAGGGGATTGAAAGCGTCATACACAGAACGGGGCAACATAAAGCCACGCCTCTCAAAGTCTTTCGTCTGGGGGCAGTTCGTCGGGTTGGGCCAAATGGACACCATCAACTTGGCATCCCACGCATGTATGGAATCTGCCAACGCACGCGGGTCGGGATAGTTTTCACGGTTCATCTTCATGTACCCCCACTGTCCGCCAGGCCAATAGTTCCAATCCTGCACGATGACATCCAAAGGCACCTGCCGCCTGCGGTATTCCTGCACGACGTCCACAAGCTCCTTCGAATGGGTATAGCGTTCCTTAGACTGGATGTAACCGAAAATATACCGGGGCATCATCGGAGATTGTCCCGTCAACTTGCGGTACCGGGCCACGACGCGATCCATCGTAGATCCTTTCATGAAATAATAATCCACCTCCTTGGCGGCTTCCAATTCCATGAAACCGCCTTCCGCCCCGTCTTGGAACTTCATCCCGCAACCCGCATCGAACAACAGGCCGTAGCCGGCCGTGGAGTTCAACACCGGTACCATCTCTTTCAGGTTATGCTGGCACAGGTACATCGTCTTGCCCCGCAAGTCGAGGAAATCTTCCATGTGGCATCCCAAACCGTAAAGCGCCTCGCCTTCCGACCAGCGGAAATGATTCCTGAACTTCCAAGTCCACCCCACCGTGTCGCGGCGAAGCACGTCCATCACTTCCTTCTCTCCGTCGGCCGTTTTCTCGATTCGCCTGCTATCCGGGTCGTAAACGACGTTTTCCATATACGTCTTCTCCGCCTCGCGCGGCATGTCCTGACGCTCGGAAAGCAAAACCTTTCCCGTGCGGGCATCCTTATAAGTAAGGGCACAAGTGTTCAAATCCACCCGCACTTCCAGGCTGTCCGACTGCAAAGAAAGCCCCCCTGACACCGAAGCTACCTGAAAAGGAACCTTGTTTTCCGTCCGCTCCACGCATACTATAGTACCGTTCCCCAAAAAATCGGCTTCACGCGTATAACGTACCCTCACGATGTCCGGACTCACGAACTCCACACGCATTCGCCCGTCCGCCGTACGGCAATACACTCCGTTCTCCAACATGACATACCCGTCATCCGCCGCCGCGACCATAGCCACAGAGCCGACAGAAATAAAAAAACACAATGCTGCACTAAACTTGGAAAAGCCCGACTTCCAAAAACTCGGCCTCGGGTTTGCAGATACCTCTATATCCATATATCTTTCGCTTGTTGTCATGCGGCAAAGATACGGTTTTCCATTTTTCCTTTATAGGACAAAACCACACAAAGATAGGACTATATGTACAAGACTTCCGTCGACAATGATTCACCTTGCCATTTTACGTAGGATTTTCGGGAACTGCCAAACAAAAATCAAGGTGCAACAAACGGCTGCGGCGGCATCGGAAACACCCTCGGCGGCGTACACGCCCATAACCCCCATCCAGCGCGGCAACAGTAGAGCCAACGGCACCAACAATATCACCTTACGCAACAAGGCGATGAAAACGGACACCTTGGCCTGGCCAAGCGCGACAAACATGTTCTGGCAAGCCCGTTGCAGGCCGAAAATCGTCATACCGGCCAGGAACACGGGTAAGGTATGCTCCACGGTGGCTATCAGCCGTTCGTCGGACGTAAAAGCCGAAGCGACCAATCCGGGAAACAGAATCATGAAAAGGACAAGCAGCAGGTTGAAAGAAAACATCACCCGGACCACGATTTTAAAGCAGTCCTTCACCCGCTCACGGTTCCCGTGGCCGTAGTTGTAACTCACGATAGGAATAAAACCTTGTGCGAACCCTGTCAACGGTACACTGACGGCCAACATCGCACTTTGCATGATGGCCAATGCGCTGATATAGATGTCGCCATACACTTTCAAGCCGCTGTTCAGCACAAAGCCCACCAGACTTTCCGTACTGGCCATGATGAACGGGGACACGCCCAAGGCCAACGTGGCACCGATGATTCTCCTGTCGGGACGCATATACCTCCGCTCGATTCTCAACGTGGCCTTGCGCGAGGTCAGGAAATGCAACACCCACCAAGCACTGCAAGCCTGCGAGAGGATGGTGGCCAAAGCCGCCCCTTTCACCCCCATGCCGAACACAAAAATGAACAGCGGATCGAGACCGATGTTCAGCAGCGCACCGATGACGACCGAGCACATGGCTATGCCCGGCCTTCCCTGCGTATTGATGAAAGTGTTCAGCCCCACCGAGACCTCCACGAACAACGTCCCCAACAAATACACCGACAAATAATCCATCGCATAGCCTATCGTATGTTCCGATGCCCCGATAGCCATCAGCAGGGGACGCATGGACAGGTAAGCCGTGGCCGATGTAAGGACGGTGAAAAGCAGGAGCAATACCAGTCCGTTCCCCAATATCTTGCCGGCCCGCTCCCGGTCGCCCTGCCCCAACGCGATGGCAGCCAAAGGTGCACCTCCCGCCCCCACGATAGAGGAGAAAGCGGAAATCAGGATGATGACCGAACTGGTCACTCCGATACCGGCCAACGCGTCGGTACCGATACCGGGAATATGGCCGATGTAAATACGGTCCACGATGTTATAAAGCAAGTTGACGATTTGTGCGGCCACAGCCGGAAGGGCCATCCGGAACACCAACGGCAGCATGCGGTCCGTACCCAACCGCTTTTCGTATAGATTATTCATGTGTCTGCTCTCTCATATAACTTCGTGCAAAGTTACGAATTTTAAATGGAAGACAGGAGCAATGACAAAATGTTCCTTCTGACTTTTTGTATTCCGTAATGCCCCGAAAATCGGATATTCCACCCCGAATCCAGTCGGGACGGAAAATATCGCAGCCACACGGATTCCCGTGAAATCAAAAATCCAGTCCGGTGCGCCCATTCCCGTTATTTTACCACCGTCCGCCTCATTTGCTCCGCACAGTCCGCCGTCCGTGTTTCTTAAAAGCCCGTTTCTGCTTTCGCTTTGTACGCTCCTTCATGTCATCGGAAAAATCTCCAAATAAATTCACGAACGCCCCTTTCAGTACATTCCACTCCCATTGAAGGCCGATTTTCCACACGGAAAAAAGGAACCACTGCCACGACATGCGGACAACACTCCAATGACATGCTCGTATAAAAATCCCGTTCTCATGAGATTGATTTTTTACCCGGCTGCGAACGGCGTACCGATATGCAGCGTTTATGCAAAAAAACACTTGATATACGTATATTTATGCAAACCATCCCCACAGATTCGGGCTGAAGCTTCAACCCGGATGTCAGCCCGAAAGCTTATCCGGCTACTTTTTAACAGAAAAAGAGGTAATTATCCCTATTTTTGTTACTCACCACATCCTATACATCTATGTAAGAGCGTAAAGGGAAGTAAAGAAGGAAATCAAGCCCCAAAACAAAAGACTGCTTGAAAATGTCCCATGATTTGTTACGAAACGTCCCATATTTTTCTTCATTTTTTTTATTACTTTGTTTAAATATTCTAAGAACATGAAAAGAATCATCCTATTTTATGCACTTGTTTGCACTGTATGGAGCATCTCGGCACAAAGCCATAAAGATATTGCATCCGTAGATTCCCTCGCCGCCCGCGTGGAACGATTCGGCACCGGCCTGCCGCAGGAAAAAGTGTACCTGCATATCGACAACACCTGCTACTTCGTGGGAGATACTATCTGGTATAAGGCATACGTCACACGGAGCGACAAGGGGTGGCTCACCGACCTGAGCAAAATCATGTATGTGGAACTGCTCACGCCGGACGGCTATCTCGTGGAACGGCAGCAACTGAAGATGGAGGACGGAACGGCACACGGGGCGTTCACCCTGACCGACTCGCTCTATGCCGGATACTACGAACTAAGGGCATACACCCGGTGGATGCTCAACTTCGGACGACACGAGCATCCGCATTCAAAATATACGGAGGATATGTTCTACAACAAACAGATGGCCAAAGATTTCTTCCGGGATTATGACAAGCTGTATTCGCACGTATTCCCCGTATTCGACCAACCCAAAGAAACCGGGCATTATGCCAAGGACATGACCCTGCGCCCCATGCGAAGGTACTACAAGGCGCGGAAAGGGAAGCCCGAAATAGACCTACGTTTCTATCCCGAGGGAGGGCATCTGATTGAAGGCACAGACGGACACGTGGCATTTGAAATCAACGACGAGGAAGGAAAGCATCTGGAAACTGAACTCTCCATCATAAATGATAAGGGGCAAGAAATCACACGGGCACAAACCATCAATCGGGGAAGAGGGATGTTCCTCCTGCCTAACATACCCCTGTCCGAAGAATACAAAGCCAAGCTGCATTACCAAGGCTACGACTATGAAGTGAAGTTACCGGAAGTGGAAAAGGAAGGATATGCCCTGCATGTGGAGAGGAAAGACAGCGTACTGAGGATGATTATACAAGGTACTACCGAAAGTAAGGAGGAATTGGGGATACAGATACAGTGCAATGGCGTGAGCAAGGCTTTCAGGAAACTTTCACCTGCCGACATGAGAAAGGACACCGTGGACATCTTTTGGGCTTCGCTTCCCACGGGGGTGAACCAAATCACAGTCTTCAATGGCGAAGGACGGATTTATGCCGACCGCCTCTTTTTCGTCAACCACCATGATTATGACCAACCGCTCATTACCGTAGAAGGCATAAAACAGGAATATGCCCCATTCGAACCCATTGAACTACGGATGAAACTGCTCCGATACCATGACGCGGACGTATCCCTCGCCGTACGCGACCATGCCACGGACGAAACGACTTACGACAACGGTACGATGCTCACTGAAATGCTGTTGGCCAGCGAGATTAAAGGTTTAGTGGAAAACCCCGGATGGTACTTCGAGGCAGACGACAGCCTGCACCGCCATGCCCTCGACCTGCTCATGATGGTACAAGGATGGAGAAGGCATGACTGGCGTATGATGGCCGGACTGGAGCACACACAGTTTGAGTTCCTTCCGGAAAAGATTCAGACACTCAGCGGCAGCGTGCACCAGACTTATTCGCTCTTGGAGGAAACAGACTACGGCGATTCTGTATATATACCCGTCATAGATTCATCAGTCCCTATTTATACCACAGCCCGTGACTACCATCTATATCCGGATATGTACGCTCCCATGGCCAAAGTCCTGACCCTGCAAGACCTCTATGGCCCGCTCATTAAAAAGATGAAAAAGGAGGTGAACGTGTCTGCCTCGTTCATACAAGACCGAGACATCGTGGATGTATTCCAAACCACCCAAAAGGGAAAGTTTTACATGCCTTCGGCTGTCGTAAACGACAACTACATTTTATTCTTAAGTGCTTCGGACAGCACAAAAAGCGAGAAATATAAAAGAAGAATAAAAAGGAAAGGCTTCATGGACGAACAAGCCTACCCGAAGTTCTATGTGAAGCTCGACCCATTCTTCCCAGTATTTCCCAAGCCATACAGTTACTATCAGGATGCTGCTTTCGAGGAAAAATTTGCCTTGCAGGATTCCGCAAGCCGGGAAAGCTTCACCGAACGGAAACTGAATACTGTCACCGTAAGGAGCAAACGGGGAGGATTGAGAAGATTAGACCACAGCAAGCCGGCCTTGGTCGTGGATGCTTACGAAGCCTTCAACCTTGCCGCTGACTATGGGTTGAACTGCGGCATGCACGACTGGAGGACATTCTCGAGGCAAGTGGCCACGGCGTTTTTCGGAGACATGGGAATGGACAGGCATTTCTATCTGCAAGAACAATACGATGGAAAGATATTAGATTTTATGCCTGAACAAAAGAGGGAGTCCAAAGTGGGCATGTCCATGTCCAACGCACAAATGGAAAAGTACCGTCGCCTCCGCCATCTGGACAAACTATACATCTATACCGATTACGTCCCACGCGAACAAGGAAGCTGGAAATACAGCCAGACCAACCAACCGGAGGTGGTCATAGACTACCAGCTTCTGCCCAACGACGGAGTACGACCCACCTACCGGGACAGACGGTATGCTGCAAAAGGATACTCCGTTTGTACGGAATTCTACTGTCCCGATTACAGCAAGAAGCCGATGCCCGATGTCAAAGACTACCGACGCACGCTTTACTGGACACCCAAAGTGAAATTCAACGACAAGGGAGAAGCCGTCATCCAACTATATAATAATAGTAAAAAGACGGTGATAACCGTGGAGGCCGAAGGCATTACAACCGACGGGAAACCCGTTGTGTGGAAATCGGAAACAGATAAAACATACTCACGTTGATTTGTCCCATCATTTGGAAAAAAATGTCCTATACACTTCCAAAATAAGTCCATACCTTTGCAGCGGAAACATGAAAGAGTCAGTGAATAACAGATATTTAAAAATATGAAGAAAGTCATGATTAGAAAGAAAACGGTAAACATCATGTGGATGATATTTCTGCTTATACTCACAGGTCAAACCATCAGTGCAAAACCCAAAAGTATAAAGGTTCATCCATACGTACCCTTTACCATCCCTGAAACAGGACCTGGAGGAGAAGCATATCCTTCGCATGTAAGAAACGATGTAGCCTCTGCACGCTTTAATGTAAAAGTGGCAGATATCAGAGTTGCTGCAATCCGCTATGACAATACAGGTTTTGGCAACCAAGGGCACAACATGGATGTCGCTCGCTTCGCCTCAAACAGCCGGTCCCCCGAAATTGAAATCAATGTGACGGGAGATGACGAAATCAACAGTGTAACCATTCATCCTGTACGTTTCTATCCACAAGAAAAACTGAAAATCAGTCCCGACAAAAAGACTGTCATATTCGAAATGGCCGAAGAACTACCCTACGCCATTGTCATCATCAACGGAGACGACCCACAGGATGCCTCTACCTCCAACCCACAGCTTACACTGATAAACGATCCCTTGGAAGACTTGGCGGAACGTCCTTCATTGGAAAGTCCTAATGTTCTTAATTTTAAAGCATTTGCAGAAAATTACTTAAAGAACAATCCAATCACAGACATTGCCGGACAAGCATGCCGTCCTGCGGGAAGTATCGCAGACGCCAGCCTGAACGACGAGAAAACGTTCACGTGGAATTACGAAAAGGGAGTATTCGTCCCCTACACCAACCGAATTGTAGCATTCCCGGACATGAGGGCAAGAAACCGGAATGACGTCTCTGATGCCCTGCAAGCCGCATTGGAGGCAATCAGGAACACACCGGAACTCAATACGCTCTACATACCGGCCGGAACTTATATATGGTCGGGACTTCGTATCGTCAACTGGAACGGAGACCATAAAAAGGGAGGAAAGCCCCTTTTCGTTTACACTGATGAAAATGCGCTCATGATTAACCGTTTGAAAGAATGCCGGGAAGCCAACGAACCTGCCATATACATTGCGAACTCTTGTTTTGTGACCATTTCCGGACGCGGCATGCATGACGGACAAGGTTGCTTTACTTTCGCAATGGACAGGAAGGACGCACGAAACACTCCACACCAGGGAGGAGCCGTAATAAAGAAATCAAGCCATATCACATTCAACGACACATATATACGTGACAGCCAGCAATGGAATTGGGAAACACATGATGCCACCAACATAAAACTAAACAACATTAAGGGGTTGTCGCCCTATAACCATGGATGGATAGACGGCCTCAACCTATCAAGCGGAAAAGACATCACTGTTAATGGTGCCATTACGTTGGGCAATGATGATACTTTCGCAACCGGCCACTATAACCCTTCGAACGAATTCCCAATACGTACTTATAGGGAGAATCCATCCATCAACCTCACAAACACAGACGACAATCCGGCAGAAATACGTAATACGTTTGCAGCAGCAGGTGTTTACAACAAAGACCGGATGGAATGGAGCCGCGACGGAGCTTCGGAGAATATCCGCGTCAACAATGCCATCGGATGGACACGTACGGCACATTGCATACGCATCGGAGGAAACGTCTTGGTCGGCAAACCTCAGGGCGGTTCCAACAGCAGGACTATAAAAGGGTATTACTTTGATAATTTCCATTCCATAACAGGAAGGAAAGCGGGCGGAGACATCAGGGTCCAATTCTATGAAAACTCCGATTTGCCGGCAAACGGGGAGCTTGTCGTCAAGAACAGTTCCTTTTGGACTCCTGCAAAGAAATGGGCACTTATCCCTGCCACAAAAGACAACCGGCACATGATACGAAAAGTAGTGTTACAGAATCTTTATTTCGTGAAACCCACAACAAAGCCTTCAGCCGTCTTCTCCGACATCGAAGAATTGACCATAAAGCAACTGCATATCGGAGGACGAACGATTGAAAAATACAGCTCTTCGGGTATTCCGGAGAAATTGGAAAATGTCACTCACTTCAAAAGCGATTTCAAAGATAAATAATAGAAGAAACCACGTCTGAAAAAGAACCGATAAGGCTTCGAAAAAATGAAAGATGATTTAAAAGACTATCAGAGAAGGTTGGTAAACCTCCTCTGATTTCACACGGTAATCTCTATTTGATTGTGTTCGGAATCCAGAACACAACTTTCATAGAACCCATCGCCTGTAAAACGTGGTCCACTGATAACCTCGTACCCGGCTGATTGTAATTTAGCAGTCAGACTATTCACCCGTTCCTCACTCCCCACGCTGAACGACAAATGAATATATCCCGTACGATAAATATCTTTTCCCAGGACCGACAAATCCGGACGTGTCATGATTTCCAACTTGGCTCCATTGCCAAAACTTAAAAAATAGGACTTCAAGCCTGTCCGGGGATTATGATACATTTCATTAGAAACGGCACCGAAAAAACGCACAAAGAAATCCTTTACCACTTCCAAATCCCTCACATACATAGCCACATGATCGATCTTCATCTTTTCACAAAACTTATCTTTAAGTTCAACTTCAAATAGTAAGCACGATTTTCACGCTCCAAATAACCATACTTGTCTTTTTCCGGATGTCCTTTCTCCAAACGGGTATGCTTGAACAGAAAATCGGCAAAGACCTGACGCTCCGTCTTACGATAGGCCACCATACGTCCCTCCGCATCCACCATCACGAAACCGGCCACAGCCGAATCCGTCCCGTTATACTGCTTGGCCGGACGCATGCCTAACGCCAAAGCCAACAGGAACTCTTTCATCTTGTAGCGGTAATACCTGTGTTTGCGAATCAACTCTTCTTTTATTTTCAACGGGTTCCGCTCCTCTATGAGTTCCGTCAGTTCGTCCACCCGGCTTATGTTGTCCAAATGCATCAGACGTACCATCTCGGCCAACACGCGAGGTAAGTTGAGGTCTATCATGCAAAGGTTACTGCGGAACACTTTATCGGCCACGTCATTGTATTTCAACACGCCGCCCATACTCTCGATGTAAAGCATGCGGCGTGCCACCTCGTTCGGATTGTCCGGGTCGTCCGTATAATTGATTTTGTTGACCGCCGGTTGGGAGAAACGGATACCTCCCTGCTCGAATTTCAGATTGGCCGTCCGTCCGCCATCCAACAAGGGCATCATGGCGCAAAGACGGGAATAGATGCGGAATCCCACGGGTGGGAAACTGCTGTCATGAAAAGTAATGTAGAAATCGGTACGGTCATCCGTCCGGGCTTCCATGTCATAAATCTTCAGTGCATCGAGAAAGCCCTCCACCCCTTCGGGTGCCTCCACCTCTTCGTTCCGTTCCCGTTTCAACGTATCGAGAATCATAGCCGCCACTGTGCCGAAGTCTTCACGCGGAAAACGTTCGTCCATCTGTTCCCCTTCGACATGGATGTCGGTCTCTTCTACCGTGTAACGACGCTCTCCGTCATGTTCCTGCCGCGTTACCTGAAAAATAGGCAACACACGACCGGAAGGTAGCCCCTCTTCATTGCCCAAGACTATCCCTCCTTGAGCCAAGAGGTTGAAAAACACATATAATTCGTTCCATTCCCTACGTGTAGCTGTCAACATATCCATTCCATTTTAAAATACAGGCAAAAGTAATAAATAATATGGGATTTTCCCTACCTTTGCAGACAAAAACAACGCTTACAATGATAACTCTGAAAGAACTATACCGTATCGGCTACGGCCCGTCGAGCAGTCATACCATGGCTCCGCGTAAGGCCGCCACCCTTTTTTTGGAACGCAATCCGAAGGCCGTACGTTTTGAAGTAACCCTCTACGGCAGTCTGGCCGCTACAGGAAAAGGACATATGACAGACAAAGCGATTCTCGACGTATTGGACGAACCACGCACTACAATCATTTGGAAACCTAAGACTTTCCTTCCCTACCATCCGAACGGCATGAAGTTTCAAGGATTCGACGCAGAAGGACACATCACAGAGAATTGGACTGTGTTCAGTATCGGCGGAGGAGCACTGGGTGAAGAGGGAAAACAGAACCTGACGTTTGAAGAAATATACCCTATGAACTCTGCCACAGAAATCCTGGCTTGGTGCATGCATACCGGAAAGAGTTATTGGGAATATGTAGAAGAATGCGAAGGAAAAGACATCTGGGACTATCTGGAAGAAGTGTGGAACACCATGCAACAGGCCGTACGGAACGGACTGGAACATGAAGGCGTGTTACCCGGCCCATTGGGATTGAGAAGGAAGGCCACGTCTTATTACGTCCGTGCCGACGGCTACCAACATTCCATGCGTACGCGCGGATTGCTTTTCGCATACGCCCTTGCCGTCAGCGAAGAGAATGCCGGAGGTGGAAAAATCGTCACGGCCCCCACTTGCGGCTCCTGCGGCGTACTGCCGTCTGTGTTATACCATCTCTCCGTATCGCGGCATATCAGCGACCAACGTATCCTCAGAGCTTTGGCCACAGCCGGCCTTTTCGGAAACATCGTGAAGAAAAACGCATCCATATCCGGTGCTGAAGTAGGATGCCAAGGAGAAGTGGGCGTAGCTTGTGCCATGGCGGCCGCTGCCGCAGCCCAGTTGTTCGGAGGCACACCGGCACAAATCGAATATGCAGCCGAAATGGGATTGGAACACCATTTGGGACTGACCTGCGACCCTGTTTGCGGTTTGGTGCAAATCCCCTGCATCGAGCGCAATGCCTATGCTGCCGCCCGTGCCATGGATGCCAATTCGTATGCCATGCTGACTGACGGGGCACACCAAGTATCGTTCGACAAAGTGGTGGAAGTTATGAAAAAGACCGGCCACGACCTACCTTCCCTATACAAAGAAACGGGAGAAGGAGGACTGGCCGAAGATTACAAACGGATGTGGGACACGTTGCATACCCGTTAACGGACACCACGCAACGTATCTAACAAACCGGCACAAGCATCTTCCAGTATGTCGAGAACATTCTCGAATCCGCTGTCGCCTCCATAGTAAGGGTCGGGCACATGGTCTACTACCTTTAGCCGACAATAGTCCGTCATGCGTACGACTTTCTTTTCTTCCTCCAACCCGGGCGCCAAAGACTTCAACTTACTGATGTTGCGGTCGTCCATTCCTACAATCCAATCGAAATCAAAGAAATCATCATACCGCACCGGACGTGAAATGTGGGTAATGTGGTACCCTCGGCGTGCTGCATGTGCCCTCATACGGGCATCGGCGGGTTCTCCTTCATGATAGTCTATCAAACCGGCGGAATCCAAGAAGAACTCATGCTCCAAACCGGCATCATTCACCAACCTCCGCATGACTTCTTCGGCAGCCGGAGACCGGCAGATATTTCCAAGGCAAACAAATAAAATCCTTTCCATCGCTATCTAAAATCAAATCCTCTCCACAGACTGTTACCAAGAAAGAGTATATGAACCACGCCCCGTCCCATAAAGCTGGCTGGCTGCCGTAGTCGTAATACTACCGTAAACACCTGATTGTCCGCTGTTGGAGCCACTCGGTGCCGATTGCGGAGCCGTAGCCGAATAACTATACTGAACGCTAAAGTTTATTTTGGCCATTCTACCGCGAAAATCGTCCGGAAGCCGGATACCAATATATGGATTGGATTTATCCGCATCATACACCACATTATAATCTTTAGTGAAAGTCGTATCCGTACATTCCACACTCCAATGGTATTCAGCCTTATACAATAAATCCCCCAAACTTTGCTGTACTGCCGTAATCGTAACCGAATCTCCCGCATTCCATACCGTAGGTTCAATACGGAAACCGGCAAACGACGGTAAAGTACAAATATGCTTGTCTTCTTCGCAAGCTACAAAGGCCATAGCCACCGCACCCAAACATGCCAGACGCATCAAAGATTTCATTTCCATTCGTCTCTTTATCTTTTTTATAATGTTTTTAATTCCTTATACAAACGTTGCACCGGCAATCCCATGACATTGAAATAAGAACCACTGAGGGAAGATACTCCCACATAGCCTATCCACTCCTGAATGCCGTATGCCCCGGCTTTATCCAACGGACGGTAGTGCGCCACATAATACGCTATCTCTTCATCCGACAACTCGTCGAAAGTCACTTCACTGACCGTCGCAAAAGTCTTTTTCTTTCCGGCTGTTACCAGTGTCACTCCGGTTATCACCTGATGCGTACGTCCGGACAGGCGGCGCAACATATCCTTGGCTTCGGCCTCGTCTTTCGGCTTGCCCAGAACCTTCCCATCCGTCCAGACTATCGTGTCAGCCGTGATAATCAACTCGTCCGGCTGCATAATGGCTTCATACGCTTCCGCTTTCTTGCGGGAAATGTACTTCGGAATTTCTTCCCCTGACAACCCGTCCGGATAAGACTCGTCGATGCCCGGCAACACTCTCACTTCATAATCCACATCCAACCCCGCCAAAAGTTCTTTCCGGCGCGGGGAATTGCTGGCCAAGACCAGACGGAATTTCTTCAAGTTCTCCAACATATTTTCCATTGTTTTACTACCAACCAAAAGCCTTTTCATCCTTCAACCACAAGCCTTGCGCCTTCAACACCTGTTCTATCACGTCGCGCCCGCATCCATATCCCCCTTTCAAATGGGAGATATAAACCGCCAAAGCCTTGATTTCCGGAGCCGCATCGGCCGGTGCACAAGGACAGCCGCAACGCTGCATGACCTCATAATCAGGGATGTCGTCGCCCATGTAAAGCACTTCCTCGTCCCGCAATCCATAACGTTCCAAAAAGGCTTCGTATGTCTTTATCTTCACGGCACATCCCCAATGCACGTCCGGAATGCCCAATCCCTCATACCGTTTACGCACCGATTCGGTACGTCCCCCGGTAATAATGGCCACATGTAAGCCCGACTTGACAGCCAATTGCAAGGCATACCCGTCTTTGATATTGACCGTACGCATCGGTTCCCCTCCGGGATGCAACGTAATGGTCTCGGCACTCAGCACACCGTCCACGTCGAAAGCCAACGCCTTTATCTTCCTTAAATCGTAATTAATCATTTGTTTCTTTCCTTTCCGCTTCATTCCTCAAAGCCAAAGCATGGATGCTCCGGCTCATCATTTCATAGAGTGCTTTCCGCTCCGGTTCGCCGTCCAGCATGGCGCACTGGCGATCCATCACATTCCGATCGTAACGCACAGCCGGTCCCGTCTGTGCCTCCACGGGCGGAAGGCGATGGACCTTCCGTGCCGTCTCGTCTATCAAAGGCCACATCACATCGAACGGTATGCCGTCCCTGCCCAATACATCCGCAGCCAAAGCATAACAATGGTTCACAAAATTGCAAGCAAATACCGCTGCCAGATGGAGACGGCGGCGTCTCTCCGTACTCATCTCCTCCACCCTGTCCGAGACAGAACGTGCCAACTGCTCCGTCTGTGCGAGCACATCAGGGGTGGATGCTTCCACAAAGACCGGAATCTCCTTGAAATCCACCGGACAATCTTTAGAGAATGTCTGCATGGGATACAACACGCCATAACGATGGGCGTGACCACGGAAAACATCCATCGGCATACTCCCTGCCGTATGCAGGCACAAGGCATCTCCTGTCCGAGGAGCGATACGGGACACCAAGCCCTCTAACACTCCATCTTTCACGGAGAAGATATACACATCCGCACCCGGCACCACGGCATCAAGGTCATCCGTTGCCAGACATCCCAAACGTCCGGCCAAAACTTCGGCAGAAGCCATCGTACGGCTGAACACCTGCAACGTTTCATGGCCTGCACGGTGCAGAGCCTCCCCCAACTGCGTAGCCAAATTACCGGCACCGATCCAGACAATTTTCATTCTTCCGGTGCGTCAAAGGTATTGATATGCACTTTCTCCCACTGCAACCGGTCTTCATTGAACGGCTTGCGTTCCATTCCCTTATGGCCCACAGCCACGATGGAAAGCACCCTTAGATGCTCCGGAATATGCAGAATGGCCCGCACCATCTCCTCCGCAGGTTTTCCATCCGCCATTGTACGGTTCCGGATTTGTACCCAACAAGCACCCAGACCCAAATCCTCAGCCTGCAACAGCATCATGGTCGTAGCCACCGAAGCGTCTTCCACCCACACGTCGCTCTGCGTCGGGTCGGCCAAGACGACTACCGCCAAGGGAGCACCTTCCACCAGTTCGGCTCCGTGCTCCTTGCAATGCGCCAGTTGTTGCAACAATTCCTTATTGTCCACGACCACGAACTCCCAAGGACGTACTCCCTTGGAAGAAGGGGATATCAGCGCCGCACGCAACAAAGCCACCACTTCGTCTTGGTTCAACTCTTCTTCCGTAAACTTCCGCATGCTACGACGGATGCGAATCAGCTCGCTAAACTTTTCCATTTCCTTATCCTTATATTTATTGTCACATTGCGCAAAGATACATGATTTCCCTATTACGAAGAAAAGAAATCCGGACGGAATCGACAGTTTCACCAAATAAATCGACGGTTCTTTATACAAAAAAGCGTATTTTTGCGTTATTTAAAAAGCGTAAGTAGACAAACAACGAAGTGAAGACAAGACTTTTCAAATCCATATTCTGCCTTTTCCTGCTGACCCTTATGGCCTTGCACGTTGCCGCCCAAGACAAAGTAAAACTGTCGGGAAGGGTCATCGACGATGAACAAAACCCGGTACTTTTTGCCGTAGTAAAAGTCGATGGCCAGGCCGCAGGTACTACCACAGACCTGCAAGGGCGTTACCAACTGGAATTCTCCACTGCCGACACGGTGACCGTGTCGTTCAGCATGATAGGTTACGTAACCAAGAAAAAAACACTGGTCCGTCCCAAAGGCAGCTTGCGGCTCAACATCACCCTGCAAACCCAAAGCATCGACATGGGTGAAGTAACGGTAAAGGAAGTACGGCGGCAAATGAATTCCACGCAACATCTGAATGCCGAAAACCTGAAACGGCTGCCCTCCACTACCGGAAATGCCGTAGAGGAACTGGTGGCTACACAAGCGGGAGTCAGCACGCACAATGAGTTGAGTTCGCAATATAACGTAAGGGGCGGAAGCTTTGATGAAAACAGTGTGTATATCAATGGAGTGGAAGTTTACCGTCCCATGCTCATCAGTTCCGGACAACAGGAAGGACTGAGCGTCATCAACAGCGACATGGTGGAAAGCATCAACTTCTCGGCCGGAGGTTTCGACGCCAAATACGGGGACAAAATGTCGTCCGTATTGGACATTACTTACAAGAAGCCCAAGAAGTTTGAAGCTTCGGTTTCGGCCAGCCTTTTGGGAGCCGGCCTCTATGTAGGTTATGCCAAAAAGAACTTCAGCATGACCCACGGTGTACGTTACAAGACCAACCAGTATATGTTGGGGTCGTTGGAAACCAAAGGAGAATACAGCCCGCGTTTCCTCGACTACCAGACTTATATCAGTTGGTCGCCCAACAAACGTTGGAGCCTGGATTTCATCGGGAACATCTCCCAGAACCAATATGACTTCCTGCCGACGAACCGGCAAACCAATTTCGGCACGATGCAGGATGTCAAGTCTTTCCGTGTATATTTCGACGGAAAGGAAGAGGACCTCTTCCGTACGCTGTTCGGCACATTGAGCCTGTCGCACAGCTTCACCGACCGCACGAAGCTTTCCCTTTTGGCTTCGGCATTCGCCACCAAGGAACGGGAAACATACGACATCCAAGGACAATATTGGCTCGACGAGACCAACACGACCGAACAATTAGGCGTAGGCACCTACATGGAGCATGCCCGCAACTACTTGGATGCCAACATGAAGAGCCTGAAGGTCTTGTTCTCCCACAAACCGAAGGGGCACGACATACAGACCGGACTCACGTGGAAACACGAAATCATCGAAGAGAACTCACGCGAATGGGAAATGCGCGACTCTGCCGGATATTCCATCCCCCACACGGGCAACCGTCTGGACCTGATTTATAACCTGAAGTCTTCCAACCGCATCGGCAGCGACCGACTCGAACTTTTCGGACAGGACACTTGGCGGTTTACCAACAGCCACGGCATCTTTTCCCTGAATTACGGGGCACGGTTAAGCTATTGGAGCTGGAACAAGGAATGGCTGTTCAGTCCGCGTGTTTCGCTCGGCATCATCCCTTCTTTCAACGAGGATTTCACATTCCGCATTGCCACGGGACTGTATTACCAGGCTCCTTTCTACAAAGAGCTACGAGACACTGTGACAACCGGAGTCTCCACCAAAGTACGCCTGAACCGGAACATCAAGTCACAGCGTTCGTTCCAAGTCGTATTGGGTGGCGACTACAAATTCAAGCTCATGAACCGTCCGTTCAAATTCACCACGGAAGTCTATTACAAAGCCTTGAGCAACCTGATTCCTTACAATGTGGACAACGTGAAAATCGTATACTACGGAGGTAACATCGCCTCGGGATACACCACAGGCATCGACTTCAAAATCTTCGGGGAGTTTGTAGAGGGTACGGACTCTTGGATCAGCTTCAGCCTGATGAAAGCCCAGCAGAAAGTGGACGGTAAGAGTTTCCCGCAAGCCACCGACCAACGTTACAACCTGAACTTCTTCTTCAGCGACTTCTTCCCCGGTACGACGCGGTGGAAGATGACACTGAAAGCCAGCATTGCCGACGGACTTCCCTTCGGTCCGCCCCATACGGGATTGGAACGCATGGTATTCCGCGCCCCGGCCTACAAACGCGTGGACATCGGCATGAGCTACCGGTTATTGGACAACGAGGACGGACGCAACCAAAAGAAGTTCATCCGCTACCTGCGTAACGTATGGTTGGGTGTGGACTGCTTCAACCTGTTCGACATCAGCAACGTAAGCTCATACTATTGGGTAACGGACGTGACCAACCAACAATACGCCGTACCCAATTACCTGACCGGACGGCAAATCAACGCCCGCATCCTGATTGAATTGTAACCACCGGAACGGCTACTGCCAAAAAAACATGAATTTATTTCCTGTTTCACCGCAAAATGCGTACTTTTGCATCATGATAAAAGCACGCCTGCGTGCAAACAACTAAAATTTATATGTCATGAAGATATCACATATCGAACATTTGGGTATCGCAGTGGAAAGCATCGAAGCCGCACTGCCTTATTATGAAAACGTATTGGGTCTGAAGTGCTACAACATCGAGGAGGTGGCCGACCAAAAGGTGAAGACCGCTTTCTTGAAAGTAGGCGAAGTGAAAATCGAACTCTTGGAGCCGACAAGCCCGGACAGTCCCATCGCCAAATTCCTCGAAAAAGGAGGCCGTGGCGTACATCATGTGGCATTCTGCATCGAAGACGGTGTGGCCAATGCTTTGGCTGAATGTGAAGAAAAAGGCATCCGCCTGATAGACAAGGCTCCGCGTCTCGGAGCAGAGAAGTTGCAAATCGCATTCCTGCATCCCAAATCTACTTGCGGCGTACTGACCGAACTTTGTGAACATTAACACAACTCCAAGTGAATTTCAATCCAATCTTTGAACTTCATATAAAGGCTCGTCCTTGAACCTGATACCACCGGCGGAACCGCTTTCCACGAAAGCCTTCCGCTGGTGGCTTGTTTTTTAGGGGATAGGAAAATCAAAGCCATCTTTTTGAAACAGAAAATAAAACAGATTATGAGTGTCCAAACAGAAAAAATCAAGGAATTAGTAGAACTGCGCGCCAAAGCCCGTATGGGAGGCGGCGAAAAAGCCATTGAGAAACAGCATGCCAAAGGCAAGTACACGGCTCGCGAACGCATCGACATGCTGCTCGATCCGGGCAGCTTCGAGGAAATGGATATGTTCAAGCTGCACCGTTGCACGAACTTCGGCATGGAGAAGAAACAGTACTTGGGCGACGGCGTGGTAACCGGCAGCGGCACGATAGACGGCCGTCTGGTTTATGTCTTCGCACAAGACTTCACCGTGAACGGCGGTTCGCTGTCGGAAACGATGGCTGAAAAAATCTGCAAGGTCATGGACCAGGCCATGAAAATGGGCGCACCTTGCATAGGCCTGAACGACTCCGGCGGCGCACGTATCCAGGAAGGCATCAACGCTTTGGGCGGATTCGCCGAGATATTCCAACGTAACATCATGGCCTCCGGCGTGGTGCCCCAAATTTCGGGCATCTTCGGCCCCTGCGCCGGCGGTGCGGTCTATTCTCCCGCCCTGACTGATTTCACGTTGATGATGGAGGGCACTTCTTATATGTTCCTCACCGGTCCAAAAGTGGTGAAGACGGTGACGGGCGAAGACGTGTCGCAAGAAGACTTGGGCGGCGCGAGCGTACACTCCACCAAGTCCGGTGTGACGCATTTCACGGCCCAGACGGAAGAAGAGGGCTTGGCCACCATCCGCACGCTGTTGAGCTACATCCCGCAGAACAACATGGAGGAAGCTCCGCGCATGGAATGCACCGACCCCGTCGACCGCATGGAAGACGCGTTGAACGAAATCATCCCGGACAATCCGAACAAGGCATACGACATGTATGAAGTCATCGGAGCCATCGTGGACAACGGCGAGTTCTTTGAAGTGCAAAAAGACTATGCCCGCAACATCATCGTAGGCTTTGCCCGTTTCAACGGCCAGAGCGTGGGCATCGTGGCCAACCAACCGAACTGCTATGCAGGCGTACTCGACTGCAATGCCAGCCGCAAGGGCGCACGTTTCGTACGTTTCTGCGACGCGTTCAACATACCTTTGGTCACGTTGGTAGACGTGCCGGGCTTCTTGCCGGGTACAGGACAAGAGTACAACGCCGTCATCCTGCACGGTGCCAAGCTGCTGTATGCTTACGGCGAAGCCACCGTACCCAAAGTGACGGTAACCTTGCGCAAGAGCTACGGCGGTTCGCACATTGTCATGAGCTGCAAACAGTTGCGCGGCGACTTAAACTACGCTTGGCCGTCGGCCGAGATTGCCGTGATGGGAGCAGAAGGTGCCGTGGCCGTGCTTTATGCCAAAGGCGCGAAGGAAGCCGAGGACCCGAAAGCTTTCCTGGCCGAAAAAGAAGCCGAATACAACAAGCTCTTCACGAACCCGTACCAGGCTGCTAAATACGGTTATATCGACGATGTAATCGAACCGCGCAACACGCGTTTCCGTGTCATCCGTGCCTTGGCCCAACTGAAGACCAAGAGTTTGACCAACCCGGCCAAAAAGCACGGTAATATTCCTTTGTAATCCCTGTCATCCGAAACATCATGGAACAGAACCAAATTAAAAACAATGAAGTGTTGGCTGCCATCACGTTGGCCCTGCACGAATATCAGGGCTACACGATGCACGTGTCGGAAAGCGGCGTCCTGACTTTGGGAAACGCGGATACGGAGTGGAATTCCAAATTACGCACGCAACGCCAACAGCCTGAACATAAATTTTAAAGCAAACAAGTAGATGAAGACTTACAAATACAATATCAACGGCAACGATTATGAGGTGGCCGTGGAAGGGATAGAAAATTACGTGGCTACCGTGACGGTAAACGGTGAGAGCTATACCGTGAAGATGCCCGAACCGGAAAAGCCGGCACATCATCCCGTAGTAGTAAAACCTGCCGGAGTGCCCGCCGTAATCGACAAACCCAAGAAGTATGGAGTGAAAGCTCCGCTTCCGGGCGTGATCGTGGACGTGAAAGTGAAACCGGGCGACGAAATCAAGCGTGGCGATACGGTGGTCATCTTGGATGCCATGAAGATGGAAAACAACATCACGTCCGACCGCGCCGGAAAGATTGCGGAAATCTGCGTCGCACCGGGCGAATCGGTCATGGAAGGCAAGGACTTGGTGATTCTGGAATAATCCGGCCCCAAGAGCTGAAACCAACAAAAAGGGCCTTTGCTTTTGTAAAGGCCCTTTTTGTCAAACCATCTCTTTCATCAACCGGAAAAACCCGGTGAACATCTTTCACCTAAACTCTCCCTTTTCATCCGGTTAAGCAGGCTGCCCGCTTCGCGCCCTGTCTTCCATAATGGCATCCATTTGTTCCTTGGCCCAATCAATCAGCGCGTTCAACCGGGGCAACAAAGACTGCCCGCGCGATGTCAACGAATACTCCACCTTCGGAGGAATCTGGGCATAGGCCCGGCGGTTTACAATACCGTCTTGCTCCAACGTCCTCAAAGTCACCGTCAACATCTTTTGCGAAATATCGGGAATAGCCCTTTGGAGTTCGCCAAATCTCATGACCGCCGTCTGCTCCAACGTAAATATCACCAATATCGACCATTTGTCGCTGATACGGGACAGGATGTTCCTTATCGGGCAATCCCGGACAAAGATTTCATCTTTCTGCTTATCTGCTTCCATAACCCATTATGTTTGAATCACGCTACAAAAGTAACTAAAAACCCATAATGGTACAAACACTCCCACCCTTCCGCGTTAAAACAAGTTAAACCGTCCAAAGATAATCCCCTCACGCACAACATTGGTTTCCGTCCGGTAAGTATCTGAGAATTCGGTGCCTACTTGTATATACGGCTGTAAAGGACGAACTTTGCAGCATCAACCGAACAAACAGTATAAACCCTAAAAAAGAACAAGTCATGAAACATGTAATATTGATTGGTGCAAGCGGATTTGTAGGAAGCGCCATTTTGGAAGAACTCTTGAATCGTGGGCATCATGTCACGGCCATCGTACGTACACCCAACAAACTTACGCAGTCCCACACGAATCTGAAGGTTGAAGTCATGGACGTGGAAGACCGGAATGCCCTCGTCCAAGTATGCCACGGACAGGATGCCGTGATAAGCGCGTATAATCCGGGATGGGGCAACCCGGAAATATACGAAGACACCTTACGCGTCTATCCCCTGATATTGGAAGCCGTGAAAGCCTCCGGCGTGAAACGCTTTCTGGTCGTGGGCGGCGCAGGTAGCTTGTTCGTCAAACCGGGGTTGCGTCTGGTGGATACCGGCACCCTGCCGGAAGCATGGCTCCCGGGCGTGAAATCCCTGTCCAAGTTCTTTTTGGAAACATTAACCGCAGAGCAAGAACTCGATTGGGTGTTCTTCTCCCCTGCCGCCAACCTCGGCAATTTGCAGAAAGGCGTGCGCACGGGCAAGTTCCGCCTCGGGAAGGACGACCTGATTGTGGACGAGAAGGGGGACAGTTTCATCTCCGTAGAAGACTATGCCATGGCCATGGTGGATGAATTGGAACAGGAAAACCACCATCGGGAACGCTTCACGATAGGATATTGAAAAGCTATGTCCGAAATCATCCGGAGGGCATAAAACGTAAAATATCCGGAACAGCCATCCAAATCCTACAAACTATTAAAATTCAAACACTTATCATTTTAAAATCGTTCTGCGCCAAACGAAAAATCATTTGCCGCAGAACGATTTTCCGTTGTGCTGAGAACGATTTTCCAATCTCAGCACAACGATTTCAAGCTTTCTGCCGTAAATAACATTTACCTACCGAAAGCCTCATCCCACTCAGAAAAGCACCCATTTACAACGGTCTGAAAACTCCTGTCCGCCCCGATGCCCGAAAGCCTCCACTTGGTTCTCCCCGTGCTTCAAACCTACCTTCCTCCAGATGCAAATGCTTCCGTTGCGCTCCGGACTGCCGCAATCTTTCCCGTTCACTTTCAGGCGGACGGTCTCGCAATTCGTATATACCTTGACATCCGTCAACGAATCCCGGCGGGCCACATCCCTCCGGCTGGCGATATGAACCACCGGCTCTTCCGACCATTCCGACTGATAAAAGTAGAAAGCATCCTTCCGTATCTTACGGTCGTAAGAGACCAGCCCCTTGTCGTTCATCCCCGGCATATCTCCCTCGTTGCGCGACGCGCTGGCAAAATCGAACATGTTCCAGACGAAAGAACCCCACGCGAAACCGCTGCGCTTGATGGCATCGTAAGTCTGTTCGTGCACCGTGGCCTGCCATTCTTCGGGATGGAACACCCCGTCGGCCTTCGGCGTCTTCTTTCCCGTCTGCCAATGATGCCACACGTTTGCGCCGGCTCCATACTCGCTCACGGCGATACCCTTGTTCCCACACTGGCGGTTCCACCGCTCCAAAGTGGATTTCATTTCCGAAGGCTCCGCCCAATACCATCCGGGATAGGTGTTGAACGCCATGATGTCGGGTACGGCGTTTTCCGGACGCTTCTCCACATTTGCGGCCAACACCGTCAGCCGTCCCGGGTCTTCGCGGTGCGACACGCTGTTGAGTTCCGAAATCAATCCTTTCACATCCCCTTTGGACAACTCGTTGCACAGGCTCCAACAGAAAATGGAAGGGTGATTGAAATTCTGCCGGATGAGTTCCGTCAATTCCGTTTTCATGTTCTCCGTGAATTCCGGGGTGTCCAAGGCTTTGCCGACCAAAGGAATCTCGGCCCAGACCAACATGCCCTCGCGGTCGCACAAGGTGTAAAACTCGTCCGAATGCGGATAATGTGCCAGCCGGATGCCGTTGGCACCGATTTCCTTGATGAGCGACATGTCCTCCCGGTGGTCGGCCGAAGAGATAGCCCACCCCTTGTCCGGACGGTCCTGATGGCGGTTCACTCCTTTTATCTTATAAGGCTTCCCGTTCAGGATGAAACCTTTTTCAGCGTCCACACGGAAAGACCTCAGGCCGACATACTGCGACAGGGTGTCCAACACTTCCTTGCCCCGCTTCAGCTCCACGAAGACACGGTACAGGTAAGGTGATTTACGCCCGTCCCACAACATGGGGTTGTCCACCGTCAACCGGTTCGTAAAGTCGAGCCGTGCCTGTCCTTCTGTGGCTTGGGAGGTCGTGGCCGTCGCCACCAGTTTACCGGCGGCGTCGAACACGTCCGTCTTCACGGACAATTCTTTCACCCGTTTCAGTCCGTTGTCCACTTTGGTGACTACCGACAAGTCCGCACGTCGCTCGCCGACCTGTTGGCTGACATATACCCCGGAAGAAGCATAATCCAAAGGCGTGATGCAAGCCTTGGGCAACAGCAGGAGCGAGACAGGCCGATAGATGCCGCCAAAGACGGTGAAGTCCCCCTCCAAAGGGGCGATGTTCAACTCCTTACGGTTGGACACGATGACCTCCAACAGGTTCTCGCCGGAATGCACGTAGGGCGTGATTTCAAAACAAAAGGCATTGAAACCTCCCACATGTTCTCCTACCTCCTGTCCGTTGAGTTTCACTTCCGCCTTTTGGCTCGCCGCCTCGAAACGCAAAAAGATACGTTTTTTCATCATCGCGGGCGAAACGGACAAGGTGTAACGGTACGTGCCGTCGCCCCTGTAATAATCGGGCGACGTGCCGTCTTTCGCATTCCACGTGTGAGGCACGTCCACTTGCTCCCATACGTCCTCCCTTCCGTCCTTATCCAAACGGAAATCCCATTTCTCACTCAAAAAACTTTGCTGTCTGAGCTGCCCGGCCACAGGAACGGACAGGCACGCGCAAAACATCGCCAAGGCCACGGGCCTTACTTTTAATACATTCATCGGTTCTAAAAGGTTAAGTTGTATCTACAAAATGATGCCAAAGATAAGAGGCATCATCCTACCAGACATCACACATTCCCACAATAAAATACGATTTTTGCGGCAAAAGGACTTTTGAAGCCGTCTTCTTCCCTCTTTTCGGAAGTTTTTCTTAGTTTTGCAAAAGGAATGAACGGCCATAGCCTTACTTTTATGAAACAAAATACATCCTTCAAAATCGCCTGCGGATACTTTTTATTAATCTGTCTCCTGTTAGGTTCCATCTACTATATTTACCACCAGACCACTTCACTGACCCGGATGTCCGGCAATGAACAAACGTTGGCCGAACGCCGGAAAGTGACTCATCAGCTTGTCAGTCGGCTCTTTGAAACGGAAAACATCGGGCAAGCCATCCATTTCGGCAGATGGGAGGCTTACCGCAAATACGTGCAATCCATGTCCGACGTACAACAGACCATATCTGCGTTGGATACTTTATTTACAGATTCTTTGCAAAAAGCCAGGCTCGACACCCTGTCTTCCTTACTGGCCGACAAACAGGAAAACATGAAACGGTTGGTATTGGCTTTAGAGCACAACTCCGCCCCGCAAATTTACCAGCACCAAATCAGCCTGCTTGTCAAAAGCCAAGACACCGTTATCCAAAAGCCGCATATCACCCGGCAAATCATACAGAAAGACAAATCATACACGGTGAAAGAACCGAAAAAGAATTTCTTCCAACGACTGGCTTCCGCTTTCCATAAACCGGAAGCGGACACCACTTCTGTGAAACAAACCGTGCAAATCTTAGAAACGGACACGATTCATCAAGAGTTCAACGCAAGAGACACCCTTGCACACATTCTGGACAGCATAGAAAGCAGCATGAAACTGTATAACAGCCGACGGCGACAACGTATCAACGCGCAAGCGGAACGGCTTTGGTACACAAGTCTCGAACTCAACAACCGTGTCACGCAACTCCTGGAAAGCATCGAGAAGGAAGAACAGCAACGATTGGAAGAAGAAAGCCGGAAAGCCTATCTGGTACGGAAACAGGCAGCCCTCACGACCGGCCTCATTGCTACGGCTGCCATCCTTTTGGCCATTGTCTTCTTCGTCATCGTATGGCGCGACATCACTAAAAGCAACCATTACCGCCGCGAGTTGGAGAAAGCCAAGAAAAGAGCCGAAGACCTACTGGTTTCGCGTGAGAAATTGATGTTGACCGTGACCCACGACATCAAGGCACCGGTAGGTTCCATCATGGGATACACGGAACTCCTGGTCCCCCACGTCCGGGAGAACCGTCCCAAAAACTACTTGGACAACATCCGCAGCTCATCCGAACATCTGCTCAGCCTCGTCGGTTCACTGTTGGATTACCATAAGCTGGAAGCCCATAAAATGGATTTGCATCCGGTCAGCTTCAATCCGGACGAACTGCTTCATACCATTGCCCAAAGTTTCTTACCTATGGCGGAAAAGAAGGGATTGGAGCTGCAATGTGAGACCTCTCCCGAAACCCGACGGACCTATACCGGCGATGCCTTCCGCATTCGGCAGATTGTGGACAACCTGTTAAGCAATGCCCTAAAATTCACACAGCAGGGCCATATCCTCCTTCGCGCCAAAATGCACGGCCGCCTGCTTTGCATCACCGTGCGCGATACGGGATGCGGAATGACTGCGGAAGAACAGCAAATGATTTTCAAGGAATTTACCCGCCTGAGCAGCGCGCAAGGAGAAGAAGGAGTCGGTTTAGGATTATCCATCACGCTGAAACTGGTGCAACTCCTTCAAGGAGAAATCCATTTGGAAAGTACTCCCGGAAAAGGCAGTTCTTTCCTTATCACGCTTCCCTTACAACCCACACAGAACAATCAGGCTCCTGCGGAGGATTCTCTTGTGCCCCTTGAATCTCCGGAACGTCCTCTCCATATATTGCTGATTGACGACGACCGTATCCAAATGCAACTGACCCAAGCGATGTTACAACAAATCCAACCGGAAAAAACAGCTTGGGAGATTGTTTCCTGCCGTACGCCGGAAGAAGTGTTCCGCCGGATAGAACAACACCGTTTCGATTTGTTGTTCACAGACATACAAATGCCGTCCATGAACGGTTTCGACGTATTGAAAAACATACGGAGCCTGAATCCTCACGCCCACGCACAACTCCCTGTGGTGGCCATCACGGCACGCAACGACATGCAGGAAGCGTTTTTCAGGAAACACGGCTTCGCCACCTGCCTTTACAAGCCGTTCAACCAAAAAGATCTGGCTCAAGCCATCCGGAAAGCACTCGGAGATGTCCGGCCGGAAGTAAAAGAAGAACCTGAGAAAGCTGAAGCTGCGCCATCCTCAGCGTCGCCCGTCATCGACCTTACTCCACTGACCGAATTCGCAGGAGACGACCGGGAAGCCGCACAAGAAATCCTGAATACCTTCCTGCAAGAAACCCTCCTGCATGCCGAAGCGTTCAAAAGGGCTTACGAACAAAAGGAAAAGGCCGAAATATGCAGGATTGCCCATAAATTGCTTCCCACCTTCACCCTTGTGGGCGCTCCCTGCATCAAAGCATTGCAGACTTTGGAACAACGACGGGATGAACAGGAATGGAACGACGCGGACAACGTCCCGGCACAAGAAGTCATCGAGTCTTTCCACCTCGTCGTCCGTGCCCTGAAAGAAAAGAATGGCAGTGAACCGACACGTAAGCATGAATATTAAAACATTTAAAAAGCCGCTCCGCATATACTTTCGTACTGCAAAAGGCATTATCTTTGTGTCAACTTAATCCGATAAAGACCACATGGCAGCCATTCTCATAGTAGAAGACGACTTGACGTTTGCCACCATGCTTAAAACGTGGTTGGGCAAACAAGGATTCCAAATCAGTACGGCCGGAGACTTATCCAAAGCACACAAGTTATTGGAACATCAGTCGTATGACCTCATCCTGTCGGACCTGAGGTTACCGGAAGGCGACGGCCTGTCTCTGCTTGACTGGATGCAAAAACACGGCCTCGTTGTTCCTTTAATCGTCATGACCAGTTATGCCGACGTCCAAAATGCCGTAAACGCCATGAAACAAGGGGCATGCGACTACATTGCCAAACCGGTGCAACCGGCTATGCTTCTGGAAAAGATAGAAGATGCCTTGTCCGCTTCTTCTCCGCCCCTCTCCAAAAGGAATACGGATTCCGAAGAGACTCAAACAAGTACCGAAACCCACCCGACATTTCTGGAGGGAAAGAGCGAGGCGGCACGCCAACTTTACAATTACGTGGCTTTGGTGGCCCCTACACCGCTTTCGGTACTCATCAACGGTGCCAGCGGTACCGGAAAAGAATATGTGGCCCACCGCATACACCAATTAAGCAAGAGAGCGGACAAACCTTTTGTAGCCATCGACTGCGGAGCCATGCTCAAAGAACTGGCGGCTTCTGAATTTTTCGGCCACGTGAAAGGTTCGTTTACAGGCGCCGTGGCCGACAAAACGGGAGCTTTCGTAGAAGCCAACGGCGGCACGCTGTTTCTCGACGAAGTGGGAAACCTGAGTTATGACGTGCAAGTGCAACTCTTGCGGGCCATCCAAGAACGGAAAATACGTCCGGTGGGTTCCAACCAGGAAATAGAAGTGGATGTCCGGCTCGTCTGTGCCACCAACGAGAACCTGCAACAGGCCATCGCCCGTGGAGAATTCCGCGAAGATCTCTACCACCGCCTGAATGAATTCACCCTGCACATGCCTTCTCTAAAAGACCGTGGCGAGGACATCCTTCTATTTGCCAACTTCTTTCTGGACCAAGCCAACAAGGAACTGGAAAGGCATATCGTAGGTTTCGACGCCCCGGCTTCGGAAGCGTTGCTCAATTACGCATGGCCTGGTAATTTACGCGAATTGAAAAACCGGGTGAAACGCGCTACTTTGCTGGCACAAGACCGTCTGATCCATAAGACCGATTTGGGAGAGTTCAATATCATAAACCGTGGTGAAGAAGAACTCCCCGCAGCTACTCCTTTCGCCTTACACGATAAAAATACCGAGAAAGAACGTATCCTACAGGCCCTGCAAACGGCACACCACAATAAAGCGCGTGCCGCACGTCTTTTAGGCATAGACCGCAAAACCCTCTACAACAAAATCAAGCTCTACGATATTCCACAATAAAAGTGTGGAATTCTTCCCCACTCATCCCCACATTCCACACGTTCGTTTTTTGGCCTCATGCTATCTTAAATACAAAGAAATCATTTATAATCAACACCTTACAACCTTCTTTCTTTTTCTGGCACACCTCTTGTTCATTAGTTTTGCAGATGACAAGATAAAACAGTCAAACAATTAAATAAAACAGAAAGCATTATGAAAAAGTTATTTGCAACAGCCTTAATGGCTATGAGTATGGGAAGCGTTTTTGCACAGGATAACATCGTCGCAAACGATACTGTAAAAACGGATACTACAAAGAACTGTCCTGCAAAAGGTTGCCAGAAATCATTGGCTGCCCTCATTTCTAACGATACTGTAACTACAGACAGCACCAAAGCTAAATTAACCGCCATGTTGGCGTGCGTAGCTATGAATGATACGGTAACCACAGACTCCACAAAATCCGCTCCGGCTGCATTAGTGGCACTGAACGACACAGTTACGACAGACAGTGCAAAAGCACAACCGGCAGCCTTGGTTGCAGCCAACGATACGGTCGTAACCGACAGCACGAAAGCTCAACCGGCCAAGCCAACAGCTTTAGTAGCCATGATTGAGGAAAAGGATACGACTCAAACCAAAGATACAAAAACGACTCCTTCTACTTGCGACAAAAAAGCAGGAGAGAAAGCAATCCAAGCATTAAACGCCATGAGAAAAATCACCGCCTAACCACACTGATTTTTCTCATTTTAAAAGAGGAGAACGTGCCCGCGTTCTCCTCTTATTTTTCTTGTTCCCCAATTTGCTTTTCGGTCAGATACTTCCAGTAACGTACCGGCATGTCTTTCCGGTGTTTACGGGGATTCAAGCGTTCCTTAATACAAATGGCTTTAAAATACGTCCGCCACATCTCCTGATACCACATTTCATCCTCGTCCCGCATCGCTTCGCTCAAACGTCCGTCCGGCAGTCGGAAAACCTCTGCTCCATCTTCAAAAGTAACACGTACGGACTTATGCCCGGCATAATAGTAGCCATACCGGCGCCGCCGGTCGTAAATCAGCCAACATTCTTCCGAAAAACGGTCGCTAAAATGCGGAACGATTAAAGGCAACACGTCATAGTCTGGCTCTATCATGGCAAAATAAGTTCCGTCAGCAGTTTTCTGGAAGCGCACAAATTGCATCATGCGAAGACGTTCATAACGCACCTTACGATAGGTATTCGTCACAAAAAGCACATCCGGATCGGCAAAATTCGTTTCAATGCTCTGCCCGGCCTTCACGGCTTTACATACATACCGAAACAAAGGCAAGTCCAAATCCGGCAGTTCGGAGAAAAGACTGGTCGTCAGACAAGCCAGTGCCGACGTCGAGAGTTTCCTTTGCAATGCCCAAAACACTCTTCCGGCTTTTTCTTCATCCGTTGTCACCCGATGTACGACTGCAAAAAGAGGAGGCGTGTCCTTTTCTCCGATAATCGCCACAGGAAACTGATGACGGTAGAATGCATCGAACACCGCTGTCAGCAAACCGTCCCATGTACGGTCGTACACGAAAACACTATCCTCTGTCATACTCCTCATGCAGGCTCCTCCTTAAATAGCAATGTCAACTGCCCGTCATTCTGCTTCTTCCGGCTTTTCGACTGCACCAATAAAGAACGGACACGTTCGGGATAAAGCTCATTCACTCCCTTGGCTTCCAACTCCCCACAGGTTATGAAATATTGGGCACGCTTCATCACGCATCCCATTTTCTTCAAATCAAAACTCGTCAAACGGCCGAAACGGCGCGAACAGACAATCAAACGAGCCGACTTTACTCCAATACCGGGCACCCGTAAAATCCGTTCATACTCCGCACGGTTCACATCCACGGGAAATTGTTCGGGATGCCGAAGAGCCCAGGCCAACTTCGGATCCACTTCCAAATCCAAATCAGGATGCGTTTCATCCACAATCTCTTCCACTTTGAACTGATAGAACCTCATCAACCAGTCTGCCTGATACAAACGGTTTTCCCTGACCAACGGCGGTTGTTTCAGAGCCGGGAGTCGAGGGTCGTACGTATTCACGGCCACATAACCGGAATAATACACACGCCGCATGGTAGGCCGACCGTACAATGCGGACGAGAGGAACAAAATATCCCGGTCGGACTCCCCGGTTGCTCCCACAATCATTTGCGTGCTCTGCCCTGCCGGAACAAAACGGGGAGCATGCCGGTGTTTTTTCCGTTCTTCCGCACTCTCCAGTACACCTTGCTGTATATATTCCATAGGGCGGTAGACACTCTCATGATCTTTCTCCGGTGCCAACAACTTTAGCGAAGCCTCATTGGGAATCTCTATGTTCACACTCATACGGTCTGCATACAAACCCGCCTCGTCCACCAACTCACGACTGGCCCCCGGAATACTTTTCAAATGGATATACCCATTAAAACGGTGCACCGTACGCAGGTCTTTCACCACACGTACCAAACGTTCCATCGTATAATCGGGGGTCCTTACCACACCGGAACTCAGGAACAATCCTTCGATATAATTCCTTTTGTAGAACTCCATCGTCAGGTCTACCAGTTCCGATACGGAGAGTGTGGCACGAGGAATATCATTCGTGCGGCGGTTGATACAATAAGCACAATCGTAAATACAATAGTTCGTCAGCATGACTTTCAGCAAGGAGATGCAACGTCCGTCCTCAGCAAAACTATGGCAAATACCGATGCCTCCCACGGTATTCCCCACTCCGCCTTTCACGTTACGCCTCACCGTACCGCTCGAAGAGCAGGACACATCATATTTGGCCGACTCTGCCAATATCTTCAACTTCCTGAGCGTATCGTCTTTCATGCCGCAAACCACTTTTGTTTTTGCAAAGATAACCCTTTTCAACAGATTAGGAAAAAGCCGCTCCGGGTTTTCATCCGAAGCGGCTTTGCCGTATCACGTTCAAAAGTGTACCAAAATATTAATACTCGTTACCCCATATATCGGTAAAACCTTGATTCATATTGGTCCGACCTTCTATTCCATCCTGTGGCGTGTTATCGACTCCTATGGAGCAATTCAACAGCAATGAATCTTGAATCTCAAATTCTGCCACTTCGCAAACCGGTTTTATATATATTTTCTTGTCCATATTTCAACTTGTTAATACTATTTTACTACTACTTTTTTACCATTCACAATGTAAATACCCTGCGGCAAGCCTTGAGTGGCCTCTGATTCGTCGACCTGATGGCGAACTTCCACACCACTAAGTGTGTACACATCTGCCAAACCGCCCTCAACCATTGTTTCGGAGATACCGGTCGCATCTTCAAATGAAATCAGGCGTTGGTTCACGCCTACTTCTCCACTGTATTCCGGAACTTCATTCATATCGATATAGGCACGGTTTCCCGAAATCTTACAACTCTTACCGCAAAGCTGCACTTTATTTTGAGCACTAATCAGGTACATGCCTTCAGCCACATCTTGCCCCTCAAAGGAACCGATCAAACCGTTTGCCTCTTCAGCCACAGCCACAGCCTTTCCACTGTATGCAGCTATAAGCTTGTCGGAAGTTGCACTGAATATATAAGGTACTCCAGCCTCAAGGGTAGTCACTTGATTCAAGACTATGGATTGTGGCTCTTCACCCTTCATGACCTTTCCGGCAATGCTGAAGAACTCTGCACCAGCCATATCTTCTGCAGCCACGGCATAGGGAAGACAGATAGTACCGTAATCACCGGAAGTAGTTGAACGAATGTACCCATCCACAATAGGCATCGCAACAGCTTTTGGATAAGTACTTGACGAATAAGTTCTAAATGCCGTTATTTGCTCATTATATCCAAGGAAGCGTCCATCTGTCTCTTTTGTATTCCAACTTCCATCCTCAGATTTATAATACCAACTATTTCCTTTTTTTGAAGACAATTTAATATCCGAGTCATTCGCGTCTTCAAATACTACATACATGCCATCTATATTTTGGATTGTTCCATTATCTATATCAATATACCATTTAATATCAGCTTTACCCTCATCTATAATTTTACCATTAAGAGAATATACCTCCATTGCATTCAGTCGTGTATTCCCTAATTCATTTTTCATAGCGTGCAATATTCCCTCTTTGTCTTCTGCCACTAAAGCCTTTGCTTCCGGCAATGCAGAAGGGTCTACCACATTCATGGTACAAGTTGCAGTTGCACCGGTATATTCATCATTTTCGGTTACAGTGGCCGTAATCGTTACCGTCCCGACCTTGTTACCGGCTTGGACCTCTCCCGTATTCTCGTCCACCGTAGCTATCGTTTTATCCGAAGAAGAATAAACCACCGAAGCCGAAGAATTTGTAGTAGCCTTGACCGTTAAGGACTCGCCCACATTCACAGAATAAGCATCCGAATCAAAAGTCAACGTAGCCTGCGTCTTGCCTGCGGTCTTTACAGCAATATCCTCTTGCAAGATTACATTCAGTTGCTTTGTGGAATTATACAAACCGGGATACCCTGTTACATCAACCGTGGCCTGCACATCCGCCGTAATGCTTTCGTCAGCCGCCCTGAGTGCTATCTTTTCGCCGTTTTGCTCGATTTCTCCATTCTTATCGTTAAAGCTTGATGTTACCGTCGCATCTACCACTTTTACACGCATGGATTCATACTGGGCAAAGTTTTGGTTCAATTCAGCCACAGTCACCTCTTGTACCGGAATCTCAACGTCGTTAGTAACCGCAACATTGTCGAACTCCCCTCCGTCTACTTTCAATTCATACAGGCCAAAGTACAATGCCAATTGGGCAGCTACCACACCGTTCAACTTCGTTCCGGCCTTCAATTTATTTGAGCCAAAAACATACAACCCTGCTGTTTCATCTTGAATATAAGCCTTTCGGGAATCGGCATACGTCACCACAGCGTCTTTCAACTCTACAACACAAGGTTTACCTTCCTCCGTAGCTATACCGCTTTCTTTCAATGCCTTCAAAGAAGCATATGGTTCTAATTTGGTGTAAGTCGCAGTGACTACCTCACTGTTGTCCAACCCATCTTTTACGGCGATGGCCTTTAATGTGGTAGTTTCCGTGAGAGTTACGCCTTCTGTTGGAAACTTATCAGAACCTGTAGTAGGCTCTGCTCCATCCTTTGTATAATAAATTGTGGCACCCTCTGTAGAACAAGAAGCTCCGACCGTAAGCTTATCCACAAAGGTGGTCCCGTTAGCCGGTGCAAAAACAGGTGCTGCCACTTGATTGCCAATAGATTCAACCTTTTTAAATAACTGTAAAGGCTTTTGGGATTCCGAACCATAACATGCAAAAAGAGGAGAACCATTATTGGGGTTATATTGCATTACATTTCTTTTATTTGTACCCTTAAACGTAATTGTTGCAATATTAGCCTCAAACCTTATATCAGCTCTTCCATCATCATCTAATGTTGATTGTGTCTTCAAATAGTTACCAGAACTACTTGCGGCATAAAGGTATCCACCATTTACCTCATCATAAAAAGACCAACCTACGGAAGAAGATCCTTTCAAAACCAATTGACACGCCATTGAATTTTGTTCAAGTGTAATCTTGTCATTAGCCAGAATAACAGCTACAGCTCCACGGTTATTTTTTTTCTGTTCATTACTTAAGGCAATACACCGACCTTGATCATCCACATTTACAATCAAAAAAGACTTTTCTGCTTCTAATTCTGAAACAGAAGTCACCCTCTGATAAGTTTCTTGCCCCCAAACACTACCGGAGACCAACGCGAGAAGTAGTAATGTCAAAATTACCCCCCCCGATTTAACATTTGTAAACCTTTTCATACGCTTAAGTTTTATATGAATAATAAATTGAAAAGTTTTCTCATGTTATGACATGGCAAATATATACAAAAGAAATTAAGCTGCCATATAAAAAACGGATTATTATTCATATTTTCCCCATAAAAATTAAACTGTATTACAATAAAATGACACGACATCAAAAACAAGAAGTCTTTCAAACATTCATGGTCTGTTAGAATCAGATTGTTAAATTCAACCTCCAGGAAGGAAAGAGTCCGGCAAAACTCCATTTCCCACTCCTTATCTCACTATTTCCCCATACTTTTTTGGAACTTTTCGCTCGCGTATCACAAAAAAGTTGTAACTTTGCCCACCGAACAAGGAAAGATGCCGGAGTGGTCGATCGGGCCGCACTCGAAATGCGGTGAACGGGCAACTGTTCCCAGGGTTCGAATCCCTGTCTTTCCGCCAAAACAAAAAACTGCCGACCAAATTCCACCCATATAATTGGGGACTTTTAAAAGGTTTGTAAGGCTCACTAAACCAAACTCCCGACTTCACTATCTCCTCCAACGGAATGGTAAAGTCGGGAAATTCATTTTCCAAGTATCCGGAAGAACTGTATCTTTAGAAGATGGCATTCGCATGCAGTCCTGACGGCAAAAGACTAAAAGGGAACAAAAGAACACTAAAAATGGGAAACGAATCATCTGAAAGAATTCAAACCTCCATTTTAAACAAGATGGAGAAGAAGTTGCTGATATGGCTGGCACAGAGACAACCGGCATGGATCACATCCGACTTCCTGACTTTCATTGGCGTGATAGGAGCCGTACTTTTCGCCATCGGAGGCATATTGGCTCATATCGACACAAAATTCCTATGGTTGGCTTCATTGGGGTTAGTCATTAATTGGTACGGAGACAGTCTGGACGGTACATTGGCACGCGTCCGCCGCACGCAAAGGCCCGTATACGGCTTTTTCATCGACCACACTTTAGACGCCTTGACCACATGTCTTATCTGTTTGGGACTGGGACTGTCTCCCATGATGAGAATGGACGTGGCATTTCTGATTCTGGCCGGATATTTGTGCTTGTCCATCTATACTTACGTCTGCACTATCATTATCAACGAATTCCGGCTGACATACGGCAAACTGGGGCCGACGGAGGTACGATTGCTGCTCATTGCTGTCAACACCTTATATATATACACTCCGTGGTCGACCATACATTATAATATATATGGCAGGAATTGGGGGCTGTTCGACATCATAGGATGCACTGTGGCCGCCATCCTTTTCATGCTCTACATCAGTCAATTCACAAAGGATAGGCGGGCTCTTGCCTTGAAAGACCCGGCCAAACCTTGGCATCCGTAAATACACCTTACAAACGTAATACCCTCGGAAGTTTCCGGTTGAACTTCCGAGGGTATTACGTTTAAAAACACAAGAGCGTATAAGGTTATTCTTTCAAAGTTATGCGGCATCCCTCCAAACTTTCGATTACCGCCAACGACTCCACATGAATGCCCTGCGCACGCAAATAATCACCGCCATGCTGGAAAGCCTTCTCGATGAGGAAACCCATGCCGGCAAGTTCGGCTCCAGACTGACGCACCAAATCCATCACGCCCTTGGCCGCATTGCCATTGGCCAGAAAATCATCTATGAAAAGCACCTTATCGCCCGGCTGCAAATAATCCTTGCACACGCATACATCGTACGTATTGTTTTTAGTAAACGAAAAGACTTTCGTCACCAGCATATTTTCCATCGTACTCGGTTTCTTCTTCTTGGCAAAGACCACCGGAAGTTCCAAGAGGTAACCCACCATGATGGCCGGAGCTATGCCACTGGCTTCTATCGTCAGTATCTTGTTGATGTCGCGCGACGCGAAACGGCGCACGAACTCCACGGCCATGGACTTCATCAGTATAGGATCCATCTGATGGTTGATGAAATTGTCCACTTTCAGTATTCCTCCCTCGAAACATTTTCCATCGCGCAAAATGCGCTCCTTGAGTTGTTGCATATCTTTTTCCTCTTTATATCCCGTCTGAGTGTTTTCCTTTCCGGCATGGCCGAAATGTGGGACAAAGATAACACAAAAAAAGTAAAAAACGCGGCTTCCGCAACAGAAAATAAGAGGACGGGCAACGTCCTGCAACGGAAAATAAGGTCATCCGACACGCCCCATAGGGAAGGTTCCCGGAAACACCTCCCTTCATTCAGACCGCAATCCACAGGTCTTCCCCGAAAGCATTCAATCAACTAAAAATCAAAGCACTAAACTTTCATTTCAAACCTTCAGAAAAGCCCCTGAAATTTGTGCGCCAAACGAAAAATCAATCTCAGCCGAACGAAAAATCAATCTCAGGAGATTGAAAACGCTCTTTAAGCCGGGCAATCCGAAGGCCTCCACGGAGCGGTTTCCAATCCCCCTACTCCGGCACCGCCACCTTGTCCAAGATACCGGTCAAAGCCGCTATGGCTACTCCATAATTGGTCACAGGCACACCGCAGGCACGTGCCCGCCTCAAACGGTTCAGCACATGGCGGCGCGTAAACATGCACGCCCCACAATGGATGACCAAATCGTAAGCGGACAAGTCTTCGGGAAAGTCATTACCGGACATAATGTCAATGTGCAAAGCCTCGCCGAACTTACGACGCAACAAACGAGGAAGCTTCACGCGTCCAATATCTTCATGTTGCGGCACGTGGGTGCAAGCCTCCGCTATCAGCACGCGGGCATCGGGACGCAAAGCGCACAACGCCTCCGCCCCTTGCAGGAATTGCCGGATGTCCCCCTTCTGGCGGGCAAACAAAACGGAAAAAGAAGTCAGCCGCGTTTGCGGCGGGCAAAGGGCCTCCACCGTAGGAAATACTTGCGAGTCCGTGATAATCAGGGACGGGGGCGACGACAAGACGGACAACGTGGCCGACAAACGGTCGGCCGTACAGCACAAAGCCGTACAACGTTTGTCCAACAAGTTGCGCAAGGTCTGCACCTGTGGCAGGATTAACCGTCCCTTGGGTGCCTGGATGTCTTGCGGCATGACCAACACTACGGTATCGCCCTCGCCCGCCAAGTTTCCCGTCAACTCCTCCACCTCATCCGTACGGCGATACACCTCGGCCATCGCAGACAGCAAACGGTCACGGCCTTCGCCCGTACGCGCCGAAACCGATACCACCTCCGTCGCCCCCAACGTCATGCGCCAAGCATCGGCATGGCTTCCGCCATCTTCGTCCACCTTATTATATATATACAGAACGGGAATGTCGTCCGCCCGGAAACGTTCCGCCCAAGCCTTTTCCTTCTCAGCCCCGTCCGGCAAACCCGACACGATGATCAAAGCCAAATCCACCCTGCGGGCAGCATTGACGGTCTGCCTCACACGCAGTCCGCCCAATTCCCCTTCGTCGTCATAACCGGCCGTGTCGACCAAGACGGAAGCCCCGACACCCGGCAATTCAATGTTCTTCAATACCACATCTGTCGTCGTGCCCGGCACATCGGACACTACGGCAACCTGCTGCCCCGTCAGCATATTCACCAACGAAGACTTGCCGCTGTTGCGGCGACCGAACAATCCGATATGGAAACGGTTGGCGCGTGGAGTTTCTTCTTTCATCATAACGTATCTTACCTACATTTTAAAAACGGAAATCACGTCCGCCATCCTCTATGGCTTTCAAATAGCGGCGGGCATTCTCCCGAACCCGTCCGCCGGGCACGGTTTCCAACAGACGGGCAATCATGGCCTCTCCTTTCGCACGGGTGGCAGGCGACGCATAATCATTCAAATACTCTTTCAGGGTCAGCAAGGCATTGGGCAGGCAACAGTTGGCAATCTGTCCCTTCTTCACCAACGACATGAAACGGTCGCCCGTACGCCCCTCACGGTAGCAGGCCGTGCAAAAACTGGGCAAGTAGCCCAAATCGAGCAGCCATCCCACCACCTCGTCCAACGAACGGCGGTCGGACACGTCGAACTGGGCGGAGTTCTCCTCCGTCTCTTCTTGCACATATCCTCCCACGCTGGTACGGGAACCGCCGCTCAACTGCGACACGCCCAATTCCAATACCTTCTCCCGACTGGCAGGCGTCTCGCGCGTGGACACGATCATTCCCGTATAAGGTACGGCAATACGGAGCACAGCCACAATTTTATGGAAAATCTCGTCCGGCACACAGTTCTTGAAATCCGCCGTGTCTATGTCGTCGGCCGGGCACAGGCGCGGCACGCTGATGGTGTGCGGCCCGACCCCGAAACGGGCTTCCAGATGCTCGGCATGCATCAGCAAACCGATGAAGTCGTAACGGTAGGTCTCCAACCCGAACAACACGCCGATACCCACATCGTCGATACCGCCCGTCATGGCACGGTCCATGGCCTCGGTGTGGTAAGCATAGTCGCTTTTCGGTCCCGTAGGATGAAGTAACTCATAATTCGTCCGGTTATACGTCTCCTGAAAAAGAATATACGTACCGATGCCCGCGTCCTTCAAGCGGCGGTAGTTCTCCACCGTCGTGGCGGCAATATTCACATTCACGCGCCGGATGGCTCCGTTCTTATGCTTGATGCCGTAAATCGTACGGATGCTCTCCAACACATATTCAATCGGGTTGTTACGCGGGTCCTCGCCGGTCTCCAAAGCCAACCGCTTGTGCCCCATGTCCTGCAAGGCGATGACTTCCCTGCGGATTTCTTCCTGCGTCAGCTTACGCCGCCGTATCGTCTTGTTCTTGGCATGGTAAGGGCAATACACGCAACCGTTCACACAATAATTGGAAAGGTACAACGGGGCGAACATCACGATGCGGTTGCCATAAAAACGCTGCTTGATGTCGCGTGCCAAGGCAAACATCTCTTCCGTCAGGTCCTGCTGCCCGGAAGCCAACAGCACGGCAGCCTCGCGATGGGTAAGCCCTTTGCAAAGGCGTGCTTTCTCCAATATGGACACGATGAGCGGACGGTCGTCCTTATGCGCCTCGGCGTATGCCATTGTCTCACGTATCTCCGCGTCGGAGATAAACTCTTCGGCGCGTTCCGATTTCACATCATACATTATCTTCATATCTAATCGTTCTACAGCTACTTTCCTCCCCCATGTCCCGGACTGTCTCCGCGACCGTATGAGATGTGGTAGCCTATTTTTTTCAAATCCTGCTCCAGACGGTGCAACCCTTCGGCTGCCTCGCTCCCTCCGGACGCTTTATGGTCGTAAATACTGTATTGCCCCCTCACAGCCAAAGGGGACAAGTTAGGCATCACCACGTTTGCCCCTGCCAAGATACCGGCCTCACGCCCGTGTGCGTCTAACGTAGCCAAAGCCGTGGTGGCCGGAATCAATGCCTCCGGAAAGCGCAGCCTCATCAATGCAATCAGGCGGAGCGTCAAAGGCACCGACCCTGCCGGATGACGGGCAAAAGGCGTATGGGCAGCCGGAACGAAAGGACCCATGCCTATCATTTCCGGTTCCAATTCTTCCAAAAAAGCGATGTCGTCCAACAAGCAATCCCATGTCTGACCGGGCGACCCCACCATCATGCCGGCTCCAGTCTGATACCCCAAAGCTTTCAGCGTCCGCAAGCATTCCCGACGCCGTGCACCGTCCATCTCACGTGGATGCAAAAGGGCATAATGCGCCTCATTCCGTGTTTCGTGGCGAAGCAGGTAACGATCCGCCCCTGCATCACGCCAGCGGCGGTACACCTCCCCGTCGCGTTCCCCCACAGACAGCGTGATGGCATGTCCGGGGAACTCCGCGCGGAGCTTGCCCACCAATTCTTCTATCCAATCCTCATCTTGTTCCCCATCTTCTCCGCCCTGCAAGACAAAAGTCCCGAAGCCGAGCCGTGCCCCCTCCCGGCAACAATCGAGTATTTGCTCCTGAGACAAACGGTAGCGCGAGGCGAAACGGTTGGAACGGCGAAGCCCGCAATAATAACAGTTGTTGCGACACCACGAAGAGATTTCAACGAGTCCGCGAATGAATATCCCGTTCCCGAAACGCTTCCGGGCAGCCTCTGCCGCAAGGGCACGAAGAGACTCATCCTGCCCGTCGTCCAAACCGGCAAGTAACAATCTCCAACCTTCCCTACCGGGACTTTTTCCAGCCAAAAGTACATCCAACAGGGCTGAAAAACCGCTTTCTGAAATATTATTGAAACATTCTGTCATAAAATTAACACAAAGATACAAAAGATTGCCTTTTTTTTCGTAGATTTGTCCAATAATCAAAACTAAATAATCCTAAACGATGGCATATAACAACAACATCATGTTCATCCGCTACCAATTATTGGCGCGTTTGGTGAAAATGTGGAAAGAAAACGAGTTATTGGAAAAAGTAGACCGGCTGCCTGTGGAACTGCATCCACGCAAGCAAAAACCGTTGGGGCGTTGCTGCGTGTATAAAGAACGTGCAGTGACAAAATACAAGACCATGGCCATGATGGGCTTTGACATGACGGATGAAACCGACGAAACCGAACGTCTGTCTACCTACGCCGCCCGCATGATGGAACGAAAAGAAATCGATTCGGAGAAAAGTATCCTCAGCGTAATGGACGAAGCGTGCTCTTCGTGCGTGAAAATCAACTACGAGGTGACGAACCTGTGCCGCGGCTGTGCCGCGCGGCCTTGCTACAACAACTGTCCGAAAGATGCCATTCACTACGACAGCGAAGGGAAAGCCTACATCGACCACGAAAAATGTATCAGTTGCGGCCGGTGCCATCAGGTATGTCCTTACCACGCTATCGTGTACATTCCTGTGCCGTGCGAAGAGGCTTGTCCCGTGAAAGCCATTTCCAAAGACGAATACGGCGTAGAGCATATCGACCCGGAAAAATGTATCTATTGCGGCAAATGCCTGAACGCTTGTCCGTTCGGTGCCATATTCGACCAATGTGCCGTATTCGATGTGCTGAACCGCATCAAGGAAGGACGACAAGTAGTGGCTATGGTGGCCCCCTCCGTGTTGGCCCAATTCAAACAGCCGGTAGAGAAAGTATTCGGTGCATTGAAAGCCATCGGTTTCAGCGACGTACTCGAAGTGGCATACGGCGCCGAAGAAACCATACGGCGGGAAGCGGAAGAATTCAAAGAGAAATTGGAAAGCGGAGCTGCGTTCATGACCACCAGTTGTTGCTCGGCTTACGTACAGTTGGCGCGGAAACACATCCCCGAAATCATGCCTTACGTGTCTTCCACGGGTTCTCCCATGTACTACGTAGCGGAATATGCCCGCAAAAAACATCCGGAAGCCCTGACGGTGTTCATCGCCCCCTGCGCCTCCAAAAAGGCGGAAGGACGCGAGAATCCCAACGTAGACTTCGTATGGACGTTCCGTGAACTGGATGCCGTCATTGAAGGAATGGAAATAGACATGGCGGCATGTGAGGACTTTACGCCCGAAGAACATGCCGGACATGACGCACACGGCTTTGCCAAGACCGGCGGTGTATTCACGGCCGTAAAAAACATGGTAGGCGACCCAGAACTGCAAGGTACACTGATAGCTGACCTGAACAAGAAAAACATTGCCGCACTGCGGGCGTACGCCAAAACGGGCAAATGCCCTACGCGCATGATTGAGGTGATGGCTTGCCCGGGCGGCTGCATCAGCGGTCCGTGCGCCTGCAACGAGGGTATGGCCGCCATCCGGCAGTTTGACGCGGAACTGAAGAAAAAGGAATAGTATTTACTTCAAAAATAAAAACCATGAAAAAATTATGGACGCTGTGTACCTGCTGTTTGTCTGTCGGCATGATGTGGGCACAAACCGGAAACTGGACGGACGAAGGCAATTACGACACATCATGGTGGGACGGTAACAACCGGCCGGAATACCATATTTCCACAGCAGAACAACTGGCAGGACTATCATACTTATCTAGTCAAGGCAGGACATTTCCTGCAAGCCGCATTATTTTGGACAACGACTTGGATATGGAAGCGCATTATTGGGTTCCCATAGAGGAATTCACTGGCTTCTTCGATGGTAACGGCCATACCCTGTCCGGCATACACGTACAAAATATCTACGGGAATTCAGGATTCATTGCTACGCTCAAAGGTTATGCCAGAGATTATACGAGAGGAACAGTTTACAACCTGACATTAGATGAAACCTGCGAGCTGGCTTCCGCAGGACTAAATTCCACAGCCACGGTCGGTGGAATCGTCGGTGAAGCGGCAACCTACACAACCATCGCGGCTTGCCGCTTCCTTGGAAAAATCACCTTCGATGACCACCGGGGCGAACTCACTATAGGTGGCATCGTGGGCAGTACGAAAGGGACTGTAAACAGTTGCCGAAACGAAGGAGCCATTACCGTGAAAGTGTCGCAAAAGGGAAGCGCGGAAGCAGGAGGCATCGTGGGAGTGTGCAACGGGAAAGATATCCGCATCACCAACTGCATCAACCAAGCCACCCTGTCGGGCACCAGCGCATCTTACCAAAGCGAAGGCATTGAACTAGCAGGCATAGTGGCCACCAATTTTTCCGGCTCCACCATCAACGGCTGCCTGAACGAAGGAGAGGTAAACATACGGTTCAGTTCGTCACAAACGATATACAGCCCGTTCTCGGCTGCCGGCATTACCACCAGTAATTATGGCCTCGTCATCAACAGCGGCAATACGGGACGCATTGCCGTACAAAGCGACATGAAAGCCACCGTAGGCGGCATCAGTTCTCACAATTCAGGAAGTATTGTAAACAGCTACAACATCGGTGCCATCGCATGCAACGGCCGGAAAGGACAAACGTTCTACAATAACGGAGGCGGTATCACCGGCGTATTCCAATACAGTACAATAGGTATCACGCCCTTGATTTACGGATGTTACAATTCGGGGACGGTAAGTTCCACCGGATCGGAAGAACAGATAGGTAGCATCGCAGGGGATGCCAGTTACCTGATAGACAAATACAACGTACCGACCCGCATCCGGAATACTTATTACAGCACGGAAACGGGAAAGTCCATCGGCAATGACTATTACCAACAGTCACAGTACATCTTAGGCGTATTCGACATGAAAGGCAAGGATTTCCGGCAGGACTTAAACGAGGCTGCCCAAGCCTATAACGACACGGCCACCGCGGACAAATGCCACGCCTGGACGGGGGACAACTACACCCTTCCACATTTCCGCACGGCGGATGTCTTTTCTACCGGAACGGACTATTACACCGCGCATCTGGAGCGAATCACCCCGAATCCGGACAACGTTCCAAGCAACATGGTATTGAAATACAAGAAAACCACAGAAACGGACTACACGGAAATTCCATGGAGCGGCACGGAAACAGACATTGAAGTATCTCCTGACACGGAATACGAATACTTGTTAGCATGGGAAGAAAACGGTATGGAAAACCTCATGCCGTCCAAAAAGTTCAAGACCGGTAACTTATTCGAGGAACTGAGCGCACAACCCACACGTACTACAGCCGACCTGCTTGCCCTCATCAAGGGTGACCCGGCAAAAGTAAAGAATGTGAGTTTCGAGGTGGGCATCGGCCATCCGCTGGAAGAAGGATACAAGATTATAGCTGTTGTGGACGGCAGCCCCATGGACGAAACAGGATTCGTGCGCGCTACCGTAACGGGACTACAAGGCAACACATCCTATTGCATGCGAGCTATCGTGAAAACCGAACACGAGACCATTTACAGCAGTGCACGGTTCTTCACCACGAAGAACACGGGAGTACTCTGCCATACCATAGAACTTAACGCCACGCAAACTCGCATAACCGCCTTGCATACATTGGACACGGACAAAATAGAAGGTACGCTAAAGGAAAGCGGCTGTTACTACGTGCCTTTTGACACATTAGAGAAACACAATTGGGCATGGAACGACATGACTTTATGGACGAAAGTGAAAGGAGAACCTTCTACCCACGGGATTGACAAAAATGTATTCAAGACCACCATATCCGGACTGATAGAGGGCACGAAATACTCCATCAAGCATTACGCCATCGTAAACATCCCAAATGAAGGCGACATAGAGGAAACGTTCTACAATAACCTCGGGGATTTATATCCTACCCTTCCCGTCAAGGTTTCCTGGGCTTTGAAAGAAGCCACACAGACTACAGCGACCCTCGTTTGTCGTTTCGACACGGGAGATGCCACAGTGATAGAAAAAGGATTGGATTTGAACGGGAAGCACTATGTGCTCAACGGAAAAGACTCTCTCGTGACACTGACGGGACTATATCCCGGCGGATACTATTCCCCGACAGCTTACGTGAAAACGCCACATGGAACTTATGCCAGCGGATGGAACTCCTTCTCCACCCTTCGGGTCACCGTCGGCGGCAATGTCGTGGAAGCCTTGCAAACCTCTGCACTGGTCACGGTGTCATCCGACTTGGCCGATCCCTCCGCCATTACCGCTTCGGGCGTAGAATGGAAAGTGGGAAACGAAACGTTCCGAAAAGAAGGTACCCCCTGCCGGTTGACAGACCTGCCGGCTCACGCCACCGTATCTTACCGTACCTTTATCCAAATCGGTACGAACAGTACTTATTCCGAATGGAACACGTTTACGACACAACCTATCAGCGCCACCATAGAAGCTGCTGATGCATGCTCGCACACTTCGGCCACATTACATGCCCTCACGGCGTGTGACACTTACAGCGACGCACAATTCGGTTTCGAGTGGCGGAAATATGACGCGCCGGATTTGGTTCCGTCGAACACCGTGCTCGCACAACCTCCCGTAGACGGCAAACTGGCTTTCAGCCTGCGCAGCCTAACGCCAAGTACTTACTATAAATACCGCGCTTTTGTGAAATACCAAGAAAAAGAGTATTTCAGCGAATGGATAGGATTCGGGACAGCCGATGCTTTCGTACTCTTCCCGCCCACCGTGCAAACCATCACCATCACATCGCCGGACGGTACGTCCGTCACATTGATGGGCTACATCATCAGCGGTTCGGAAGAAATCCTGCAAAAGGGATTTGAATACTGGACAGAGGATATTGCCAGAAGCTACGCCGACAAGCAAACGGTTATCGTGGACGGCGAGAAAATGAAAGCAGAGCTGCATGACTTGAAACCTTACACCACATATAAATACAGGAGTTTCGCTAAAACCGCGTCCGGAACGACCTACGGAGAAGAACAAACGTTCACTACTGGTGGGGCAAGCAGCATCGCCGCAAGTGAAGCCGGAAAATTCTCCGTGCACCTGACACCCAACCCTGTCAGGGAGAGTGCCACATTGGTCGTCGACCACACGCAAGACGGAACTGTGGTTTACCGGATTTATTCTTTAAGAGGCAACCTCATAAAGCATGAAGAAATCGCATCCCAAAACGGGAAAACTGAGATTCCGGTTTACGCACACGACTATACCCATGGTACTTACTTGATACAAGTAATCTACAAGGATTATAAGGAAACCATAAAAATGCTCGTAAAATAAAAGACATTCACAACAATAAGAAAGGGAACGACCAAAATGCTGTCGTTCCCTCTTTATTGTTGTGAAATTACCCTCAAATTTCTTCATCTCCTCTTTCAATCAATACTTGTTCCTTTTGCTGTTGCATCCGGCTATATTTACGCCAACGCACGCCGTTAATCAATTCCGACACACCATAAAGCATGAAACTCACTCCCAAAAGAATGAACGGGACGGAAGCGGATTCCAACGGATTGAAAAGCACAAATACGCCTAAAGCCGTAATCAATAATGTGAAAAACAAAACATACCAACGGAAAGGTATCAAACGACGCAAGCGAAACATATTCCACAACTGATTGATGCCGGCCACCACCATCAGAAAACCGAAAATATACATCAGATAAGTAATGAACAGCCCCGGGAAGAAGCCAAGAAATACTCCAAACAGCAAACTGCCCAACCCCACCATAGGAAATACGGGCTTGACCGGTACTTTATCCGAATAACGGATAATGAAATAATTAATGAGCGAGACTAATCCGGAAATCAGAAACAATCCGCCGATTACTTGCACCAACAATCCGGTCATCCTCTCCGGATTGGATACTAACAAAAGGCCGATAAGCAAAGCGCATACGGCACGAAAAATATAACTGTTCACTATCTTCATAAGTGTAAATGTTTAATGTTTATACACAGCTAAGGTACGATATTATCATTGAAAAAACGAAAGAAACCCTGAAAAATCGGCAAAAAAGCCGATTAAACGGATTTATTTTACTTACTTTACCTCTTATTACACGACAATCTTATCTTTTATGACAGAACTTTATCTGGTGAGACACGGACAAACGGAAGAAAATGCAGCCCACATCCTGCAAGGACACATGCCGGGGCATTTGTCACACGAAGGAATTGCACAAGCACAAGCCCTACGGGATGAATTGAAGAATATCCGTTTCGATGCTTTATTGTGCAGCGACTTGAAACGCTGTATGGACACCGCTATGATACTGAACGAACCGCACGGCCTGCCTCTTGAATCCACACCTCTCCTTCGCGAACGGGATTGGGGACCGTTCACGGGTATGGATATCCTGAAGGCACGTACAAAGATAGACCACCGGGCCGAACCCGTAGAATCCATGTTTCGCCGGGCGGAAACATTCCTGCTCGATACAGTGTCCCGTTACAAAGATAAACGTGTATTGGCAGTAAGTCACGGACTTTTCTGTCGTGTCATCCAGGCAGCCTGTTCGGGTAAGACCATTCGCGACATTCCACGTATGGACAATGCGGAGGTGCGCCGCCTCATCCTCACACCGCCGTTCTCCTTCTCCTGCCAACAAGAAGAAAAGGAGACTGGAGCGACGGCAAATTAATTTATGGACAGCCCCTTTACTTCTTTACCGGATATAGTTCATTTTACCCATGTTACAAAATAAAATCTTTATTGCTTCCCCTCCCCAAGAGTTTTTCTGAAAAGCCCTTTCATCCTTCAGGTCGCATATCAACTGCTTGTTATATAATATATTATGGAATGAAAGATAAGGAGGCCGTCTTTCAGCTTCCTTTCATTGCGGAGAGCGGTAAAAAGTTCTGCGCCGAATGATTTTTCAATCTCAGTCGAATGATTTTCCAATCTCAGCCAAACGAAATGAAACGTGACTGAAAGATGACTGAAACATCTTTCAGCCTGTAACATCAATATTATGAACGGATTACCATGTAACCTGAAAGATGAAGGTGCTTTTGGTGAAATCCCGGTGTAGGGGATATGTCCAACCCGCAGGAAAGACAATATTCCCATTGACTGCCTACTGTTCCATACTGCCCCTTTGTTTTTTCAATGGCATAATACAAGGATGGAAATGTCCTGCCACCGTCGGCTGTCCGGATTCAGTTATGAATCCGGACTTTCTGAACGTACTCCCCGATTCGCACCACATAGATGCCGGACGGCAAACGGAACGTCTGTTCCCCTGCTTCGTAACGACCGGACAGTATCCGGTGGCCATCCCAAGCATAGACGGACAAGACAGACGGAACGGACAAAGACACCCACAAACATCCCTCCCTCGCGCCGATTTGGCAACCGGCCGGTTTGCTTGCAACTTCAAGCGCGTCGCCCTTTTTCGGCTTCAATATGGATACATCATCTACAAACGCCCCACAAGCTCCTTCCGTTTTGGCCAAGAATATGACTTGAAGGCGTTCCGTGCTCACGGGCAAATCCACTTCCTGTTTCGTCCACGTACCGGTTATTGCATCCAAAACCTGCAAAGGAATCCATTCCTTCGAGGTTTCCTTTTTACAATACACTTCCAACGTAACCTGTCCTCCGCTTCGTGCCTTGTTCTGGTAAAAAAAACGCAATTTGGCATTACCGCCGGGATTGTCCGTCACGGGCGGTGACACCATCACACCTCCCAAACTTCCCAACATAAACCGCTGTACCAACCCCATATAATATGAGCCATCTGCCGCATCGGTTATGTAGTCCCACGAAACGATTTCCCCTATTCCTCCGGAACCGTCAGCCACCATACGTTCCCATTCCGTTGTATAGCCCCATTGGCTCGACACTAACCATGATGAAGCGGAAGAGGGATTCTCAAAACTTTCGTTCCATTCCGTCTTCCATTCCGAAGACGAAACCGTACCATCCACCGTAAAACGGAAAGAGACCTGCCCGTCCGCAGTGCGGTTTATATCGGACAGTTCGAAGCCTACGTCACTCCCGTCCCATGCAAACGCCGCCGGAACGGTCTGCCCGCCGAACTCCGTTTTACCAGATGAACCGGGGAAAGGGCAACCTGCCGAATTAATCTCACCGTATGAATAAGAAGAAGATGAGGGAACGGACACAGACGAAGAAGCACACACCGGATACATCATTTGCGGTGCCGAAGCGTTTATCGTATTGCCATACGCCCCTTCCTCAATCCGGGGATGCACGTGATACACCATCAGCCCTTCACCAGGCAATGCCGTATCGAACCCGTCACGAACACGGCTCTCCAACAAATAAAAATCCCCCTCGGAACCTGTATCAACCCGGTACACGCCGTCTTTCTCCCAAGTGGAAGGATGGAGCGAATAATCTCCTGTATGCGTCAACGTAGTCACGCCCACCCAACCGAAATCATAGGCTTTCACGTAAGGGTTGAAATGTGCCGGGGTGATACCATCGTTATTCCAACTGCCTTGCGCCATGACATCCCATACGCCCGTGCCCTCGAAACTACCGCCCGTGGTATAATCGGTATCGTAATAGTCCATCGCCCCCAAAGCATGCCCCATTTCGTGGCAGCAAGGTCCGATACGTGATATACCTCCTCCACGGTTTCCCCGTAGCTCCGGCGTACAGGAATAACGGTCTATCTTCATGCCTTGCATGGTGATTTCCGGGAACATGGCCTCATGCGACCAAATGGCGGAGGGAGAAGCCCCGGCTTCTTCACCATATCCGGCAAACACGATATGCACGTTATCCACATAACCGTCTCCGTCGGCATCATAATCCTGCAAGTCGATTTCCCGCACGGCATGTTCCATGGCTTCGAGAAACAAAACATACGGGTTCACGTCCGAACCGCCATAACCGTTCGAGCCATAATAAGCCATAGGATACACGGCCCTGTAAGGCCCTAATACGTCGCAATGAAACGAAAGCTGCCCGTAGGAAACCTCTCGGAAGTAATCATAGACGCTTCCCTGCGCCCCGTCCACGGCATAACCAGGCTCATTGAAAAGTGCATCGAAATCCGCCTCGGTCTTAGTGAAGCTTACATCGGCAAATGACATCAGGATTACCAAGGCACGACGTTCTCCAACGACTGCCGCATGCCTTCCTCGTTTTTCAACAGCCCTATTTCTGTACGATAGCCTCTTCTTTTGGGCTTCGTCCACCATAGGACGCAACCCTTTCGGCTGTTGCGCCAGAAAACGACGCAAACTTTCCGGACGTTCGGCATCGGCACACAATTTATAACCAGAACGGACAGCATTTCCCATGCTGTCCGCCTTAGCAAAATACCATTCATTTCCTGAAGGTAGTAAGGTATAATTGTCTGTGGTCAAAGCCCATTTGTTGTATTCGTCGCCTTTAAGACGAATTGACACTTCCGTACTGTCCCCAAACTTATAAAGGATTTTATGAGGATAGGCAGGAACTGAATACATCTTTATAGAAAACAAAGAAAACACAGCTAACCAACATCCCCTTCTTCTCTTATTCATTCTACAAATAAAAGCTACTTTTTATATAATATAGAGATTTCCTCTCCATTTGAAGTATTAGTCAATACCATTTTAACGCCTTCACTAACAACGCCTTCAAGATTTGCCTTTCCCGTTTGTTGGGGTCTAAATACAATCAAAGTTCCAGAATATGTATAAGAATAAGGACTTGACGTATTGTCAACAATCGTACCTCCTGCATTTCTTTGTTCTACTTCATAATAAGCTTTTGTTTCATCCGCAAAGCGAATACGCGTTGTTATAGTACCAGACTCATAAATATCTTCATATTCCCAAACTGTTCCCGCATAGGGATGTCCTTCATCATCATCACTACAACTAGAAAAGGACAAAACCGATAATACGGCCACAAACATCCAACTCAAAAATTTTAAAGTCTTCTTCATAACATTTCTTTTTAATTATTAATATGAAATTAAACTGATGCAAAGTTAAGGAGGAAAATGCGTTAAGACATATAGAATTTGTAGACGTAACGGCTACAAACCGTAGACAAAACCGCTACGGTTTGTTATCGGAAACAAAGTCGTCGGTATAGTACTTAAAGAAATCATGAGACAAAACACAAGAAATACGATAGAGCAACAACGTGTCTATGCTCTCCTTACGAAATAGTTTGTACACATTGGTACGGTCGCAATAGAGTTCCTTTGCAAACCATGACACGGAACGTCGCTGGCGGCGCAGTTCCTGTTCGATGAGCTGACCAATGTGTACCATAAAAACAAAAGCGTAAACCATCCAATCCCATGACTCCACCTCGGTACCGCCAAGTAACCACGTCCAGTCATAAGTATGGATGGTTCACGCCCAAACGGACGCGAACCTTCCCCTACTTATTCTCTGGACTGTAATTTTGGCGGTTTCAGGTAGAGAGAATAAGAGCTAAAAGCTCGTTTTCTTAAAAGCTGAATGGAATCACTATTCCACTATTTATATGTTTATCTTTATTGTCGTCTGACTACTTTTGTTCTTACAAAGCCCAAAGTTACGAAGATTCCGGCAAAAGTACAAACGGGTAAAAGAAAAGCGGTGGTTCGGCTTCTGAGATTGCTTACCTCAAAATGCTCAATCATTGAGCAATTTTCTCCGTTTTTTGCTCAACGATTGAGCAAAATGAGTATCTTTGCCCTCCACGCCTTCAAACATGTGCTCACACCGCCTGCAACTCCGAAATCTGCCGGAGTATCCCGACGGCATCTTTCACCGAACGCACTTCCTGAATCACCATCGAACGGCGGCCGTTAGCCTCACGCAGGTTGCTGCGATGGGCATTCATGGCAGCGTATGCGATGCACTGCCCGAAAGCCTTGCTCTCGAAATAAGCACTCTTCTCGTTCTGCACGAAATAAAGCACCATACGCCCGGCCTTGAGGAATATCTTTTCTGCACCGAGGCACTTGCCGAGACGACGGAGCGTCACTACACGAATCAATTCCTCACCCTCCTCCGGAATCTCTCCGAAACGGTCTTTCATGCGCAAGCGGAATGCCTCCACGTCTTCGTCGCGCTCCAGACCGTCCAATTCGCGGTAGAGGAGCATGCGCTCGCTGCTGCTGGGCACATAATCATCGGGAAAAGACATCTGCAAGTCGCTCTCCAACGCGCACTCGTCCACAAAGTTCTCACCGCCCAAGTCGTTCCCCTTCCTGATTTCCTCGGCATAGAGGTCGCCGAACTCATCATTCTTCAGTTCCTTCACGGCCTCGGACAAGATTTTCTGATAGGTTTCATATCCCAAATCGGCGATGAAACCGCTCTGCTCGGCTCCCAACAGGTTGCCCGCCCCACGGATATCCAAGTCCTGCATGGCGATGTGGATACCCGAACCGAGGTCGCTGAAATTCTCGATGGCCTGCAGGCGGCGGCGCGCTTCCGGTGTCAAGGCAGCCAAAGGAGGCGCCAAAAGATAACAGAAAGCTTTCTTGTTGCTGCGCCCTACCCGGCCTCGCATCTGATGCAAGTCGCTCAGCCCGAAGTTCTGCGCCCCGTTGATGATAATCGTATTGGCATTGGGGATGTCTATACCGCTCTCGATGATGGTGGTGGATACCAACACGTCGTAATCATAATGTACGAAACCGAAGATGATGTTCTCCAGTTCTTCCGGCGGCATCTGCCCGTGCCCCACGCAAACGCGGGCATCCGGCACATGCTTGTGCAACAGAGCCTCCAAATCGTAAAGACTGGAAATACGGTTGTTCACGATGAACACCTGCCCGTTGCGGCTCATCTCGAAATTGACCGCCTCGGCTATCAGTTCCGTACTGAACGTGTGCACCTCGGTCTGCACGGGATAACGGTTGGGCGGCGGGGTCTGTATGACCGACAAATCGCGTGCTCCCATCAGGGAGAACTGCAACGTACGCGGAATCGGCGTGGCGGTAAGCGTCAGCGTGTCCACGTTGACCTTCATCTGCCGCAGCTTTTCTTTGGTAACCACCCCAAACTTCTGCTCTTCGTCGATAATCAACAGGCCGAGGTCCTTAAACTTCACCGACTTGCCTATCAGTTTGTGCGTCCCCACAATGATATTGATCTTCCCGTCGGCCAAATCCCTCAATATTTCTTTGGTCTTGGCTGCGCTACGGGCACGGCTCAGGTAATCCACCCGAACGGGCATCCCTTTCAGACGCGACGAAAAAGTCTGGAAATGCTGATAGGCCAACACGGTGGTAGGCACCAACACCGCCACCTGCTTATTGTCCGCACAAGCCTTGAAGGCAGCGCGAATGGCCACCTCGGTCTTGCCGAATCCCACATCCCCACATACCAGACGGTCCATCGGACGGTCGCGCTCCATGTCGGCCTTCACGGCCTGCGTGGCCTTCAACTGGTCGGGCGTGTCCTCGTAGAGGAAGCTTGCCTCGAGCTCGTGCTGCATGAAACTGTCGGGACTGAAGGCGAAACCTTTCTCCTGACGGCGCAGGGAATACAACTTGATGAGGTCGCGTGCGATATCCTTGATTTTGGTCTTCGTCCGCTCTTTCAGGCGTTCCCATGCCCCCGTTCCCAACTTGTTCAACCGGGGAGGCTCGCCCTCCTTGCCACGGTATTTGCTCACCTTGTGCAGGGAATGAATGGAGACGAACACCACATCGTCGTTCTGGTAGATAATCTTGATGACTTCCTGCATGGTGTCGCCATTGGGAATGCGCACCAAACCGCCGAACTTTCCGACCCCATGGTCTACGTGGACCACGTAATCGCCGATGTTGAACTCCTGAAGCTCTTTCAACGAAAGAGCCACTTTGCCGCTCCGCGCCTTGTCGCTGCGGAGGTTATACTTATGAAAACGGTCGAAAATCTGATGGTCGGTGAAAAAGCATGCCTTGAGGTCGTCGTCGGCAAACCCGGCATGCAAAGTACGGTTCACGGGAGTAAAACCGATACCCGAAGCCTGTTCCGTGAAAATGGAAGCCAACCGGTCAGTCTGTTTGGCCGAATCGGCCAATATATATAAGGTGTATCCCTTTTCCAGATACTCATGGAAAGTACGAGTCACCAATTCAAAATTCTTATGGAAAATAGGTTGTGCCGTCAGGTGGAAACGCACGGTGGCCTGCGGTGTGGCGGACGGCTTGTTCCCCACCTCTACCCTACGGAAATCGAGCATTCCCTTCATCAAGGCCGACCCGTCGACAAGCATCAGGTCGGCACGAAGTTTCTCATGCCGCTCCGCCTCTTCCATCTCCGTCCGGGCCTGCTCGTCCATCAGAGCCTGCGCCGAAAAGCCGTCGGCATATACCCGGTCGGCCACGTCGCGCAAGAAAAACAAATCCTTCATCACCAAGACGGTCTCCGGGGGCAGGAAGTCCGTGAACGGCACCTTGCCCTGCACGTAACCGGCCAGTTCGGGCACGATGACGATTTCTTCCTGTTTGTCGCGCGAGAGTTGCGTCTGCACTTCAAACGTACGGATGCTGTCCACTTCATCGCCGAAAAAGTCTACCCGGTAAGGCCATTCCGAGGAGAATGAAAAGACATCGAGAATACTGCCACGCACGGCAAACTGCCCCGGTTCGTAGACATAATCCACACGCCGGAAACCGAACGCACGCAAAGTCTCCTCCACGAACGTGATGTCCACCCGCTCGCCGGCATGCAGCCTCAGCGTCTGCTCATCCAGTTTCTGCCGCGACACGACTTTTTCCATCACCGCCTCGGGATAAGTGACCACGAAAAGCGGACGATGCCCTGCCGACAAACGGCTGATAACCTCCGTGCGGAGTATCTCGTTGGCTGCGTCCCGCTGCCCGAACTTCACCGCCCGGCGGAACGAAGAAGGAAAATAGAACACTTCCTGCTCACCCAGAATCTGCGTCAGGTCGTGATAAAAATACCCGGCCTCTTCCGCATCATCCAGCACGAAAACATACGGACAAGCCATCACCTGCGGACAAGCTGCGGCCACACTGCTGAACAGCAAAGGAGCGGCCGACGCGCACAGTCCTTCCGCGAAAATCGTCCGCGCGGAACCGTCCTGCAAAGCCTTTGCCAAAGCCTTTACCGACTTATGCCCTGCATAGAGGGCTTGTAAACCTTGTATCTCCATGATTCAATCCGGTGCAAAATTACAAAGAATCACTAAAAAAACACCTCCGCCGGAAGAAATATTTCCACTCTGTTACCTGTATTCGTGATTTATGTCTATATTTGTTTCACGAATACAAACGAAGTCATTCACTTTTAAAGCTGACAGAAATATGCGTTCAGACAGTGTAGTTATCATTCCTACGTACAACGAAAAGGAAAACATAGAAAACATCATCCGGGCCGTATTCGGACTGGAACAACCGTTCGACATGCTGATCATAGACGACGGTTCACCCGACGGCACGGCAGCCATCGTGAAACGCCTCATGGCGGACGAGTTCAAAGACCGCCTGCATCTCATCGAACGTACGGGGAAATTAGGTCTTGGCACAGCTTACATTGCGGGATTCAAATGGGCTGTGGCGCAGAAATACGACTATATCTTCGAGATGGACGCCGACTTCAGCCACAACCCGAACGACCTTCCGCGACTGTACGCCGCTTGCGCCCAAGAGGGATACGACGTGGCCATCGGGTCGCGCTACGTGAACGGGGTGAACGTGGTGAACTGGCCCATGGGGCGCATCCTGATGTCCTACTACGCCTCTAAATACGTGCGCATCATCACGGGGCTGAAGATAAACGACACCACGGCCGGCTTTAAATGTTACCGCCGCCGCGTGTTGGAGACCATCGAACTGGACAAGGTGCGCTTCAAAGGATATGCCTTCCAAATAGAAATGAAGTTCACCGCCAAACAGTGCGGTTTCAAGATAAAGGAAGTACCGGTCATCTTCGTCAACCGCGAGTTGGGCACGAGCAAGATGAGCGGCGGCATCTTCAGCGAAGCCGTGTTCGGGGTCATCCGCCTGCGGCTCGACGGGTGGTTCAGACACTATCCGAAGCCATCTTGAAATCAAGCACTTACGAAAGCAAAAATATTTGCCGCAGATTAACATTTTTTTCTCATGAGATTGAAAAATCGTTCGGCTGAGATTGATTTTTCAATCTCAGCCGAACGATTTTCGGTTCTCTACCGAATGTTTTTACCACGTGCCCAAAGGCCGTTTTCAGTCTTCAAACATCCCCTTTGCGTCCACCCCCAAAAGCCCGCAAAGTTAAAGCACCATTTCTTGCGGAAGCCCCATGCGCGGGTCGTCCGTCGCAGGCCAAAGGGATGCCAGGAAGTGAGGGCACTCCTCACGATAAACTCCGGCCATGCGATGATTGCAGTCCGAAGTCTGCCGCAAGGAGAAACGTACGTTGGCCATGCGGTCGGCCAACTTGACCATGGGGGCGTACGGTACGGCACGGATGCCCTCATAATATTTCACGCCCGCACGCTCGGCACGTGTACGCCCTTTTTCGTTCGTCAACGCGTACACAATCTCCGCCGCCATGAACGCCTGCGCCTCGTCCAGCCCCAAAGACCGGGCGCGTTTCCGCACGTCGTTGTACGTCAGACGGGCATCCTCTATACTGTCGTGGAACCAGGCCCCGAACATCACGGCCGACACGTCTTCCGCCCGCGTGCATACCTCGCCTCCATAACGGGCCACCAGTTCCGCCACACCGTCCAAATGGTAAGAATAAGGCAAGTCTACGCCATAAAATTGGTTGACGGCCGCATGCGCCTCATGCGCGGCATGGCGGATACGCTCCAACAGATCCGACTGCCGTTCCAGTATTTCAGAAAATAAAGTTTTGTTTTCCATATTCCTTTGATTTTGATTTACAAAGGAAACAAAAATCCATATACCGGACAAGATTCCGCCCGACAAGATGCCACCAATAAGAAGTATTTATTAAATTTGCAGGAGATGCGGATACAAAACCATTGATGGAGGCACATGAAGACAGAAGAAATCATAGAACTTTTCCGGCAATTCGAATCGATAGCCAACGAATATGAAGGTGTCGAATGTTGGAGCGCAAGGGAACTTGCCAAATTACTTGGATACGCCCAATGGCGCAATTTTGAAAACATAGTAAACAAAGCCAAAGCGGCATGTGAACATGCAGAACAAGAGGTTTCATACCATTTTGCTGAAGTCGGCAAAATGGTTTCCCTCGGTTCCGGTTCGGAACGCGAAGTTTCCGATTATATGCTCACCCGCTATGCCTGTTACCTCGTCGCCCAGAACGGTGACCCGAGAAAACCGCAAGTGGCATTTGCCCAAAATTATTTCGCCGTGCAGACGAGACGAGCCGAACTGGTACAACAACGTATCCTCGACTACGAACGGATACAAGCGCGCACCAAACTTGCAGAAACAGAAAAACGCCTGTCCGGTATACTTTATGAACGTGGCGTGGACAGCAAAGGCTTTGCCCTTATCCGTTCAAAAGGAGACAAGGCCTTGTTTCGTATCGACACGGCATTGCTCAAAAGGAAATTAGGAGCACCAGAAAGCCGTCCATTGGCCGACTTTTTGCCTACAATCAGTATTAAAGCCAAAGAATTCGCGGCAGAAATGACCTCTGTCAACGTACAACAAAAGGACTTGTACGGACAACAAGAAATCGGGAAAGAACACGTAGACAACAATGCCGCCGTACGAGACATGCTCCTGCAACGAGGTATTGTTCCTGAACAACTTCCCACCGTGAAGATGTGAAAAAAGTGGAACGAAGGCTTAAATCAGAAGAGAAACGGCTGACCGGAAAAGCAAAAAAGAAATAACCGAACACGCCTATCATCTTCTCCGAAAATAAAATATTATAAAAACAGGAACTGAAAAAGACCCTATAAAGAAAACCATTATGAGAACCAGAATACAAAATGCCACCATCGTCAACGAAGGAAAACGCTTCGTAGGTACGGTCACACTGGAAGACGACAAGATTCTGAGCATCGTCCCGTCCGACGATACCATACACACCCTTCCGCCGACCGACCGCGTGATAGATGCCGAAGGGTTGTACCTGATACCGGGCGTGATAGACGACCATGTGCATTTCCGCGAACCGGGACTGACCCACAAGGCCGACATCGCCACCGAAAGCCGGGCGGCGGCGGCCGGAGGCGTGACGTCGTACATGGACATGCCGAACGTCGTGCCGCAGACCACCACTCTCGAAGCCCTGGACGACAAGTTCCGGTTGGCAGCGGAAAAGAGCCTCGTCAACTATTCTTTCTTCTTCGGGGCCACCCATACGAACACCGGCATGCTGGAACAACTGGACCCGCACAAGGTATGTGGCGTCAAACTGTTCATGGGAAGCAGCACGGGCAATATGCTCGTCGACCGCGAAGACGCGCTACGCGCCATATTCAGCCGCTCCCCCCTGCTCATCATGACCCATTGCGAAGACTCGTCCATCATATCGGCCAACCTGAAATCGTTCCGGGAACGGTATGGAGACGACCCGGACGTGAAATACCACCCTGCCATCCGCAACGAAGAAGCTTGTTTCCGTTCTACGGAACTGGCCGTCAAACTGGCACGGGAAACCGGTGCGCGACTCCATGTGGCCCATGTCAGCACCGCACGTGAACTTTCTCTTTTCCGCCGGGATCCGCTGTGGGATGAAACCACGGGACGCATGAAACCTGTCACAGCCGAAGCCTGCATCGCCCATCTGTTTTACACGGATGCCGACTATGCCCGCCTCGGAACACGTATCAAATGCAATCCGGCCATCAAGAGCGGCGCCGACCGGGCGGCTTTGCGACAGGCACTGACCGACGGGCGTATCGACGTGATAGGCACGGACCACGCTCCTCACCTGCCTGTTGAAAAAGAAGGCGGTTGCGTGAAAGCGGCCTCCGGTATGCCCATGGTGCAGTTCTCACTCGTCAGCATGCTCCGCCTGGCCGATGAAGGCGTGCTGCCCCTCGAACGTGTCGTGGACCTGATGTGCCATGCCCCGGCCCGGCTGTTCCAAATCAAAGGCCGCGGTTTCCTCCGCGAAGGCGCACAAGCCGACCTCGTACTGCTCCGTCCGTCCAGCCCGTGGACCTTACGGAAAGAGGACATTTTAAGCCGCTGCGGCTGGAGCCCGTTGGAAGGAGAAACGTTCAACTGGTCGGTGGAACAGACCTACTGTAACGGGCATTTAGTATATAATCACGGCCATATAGACACGGATGTCTGCGGCCGGCAACTTACTTTCGACCGATGACCCATACATTGACTTATCGCATACACGAGGTGGCTCCCTACATCAACTGGATATACTTTTTCCACGCCTGGGGATTCCCGCCGCGCTTTGCCGCCATCAGCCGCATACACGGCTGCGATGCCTGTCGTGCCGGTTGGTTGGCTGAATTTCCGGAAGAGGAAAGGGCGCGGGCGGCCGAGGCCATGCAGCTATTCAAAGATGCCAACCGCATGTTGGCACAGTTGGACGGAGATTTCCACACCCACGTACGTTTCGGGCTATATCCGGCCTGTTCGGACGGCGACGACCTGCTTCTTACCGACCCCGAACAGGAGGGGCGCACGCTTCGCCTCGCCTTGCTGCGCCAACAACACACCACGAAACCGGACGAGCCTTATCTTTGCCTTTCGGATTTCGTACGTCCGCTGTCGCAAGGCATATCCGACACCGTAGGTGTTTTCGCGGCTACGGTAGATGCGGACATGGAACATCTCTACGAAACCGGCGCATACGCCGATGACTTCAAGCACCTGTTGGCCCAAACGCTATCCGACCGTTTGGCCGAAGCCTCCACGGAAAAAATGCACCAAGAAGTGCGTACGACCTACTGGGGATATGCAAAAGACGAACAGTGGTCCATCGAAGACTTATTGGTGGAGAAGTTTACCGGCATCCGGCCGGCCGTAGGCTATCCTTCCCTGCCGGACCAGTCTGTCAACTTCGTGCTGTCGGAATGGTTGGGGTTTCCGGAAATCGGTATCCGGCTGACCGAAAACGGAGCCATGGTGCCGCATGCTTCGGTAAGCGGACTCATACTGTCCCATCCCTCCGCACGCTACTTTGCCATAGGAAAAATCGGGGAAGACCAGTTGGAAGACTATGCTCGGCGACGCGGCCTGCCCGTGGAAACGATGCGCAAATTCTTAGCCGCTAACCTTTAACCGTCAAAACAAAAATATGGTATTACGAATACTTCCCGTCTTATTGCTGACGCTGATATTGTCCGATGTCTACCTGTACTTCAAGTTCATGTACGGACGCAGGCACCCTCTTTGGGCCTATTTTCTCTTTTTCCTGCCCAACGCATTGTTGCTGATTGCCGCCCTCATATTGACTTGGACGGAAAACCATACGCCGGAGAACATGACCCAAATGGTCATCTTCTTCAGTCTCTACATGCTCATTGCGCTGCCCAAGATGCTGTTCCTTATCGTGGATTTGATAGGAAAAGGCATCTGCCTGTTTTTCCCCCGTGCCAAAAAGGCATGTACGATGGTAAGTTCCGCCGCGTCTCTCCTTTTGCTCTGTATCATGGGAGCAGGGTTGAGTTTCGGCCCAACCCTCTTGCAAGTCCGCCACACGAACTTCTCTTCGGCCGACCTTCCGACTGCCTTCGACGGCTACCGCATCGTGCAGTTCAGCGACTTGCACCTCACAAGTTTCAGAAACCGGCCGGAAATGGTGGAGAAGGTCGTGGAACGCATCATGGAACAATGTCCCGACATGATCGTGTTTACCGGTGATTTGGTCAGCACGGAAGCCAACGAATTAGACGGGTTCGACGAGATACTTTCCCGTCTGCACGCACCGGACGGAGTGTATTCCATCTTAGGCAACCACGACTACCTGACATACGCTTATTACCTGTCTCCGGAAGAGCAAGCCGCCCAACGGGAAGAGTTGAAGAAAAGACAACGTGCCATGAACTGGGACCTGCTGCTGAACGAACACCGCATCATACGTCAAGGCCGGGACAGCATCGCGCTCGTCGGCGTAGAGAACGACGGGAAACCGCCCTTTCCCGAACGCGGCGACCTGAAAAAGGCTTTGGCCGGAATCCCCGGGTACGGGCAAGGCAACGACTCGACGCGTATGTTCAAAGTGTTGCTCAGCCACGACCCGACCCATTGGCGGCGCAAGGTATTGCCGCAAACCGACATCCAGCTCACGTTGTCGGGACATACCCACGGCATGCAGTTTATGCTTTTCGGCTGGTCGCCCTCCAAATTCTTCTATCCTGAATGGAAATACATGTACCGCGAAGGCGAGCGCGGATTGTATGTCAGCCTGGGTATCGGCGGGGCACTCATTCCCTTCCGCTTCGGAGCATGGCCCGAAATTAACGTCATAACCTTGCACAATAAATAGGTATTACTTAACTTTGTATAGTCAAACAGTCATAGAAAACATGATGTTACTCTATCGAATCTACCAACTCTGTATCGCGCTGCCCATTCTGTTGGTCTGCACCATGTTGACGGCTATCGTCACCATCATCGGTTCGTGGATAGGCAACGCTCATTTCTGGGGATACTATCCCGGGAAAATCTGGTCTATCATCATCTGCCGCGTGCTCTTCATCCCGGTTGTCGTACGCGGTCATGAAAACGTGGACAAGAAAACCTCATACGTATTCGTGGCCAACCACCAAGGGGCATTCGACATCTTTTTGATTTACGGCTTCTTGGGACGCAATTTCAAATGGATGATGAAAAAATCGTTGAGGAAAATCTTCCTGGTCGGAAAAGCATGCGAGAGCGCGCGTCACATCTTCGTAGACAAGTCGGGACCGAAAAAGATTCAAGAAACTTATGCCAAAGCCCGTGAAATCCTGAAGGAAGGAACCTCGTTGGTAGTATTTCCCGAAGGTGCCCGCTCGTTCACCGGACACATGGGAGTGTTCAAGAAAGGAGCATTCCAACTGGCGGACGAACTGCAACTGCCCGTAGTCCCCGTAACGATCAACGGCTCGTTCGACATCCTTCCACGTACGAAAGGTTTCGGCTTCGTCAGACGCAGTAAACTGACTCTCACCATCCATCACCCCATCCTGCCCAAGGGAAAAGGACCGGAGAATATCAAAGAAACGATGGAGGAAGCATATCAAGCCGTCATGGCAGGTCTCCCGCCCGAACGACAGGGCTTTATAAAAAATGAAGACCAGTAAATCCTTATTCAAACGCATACGGCTCGCCTTTTGGGCGAGCCGTAATCCTATCCGGACAAAAGTTTTATTTTAAAGAATCAGTTCCCGAAAATTCCGGTAACTCTGCTAAAGAATCCTCCGGCAAGACGTCGTCATAACCATACCCCATTTGCGTCATATTCTCCTTGGCCGCCTTGATGTAATTTTTCACATATACATCATTCTTAAAATAAGGGGTGGCCTTGGCCATAATCTCTTCTATTTGAGGGGTCATCACCGGATAAGGATAACTGCTTGTCAGAATCATAAAAACGCCTGCTCCCAAGACATTATCGAAATTGGACGTAATGAAATTGGTAATCAAACGGTCGTTCTGCAATGCCAGACGGTTGGCTTCGTCATTCAAACGCACCATAATGACATCCTCATCCACCCCATCCATAATCATTTGGCTTTCCTTATGCGGCAATTCTGCTATCTGATTGTCCAACCGCGTCTTGCGACGGATAAAACTATATAAGGTATCGTTCAGAGCACTTCCTGTCACGTATTGACGTGCCGTACTGATATGTATGGACAGTTCTTCCGGCCCCAAGACAAACGGCATCAGGCATTCATCATCTATAAAAAGACTCACCATCATGACGGAATCCAGTGCACCGATAAAATTAAACTTCCCATGCACCACGTCGCTGGAGTCAATATCCACCAGATCATCATCCTTATAGGCTTTCAAATACAGTTTTTTCCCATCCATGGTCTGTATCGTAGAGTTTCCTTCCACCATGTATTCTGTCTGGTGGCAAGAAGCCAACACCATAAGGCTCACCAATATCCATAAAAAATTTTTCATTCTTCTTATATTATTCCGGACTTATAGGGGTACAAAGATAAGCGCTTATCACCAGAGGATAAAGCGTTTTATCACTATTTAAGCTTGTCTTTTCCGTTTTAAAACTTATTGTTGTTTTTTCGTGACTTTTCCTTCTCCAATTCGGCCGGAATACGAAAAGCGGTGTACAATTCCAGCACGCAAGCGACTGCCAGGCATACCACCCATTCCTGTCCGCGGGCAAAACCGAAATCAAAAATACGCATAGCCATAAAAAAGGCAGTACAAACCAACAAAAGCGCACCGATGACTTGTTGTCCCCGCAACCGGCGGATAACGAAATTATCCCCTTCGTACCCGGCACGCAACTGCATAGCAGCAAAAGCGCAAGCCCCTACCGTATAAAGATAAAAGGCATAAAGCCAACCGGTAAAAAAAGTGGCTGCCCCAATCAACAACAGCACAGCTCCGGTTATGAATACTATATTTTGAATCTTATTCAGTCTCTTCATCCGTAGTTTTTTCTTGTATGACAAAAATATCTTCGTCGTCTGTCTTCATGTAATATCGCTCACGTGCAATCTCGATTAACACGTCGGGGTCGGTGTTCATTTCCTCCAAATAACGCGTGTCATGCTCGTACATCTCCGTGTACTTCCGGATTTCAGAGCGCAATTCAGCCAACTCAGCCTTATGACGATAGCGGCTCCACAAACTGTTTTCGTCTACCACTCCCATCAACAAGACGAAAAGCCCGATGACAAAACCATATTTATGCCGGCGAAAGACATTCCAGAAAGTATGAAGCTTACCCATAACTTGACTTGTTTATAGGGGCAAAGATACGACAAAATCAACGAAAACGGAGGCTGCCCCCGTTTTTTTTGCTAAATTTGCTTTGCGAATAACTAATTCATCAATCCATCATGGGAGAATACATCGTATCGGCACGAAAATACCGCCCCTCGGCATTCGATGCCGTGGTGGGGCAGGAGGCGCTCACCACGACTCTGAAAAACGCCATTGCAGCCGGTAAACTGGCACATGCTTACCTGTTCTGCGGACCACGCGGAGTGGGAAAAACGACTTGTGCCCGCATTTTTGCCAAAACCATCAACTGCCTGCACCCGTCCGACAACGGGGAGGCTTGCGATGAATGCGAATCATGCAAGGCTTTCAACGAACAGCGTTCGCTCAACATTCATGAACTGGACGCAGCTTCAAACAACTCGGTGGAGGAAATACGTGCCTTAATAGAAAAGGTGCGCATACCGCCGCAGGTGGGACGCTATAAGGTGTTCATCATCGACGAGGTGCACATGTTGTCCACGGCTGCATTCAATGCTTTCCTCAAGACGCTGGAAGAGCCGCCTTCGTATGTCATCTTTATCCTGGCCACTACGGAAAAGCATAAAATCCTGCCTACCATATTGAGCCGTTGCCAAGTGTACGATTTCAACCGCATGAGCGTACAGACCATCGTCAACCACCTGAAGTTCGTGGCAGACAAAGAGGGATATGCATACGAGCCGGAGGCACTGAACATCATTGCCCAAAAGGCAGACGGCGGCATGCGTGACGCACTTTCCATTTTCGACCAGACGGTAAGCTTCACGGGAGGAAACCTGACGTATAAAAAGGTTATAGAAAACCTGAACGTACTGGACTATGAATACTACTTCCGCCTGACGGACCATTTCCTGAAAAACGAGGCAGCGCAGTGCATGCTGGTCTTCAACGAGATTTTAGAGAAAGGGTTTGAAGGCAGCCATTTCATTACCGGATTGGCCGCACACCTGCGCGACCTGTTGGTCAGCCGCGACGCAATGACCCTCCCGTTACTGGAAGTAAGCGACAGCATCAGGGCACGTTATCAGGAACAGTCGCAACGGTGCACGCCCAAATTCCTATACCGTGCCATCAAGTTGTGCAGCGACTGCGACTTGAATTACCGAGCCAGTAAGAACAAACGGCTGTTGGTGGAAATCACCTTGATACAACTGTCTCAACTGACCTTGGAAGATGACAGCGTCGGCTCGGGGCGTAGCCCTGAGAAGACATTAAAACCCCTATTCGACCAACCTGCCGGGACGGTACAACAGACTGCCGCTCCGGTCAATCCGCAGAAGCCTCAGGCTCCCGTGGAAAAGGTTGCCTCCGCCGTTCAGGACAGAACGGCACCGTATGAAACGCGCAAATCCCCGCTTCCGGACACTGAAACCACGGAACGCAGGCTTCCCAAAGTCAAACTCGGCTCTTTCGGCCCATCCATCAGCCGACTTAAACAAGGAATAGGAAATCCGGCCGAGACGTCCCAACCGGCTGCAACTCCGGCTACGACGACCGTAGCCTCACAGACACCGAAGGAAGAAGAAAATTATCCTGTCACGGAAGATAACATCCGTTTCTGTTGGCATGAGTTCATCAACCTCCTGCCACAAGAAGAAACCGCCATCGCACAACGGATGAAAGTCATCCAGCCCAAGCTACAGAAAGATGCCAGGTTTGAAGTATTGGTGGACAACGATCAGGTGAAATTCTACATGGAACAAATCGCCCGGCGTATAGAAACCCACATGCGCAAGCAGCTCCATAACCGCAACATCACCATGACCGTACGTGTGGCCGAACCGACGGAGGTCACCCGCATCACCAGCAAACCCCAACAATACCAGGCGATGAGCAAACGGAATCCGGCCTTGCAAAAACTAAAAGAAACGTTCGGACTGGAATTGGCGTAACCTCTCATCCGAACGTTTCTCCATTTTCCTCTTATTTCAAATCATGATTCATCATGCGGAACTCCGCCATCTGCTCGAACTTCGTACCTTTGCGGCCGTAGTTGGCATACGGATAGATGGAAATCCCCCCACGCGGAGTAAAGATACCGGTGACTTCGATGTATTTCGGATCCATCAGACGAATGAGGTCCTTCATGATTTTGTTCACGCAATCTTCGTGGAAGTCGCCGTGGTTGCGGAAGCTGAACAAATATAGTTTCAGACTCTTGCTTTCCACCATGCGGCGGTCGGGAATATAACTGATACGGATTTCGGCAAAATCGGGTTGCCCCGTAATGGGACACAAACTCGTGAATTCCGGACAGTTGAAACGTACCCAATAATCATTGTCGGGATGCTTGTTTTCAAAAGCTTCCAGCACCTCAGGAGCATAATCCTGGCGATACTCCGTCTTTTTACCCAACGACTGCAATCCTTCTTTTTCTCTTTCGCTGCTCATGGTTCTGTATTTTCCTTTACATGTGACTTACATTCTTTCTCTGCCAAATACTTATGCAGACCCTCATTCCGCAATTTACAAGCCGGACAATGGCCGCAACCGTCGCCCTGCACACCGTTGTAGCAGGTCAGCGTGTCGTGGCGCACCAAGTCGAGCACGCCCAGTTCGTCGGCCAAAGCCCACGTCTGGCATTTGTCGATCCACATCAACGGCGTATGCAAGACGAACTGTTCGTCCATGGCCAGGTTCAAGGTCACATTCAGACTTTTGATAAACGCGTCCCGACAATCGGGATAACCGCTGAAGTCCGTCTGCGACACCCCGGTCACAATATGGTTGATGCCCCGTTCACGGGCATACACGGCAGCAATGCTGATGAAGAACAAGTTACGCCCGGGAACGAACGTATTCGGACAATGCCCCTCGGGCTTCTCCTCATCCATCTGCATGGTGGCATCGGTCAACGAATTCCTCCCCAACGAACCGACGAAAGAAACATCCATACAGTCCCAGTCCACATCGGCCCGTGAAGCTATGGCCTTGGCCAACTCTACTTCCTTCACATGCTTCTGCCCGTACACAAAACTCAAGGCTACGACTTTCTTGAAATGCTTTTTGGCCCAAAACAAACAGGTGGTGGAATCCTGACCGCCACTGAACACCACCAAGGCGGTTTCCTTATTCATGGTCATAATTGAGACACCTTTAATATATTATAAGAAATATTTTTGTCATACACGTCTACGCCTTCCACACGTTTCACCCAGCGAACCACACGAATCGTGACGGGAAGTATGACGACCTCATAAAGCGTCTTCAGCAAAATCTGCCAGAACATCATGAGCAACAGATTATCCCAAGGCACAAGGCCGCCCAAAGCTATCGGAAAGAAGATCAGGGAATCGGCTGTTTCTCCTGCCACAGAAGACAGGACGGCGCGCAACGAAAAGCGACGCCCGCCGGAAGCCACCTTCATCACGCTCATCACATAGGCATTGAGGAAAGAGCCGGAAAGGAAAGCCAAGAACGAAGCTGCCGCCACACGGGGAGCCAGACCGAACAGATTGTGAAAGCCTTCCTCGTTGTTCCAATACGGCGCACCGGGAATAAGGTCGGCCACATAACCGAAGAAGACAAACAGGAAGTTCATCAGGAAACCCGTCCATATCAAGAATTTGGCTTTGTTGAACCCCCAAACCTCGACGATACAGTCGTTCACGATATAAGAAATGGGAAAGACCAAAATCCCGGCCGTAATATTAAACGGACCGAACATGATTTGCTTCGTGGCCAAAAGATTGGCCGAAATGAGACACACACAAAACAGTATCCCCATCAACATGAAGGATACACTGACTGTTTTTTCTTTCATATAATCTTGTTTTTTAAGAGGTTACCAAGCACTCATCGCGCATTCCTTCCGGAAACGCGGGGACAAAGATACGATAAAGACGGGAGACAGCAAAAAGATTGCATAAAAAAAGTTTTTCCCTGCACGGGAGCGAAAAGATTTCGTACCTTTACATTCAAATATCAATGATTAAATTATGAAAATGAAAAAACAAATCATGTGCCTGTCACTGGCAGCATATTGCGGTGCGGCTTTCGCACAAACGGATTACAAGGTGACATTCACCACAGACCGGACCGACATCACTACAATCTATCTTTGCTCGGAAGAGGACGGCACCGTATTGGACAGTGCTTCGTGCCACAACGGCAAAGCCGTGATGGACGGACAGACCAGATTGCCCCAAATAGCCGTCATTGCCCAAGACAAAAAGTCCAAAAGCCCAATCTCTTCGTTCATACTGGACAGCACGCCCACTACAATAAACCAGACGAAAACGGGAATTGAAGTGAAAGGTTCGCCTCTCAACCAAAAATATGCAGAGGTGAAAAAGAACGTAAATGTCCACAATGAAAAAATGAGGGCGCTACAGGAAGAAGCAAAAGCCATCGCACAAAAAAACAACGGCAAAATACCAGATGAACAGTTGAAACGCCTGCAAGACGAGTTCGACAAAGCCCTGCACAGTCAGACCGAAGCCATTCGGACAGCCCTTCAGGAAAATAAGGATAACCTGATTCCGGCTTCCATGATTGCATTCTACAGCGAGAATATCGGCATGGACAAAGTTGAAGAATACCTGAAAGAATATGCTTATAAAGACAACGGCATACTGAAAAACGTAAACAATTACATTCAAGCTTTGAAGCGTAAGGCTGTAGGGGCCATGTTCACGGATTTCACGATGAACGACATGCAGGGCACGCCCAGAAAACTATCCGACTACGTAGGTAAAGGAGACTATGTCTTGGTAGACTTTTGGGCCAGTTGGTGCGGCCCTTGCCGTGCGGAAATGCCGAACGTAAAGAAAGCCTACGAACAATTCCACCCGAAAGGGTTTGAAATCGTAGGCATCTCGTTCGACGCACAAAAGGACGCATGGCAAAAGGCTACTACCCAATTAGGCATCACATGGCCTCAAATGTCGGATCTGAAAGCCTGGAACTGCGAAGCCGGTGCCATTTACGGTATACGGAGCATCCCGGCCACCATACTTTTCGGTCCTGACGGTAAAATCGTGGCTACGGACCTGCGCGGAGAAGAACTCCAGAAAAAGTTGGAAGAAATTTACCCGTAACCCACGGACAGAACGGTTCTCCGTTCCCATTCACAAAAGATGGCATCTCCGGATATCCCGAAGATGCCATCTTTCGCTTTATTATCTTACTAAATTCAAAACTGCGCGCCCACTTAGAAACTGAAATCTATTCCCAGACCAAAAACCTTATTGGTACGGGTGAAAGAGTCGCTGCCCTTCAACATACCGGAAGCAACCAAAGCGTCGGCCGTAGCCTGTCCGGCCGCCGTGGCCACCGTCGCGCTGATGCCGTTGTAATCGTTCGTAGCGCGGTTGTAGTCTTTATAGAAAGTATGGAAATAAGCCACATTCACCTTGATGCGTTTCGTAGCCTGTATCCCCAAGCCCACACCCAAGGAGTTGGAGCTTACGTTGAAACTCATATCTTTCATGTACTCGTCCGTCAGGCCGAAATAGGTGTTCTGCCATCCGGCACTGGCCTGCACACGGTCGGTGATGTCGTATTCCACACCGGCCAGAAATTCCCTCGAACCGCTCTTCAGCAATTTTTGCGAACCACCTTCCTGCGAAGCTTGTTTGTCGAAGTAATGATGATACCCTGCCATGATACGCAACGAAGGGAGGATTTCGTATTGCGCACCAAGGGTCAACAGTGCCGGGATGTCTTCTTTCACAGTCCGTCCGTCGCGGAACTTATCCAACATGGCCAAGCGTTCAGCCGACTCACTGTTGGCCGCACGGTTGTCCAAACGGATTTTCGTCTTAAACTCATACTTGGCTCCGAAGTTGAACTTGCCTATTTTATAGTCCAAGCCGATAATCGGGGTAAAGCCCCACCCCGTCTGGTCGCAGTTGAGTGTCACGTCTTCCGTAGCTACAGCCAAAGTACCCATTTGCTTGGCAGCCGCACCGGCCTTTTGGGCCAATTCGGCATACTGTTGCGCCAAATCCTGATTTCCGGCAGCGGCAGCCTGTTCGGCAGCAGCCGTCAACTGTCCGGCCTGCTCTAAATAAGAAGCCATTTGTCCGGCAAACAAAGCCGAAGCCCCCACCATCTCTCCGCCTACAGGATTGTTCACCGAGATATTTTTCACATAACCGTAGTAGTTCGTGGTGGCATACACCAGCCGTCCGCCGACAAAAGCCGACAGATTGTCGGTGATTTTATAGGCCGCACCGATTTGGAAACCGTAATAATACTGGCGGCCGCGCATATAGCTGTCGAGAGAATAGCTGTTGATGCCCATCTCGCTCCCCAACAACGGCAACAACGCCGCCTGGCTCTCGAACGAGCCTAAACCGTCTTCAAAAGCGCACTTTCCGCCCCCACCGCCAATGGCGAAGTTGAAAGAATACGACCAACGGCCACGATTGTAAGCCGCCTGTAAAGAAGGAACAACCGGAGCTTTGGCATCTCCTTTAAACAGTTTGGAAGATTCTCCACGATTGCCTGCACCGTATGCGAAGGGACCAAACACAGAGGTAATTTCACGCGTCTGGTAAGCACTCTGGAAATTCAGGGACAAATGCAACCCGTCCGGCAAAAAAGCCACACCCGCCGGGTTACTGTACACTCCGTCGATACCGATGGCACCATCTCTCGCGGGATTACGCAGGAATGCCACATTTTGATTTGTGTTCGTAAGCAACCCTCCGGCAAAAGTTAAACTTGAAACCATTAAGCCAAAGGAAGCTACAAGAGTTTTTTTCTTCATTTCTATGAATTTTGCTAAAAATCAGGTGCAAAATTAACAATTAAAACTTATATTCACAAAGAATTCCTCATTTTATTCTATTTTCAATCGTTACACATACAACAAAACACCTCGTTTCAAAGTACACGTCTCACGACATCTCCTCTCCATTAAACATCCGCGCAAAAATCCTTCTTTTCTTTTCTGAAAAACATACACTTATGCACCTGAAATCAATCTCAGGAGAATGAAAAATCAATCGACTGAGAACGAAAAACGAATCTCAGCCAAACGATTTTTCATTCTCCTGAGATTGATTTTCCATTCTACCGAGATACCTCCAGCACTCTCTTGAATCCCACACCAACCACCTGTATATCAAAGAAATGAATCTCACTCAAGCTAACTTTTTTTCTACCCTTTTCGCTCTACCCTTCCCCATTCCGTTTTTTATACTTATATTTGCTGTCGCCTTTCGCCTTACTTGTTTTGATAAGAATTAAACCTACTTAAAAATGACGGATATGAAAAAAACGCTTTTTTTGTGGCTGGCATTGGGAGCCACCACAACCGCTTTCGCCCAATCCCCCGATGGCATCACCGGAGCCTCGGCCGTACAAACGGGACAGACGAAAAACAAAGGAGAATCTATCATCTATAAGGGGAACACCCTACATACGACTGGAAAGATGGTAAAAACAGGACGCAAGGCACCGGACTTCCACCTGACACAGTCTGACCTGCAAGACGTAAAACTCTCAGACTTCAAAGGTAAGAAAGTCATTCTGAACGTATTCCCCAGTTTAGACACCCCCACTTGCGCCGTTTCCGTACGTGAGTTCAACGAAAAGGCCTCGGGACTGGAAAACACGGTCGTGCTCTGCATATCCATGGATTTGCCCTTCGCACAATCACGGTTCTGTACCACCGAAGGGCTTACCCGCGTCATACCGCTTTCGGCCTTCCGAAGTCAGGATTTTATCCAAAACTACGGTTTACAGATTGCAGACGGCCCCATGAAAGGCTTGTTGGCTCGCGCCGTGATCGTGGTGGACAAAAAAGGAATCGTGCGGCACATCCAACTGGTCAAAGAGATTTCACAGGAACCGGACTATGAAGCGGCATTGGAAAGAGCCGCAACGGCAACTACGGAGTGAGGACACAGACGCATACCCGCCTTCTGCCGCAAACTCCAAAAGGAAAAGGCTTATGAAGCAGATTTTATCCGCTGTCATCCCTCTTTCGACGGAAGTTTTTTCGTATCTTTGCCGCTTTAAGAATAATCACAAAAAAACAAACGATATATGTTCGACAATTTGAGTGAAAGACTGGAACGGTCTTTCAAAATCCTGAAAGGTGAAGGCAAAATCACCGAAATCAACGTGGCTGAAACCTTGAAAGACGTGCGCCGCGCATTGCTCGATGCCGACGTGAACTACAAGGTGGCCAAGACTTTTACCGACACGGTAAAGCAAAAGGCATTGGGGCAGAACGTGCTGACAGCCGTGAAACCCAGCCAGTTGATGGTGAAAATCGTACACGACGAACTGGCAACCCTGATGGGAGGCGAAACGGCCGAGCTGAACCTGCAAGGCCATCCGTCCGTCATCCTGATGGCGGGATTGAACGGTGCAGGTAAAACGACCTTGTCCGGAAAACTGGCCCTGATGCTGAAAACAAAGAAACGTAAGAATCCTCTGCTGGCGGCTTGCGACATCTATCGTCCGGCGGCCATCGAACAGTTGAAAGTGCTGGGCGAACAAATCGGTATCCCCGTATATAGCGAACCGGACAACAAGGATGCCGTGCAGATTGCACAGAACGCCGTGAAAGCAGCCAAGGCCAAAGGCTACGACGTGGTCATCGTCGATACGGCCGGACGTCTGGCGGTGGACGAACAGATGATGCAGGAAATCGCTGCCATCAAACAGGGCATCAACCCCGATGAGACGCTCTTCGTGGTAGATGCCATGACCGGACAGGATGCCGTGAACACAGCCAAGGAATTCAACGACCGTCTGGACTTCGACGGTGTGGTGCTCACCAAATTGGACGGCGACACCCGGGGCGGTGCGGCCTTGTCTATCCGTACGGTGGTGAACAAGCCCATCAAATTCGTCGGCACGGGAGAGAAAATGGAAGCCATCGACCAGTTCCATCCTTCGCGTATGGCCGACCGTATCCTGGGCATGGGCGACATCGTGTCGCTCGTGGAAAAGGCCCAAGAACAATATGACGAGGAAGAAGCACGCCGCCTGCAAAAGAAAATCGCCAAGAACCAGTTCGACTTCAACGATTTCATGTCGCAAATCCAGCAAATCAAGAAGATGGGTAACCTGAAAGACTTGGCCAGCATGATTCCCGGCGTGGGCAAGGCGCTCAAAGACGTGGAAATCGACGACAATGCCTTCAAGGGTATCGAAGCCATCATCCAGAGCATGACTCCGCGTGAACGTACCAATCCGGAAATCCTGAACACCAGCCGCCGCCAACGCATCGCAAAAGGTTCGGGCACCAACATACAGGAAGTGAACCGCCTCATCAAACAGTTCGACCAGACGCGCAAAATGATGAAGATGGTGACGGGCAGCAAAATGGGCAAGATGATGGCCAACATGCCCAAGATTCCGGGTATGCCTAAAATGCCTAAACTATAATCGTAAACCAAAAGAGGAATAACCATGCAACTGATTGACGGAAAGGCCACCGCCGCACAAATCAAGGCGGAAATTGCCGAAGAGGTAAAACAAATCGTAGAAAGCGGAGGGAAACGCCCGCATTTGGCTGCCATCCTCGTGGGACATGACGGAGGCAGCGAGACTTACGTGCGCAACAAGGTATTGGCTTGCGAAGCCTGCGGTTTTAAATCGACCCTGCTCCGCTTCGAGGATACCATCAGCGAAGAGGAACTTCTGGCCGAAGTGGACAAACTCAACAAAGACGAGGACGTGGACGGATTCATCGTGCAACTGCCCCTCCCCCGCCATATCTCCGAACAGAAAGTCATCGAGGCCATCGACTTCCGCAAGGACGTGGACGGTTTCCACCCCATCAACGTGGGAAGAATGGCTATCGGGCTTCCTTGTTACATCTCAGCCACCCCGAAAGGCATCCTGGAACTGCTCCGGCGTTACCATGTCGAGACGAGCGGCAAGAAATGTGTCATCCTGGGCCGCAGCAACATCGTAGGCAAACCTATGGCACAGCTTATGATGCAAAAGCAGTATGGCGACGCCACGGTGACCGTATGCCACAGCCGGAGCCGCGACTTGAAGAAAGAATGCCGTGAGGCGGACATTATCATAGCTGCTATCGGCCAGCCCGATTTCGTCACGGCCGACATGGTGAAAGAGGGAGCTACGGTCATCGACGTGGGCACGACACGCGTCCCCGACGCTACGAAGAAAAACGGATTCCGCCTCAATGGCGATGTGAAATTCGACGAGGTAGCTCCCAAATGTGCTTACATCACCCCCGTACCCGGCGGAGTCGGCCCGATGACCATCTGCATGCTGATGAAAAATACACTGTCGGCGGGCAAAAAGGAATTCTATCGTTAACAGGGTATTGAACAGACATAAGGTGTACCGCCTGCTTGACGGTACACCTTATTATATATAAGCCTTCGCGGACTTCAAGGCTATGGCTCAAAAAAAGTTTTAGTAAAAATCCGGCGAAACATTTGCAGTTTCAAATAAAATGCGTACCTTTGCATCGCTTTAGGAAAGGAACATGATACTTTCCATACAAGCACACCAAAATGGTGACTATAGTTCAGTCGGTTAGAGCGTCAGATTGTGGTTCTGAATGTCGTGGGTTCGAATCCCACTAGTCACCCGAAGAAAAAGGATTTCCCGTCGGGAAATCCTTTTTTAATGCCTTTATATCGTACTCCCCGATACAAAAGAACAGACAGATGCTCCCTTGCGAAAACATCCGTCTATTACGAATCCGAGAAATCAGATGAGGGCTGCCTCAAAAAATATATTGGACACGTAATTGCCCCAAGAATAGGTTTTTCTTGTAAAATTCATTGCAATGTTCTCCTACAAGGACATAACTTCCGTTCAGCTTTACGGCCAAATATTCATTCAAATAGAAATTGGCTCCCAACGAAACGTCGCTTTCCCGTCCGCCCATGATGCCGGCTCTGCCATCGTTCAAGTTCGTATAATTGAAACGTGCCGTGAGTTCTATCGCCTGTTTACTGCCCGGCCTGCCGGGAATACTGTACAGGTCGTCATACGCAAACCCTCTTCCCCGAACCAGAAAGCCTGCCTGCACATATCCTCCCTGCGGACGGTAAGCCTCCCTTTCCGTACGATTGAGACGGTTCAGAAAGTATTCTCCCTGTACCATGAAACGCGGAGCGGTATAAAGTATCTCAAAAACGCCTTTGAGTTCTGTCCCTAAACGGTCCACGGTGGCTTCCATCAATGGACACGGGAACATGGATGTCACGCCATCATTCGATACTGTTTTTGTCGGCGGTTCCACTGTATTCACCGGTTTGGTACGGAAAGAAAAAGCACCGCCCACATGCAACAGATTCCCTTTCCACCGCTTGCGCCAAACGCCCCGCGAAGTGGAAACCAAAGCGTTAACCTGCCCGTCACCGATTTTATTGATGTCATTATGCGTATACAATCCCGTAGCCCAATATCCAAATGGCAGACTGGAATGATAGGTCAACCCGAGCTTGCGTCCATCCGTAAAAGCCAATACGGATCCGGCCGACTGATGAAAGCGCATGTCTGCCGTACTGATGAGCATATCCATGGAATAAGGTTCATAAGCATTTCCTAACGAAAGGACACCATGTTTAAAGTAATAGTTCAACAACAAATCCTTGATGGCTACTTTGTTTCCTCCCAAACCAATGTCGGCTTTCATTTCATATTGTCTGTAAGTGGCTTTAAAGCCCACACGGAAATCTTCCAAGCGATAATACCCCTGCACACTTTCCTTGCCATAACTGGACACAGCGGCATCCAGCAATGCCCTCGAACGGAACTTCACGGTCAGAGGTTCGTCCGCCTGTGCCGTCATAAAGCAACTTCCCATGCCCAACCACACGCATGCCATCCATTTTCTCATACGCACCGGTTCAAAATGTTCATGAATTGCGGAAGTGCCTCTTCCACAGGTATTGCCCAACCATAATCCGCCACATTGAAGATCGGAGCCGTACGGTCCGGGTTGACGGCTATCACGCAACGCGCTCCGGTGATGGCCGCCGTATGCTGTATCTGTCCGCTGATACCGATGGCGATATACAAATCCGGAGCTATCGTATGCCCGGTCTGCCCCACTTGCACGGAAGCGTCCACCAACCCGGCTTCCACTGCCGCACGAGACCCGGCTACCGTCGCACCGATACGTTCGGCCCACTCCCGGATTTCATCGGCACATCTCCGCGTTTTCACGCCTCGTCCTATACCTATTATAATAGAACTGTCGTTCAGCGAAGTTCCGCCCACTTCTTCCGCCACAGCCTCCAACACGCGAACACGGCTGTCGGCTCTTCCGGCCTCATAAGCATGATAGACGATTTCCCTCCTCCTCGAAGTATCCCTCTGCCGGGCTTTCATCACCCCGGGACGTACGGAAGCCATTTGCGGCCTAAAAACGGGGTTGACAATCGTAGCCATCAGATTTCCTCCGAAAGCCGGGCGTATTTGGCGCAACAGTCCGCTGTCCGTATCCATTTCCAACTCCGTACAATCTGCCGTCAATCCGGTATGCAGTACAGCAGCCAATCGTGCGGACAAACCACGACCGCATGGCGTAGCCCCGATAAGCAGGACCGAAGGATGCTGTTTGCGCACCAAGCCGGCCAACACCTCCGTATAGTTTTCCTCCACAAAATCCGATAGAAGCGGAGACTCCACCACGTGCACGCGGTCTGCACCGACGGCTATCAACTCATCCGCCCATGCAGACACTTCACCGCCTATCAGTACAGCCTCGACCGGTTGGGGACGGCAAGCCGCAAGTGCCACAGCCTTTCCCAAAAGTTCCCGGCTTACCGGTGCCAAAGTGCCGTCCATGACTTCCGCCCACACCCAAATGCCATTGGAATCATCCACAGGCTGTTCCTGCCTTTCGTCTTGACGCTGCATCACCCAAGCTCCAACCGGACAAGCCTGCACACAACCGCCGCACAAACGGCAATTCTCTTCATCCACCTCCGGAAAGTCGCCCATACGGATAGCCCCATAGGCACAACTTTCGGCACATATTCCGCAGGATACACATTGCCCGGCCTGTAATTGAAGTATAAAATCCTTATCTTTATTCATTTTCATCTTGCTTTTTAAAAATTAATCCCGCGTCTCATGCTTTCACGGACGACTGCAAAAAACTTTTCCCCGTCGGGAAGCCATTCCACGTCTTTCTTCCATCGAGGCACCATGGTAGACACTACTTGAGTAGGAGATGCCTGCAATCCGACTTGCGAAGGTTCCAGTCCCAAGTCGCATTCATCCCAATGAAGGATGGTCTGCCGCTGAGCCCACCGCCAACCGGTCAGTGTGGGACAATCCAGTTCCCCCGTCTCCCGACCAACCGTCACGACACAAGGTAAATCCACCTCCATACGCTGGAATAAACGACCGGCCTTCTTCCTCACACACATACAAGTATCCGATATGTCCGAAACCTCCGTCAAATGCGTCACTTGGGGAATGTCCAACTGTCCGGCTACCTCAGGCCCCACTTGTGCCGTATCGCCATCCACCGCCATTTTCCCGAAAAGCAACAAGTCGTATTCACCCAACTTGCGCACGGCTGCCGCCAGTACCAGGCTCGTACACCACGTATCGCTTCCGGCAAATGCCTTGGAGGACAACAAAACCGCCTTATCCGCCCCTCTTTGCAAAGCCTCACGGAGCACTTCTTCCGCCGAAGCGGGTCCCATGCTTACTGCCACGATCTCAGCCTCTGTCTGCCTTTTCAATTTTACTGCCAACTGCAAGGCATACAAGTCATCAGGATTTGTCCGGGCCATGGCCGACGAACGCTTCAGCGTCCGGGTTACAGGGTCCATCTCTACCTTTGTAGACAAAGGCACTTGCTTTAAGAATACAATATACCGCTTCATATCTTTCGTTTTTTATCTTCCATATATCCGAACCCTATCCACCTTTTTTATTGGAACGGGCATCCGCACACCTTTTTTGAAACTCAACCGAAAACGGGTCCACTGCCCCGAAACGGTCCGGTGCAAACCCGGCCGGATCCACAAACGGCTCTTCCCGCAAAATCAATTCTGCGGCCAAGCGTCCCATACCTCCACCGGCAGCCACGCCTCCTCCACAGCATCCGGCTACGGCATACAACCCTTCGTATGGACGCACCTGCCCGATAATGAATTTGGCATCCGGCACGTAACATGAGGGCCCGGCCATATAATGCGCGATACCCAATGTTTCTATGTCCGGAAGATAACGCTGTAGCAACGGGGCACACTCGTCAAGCACTTTCCATTCGGCCGCCTTATTGAAATCGAAATCCTCCAACTTATCCGTCAATGTGTCGGGATTGAAGGCCTGGCATTCACTTTCGCGCAAGCCGATAATCAACGCCCCCACATCCGAACGGGTGAAAGCACGGGCATCGGGAATCACTGTAAAAGGATGGTTTGCCGGAAAACGCCCGGGGTTTGTTCCCGTAATCCAAAAATGACTCCGCACCGGAGTAAAAGGAAGCCCTACCCCTAAAGGACGCATCAACAGGTTGGCCCACGAGCCTGCGGCATTCACGACAACCGGCGCCAGTACTTTTTCCCCGTCCGCCAACTCCACTCCTGTCGTCTTGTCTCCAACAGCCACAATGGCTTTTACTTTCGTATTCGGACGCAATTCCGCCCCAAGACTTCGTGCAGCACGTGCATAACCGGAACATAACAAAGCACAATCTATAAACGCATCCGTAGGCATGTAAAGCGCCTCTTCTATCGCCGAGACCTCCATCCAAGGAAGAAGTTCTTTCAAACGCCTCCGGTCGATACGTTCATTCGGTATTCCGAAACGTACGGCCGCTTCTTCCAATGCTTCGAGTTCTTTCAGCGATGCGTCGGACGAAGAGATGGTCACACTGCCGCACTGCTGCAGTTCGAGCGATTCCCCCAAAAGGTGCTCTATTTCATCAATGCAATCATACGTTTCCTGCACCATTTCCATCAAAGCCGGTTTGGTACGCGCCCGTGTCAACAGGCAGGCTGCACGGGACGAAGCCTGCGACGCTATCTCGTTGGCATCCAACAACAACACCTTCCCCGCCTTACGTTTGGCCAACTGGTAAGCCGTGGCGCATCCCAACAAACCGCCACCGATAATTATCACATCATAATCCTGTTTCATCGTCAAATTGCATTATATTGAGGATTCATATACAAAATCGTACGCTCCGTCTGTTCTTTTCTACGCCCTTGAGCGGAATACCGTTTATAAATCAATACGGCAGCCACTGTGAACAAGACCGCACAAACCGCGCCGACCGCGCATGCCATGTGGTTGTAAAGCGCAAACCACTCCATGTCGAAGTTCAAAAACTCCTTGGTGGAAAGCAGAGTCACCGTACCCATGTAGCCGATGAAGTCGATAATGGCGATGAAGAAACCCACGTTTCCCCTGATGCGGAAACAAGCGATAAAGCGATCGAAGAAAATCGTCTGAAAAGTCAGATAGGCAATGTAAAGGCACAGGCTCTGCACAAACAACCACACTACCGGCTGCCAATCCAATGCCTCATAATTCAGTGACACGTATGTCATGACCAAACAACCGGCAATGACCAGTCCCATCAAGCACATCAAAGCCCGAATATTGCTGCGGAAGAAGATGAAAGCGGCAAATATCCCGAGAATGACCAACGTAACAATCGTATCCACCTGGGCGAAAAGCCAAGAAGACTGATTGCTCATATCCAGGATATTGACCAGAAAATCTTCCTTGATGTCGCGCAGCACCAGCAACATGAAGTTGCCCACGAACAACAAGGTAAGAATCGGAGCATAACTTCGGAACAAGAGCTTACGTCCGTTTCCGTCCAATGTCACACGTTCGTTACGCAGCGCAATATCCTCTTCCGTAGGCTGTGGCAGACGCTTCAACATATACCCCATAAAAACGAGAAGAGGCAAAGCAAAAGCCCCAATCACGGCAGGCATCCAAAACTGTCCCACGTGCATCTCGTTCATGGCAAACAAGCCGAAACTCTTGGCCACACCGGAACTGAACACCATGCTTACCCCCAACAGACTGGCCAACATATCCGTCACCTTGCGTCCCTCGATAAAGCTGAATATCACGCCCCACATACAACCGAGCGACAAGCCGTTCAAAAACATGGCCGCCACATTGAACGGAGGAGCCAACAGGCCGAAGCCTACCAAAGCAGCCTCGGCTGCTACCGCCGAACAGACGAAAAACTTGAAACGACGCTCCTTCTTCAACTCCGAAATCAACTTGATGCCAAAGAACTTGGCTATCACATAACCTAAAATCTGAATCGTCGTCACCGCGACCTTGTAGTCCGTGCCGAAAAAATCAAACCCCTCGAACGAAGCCGCCGTATAAGGTTTGCGCAAGGCATACACCAAAGAGTAGGAAAGCAAGGCTGCACCGCCCGCCCACAGGATGAGCAACGCATCCGAAAATCTTTTGTTCTTTACGATTTGTTCCATAACCATAGTTTTGTTTTCGGCTGCAAAACTATCCCAAACTGCCATCTGAAAAAATTAATTCATTATATATCATACGTCCGTCCAAACCCGTATTTATAATGTAACATTCATCTCACGGTAATGAAGCACGAAAGCAACAGGTTTGTAACATGGAAAACGTACCTTTGCCCAAAAGAACATACGTATGGACAAATTGGTATCACTCTACGAACGGATGAAGAAACTACGCGAAGCCGGTGTACGGATGAAGGACATCTCCGAAGAGACGGGCATAGCATCCAGCGTACTCTCCTCGCTCTATTCTTCCGTGCTCCCCACCTACATCAATCTGCTCTCCGGAGGATGCGGTACGGAAAGTGCGTTAGACCAAGGGCTGCAACAAGTCAACAACGTGTCGAAACGCAAACTGCAAGGTTGCCTCGATGAATTGTACGACAAAGTGAGCCACATCGAGCCACGTTTCGTTTCCAACAAAAACGGCGGACGACCTTTTCTGGACGACATCGAGAAAGAAGCCATCAAATATCTGCCCAATGCCGGCATCTATACCGGACTTTACCAGTCTTACAGTTCTTCGTCCTACTCCGACGGACTGAAAGTGGAGCCTTATATGATATCCTCTATCGTAGACGGCGACACCATGCCCAAAGTCTATTGCCAGAACCTGTCGGGCGACTATTATATCGGCGTGGGGTTGTTCTCGCCGTTTCAAATCGGTTATCTGATGTTCAACGAACAAAAACGCCTGCAACTTGCCCTGAAGGTGGTCTACCTGCAACTGCCCATCATCGAGTATCCCCAAATCATGAAAGGAATCTATCTGACACACGACTATAACCGCAATCCGATCGCCCGGCGCATTCTCTTTGTCCGGCAAGGCGACGAAATCCCACTGGAAGAGTTTGCCGACTTGCGTACAGAGGTGATACCCAAAGCACGACTGACCGGGGAACTGTTGGAATACTACAATTACACTTGCTGCAACGAGGACATCATACGGAGCATGATGCTGATATCACCGGACAAGGATACCAAAGAACTCCAACGCGAAAAGCAGCTCCTGAAAATCCTCAGTACACAAGAGGCTCCCTGAAGAAAGGTCACCCGCCATGCGAAAGGCCGCAGAAGGACATATCCTTCTGCGGCCTTTCGCATAAAACCTTACTTTCATTCTTCCGTCAGACGAATCGCAAAGCCGCCTCCACGAGCCATATCCAACGTCAGTTTCGTATTCCGGTCCACATTCATCGTCTCGCAGGCGTACGTTGTCGGATGGTCGCCCGACTCCGGTTTATCCTTGAAAACCACAGCGCGGTAGGTCTTCCCACGTTTCAGGAAACCGAAGTCCACCGTCACGCTGCGCGGTGTCCAGTTCGTCATGCCGCCCACGTACCAATCCTTACCGGTTTGTTTGGCCATCACGATGTACTCGCCCAAACGGGCATCGAGCGGAAGGGTCTTGTCCCACACCGAAGGAACTTTCGACAGGTAATCCAAGATGTCGGGATATTTGTTATATTCCGAAGGTGCGTCGCACAGGTAACCGATCCAATGGTCGAATATGACGTACATGGACAAGACATGCGAACGCGTCCCCATATTCATCGGAGGGATGCTGTCCCGGTCACGCGGTTGGAACTCTTCGGGCGTCACGTTGCGCATGCCGCCCGGCGTGTAATCTTCCGGTCCGGCCAATGAACGGATGAAGGGGAAACGTGTATGGTATTCGGGCGTGATGGTCTTTTCCCAGAAATTGCATTCAGCCCCTCTCACGGCCTCATAATTCATCACGTTGGGGTAAGTACGGTTCAAGCCCACCGGTACGGGACAACCGTGGAAGATGGCCACCATCCGGTACTGCGCCAACCGTTCGGCAAATTCGCGCCCCCAGCGCATGGCAATCTGGTCGTTGCGTTCGAAGAAATCAATCTTGGCACCCGCCACCCCGCACTCGTGCATCTGCTTGATCCAATCGTCCGGATTCTCCAGCGGACAACTGGCCCAAGTCCAAACCAATATCTTCACGTTCTTCCCCCGGGCATAGTCGCACAATTCCTTGATGTACTCCATTTTCCATCCGGCATCGAGCGTCATGTACTCTATACCGTTCTCCGAAGCCCAGTCTACATAGTATTTATAAAGTTGCAACGAAAGATGTTTGTTCCCCACCGGGAAGTCCACGCCTTCCACCACGGCTTTGTGCCACCATTCCCAAGCACTCTTTCCGGGTTGTATCCACGAGGTATCCTCAATCTTGCAAGGTTCGGCCAGCATGTAGACCAGCTCATTGTTCAACAACGTCTTGTCGTCATCGGACACGATCATGACGCGCCACGGGAACGTGCGGTCGCCTCCCGTCCTTGCAATGTAATCCTCACGTGAAATCACCAGATGGTTGGAATACCAACGGTAAGGGTTCGACGGGTCTCCGTCCATCACTTCTTTAGGGTAGGCCGCCCACTTTCCGCGCATGGCATTCTGCCCGGCGGCTTCCATATACAAGCCGGGATAATCGTAAGTGTCCGATTCCGTCACCACCACCTTGTAGGGCTTGCCGGGATACTCGAAGAGCACCGGAGAAACGGAAAAACGGCCGGCCGGAATCTCACCCGGCGAACGATACACCTTGTAAAGCCGCTCGAAATTACGGTAGCCCTGATGAATCTGGTGCACCTTGCCCGACTGTTCACGCTCGGGTGCGGTATTGCTGTCGCACTCCGGGAAATACACCGTAGGGGTAAAAGCGAAATTGAACACGGCATCTTCGCTGTCGATAATGATTTCCTTGTCCCAGTGCGTCACGAAACGGTAAGCCCACCCTTCGTTGTAGGCTCTCACGACCAGGTCGTAGTCCGTGCCGTAAGACAGCACGATTTCATTGTACGCCTCTTTCAGGGTCTTGTTTTTCCCCACCACGACGTCTATCTTGCGGTTCACACGGTCTTTCTTCACAGAGGTCACGGGGTCGCCTCCCACGTGACGCCCGTCGGACAGGTTCATCCCTATCACCGAAGGTTCCACCAACTTCACCTTATCGTACCACACTTCAAATTCCGTACGCCCTTCCACACGGAGCTTCACCTCCAGTTTCTTGTCGGGCGAAGACAATTTGTACTCTTCCGCTTTCAGGGCAAACGTCCAGCAGAAGAATACCGCCAAAGATAACATGATTTTTTGAGCCATATCGCTATATAGATTTAAGAATGATTATTCGTCTGCAAAGTAAGTCCGTTTCACTAAAAGCCGAAATGGAGAGAATCACTTATCACATGGACAATTTTGCGATTCTCTCCATTCCTATATGACTTGCCGTACGGCCGCTCATTCCACACCCCACTGCTTGTTCGGCGTGCGCCCCAACACGAAGTGCAACTCACCGCCACGGACGATATCCTCGTGGTCGATATAGCAACGGTTGTAAGGCTTGCCGTTCAGCGTGGCCGACTGGATGTAACAGGCGTCGGGCGCATTCCCCTCCGTAGTGACTACAAACTTACGGCCTTTGGCATAACGGCGGTCGAGCGCGATCTCCACACGGTCGAACACAGGGGCTGTCAATTCATAACGCGTCTCGCCCGGACAAAGCGGATGGAACCCCGCAGAAGCCAGGATATACCAGGCCGACATCTGCCCCACATCCTCATTGCCGCACAGCCCGGCCAGACTGTTCTTGTAAGCGTCGGCACAAATCACACGCGTCCAGTACTGCGTGAGCCACGGCGCCCCCAAGCGGTTGAAGAGGAAAGGCACGTGGTGCACGGGTTCATTGGCATGATTATAATAGGGATTCCAATAGAATTCGCGCGGCGTGTTTTCAAAAAAGGATTCCAGATCGGCCAGCACTTTGTCGCGACCGCCCATGATTTCCACCATGCCGGGCACGTCGTGCGGCACGAACCAACCCTGTTGGTAGGGATTGCACTCCATGCAACCGTACCACTCCTGCAAGCGTCCTTTTTCCGGCCAGTCCGCCCACGAGCCGTCGGCGTTGCGCACGCGGAACCATCCCTTTTCCTTATCGAATATTTTACGGTATGCCTGTCCGCGCCGGTGATAGATGCCGGCATCCTCCGTCTTGCCCAAAGCCTCGGCCCATTCGCCCACACACCAATCGAAGTATCCGTATTCCAACGTTTCCGATATGCCGCTGCCGCCGGGCGAATATCCCAGTTCCGGATGGTGCCCGATGCGGTCGGCTGTCTGACGGGCAAAGCGGTAAGCTTTCTCCACGTCGTATCCGCGTATGCCTTTCATATAGGCATCGACGATGACGGCTATGGCCGGATTACCCAACATGCAGCCGCTGTAAGCGTTCAGGAACTCCCAACGTTCGTACACGCCCGTACCGTTTTCCTCGGCCAGAGTGACAAACGAGTTGATCATGTCGTTCACCACTTCCGGATTGATAAGGTTTTGCAGGGGGAACTGGCTGCGGAACACATCCCAACCGCTGAACACCGTACGCTTCTTGAATGCATCGGTCTTGTGCACCTTCCGGTCTCCTCCCACGTATTCACCCGTCACGTCGCGATAGTCGCGCGGGTCTATCATCGTGTGGTACAGCGAAGTATAAAAAATCGTGCGCTCATCTTCCGTCCCTCCGGAGATTTTGATTTTCGACAAGGCCTCGTCCCACAGCGCAGCCGCCTTTTCGCAATACCGCTCGAAGTCCTTTCCCCTCAATTCGGCTTTGAAGTTCGCCTCCGCTCCTTCCAGACTGACAAAGGAGATGGCCGTGCGCATCAGCACCTGTTCGCCTTCGCGCGTGGGGAACTCCGTATAAAATCCCAAATGGTCTCCCTCCATGCGGTCGGGACGTTCCGTCACCTTCGCCCGGCGTACAGCCTCGGCAAATTCCGGCGAAGTCACGTTTTCCAGCTTGCGCCCCATGCCCTCGGGAAACTCGGCCGACCATACGCCGTAACATTCCAACGGCTTACTGAAACGGGTGTAAAAGTAAACCGTATAATCGGCCTTCCCTCCCCCGTTGCCCCAACCGCCTCCGTCGGGCGTGCAACGCATCCATCCGCGGATGGCATAGTCGTCCACACGCTCCACGTACTGCCGGACAGACGTACCGCCCACGCGGCGAGCCAAGTCGATTTGAATGCGCGAACATTCGTTTTCCGGATAAGTGAAACGCATGACCCCGCCGTGAGGAGTGGCCGTCAGTTCCGCCCGGATGTCATAATCGGTCAGGCGGACAGCGTAATATCCGGCACGTGCCGTCTCGCTCTCCTTATCGTAACGCGAACGGTAGCCCTCCTCCGGACGTTCTGCCTCGCCGCGATACGTATGCAAAGGCCCCGTGGTGGGCATCACTAAATAATTCCCCAAATCGCCATACCATCCGATGCCGCTCATCTGGGTCAAGGCAAAGCCCTCGATGGTCGTATGTTCATAACTGTACCCCGAACCGTTGTCGCCTCCGGTAATGGTATTGGGGCTGACCTGCGTCATGCCCCACGGCGTGGCCACACCGGGAAAGGTCTTTCCCAACCCATGTTCGGCCTTAGCCATTTGTGTGTTCGTCGTAGCCCCGATAAACGGGTTCACATACTCCGACAAGCGTTTTCCTCCACGAGCCTGCACGCTCAAAGCCGCCACGGCCGCTATGGCCAGTACTCCGGCCTGCTTCAAATTCAACTTTATTTCCATGATATTTTGTATGCTATTCAAGTAGTATAACTCAGCATACAAAAGTACGAAAAGAAAACCTTGCCTCTGTCCGAAATTCTCGTCAAAAACAAACAAATTCGCTCCAAAGTCAATATTTTTTAGAGTAGAAGCCCAATAGGAGCTCCATCAATAACACACTATGATACAACGATTTATGATTTACAAAATTTTCTCCTGAGAACGATTCGCCGTTCTGCGCCAAACGATTTTCCGTTCTCAAGAGATTGATTTTCCGTTCTGCGCCAAACGATTCGCCGTCCTCCCTTTGTCAAAATAAGCCACTGCATCGCCCATACCCCGAACCGCCGTCTGGCCGCACAAAAACGCCCCACCGCAAAATTGTCCATATCATAAGTGATTCTATCCATTTCCGGAACCGCAAAAACCGCGTTACTTTGCACCCAGAAAATATTTCTTAAACCATTTCTACAATCATGAAGACAAAAACAAATCTTTACCTGTTTCTGATTGCGCTGATTTCCGCCATGGGCGGTTTCCTTTTCGGTTACGACTGGGTCGTGATTGGTGGCGCCAAACCTTTTTATGAACAATACTTCCAGATTGCCGACAGCCCTTCGCTTCAAGGGTGGGCTATGAGCAGTGCGTTGATCGGCTGCCTCATCGGCGCGTTGAGCGCGGGCAAGCTGAGTGACAAATTAGGCCGTAAACCCATATTGATACTGGCCGCCGGACTATTCATCTGTACGGCCGTGGGCACGGGTGCCGCCGACACGTTCGGACTGTTCAACGTGTTCCGCCTCATCGGCGGATTCGCCATCGGCATCGCTTCGAGCCTTTCTCCTATGTATATAGCGGAAATCGCCCCGGCCCACTTGCGCGGACGTTTCGTGTCCATCAACCAGTTGACGGTAGTACTGGGAATCCTTAGCGCACAAATCGTCAACTGGCAGATTGCCGAACCGGTGGCCGACCACGCCACAGCCGAGATGATACGCCTGTCGTGGAACGGACAAATGGGATGGCGGTGGATGTTCTGGGCCATGGTCGTACCCGCAGCCCTTTTCTTCGTCTTCAGTTTCGTCCTGCCCGAAAGCCCGCGCTGGCTGGCCTCATCGGGGTACAAGGAGAAAGCCTTCGGCATCTTCGCGAAGATAGGCGGCGAGGCCCACGCTCGTGAAGAACTGGCAGCCATAGAAGCCGCCGCAGGAGAGAAAACCGTGGAAGGCGGATTCAAACAACTGCTCCACCCCTCGATGCGCAAAATCCTGCTCATCGGCGTGGTGATGGCCGTGTTGCAACAGTGGTGCGGCATCAACGTCATCTTCAACTATGCACAGGAAATCTTCATGGCCGCCGGTTACGGCGTGTCCGATGTATTGATGAACATCGTGGTGACGGGAGTGACCAACGTGATTTTCACCGTCTTAGCCATGTGCGTGGTAGACCGCTGGGGACGCAAAGCCCTGACTCTCTTCGGGGCGTTCGGCCTGACGCTGATTTACGCCTTCATGGGCGCGGCCTACTGGTTCCATATCAGCGGAGTCATGCTGCTCGTCATCGTGGTGGCCGCCATCGCCTGCTACGCCATGACGCTGGCTACGACCATGTGGGTCATCATCTCCGAAATATTCCCCAACCGCATACGGGGCGTGGCCATGTCGGTATGCACCTTCGCCCTTTGGGCCGCCTGCTTCATCCTGACGTATACCTTCCCGGTGCTGAACAGCGGATTGGGCGCAGCCGGGACGTTCTGGCTCTATGGCATCATCTGCCTCGCCGGTGGCATCTTCGTATGGCGCCGCCTGCCTGAAACGAAAGGCAAGAGTCTGGAAGAAATCGAACACGAACTTATCCAATAACTTCATACATCATGGAAAAAATCACATCCTATTTGATTCAAAGCACGGTGAACACCTCCGAGGTGCGTGCATGGGAAGAGGACATCCTGCTCCCCACCTACGAAATCGGCAAGGAAGAAAAGAATCCGATCTTCTTGGAGAAACGTGTCTACCAAGGCAGCAGCGGCGCGGTCTATCCTTATCCCGTGGTAGAGAAAATCTCCGACGAGAAGAAAGACAAGCTTTACCATGCGCTCTTCATCGAGAACGAATATATCAAGGTGATGATACTCCCGGAATTGGGCGGACGCATCCACATGGCATACGACAAGGTGAAGCAACGCCACTTCGTGTACTACAACCAAGTGGTGAAGCCCGCGCTCGTCGGCCTGACCGGCCCGTGGATTTCGGGCGGTATCGAGTTCAACTGGCCGCAACACCACCGCCCGTCCACGTTCCTGCCCACGGACTTCTCCATCGAGGAGCATGCCGACGGCAGCAAGACGGTATGGTGCAACGAAGTGGAACGCATGTTCCGCACCAAAGGCATGCAGGGCTTTACGCTCTATCCGGGCAAGTCGTACATCGAAATCAACGTGAAGATTTACAACCGTACGTCTTTCCCGCAGACGTTCCTGTGGTGGGCCAACCCGGCCGTGGTGGTCAACGACCACTACCACTCGGTGTTCCCGCCAGACGTGAACGCCGTGTTCGACCATGGCAAGCGTGACGTGTCGTCGTTCCCCATCGCCACGGGCACTTACTACAAACAAGACTATTCCGCCGGTGTGGACATCTCGAAATACAAGAATATCCCCGTGCCGACATCCTACATGGCCATCCAATCGAAATTCGACTTCGTGGGCGGATATGAAGAGGACGTGAAAGGCGGATTGCTCCACGTGGCCGATCATCATGTGTCACCGGGGAAGAAGCAATGGACATGGGGCAACGGCGACTTCGGACGCGCTTGGGACCGCAACCTGACGGACGAGGACGGCCCGTACATCGAACTGATGACAGGCATGTACACCGACAACCAGCCGGACTTCACGTGGTTGCAACCCTACGAGGAAAAATCGTGGAAACAGTACTTCATGCCCTACGCCGAAGTGGGCTACGTGAAGAATGCCACCAAAGACGCGTTGCTGAACTTGGAAGTCAAGGAAGGAAAAGGCAAAGTCATCCTGTACACCACCGGAGTGAACAAGGACGTGCATATCTTTGTCAAGGACAACGTGGGCGGCAACACCCTTTTCGATAAAGTCATTTCCATCTCTCCGGCAGAACCGTTCCAAGCTGAATTTGCCGCCGAGGGCTTGAAAGACGAAGACATCCTGGTTGAAATCCGCAACCACGAAGGCCGTATTCTGGTGAGCTATCAGGCTGACAAACCGGAAATCAAGCCCGTACCGGATCCGGCCAAGGCCGCCAAAGACCCGAAGGACATCGCGTCCATCGAGCAACTCTACCTCACGGGGCTGCACTTGGAGCAATACCGCCACGCGACTTACAACCCGATGGACTACTATGAGGAGGCGTTGCGCCGCGAACCGGGCGATGTGCGTTGCAACAACGCCATGGGTTTGCTCCTGATGCGCAAGGGACAATTCGCCAAAGCCGAAGGCTATTTCCGCAAAGCCGTCGAAACCCTGACGGAACGCAATCCGAACCCTTACGACGGTGAACCGTATTACAATCTGGGTTGGAGTTGTCTGATGCAGGACAAAACGGACGAGGCATACGACGCGTTCTTCAAATCGGCCTGGAATGCCGCTTGGCAGGATGCCGCCTACTACAACTTGGCCGCCATCGACTGCCGCCGGGGCAACTTCGAGAAAGCCCTTGACCTGATAGACCGCTCGCTCGTACGCAACTGGCACCACCATAAGGCACGCCAACTGAAAGCCTCCATCCTGCGCCACTTGGGACGTAAGGAAGAAGCCCTCGAACTGATAGCGGAATCGCTCAAGATAGACCGCTTCAATATGGGATGCCGCTTCGAGCAATATCTCCTCACGGGCGATGACCACGTGCTGAAGGAAATGCAGCGACTGATGCACGGTGCAGCCCACGTCTACATCGAATACGCACTCGATTTCGCACAAGCCGGACTTTACGACGAGGCCATCAACCTGTTAGGGGGGTACGCCGCCACACAAGGCGAAGTCTACCCGATGGTACATTACGCGTTGGGCTACTGCCACTCGCGTAAAGGCGACACGGTCAAGGCGCTCGAATATTACAAAAAGGCCGAACAGGACGACCATTCTTACTGCTTCCCCAACCGCATCGAAGAAGTATTGGTGTTGCAGGATGCAATGAAAGAGAACCACGAAGCCTGTGCCAAAGCGGCCTACGCCCTCGGCAACTTCTGGTATGCCGCACGGCAATACGACAATGCTATCGCATGTTGGGAGGCATCGGCCGCTATCGACCCGGCGTTCCCTACCGTATGGCGCAACCTCTCGCTGGCTTACTACAACAAACGCAACGATCCGCAGAAGGCGGTGGAAACACTGGAGAAGGCTTACCGCCTCGACGAAAGCGATGCTCGCATCCTGATGGAATTGGACCAGCTCTACAAACGGCTCGGACGTCCGCAAGCGGAACGTCTCGCATTCCTCGAAGCCCATCCGGCCGAAACGGAAAGCCGCGACGACCTGTCCATCGAACGCATCACGCTCTACAACCAATTAGGACGCTATGAAGAGGCCGAGGCACTGATTGCCGCCCGCAAATTCCATCCGTGGGAAGGCGGTGAAGGAAAAATCACGGGGCAGTACACCATCTGCCATGTGGAACTGGCCAAAATCGCCCTGCGCGAACACCGCTACGCCGACGCTTTGGCTTTGTTGCAGGCCACAGACCAATACCCGTACAACTTGGGCGAAGGCAAACTCATCAATGCAGAAGAAAACGACATCTGGTACTACAAAGGATTGGCTTACCGCGGACTGGGAGATGAAGAAAACGCCAAACTTTGGTTGCACAAGGCCACCCAAGGCTCTGCCGAACCGCAACAGGCGTTTTTCTACAACGACGCGCAACCGGACAAGATTTTCTATCAGGGACTGGCTTGGCGCGCATTGGGCGAGGAAGACAAAGCACGCGGACGCTTCAACAAGCTCATCAAGCATGGTGAGAAACACTTGTTCGACCACTGCCGCATAGACTACTTTGCCGTATCGTTGCCCGACCTGGCCATCTGGGAGGACAATCTGGACAAGCGCAACGCCATCCACTGCAACTATGTCATGGGATTGGGCTATTTAGGATTGGAAGACCGCGTACACGCCATCGAGTACTTGGACAAGGCACGCGCTTTGGACATCAACCACCAAGGCGCACAAATCCATCGTGAATTATGCGAATAAACACACAAATTATTTGTAATATGCCGACGGGCACCCCGGTCTACGGCTTCCGGTTGACAAACTCAATCGGAGCCGTGGTTGAACTGACCAACTGGGGTGCCCGTTGGCTTTCTGCCATCGTGCCGGACAAACACGGAGAGATGGCGAATGTGCTCGTCAGACCGACCGACTTGCTGTCGGACGAGTTCTACATGGGAGCCATCGTGGGCCGTTTTGCCAACCGCATCGGAGGCGCATGCCTCTGCATCGACGGGCAAACCTACGAACTGGAAAAAAACGACGGGCAGAACACCAACCATGGCGGCTTCTCCGGTTTCGACCGCATGCTGTGGGATTGGGAAGTTTTGGACGACGGCGTGCGCTTCACGCGGCTTTCCCCCGATGAAGAAGGCGGCTATCCGGGCAACGTGCACGTCACGGTGGAATACCGTTGGAACGATGACAACGAGCTGTCCATCCGCTACTATGGAACAACAGACAGGGTAACCTACCTGAACCTGACGAACCATGCCTACTTCAATTTGGGCGGCAAGGGAGAGAAAATCACGGAACATGTATTGCGCATCCCTTCACATACGATATTGGACACCACCCCGCAGTTCATCCCCACGGGCAAACGGGTGAAGGTGGACGGCACGCCTTTCGATTTCACTTCTGCCAAACCCATCGGACAGGACTTATATACCGACCATGAACAACTGAAATGGAACAAAGGTTACAACCACTGTTACGTACTGAAAACGGAAAAGTCTCCCGACATGGTGGAGGCCGCCCGGTTGTCCGAGCCCACCACGGGCCGCAGCTTGACGGTAAAAACCGACCTGCCCTCCGTACTGCTCTACACAGCCGGTTATTACGTCCACCCCGACACCGCCGTCTGCCTCGAAGCGCAATACTATCCCGACACGCCATCGCATCCCGATTTCCCCTCCTGCCTGTTGCGTCCTGGGGAGGAATATCGGCAAACTACGGTGTTCCGGTTCGATACGGAATAAGACTTTACATCACCAACACGCCCCAAAATGCGTGTTGGCTTTTTCCAAACACTATAGAATCATCAGATATAAACAACCGACTTTCTGCCTTCATACAATATGCCCCGAACCTCATTCAACCGATATTTTACAGGTGTCAATGATTTGGGTTATCCATCCGTTGAATCTCGGACATTTTTCAAGCATACTCATTATCCCCACCTCCAGTGCTATTAAGTTTCCCTCCAACACTTTATTATAATCAGATTTCAAGGCCAACAATCTTTTAGAAGGTGCTCCCTCTGGAGATGAATTTATATCTTCCGGATTTTCATACGAGGAAACAATATTATTTGTTTTTTTAGCACATTCTTCTGAGAAGTAGTACTCAAAACCATTATTATTAGAGAACAAAAGAGCCTCAAATTCATGTAACTGGATATAAGAAAAGAAACGTCTATCTCCGATATGTTCATTCATAGCGCTTTCCAGTGCTTTGACACGCTCTATTTTACTGGCTTTCGCCATACATTCTTCATACCTCGGCATGGTGTTAGGTATCCTGAAAAAGTCGATGAATGTAGTCACAACAAAATCATTCCTTGAAGATCCCAAAAGCGATTTGACGGTATTCCATAAATGCTGGTAATTCACCATTCCACCTCTCCCGTTCCTACTGGTCCGGATTAGAACCGGAGTAATATTGAATACGCCAAATTCTTGTAAATAAGGAGAAATAACAGTATTGACGAATTCCTGCTCAGTTTGTCCTTCCACAACAATATATACACGTCTCATAACTGTCCTCCTATCATATTCTTCTCCCACAAATCACTAATTGACAAATCGTATTCATCCATCCATGTCGCCAAATCCTCCTCTGACAAATGCCTAAAAACAGATTGGCTTTCAATCCTATCCACAACTATAATATCTTTCACATCAAAGCAATTCACTAAATTTGTAGATTGTGTGGATAAGATAATCTGACTCTTATTGGATGCACGTTTGACAAGTTCGGCAAACTTATTTATAGCAGCAGGATGCAAACCAAGCTCGGGTTCATCAATCACAATAACCTCTGGGGTTTTTGATTGCAACAGTAAAGTGGCTAAAGCAATAAAACGTAAAGTCCCATCCGAAAAACTGTATCCGTTAAGATACATATCAGTCTCCTTTTCTTCCCATTCCAAGCGTATTCTTTCCTTATCATTTACATCCGGACGTAACTTGAAACACTTAAAATAGGGCGCAATCGAACTTACCACTCCTTCTATCAACCGAAAATTAGTTTCATCATTTTGCATCATAGAATAGAGAAATGCCGCTAAATTAGAACCATTGTCACGAAGGCATTCGTTATCATTGATATTACAATCTCCACGCATAGGAGAACTTGCACTGGTATCATGAAAATGATATACCGTAAAGCTACTCAAATATTTCTTTAAATAACCGGCCCTCCATTTGAGATTTTGGATTAAAGAAGATTCTTCAACAGCGGAATCCCATAGCGTCTTATTCCATTCCGTATAATCCTTACCTTCTGTATGGAAATTATTGAAATAATCCCCCGTTTTTTCTATAAATCCCTTATTGGATTGCGCGGGTTTTATTTCAAAAAAGAAAGCATTATTATTGTCGAAATCCAACAATCCATGGATGGAAGGAGATACCTTCCTTCCACGATACAACAAGCTGTCAATACCACCTTTTGACAAAGTATAACTTCCGAACCGTTGCTCATATATGGCTTTCGTCAATTCAAAAAATGAGATAAAATTACTTTTACCCACACCGTTTGAACCAATGAGCACATTCAATCGGTTTAAGGGTAAAGACAAATCCCTTATCGACTTATAATTCTTTATTACAACCTGCTCTATCATATCATACTGTTTTTATTATTTCAATCAGTCCCATAAACTCAAAACACATCTCACAAAGCCATGAAACCTCTTCATCCCATTTTGATTTATCATCCATATCAAAAGAGCATGCTTTTATCTTTCATTACTTGTACTCCACACAAATATACTATATTCACACAACTCCAACAATCATATTATGGATTAAAGATAAAGTATTAACGATATTTTATGGCACATATCAAGACTTTACACGGCTATGTTGCATTAAACGTTATAACGGATCTATTCGAGTAAATGCCCTTTACCTCACGGATACAACAAAAAAAGACTTGCCGTTTTCGGCAAGTCTTACATGAGCGGAAAACGGGGCTCAAACCCGCGACCCCCAGCTTGGAAGGCTAGTGCTCTATCGACTGAGCTATTTCCGCATGATTTCCTTGAAATCGAGTGCAAAGATAATGAAAAGAGCCATTATATGCAAGTCTATCGCGAAATTACAGTCATTTTTTCACCCCAAATAGTCTCTTCTTTTCACTGGCCCCCGGACTCATCCGTTTCAAGACTTGTCCCGTCACTGTCCGGCCTTCGTCCATTCCAAGTATCCACCATCAAGCTCCACCACCTTATAATGAAGCTCACTCAAAATCCGTGCTGCTTTCTTGCTGCGTTTCCCACTCCGGCAATACAAGGCTATGGTCTTGCCTTTCGGTAAAACGGCCTTGCCCTTCTGTTCGAAATCCGGTTGTAACACGTCTATGTTCACCGCCCCGGCAATATGTCCCTCCGCATATTCTTCAGCCGTACGTACATCTAAACGCACGACCGCCGTATCGGCAATGTATTCTTTGAATTCCGCTACAGAAAGCGAACGGAAATCCCCGTCCGAAACATGGCAACCGAAAAGGCTGCTCAAAAATGCACTCATTCCCATGGCTACCCCCAGTATATAAAAACGTTTCATACTTCTCGTTCTTTAATCTCCAATCAACAAAAACCGCATCATTCAACCGTTCGGACCTTGTTCATATCACGAGGTTTGGGAGAAGGTTCTTCATCCGGATAACCGAAAGCTATGGCATAAAGTAATTTATGCGTTTCGGAAAAATCCAATTCATCAAGCAATTCACGACCTTCCGGTTCATTCAGGAAACGGCAAATACCACCCAAGCAACATGAACCAATCCCTAACGATTGTGCCGCAATCATCATGTTTCCACCCAATAGTCCGCAATCCACCTGCGACAAATCATAAGTCGTATCGTATGCGATAAATACCAGTACAGGTGCACCGTATGCCGCCCGAAGAGTGGTTTCCTCCTGTCCTTTCCCCATGAAACGGCTGTAAGCCGAATCTATCGAAGCCAACAAACGGGGATTGTCCACGACACGCACTTCCCACGATTCCAGTCCTTTCCCGTTGGGAGCATACACTCCACATTCCACTATCTGTGCCCACTTGTCCTTCTCTATCGGTTGCGGCTTGTATCTCCGGATGCTGCGACGCTGTAGAATCGTATTCACGACTTCATTTTTTACCACCACACTGTCTGCCGCCCCCGTTTCTCCTTCACGGGAAGCAGGCGCTGTATGGCAACTGTAAAGCAAGGAAATGCCTGCTACTAAAGATAATAGAGCTTTCGTATTCATGTCTCGTTCCTCAAATATATAATTATTTAAAATCTTACCCTTTCTTCTTTGATTTATATTCCGACGGCGACATGCCCATGTATTTCGTGAACTGTCGGGAAAAGTAAAGCGAATCCTCATAACCGACCAACGGACTGATCTGACTGATTTTCAACTCTGTGAAATCCAAATAATGACAGGCTTCCTGAATGCGGAGGTATCCCAAATAACGCAAAGGGGGAGAACCGGTCTTGTCCTCAAAGACATTGGAGAAGTAAGACGGGGAAAGTTTCACTTCGCGGGCAATATCCGTCAGACGGATTTTCTTATTCAAGTTTTCCTGCATGAAATGAATGGCACGCTGCACCACGTCTCGTTTTTCCTGCACACCCGCAAAACGGCACTCACGGTATTCTCCAAGAAACTTCATGGAACCTAAGAAGTGGAAAAGGCTCGTCGTGGCATACAACATGTAGTTTTTGTTATACCCGGAACTGACCGAAGCATAAATTTCTTCAAACAGCATCAGACGTTCTTTGATACGGGAATGTTCTGCCGGTGAAATATCATGCGGCTTACTGAAACCCACACTGAAAAAGGCGGCTTTTGCGCCATCGAAATGAATCCAGTAAATCGTCCAAGGATTCTCGGCCTTACTGCCATAAGCATGTGCCTTATATTTGGGCAAAATGAAAAACTGGTTAGCCCCAACGTCATAGCGCTTACCGTCCAGTTCGAACCATCCCTCCCCCTCTACACAATAAATCAGCACAAACTCATTGGAATCCTCTTCTTTCCGCTCACAATAATGAAAACCAGCATGCGGATAATAACCGATATCCGTGATGTAAAGCTCGCGGCCCAAAGGGTCGCGCTTCAACTCTTCTATCAAAAATCCCGGCAAGACAACTATCCGTTCTCCCTTGAATCCTTCCTTTATCCGTGGCATGGCCTTTAATTTTTAAGGTGCAAACAAAGTTAGGAAAAACAAAGATATGAAAAGCCATGCCTCCCTGTTTTTCTTGCAAAAAAAGAGTTGCATTCGGTAAAATATCTCCCGAAGCAACTCTTTTTTCATTCAATCACAATACGTAAAGTCTCACTTGATGCGCTTATAACCATACACAGCCAAATCCCCCAGCTCTTCCTCGATACGGAGCAACTGGTTGTATTTGGCCATACGGTCGGAACGGCTCAAAGAACCGGTCTTGATTTGGCCGCTGTTCGTTGCCACGGCGATATCGGCAATCGTAGCGTCCTCAGTCTCTCCCGAACGGTGGGAAGTAACCGTCGTATAACCATGGCGATGAGCCATCTCGATGGCATCCAAAGTTTCGCTGAGTGAACCGATCTGGTTCACCTTGATTAAGATGGAATTGGCACACCCCATGGCAATACCCTTGGACAAGAAGTCCACGTTGGTCACAAACAAGTCGTCGCCCACCAACTGGCAACGTCCGCCGATACGCTCCGTCAACTTCTTCCAACCGTCCCAGTCATTCTCGCTCATACCGTCTTCAATAGAATCAATCGGATACTTCGTGATTAATTCTTCCAAGTAAGCGATCTGCTCGTCTGAAGTACGCTTCTTGCCCTTTTCACCCTCGAAAATGGTATAATCGTACACTCCATTTTTATAGAACTCGGAGGAAGCGCAGTCCATACCGATCATCACATCCTTGCCCGGTACATAGCCGGCAGCCTTAATGGCTGCGATTATGGATTCAAGAGCATCCTCAGTGCCATCCAATGCAGGAGCAAAACCGCCTTCATCGCCTACTGCCGTACTGAGTCCACGGTCGTGAAGCACTTTCTTCAAGGCATGGAACACTTCAGCCCCCATCCGCAAGCCCTCACGGAAAGAAGGAGCACCCACCGGACGAATCATGAATTCCTGAAAAGCTATCGGCGCATCGCTATGCGAACCTCCGTTAATAATATTCATCATCGGGACGGGCATCACGTATGTGTTCACGCCGCCAATATAACGATATAAAGGAATGTCCAAATATTCCGCAGCAGCCTTAGCCACAGCCAACGACACCCCGAGAATGGCATTGGCACCTAAATTAGACTTTGTCTTCGTGCCGTCGAGTGCCAACATCTTGTGGTCGATGGCACGCTGTTCCAAAGCACTATAGCCCACCAAAGCCGGAGCAATTACCTTGTTCACATTTTCCACAGCCTTCAACACGCCTTTACCTCCGTAACGTTTTTTATCTCCGTCACGCAATTCCAAGGCTTCGTGCTCGCCCGTAGAAGCTCCCGAAGGAACCGACGCACGGCCCACCACACCGCATTCCAATTCAACCTCTACTTCTACTGTCGGATTACCACGGGAGTCCAATATCTCACGTCCTTTAATTGATTTGATTTTCATATTTACTTTTGTTTTTAATTAAACATCTTTTTCTATGGCAAAGTTCATCACTTTCCGCCATTCGTACAATACCTGAAAAAAGGGATTCTAACAAGACGCAAGATACTGACTTTTAAGTACGCCCGCAAATAGGAGAAGTTAAATATGCAGTTTTATACCGACAGCCAGACTTAAAATTTCTTTAAATTTGATACTGCGGTCACCAAAAAAGGTACAGAAATCGGTATCGCAAGCTCCTAATTCATAATACAAAGAAATGTCCTGTATCCACCAATTAGATACATCCGGCACATCGTACATCACACGCTGGCCCAAAGAAAGATTGGCACGAATACGGGTAGAAAAACCGTAATATCCTTTAGGATAACGGTCCGGCTCATGCGTCCAAAACTTATCGCTCAATACGGAGGACAAGAACAAACTGCATGACAAAGGCTGAATCACCCACGCACTCTCTTTCACGCGTAACCGCCAAGGCAAATACGACTGTTTCAGAGTGAAAACGGCCTTATTATGTTCACTTTCAAATTTAGGCAAAAAGCCCAACATGATATCTGTCTCCCACTGCTGCTTCTTCCCGTAGGTCCACCCCGTACCGATTGAAACGACACCGATGCTTCCCGCAAACTGTATCTTGTAATGGTCGGGAATCAAACGTTTCCACCCTTCCATACGGCGTGTCATCATTTTCTCATAGCGTGTCGGAACTGTATCCGATGCCGCTTCCGTCACACCCTGCCCCATTACCCAAGAAGGTATGCCAGCCGAAAGCCATATACTAAAAATCGCAACGTTCAATTTCATATCCTTCTTCTTTTATGGTAATGACGTAATACCCTCTTTTTCCGACTGTCGTACATCCGTAATATACGACTCCATCTTCAAAAAACTCTTCTTCAGCCCAACGGTGGATGTGGCCGAACAGACAAAACTGCACATGGGGGAAACTGGTCACATAGTGTTCAAAGGCACGCCCCACATTGTTGTTGAACTCCCCGTCGCCGGGCGGCACGTGCATGGCTACAATGGTTTTCTCTATGCCCGCCGGCATATTCCTCAATTCATCCTCCATAAAATTGAAATCGGGCACCGGATGACTGTAATCATATTCAAGCGCGTTGGTATTCAAACAGATAAAACGCACGTTGCCCACCGTAAAAGCAAAATTATCCTCTCCGAAAACTTTCAGATATACATCGAACCCCGTCCCCAGACAATCATGATTCCCCAACAGGCAAACATACGGCACCCGCAACTTATTCAAGAAATCCCGTGCCCATAAAAATTCTTTCGTCTCGCCGAAATCCGCCACATCGCCGCCATGCAACACAAAATCAATGTCACCGCGGTTATTGATGATATTCACGACTTCTTTCGTCTCGTCATACCGACGTTGGGTGTCGCTGATCATGGCGAAGCGGAACTCACGCCTTCCCCGCATCTCGTCTTCAATCAAACGGATGTTCTTCTCCGTCAGCCCGGTCTCTCCTTCTATACGCGTATCATAGGGATGATATTCGATGATTTCGCAAGAAGACAATATCCCCATCCCGCAAAGTAGGCCAACGACGGAATTGTATATTCTGCCCATAAGAAAACACTTTTGAATATCAAAGATAGAAAAAGAAGCAATACGAAACACACAAAAAGTCCGTTTCAGACTATTTGGAAAAATAATCCCTACTTTTAGAACAACTGCCAAGGCATATACCACAAGAAAAAAGCACAACAGGGGACAGCCTCACAGAAGCCCTGAAATCAATCTCAGCCAAATGAAAAATCAATCACAGCCAAACGATTTTTCATTTGGCTGTGATTGATTTTCGTTTTGGCGCAGAATGATTCGCCGCACTTACCAGCATGAATTACAACATGTTACGCAAAGGAGTATAGAAATAAAGAAATCATACATCGCCATACGCACACATCAGCACGGGAAGATGCCCTCAAAACGTTTTTTAATGGCTTCTATCCTTTCCCGGGCAAGAGGAGGCACGTCGGTCAACGGATAGTCCAACCCGAGTTCCTTATACTTAAATACCCCCATCGTATGATAAGGCAACCATTCTATTTTGCGCACAACCTTGTAATGTCGTACAAACTCGACCAGTTCATCCAACAGCGTGTCGTCGTCCGTCAGACCGGGTACCACCACATGACGAATCCAAACCTCCGTCCCCCTCCTTTCCAACTCGTCAAGCAACGCCCGGGCATTCCGTCCGTCACTTCCGCTGACTTTCCTGCAAAGTTCAGGGCGAAGCGCCTTAATGTCGAGAAGCACCAGATTCGTATAATCCAGCACAGCACATACGCGCTCATTGAACACGGCTCCTGAAGTGTCCAATGCCGTATGAAGACCTTCCTCACGGCAGAGACGAAAAAACTCGCGACAGAAGTCAGCCTGCAATAAAGGTTCGCCACCCGTCAACGTCACCCCTCCACGGGCTATGAAACTGCGCACCTTGAGCACTTCGGCAAGCAATTCCTCCGGAGTCATTTGATAACGTGCCGGACGACCGGTATCCCAAGTGTCCGGATTATGGCAATACAGACAACGAAGCGGACAACCTTGAAGGAAGGTCACAAAACGAATTCCGGGACCGTCAACGGTCCCGAAACTCTCAAGTGAATGTATTTTACCCACTAATGGTTTTTCCATATCCTTTATATTACAAAGAGTGGTTGATGGTACGCGAAATGACATCCAACTGTTGTTCACGCGTCAGCTTCACAAAGTTCACGGCATAGCCGGACACGCGGATGGTCAACTGCGGATATTTCTCAGGATGTTCCATCGCATCCACCAACAGATCCTTGTCGAACACATTGACGTTGAGATGCTGGCCACCGTCCGGAGTGAAATAACCATCCAACAGGCCGACCAGATTGCTTACCTGAATGTCACGTTCCTTACCTAACGTAGCCGGAGAAATGGCAAAGGTATAAGAAATACCGTCATGTGCATGATGGAACGGAAGCTTGGCCACCGAAGCCAAAGCCGCAACGGCTCCTTTCACGTCACGCCCGTTCATCGGATTAGCCCCCGGTGCAAACGGAGTACCGCCCTGGCGGCCGTCGGGAGTCGTACCGGTTTTCTTTCCATACACCACATTGCTGGTAATCGTCAGGATGGACTGCGTAGCAACCGCATTGCGGTAAGTCTCGTGCTGACGGAGGTAATTCATGAATTTCTCCGTGATTTCCACTGCGATGGCATCCGTGCGGTCGTCATTGTTGCCGTAGGGAACATACTCGCCTTCACGCTCGAAGTCCACGGCCAGACCGCGCTCGTCACGAATCACCTTCACCTTGCAATCGCGGATGGCCGCCAAAGAGTCGGCCACGATGGACAAACCGGCAATACCGGTAGCACGGATACGTTGCACGTCACCGTCGTGCAGAGCCATTTCGTATGCCTCATAGTCATACTTGTCGTGCATATAGTGGATAATCTTCAAGGCATTCACGTACACCTTGGCCAACCAACGCATCATCTGCTCGTATTTCTCCATCACCTCGTTATAGTCGAGATATTCGCTCGTAATCGGCTCGAACTTGGGAGCCACCTGCACACCGGTACGCTCGTCGCGCCCGCCGTTGATGGCATAAAGCAAGCACTTGGCCAGATTGGCACGAGCACCGAAGAACTGCATTTGCTTGCCGATTTTCATCGGAGACACACAGCAGGCAATGCCATAGTCGTCACCGTAATCCACACGCATCAGGTCGTCGTTCTCATACTGGATGGCCGAAGTGTCGATAGAAACCTTGGCACAGAACTTCTTCCAGTTCTCCGGCAATTTGTCCGCCCACAGCACCGTCAAGTTCGGCTCCGGAGCCGGCCCGAGGTTGTAGAGCGTATGCAGGTAACGGAAGCAAGTCTTCGTCACCAACGTGCGGCCGTCGATGCCCATTCCGCCCAACGATTCCGTCACCCATACCGGGTCGCCGGAAAACAAGTCGTTATATTCGGGCGTACGCAAGAACCGTACGATACGCAATTTGATGATCATCTGGTCCACCAGTTCCTGCGCTTCCTCCTCCGTCAGTTTCCCCTCGCGGATGTCTTTCTCTATATAAATGTCGAGGAAAGTAGAAGTACGCCCTATGGACATGGCCGCACCGTCCTGGTCCTTCACAGCGGCCAGATAAGCCAGATATACGAACTGCACGGCTTCGCGGGCATCCTTGGCCGGACGGGTCACATCGAACCCGTATGCGGCACACATCTTCTCAAAATCCTGTAAAGCATGAATCTGTTCCGTGACCTCTTCACGGTTACGGATGATTTCATCATTCAGTTCCTGGATGTCGAGGCGTTTCTGGAATTGCTTCTTGTCTTCTATCAAACGTGCAGTACCATACAAAGCCACACGACGATAGTCGCCGATGATACGGCCACGACCGTACGCATCCGGCAAACCGGTGATGATAGCCGACCGACGGGCCGCCAACATCTCCTCCGTATAGGCAGAAAACACTCCTTCATTGTGCGTCTTACGGTATTTCGTGAAAATCTCCTTCGTCATCGGGTCGAGATGATAACCGTAAGCTTCCAAGCTGTTTTCCACCATACGGATACCGCCCTTCGGGAAAATACCACGCTTGAGCGGAGCATCCGTCTGCAATCCCACAACCACTTCGTTATCCTTATCTATATAACCCGGCCCGTAAGTCGTGATACTTTGAGGGAGTTTGGTTTCGGTGTCATACACGCCTTTTTCACGCTCCACCTTAAACATCTCGGTCAATTTGTTCCACACTTTGCGGGTCTTCTCCGACGACGGCTTCAGGAAAGAATCATCTCCCGTATAAGGAGTATAATTGTTCTGAATGAAATCACGCACGTTGATTTCCTTCTTCCACAGTTCGCCTTTGAAGCCGGCCCAGCTTTCGTTGTTACGTTCCATAATTTATCCGTTTTAGTTATTTATGTGCTAACCGGCTGCAAAGATACGGAGAAATAACGGAATCCCCTATACTAATTTGTAGGTATTTCAAATTTAAAACTATCCTTAGACTACTTTTGTATTCATTCCAATCAAAAACCCGGCCAATGATGAAATCGGATATACATCCGGTCAGGGGTACGGGTTACTGTTCCCAGATAAGGAGGCTTAAAGTCACAAAAACGATTTCCGGAATCCAATATTAGGCGGTACACATTCTGCCCGGGCAACTTTACCAGAATCATTCCTTTGCTGAATCCAAGAAATTCATACAGAAACTGTTCTTTTTTATCATTCACAATCAGATGCTTGCCGATAATAAAAACCTTTTCGGTGGCACAGACCTGCACATCTTCTTTCCGGAACGAGAAGTCCAGCCCACGCTCCCTGAAGCGGAACATGTATGCGGCATCCTGCTTGACTAGTTCAAACCGCCCGAGCCGCCCGAGTTCCGGCATCTTTTCGTAGAGCCTCCGCGTCTTGCTGTCCCAATAGACCTGCCTTCCCGCAAAGTCATACCCCTTAAAAAAATCCCCTTTGCATTCCACCTTTCCATAAAGTTCCGGCCTCAAATCACGCCCTTTTGCATCCACCACCGTCACCTTCCCCCGAAAGACAGCATCATACGGATAAAAACATAGGGCAAAATAAGGTTCCGGCAATCGCTCTATCCGCGTGAACTGCGGGGCACAGACCTCTTTTCCATCCAACGCTATGCCATATTTTCCGCCCTGCATAAACACTTCCATCCCCTCACGCTTCTCTTCTTTCCGTTTGATACGGACCATCTCCAGATTCACCAACTGTTTTTCCATGGCCTCCTCTCCTATATATATAGGATAAGTATTGCACGTTACGGAACGCCCGGCTTGCCTCCCCTCAAACATCCGCTGCCAGTCCCATCTTTGTATCGGCATGCCAAATGCCAGATATAGTCCCACTTGATCCAATATCATCACGTGACTTTTCTTGCTGGATACGCGCATCCCCCGCCCCACCTGCTGTAAATATTTGGCTAATGAAAGCGTGGGACGGGCAAGCTGAATGACCTCCACCTCCGGCACGTCCCATCCTTCTGAGAATATGTCGACGTTGACCATCAACGTAATACGGCCGTTCCGATAGCCTTCCACCAAACTCCGGCGTTCCTCCGGCGGCGTCTTCGCGTCAATCATGCAACAGCTTACCCCGCCCTTCCGATAATACTCCACGATATGACGCGCATGCTCCCGATTAATGGCATATACTATGCCTTTTTTCCCCGAAGCAAACGTTTGGTAAGTATCATACAAATGCCGGATGCTTTCAGGGCAATCCATCACCGTGGCCATCTCTTTCAACTGATAATCGCCATCCGCACCGCGCTTGGACAACAACCCCACCCGGCATACCGCCTTACTGTTCGGGTCGGCACTTATATATTCAAAATCAGCCAGCCATCCCTCGTCGATAAAGCGTTCCATACTCCACGCTTGGAGCAACACCTCAAACAAGTCCGTGAAAGGTTCGCCGCTCAACCGGCAAGGCGTAGCCGTCAGTCCCAAGAAAAGAGCCTCCGGCCACTTTTCCCACAATATGCGGTAGGTCTTCGCCAAGGCATGATGAGCCTCGTCCACAACCACAACAGAAGGGCAAGAAGAAAGACTATCTATACATCGGCTCAACGTCTGTATGCTCGCCACCCGGACGTTCTCCGCCAACAACGCCTTCTGGCCACCGGCAATCACCCCGTGACGTACTCCGAAACGAGACAAGGTTTCCGAAATCTGCTCTACCAATTCTATCCGGTGCGTCACGACCAACACCCCGTCCGCAGCATTCTCGCGAACCACGGCGGCCATCAGGAACGTCTTTCCCGTCCCCGTAGGCATCTGCACCATCACGCTCCTGCTCCCGCCCCACCATTTTTCATACAGGCGGTGCTTCATCTCCCGCTGATAGCTGCGCAATTCCGTATAACCAACATCTACTTGCTCCATATCCTGCTATATGCAATAGCTATTATGATATTTCAACTTTTAAACGGGTTACGATAAATCCCAAGCAGTTGCCGACCGAAATACCAAAAGAATTTCACATCATCCACAAAGTATCTCCTGAACATTCGCTTGGGCTCCATCAGGAATCTGTAAAACCATTCCATCGCCAACATCTGCATCCATTTCGGTGCCCGTTTCACATTGCCGGCCTCAAAGTCGACCGTAGCCCCCAAAGCCATCCAAATATCGACTCCCGGCATGCGGCTTTTATGACGGAAAATCCATTTTTCCTGTTTGGGCGCCCCCACACCGACCAATACCACATTGGCACCGGAAGCATTGATGGTACGGTAAATCAATTCGTTTTCCTCCGGTTTGTTTTCAAAACCATACGAAGGAGACATCGCCCCTACTACGATTTCGCGCCCCACCGAGGCATTGATACGCTCCATGGCCTTTTGCGCCACACCTTCCATCGCCCCCAAAAGGAATATCCGGCAATCCGGATTATCCTTATGATATTGATAGAAAGCCGTAAAGAAACTGCTACCCGGAATGGCTTCCGGTATTCCTTTCTTCAGCAAACGAGAGCACAAATACAAGATTTTACTGTCGCAAACCACCCACTCCGCCTTTTGATAAAGGTCATAAAACTCACGGTCATGCTGGAGTTTGACCAAATGATCGAGATTCGGAGTGACCAATACCCCGCGTTTTAAGCTTTGCAGCAGTTCAATCCGGGTAATGGACAAGAGGTTCGCATTCAAAATACGAACAGACATGAAATAAAAAAATTAATGTTATCGATTATAATCTATGCCTACAGTCCCATCTTATGTCCTGTAAGTTTCCATTGCACATGCTTTAAAAACACCTTTATAGCATGCGGTAAAAAACGGCTCCAACAATACAAACGTCCCACATTCAAGGTTCGATTCAACGCAAAACAGGATAACAACTTCGAATCCCGAACGAAACGGAAATCAAGACTCATTTTAACATCATTATCCACATTTCGCTCATGTACGACTTCGCCCCATAACGGCTCGTCATCCTTAGTATCCAACATAACGGAACGTACATTTCCCATCCGAGAGAGATAATAATGAGTACCAAACTCATACACCGTTTTCAAATGAGATCCAACCGTAAAGTCTTCTACCCTTGAAACGAAATGATTGTTTGGGAAGCTTATCCACAGCGCATAGTTTTGTTTTAGGAAATACTGTAAACCTCTTTTATAAAAGAAAAAAGTTTCGCCGCAGACCTTTTGTGCATCATTTCGTACCGTAGCCATATAGTTGCAACCCAATACGTCATCGTTATCCAACCACGAAGTAATTACTTTTGTCGGCTGAACACACCCTTGCAAATCATTCTCTATCCAACGCGCGAAAACTTGCGGATAGAACCGGGCATATTCGGATTTCACAGGTACATACTTAAAATTTTCACATCTTTCCGCCCATCCTTTTACACGCTCACGATAAACCGGCGGAGTATCCCCATCGAAAAGTACAACCCACGTAAAATCCTTACAACTTTGCTGCAAAACACTGGGCAAAGTATATTGTTCAAAAAGGCGGAACCTATCTTCCAACCACGCTTCATCCCGGGTCGCCAATCCACGCTTATCCTTGTTCCACAACGGAAGGTTGAAACGTGTCAACAAATAGTGCCGAACGGGAGTAGTGCCACACATAGTTAAAGCATGAGAAAATTAATAGCCTTTTTTCAAGTGCTTACTTACATTAGCCGTGTTTCCGCTTCCTATCAGGATTTTTTCGACCATCGTCTGTCTGTACAAGGATGTAGCATAGCCAGCCATCCTGTTTTCTCCTGGCGAGGCAAGTCATGGCCATTCCCTAACATGACAATGCCTTTTGGAGATACTCCAATGAGTGCGACCTCTCCCTCCTCAACTGTTCCGCGGGTAGGGTATAATCAATGTCGGTAATCTCGGGGAAGTCATCGCCGACTGACACTATGCGGCTTTCCAAAGCCAGCTTCTGGAGAATGCTCGTCAGGCGGCTGTTGGTCGAGTGCTTGCTTTTTATGACAGAATAGAATGGTTTTGAGAAATTTACAGAGAACACAGTACCATGGAAAGAGTTGGTCACGACAAATTCCGCATTGGCGAACAGGCCGACAAAGTCTGACGGCCCTGCTGTCAATATTTCCTGTACGTCATCCCCCGAATGTTCCGGATAGGCGTCCCGGCAGATGCGAACGATCTTAAGGTTACGCTGTTTTGCTATATGCCTTGCCAGCCGGAGCACATAGTCACACGGCTTTATGGTGACGATGTAGACCAAAATATATTTCTCTTTCGGGCACATGTCAAACCTGGCCACCTCAAGCCATTCCTCGTGGTCAAGGATGAGCGTCGGGTCAAGGACGACATCGACATTCCGCTGCAGCAGGTTGCCCAGCAGCGTTGATGCCTGCTGCTCACGCACCGATATGTGGGAAAACGCAGACAGCCATTTCTTGAAAACAGCCTCGGCCTCTCTTGATATTTCAGACAGTCCTATGCTGGACGCATAAGAGATTTTCCTTGTCTGCTTCTTGTCGAAGCATGCCAAGAAAGGCTCCAATGAATAGCCCTTCATATAATTCCACACCTGGTCACTCCCGATGCAAATCACGTCATAATCAAAACCAGCCTCGTACAAGGACTTCACCGAGGGGTAGAGCGTTGGGGTCAGGTGGTTGTATTTTGAGTGGAACTCGTCAAACCGGCTGTCGCGTAATTTCTTGTTTTTATGATGGAAAAGGCAAAACAGGTTTTGCACTACGGGCAGTAGCCTGACCTTGATGTCCTGCCTGAGAGAGATGGGCACGGTTCTCCTTTCGCCTTTAAACTCATGTCCGGGGTTGATGCCAAACAAATAATTTACTACTTCTGCATCATATCCCATCTTATGCAATTTCCTATACAAAGCGCAACACTGCAGCTCTGCACCGTAATTATTCACATTAAGTATCGTAAAAATTCCTATCTTCATTGTTGATAATTGTTTTGTGCTGCCAAAGCATGATGATCATCTCGCCTTTGCCAAATAGAGAATTCCTGCTTATATTTTCTTCAGCTCCTCGAAAAGTCGCTTGTTGACCACTTCACGGGAGTAATTCTCCATTACCCGGTTCCTCATCTTGACGGCGATTTCCTGTAAGTCGCAGGTCTCCCTGATGTGAGCTATCCTGTCAGCATAGTCTTGCGGCTCCCATCCATTGACGGCAAGCCGGTCATCGCCCACGATGTCGCGGTTGAAGTGGTAGTCGCTCACGATGGGCACCAGCCCCTGGGCCATGGCCTCGTTAAGTGAGTTGGAATGCCCCTCGCAACGCTCTTTGGTCGGGAACACAAACAGGTGCTGCGACTGCATTATCTCCTTGATCTCGTCGAATGGGGTCAGCCCTTTGCGGGTGATGTGGCTCTTGAACGGCGAGTTTTCTATCATCCCGTCCACCTCTTCCACGTAAGCCTTGCTGTAACCCGACCCGCCGATGACGGTCAGATACACGTCGTCGTATTTTTCACACAGCAAGTGAAAGGTTTTGATAATCACATCGACATTCTTTTCGGGGGTCACTCTCCCGAAGTAGCAAAGGTTGAACCTGTCCTTTGGCCTCTCGGGAATGCGGCTTACGATATTTTCCTGGTCCACATAGCTGGGATAATAGACGAGAGGTGTGTCGCTTATGCGCCTGACAACTTCCAGCGAGGGCATGCCCTCAAACCACACCTGGCTTTGCAAGTCCATGTTTTTCTTGATGAGCCAACGGTAAAACTTTGCCCCCCGGTTGTAGAAGTCAATGAATTGCCCGCCTTGCATATAAGTCACCGTCTTAAGTCCAAGCATCCTGACAATCACGGATATCAAAAGCTCGTATGGCGCAAGCTTGCCGCCGAAGGTGAGGGTCAGGAAAGCGCTCGTTTTGCGGTTTGCCAGCACGATGTGGCGCAATATCTTGAGCAGGTCTATGACGGCAAACGACCGCGTTTCCAAGAAATGGATAATCTTTCCCTCCAGCACGCAGCGGCGCCTTACTATCGGCACCGTCTCATATCCCATTCTTTCCAGTCCCTGCATCACTCTTCGGGCGGATGACTGCCCACCGCTCTTCGGCAACTCTGTCATCTTGCCGATGTTGCCGAAAACAAAAAACTTCTTGATCATTTATATGTGTTCTAATGTTCTTAAAAGTACAATATCGTTGGTTATTATTGCAAGCGTCTGCCTCAAACTATCCGTTTCAGCAGCCGGGTAAGGTCGAAAGGCAGATACCAGTCTATCCACTTCAGCAGCCTCTTGGCTTTCATGGCCACTCCTTGCTTGCTGTAAAACAAGCTGACAGCATCTTTCAAGGAGCTGTTATTGTCGCGCAGGCAGCCGAGCATCGCCTTGCGCAATTCCGGGTCAGGGGAATACTCCCTGCCATAGCTTTGCTTCACGATAACTTCCCTCATGGAGCTTTTGCCTGTCGCAAACTGCCCCTTGATGGATGCGAACAACTGCCGCCCTCTCTCCGATGTTATTGCCACAGCCGACACGCCTTTAGTGTCATTCAAGAATCTCTTCCCCCAGAAGTCGCCCACGCGAATGTCTGTATAGGCCATCGTGCTTCGAAGCTTGCAAGAGGCGCAGGCATCATTGAGCACGTGGTCGGAGAAGAACAGGGAATAAAATTCGTCTTGCCCGGGACTGCTCACAAAAGCCTTTACGCCATCCACCATTACCGCCACGTGGAAATTCCCCCAGCCCTTGACCTTGCTGCGAAACTGAACCTCATCAAATCTCTTGTTGCCGACCAGACGCTTTATGTTCTGCTCATATTTGACCCAGACGTGCATTGACGGACATCCATGACAGAAGAGGTCTATCAGCACGCACTTGTCACGCTTTTTGCACAGCGACAAATACCTGTGGGCTGCATAGATATGACAAGGCAATCCGAATACGGCAAATTTTTCCGTCCGTGCATTCTTCACCAGATACTTGAAGCCGTCGAAGCTGTAAGGTTGGATGTACTTTGAGCCCCGGAAAGCGTCCGTCTCTGCCAGGGTGTGTGCCACCACGTGTTCCGCCCGATGGGTATCATCGTTGTAGACCACGCCAATGCACGCATAGCCTTGCTCCGTAAGCTCTTTGGCCAAGGCATCAGCCACACCTCCCGAAGTCACCTTTTTGAGCAAAGAGCCGGACAGGTGCTGTGCCGAATACACGTCAATTCCTTCCTCATCATCGAGGCTTGTCATCTTTATGCCCCCGTCAAACTTGTAGCACACTTTCGCGCACAGTCCGCAGTCCGTGCATTTGTCGGCATCCACGTATGGACGATAGAAACCGTCCCCGTCGAGCCGTATTGTTATTGCATTGCTGTGGCACACGGCTGCACACATTTGGCAACTTGTACATCCGCGCAAAGCCGATTTGTCTGTTATGTTCATTGGATATGGTCTGTTTTTTGTATGTTACAGGAAGATTGGGTGCCGGTGCGTTGGCATCGCGTGGTTTACCTCTCCACCATCTCCCTGAAAAGCATTTCATATTTGTGTGCGCATGTCTCCATGGAAAAGTTCTGCGCGTAAGTCCATCTTAGGGAATCTTTCGATATGGAATTTCCGTGCGCCAAGGCTCTCTTCAAGGCTTCGGTATATGCCTCATCGCTGAAGTCCTTGGCGATAAAACCGTTCGCACCGTCTGTGACGACATCATTAAATCCGCTTACGGGCGTGCCGACTGGAATGCACCCGCAGGCAAACGCCTCAATCAGCGTTATCGGCATGCCCTCATAGTCGGAAGAAAGCGTGAAGAAGTCAGAGCAGAGCAAATAGTCCGCCACGTTATGACGCTGGCCCAAGAAATGGATGCCACCCTTTGCCTGGCTTATCACGGATTGCATCTCGGGAGCGTCATAGCCGTTGCCTATCACTAGCAGAGCCACGTTCTCCCCGTCGTCAATCAGTCGGTTGAAGCATCTTATCAGCCTAGGGATGTTCTTCTGGGGATTGCATCTCGCTATCACTGTGAACACCTTGGTGTCATCGTCTTGCTTGCATCGGCTGACCTCACGCTTTACCTCATTGAATTTGTCAGACGCGCTGACCATCTCCCGTCCGTTGTATATCAACCTGACCGGTGGCATACCAAATACCGTTCTGACAGACTGGGCGTTCTGGTCGGATATGGCGACCTGCCGCAACAGGCGCATTTTCAGGCATAGCTTTTTCACCCAATACCGAAACCGCTCGTTAGTCCTCTCACTCTCGGCCTGATTGTGCGATGTGACTATATATTTTTTCTTCCTGTCGAAGAGCACTGCCAGCACGCCGAAATACATCGCCGTCAAGTGGAAATGCACTACATCGCACTTCTGCTGCCGTATGGCTCTGTAGAGCCAGTAAAAGGTGGTGGGGGCAAACTTCCCCAGACCAAGGTTGACGACTTTCACGCCAGACGCAATATCATCCTTATAGAAGCCGAAATTCCGTAAGGAAAAGTTCTTCATCGTCAGCAACGTCACCTCACATTCGTCCCTTGCCATCTGGTTGCACAGGTCGACGACAAACCGCTCCGCCCCGCCGGAGTTCAACGCGGGTATCACCTCCAATATCCTCAGAGGCTTTCCGCTTGATACATCTTTCATGGATTTGAACTTTTTGTTGCGTTATAAAAATGAAATGCCGCCTTTTGCCCGCAATCAGTCAGCAGAAACGTATATCGGCAGCACTTTAAGAACTTTTGCCGGACAGCCTGCAATCACCGAACCCGGAGTGTCGAAACTCTTGTTGACGATGGCATTGGCACCGATTTGGCAACCGTCGGTAATAGTTATCTTTCCAAACAGCTTAGCCCCTGGACCTATCCAAACACGGTCGCCTATCGTGGGAGTGTTGATGGAATTCTCTTTTCCCCCATTTTGGCCTATGTTGACACAAGAGTGCAGATCGCAGAAGTCGCCCAACCGGGCTTTTCCGTTTATGATAATGGAACCGTAATGGCTCAGCCGGAGACCTTTTCCACAGGTATTGACGTAAATGGTGAACCCGAGACGCACGCCAAGCCTGTGGTGGCGCCACGCCCAATATTTGCAGAGAAAACGGTTTATGATGCCTTTTCTGTTGTTGTGATAATATTCGTGGCGGCGGAGAGCTATCTCATACTTCCAGATGTCATTGTTCCATCGCGACCTTGCATGCTTGATGCCAAGATGCATCTTGTCGCATTGAAGGTATTCGCGCAAGTCATCTTTAGTCTTTATCATTATCAGCCCATCAGTTTTAAGAATTTCCCCACCACTTGACTTTCGTTGCCGCAGTCCTCCTGCCTCAAGTTATCGCCGAGTTGGCTGCGGAGGGTCTCATTGCGGTACAGTTCCATTATACCGCAGGCAATAGCCTGTGCGTCAATATCCACTATCAAGCCATTCCTGCCGCTCTCTATCGCATCGCCGACAGACGGGTAGCTAGTGACGACGATGGGCTTGCACAGTATCTTCGCCTCGTCCAGGGCGATGCTCTTGCCCTCATAGCGCGACGGCATCACGAAGAGGTCGGCCTGCTTGATGTAAGGATAGGGATTGGCGCGCACTCCGATGAACTTCACCACGGCATCCACGCCTTTAGCCTTCGCCCGTTCCTCCAGAGGTTTGCGCAGTTCTCCTTCGCCAAGGATGTACCATGCGAAGTCCAACCCACCGTCTTTCAGTATCCTTGCGGCATCAATGGCGATGTCAAATCCTTTCTGCTCTACCAGCCGCCCGATGGAGACCAGCCTAAAACGGCTGTCGTCGGCAAAGCCGTCGCCTGCACCCGTCATCTCTGCGGTCATGTCAGCCTGGGCATTGATGATGCGGGGCGAGGAGATGTTCTCAACCACCTCTAGCTTGTCATCCATGCTAGGGAAGTTGTCAATGAGCGACTTGAGGCACACATCGCTTATCGTACACACCTTGTCAGCCTTGGCGTAGTAACTCCTGTCGTATGCGGGCACGAGGTCAAGCTTATTGTAATCGTTGTGGCACCACAATATCTTCTTATCAGCGCAAACATGGTCAATCACGTAATAGTTCATCCCGTCGAGATAGCTCACTGCGACATCATATTTCTTGGGGAGGTCTGGGATGTGCCTCTTCCACACAGCGTTGTAATATTGGGTATGACACATCCTCGCCCTACTCTTTCTTCCTCGCGCATGATTCCCCATGATGCACCTCAGCTTTATACACAGTGTCTTGAATGTGACGTGCCTCCAAAACCGCCCCTCGTTTATCCGGACATGCTGGCACACCATTTCCCCCGGTGGGTTCACAAAGCGCAATCCGTCAGGCAGGTTGTCGCGGAAAATGCCTGTCGGGTCAAGTGCAAGGAGATCCACTTCAAATTTCTCCAGCGGCAGCGAGTTAAGCAGCGACACCAGACTCTTCTCAGCCCCGCCTGCGTCCAGACGGTGGATGACAAACAGTATCTTTTTCTTTTCCATAATCTCAAGCGTAAGTCCGCAAAGCCTTCCTGCTTTGCAGCATGTACATGCAAGCCCCCATCAGTGGCATGAAAATCTGCCATGAGTTGTCAGGCCGCGATGTGAGCAGATGTGTCAGCAAGGCGACAAGCGCCGGGATTGCCAGCATCAGGATGTCCTTGTTGCCCCGGAGGTTTTTCATGAAAAACAGTATGTAACTCAAATAATAGATGATAATCAGCCCTGTATAGACAAATCCATAGTCAATGAACATGTAAAATATCACGCTCTCTGCTCCATACAGATCCTGGTCGTAGTATATATGCATGCTCGACTCCTCATTTTGCATGGCACTGCAGAAACCCTGGCCACTTCCCCAGATTGGATTGTCAAGCGCAAGTATCATTGCCACAGCGAACTGTCGCTCGCGTAAGTCCACACTGCTGCCGCCCGTGTTCTCACCGCCCGTTGTAAATATATCCACAACTCCATTAACCAATTTCATTGCGGGCGATTTGCTGTCGATGAAGTTGACAGCAACAACAATGGTCAGCAGGCCAAACAGGCCAGCGCGGACCAGCTTCCCCTTGCTTGCAAACAAGGCGTAAATGCAGACGGATGACGCAAGACCGAATATTGGCGCACGCGTCCCACACAGCACGATATCCACAAGAATCATGGCAAACATCAGATACTTTCTGCCAGTCTTGTCCTTGATGTTCAGAATCAGAATGGCCAGCAGCACATTGACATATCCGAATATGTTTGGCGACCCCTGTGTGGATGTCACGCGGAATCCTCTCTCAGTGTCAGCTCTTTCTGTAGTCCAGATGGTACTGTCTGTAATATTAGAGGCTATAATGTTGTATGTCAATGCCTCGCATACCACTGCGATGCCAAATATTATCACCAAACATGCGCAGACCCACCTCCTGCTTTCCATCAGCTTCTTGTAGTCCGGTGCCATGCAGTATCCGAGGAACACATAGAGATAAGTGATCATCACATACTGGACCACATAGAAATAAGTCATGCCAATCCCCTGCCACCGCGAGAAAAGTGGCTGTAGGAAGTGGAAGATGAGGATTGCCCCGTAAATGTGTTTAAGCGGGAAACTCCTCCATGACACCCCAAGCCTCCTCTCCTTTATGACACGCGCAAGGCATACCACGGGAAACATCCAGTTGACCGACGGTATTCCGGGCATGAGTTTCAGCATCGGATGCAGCAGTATCATGGCCGACATGAACCAGAGAAACAGCCTCGTGCGGTCGCGCTCAGTCCACACCTTGTAAATGAGGAAAGCCTCGACCAATAATTCAAAAGCAAATATCATAAGACTCTGTAGTCTGTGTGTGGTTTCAAGTATTCCTTGGATTCCTTTATACGTCCATCCAAAATGGCCTTCACCCGTTTCCAGTCTATCGCGTAATCCTCATCTACTTTGCTGTTCATGCACTGGCCTACTCCCACCATTTCAAGAAAATCCCTTATGCGGACGGCCTGCTCAAAGTTGAAGTAAACGCGGAAAGGTGTCTGCATTATGCAACTGAAGGCGGTTGCGTGGAACGAGTCGGAAAGCACGAAGTTCGCATTGGCTATGAGATTCACAAATTCCTCCGGTCCGGCATTGTTGATGTTCACTTGCGCATATCTGGTCTCCATGCTGTCATTGACAGCCACTATCTTCAGGCACTTCTTCTTTGCATACATACGGACAAACGCCTGTTTTTCTTCTGCCATACAACCCTTGTTCAAGTCATAGACAAGCAGATATGGCTCAGATATGATTGGCTCTTTCACCCCTAAAAGGCTTACCCATTCCTCTTTAGACAACAGGAACACTGGGTCAACTACGAGTGTGCCGTTCAATCCAATCCTTTCAAGTATCTCTATGCCGGACGATTCGCGTACAGAAATTGCGTCCAAACCCGACAGGAATGTTTTGACAAGGTAATCCATGCCGTCCGTCAAATATGGCAAACCGAAGCTGGCGGCGTATGAAATTCTCTTCGTCTGTTTTCCGCCAAACTGTAAATAGAAAGCGGGGTCTTTGCCGTTGTTGAGATTTGTCCTCCATATCTGGTCGCTTCCTGCAATGTACAAATCCGCTTCCGGGGGATTTGCGACAAGCTCATCGTATGAAGAATAATGGCGCGTGAGCTTCAGATACTTGGCATTAAACCTTTTGAAAGCTTCAAGCCGCTTCATCGTGGGACGCACATGGAAGTATTTCCGTGCTGCCCAATACAGCTTGAACAGAAAAAAATATTGCGAGGGCTTATAGAGGCGGGATGAGGGATGCACGCTCCACAAATTATATGGCTTGACGTATTCCGGCACATAATCTATTATCCTGACATCGTGCCCAAGCCGCTCCAAATAAGTTTGTAAGGCCAGTGCCTGCAGGGCCGCGCCATAATTGGCCACGTCGTGGCAAGTTATTGTTCTTATCTTCATTTTATCTGCATTTTTATTTTAGCCAGCCGCAGCAGCTTGTTGATTCTCCTTGTCAGTTTTCTGCGCCGCGCTTCAGCAAGCGGATATTTGGCCGCTCCAGAAAGAGGGATAGCCGGATCCTTAAGGTTTTCCCACACCTTGGCAGCATATGATGGAGGTGTGGGAGCCGTCTTCATCTGTCCCTCGGCCACGACCTCGAAGGGATGATCCACGAGCGTGCATCCGCACTCATGCAGCAGTGCGTCGCCTTTTTCTGTCATCGCCACTGCGGCGCTGACGCCCTCCTCGTTGTCGGCGTAGGTCTTGCCCCACAGGTCGCCGATGCGGATGTCGGCGGAAGAGCGGTCGTATTTGAATTTACATTTCTCATAGCACGCCTTGCCGAGGCAACTGTCGCTAAGGAAGAGACGGTAGAAACTGTCGCCCCGCGACAGCCTTGATGCATAAAAACCGTTTTTTCCCCTTATTAACATTTCATATGAGTCATGCCAGTCTATCGGCTCGCCAGCCTGCCCGCCGTCCACCTGCATCGACCATGAGTCGTGCCATCCCGTCTGCTTGTTGCGCCAGGCCACGTAGGTGGCCTTTCCTGTCTGCCGCTCCACCTCTGCGAGATACTTCCGCCAGAGGAGCATCGACGGCACACCATGGCAGAAAAAATCCATCAGCACAAAGCGGTCCTCACAGCGCATCCGGCGGATATAGCGGCGGAAGGAGTCTATCTGGCATGGCGTGCCCGTGACGAGCCACCGCCCCTTGCGGTCTATGGCGCGGAAGCCATTGACGGTGTAGCTCTGGATATACTTGCTGCCCGCCGACTGCACAAGCTCCTCCACGGTCGAGGCCACATAATGTTCGGCGCGGGCGGCCCCGGCATCATAACGCACGCCGCACACCTTGTAGCCTTGGCTTATGAGCATGCGCCCCACCTCGAAGCCCACGCCGCCGCTGGAGCACTTGCGGCGCACTGCCACATCATTGCTCCATGCCGCGTAGCTCTTGATGCTCCCAGCCTCCAGCGCGAGGCCGTCATGCGAGTAGGAGCACACGTCAAGGCACAGGGCGCAGCCCGTGCAGCGGCTCTCGTCAGCGATGTGCGGCTCATAGAAGCCGTCACCATTGAGCCGCATACTGATGATACGGCGAGGACAGGCAGCGGCACACACGCCGCAGCCGTAGCAGTCGTGAATGTTGGCGATGTTCATGACCTCAATGCTTCAAGTAAGAAATTACGCGCTGACAGGGTGACGGTCTCAACAGTAGCGCCGATACCAGCCAAGTCTTTTCCAGCGGCATCCAATTCACTATATGCTGTCGATAGATTCGGCCTAATGAAATGGTCAGAAAGTCCGAAGGTCTTGAACAGGGATACTATCCTGCTGCCTCTTTTGTTGTCTGGACTGATGTATGCCCACTGATTTTTTGTTCCCAAGAGTATACCGAACACATTGGCGTGGAAAGAGTCGCTAATCAGCATGTCGGCATTAGCGATATAGCCTAAGTAGTCTTCCGGTCCTGCGTCATATACAATCTCACACCCATCCACAGGCTTACCTTCCGGAAGCACTATCACTTTCCTGCCTGACCGACGGGCTATCTCTGCTGCGTATTCCACAAGGTGATTGCCAGCATAGAGCTTGAAGCATAGTATGTAAGCTCCATCGACGTTTGGACGCTTTGCAATAGACTGCCAGTAGGATGCACCAAGCAGGAACGTGGGGTCGGCCACTTGGGCCACTTCCTTGCTGATGAGCTTCTCAAGCAGTGCCTTTCCCTCTGCCTCACGCACGGATATGACATCGTAACCTCCGAGCCAGCGCTTGAAGTCCGCCTGCTCACGCTCTGTCAGGCTCTCTATGCCAATGCTTGAAGCGTATGATATTTTCCTCGCATTCCCATCCTTGACAAACGTGAGAAAATATGGCTCAATGCAAAACGGCTGCGTGGGGTTCCACACCTGGTCACTGCCTGTCACGTAAACATCGTAGGCTGGCGGTTCGGCATAGAGGTCATCAATGCTCCTGTAGGGACGCGAGAGTCTTATCTTTCCGTTGAACGCGGTGAACTTGGCCTCCCTGGCCGCCACTCCCGCAGGCTCTTTTTTCTTGATGATGTGCGTGCGGATAAACTTTTTCAGATGAAAGCGCTGTGCTTCCTTGCACATGCCATGATAGTCAGTAAATCTTTTGCTGAAGATGTAATCATCATGCACCGGGCGGTGCAGGTCTATGACCTCACAGTCGAAACCGCAATCCACCAGAAACTTGTATAGTGCCCATGCCTGCAGGCTGGCGCCGTAGTTTGTGGAGTTGTGTATCGTTATTATTCCTATTCTCATATTATCCTATTATCGTTTTCTTTACCTTTCGCAAAATCTTCTTGGGCAATGACACGACACCGACGATTCTCATCTGTGCCATATATTTTCTTTGCAGTCGTTTGATGGCCTGCTCGAAGTCGCCGCCATGCCTCACAATCTCTTTCTCAAACGCCATCCTGTATTTGCTTTTCACCGAAGGGTGCCTCAGTTGCGGCTCGCCTTTGAAAGGCTCTTCAAGCGGACGCGGCTCCACGTGGACGCGGCCACCACTCACCAGTTCCTCCACAAAAGCCTTTCCCTTACCGGTATTTATCAAGACGAGCGACACCTTGCGGCTGCTGAAAGAGGCCGGAGCACACAGCCCAAGCCCGTGATAGTCGGCTATGGTGATGTCGCCCTGCCTCTCCGCGCAGGCAAAGCGGCAGTGGTAACAGTTCTCGCGATAGCTCACGGCCCGGTGATAGCCAAACTGATAGGTGTCGCCGTCCTTAGTGCGCTTGGCGTAGAATTTCCCCCTTATGTCATATAATGTTAAAGTGAACTTGCAAGTGTCATGGGCCGGGTCGCGAAACGACATGCGTTTTGCGACTTTCCCGGCCTGCCGGGAAAGCATCCCGATGTGCTGGCGCAGGTAAGACAGCGGCGTGGTGCCGTGGCAGACGAGGTCGACAAGCAATAGGCTGTCATCCCGGAAGAGCTTTCTCAGTGCAGCGACCTGACAGGGCAGGCCGATGAAGATGACCTTGCGGCTCTCCCGCAGGGCTTTCTTGATGTCGGCGAAAGCATCGTAGGCATCGCTGAACACATACTTTGAGTTCTTAAACTGGCCAAGCCCATCCGCCGATGTCACAAGCTTATGGGTGACGGAGAAGTCATCATTCTGCGAAGCCCCCACCGCCGCATAGCCGTTGGCCACGGCGTGCTTGTACATCTCTATTGCTACACCTCCCGATGCGGATGTGACCCTCTCCGCCCCGTCACTCGACCACGCTGCGTATGCCTCACTTGGCTTGTGCGGCTCTGGCGTTTTGAGTATGGGGCAGGCTTTCTCGCAAGTGTGACACCCGATGCAGGCTGTTGTGTCGATGACAGGCAGCACGATACCTACGGCATTTTCGCGCATGGAAATGCAGTGCTTTGGACAGCGAGCAGCACAGGCACCGCAGCCGGTACATAGACTTTGGTCGGCTAATTCGATAGTGTTCATTGCTTATGTAATATTTTCTTCCTGACAATTCCGGCCACAAACTTGCGCTCGTGCCTGTCTAATCCGACATAATATATCGACACGGCGCATGAGAGCAGGCTGAGCGCGCACACCGACAGGACGGTATGGATATTCCCGTCGACGGCAATGTGTACTGCCACCGGGGCTATTGTCGCCAAGGTGCATACGGCCAGTGACGTGCCGAACACCCTCACCACATATTCCTTTACGGGAAAAGGCATCAGCCGCCTCACTATCCAAAGCCGCATAAACAGGCACACAACGGAAATTGCCAGCGACACATAGAACACCGTGAGCGGCGGGAAACCCAGCCGGAGGAACACGTATGACACGGGGATGTTGAGCATCACCATCGTGCCAACAGACGACTGGTAGAGCCGGATGTGCCCAGTGGCGTGCGCGGCGGTCATCAGCGGCGAGGCCATGGCGTCGATGGCGGATATGGCGATGATAAGCCGGGTGAACGGCACGACATATTCAGGCAACTGGCCGAGCCACAGGCTTACAATATATGGCGCCTCAATAATCACGGGCATGGAGATGAGCATGATGAGATAAAACGACATCTTAGAGCTGCGGAATATCAGCTTGGTCATCTCCTCCATGTCGCCCTGCGCATAATACTTGGTAATCTGCGGGCGTACGGCTGTATAGAAATTAGTGAAAAACTGCGTTATGGCGGCGTTGACCTGATAGGCTATGCCGCGTGCGGCGTTGACGGCTGGAGTGAAAAACATGTTGAGCAGGATGTTAAGCCCCTGTCCCTTCACCACTCCGGCGGCCGATCCAAACAGATTCCACCCCGAATATGAGACCAGCTCACGAAACAGCGAGCCGTCCCAATACACCCGGTAGCGCGCCTCCGCAAAATGCCTCGTGCAATAAAGCATATAGATGACCGCTATGACTATCTGGCTGAGCAGTATGAGCAGGCCGTAAGTCGTCAGGCGATCGACCGGTATCACAAGCAGCAGGTAGACGACAGCCAGCTTGAGTACAACTTCCAATATGCCAACGTAGGCATAAACATTCATGCGCTCGCGGGCTATGATGACCGCGTTATAAGGGGTGACGATGAGCGAGGCCACGCAGGCAAGGATGGAAAACTGGTAGACCCAGTTGGCCGCGACCATCCTGTCGGCGGGTATCGTCATCTTGCTGTTAAGAAACCACAGCCCCACGGTCTCACCCAGCACCACCACAACCACGGCCAGCATCACGAATATCGCAAGACACATGCAAAACACTTGCTTCAGCCGCACGGCATCGCCGCGCCCCAGCTCAAAGGTGAGATACCGCTGGGTGGACACCGCCATCGCGTTGTTCAATATGCCCATCATGGCCACCACGCCGCCCACAACATTATATATACCGAAGTCGGTTACACCAAGCGTTGCCAAAACAACCCGGCTCGTGAACAGCGTGACGGCCATCACGAAGAACATCCTTACATAAAGCAGCAGCGTGTTCTTGGCGATGCGCTTGTTGTTGACACTATTATTTGACATTACAATTGGTTGGGTTTACATGCACACACCTGCGTTTCTGACAACATCATTAAAATAGCGTGCTTACGAGAATACAGAAAATTTCTATTAAATTTGCACTTGTCATAGGAGTGGATGTTTTATATAACTTATTGATTTCTAACTATAAAAACACTAAGAATATTCCACTCCTACAATTTTTTTAGGGAGTTCCCTTATACCGAACTCACGTTATTTATAGAAAGCCACTCCCCTTCGATTCGTTTTAAAGTAGCATTGATATAATTCGAACCGAATATACGGGAAGGGCTATTTTCATATCCTTATTCATTTGATTATAGCTTTTGTTATCTTGCTTTACCCATAGATAAAACAAGATAACATGTTCCACTTATTCTTATTTGCCCGGGATAAACATACTTTCTCCTTCCCTACAAGGAGATTACAAAATCATATTCCATCTTTCCCACTTTTGAAAGACGCAATAATACAAAAAATTACAGATGGAGTTTATCCCTCATCTCTTTTCCATTTTCTACTCCTCAATCTTCCACTCTTCCACCCCTTTGGTATCAGACGAAAAGTCCACACCAACAAGGAACACTTTCCGGCCATCCTTACGGTAAGGCTCGGCATAACCTTTCTCATGAATCTGTCGCAAAGCCTCGTCGGCACTGCCGTCGAGTTTGATTTCCATCACATAGATGTAATCCGACGTTTTGATGACGATGTCGATACGGCCGCGATGGGTGGTGCGCTCCACTTCGGTATAAAAGCCCATCATCTTGAAGATGACATACATGCAGTTCTGAAAGTAGAGCTCCATCTTGCCCATTACCTGGTAACTGTTGTCGGCGAACATCGTCTGCAAACGTTCCATGAAAGCTTCGGCATCGCCGCGCTCTACCTCTTGGATGAACTTTTGGATGAAGAACTCCGATTCACCCCTTTCTTTCGGGGAGTAATATGGCAATAAGTAACGCACAAATCCGTTTTCCACTTCCTGGTTCGGAAAGCCTAACTTATACATTCTGAAACGTTCGTCATACCCTTTAATGGTCAGATAACCACTCTGATAAAGTAGAGGAACCGGATTCCTATATACAGAATCTATGCTGTTCAACATATCCGAGGTTTGTTCTTCGTGCGCCAGATTTTTCAATTCATAATTCGTACGTTTTAGCATCTCCACCAAGAAAGAGGGAGTGCCTGTTTCAAACCAATAATCATTGAATTGTTTGTTCTTCAACGCATTCAACAAGCTAAACGGATTGTACACCCCTATGGAATCTCGATCGAAATGATAACCATCGTACATTTCTTTTAATCGGTCCAGTGTTTCTTCATAAGTCAGTCCGTTACTTTCCGCCATCTCCTCCACCGCCGGTTTCAACCCACTGTGCAATTCCTCTTCCGTAATGCCGCAAAGTGAAGCCCAATTGCGATTGAGCGAAATATCTTCCAGATTGTTCAAGTCACTGAACACACTGAGTTTACTGAACTTTGACACTCCGGTTAGCAAACCAAACTTGATGTAGCGGTCTTGCGTCTTGAGCACGGAATAAAACAAACGGAGGATGCCACGCAACTCTTCCTGAAGTTCGTTGTTGCCGATGTTCTGAAGCAACGGCTTGTCATACTCGTCCACCAATATCGCGACCCTGTGACCTGTCTTTTCGTAAGCACGTTGCACAACCCCCTTAAAACGCAAGCCCACGTTGCGTTCAGCTTCCGCAGCCCCATATTCCTGCTCCCAAACCGTCAAAGCTTCATTCAACGTATCCAAAAGCGACTGGGTACTTTCGTATTTCCCAACGTTCAAATCGAGATGAAACACGGGACGTGCCGTCCAATCTTTCTCCAAACGTTCCATGGCCAACCCTTTGAACTGTTCTTTCTTCCCTTGGAAATAAGCCTCGAGAGTAGAAACTAAAAGAGATTTACCGAATCGTCTCGGACGACTCAGGAGATAATAACAGCCTGTATCAACCAATTTGTATATCAACTCCGTTTTGTCTATATACAAATAGCCATCCTCCCTCAAAGTTCTAAAATTCTGTATGCCTATGGGAAATCTCATTCTCACAACCTGTTTAAATAAACCTTTCACAAAGATAACAGCCCCAAAAGAACGAACCAAACAAACCTATCATTTTTTATTATTCTCCGGCTCAGGCACTTCCCTCAAAAAAGCCTTGGGAATATAGGCCGAAGCCAGAAAGCATATCGGCTGCAAATCCACGATGACACAAGTCTGGCGGTCTATACGGGCCACGCGCCCTACTACGCCTTTGAAATCCCCTTCGGTAATCACGACGTGCTGGTCTTTCTTGATCCGGAAATCAGCCGGTGAGACGGCACGGATAGACTCGCTCCCTCCGATGGTGAAACGAATAAAATTGACCATCTCCTTGTGGGGTATAACCACCACGTCATTCAGCCCGTTTTCATTCAAAGACGTATGGTCGTACATGAAACGGAGGATTACGGGCATCTTGTCCTTGCGAAGGGATTCAGATTTCAATGGGAATGCCACCAAACGGCGAGCCGTGCACTCGTCCGTAAACACGAAAACAAGATTGGGCAAGAGGGATTCCTCTACTTTCTTCTTCTCTCCTTTCACCATCTTCAACGTCTTCCGTTTTGGCACATACACCAAAACGCCCCGTTTCTTCAATAGGTCTTCAGCCTCCCGTTCACGTCCATACGTCGCTCTCAAAACATACCATCGGCATTCTTGCGGAAGGCCGTGCGTCGGATGCAGGACATACTCCAAGGACACCCCGGTTCCGCATCTTTGCGAACTGGCGGCTGTGACGGGAGGCAATCCCTCACTCGGAAGTCGGCTTTCGCTTTCTTCCGGAATACTGGCTACATTCATCAACGTATCCATCACACCTTGGCACAGAAGTCCTGTGTGACGACACAAAAAAGCGTGAGACCGTCGTTACTCGTCCCACCCTAAGAGGCTCTGGTATGCCCATTGTCGTTGAACGAGCAACATCCAGAGCCCACGCCGATATGGATATAACTTCTCCCTTTACGACACGATATACCCGTATCGAAAAGGGATGCGCATATATACACATCCCGAGGACATCTACTGTTGCCTCATCCCTGACGACAATTGAAATTTACCAGATTCCTTAGAGTCAAGAACAAGACGTCACGTAAACGCCTTTAATATGTCGCGAATCTCCGTCCCCACCCTTCCCCCGCATACGCGGTTCGGCGCAGGCTTCCGTCCGTTTTCAGCATCCCTGACAAATTACACCGCCAAGGCAAGCTTCGCACGAACCCGGAAATTCTGCGGCAAAGATAATTATTTTTTCATTCCGTTCAAAAAATTCACCATTAATTAACTCATAAACTTCAGCGATACCGTCTTGGTCCCATCGAAATGCGAAAACAGTCCAAAAACGTCAGGCAAACGACTTTCCGGTGTGCGGCAAACGTTCGATCAATCTACTGAGAACTTTTTACGGATGTCCTGCAGGCAATGTTCCTTCCCCCCCCTTTCATTATGTTTTCATTTAAAAAGGGTTCACATCCTTCATTCTATCTAAGAATCAAACGATTAAGGTGAACTTACCCTGAAAAGTTCCTTCACATAAGGTTCACCGAACATTTCTATAATATATTATATTTCAATTTTTTACGGTGAACCCCACCTACTATTTGGACAGACCTGAAAGAAGGCCATCCGCTTCAACTCCAACTCCTCCCCAACTTAAACTCCATGCTAATAAACGGGTAAATCATTGGGACACTCAAAAAACTTTTGTAATTTTGCCCCAAATATCGAAATCAGAATAAAAATGAATGTTTTAGAGTTAAGTGAACAAGAAATCGTAAGAAGGAACAACCTGAACGAACTCCGTGCCTTGGGCATCGACCCTTATCCGGCTGACGAATACCCGACCGATGCTTTCTCGACCGACATCAAAGCCGAATACGACGATGCGGCGGAAGAGAAACGCCAAGTGTGCATCGCAGGCCGTATCATGAGCCGGCGCATCATGGGCAAAGCCTCTTTCCTCGAATTGCAGGATTCCAAAGGGCGCATTCAGGTGTATGTCACCCGCGATGATATTTGTCCCGGAGAAAACAAGGATTTATACAACACCGTATTCAAGAAATTGCTCGACTTGGGTGACTTTGTCGGCGTCAAAGGCTTTGTTTTCAAGACTCAAACAGGCGAAATCAGCGTGCACACGCAAGAACTGACGGTTTTGGCCAAGAGCCTCAAGCCCCTGCCCATCGTCAAGATGAAAGACGGCGAGGTATATGACTCTTTCGACGACCCGGAACTGCGCTACCGCCAGCGTTACGTGGACTTGATTGTCAACAGTGGAGTGAAGGAAACGTTCCTGAAGCGTTCGGCCATCCTGAAAACGTTGCGTGCCACCCTGGACGAAGCAGGCTACACGGAGGTGGAGACACCTATCCTGCAATCCATCCCGGGAGGAGCCAGCGCGCGCCCGTTCATTACCCACCACAACTCGCTCGACATCGACCTGTATCTTCGTATCGCCACAGAACTTTACCTGAAACGCCTCATCGTAGGCGGTTTCGAAGGCGTGTACGAAATCGGCAAGAACTTCCGCAACGAGGGTATGGACAAGAGCCACAATCCGGAGTTCACTTGCATGGAACTTTATGTACAATATAAGGATTACAACTGGATGATGGCGTTTACCGAAAAGTTGCTCGAACGCATCTGCATTGCCGTGAACGGCAGCACGGAGAGCGTGGTGGACGGAAAGACCATAAGCTTCAAGGCACCCTATCGCCGCCTGCCCATCTTGGAGGCCATCAAGGAAAAAACGGGTTATGACCTGAACGGGAAGAGCGAAGAAGAAATCCGCGAGATATGCAAGACCCTGAATCTGGAAATCGACGACACGATGGGTAAAGGCAAGCTTATCGACGAGATTTTCGGCGAGTTCTGCGAGGGTACTTATATCCAACCGACCTTTATCACCGACTATCCGGTGGAAATGTCGCCGCTCACCAAGAAACACCGCAGTAATCCGGCATTGACCGAGCGTTTCGAGTTGATGGTCAACGGTAAGGAACTGGCCAATGCCTATTCGGAGTTGAACGACCCGATAGATCAGGAAGAGCGTTTCATCGAACAGATGCGCCTGAGCGAGAAGGGCGACGACGAAGCGATGTTCATCGACCAGGATTTCCTGCGTGCCTTGCAATATGGCATGCCCCCCACCAGCGGTATCGGTATCGGCATCGACCGTCTGGTCATGCTCATGACGGGCCAGACCACGATTCAAGAGGTTCTCTTCTTCCCGCAAATGCGTCCTGAAAAGAAAATACCCAAGGACAGTGCCGACAAATACGCTGCCATCGGCGTGGCCGAGGCACTCGTGCCCGTATTGCAAAAAGCCGGATATAATCTGGTAAGCGACATGAAGGAAGTCAATCCGCAAAAGCTACAGCAACAGGTGGGAGAGGTCATCAAGAAATACAAACTCGACATCGAAAAGCCATCCGTCAACGACGTGGCCGAGTGGATTGCCAAAATATAACAACCGGAAAACATGGGAAATTGTGGAACCATAGCCATCATGGGGGGCGGTAGCTGGGCTACCGCCATCGCCAAGATGATGTTGGAGCGAAACGATTCCATCCATTGGTACATGCGACGGGAAGACCGCATCGAGGAATTCCGCCGCTTGGGACATAATCCGGCTTACCTGACCAGCGTACATTTCGACGTGAACCGCATCCACTTCTCTGCCGACATCAATAAAATAGTGGAAGAAACGGATACTTTGATTTTCGTCACCCCCTCTCCTTATTTAAAGAGCCATCTGAAAAAACTCAAGACGCGCCTGCGCGATAAATTCATCGTCACGGCCATCAAGGGTATCGTGCCCGACGAAAACCTGGTCTGCTCGGAATATTTTCATCAGGTGTATAGCGTGCCCGACGAGAATCTGGCCGTTTTGGGGGGACCGAGCCATGCGGAAGAAGTGGCTTTGGGACGGCTTACTTATCTGACCGTGGGATGCGCCGACTTGGAAAAGGCGCAAAACTTTGCCGACATGATCAGCAGCGAATATGTCAAGACCAAAATCAGCGACGACGTCATCGGCATCGAATACGCTTCGGTGTTGAAGAACGTCTATGCCATCGCGGCGGGTATCTGCAACGGCCTGAAGTATGGAGACAACTTCCAGTCGGTCATCATGTCCAACGCAGCGCAGGAAATGAACCGTTTTCTCAAGATTGTACACCCCATTGAACGGAATATCATCGATTCGGTCTATCTGGGCGACCTTCTCGTCACGGGATATTCCAACTTCAGTCGCAACCGGGTGTTCGGTTCCATGATAGGCAAGGGGTACAGTGTGAAAAGCGCACAAATAGAAATGGAAATGATAGCCGAGGGGTATTACGGCACCAAATGTATGAAGGACATCAACAAGTGCCTCCATGTCAACATGCCGATTCTGGACGCCGTATATAATATCCTCTACGAACGTATCTCGCCGAGCATCGAGATAAAACTGCTCACCGATTCATTCCGATAACTCATTATTGTTTTTTAATAGCGTAAAAAGATGAAGAATATTCAATTAGACATCACAAAAGCAACTCAGTTCCTTCAGGCCGATGCCATCGCGGCATACGAACCGAAGGTGAAGGCCGCACAGGAAGCGTTGGAAAACGGCACTTGTCCGGGTAACGACTTTTTAGGTTGGCTGCACTTGCCGTCTTCCATTACTCCCGATTTCATCGGTGAACTGAACGCCACGGCACAGGTGCTCCGCGAGAACTGCGAAGTGGTCGTAGTAGCCGGCATCGGCGGAAGCTACCTTGGCGCACGCACCGTCATCGAAGCCCTGAGCAACAGTTTCCAATGGTTGCTGAACGATAAGAAGAACCCGGTCATCCTGTTTGCCGGAAACAACATCGGCGAAGACTATCTGGCCGAAATGTGCGCTTACCTGGCCGACAAGAAATTCGGTGTCATCAATATTTCCAAGAGCGGCACGACCACCGAAACGGCTTTGGCTTTCCGCCTGCTGAAAAAGCAATGCGAAGACCAACGCGGCAAGGACATGGCCCGCAAAGTCATCGTGGCCGTAACCGATGCCCAAAAAGGTGCCGCCCGTACCACGGCTGACAAGGAAGGATACAAGAGCTTTATCATCCCCGACAATGTGGGCGGACGTTTCTCCGTACTCACTCCCGTAGGCTTGCTGCCTATTGCCGTGGCCGGTTTCGACATCGCACAACTCGTGGCCGGTGCCGCCGACATGGAAAAAGCAACTGCCGTGGACGTACCTTTCATGGAAAACCCCTCGGCCGTATATGCTGCCTGCCGCAACGCTTTATATGCCGAAGGCAAGAAAATAGAAATTCTGGTAAACTACCAGCCTAAGTTGCACTACCTGAACGAATGGTGGAAACAGTTGTACGGAGAATCGGAAGGAAAGGATCAAAAAGGTATTTTCCCGGCTGCCGTAGATTTCACCACCGACCTTCATTCCATGGGACAATGGATTCAGGACGGCGAACGTACCATCTTCGAGACCGTCATCAGTATCGAGCAACCCAACCATAAGGTGCTCTTCCCTTCGGACGACGAAAATCTGGACGGCCTGAACTTCCTGGCCGGAAAGCGTGTGGACGAAGTGAACAAGATGGCCGAACTGGGTACGCAACTGGCTCACGTGGACGGCGGTGTGCCCAACATGCGCCTGAGTGTCCCTGTGTTGAACGAGTATTATTTGGGACAAATCATCTATTTCTTCGAGAAAGCCTGCGGCATCAGCGGTAACCTCTTGGGGGTAAATACCTTCAACCAGCCGGGCGTGGAAGCCTACAAGAAGAACATGTTCGCCCTGCTGAACAAACCGGGTTACGAAAAAGAAAGTGAAGCCATCCGCGCACGCTTAAACAAATAAGCCCATGTTCGAAGCAGAAAAAGACAAATATTTAATGAAGCACGGCTTTGGGGCGACGCGCCTTAAAGCCGTGCTCTTTGATATGGACGGGGTCCTCTTCGACTCCATGCCCAACCATGCTTATTCCTGGAGCCATGCCATGACGCAGTTCGGCCTGCATATCACGCCCGAAGAAGCCTACATGCACGAAGGACGTACGGGCGGCGGAACCATCGACCTGCTGGCACAACGTGATTGGGGACGCCGGGCTACCGAAGAGGAGAAGCAAACCATCTATAAAGCCAAGTCCGACGTGTTCAGCCGTTGTCCGGAAGCCCCACGGATGCCGGGCGCTTACGAGTTGCTGAAAAAGGTAAAGGCCGATGGCTTCACCCCCATGGTCGTCACCGGGTCGGGGCAGGTCAGCCTCATCGACCGGCTGAATCATAATTTTCCGAGCGTATTCCGGCGCGACCTGATGGTGACCAGTTTTGATGTGAAATACGGCAAGCCCAACCCCGAGCCCTACCTCATGGGACTGCAAAAAGCCGGTATACAACCGTGGGAAGGCCTTGTGGTGGAAAATGCTCCCTTGGGGGTACAAGCCGGAGTATCTGCCGGAATCTTCACCATCGCCGTCAATACGGGGCCGCTGCCCGACAAAGTGCTGATTGATGCCGGTGCCGACTTGTTGTTCCCTTCCATGCAATCGCTTTGCGAACACTGGGAAGAAATACGAAAAACTTTCGCCTGACATTTTTATCCAACTATAGTATGACATTATCCGAATTATTACAGAACGACCGGTTTGCCCGGGCGGCCGGTGTCGAGATACTCGACATCTGTCCGGGATATGCCAAAGCCCGAATGGAAGTCACCCCTGCCCACCTCAATGCTGCCGGGGTCTGCCAAGGCGGTGCCCTTTTCACGTTGGCCGACTTGGCTTTTGCCGCCGTAGCCAACAGCTATGCACAGGTAACATTGTCTTTAAGCGCCAATATCAACTTCTTGAAAGCCGTGTCTGCCGGATGGCTTTACGCAGAGGCCCGTGAGATACACCACCACCCGCGCATTCCTTATATAGAGGTAAGAATCTGCCAAGAAAACGGTGATTTAGTGGCTATCCTCAACAGCACAGGTTACCGGAAGAAAGACAGATTACCCATCGACAATCCATCCGATACGGAACAGCCATGAAGATCCTGCTGATTGAAGACGAAGAGGAGTTGCGGAATACCGTCAGGGAGTACCTCACGCGCGAAAAGTTCATCGTGGAGTGTGCGGAAGACTATGCCTCTGCCATGGAAAAGGTTAACGATTACGATTACGACTGTATCTTGCTGGACATCATGCTGCCCGGCGGAAGCGGACTTTCCGTCCTGGCCCATCTCAAACGGATGCGTAAACAGGAAAGCGTCATCATCATCTCGGCCAAAGACTCCATTGAGGACAAGGTGGAGGGGCTTAACCTCGGGGCCGACGATTATTTGGCCAAACCATTCCATCTGGCCGAGCTTAACGCACGGGTAAAATCCTTGTTGCGCAGGAAAAAAGCCGGAGGAGACACCAGTATCGTACTGGGTAACCTGACTTTAGTCCCCGACACGCGCAAAGCGACCGTGGACGGGAACGAACTGAACCTCAACCGCAAGGAGTTCGACCTGCTGTATTATTTCATCAGCAATCCCAACCGCCTCATCAACCGTATGGCATTGGCAGAGTCTGTATGGGGCGACCACATCGACCAGGCGGACAGTCTCGACTTCATTTATTCCCAGGTGAAGAATTTGAGGAAAAAGATGAAAGCAGCCGGCACACAAGCAGAAATAAAAGCCGTTTACGGTTTCGGCTACAAATTGGCATTCGACATGCCGTAAACTCCCCATACCCCGACCATGAAGTTATTACGCTATACCCACTTCAACCTCTCTTTCCTCCTGTTCTTGTTACTGGGCGGGTGGGGTACCTTTTTCTATTACACCGTCATCGACGAAGTGATGGACGAGACCGACGATGCCCTGGCCAATTACCGGGATATTATTGTGGGGAAAATCCTGGCGGACTCTACTCTTTTAGATACCGAGGACAAAATCATACACAGTTACAGCATCCGTCCGCTTACCACGGAAGAGGTCGAGCACTATCGCGACCGGTACTACGACGGTACGGTATATATCGAGACTGAAGATGAGTATGAACCCGTACGTATCATGAAGTCCTGCTTCATGGCCACCGACCTGAAATATTATGAACTGGAACTCCGACTCTCCACTTTGGAACGGGACGATTTGATAGCCGCCATATTCAAATATCTCGTCGCACTCTACATCGCATTGCTTTGTTGCATCATCTTCAGCACACGCCTTATCCTGAAGTCCGTGTTCCGCCCGCTCGACCGTTTATTGGAATGGCTTGAAAACGTATCACCCGGACACCCGGCACCTTATCTGAATCCGGATTGCCGTATTCGGGAGTTCCGTACCCTGAACCGTGCTGCCCTTGAAATGCACGAACGGGCAGAAAAAGCATACCGGGAACAAAAGGAATTCATCGAAAACGCCTCTCATGAACTGCAAACCCCGTTGGCCGTCATCAACGGCAAGCTGGAGTTATTGGCCGAACATGAGAATCTCGATGAAGAGGTACTGAAAAATATCGACGACATGTTCCGTAGCCTGCACCGTGCCATACAGCTCAATAAATCCCTGCTCCTGCTTTCGCGTATCCAAAACCGGCAATTCGAGGAAGTAACTGAAGTGGATATGAACCCACACGTCCGAAAGATTCTCGAACTGTTATCGGACTTATACGAAGAAAAAGAACTGGACTATCACTTGTCGGACACGGAAGACTGCCGTATCAGGATGAACGAATCGCTGGCTCATACTTTACTGACCAATCTCATCAAAAATGCCATCATACATAGCCCCGAACACGGACGTGTGGACATACTCATCCATTCCACCCGGATTGAAATCGTCAACGACGGGAACCAAGCCCTCGACGAACGACAAATGTTCAAACGCTTCTACAAGGGGCATAGCGGACAAAAAGAATCGACCGGACTGGGACTGTCTATCGCCCAATCCATTGCCGACCTGTACCATCTCTCCCTCACATACTATCATGACGGACGACATCATTTCGTGTTAAAAGTTGCAAAGCCCTAAAACGAAAAGCACAAATCCCAAATCTTTCCAGAATCAGGTATTTACTTTGCGGTTACAATAGCATTACTAACCATTAAAAGGAATTACCATTATGAGAAAGATTTTTGCCATATTGATTTTAGGGATTGTCATCGTAACGACCGCTTGCGCCGACAACGATGTCATCACCCGCAATTTAAACGAACTGCCCGCCCCGGCACGTACGATTTTAAAGCAGCAATTTGCCCATACCAAAGTCTCGTATATCAAAATAGACAAAGACTGGTTCAAATCTACCACTTACGACGTACAGCTTGTCAATGGTACGGAAGTCTCCTTCGACAGCAAAGGAGACTGGACGGAAGTAGACGGCAAAAGGTCTGAAGTCCCGGCTTTTTTCATACCGAAGGAAATCAAGAAACAAGTGAACGAGATGTTCCCCGGAGAGAAAATCACCAAAATAGAAAAAGACAGTCGTAAGTACGAAGTGGAGCTCACCAACGATGTAGAACTCAAATTCGACCGAAAATTCAATATCCGTGAGATTGACTGAAAGATGAGATTTTCACAAGAATATAAACCTTTTACAAAAACCAAAACAAAATGAGAAAGAATATATGGAAATGGGGGCTTTTCATCTTATTGCTCGCCCCGGTTATGACCGCATGTAAAGACGACGATGAGGACGATTACAACTTTCGGAATGACCCACACATCACCCAAACGGTAGAAAGCCGTTATCCGGGAGCACAAATCGTGGAAGTCGAACGTACCTACCAAGGATATGAAGTACAAATGTGGCTGAACAACGGAGAAGTGGACATGCACCTCGACCTCAACTACCAATGGCTTTATACGGAGTTCGAAGACATTGCCTGGACATCTGTTCCGGAGGTCGTAGTCAACAGCTTCACGCAAGACGGATTCACGTTCAACCCACGTGAAGACGATGTAGACCGCATTGAATATCCCAACGGGACGGAAACGGCCGTACAATACCGCATCGAATTGGACCGTGAGCCTACAGACATCATACTTTATTACAATGCGGACGGAAGCCAACACCCGGGAAGTGGATCCGACCCTTCGGCACAGATACCCACGGCAATCACCCAAATGGTAGCGGCCAAATATCCCGGTGCCAACATTATTGAAATGAACCGTACTGCAAAAGGCTACGAAATACAACTGTGGCTGAACAATGCAGAGGCAGACATGCACGTGGACACGAATTACCAATGGTTGTTCACTGAATTCGAGGATATGGCATGGACATCCGTTCCGGAAGCCGTAGTCAACAGCTTCACGCAGGAAGGTTACACGTTCAACCCACGTGAGGACGATGTAGACCGCATTGAATATCCCAACGGGGCGGAAACAGGCATCTACTACCGCATCGAATTGGATCGCGAACCGATAGATCTCATTCTGGTTTACAATCCCGATGGCAGCAAACGTTCATAAAAATCCCTTCTTGAAAAGGAACACTCCCTGTCGGCACAAGCAGGCCGGCAGGGAGTAATTTCATAATCCACCCACTCACCAATACACTTGTTTACCGTCTTTATACTCAAACAACCGTTCCGCTTCTCCCCGACTCAAGTCGCGAAGTAACAAAAGCGCATGTTTCGGCACTCCCTGGAAAAGTAAAGAATCAGCCGTAGCTATTTGCCGGGCAAACGGAACCCACGTTCCCTCACGGCAAACTAAAAGCTCATACAAATCTCCTTTACGGACAAAATTATCCCGATTACGGGGCGTATAGACAATTTTCCCTATATGCTTTCGCTCGCCCAAATCAAGTCCGGCCCATCCTCCATCAGCGAAAGGATAATCATACGATGTATCCGTATGCCCGTCGAACACATTGAAATAAGAATGGTCGCCTGTTGCACCGTCTTCCGGCCCCAATATTTTTCCGGCCAACGGCATTGTGTCATTCACAGACGAATAGAATCCGGCCTCAGAGATATTCCCGTAACCACCAGCCGGACCGTAATACCTTACATAACGATATGCTTTGGAAGAACCTGTTTTTACCACTGTGCAAAGTCTGTCCGGAGTCGCACGAATCAGGAACAACGTATCTTTTTGTTTGAAAGAAGGCGAATTGCTGCCCTCAAATACCCCATTGACCATCCGTCCTAAAAAGAACTCCCCAAGCATTCCGAATTTACTCAGCAGAACGACATCTTCCGTTTCTTCCTGCACATCATAAAACTCCATTTTCCCGTTCTCCTGACCAACGCTGAAAGGTGAAGACACCGGAGCCAACTTGTCATTAGCCGCGTCATAAACCGCCAAACAGTAAATGGTACCTCCGTGACAATCCTTAAAGACAGCATTGGAACCGTCATATCTTGTCCATCCCACAGGTTTCCAAGCATAACGGTCAGACATACAAATATAAACTACTTCTCCTGCCCTTATATCTCTGGCAAGATGCTGTTTCCCTACGGATAAAGTAAAAGCCTTGTCCGTAGCATACAGACGGGTGACATCCTCAAAAAAAGGATAGCGGAATACAGGATGCACACTGTCCAACGGCATCCGCAATGAATCCATCATATCTCTGTTCAGGCTGAACCGTTGCCTGAACACTTTTCCATAGACATCTGCATACACTTCGGCTTTCAGCAGGCGATGCCACCAATAAAACATAGAAAAATACCAAGTCTGCCCATGCTGGTCAACAAGGAAATTCCAAAAATGCGGTGCGTTGTTGTTCCCACGCATCGGAAGTTCCTCTATGCCACAAGGGATTCCCAACGCCCTGTAAATGTATACCAACATGTCGCACAAATCCAGACAACTTCCACCTCGCCAGTCCGCAATCCTCGGTCCGATACGTACGCTCGTCGCCATCTCGCCCGTAAAATAGAAAGGTGCCCGGAGCAAACTGTCCAAAACAATGTGGGCGGCAAATGTGGGGTTCTCTATTTGAGGGTCATTCTTGTACTTCTCGATAATAGGCATGAACTGGTAATATAATTTTTCCCGCCATGGAATCAATTCTTCGTTTCCAATACGGTAAGGCAGTATATACTCACAGAATTGTTCGAATGAAACGTTTTTCCCCCATGGCTGTTCCCTCCATACTTTGAAAGCCCACTCTATATTGGATACCAAAAATCCGGGATCCATATCCACATCTGCCTTCCATACGATGTCTTTCACATTCTTGGGCTTTCCGCAAAGCTTCGCGGCCGAATCCAATGCTTGCCGGTAAGTATAGCGTCCCGTGCTGAATATTTCGTATGCTTTGTACATGGAGTTCAGTTCGCCACTGTCTGCCCCTTGGTAATATCCCATATTGTCTATCAGAAACAAAGCGGCCTCATATTTCAAAGAATCTTCTTGGTATAATTCCAATATGCCCTTTAACCCGGGATTTTCAGCTAAAACCATATCACGGACATGTTCCTTATCCGTGTGTTCCGAACAACTGACGGCTGAAAACACTGCAACAATCGTGGCAACAGCTACGACCACTATCATTAAAACAACTGTATTTTTCATTTTCATGAGTTTCATACCTTTTTCATCTATTCCGTCTCACGGCACCATCTTTTCACCGTGCCGCATATCCTCCAATATTTCCTTTTTAATCCGTTGGACATCCCGGGAATCCACCTTTATCTTCTTCCGGAAAATTACGTTAGCTACCGAATCTGCCATAAGCGGTCGGTTCCCTGATTTATAAGCATAATACAAACCTTCCAAGGGAGCAAACCTCACCGGACACACCCAATGAGCCTGTACATAATATTGCACGGCTTCGCCATACTTTCCGGCTGCCCGACAGATGTCTCCGGTCAGAAGGGACAAATTATAAGACGGCCATAACGCCCTGCATTCTTTAGCTGTCTTCAGTGCCTCCTCATACTGCCCGGCATAGAACTGTTCTGCCGTATAGTTATACAAGAAAGAAGCATCGCGATGGTAATGCCTATACAAATCCGCATACCGTGGCATCATTTCACGGGAATGCCCGTGCAAGGCACAGCGAGCCACCCGGCTCCATTCATATTCATAGGAATAGGCAACGGACACCTTTATCAACGCCACAACCGACACCACGACTCCGGCCATGCCTACCCAACGCCAACCCCACTCATTCATCTTTATCCGTCCTGACATACCGGCACACACGCGCCACATAGCCACTATGCCTATTACGGAAGCCAACGGATATTTCAACGGATAGGAAAACATGGCAAAAATAACGCTTGCACATAAAGAAACGGCCAGCATACGGGAAAAGATGTCGCGCCTCCGGAACAATCCGGCCAAAAGCCAAGCCAAAGCCCCCAATAACAATAATATTCCCGGCAAACCGAACTCAATCCATACCCATACGAATTCGTTCAGCGGATGATACACCTCGCCGGCCAACCACGCATATCCGCTATCAGCGTGCCGTCTGAAGTAATCGGCCTGCTGGGGCATATACTCACGCAGGAAGCCACCGGATCCGTATCCGGCAAAAGGGTGTGCCTGAACCAGTTCCCATGAACGTTCCAATATGAAACGGCGACCATTAGTAGAATCCGTCTTGACAACCGAAATACTCCAGGCCAAACCAGCAGCCAATACCGCCAGAATCGTCAGTTTCATCGTACGATGACCTTTCCACTGTTTTTGCAACCACAAAGCGGCATACAACGCCAAGCAAATCCATCCGGTGCGGGACTCCGTGCACAATATGGCAACCCAAACGGCCAGACCACTCACAGCAAGGGCAACACGATACCCAATCCTCCTCGTCCACCTTTGCCATAAACAGACATGGAAAGGCAAGGCGGCACAAAGACAGAAAGCCAATCCGGCAGGGTTATCGAACGTGCCGGATGCCGGCATTCCTTGCCCGTCCCGATACATCCGGCCTATTGCGTACACCGCTTCCATAAAGGCCACGGCCACCAAAGCTTCACAAAACGCGTCCTCTACACGTCCCCACCGCAAAAGAACCCGCCATCCGGGATTCCGATGCTTGCAGGCCACAAGCACCTGTATTCCTAATGTCAAAAGCACCAACAGCCCTGTTGTTTCGGCCAAGACCCATTTCGGCCTTAGCCATTCCTCTGAAAAGCCTCTCACCGGAGGAAAAAAACAGGCGGCAAACAAGCACAGGAACAAGTAAAAGTAAATGCCTGTCCCGTCTGCCATCTGCTTTCCTTTGGAAACGCATTTCCCAACACGGTCACTGTTTTCCTCCATTGCCATCATTGCATCTCTTTTTCCGCTTTCAATATACGACGGAACCGGTCACGGAACATCGTTTCGTTTTTCATGTCAAGCGGTTGTTTGAAAACCAACCCGTTGCGGTCGAAAGTCATCTGCTTGCCACTGCTGTAGAAATGGAACAACTCCTGTTGTTTGAGGTAACTTTCGCTGTCCTCAATATGAACCACTGGTGCAGACAACTCTTTCCTTATTTGCGCGAACCTGTTTTCATCTGAATACGCCTCCCTATTGACTATCGCGATGATTTGCAAGTCCGGAAAACTTTCATGATCGGCCATAATGTTCTTCACGGATGAATTGGAACAGAAGCCCCAATCCTCATTCGGGTCAGAAAGCCAAATCACCTGCACATACCGCCCCTTATACCTATTTAAAATAGATTCCATCTCACGGCGGCCTTTCTCCTCCGGCATTTCATAGACCCATGAAGAGGAAACCCCGGCCAAACGGTTCAATTCCTTTATTTTCTCCTTGAAGTAGGGGTAAGTCAGATAGGAAGATGACAAGAAGTCCACCAACCTTTCGCGTTGGCCTATGCTCCATTCCCCTTGTAAACCAGTCATTTTTTGGGTGAGATAGGCTTGCACAGCCCAAGGAGTCCCCTCTGTACCGGTCAGTTCACGCAACGTTTTCACTTGAAGACTGTCTTTTTCGATTTCTACTTTCGCATAGTCCAAAGGTTCTGTTTCAGAAGAATTATCCCAAAAAGCATACATATCAAGAAAAGCCATCATATATGTCATACTGATGGACGGAGGATATCCTAAACTATAAGGCAAGAAAGAAAGCGACGGATCATCCAAAGAAAGAATGTTTAACACCTTATAGGCAGAATAATCATAACCTACATAGTCTTCTTTTTCCACAGGATATTTTCTCGGACGTTCTACCTTTTCTTCGAACAACCGACTGGCCATGAACAAATAACGGTCTGTCAATTCAAACCTTTGACGGTTTTTCAAAAGGTGCGTCTCCCATGGAGAAAGCTTGTACTTCCATGCCACATAGTCGCAAAGCCGCATGTTTTCCGCTACACTCTCGTCCACATTCTTCAAGAAATATTCAGTGTCCAAGTTCCGTCCATAATCCGACAAACGTTCCCATCCGTAATAGATGACCGGCACGTACTGATGCTTCAACAAGTTCTCATAACAGCCTCTCGGATGGCTACTGGCGTAGTCCACTGTCACATCCTTTTCCAACATTCCTTTCACGGTAATGTCAAGCGTATCACCAGGACGGATATAGAAAGGAACAGCCGTATTTTCGCCTCCCAACACCATATCTGCCCATATAGGATGATCCAAAGAAAGTTCCGCATAGAATGTCCCGTCCGGTTCCAAAGCCGTGCAAGGCCGACTTATGGGAAAAGGCACTACCCTCCCTTGCCCCAAGAAACTGACATCAAAAAGCAAAACGCCCTTGTTCCAATCCCGGGAATAGCCCTCTATCTTGCCGCGCACCACGGCCTTTCCTTTTCGGAACATCTTCTCGGAGGTCTCTTCCGCGTCTATCTCTTCTTTGGCCTCCGGAATCTTTACCTTGGCCTTGGCATCGTGGATGCCATAGATGCGGAACATATCCTTTTCCGTCCCCTCTATCAGGTCGAATATCTTCGTGTCCTCCGGCATCGGTTCAAAGAGCAAACGGAACTCCAACTGCCCGGCTTTCGGAATATAGCATTTCTCGCCCAAGGTCAGCCCCACAGCCCCCTTCACGGGATAACGCGCATCCTCTTCATCGCTCAGGTACGTGGACGGTACGAATTGAAACCAAGAGTTGATTTTCCCTTTCGCCGTGCAATACATGACCGTGGCCGTATCGGACAGCACCACCTTGTCTATGGTCACCATCCCCGCATTGGAATAGAAGGACTGCAAACGGGTGTAGACCACTTCACCTTTTCCCAATAGCGTGGTCGGCAGTAATGCTGCCATCAACCACAAGAATTTTTTCCTATTCATCATTCTTCTTTTTCTAATAATTCACGTAAACTCCGACGGAACTGCCTCTCATCCGCTGTATAAAGCGGTGTAGACAACACCTCCCCTTCTCGGTTCAACGTAATATCTTTTATATAATTAGGAAGTAGAAGTTGTGCGCGCAAAATACTGCTTTCTTCAAAATCCAACCAATAACAGGGTTCACCCGGCAAATACGCTTTCACAAATTGCTCGAACTCCTCTTTCGTACAAGTATTGGCACTGAACAAAAATACGAACTGCAAATCTTTATGGTTCCGGAAGTCGGGTATCAAATTGACCATCCGGTTATTCACGAAATCAAAACCGCTTTTTCCGGGTTTCATCCATTCTATCTGCACATATTTCCCTTTATATTTGTCCACAATCGGCTGCAATATCTCAAGTGCCTTTCCCTCCAACTTCGTTGTAGCCGGAAGCGGCTGGGCATAGTCGGAAGCCAAATTCCATATTTTCCTTTTCAAATAAGGATTCGTGAGGCAAGCTGCCCTATACTCCACAATTTCTTTCCGTCCTTCCGGAGTCAGGAAGTCGGGCAAGTCACAGACTTTGTTAACGAGATAAGCTTGAACCAAATAAGGAATCTCCTTGAACCCCATGACACCCCGAAGTGCTTCCACTTGTAAGCTATCCATCAACCGTTGTCCCTCCACATCCGACCAGTCCACGTCTCCCATCGAAGCCAAAGACCAAGCATCCGTCATGGGCTGCATGTCCTTCATCCGTGACACCATTGCGCGAAAATAAGGAATAAAGGACATGGACGGGTCGTCCGTGGGCATCTCATTCAACACTTTGTATAAGGAATAATCATTGCCTTCGTAAAAATCCCTCCGCAGTTCCTCATTCGGTGGATAATAGCCATACCGGCTCGACAGCATCCAGTTGGCCAATACGGTCTGGTTGATTACCACCGCCACCTGCTGCCGGGCTTTCAGGAAATGTGCCTCCCATGGAGACAGCCCGTATTTCCATACAAAATAATCACAAAGCCGATTTCCCGTTTCCATTGTCTCCTTCGTCATAGCCCAAAACTCCTCATCGGTAAGCGTCTTCCAAATCTCTCCCTTACACTCCCATTCGGCATAGACTTCCGGCATCTTGCATTTCAGCAAATTCTCATAACATCCTTTGGGATTACTGCTGGTGTATTCTACAGACTCAATCCCCTCACCCTTCGCCTTTATCACCAAGTCGAGCGTGTCGCCCGGACGCACATAGACTGGAATGTCCGGCCCATACCCTGGCTTCAGTTCGTCCCACATGGGATGCTCCAAGAGCCACTCTATGCAAAAAGTGCCATCCGAGCGAATCAGTGTAGACGATGTGTTTTCGGGACGGCTTCCCAACGTATTGTCGGTCACCGCCACAATACCATATCCCCACCCAGGTTTGTAACCTTCTATCTTGCCCCGTACCACAGCCTTGCCTGTCCGGAACATGTTTTCCCCCACTTCTTCTGCATCCACTTCTTCCCGAGCCACAGGCATCTTCACTTTCGACTTGGCATCATGCAGTCCGTACCAACATGCCATGTCACGTCCGTCCCCTTCTATCATATCGAATATCTTCGTATCTTTGGGCATAGGGGCAAAAATCAACTGAAACTCCGTCTTTCCGCTTTTAGGCATGTAGAACTTCTCGTCCAGCGTCAGTCCTACAGCCTTTCTTACGGGATACTCCACAGCTTTCTCGTCACTCAAATAAGTGCTCGAAGCCATTTGAATCCAAGAATAAGGTTTGAAACTTACGGAAAAACTCACCACCGTAGCCGTATCGGACAATACGACCTTCTCGATATTCCATCCTCCTGCATTATTGGAATACAGAGACTGCAAACAGGTGTAGACGACCTCACCTTTTCCAAATAAAAAGGCAGGCAACATGCAAGCAAGAAAAAAAGCCTGCATTTTAATGAATATTGAATTCCTCATATTGTTCTCTTTTTGATACTCATACCACTTCGTTTGTTTACCGCACACTGTTATATTGCATATACCGCCCGCTGTCCGTAACGCCCACAGCCTCGACACTGACAGCCGTCCGCTTGCTGTTGTTGTAAAGGCGAACCGTGGCACTTCCCTTTGTACCAAATGGTATCGCCGAGGAAATAGCAGGTGTTGTCCAAATGGAGATACGCCTTTTCCTGCGGCAAGCCCACCCCGAAACCTTTCACCTTACGGTAAAGGGTATCGAGACCTTCAAACTGCGAAAATCGCGAATAAGCAAGCGCAGACCGAGCTTGCCCGAAGTCTGCCGAGCGTGAGCGATTTATCCAAAAGCCCGGACCTTGGGCATAGGATTGCAGTCCGACCCAGCACATCACCATTAATCCTAAAAAGCCACACTTCATAGTCTCACATCTTTATTGAAGTAACCAAGTCCTACAAAGTAACGCAACAGAAACAATATAAACAACTTTTCGTTATCAAATCTTATCAGATCCGGTATCAAATAATATCAGAAAATATCAAATCACTGATATTCAACGCTTAAAGAAAACGCTAAAAGTAACGTTTATTTTTTCTTTTTCAGCATCCGAATGTTTTTTCCGGATTTCATTCACCAAAAAAACTCCCGGTTGCTTTGATTTCTCAAACTAAACTTTTAAATTTGTAAGACATTAATCTATACATCGAATGCAAAACATGAAACACAAACTTACCTTTATTGTATCATTAGGCATCGCCTTAATCCTTACGGCTGTCATCGGAGCCACCGTCAGCCTGCACCATTGCATGAAATGGGATGCCTACTGCGACAATGGAACTTTGCCCTCGTCTGCCGTGAAGTTTACGCAAAACCTGATTTTCCACGCCTATTACTGGATGGGGATAGCCTTCATTTGCTTATGCCTGGTTGTCGCCATGCTGGTATGGTATTTCCGCCATCAGCAAAAACTCCATCCGGAACTGAGCGACATGATAGCCGACACATCGGAATGCGAATTCAAAAAAATACGGGTGAACCGTTATACCAACGAAATCACCATAGACGGCACGACCCGCCCAAGCCGCCGCCAAGTGGCGACCTTACTGGATTATCTCCTTAAAGCTCCCACACACGAAATCTCATTCACGGAACTCAATACCGTATTCAATGAGAATTTCTTCGACGGTTCGCCGGCATCCAAACGGAAAATAAGTAACCTTAAATATGAAATCAACGACCTTTTGAAAAACTTAGGATTCGAACTGGTCAAGACTTCTTCCGACCAATTCGCTTTAACCGCAAAGAGGAAAGAAGTCATTTAATCCTGTCAAAAAGTCAAACCGGACTCCACGAGAATCCGTTATTTACGCCCCGATACGGAAGTCTACGGAAATACGGGATTCTCACGGGGTTGCGAAAAGGCAATCTGACAGCCCATAAGGCTTTCGGGCTACATCCTGCACCGCCGGAAAGCAAGACGTAACGCAAACGGCCGGAGGGCGAGGAAGCGCAAAGCGGATTTACATGCCATTTTGACATCCGTTTTTTGCGAACGGAAGCACTTCAAATAGCGTAAAAACGAACCGGAAAAGCTTGTCCACGCTTCGTTTTCTGGCATATTCCGGCCCAACATGAGGACAGCTCTCAAACGACATGCGGAGAAAAAATATGTTTTCTCAGCCAAACGGAAAATCATTCGCTTGAGATTGAAACGCATTTAGACTTAAAAAGACAAAAAAAATCTACCGGAAACGCTAAAAATTGTATTCAAAAACGATCTAAACTCCCTCTAAAACCTGCATGGTTTCAGGGCATGCACAAAACAAAAAACGTGGTTTTACTATCAAAAAGACAGCAAAACCACGAAAGACCTATCTTAAATCAAAGTCGCAAAAAGAGTCACCCCGGGAGGTTCGCACCCGTCTCCGCCGTTCCTTCCACTCCGTGCCACGGTTCGTTCTCCTCGGGAATCACCTTCTTGGCACTGGCCTTGGCACCCAACTTGATAAGTTTGTTGGCAGCTCCCACCACGCTCAACCGCCCGTCCTTCAGCTTGTCGGCAGCCTTGGTAAAGGAGGACGAAGCATCTTGCAACTTCTGTCCCACCGTCTCGAAATGGCCGATAAAATCGGCCACGCGGTCGAGCAACATCCGAGCCGTATCGTAGATGGCCTCCTGGTTCTGAGCCTGTTGCATTTGGGTCCAGGCTATCTGGATAATGCGGAGTGCCGCCGTAAGATTCTGCTCACCGGTGATGAACACCCCTTTGGAGAATGCCTCACGCCACAACTCCGGTGCTTCTGCCAACGCCAACTGGAGCGCCCCTTCGTTGGGTACGAACATGATGACGTAATTCAAAGCCTGACGCGGCAACTTGATGTACGCACTGTAATCCTTGCGGGCCAATTCGGCCACATGCTGCCGTACGCTCCTGACATGCCGCTGTAGGGCTTCGGCACGCGCGTCGTCCGTCTCGGCGTTCTGATAGTCCACAAAAGCCGTAAGCGACACCTTGGAGTCGATTACCGCATCTTTTCCGTCGGGATAATGCAGAATGGTATCGGGAATCATCCGCTTCCCGGACTCTTCGTTCAGGATGGCTTTACCGGCACGGTCGCGTAGGGTCACCTGCTTCTCGTAATGTATGCCTTCCTTCAGCCCTTGGCTTTCCAGCAACTCGTCCAGAATCAACTCGCCCCAATTCCCTTGCACCTTGTTCTCGTTGCGCAACGCCGAAGCCAGCTTGTCAGCCTCAGCCCCGATTTCACGCGTACGCCTCATCACTTCCTCGATGGCTTTCTCCAGTGAAGCCGTATTCTTATTATGCGTGTCGCGGCTGCTGTCCATGGCCGTACGCATTTCCCGGATGGTCTCTTTCAGCGGGTCTATGATAGCCGTCATCTGCACCGTGTTCTGCTGCGAAAGTTCACGGGTACGCTGTCCCAATATTTCACGGGTAGCGTTCTGCAACTGCTCTTGCATGAGATTCAGTTGTTCCTTGAAACGGCGGTTGCGCTCTTCGCCCTCGCGCACCATCTGTTCGCGCACCAACACCAATTCTTTTTCCAACGTCTGCTTGTCGGCAGCCAGCCCTTTGTTCTCGCGATTCAGCGCCTCGCACCGTTCCTGCAACGCTGCCAAATGGTTCTCCATGCGTTCTTCGCGTTCCTTGAAATCCTGCGACTGCCGTTCAACTGATTCTTCCATCTCGCTCCGGCGTTTTTCCATCTCTTCCTCACGGACCTGCAACAGGGTTTGCAGGGAAGACATACGCGCCTTCGTCCACAAAAAAACAACACCGGCACCACATATCAAACCGGCGAACAGCCATAAAAGTTCCGTCATTTCTTCTTTTTCCTTACGTTTTATAACAAAATTACGTTTTTTTGTGGATAAAACAAAACGATCTTTGTATTTTTGTGACCTATAATCTAAAAAACAAACAGAATGGAACTTATACCCGTAAAAACGACAGACCCGTATTATGCTGAAGCCGAACGGCTCATGACGGACGCTTTCCCGCCCGAAGAACGACGCCCCCTGGACCGACAACGTCAATACACCGACCACAATCCGCTTTTCCACCCTCAGGTCGTTGTAGAAAACGGGACGTTTGCCGGACTGTTCAACTATTGGACCTTGGACGGATTCCTCTACGGAGAGCATCTGGCCACCTGCCCTTCCCTACGCGGCGGCGGATTGGGACGACGCATCCTCGACACTTTCATCCGGCACGCCGGACAACCCATCGTGCTGGAAGTGGAGCCGCCCACTACCGACATAGCCGCACGGCGCATCGGCTTTTACCGCCGTTGCGGTTGCCGGTTGTGGGAACATCGCACCTATATACAGCCTCCTTACGCTGCCGACCTCTCGCCGCTCCCCCTGCTCCTTATGGTGCACGGCGATTTGGACGAAGAGAAAGACTTTGAACATATCTGCCACGAAATCCATACGAAAGTATACGGATGGCAGGGAGGTAAACTGACCAACGACTGAAGATAACCCATATGGCAGAAACACTTAGCGCACTCATCAAGTCGTGCAGCGACTGGCTCTGGGGATGGCCCATGGTGATTATCCTGTTAGGCACCCACTTGTTTTTAACCGTACGGCTGCGCTTTCCGCAACGCAAACTGTTCAAAGCCATCCGGCTCTCGGTACAGTCGGACAAGTCGGGGCAGGGAGACGTCAGCCAGTTCGGCGCGTTGGCCACAGCGTTGGCAGCCACCATCGGCACGGGGAATATCGTAGGCGTAGCCACGGCCATCACGTTAGGAGGACCGGGCGCCGTATTCTGGTGCTGGCTGACCGGCGTGTTGGGCATCTCGACCAAGTATGCCGAAGGACTGCTGGCCGTCAAATACCGCATCCGTACCCCGCAAGGCAAAATGCTGGGAGGCCCCATGTATGCCTTGGAACGGGGAATGGGCATGAAATGGCTCGCTGTCTTGTTCTGCATCTTCACGGTGTGCGCCTCGTTCGGAATCGGCAATCTGGTGCAAAGCAACGCCATATCCATGCTGTGCTACGAGACATACCGTGTGCCGCAGGCACTTACCGGAACGGCAGTAGCCGTATGCGTGGCTTTGGTCGTCATTTTCGGCGTGAAAGGTATCGCACGTGTCTGTAGCGCGTTTGTCCCCCTGATGGCCGCACTTTATTTCTTAGGATGCTGCTACATTCTGTGGGTCAATGGCGGCTATGTGTGGGACGCGGTGAAACTGATCGTGGAATCGGCCTTTCGTCCCGAAGCGGCCGGAGGAGGTTTTGTGGGTGGTTCCGTCATCATGACCGCCCGTTACGGCATCGCCCGCGGACTTTTCAGCAACGAAAGCGGCATGGGTTCCGCCCCGATTGTGGCGGCTGCCGCACAGACCCGCAATCCCGTGCGCCAGGCATTGGTGTCGTCCACCGGCACATTCTGGGACACGGTGGTCATCTGCGCCCTTACCGGCCTGGTTCTGGTATCCAGCATTCTGGCCTATCCCGACATCTCATACGCCGACGGACCGGCTCTGACCAAAGTGGCTTTCGACAAGATTCCCTATTTGGGCGCTCCCCTGCTCACGTTCGGCATCGTCACTTTTGCTTTCTCCACAATCTTAGGATGGTGCTACTACGGCGAAAAGGCCATGGAATACCTGAGCGGCAAACGGTGGACCTTAGTCTACCGGGGCGTCTTTATCGTCGGCGTATTCTTCGGTGCCATTACGCAGTTGGCCGTGGTGTGGAACTTTGCCGACCTGACCAATGCCCTCATGGCTCTGCCGAACATCGTATCCCTGATCGGACTTTCGGGCATTGCTGCCGCCGAGACCCGAAAATACCTGTGGGAAGACCGTCTGGACGAAGAAGCCGATCCGGAAGACAACCCTATGTAGAAAGGCCAGGCACCCGTACCTTACAAATAAATCCGGTGCGGCGGAAAGCTTCCGCCGCACCGGATTTTCTTACCGGCATCCCGTATTCCCGGGTCAATCCGTCTCGATACTGTTCAACAAGTCAGCCTTTCCCTCGTTGATCAGTTTCAATATCAATTCGCCGAACAACGTGTTTTGCCAGGCAAACCATGCACGGGTAAAGTTCTTCGGGTCGTTCTTATGAAAAGACTCGTGCATGAATCCCGTACCGGCATCCGTATTCACCAGCATTTCCACACAGGCTTTGATTTCCTTGTCGTCACGGCTCGTAAAAGCTTTCATCATGATGCTCATCGGCCAAATCATATCGTAACCGACATGTGGCCCGCCGATACCTTCGCCCGCCGTCCCCTTAAAGAAATAAGGATTGTCCTCGCTCCATATCAGCTTGCGGGTATTCTGATACACCGGATCGTCTGCCGGCACGTCACCCAGATAGGGCATGGCCAACAGACTGGGCACATTGGCATCGTCCATGAGCAAACGGTTGCCGAAACCGTCCACCTCGAAAGCATACACTTTTCCGTAACGGGGATGATCGTATACGGCATATTTCTTCAAGGCGGTCTCCACTTCATCCGCCAATTCACGGCATTCTTTAGCCAACGTTTTTTCATGGTTCACCTCGGTCAAAATCTCGGCTGCCTTACGCAAGGAAGTCACGGCAAAGAAATTGGAAGGCACCAGAAACTGAAACGTGGTGGCATCGTCGGAAGGACGGAAAGCCGAGGCTATCAACCCCACAGGCTTCACCGGATTGCCCCATCCGTTATTGGTCACGGTGTCGAGCGCACGCTCCGTCTTGCGTTGGAAGTGATAGGAGCCGTTCCCCTCCTTACGCTGCTGTTCCCGGAACGTCTGTAGAATGTATGCCACGGCTTGCAGCCACTCGTCGGAGAAGACACTGGCATCTCCCGTCACCTTCCAATAATGGTAGGCCAGACGAATGGGATAACACAGCGAGTCGATTTCCCATTTCCGCTCATACACTTCGGGCTTCATATCCGTCATGTCGGACGCCCAATAGCTTCCCGTCGCCTCCTTATTGAAGGCATTGGCGTATGGGTCGATGTTGATACACTTGAACTGACGGCGAATCACTCCGGCCAACATTTTCTTCAGTTCAGGATCCTCATTGGCCAACTGTACGTAGGGCCACACTTGCGCACCAGAATCCCGCAGCCACATGGCATGGATATCACCCGTGTACACGAAGGTGTCGTCCGCCCCGTCGAAGTGGACGGTCGTATCCAGCGTATTCGGGAAGCAATTCTCAAACATCCATGCTAATTTCGTATTCGTCAACAGTTTCTTGGCACGTTGTATCTGCTCCTCTACGGCTTTGGAAGTGAACAAACGTTTTTCGGGCCGATGGCTCTTCCACACACTGACCTGAGTATTGTCCCGTTCGGCTACATACTCCTGCATTTCAGCCGCCCGGGTCTCTACCGTCATTCCGGCAACCCCTACGGCCACTCCTACAATTTTAATAAGATTTAAGTTCATAGCATTTATTGTGAATTAGTATTAAGTTGGGTTATCTTATAAAATAGATTTCCACCGCATGGAAACCCAAAGCACGGAACAAGGCCGTGAACTGATTGCGTGCATTGGCTTCCGCCCGACGCATATTCGACGGCGTCAGGCATTGACGCAACATCTTCCCGTAAGCACGGTCGTACAAATCGCGGCGTGCGCCATTCGGCCATTTTCCACTCTCATAGAACACCTTCGTACGGGCTTCGTCGATAAAATTCTTGTCCAACAAATGCACGGCAGGCAAACGGAGAGTCACGGTATCGCCATGCGCCTGCGCCCATTCTCCTGTCACCCGGTTCATGTCGATCCCGATGCGGGGAACTCCGGTGTACACAGCCACCAAGCGGTCGTCGGTAAAGAACCCTTTGCGTAACGTATCGGCCACGACTTCAGACTGAACTGACAAAAATTCCCATTGTCCGATTTGTTCGATACGGCGTATCTCCTGAGAGGTCAGCTTGATACGGTCATCAAAACCGACCTCCACCGATATGCCTCCTTTACGATTCCATTTTATCAGCAGCCCGATAAAGACAGCCAATACGACGGCCACGACCAGCCACTTCAGTGCACTCAACCATTTTCCCATTTCATTTCAGTTTTTCAGTCCGGCCTTCACGTTCCAACAGCAACGGCATATCCGCCGTCGTAAAATCCTTACGGAAGGAAATCACTATATTCCGCTCGTCATAGCCTAACCTCGTCAACATCGGCACCAACACGTGAGCCGCATTCTCACGAGCCATCTCCAAAATGCCCAACTGCGGCACGGAAGCCAGAATCTCGTCTTCCCCCTGACGCGTAAAATCGGCCAACTCCGCAGAAGTGTAGTCCGAACGTGTCAAAGACACAAATTGCTTCACCTCATCGTGATTGATGCGCGAGGAGGTCACGACCACCCGTGGGTCGGGCAAAGTGACCACAATACGGTCGCCCGAACGCAACACATTCTTCTCGTCGAAGCCCGTGAAGTCAATATAAGCTTTCAGAGTTACATCGAGAGGTATCATGACCTTGCGTTCGCCGATAGGAACTTTTACGTCGAACGCCCGCTGAAAAAGATTTCCTTTCACCCGCAAAGGGTCGTCCTTCAACACTAATTTATGGACTTCATATTCGGCCGTATAAAGACGGGCACACTCCTTTACCTGCATAACCAAAGAGAGCGTATCGACCCGGACGACTTCTGCTTGCGTCTCTTCCCCGCGACAAGCCGACAAAAGAGACAGGCACAAAACTATGACAAAGTAAAATGTTGTTTTCATTGCAAATGCTTGGGGACTTCAAAGATAGACATTTATGGAATAACAGGCAACAAAAGAAGACCTAAAAATATAATGAACCGGCTTGTCCAACTCACCTTTTTTTTGTTCCTTTGTGAAACTGTTGAGAAAAAGAAGAAAATGCAGACACATTTCAAATTCCTATGTATGGCATGCACCGTATTGCTGTGCTACAGTTGCGGCGGAAATAACCCGCAAACCACCAGCGGATACAGTGAATATGAAAAACCGGACACGACAAATTCCGTGCAGGAAATGAAAGACTATCATTACAGTGCAGAAGTCAAAGTCGGACAAACGCGATATACGTACGACATCGTACGGGAGGTAAACGATACGCTTCCGTTAGTGACGGGGGACGACGGCGAACGCTATGCCGACAACTATATCCGGCTGCGCGTGAACCGCGAAGGAAAAGAAATCTTCAATAAAGTCTTTACCAAAAACCACTTCAGAAGCTATATGGAAAAAGGATTCATATCCCACGCCATTTTGGAGGGAATGGCCTTCGATAAAGCGGACGGCAACAACCTGCGTTTTGCCACCAGTGTCAGCTACCCGGCTTCGGACATCTACATCCCGTTGTCCATCACCATCTCGCCCGACGGCAGTTATCAAATTACAAAAGATGAAGTCCTGGACACAGTGGTAGCCACAGACTCTACGGAAACGGAAGAATAATCCGACAAACCACGATGCCCGGTCCAAGTAAACTTAGGCCGGGCATCGTGGCTGTTCCCTCTCAACAAGAGAAGGGAACGTTATTTCATCAACTTTTCCAACTGTAATTTCAACTTCGGATCGGAAGGTCGTTTCGCATAGGCATCCACGATATGTCCATCCTTATCCACCAATACCACGCGGGGAACAGAACGGATGTTCATTCTTGCCGTAAAATCGGAACGGAAACCTCCGGGCAGATTCAAATTCAATACAGGTGATTTCCCGTCTTTCTCCGACACCATCTTTTTCCACAGTGCCATCAATTGGTCGCCGGTATCCAACGAAACGGACAGGAATTGAACCGGACGGTCTTTGAATGTTTCTGCCAGACGGTCGAAGTAAGGCATTTCCGCACGGCAAGGAATACAGCCGGTGAACCAAAAATCTATGACTACCACCTTGCCTTTCATGTCGGATAAGGTATAAGCTTTCCCGTCTTGGGTATAAGCCGTAAAGTCCGGCATTTCCATCCCCCTGAGCAAGTCTTTGTTTTTTTCGCGCAAGGTAAGGTACTGTTTTTCTATTTCCGCCAAATCGTCCAAAGCTTTCCTGTCGGTTATCAACGGGCGCACATCATCTACATATACATTGAAATCGTCAGAGAATCCCTTACGTAAAGTGAATCTCAGCATCTCCACCAGAAATCTCGAGCGTAGCTTCTCGTCTGTAATGCGCTCCGCATAAATCGGAAGATAATGGGTGGCGGAAACCGTCAAAAAGCCTTGTTTCTCCATCTCTTCCATAGCATCTTTCATTACGGAGAACCATTTGGGCAGGCAAAGAATAAGGGAATCTCCGAAGGTAAGCGTTTTCAAAAAGTCATAATAATCCCGACCTGCATCGGCTCCATGTCCGAACATTTGCATGGTACGGGCATTCAATCTGAGGTTCAGAAACACAAAACGAAGATATTCTTTGTGAACCGCCACAAAGTTTGCAGGCAAACCGGAGCGGTCTAATAGACCGTATAGCTCTCCCAACTTCTCTTCATTATAACGCACCCACTCTTGAGAATAAGTTTTTATAGGTTCCGGAGCACGGCCTATATAACGATGTTCGTCCAGAAAAGTCTGTACCCGGGCTTTCGTACCGCTCCAAGAAAGTTTTTTCCCGTCATACAGTAATTCCAACGTGTCTCCCGGTTCCACGTATAAAGAGTAGAAATTGGAATTGGCATCCACAAAGCGATAATAACAAGCACCGTCCACGACCGGTTTCATTACGGTGGTTCCGGGAAGAACCTTACGATACCCCGTCGTATCTTCCGGTTGCAGAAACACGTCTTCCGTACTTTTATTCTCGACCGTTATATACACTTCTTGCGCTTTGCCCCCTACGGTCCCTATTACCGTCAGGCATAAACCGCCGACTAAGCTTATCAATCTTTTTCTTTCCATCGTCATTTACTATTTTGAATCAAATTACTCGTCTGCATAGCCTTCAATGGGAACGGATACGTTAGCAAATGAGACGCAGGAGACAAGGTATAGGTTTTCCCTTCAATCACACGTGTCTGCGTCTCGTTGAACTCCGTAACAAAACGTCTGAGGTCAAAGAAACCGTTACAAGTGAGGAAAAGTTCACGTTTACGTTCCTCGCGTACCAAACGTAATGCTTCTTCCGCATCGGTCGGTGCAAAAGGCTGATAGCGACCGGGAACCATACGGCAGGCACGCAATGTTTCCATATATCCCATGGCTTTAGACAGATCTGCCGTGTTTCCCTTACGGGCATAACATTCAGCCAACATCAGATAGACTTCGGACAATCTCATCCCGCCGGGATTCCACTTGACAGCCAACGTTGAAAAATTACTGTCACCCGCCGGAGCCGTCTCGTGCTCGGCCTTGTAACGGATGCAATAACGATAGCGCAAATCCGCATCCTTCTGGAAAAGATCCAGCACTTGCTTGGGCACGTACATAGGATAAGGATCGGTATAAGTGGAACCGAACTGATACAACAGTTGTTCCGGGGCATCATACTCAAAAGGTATTCTCGTTTTCCATACATTCTCGACAAAGTCGTTCACTCCCGCATACTGAGGTTCGTCTATCGCCATTTCGGGGTACCCTGCCGCCACAAGCATCGGAGCAAAAGTGTTATAGCCTTCCGTCATATCCCACAACTCGTGCCCGGCCCGGGCGGCCTCCGCAAGTGCGGAATCGCACGCTTCTATACATTGTTCGAACTCCCGTCGGAATAAATGTACCTTGGCTTTGAAAGCGTATCCAAAAGTCTTGTCGGGACGAAACGAATTTGTAGCCTTATGCGGCAAATCAGGTATAGCCGCTTCTATGTCGCGCTGTATAAAATCATAGGTATAGCCTACCGACTGCTGTATCCCCACATCTTCCAAACTCTCGAACATCTTTTCCCTGACAATGATACCGTGAGTCTGATAGGCCGTAGCAGGATCATAAGGGCGGGCAAAAGTGTTTATCAAGAAAAAGTAATTGTATGCTCTCAACACTCGTGCCTGAGCTTCTCCCATCCGTTTGTCCTCTTCCTTTCCCTCGGACGAGGCAATACCGTCCACCACGACATTGAATTTCGTAATACGGTCATAACATGCATTGTAAGCTGCATTCTCTATCATATCCCCGGCACGATCGTACGACTCGTCCCAGAAATAGGCTACCGAGTTCAACGGATTGGTATAACTTTTCAACTCTTCGGCCTTATACCAACTGGCCTCACCGGCCAAAATCCAGCTATTCATCATATCATATTCGGGCGACCTGTCCTCTATCAATCCCAAATAATCTTCGGTAGATTTCAGCAAAGCCTTACCTTTGGGCGTAATATCCAAATAGTCGTCGCAGGCCGCCAACGTTACGACCATGCCGATACAAGCCGTCCAATTTCTTATTATATTCCTCATCATTTGTTCTTTTTAGAATTTCACATTAAGCCCTAAAACATAGCTCGGCATGATAGCGTCCGTACGGGTTCCAGTATTTGCATTGAAAGCCTCGGGGTCAATATCACGCTTGTTGGCAGCCCAATAACACAGATTGTCCACCTGAGCCTTCACTGTTATGCCTTTCATTTTCAGTTTCGACACAAGTCCCTGAGGCAAAGTGTAGGACACTCCGATATTCCTCAGTTTGATGAACGAAGCGCTCTCCGTATTCACATCGGCATATTTCCAATGATAGTTGCGTTCCCCTACATTGGTATGCAGTCCCATGGCCGGAATATCGGTATCCGTATGTTCCGGAGTCCAGCGGCGTGAAATATCTTCGTGAATCGCTCCTCCCTCGATAGCATTGTATGGATCATAAAGCGTTACCACATCGTCACGCAGAGCATGGCCGGTATAATAAACGACTTTGGCAAACACATTCAATCCTTTCCAACGGAAGTCGAGCTGCAATGCACCATTCCATTTCGGAGTAAGTTGCCCCACACAAACCACGGCATTCACATTACGCACCTGTTCTATGGAAATGACATTGCCGTTTTCATCGTAAACAGACGGGTCACCGGTTGCTGTCAAGCCCGCATAACGATAGGCATAAAGAGAGTTATAAGTATCTCCCATCTTATAGTTGGATGTAGGCTCACGCATCATATCCAATGCATCAGTGGGTTCATAATCCACTTTCTTGATTTCATTCTTATTGTAAGCTGCCGAGAAAGATGTGGTGAAAGACATATCACGCTTCTTCAACCAATCGTAAGAAAGAGAGAGTTCCACACCATTATTCTGCATCTCTCCGTTATTGGCACGTGCCTTTCCATCGAATCCCAACGAAGGGTCTATGCTTTTATTGACCAACAAATCCGAACTATAACGCCGGTATACATCAAAACTTCCCGTCAATCTGCCGAGCAACATGAAATCCATACCGAAGTTCAGCGTAGAGGTCTTTTCCCAACGCAACGAGCTATTGGGAGGAGTCTGCAACGTAGTAATGGGTGAATTCGTATAAAGGGAAGTAAGATAATAAGCCAACAGATAAGGAGACGAGGTCTGGTCTACATTTCCCGTAATGCCATAAGTCAGGCGCAGTTTGAACATGTCCAGCCAATCCATTCCCGCATCTTTGACAAAACGTTCATTCGTCACATTCCAACTGGCCCCCACCGACCATAAGGGACGATAACGATATTTGGGGTCCGTACCGAAAAGATCCGCCTGTTCCACACGCACGCTCCCGTTCAGAGAATAACGGGTGTCGTAGGTATAACCGGCATTGAAATAAGCTGATACATAGCGATGCATTTCTTCATAGACGTTCAAGACCTCACTTCTGCGCCGCAAAGCGGAATAGAGCCCTCCTTCCACTCCGTCTTTCGACAGCGTGGCCCAATCGACCATAGAATATGTCAGGCGCATGTCATCATAGCCGTAACGTTCGCTACTTGCCGAACGGTTCTTGTCCTGCCGTATTTCTCCTCCCAACAAAGCTGAAACATCATGCTTTCCGGCAAATTCTTTTTTGTAATTGAACTGCCCTCGCAAGTTATAGTAACTGGCATTCGTATTACCCGTGAGCAAATGTCCCCCACGTGGAATATGATAAGTCAGCGTACCGTCATCGTTGCGCGATGCAAATTCGTTGAGGATGGAACGCATCATATAGGAATTTTCCTCGTCATACTCATTGGTTTCGGCATGGTTTCGTTCATACTGGAATTTCAACTCCAAATCCAAATCCTTGGTAATGTTGAAATCCGTATGCAAGAACAGTTTCAGATATTGGCGGTCGGTCTTCTTGATGTTATGCTCAGACTCTTCCGCTGCGTTGAACCCCATATCGTAATATCCGTCCTGTGTGGCCAACTGTTCAGCCAGCACTTGATTATAAATATAACGATTCACCGGCTGGCCATCGTCGTCGTAAAGACGGTCATAAGGCATGGCGCTGGTATATCCCATTCCGGAAGCCTGACAAAACTCACTTCGGTTGAAACGGGTATCCATCCCTAACGTAAGTTTCATCCAGGAAGCTACCGACAACGTATTCTTCAGATAAAGTGAAATGTTACGGGCTTCGTCGTACCGGTTGTACTGTCCGAGTTCCTGATAGCGCGCCGAGAAAAAAAGGTCGTTCTTCCCCCCGCCTTTCGAAAGCGTCACGTTGTAATCCTGCGTCAGATTCAGGTGTTGCAGCTTTTTGCGGTACTCCCGGCGATAGTCGTTGCCACGCAAACGGTCCAGTCCCGCATTCACCTCTTCCTGTGTGATTTCGCCCATGGCCATACGGTAGTAAAGCATGTCCACTTGTGTCATATACGCCGGACTCGATTTGGCCGTCATTGTTGAGAAATAAGCTGTAGGGCTCTTGATATATTCCGGGTCGGACAACAAGTTGTCGCGCTCCAAATCAATGATGTCGCTCGTCGAAGCATAGTGCATGTAGTCGAGCGACGGCAAAGGTTTGAGGTAGTAACCTAACGACACATTGACATTGAGCTTGTCGTTTTCAGCCTGTTTGGTCGTCACGACAATGACCCCGTTGGAAGCACGCACACCGTATAGCGACGTTGCCGCAGCATCCTTCAACACCGTTATGGTTTCCACCGTCTCCGGATTCAAGTCTTCCAAGGTCAGGCTGCTCGGTTGCCCGTCAACCACGAGAAGCGGAGTCGTGCCCACGGCAAACGACGAAACTCCGCGAATGCTCAGTTCATTGTTATAGGTACTCAACCCCGGGGCAATACCTTCCAGTTTCGCCACAAGGTCGGGCGCCTGCACTTGGTTTAAGTCCTCGCTATTGACAATTACGGCCGAACCGGTAGCACGCTCGCGCGAAATCGTCTGGAATCCGGTCACAATAAGCTCGTTCATTATACGTTCTTCTTGTGCCATACGGATATTCAATTTCTTTCCCGGCACAGCCTGGCGTTCTATACTCTCCATTCCTATATAAGAAACGACCAGAGTAACTTTCCCCGTGCCCTTGACCGGGATTTCAAACGTGCCATCCATTCCGGATATGGCACCCGTATCGGTCCCTTTTATCCGGACCGAAGCACCGGGAAGCGGCTCTCCCATGTCATCAATAATCGTTCCTGTCACTTTATACCGACTTGTCTGGGTAACTTGTCCCGCCATTTCCGGAGTTGCAGCCTGCACTACGGAACAATACGGGTGTCCCACCCACAAAGTCAACACGCACGCGGCATGGCCGCAAAATGGTAAAAACCTATTCTTACACATCTTAATAATTGTATGGGTTAAGGTATCACGATTTCTTTTATTTGCACACGGCCTCCCGTTCCAATCCGAACAAAGTACAGTCCGGAAGGCAAGTCTTTCACGGAAATATCTGTTTTGATTCCGGCCGCAAGAGAAGCGTTACGCACCACCATACCCGACAAGCTGACGATAGAAACTTGTCCGGCTTGGGGCACACAGAGTGTCACCAGAGCTTCTGAGCGCCGATAAGTGACTTCTGAAGCCCATCCGACCTCTTCTACCGAAGAACCTTCGTCCACGACCGTCAATGAGCCGGACGAAAATGCCGTAGCATAGCCGTCATCAAAATAAAACACGATATTATACCCGCCGCCTAAAGGCAAATCTACCGTTTCAGAGGCCCAAAGCGTTACATCCGTTACCGATGGTTTGGTTAATTCCAAGAGCCCGGAATAGACTTTCACACCGGTAGTCTCCTCTCCCGTAGCCGTCTTGCGGAATATTTCGGCATAGATACGTCCTACAAACGGTATCTTAGAAGAGGGTTGAGACACTTCCACTGTCACACTCCCATCACGCCGATTCAACTTAAAACCGTCGGAAGGAGTCATTACACTGACCAGAGGTTTACGCGTAGCCTTCACCGTAACGCTCTCACCCAAAGATATACTGTTAGCCACCGTTGGTTTGGCATAAATACCGTTCACATTGCAATAATACGGAGTCAACTGATAATCGACAGCCGCCATGCCATCCAAATTAGCCAATACATTGACCGTCACGTCTTCTCCCGCCTCACAATAAGCCAACGAAGCAAAAAGAGTATCCACTCCGGCCTCTTCACTCTGCATCCGTATGCCGACCCATCCTTCAAGTCGTACAGCCCCCGGATTCGTGATATGAAGCTGCCAAGTCTTCAGGCCGGTCGTATACAAAATACCCGGTTGGAAATCTTCAGCCAAGGCTATACGAAAATCAGGATGAATTTTCTCCATCGTCACAGTCTCGGTTCCTATCACAAGACGAAAAGCAGAAGCATTTGCCTGTTCGGCTTGCATGGGCGACCAAAGTCCGTCATCACCTTTATAATACAGTCCCACTTCATAGAAACCTTCGTCCAAAGAAGACAAGTCCAAAAAAGCAGTGAACCATTGGGCGTCATTGTTGGAAGGTACAGCCATTTCACGTTCAACGGTAAGGGGCACCACGACCCCGTCGCGGTAAATGCCAGCACAAACCGTCGTGGCGAACGCAGCCACCGTCTCCGCATTGAAATAACATCCCACTCCGATACTTTCGTCGCGTCCTGCTTCGACCACGCCTTCACTTACGTATTCGTAGCTGGGAGCTGGCCGGCGGGCATAAAGCGACGAGATATAAAGCCGGTTCGGCTGCGGCGTTGAGGTACTTACCGGCGGTTGGATACGGCAAACCATAGTTTGGTTAAAAGCATAAGACCCGTTGGAGCCTCCGATGCCCTGCGTACTCGGATTCATAGCCGAAAGGGCATAATATCCATCACTGGAACCACCCCATCCCCAATTAAAATGAAACAGCCCGTCTCCGTCGTAACCATCGCAAAGAAAAGCATGGCCGGCCTTATTATTGAATCCTTCATAAAGCACGGGACGACCGGCTTGCAATTCGTCGACCAGTATCTTCACCCATTCGTCATAAGGGGTAAGCGCACGGATATGACGATGCATATTGGCATCGTATCCCAAGAAGTCCCGTAAACCAATGGCTGCATCCTTCAGGAAGGCCGTACTTTCACTCCTTGAGTAAGCCATCTTACAGGCATATCCGGCACAAACGCTCAGATTGGCCACGGCATGACGCTGCGCTTCCGTACCCGAGGCATAAGGATAATAGGCAAGCATATTATCCCAATCGAAATCCGGACACTCATCAAAATCAAACTCACGGTAAACCGACTGTTTCCGGTCATAATATTTTATATATCCCGAAGGACGCTGAGGCCAGCGATGATAATACATCAACTGTGCCATGGCTGTGGCCACACATCCCACGACACATCTTTCGTCCGACTCGCCGGATTCGTTTTCCGTCGGACAGAACAAATTGAACGGATCCGCCTGAGTCCATTGGGTCTGCAACATAGGCTGTATGACATCCGTCGGATAATCCGTTTTCCGAAATGCGGCAGCCTTACTCTCCGCCCCGTCCTCGGACATATCTTTCAATAAGGAAATTTCTTCTTGATAACCTTGCAGCCAACTTTGACTATTGGCAGGAAGGGCGTCGGGAGTAAATCCGCCATGCAGACTATAGGCTAATATGGGACGGGCGCGGTCGTCACCCGACACAATGACAAAGCCTTCATTCCCGTTCACATTCACCACATAGAAACAGGCTTCTTCCGCAGAAACCGTCCTACGGGCCGCAACTTTACCTTTACGGTAAGCCACATAAGATAGTTCAAAACGAGGTTTCGCGGACAAAGAACGTACATTTCTCGGCGCGGAAACCGTCTTTAATTCATAAAATGCTTCGGCTTGCGCTAAAGCCTGTTTTAAAGATACAGGACGCGCCCACCCACAAACGCACAGGCAGACCAGCAAGCCGCTTAATATAATCTTCGGAATGTTCATATATAAAAAAAGGAGAACGGCCTAACCCCAAAAAGGTTAGGACCGCCCTTTTATCCATCAAAATACCGTTTTCACTTATTCCACAATAACTTTAGTCGAAGCAGACTTGCTACGGCCTACAACCAAGAACATATACGTCCCGGCAGGAACACCGGACAGGTTTACAATCGCAGCATCGGAAGCCGGTTGTGCCTTGATGCTGTTGATTGCACGTCCGCTCATATCGTACACATATATACCGGCACCTTCGCCCAACAAATAGCTGCTGACACGATATTCCCTTTCGGCCACTTTGCTGACCTTCATATCGCTATAAGTCTCGGAAACGCTACGAACGCCTGTCGCATCCTTGCTGATTTGAACACTCGGCATACCCGTACTCATTTTGGCAAAAGTTTCGCTGGAGATCACGTAAGTCTGGCCTTCTTTCATTTCCACATAAACCTTGCCCTCTCCATTTTCACCCACTTCGGCCATCTGGGCATCCTCAAAATTGCAGGCAAATTTGGCGTTGTCATCTTCTTCCAACGTCCCGACTTGGAGAATCGTTCCCTGCGGAGCCTTATTTGTCACCAAATAAGTAGCCGTCTCAGGAGCGATAAAACGCCAATAGTTCTCATAAACGGCATTAGGATATGTAACTCCCGTATTTTCGGACAATACGGTCATACGTTCCGGATGGTTCTGGCAACTGGCTACAGGGGAAGACATCTGGAACATAATCTGAGTATCCCCCGAACAAGTCACACAAAACAGGTTCTCACCGGATTTGGCATAAACCTGGTCCGGCATCAAAAGATTGCTTTCGTTCTCCACGGCATTGCAATCACCGCTCTTCACTTTCACAGAAGTGACCGTAGCCGAGGAGCCTGTAGCCGTGAACTGTCGCACACTATACAAACCGGGATAAACCAGATTTATCTTGAACCATGTCGGATGATTAGCCTTTATAGGAGTGTACATACCTTGATTCACAGCAATCGGATTTGAACAATCATCTCCCTCGGCAGCAGCCGCCACTTCCACTGGAGTTCCCATAGCCATAACGTTCGTACCCGCAAACCACATACAAGCAGCAGCAATAGTTAGTAAACTTCTTCTCATAATCGTTTTATTTTATATGAATACTATACTAAAAAACACGTTAATAAAACCGTAACCTTCATTCTATTCCGGTAAAATTTGCATTTCGGCAAATCATTCTTTTTTATCTCTCTCTTCCTAAGAGAGCGACAACCTTCGTCATATTGGCATTTCTACGTGCTTTCCAAGGAGGCTTTATTTGTGTTTTTCAAACAAAAAGTAACGGTTTGGCAAACTTTTATTAATGTTTATTTGTCGAATCTATAGATTTTCAATAAATTTGCAACCGTTGTCGCTCTCTTAGGAAGAGAGCAACCGCATTTCTCTTGATGCAAAACCACACAACTTCTATCTTTTTTTCGTAAATTCGCAAAAAGATAAAAAACAAACGTGATATGGTAGTCATTAAAATAGGCCGCGGCGCAACCCAACGCATAATATGGATTCTGGCCCTCCTGATTCTGGCCGGGGGACTTACGGTAGCATTCTTCCACTTGCGTGATAAAATCTTTCCCTCCACCACGTTTGAACTGAATGACGAATTAGGGGGAAACATCTTCCCTTCCCTGATTCTCTCCACAGCCACTACGGACACCCTTATCGTAGCCCCCACGGAAAAAGGCGCGCTGGGAAATCCCAAATCGGGAATCTCGATACAAATCACAAGTCCCGTAAAAGATGCCCGCCTGCATGTAGAGGTGGCAGAAACGCCGTTTTTCAAACGTTCCGTATCGGAATTCATCCTTCCCGAGGAAGGAAAGGCTTACACGGTGTATCCCGACATTCTTTGGAACTACGACGCTTTACGCAATAACACACAGGCCGAGCCTATCACCGTGTCGGTGGAAGTACAAATCAAAGACCGGGAGGCAAGCCAACGCGTACGCACGTTCTCCGTGCGCAGCATCAATGAATGCCTCATCGGCTACAATGACAAAAAGAACCGCTTTCACAATACGGGAGTCCTGTTTGCCGCATACGTGAACGAAGACAGTCCGTTGATAGACAAAATCCTGCGGGAAGCCTTGAACACACGTATCGTCAACCGCTTTATGGGCTATCAGAACAAGCGTAAAGACTACGTGGACAAGCAGGTCTATGCCCTTTGGAACGTACTGCAACGGCGCAAGTTCCGTTACAGCTCGATTTCATACAGCAGCCTGTCGAGCAACGTAGTCTATTCCCAACGCGTACGGACGCTGGAAGACGCTCTGGCTTCTTCGCAAATCAACTGCGTGGACGGCAGCGTATTGTTCGCCTCCCTGCTCCGCGCCATCAACATCGACCCGATATTGGTGCGCATTCCGGGGCACATGTACGTAGGGTATTACACCGACCGCAATCACAGTCAGGCCAATTTTCTGGAGACAACGATGATTGGAGACATAGACCTGGATGATTTCTTCCCCGAAGAAAAACTGGATTCCACTTCCGAAGGCAAGTCGCAGGAAGAAATGTCGCGGCTCACTTTCGAGAAATCCAAAGAGTATGCCCATCGTAAATACTCGGCCGACAGCGCACGCATCCATACGCTCCCACGGCAATACATGTTCCTGGAAATCTCCAAGGCATTAAGACGGAAGATACAACCGTTGGGTAAATGAAACCGGCGTCCCCATCATATTTACGGACATTCGAGAAAAAGTAAATGGCATCTCCAAAATTTCATAAAACATTGTTTTATAATTAATTACAGCTTCCTTCATTTTGGTTTTCCGTTCTGCGCCAAACGGAAAATCAATCTCAGGCAAACGATTTTCCGTTCTCAGCCAAACGATTTTTCATTCTCAGCAGAACGGAAAAAGGCGTTCTGCAATCCTTACACCCTGTTCCGGTATCCGGAAAAACGATCGCTAAAAAAGGGGATGGCTTCGCACGAAGCCATCCCCTTCAAGTTCCTGAAAAAATATCCACCGTCCACTCCTACGAAACGGATTTCCGTCTCTGCCTCCGCACGGTTCAACCTTCCTGCGACGGATAATGCAAATTGGCGTCCGTCATCTGTTCCAGCACTTCATGGAGGTATTTGGCAGACTCCCATTTGGCCATCGGCAAGTCCTGCAACAAATAATTGCCGCAGTCGCGCGGGGTTGCTCCGGGAACTTCCCCTTCATATTCCGCAATGAAACGGAACGTTTCTTTCATCAGTTCCACAATATCCTCCGACTGCAAGTCCCCCTTCATCAGCAGGTAATTTCCCGTCAGGCACCCCATCGGTCCCCAATATACAATCTTATCGGACCATACCGGATGATTGCGCAGGAACGTGGCCGCCAGATGTTCTATCGTATGCAACGCGCCTTGCCCCAAAGCCGGCTCACGGTTGGGTTCTTTCATGCGGACATCGAACGTGGTCACTGTCTCACCTCCCACTTCATCTTTACGGGAAACGTAAATGCCCCGCAACAAGTGGATGTGGTCAATCGTAAAACTTGGAATTTTCTTCATTGGATTTATATGTTTTTTCGGATTAAGACAAAGAAGAAGGCAAACTCTCCAAGAAGGTACGTACTACCCCGAAAGAACGGTCGGCCATCGTTTCCCAAAAATTCTCGTACTGCTGCCAGTGCGCATCGGCTCCCGGCGTGTCGCTGATAATCCGGAAACTGATGAAAGGCACGCGGTAGAGGTGGCAAACCTGCGCTATGGCAGCCGATTCCATGTCTACGGCCAGTCCCTCAGGAAATTCGGCTTTTATGGCATCCAGTTCGCCGCGCTCCGTGATGAACTTGTCGCCGGTACAAATCAACCCGGCATGCACGGGAACCGATGACGGCAACGAAACGGCCTTGTGAACCAATCTTTCGTCGCACGTGAACCGGGGAGGCAACCCCTGAATCTGCCCGTATGCGTTCCCCATGCCGCACCATACGTCATGATAGACCACCTCCGAAGCCGCCACGACTTCCATCACACCGGCTTTTGCGTCGATGCCTCCGGCCACTCCCGTACTCACCACCACATCCGGCTGCATGCGGGCCATCAGTTCGGACGCACCGACGGCTGCATTCACTTTCCCAATGCCGCACTCCATGATATATAAGGTGTTCCCGCCCAACTGTCCTATGGTATATTCAAAAAGTCCATGTCGCTCCGTACGCATCCCCGCGACCAACCGGGCCAACTGTTCGCGTTCGGAAGCCATCGCTGCAATAATTCCTATTTTCATTCGTCGTCATCTTTATTTCCCTGCAAAAGTACAACTTTTCCGCCACTAATTCAATATAATCGGGACAATCGGTTGTTCTTTCACATCGTCTATCGCTACAGAACGGTACTTCACACGGGCAAAGTCTATGGCCTTCAAATCGATGCTCCGGATTTCGCTGTTGTACATGGTACGGTAATAAAACACCAAATCCTTCATGTCCGTGGCGGAAGTCCACTGCGTAGCACTTGGAATATCCGCCGGCACCTTGGCATCTGCAAATTCAATCCCCACGGGAATGTCGAAATTGTTCAATATCTGGAAAGCTTGCAGTACCGTCTTTCGCGCCGTAGCCTGCACGGGAGAAGAAGTCTGATAGAAAGCGGCACGCACAAAACGGGACGGAGGCGTCACATCGCCGGGAATCCCTAAAAAGCCACTGCCCGCACCAAAAGCGGCGAGCTTCACCTTGCCGAACGGCTTGGCTTCCGCCCCTCCTGCATACAGGTTTACATAATTGTTCAGGTTCGTCATCTGCCATTCAAAACCCGGAGAGTTGGTAAGCACGCCTAATTCATTTTCATAAAAATGAGGAATGCCGTCCACAATCTCCAACACGACCTGTCGTCCCGAAGCGTCCGCAATGCGCCAATGAGCCGTAGAGGCACGCGGGTCGGACGACACCACATGCACCGTTCCGAGTGCCTCTTTTACCTCATCCACCGTCTTGAACTGAGACAACATCCAAGGTACCAGTTGCAAATCGGACAAAGTACTCTCACGTTGCTCCTCATCGTACGCTTCATAACTACCGTAGTGAGGGAAGTAAAACAAACCGGCAGCCAGTCCGACCTCGTTCAGTCCGTCGGCCACAAAATCCTCCAACTCCACGGCTATCCCTACATAACCGTATACCACCGTAAATTCCAATCCGTTTTTTTGTCCGCCCGGCACATACGATTGTTGCACATACCCCCGAGGCACAACCACATAACGGCTGTTCAGATAACTGCCGCCCCACTCTATGGTACGAGCCAAGACGGTGGCGCTGTCCTGCGACTTCAACGTAATTCCCGTACATGCATCAGCCGTATGCGGAACCCATAGTCCGACCGCCGTAATGGCAAGCCCGAAAACCACTTCCTTTATTATTTTATTCACATTCTTCATCTTTTCAATATTTTATATGGTTATATTTCGAAAGGTACGAAAAAAGCCATACTTTTGCAAGCATAATCCAGTATTATATTTTCCAACTTCGCAAAGATGCAACGCTTTTACGCCTTCTTATTATTGTTCCTAAATGCAGTATTATGGGTTCTTGTCGCGATTATCAGCCCCATATATTTGTTATTGCATGCTCTATACCAAACATGCAAGCGATGCTTCGTACACCCCGAATAACCCCCGGAAGAGACTCGAATCCCTCATTAAAACTTATCTTGGAAAGGGGTAAGTAAGACTTGAAATACCCGGCCTCTCTACTCAAATAAAAGTATACAAACAAAAGAACTCCCTCCACCAACTTTCAAAAGTTGGTGGAGGGAGCTCACATCTATTAACTAACACCTAATGCAATTACTTCACTTCCTCAAAATCTGCATCTTGAATATTATCATCAGAAGAAGAGTTTCCGGCGTTGGTATTACTCTGTCCTCCGGCATTCTGCTGTGCACCGGCTCCAGGCTGTGCACCACCCTGATACATCTGTGCACTGGCTGCCTGCCATGCTCCATTCATTTCGGCAATAGCAGCATCGATAGCGGCAACATCACCCGCCTTGTGAGCATCTTTCAATTTCTGCAAAGCTCCTTCGATAGCAGGTTTCTTGTCAGCCGGAATCTTATCACCCAACTCTTTCAACTGGTTCTCTGTCTGGAAAATCATAGAGTCAGCCTGATTCATCTTGTCTACTCTTTCACGCTCTTTCTTGTCGGCATCTGCATTAGCCTCAGCCTCAGCTTTCATACGGTCGATTTCGTCTTTGCTCAAACCTGAAGAAGCTTCGATACGGATAGCCTGTTCCTTCCCGGTAGCCTTATCCTTGGCAGACACTTTCAAAATACCATTGGCATCGATGTCGAAAGTCACCTCAATTTGAGGAACTCCACGACGAGCAGGTGCAATGCCGGTCAAATTAAACTGACCGATAGACTTATTCTGAGCGGCCATCGGACGTTCTCCCTGCAATACGTGAATAGTCACTTCCGTCTGATTGTCGGCAGCCGTACTGAACACTTCGCTCTTGTTGCACGGAATGGTAGTATTGGCTTCAATCAACTTCGTCATTACACCACCCATCGTCTCAATACCCATAGACAACGGCGTCACATCCAACAATACGATGTCGCCCACTCCGGCTTCCTTATTCAGGATAGCCCCTTGGATAGAAGCGCCCACAGCTACGACCTCATCCGGATTTACACCTTTAGATGGAGCTTTGCCGAAGAAATCTTCTACTAACTTCTGGATGGCCGGGATACGACTCGAACCGCCGACAAGAATCACTTCGTCGATGTCTGAATTACTCAAACCGGCATCCTGCATTGCCTTCTGGCACGGCACCTTACAAGCCTGAATCAAATTATCGGCCAACTGCTCGAACTTAGCACGCGTCAAAGTCTTCACCAAGTGCTTGGGCACACCGCCTACAGCCGTGATATAAGGCAAATTGATTTCCGTAGTCGTAGAAGAAGACAATTCAATCTTGGCCTTCTCGGCAGCTTCTTTCAAACGTTGCAATGCCATCGGGTCTTGCTTCAAATCAACTCCTTCTTCCGACTTGAAGTCAGCAGCCAGCCAGTCGATAATCACTTGGTCGAAATCATCACCTCCGAGGTGAGTATCACCATTGGTAGAAAGCACTTCGAACACTCCGCTACCAAACTCCAGTATGGAAATATCAAATGTACCGCCTCCCAAGTCGAAGACAGCAATCTTCATGTCCTTATTGGACTTATCCACACCGTAAGCCAAAGCCGCAGCCGTCGGTTCATTCACAATACGTTTCACTTCCAAACCGGCAATCTGTCCGGCCTCTTTCGTCGCCTGACGCTGAGAATCCGAAAAATAAGCCGGCACGGTAATCACGGCTTCCGTCACCTCCTGACCCAGATAGTCCTCAGCCGTCTTTTTCATCTTCTGGAGAATCATGGCAGAGATTTCCTGCGGAGTATAGAGACGCCCCTCAATATCCACACGAGGCGTGTTGTTATCTCCTTTTACTACAGAATAAGGCACACGTGCTATTTCTTTCTGTACCTGATCATAGGTCTCACCCATGAAACGTTTGATAGAGAAAATGGTATTCTTCGGATTCGTAATCGCCTGACGTTTGGCCGGATCACCCACCAAGCGTTCGCCGTTTTTAAACGCCACGATAGAAGGAGTCGTACGCTTGCCTTCGTTGTTAGCGATTACTACCGGTTCGTTACCTTCAAATACGGAAACACAAGAGTTTGTAGTTCCCAAGTCAATTCCAATAATCTTTCCCATAATATATCTACTTTTTTATTATTAATCTAAATTGAATGTATTTCTTACGTCCGCCTCTTACGGAAGCAGCGCACTGTTATAAAAACAAACCGCGTGCCAAACTATCTCATGAGGCAGAAAAAACAATAAAAAAAGATTTATCGGAATCAAGAGAGAGTTTTTCTGCTATCTTTGTTCTCGGACAAGCTCATCTGCGACAGTCAGACCTGAAAACTGCCAAAATGGCTGAAAAAATATAAAATGTATGACGAAAATAGCACGACTTCTATTATTTCTTTGCACCTTATCGGTATTCCATATTTCTATAGCACGCCCACGGGTAGCCGTAGTACTAAGCGGAGGCGGTGCAAAAGGTACGGCTCACATCGGGGCACTGAAAGTAATTGAAGAAGCAGGAGTCCCCATCGACATGATTGTAGGTACGAGCATGGGTAGTATCATCGGCGGGTTATATGCCATAGGATATACGACCGAACAGCTCGACAGTATATTCATGGCACAAGACTGGAACACATTGCTTAGCGACAAAGCTTATCGCAACGCGCTTAACCTACAGACCAGAGAACAAAATTCACAATACATCCTCTCCGTCCCTTTCTTTGAAAAACCGCAAGACTTAATCAGCGGAGGAGTCATTAAAGGAAGAAACATCGGGCGTATGTTATGGCAACTCACCGAAGGGTACCACGATTCCATTGATTTTCAAAAAATGCCAATCCCGTTTGCCTGTATTTCCCAAGATTTGGTGACGGGCGAAGAGATCGTATTCCGAAACGGCGTACTGCCCATCGCCATACGTGCCAGCATGTCCATTCCCGGTGCTTTTGCCCCGATATCCATGAACGGCAAACTACTCATCGACGGTGGTATCATCAACAATTACCCGGTAGATGTGGCACGGCAAATGGGAGCAGACATTGTCATAGGGGTGGACGTACAGGATCCGATGAAAAATGCAGAAGAACTTCAAAACAATATCTTCGCACAACTCAACCAACTCATCGACTTGCAAAGAAAAGACCGTTGGGAACAAAATATCGCGCTTTCGGACGTCTATATCAAGGTCGATGTAAAAGGATACAACACAGCCAGTTTCAACACAACAGCCATAGACTCCCTGATGGAACGTGGAGCACAGGCCGCCCGCTCACAGATAGACACCTTACGGGCCATAGGCGGTCGTTTCTCTCCCGACGATTCCATCGTGAGCCGTCCCACTCCTCCTTTCTTCTATATGCACCGCCCGGGAAATATCGAAGCGCGCTATGCAGGAAGCTTGAAAATCCTGATAGGCGATGCGCCCAGAAATTCCATCAATCTGGGACTTAGGTTCGACAACGAAGAACTGGCAGCCTTGCTGTTCAACGGACAAATGCAACTCGGGAAAAAAAGGAATCACCACATCAACCTGACTTTACGTTTAGGAAAGCAAACTTATGGCGACGCGCATTACAATCTCAACTTAGGCAGGGAATGGAACCTTACCACCGGTTATCGTTATACTTACAACGATTTTAATATCTATGAGAAAGGAGAAAGGACGTACGGCATCAGCTTCAATCATCATTTCGGAGAGGTCGGATTCACCAAAAGCTGGAAAAACGTACGTCTCAAGCTGGGAGGAATTTACCAACTCTACAACTACGGCTCCCTCCTCTATCGCTTCGAGGACAGCTCACCGACAGATATTACCAAAGAAAGCTACCTGAAGTTCGGCACACAATACGCCGTCAACACATTGGACGATATTTACTTCCCGACAAAAGGAGCTGAATTCGATATGGAATACTACTATGCCATACCATTAAACGGAAACAAAGCCTTCCACACAGCCGGAATACACTGGAATGCCGCATTCTCTTTCAACTCGCGCTTCACTTTAATGCCCCGGATAGAAGGACGCTATCTGACGACAGAAAACACCGTGGCCGAGATGAATACACTCGGAGGTCAAGAACGGGGCAAATACTTCAGCCAACAAATACCATTCTACGGCATCAATCATTTCGAGATGTCCCATCGTTCTTTGGTCGTAGCGGGAATAGAGGCCCGTCAACGCATCGGAGGAAAGCATTACGTCAGCGGCGTATTCAATATCGCCGCCACATCGGACGACTGGATGCATTTTTTCAAAAACAGCTTCAACGATAACGACCTGTTGGGATACCACATCTTCGGTGGAGCCGTAAAATATGACCTCCGTACCTTTATAGGCCCTATCGGTATTACGATTTGCTTCAGCGACCGAGCCAAGACCGCCGGATACATAAGGGCGGGATTCAATTTCTGAAACCCGCCCTTATGTCCTTCACAGCTTTTTCACTCGGCTTTAAACTCCAAAACTCCACCTTTCATCAAGTCCCGGATGGCAATGAAAGGCGCATCCAGTTTCTTTCCGTTAAAAAGAATGACCGGCAGATGCTTATGTTCTTTCAGACCTTCGGCACGAACTGTCAACACTTTGCCATGCGGCAGTTCCACACGGGCCGACGGGAACCGCGGAATCCCCAACGCATATTCTCCCGACGCCGGAGTCACCGGATAAAAGCCCAACGAACTGAACAGATACCAGGCAGACATCTGTCCGCAGTCGTCATTTCCCGACAGTCCGTCCGCCCCGTTCCTGTAATGGGTATCCAGGATTTCCGGAATACGTTCTTGCGCCTTGTCGAAACGACCGCAATAGTTATATAAATACACATAATGGTGGCCGGGTTCATTGTCATGCCGGTAATGCCCGTTGTCGAACACGTTATCGAGCGCTGCGGCAAAAGACTCGTTACCTCCCATCAAATCTATCAGCCCCTGCACATCCTGCATGACACAAAACTGATAAGTCCAGTTGGCCCCTTCGGTAAACCCTGAATGCTCCCCGGCCCAACAGCCATCGGCATTACGCGCTTGGAAAAGTTTCGTTTTCGGATTATACAAATAGCGGTAATTCTTTGCCCTTCTCATCAAATCTTCATAATCGGTCGTTTTTCCCAAAGCCTTTGCCATTTGGGCAATGCAATAGTCGCTTAAAGCAAATTCCAACGTGCGAGCCACGGATTCATTCGTCCGATCATCCGCCACGTAACCGTTCTTCAAGTAATAAGACAATCCGCCGCGTGCCTCATATCCGCCGTTCCACCATTCTCTGTCCCCCCAACGGTGGAGACTGTCGTCCGTAGGAGGCACGTAGGCATCCTTACGAATCGCTTCATACGCCTTCTCCACGTCATAATCGCGAAAGCCATTGATGTAAGCATCCGCTATTACAGCGTCCGCATGCGTGCCGATCATGATATTCGTATAGGTAGGATTCGGCCATTTGGGTATCCAGCCGCCCTCTTCGTACATCTGTACCAATGCCGTAACCATATCATCCACCCGTTCGGGCGCCATGATTTGCAGCCAAGGGTGTTCAGCCCTGAAAGTATCCCACAAAGAATAAGCATTATAGGAAACGCCCTGATGCACCTTATCGTCAAACGGACTGTAATAACGGCCATATTCCGAAAACTCCCGAGGATACTGCAAGGTACGGAAAAACGCCGTATAGAATATCGTACGGTCTTCTTCGCTCGCCCCCTCCAGGTCTATCTTGGAAAGCTTTTCCTCCCATTCCTTTTTCACTCTTTTCGTCACGGATACAAACGAAGACCTGGCCGGAATCTCTTTCGACAGGTTCACCGCAGCTTGCTCGAAGTCGATAAAAGAACTGCCGATACGTACATCAACCCACGTCGTCCCCGCAGGAAACTCGACATATCCGCCTACCGAACCACCTTCCTCCTGTACAGACTTTCCGCTGACCGCCCCGTCGCGCCATGTGCCGTAACCGGCGAAGTCTTCGGAGAACTTCAACACATAATATCCTTTGAATCCCGGTAAGGCCGGCCCCAAATGGGCATCATGCCTTTCCTTATTATATATATGCACCTCACGCTTGTCGGGATAAATGCGTATGAAGCCTCCTTCGTTTTCCCTCCCGGCCTCCAAATAAAGCAAGGATTTTTCCCCTTTGGGGTAAGTGATATGAAAGAAAGACGCACGTGAAGTCGCTGTCATTTCCGTGGTAATCTCCGAACCGCCGTGTTTTCCCGAAGCGTATGACACCTTATAATAATAAGGTGTAGCCACTTCTTTCCCATGCTCCAGACGCACCTGCCTGTCCGTCGCCTTGATTTTCAGTTCTCCACTTTGGGGCATCAGGGTCATGAACCCGTAATCTCCCATCCAGATGGCCGGCTGATGCGTCCCCATAAAACCGATTAAGACCGAATCGCAACGGCGATACATCGTATGGGATATACCGTTGAGGCGGGTCGCCGCGCACCACTGCGTCATGGCAAAAGGCGAACCCACGGCCGGAGTCGTCCCCCCGTATTCCGTCTCGTGGCTACCATCCGTACCAATCATCATAGACACTTCGTCCACATGGGATTTAGCTGTTTTTGCGGCTTTGCCCGACATGACAAAAGGACACGAAGCCACACTCATCAATAAAAATAAAGTTCGTAATACTCTCATGTTATCAAAAATTTGGTTAGGGTTGTCTTACAAATAAACGGAAAAGAACAGCCCTGCGGCCATTCTTTTCGTTTATAAAAAAGGATATTGTCACGGATTGGCATTGGCATCCTGCAAGGCTGCCGCAATCAGTCCTTCCACTTCGTCACAGAGTTCGGGGTTGTCTTTCAACATATTTTTCACGGCATCCCTTCCCTGTCCTATCTTCGTATCGTTGTAACTGTACCAGGAACCGCTCTTCTTCAGAATGCCCAGTTCCGTACCCAAGTCTACGATTTCGCCGATTTTAGAGATACCTTCTCCAAAGGTGATTTCAAATTCAGCCTTACGGAAAGGAGGCGCCACCTTGTTCTTCACCACTTTCACGCGTACCTGATTACCGACCACCTCGTCGCCGTCCTTGATACTCGTCACGCGACGGATGTCCAGACGCACGCTGGCGTAAAATTTCAAAGCGTTACCACCGGTCGTCGTCTCCGGATTGCCGAACATCACACCGATTTTCTCACGCAACTGGTTGATGAAAATACAAGTGGTGTTCGTCTTGTTGATTGTGGAAGTCAGTTTACGCAAAGCCTGACTCATCAGGCGGGCCTGCAAACCGACTTTATTGTCCCCCATATCGCCCTCGATCTCAGCCTTCGGTGTCAAGGCAGCCACGGAGTCTATCACGATAATGTCGATAGCCGACGAACGGATCAACTGGTCAGCTATTTCCAATGCCTGCTCCCCGTTGTCCGGTTGGGAAATCCACAAATTGTCCACGTCTACGCCCAACTTGGCGGCATAAAAGCGGTCGAAAGCGTGCTCCGCATCGATAAACGCGGCTATCCCGCCGGCTTTCTGCGCCTCGGCAATGGCATGGATGGCCAAGGTCGTTTTACCGGAACTCTCCGGACCGTAAATCTCTATGATACGTCCGCGCGGGTATCCCCCCACGCCCAAAGCGGCATTCAACGCGATGGAACCCGTAGGAATCACATCCACCTGTTCCACGTGGTCGTCACCCAGTTTCATGATAGAACCCTTTCCGAAGTTCTTCTCTATCTTGTCCATCGCCGCTTGCAGGGCTTTCAGCTTCTCCGTATTCGGTCCGCCGCCCCCAGTGGTTTCTTCTTCTTTCTTTGCCATAATCTTTTTTATAATCAAATCATCTATGTTTCAGCTCCCGGCAGCACCCCGACAAGAGATGCTATCCGGGATATACTGCATTAAAGTTCAAGGTCGCCATTGAACACTTCGTGCCAGGGAAGCCCGTCCTTGTTCAACTCCTCCATGAACGGATCCGGGTCGAACTCTTCCACATTCCACACACCGGGCTTCTTCCAGATGCCTTTCAGGAACATCATGGCTCCTATCATGGCCGGCACGCCCGTCGTATAGCTAACCCCCTGCATGCCGGTCTCCAGATAAGCGGCATGATGGCTGCAATTATTGTACACGTAATAAGTCAGCTCTTTTCCGTCCTTCACCCCACGGATACGACAGCCGATACTGGTCTCGCCTTCGTAGTTTTCACCCAAATCCTGTGGGTTGGGCAACACGGCCTTGAGGAACTGCAACGGAACTATTTTCACCCCATTGTAATCCACCTCGTCTATGCGTGCCATACCGATATTCTGAATCACGCGCAGATGCGTAAGGTATTCCTGTCCGAAAGTCATCCAGAAGCGGGCACGCTTGATGGTCGGGAAGTTCTTCACCAGCGATTCGAGCTCTTCGTGGAACAACAGATAAGAGTCGCGCGGACCGATGTTCGGATACGTCAAGTCCTTATGGATTTCCATAGGCTTCGTCTCCACCCACTGTCCGTTCTCGTAATAACGTCCGTTCTGAGTAATTTCGCGGATGTTGATTTCCGGATTGAAGTTTGTGGCAAAAGCCTTATGATGATTTCCCGCATTGCAGTCCACGATGTCCAGGTAATGGATTTCATCGAAATAATGTTTGGCCGCGTATGCCGTATACACACCGGAAACGCCCGGGTCGAAACCGCAGCCCAGAATGGCGGTCAGTCCGGCTTCCTCGAAACGTTTCTTGTAGGCCCACTGCCAACTGTATTCAAAATGAGCCACGTCCTTCGGCTCGTAGTTTGCCGTATCCAGATAATTGCATCCGGTTTGCAGGCAAGCTTCCATAATGGTCAAGTCCTGATAAGGCAAGGCCAGATTCATCACCATGTCCGGTTTGTAACCGTTCAGCAGTTCCACCAACTCTTCCACATTGTCGGCGTCCACCTTTGCCGTTTGGATAGACGGGTTCCCGATGGCCTTCACGATAGCGTCGCACTTGGCCTTCGTACGGCTGGCAATCATGATTTCGTCAAACACTTCCGGATGCTGGGCCACTTTGTGCGCTGCTACCGTGGCCACACCGCCGGCACCGATAATTAAAACTTTTCCCATTTTTTGAATTCGGTATTATAATTAAATATGTATAGGATGCAAAGTTAATGACTTTTTCCAAGAAGTAAAGAAAAAGCCTGTTTTTTTGATTTTTATTTGAATTAGATAATTTGCTCACGCTCGGCAGACTCGAACAAGTTCGGTCTGTTCTCGCTTAATCGCAAATTTCGTCTCCCCTGATGCCCAACGCATTCATCAACGAGTAACCGAGAATCTCCTGACGGAATCCTCTCCCCGCCTGAGGTTCCATGGCCAGCAACGTGATGTCCTTGCCTTCGGTCCGGCCCAAAATCTCGCGTACTCGAAGACCGTATTTCTCCACGTCCGGCACGATGACCAGTCGTTTGATGCCTTTCTCGTCGGCCAATGCCTCGAGCGACTGCAAATAGAGGGCGTCTCCGTCCACCAAGTTCTCCACCTGTACGGAACTCAACTTGAATTCTCCCAAATGTCCGTCGCAGAACGCCTTGCCGTCAAGCTCGGCCTCGAAGTCCGAGGGGGTGAAGTTGTCTAAGGCTTTCCGCCCCTTGCCGTGGATAAACACGACCTGTATGTCGTTCTTTCCCTCTCCGACTCCCCCGTCCAAAGCCGCGCAAACCAGCCATTGCGCCAGGTCGGCCTTAGGAATCGGGCGGTTCAGCATCCGCTCGAAATTCACGATTAAATTGAATGCCACGGCATCCACGTAATCCGCATCCACCAGTATGACATTCTCACTCCATTTCGTTTTTTCCATTTTATGTAGTACTGTTTTCCGTTCACAAAGATACAAAAAAACAAAAGCAGAGCAGCGCATGAAACGAGAATCTGTCGTCACCAACTGCGTCTTTTTGCTTTCAAAATGACAGCAAAAAGGTCATGCAGGCCAGTGGAAAAACCTTTTTCCAGCGTAGTTTCAGATGTTTTCGAGGCATCCTTAAATACAATTTTTCACGTTTAAGGTTCGTTTTTTAATCTTTTTAAGCCGAAACGCGTTTCAATCTCAAGAGATTGATTTTCCGTTCGGCTGAAAAAACATTTTTTTTCTCCGCTTGTCGGCCGGAGGAGGTCTGCATCGGGAGGCGAAATGTACCTGAAAACGACGTAAGGACAAGCTTTTCCGGCTTGATTTTTTGCTATTTGAAGCCATTCCATTTGTCAAAGGCAGATGTCAAAATGCCATGTCTATCCGATTTGTACTATCACGCCCGTCACTCTCCTGCGCAGAACCTCGCAGCCCGGCCTTCCGGATGTTGCCGGAAAGCTCCTTATGGACGACAGACTGTCTTCCCGCCGCCCCGCGAGAATCACGTATTTCCGCAGACTTCCGCACGGGGACGCAAATAACGGATTCTCATGAAGGCCGATTTGACTTTTTGACAAAGACGCTTGCCCCTTATATGAAAGCCCACCTGCCAAAGCCGTCAGTCCGCGAAGCATCCGGCCTGCCATTTTTTTCATGTGTTATGACATTTTGTCAGACTATTCCTTATGGCAAACATTTTGATGCAGGATAAGTGTGGCTCGAAAACGCCACACTGAAACACAGAAAAATAAACAATTAAATATAGAAAGGAAACAACCATGACTTTTGACAAATTTACCATCAAGGCCCAAGAGGCCATTCAGGAAGCCGTCAACCTTGTACAGGCAAGGGGACAGCAAGCCATCGAACCGGAGCACTTGTTGGCCGGTATCCTCAAGGTGGGGGAAAACGTCACGAATTTCCTCTTTCAGAAACTGGGCGTCAACAGCAGGCAAATCGAACAGATACTGGAAAGCCAGATCGCTTCGCTGCCAAAGGTGCAGGGGGGCGAACCCTACCTGAGCCGCGAAAGCAACGAAGTGCTGACACGGGCACAGGATTACGCTTCCAAGGGCGGCGACGAGTTCGTCTCGCTCGAACCGATGCTTTTGGCTTTGCTGACCGTGAAAAGTACGGTCTCCAGAATCCTGAAAGACGCAGGCATCACTGAACAGGAACTGGCATCTGCCGTCAACGAACTGCGTAAAGGAGAAAAAGTGACTTCCCAAAACAGTGAAGACACTTATCAGGCGCTCAACAAGTACGCCAAGAATCTCATCGAGGAAGCGCGGAGCGGAAAGCTCGACCCGGTCATCGGACGGGATGAAGAGATACGGCGCGTGCTGCAAATCCTGAGCCGACGTACGAAGAACAACCCCATATTAATCGGCGAACCGGGTACGGGTAAGACGGCCATCGTGGAAGGACTGGCCCATCGTATCCTGCGGGGCGACGTACCGGAGAACCTGAAAGACAAACAGCTCTACTCCCTCGACATGGGCGCGCTTATCGCCGGTGCCAAATACAAAGGAGAGTTTGAGGAACGTCTGAAATCCGTCATCAACGAAGTGACGAAAAGCGAAGGGCGCATCATCCTCTTCATCGACGAAATCCACACGTTGGTGGGCGCGGGAAAAGGCGAGGGTGCCATGGATGCCGCCAACATCCTGAAGCCTGCCTTGGCACGGGGCGAGCTGAGAAGCATCGGTGCCACCACGTTGGACGAATACCAGAAGTACTTTGAAAAGGACAAGGCACTGGAACGCCGTTTCCAGACGGTCATGGTCAACGAGCCGGACACGCTCAGCACCATTTCCATCCTGAGGGGACTGAAGGAAAGATATGAGAACCACCACAAGGTGCGTATCCAAGACGACGCCATCATCGCCGCCGTGGAACTTTCCAACCGCTATATCACCGACCGTTTCCTCCCGGACAAGGCCATCGACCTGATGGACGAGGCGGCAGCCAAACTGCGTATGGAGCGTGACTCCGTACCGGAGGAATTGGACGAAATCGAACGCCGGTTGAAACAGTTGGAAATCGAGCGCGAGGCCATCAAACGGGAAAACGATCAGCCCAAACTGGAACAACTGAGCAAGGAGATTGCCGAACTGAAAGAACAGGAAAGCAACTACAAGGCCAAATGGGAGGCCGAACGCGGACTGGTGAACAAAATCCAGCAGAACAAACAGCAAATCGAGCAGTTGAAATTCGAAGCCGAACGGGCCGAACGCGAAGGCGACTATGGCAAGGTGGCCGAAATCCGCTACGGCAAGCTCAAGGCATTGGAGGACGAAATCAACCGGATACAAGACCAGTTGAAGGACACGCAGGGAGCAGACGCGATGATTAAAGAGGAAGTGACCTCGGAAGACATCGCCGATGTGGTAAGCCGTTGGACGGGCATCCCCGTGAGCAAGATGCTGCAAAGCGAGCGCGAGAAGCTGCTCCATCTGGAAGAGGAACTCCACAAACGGGTCATCGGGCAGGACGAGGCCATACAGGCCGTGAGCGATGCCGTGCGGCGCAGCCGTGCGGGACTGCAAGACCCGAAACGTCCCATCGGTTCGTTCATCTTCTTGGGAACGACCGGTGTAGGCAAGACCGAACTGGCCAAGGCTTTGGCCGAATACCTCTTCGACGACGAGACGCTGATGACGCGTATCGACATGTCGGAATATCAGGAGAAATTCAGCGTAAGCCGGTTGATCGGTGCGCCTCCGGGATACGTAGGATACGATGAGGGCGGACAACTCACGGAGGCCGTACGCCGCAAACCTTACTCGGTAGTTCTGTTCGATGAAATAGAAAAGGCGCATCCTGACGTATTCAACATCCTCTTGCAAGTGCTCGACGACGGCCGTCTGACCGACAACAAGGGACGCGTGGTGAACTTCAAGAACACCATCATCATCATGACGAGCAACCTGGGGAGCGGTTACATCCAGAGCCAGTTCGAGAAACTGACGCCGCAGACCGGCACACAAGCCCGCGAAGCCCTCATCGAGGAGACGAAAAAAGAGGTGCTCGGCATGCTGAAGAAGACCATTCGTCCGGAGTTCCTGAACCGTATCGACGAGACCATCATGTTCTTGCCGCTCACTCAGGAGCAAATCAAACAGGTGGTGCGCCTGCAAATCAACGGCATCACCCAGATGCTGGAGGGCAACGGCGTGACCTTGCAACTGACCGATGCCGCCCTGGACTTCCTGGCCGATGCGGGTTACGATCCCGAGTTCGGTGCCCGTCCGGTCAAACGGGCCATCCAGCGTTACCTGCTGAACGACTTGTCGAAGACCATGCTGGCACAGCATATCGACCGGACGAGACCCATCATCGTGGATGCGGACAAAAACGGATTGGTATTCAGAAACTAAGCATAAACAAAGAGCGGAAATGTGAAACCACACATTCCCGCTCTTTTTGTTCATATTTCACAATATCCCTACTTTCAAGTATCCATACGCCCATCTCTCCGTCAGTATGAACTGATAAGATAATCAAGAAATAATGCAATACCTAAAAACAGGCATTTGCTCAATCCGCAAATTACTGATTTTGAACGATTGCAAAATTCTCTTTCCAAGCCGTATCTTTGCATTCGCAAAACAAACCTCCTAAACTCATAAAAATTGAAAACGGTAATCAGATTGTTAAGCCTTACATTGGCATTTATTGCAGGAACAAACCACCTTTCAGGACAAGCCCGGAAACAGGCTATGGTCTCAGGCAAGGTGTTCTCCACTTCGAACGAAATCATGGACTTTGCTACCGTACAAGTCAAAGGGACTTCTATCGGAACACGCCCCAACGAAAAAGGAATCTATCATCTGAAAGTCGATGCGGGAAAACATACATTGGTGTTTAAGGCTATGGGGTACGCCACGGTGGAACGTACCGTCACTCTCCAGGCCGGCGAACGCCAGAAGTTGAATGTCAAAATGCACCAGAAAGATATGGAACTGGCCGAAGTGAAAGTGGAAGCCAGCCACGTGGGCCGCATCAACAAATCGGCATTCAACGCAGTGGCCGTAGACTTGAAAGGTATGGCCGGACTGAATAAGAACCTGGCCGAAGTGCTGACCACCGTTCCGGGCGTCAAGCTGCGCGAGACGGGCGGAATGGGTTCGGACATGCAACTCATGCTCGACGGTTTTACGGGCAAACACGTCAAGATCTTTATCGACGGCGTACCGCAGGAAGGAGCCGGAACAGCCCTCAATCTGAACAACCTGCCGGTGAACTTCGCCGAACGCATCGAGGTCTACCGTGGGGTGGTTCCCGTCGGTTTCGGTACCGATGCCTTGGGCGGGGTCATCAATATCGTCACCAACCAAAGGAAACTCGGTTGGTTTGCCGATGCCTCTTATTCTTACGGCTCGTTCAACACCCACAAATCTTTCGTCAACTTCGGACAGTCGTTCAAGAACGGTCTGCTGTATGAAATCAACGCTTTCCAGAATTTCTCGGACAACAACTATTACATTGACTACTACGTTACGGAATTCAGCGATGACGGTATTTCGGAGAACACTGACAAGACAAAGATTTACCATATAAAACGTTTCAACGACCGCTTCCACAACGAAGCCGTGAGCGGCAAAATCGGAGTGGCCGACAAGAAATGGGCCGACCGCCTGATGTTGGGCTTTACCTACACCCACTTTTATAAGGAAATACAAAACGGAGTGTTGCAGAAGGTCGTGTTCGGAGAAAAACACCGTCATGGCTTCTCGTTCATCCCCTCTTTGGAATACCGCAAACGCAACTTGTGGGTCGAGGGACTCGATGTCATGGCCAATGTCAACTACAACCACAACATCACCCACAACATAGATACGGCATCTTACAAATACAACTGGTTGGGACAACGGAAATATACCGGTGTACCCGGGGAGCAATCCAACCAGAACAACGAGGCCAAGAACAAGAACTGGAACGGTACGCTCACGGCCAACTATCGCATCGGCCACGCCCATCTGCTCACGCTCAACCATGTGCTGAGCACTTTTGAACGCACCACCCGTTCGTACGTCGCAGGAAGTTCTCGCCTCTCGGACTTCAGCATCCCCAAGCGTTCCCTTAAGAACGTCACCGGACTGTCTTACCGCTTCATGCCCACAGAGAAATGGAACGCCACGGTGTTCGGCAAGTATTACAACCAATACAACGAGGGGCCCGTATCCCAAAGCGACGACGGTATCGGCAATTACATACAGATGTCGCAAAAAACGAGTGCTTTCGGTTATGGAGCGGCAGGAACTTACTTCATCCTGAAAAACCTGCAGGCCAAACTGTCATACGAGAAAGCTTACCGCCTGCCCTCGACAGACGAACTTTTCGGCGACGAAGACCTGGAAGCCGGACGGGCGAACCTGCGTCCCGAAAAAAGCGACAATGTCAACTTCAACCTCGGATACACCCCGCGATTCGGTAAGCACGGACTGTACATGGAAGGAAGCCTCATCTACCGCGACACGAAGGATTACATCCGTCGCGGATTGGACAACGTGGGCGGTATGGACTTCGGATTCTACGAGAACCACGGACGGGCCAAAACCAAAGGATACAACGTCTCCTTGCGTTACAGCTATGCGAACTGGTTCAGCCTGGGCGGGACATTCAACAGCATGGATGCCATCGACCGTGAGAAACGGTTGGCCGAAGGCACGGGGCAGGCTTCGCTGACCTACGGACAGCGCATCCCCAACCAGCCCTACCGCTACGCCAACTTCGACGCATCATTCTATTGGCATGACTTGTTCGGCAAAGGCAACATGCTCTCGCTCACTTACGACAGCTACTACCAGCATGAGTTTCCCCTGTACTGGGAAGACTTCGGCGACCCGGATACCAAAGCACGCGTCCCCGAACAGTTCTCCCACAACCTCACGCTGAATTACAGTGTGGCCAAGGGGCGTTACAACTTTTCGCTCGAATGCCGTAACCTGACGGACGAAAAGCTTTACGACAATTACAGCCTGCAAAAGGCCGGACGGGCTTTCTATGGAAAGGTAAGGGTTTACTTCGGGAAATAAACAGCATCATTCACTCAATAAATAATTAAAAACATGGAAAAAAGATTCTTTACTTGGGCGCTTGCTGCCGCCCTCTGCGTCGGCGGAGCATTGACTTCATGCAGTGATGACGACACAACTCCCGACGGAGGTAACGGTAATGGCGGCACCACAACTCCGGGTACAAGCAAATACGTCATTGCAGCCAAGGCCGACGAAGGCACTTATCTCGTCACCAGCGAATCGCTCGACGAAGGTACCGTGACGGTATTGGGCAACGGTACCGAAGCCATCGGTGCGTCCTATTGGATATTCTACGGCCAACAATACCTCTTCGGGCTGCAATACAATGACGGAAACGCAGGAACCGGAACTTCTTACGCCCTGAATGCCGCAACCGGAAAGGTAAAAGAAGCACGCGAATACACTTTCAACCGTATCACGACATACGGTACATGGGGCGACAATGTCATCACCTGCTCCACCAACGACGGCTCGCAGGAAAAAGACACCCAAGGCAATTTTGCCAAATATCTCCAGTTCAATTATCTGAATGTACATTCGGGCAATACAACCACCGGTAAACGTATCGCCGAGAACTTCCTCGGCAACGGCGAGATTGTCAGCTTTGCCGGTTTCGTGGAAGCCAACGGCAAACTTTATACATCCGTAGTTCCGATGGGCATGAGCCACTATGGCGTGAACACCTTCCCGGAAAAGATAACAGACAGAGACCTCATAGCTAAGAGTGACGGCGGAAGCGGTTCCGGTAAATACACAGCCGGACAAATTCCTTCCACCCAATATCCTGACAATGCCTTCATCGCCATTTACAGCGGAGACAGTTTCGACGAAACTCCGGTTATCGTAAAAACCGATAAAATCGGCTTTGCCAGCGGACGCAAGAAATCGCAATACTACCAGACCATTTGGGCTGCCGACAACGGCGACCTCTACGTGTTCTCTCCGGGTTACGGGCGTACGGCTACTTCTTCTGCCGACTTGAAGAAAGTTACCGGCCAACTGCCGTCGGGTGTTGTCCGCATCAAAGCTGGAGAAACTCAATTCGATGCCAACTACTACTATAATCTTGAAGAACAGGGTACGGGCCATCCGATGTTCCGCTGCTGGCATATCACAGCCGACTACTTCTTGCTTCAAATGTATAGCGAGGGTACGATGAGCGGAAAGAATGCGCCGACCAACGAACTGGCCGTATTCAAAGGCGAAAGCGGCAAGCTGACTCAAGTAACCGATGGATTGCCAGCCCAAGAGCAGATTTCTTCATTGGGTGACCCCTTCTGCGAAAACGGAGTAGCATACGTCCCTGTCACGACCAAGGACGGCGAGGCTCCGGCACTCTACAAGATAGACCCGGCTACGGCTAAAGCTACCAAAGGGTTGACCATCATTACCCACAACAGCGTGTCGGCCATCGGCAAACTGGCCGCTACAAACTAATTTTGAAATATGAGAAAAGCATTCGCCAAGATTCATCTTTGGTTTTCCATTCCATTCGGCATCATTATCAGCGTCATCTGCCTTTCGGGGGCGGCGCTGGTATTTGAACAGGATATCACCCGCGCCTTGAATCCCGGTTTTTATCGGGTCGAAGTAGAGGACGGAGCAAAGCCGCTCACGCCTTCCGAACTGGTCATGAAGCTCCGCACGCAACTCCCGGACGCATTGCAGATTTCCGGCCTGCAAATGTCGGGCGACCCGGAAGAAGCCTGGATGGTCAGCTTTGAGCACTTAAACCGCAAAACGCTAAGCGTAAACCCTTACACCGGCGAGATAAACGGATGGAACAAAAGCTATCCTTTCTTTCAGACCATGCGCAAACTTCATCGCTGGCTGATGGATGTCCCGCCCCAGAAAGGAGACAAGACCGTGGGTAAAACTATTGTCGGTGTCACTACGCTGGTCTTCGTTGCGATACTCATCAGTGGTGTGGTGATTTGGATACCTCAGACCAAAAAGGCTTTGAAAAACCGCCTTCAGGTATCCTGTAACAAAGGATGGCGGCGTTTCTGGTACGACAGCCACGTATCGCTCGGTTTCTACACCACGCTATTCCTACTCGTCATGGCGCTGACCGGACTTACCTGGTCATTCACTTGGTATCGCACAGCCGTGTATTCCCTTTTCGGTGGCACCGCGCCAAAAGTGAAAAATACGCCTCGTCCGGAATATCGGCAAAAGGAACGGAAAGATGCCGCAAAACAGTCCCGTCCGGACAGACAGCGGCATACAGGCAGAGAAAAAGACCGGAAAGAAACCACTTTCAATTATGCCGTATGGGACAAAGCCGCAGACGCTGTCCATCAGCTCTATCCGACCTACAAGTCGGTCAAACTGGGTATGGAAGGTATAGAAATAGCCCCCAACCCGAATACCGACCGCCGTCAAACGGATAAAATACAATTCGACCCGCAAACAGGTCGCCTCGGCTCCATAACCTATTATAAGGATGCCCCGGCCTCACAAACGCTAAAAGGTTGGTTTTATGCCTTCCACACCGGCTCCTGGGGCGGTGTGTGGACCAAGGTACTTTATTTCCTGGCTGCTTTCATCGGAGGGATTCTCCCGCTCAGCGGCTATTACTTGTGGTACAAACGAAAGTTCTCGTCTCGACAGAAACGTTAACGTCTTCGTTCTACGTAATACACACGTCCCTGGGAAATCCAAAACGGAAATTCCCGGGGACGTATCTTATATCCTATAGCCCGACCCACTCTTCCGAAAAGATAGGCGGACTGGTCCATGTAGGGTCGCGGAACCACCGACGAGGATAGATTTTCATACCGTTGCCATCTACGGCCAAATATGCCCCCCAAAAGCTGAACGTGGAATTGGAAATGATATGCCCGCGGCACAACGTCATCAAATATAAATCCACGTAGTCGGGCAGCAGTTCCGTATGTTCCACATATACGGCATCCTCCATCCAAAGATTCTCCCTCACCCATTCCATATCGTCGGAAAAGAAAAAGAAACGCGCATCGGGCCGCTTCTTTCTGACATAAGCAATGGCTTGCTGGAAATAGTCCACTCCACATAAACCGAAACTCGAGTTGGAAGGATGCAAATAGTCTCCGCGCCTCACGTGTACCGATACCGGATAATCCACGGCTCTTATCATCTGTACGAAACCGCTCTGCAGTTCTGCCAAAAACTGACGGAAAAAGAAGTAACGACGAGCATTCGGTATAAAACGCCGGTGCTGACTGTAATCGTCTATCAACACGGCTTCCGGCTTCTCGTCATCATACAATCTTTTCAAAACTCCCACGGCACGACAGATTTTGAGCCCCCAAACCACCAGTTTTACCCCCCACGGACAAGAAGGTAATTCCAGTTCAAAACAATCGGAAAGCCTCAAACCATTATGCTGTTTCAGCCTACGGTGGTCGTAAAACAGATAAACCTCATCGTGTCCGGACTCCATCAAATCCCGGAAACGACAATATTCGAACATCTGGTTCCCCAGTCCTCCTTTCAGACAAACGATTTTCATGCCGTCCGCGTACAATTCTAAAGACGTATTTTCTTTTTCACCTTTTTCGACTCGTTTTGCAAACGGTCGAGTGCCGTCACCACATACGTATATTTCCGGCTCCCGTCCTCATAAGGCAGTTTATAGAAAGTGTTCGGCGTAATCGCCACGATATTCTCGGCATATTCCAAATCTATAGGCTCGCCCTCGGCAAAGCGATAAACCACATATTGACGCGCACGGTTCATCTCGCTCGTTCCGCGCGGCTCACGCCAAAACAGCATATAGCCGTCTTCCGTCCATAAAGTGGTCAGTTTGCGTACTTTCTTCGGACGCTTGTGGTCTATCCACGGCATCTCGGGCTGCAAGGCCGGATAACGGTGGTAATAGTTGCGCAACATCGTGCCATAATTTCCTTTGTTGTCCACCACTGCCTTGGCATACCATTGGCAACTGCCCTCGATGTTAGGCAACGAACGTTGCAAAGCCATCTTGCGCTCCATCTGGTGTTTGTTCGGGTCCACGGGGTCGGCTTTGGCTACCGTACGGTCCACGTCCTGCCCGATGTAGAGAGGCCGATGTCCGGCATGCTCGCTCCACCAACGTATCAGCGTATCGTAATCGGCCGCAGAATGCCCGATTTCCCAATACACCTGAGGGATGTTATAATCCACCCAACCTTCTTTCACCCATTTCAACACATCGGCATAGAGATCGTCATAGTTCTGCAATCCGCGCGTATTGCTTCCCCTCTTCGGGTCGCTCTTCAAGTTACGATAGATACCAAAAGGAGACACGCCGAACTTCACCCAAGGCTTGACGGCATGGATGCAGTCGTGCAACCGACGGATGAAAAGGTTCACATTCTCCCGTCGCCAGTCATCGCGGTTCATTCCGTTCCCGTAACGTGCATACGTCTGGTCGTCCGGAATGCGCAAACCGCTTTCGGGATAAGGATAAAAGTAATCGTCGATATGAATGCCATCCACGTCATAACGCAACAGTATGTCCGTCACGACGTTGCAGATATAGTCCCGGTTCTCGGGCATCCCCGGATCCATAATCAGTTGTTCGCCATACCAGAAATACCGCTCAGGATGCTTTCTGTAATCATGTGTGGCGGCCAGCTCCTTCGTACCTTTCGTTTTGGCCCGGTAGGGATTGATCCAGGCATGCAGTTCCATGCCCCGTGCATGACATTGGGCTATCATCCACTGCAACGGATCCCAGTAGGGAGAAGGCGGCGTGCCCTGCTGTCCGGTCAGATAACGGCTCCACGGCTCGAAGCTGCTGGCATAAAGCGCGTCGAACTCGGGTCGTACCTGAAACAGGATGGCATTGATACCGCACTTTTGCAGTTCATTCAACTGGTACGTCAGCGTACGCTGCATCTCTGCCGTACCCAACCCCATAAACTGATAGTTCACACACTGTATCCATGCGCCGCGAAACTCCCGTTTGGGCGACAACTGGGCCTGAAGCGCAAAGCTGCAAAGCCACATCATCAAAAGCAAAAGTGATTTTTTATTCATCATACACGTTATTTCCGTGCAAAAATACAATAAAAATCCATCATGCGTTTGCCAAACATTGACTAACTTTGCAAACATAAGGACAATTAACGAAAACAACTGATGAACGACTACATACATATCAAGGGGGCGAGGGTGAACAACCTGAAGAACATCGATCTGGACATTCCACGCAACAAACTGATTGTCATCACCGGCCTGTCCGGTTCGGGCAAGTCTTCGCTGGCGTTCGACACGCTCTACGCCGAAGGACAGCGACGCTACGTGGAAAGCCTGTCGGCTTACGCCCGGCAATTTCTCGGACGAATGAGCAAACCGGAATGCGATTACATCAAAGGCATCCCGCCCGCCATCGCCATCGAGCAGAAGGTAAGCAGCCGTAATCCCCGTTCCACCGTAGGGACTTCCACCGAGATTTACGAATACCTGCGCCTGTTGTATGCCCGTATCGGGCGCACTTTCTCCCCCGTGAGCGGACAGGAGGTGAAAAAAAACACCACGGAAGACGTAGTGCAGTGCATGCTCTCCTATTCCAAAGGCACGCGCTTCACCGTACTCGCCCCGTTGCAGGTGCGTGAAGGGCGTACCCTTCAAGAGCAACTGGACAGCGACTTCAAGCAGGGTTTCTCGCGCATCGAAGTAGACGGCGAGGTCGTGCGCATAGAGGACTTCATGCTGGAACTGGCCTCGGAACCGTCGAAAGGCGAACACCGCACCATCCATCTGCTCATCGACCGCATGAGTTGCGACGACAGCAAAGATGCCATCTCCCGACTGACCGACTCGGCCGAAACCGCTTTTTATGAGGGGAACGGGCAATGTATGTTGCGCATCGTTCCGTCGGGCATCCTGCACACTTTCTCCACGCGCTTCGAGGCGGACGGTATCACGTTTGAAGAACCATCGGACAATTTATTCGCGTTCAACTCGCCGGTCGGTGCCTGCCCCGTATGCGAAGGGTTCGGCCGCGTCATCGGCATCGACGAAAAGTTGGTCATCCCCAACTCGGCCCTGAGCGTGTACGACGGAGCCGTGGTCTGCTGGCGCGGAGAAAAGATGGGCGAATGGAAAACGGAGTTCTGCCGCCGGGCGCAGAAGGCCGACTTCCCCATCTTCGAGCCTTATTACAAGTTGACGCGGGAGCAAAAGGATTATTTATGGCACGGAAAGACCGGTGCTTCATCGCCCGAAGAGGAAATCTGCATCGACAACTTCTTCAAGATGTTGGAGAAAGACCAATACAAGATACAGAACCGCGTCATGTTGGCACGCTACCGGGGCAAAACGATCTGTCCCCAATGCCACGGCACGCGCCTGCGCCCCGAAGCCGGATATGTGAAAGTGGGCGGACGGGCCATTTCGGATCTGGTAGACCTGCCCGTCACCGAACTGAAGAAATTCTTCGACACGCTGACACTCACCGCCCACGAGGCGGAAGTGGGCAAACGCCTGCTCACCGAAATCAACAACCGCATCCGTTTCCTGCTCGACGTAGGACTGGGATACCTCACCCTGAACCGCCTGAGCAACACGCTTTCGGGCGGCGAAAGCCAACGCATCAACCTGGCCACGTCATTGGGCAGCAGCCTGGTGGGGTCGCTCTACATCCTGGACGAACCGAGCATCGGACTGCACAGCCGCGACACGGACAAGCTCATCCGCGTGCTCCGGCAATTACAGCAATTAGGCAACACGGTCATCGTGGTGGAACACGACGAGGAAATCATCCGTGCGGCAGACTATATCATTGACATCGGACCGCAAGCCGGACGCTTGGGCGGCGAGGTGGTGTTCCAAGGCGGCCTGCAACAGATGCTGGCCGAGAAACCGCAGGACACGCGAAGCTACACCGTGAAATACCTGACGGGACAGGAAACCATCGCCTTGCCGGACAGCGTGCGCCCGTGGACAAACTATATCGAAGTGAAAGGCGCACGGGCCAACAACCTGCGCGGAATCGACGTACGCTTCCCGCTCAACGTCATGACGGTGGTCACGGGAGTCAGCGGGTCGGGTAAGTCCACCCTTGTGCGCGACATATTCTATCGCGCCATGAAACGGCAGTTCGACGAAGTGGCCGACCGCCCGGGCGAGTTCCTCGGACTGGAAGGCGACCTGCAAATGGTGAAGAACATCGAGTTCGTGGACCAGAATCCCATCGGCAAGTCTTCGCGCAGCAACCCCGTCACCTACATCAAGGCCTACGACGAGATACGCAAACTGTTCGCCGCACAACCGCTGTCCCAGCAAATGGGATTCACGCCCGGCTTCTTCTCTTTCAACACCGAAGGCGGACGTTGCGAGGAATGCAAAGGCGAAGGGACGGTCACGGTGGAAATGCAGTTCATGGCCGACCTCGTGCTGGAATGCGAGTCGTGCCACGGCAAACGGTTCAAAAGCGACCTGTTGGAGGTGAAATTCGGCGGGCTGAACATTTACGACGTGCTCAACATGACGGTAAACCAGGCCATCGAGTTCTTTGACGCGCACGGGCAATCCAAGATATCCAAAAAGCTCAAACCGCTGCAAGACGTGGGACTGGGCTACATCAAGCTGGGACAATCGTCCAATACCCTTTCGGGCGGCGAGAACCAGCGCGTGAAACTGGCCTACTATCTCGGCATGGAGAAAACGGAACCGACCATTTTCATCTTCGACGAACCGACCACGGGACTGCATTTCCACGACATCAAACGCCTGCTGACGGCTTTCGACGCCCTCATCCTACGCGGCCATACGCTCGTCATCATCGAACACAATATGGACGTCATCAAATGTGCCGACCACATCATCGACCTCGGCCCGGAAGGAGGCGCGCAAGGCGGCAACGTGGTTGTGTGCGGCACACCGCACGAAGTATCGGTCTGCCCGGACAGCTATACGGGCCGCTACCTGAAAGAAAAGCTCTGAAGTCCGGCCTAAACCACCCAATAAGATCAATAAGAAGCCCCTCACACATTCACCGTGCGAGGGGCTTCACCAACCTTAAAATCCACTATCCTCTACCGGACCATGGCTTTTACCACTGTAGTCCGTCCGTCTGCACCGGCCACCTTGAAGAGATAAGCTCCTTTTGCCAGTGCGAAAGTCACTTCGCTTCCGACAGCCTCCTCTACAGCCACGACTTTACCGTCTACCGTCACAACGGTCACGACATCGCCGTCGTTCACACCAAACACGGTGGCCTTGCCCATGCCGGACTTCACATATATCGCATGCCGTTGGTCTGCATCCATACGTTTGAAACTCAAAGTAAAGCGTCCCTCAGCGACTCCCGCTTCCGCCGTCCGGAACGAGTAAGCCCCTTCTTTCAGGTCGGCTGCCTTGCCCGTCGCTGCATCTTTCAGCATCACATATTCATAATCTTCGGCCTCGCAATCTTCCGGAATACCGATGGAGTACATACCTGCTTCCGGCAGGCTCACGCCCACGCCTATCGTGCCTTCACGGTCGATGGCCGAAAGCAACGAATAACGTCCGCCGTCGCGTACGGCAAAGATTTCAGGTTCGCCGTTGTCGTTCATCCACTTCACACCGTCGCGCGCCAAGTCGAATTCCGTCGAGGCTTCTTCCGACGGCACCGCCGTCAACTGCAACTCGTCATAGATGCCGTCGTTTTCCTCCAGACCACGCTTACCGGCTGCGGAAGCGACATACAAGGCCAACTTCGTACTCCTCGTGTTGTGGTCTATCTCTGCCTTACGCATGCCCACCGTAAATGTTTCCGTCTCTTTCAGGGTCGCCGTCTGGGTGAATACTGCGCTGCCCACCGGGATATTGCCCTGTGTACGCTCGCCATCAGCCCCCATACCATCCGTGTAATATCCGTTATTGGCATAACCGTAAATCACACGGCCGTATTCCATATCCTCGTAGTTCATCGTACAGAGGTAAGGCGAACCGAAGAGATTCCAGCTCATATTCTCCTTGTGGGTGAACTTGTCTCCGGTGTCGCTTGACGAACTCCAAGGACTGTTGAAGTTATACTTCTGCAACACGACATTCTTCGGTTGTCCGTCTTCCTGATAGCTTGTACCATAGAAGCGGAGTTTCACGTCCTGTTCCGGACTGCCTTGTGCTTCGAAGAGCAAGCCTGCCATCTGGGTTGATAAACCATTGGAAACTTCTTCCCAAGCGGTAGAATTATCCGAAGCGAACTTGTAGTCATACTTCGCACGCTCCAGACCATTATACCTATAGGCTTTCACGCTTGTCCCGAGTCCCTCATTTCCGTTCACGGTCATTTCCGTCAGGCTGAACGGCATGGCCACCAAATCCTTATAACCGTTTGTGGCTGTCAACTTACGTTCGGCTGCAAAGTTCCTCAAATCCACTTGCTTACCGTTGCCCCACAGGCCTGCGCCGTGTTCCAGCAACAGGAAGCCCGGATTGAACGGTGAGGAAGCCGTATAGTCGCGCTCCAATTGAAGTTCATTGCCTTCACGGACATAAACCACAGACTTACCATGCGGATAGTCATCGTCATTCACCGTGCCGAAGTTACCATTCCCTCCGCCGATGATATTCCAAGTTTCGAAGCAGCCGTTATCCACTTGATTACGGATACGCTTGTTACCTGCAATATCTTTCTCGTGGCCGACCATCGTCATTATCGCTTGAAGACCATCATCAGAGCCCTTGTCTATGTTCGTTTCGTCTGTTTCCTTTAACTGGTATTTCCAGTAACCGTCCGTTACATAGCCATTCTCCGAGCCATTCTGGACGACATTTTGCTTTTGGCCGGTTATAAAGCTTCCGCTGTTCACAACTGTCACATTCACGGCTTTTCCTTCACCATTCACAGTTGCCCCGTCAGCCAAAGTATTATACAAAATACTATTTGTACCGACCTGTATCGATGCTCCGACTGTCAGGATGGAAGTGCCCAGTATACCGTTGCCCTCTACCGAAGACGTACCCGACACCTCAAAGCCGTCCACCACGCTTGCACCCGAGACAGTTACCCCTCCCTTCAGGGCAGAACGGTCGGCAGTTTCCAACAATCCGCTACGAGCCATTAATACCTTTTCCACCGAATTATCCTCTGCCACAGTCTCGGTATTCATGCCTCCGTACACCTTCACACCGCCACGGGGCAAATGCAACTGCTCGTTGCTTTCCACATTCTGATGCACAAACACATAACCATTGTTTCCAGAAGAAGTATTGGCATAAACCGTAGCCAAATCCACAGCTCCCTGCAAGTCGCTCATGGCATGTTCCCAACTGCTTCCGCTGTTGTCACTGCCGGCCACACCCTGCTTCACATAGATGTATTGACTCAGTTCCGAAGCATATTCGTATGCTCCGACATCGATTCTCTCGCCTACTACACGGTGCTTTCCGGCCAAATCCTGTTCACTACCCAAATCAGATGCCACATGTGAGGTATAGGACTCATTCTGACCTTGGTTCAGCAACGTGAAACTGGGTCGGATGTTGTAGTCACGCTTCAACACATCTGTTGTATTGCTCGGATCTACGAAGTTCGGTCCTTCCTCCAAATTCGTATTAGCAACATCGCCCAACACTTTATTGCCATCGCTTTCACCACTTTCAAATCCGGCTGCTCCGCTATTCCATGCCACCGAGTTATACACTTCGGCCGAACCGTTGATACCCGCTACATTATTGTTAGCAAACGTAGCATTCACCACCTTGACCTGACTGCCCGAAACAACATTTAATCCTGTCTCACCATCGGCAAAAAGCGTATTGGCTATCAAAGCCCCCTCATTGGCTGCATCCGATATTTTCATGCCAAATTCACCTGTCTTCCGGAAAGCAGAATTTTTCAGTGTGAGCTTACCGTTCCCCAAAGTAGTAGCATTCAATCCTATTTTGGCTTCTTGGAACGAAAGGCCGGAAATATTTACCGGCTTACCGTTGGTAGCGACACTCAGCAAAGTGACATCATTATTACCGTTACTCCCCGTCAACACCGTAGGCTGACCGAAATCCTGAATACCGGATTCGTTATAGGAACCGTTTACGGTCAATGCCGATACATATGTATTATCTGTTCCGCTCATGGAGATTTGGTAAGCTATGTCACCCACAATCAAGTTATTCCCCATAGTGTACGTACCGGATTTGATATGCACTTCTTTTTCAGTTTTCAAACCACCGGTAGCATTGGCCATGGCGTTCAACGCCCCACGCAAGTCGGAAGTAGCATTGTCCCAGCTCGATCCGTCGCGCTTTCCGCTTTCCGTAGTAGCCACATACACGATATCCCGATCAGATAGTTTCTCAGGATACTGATACTCGAACACACCGATATCTATTTTCTTAACCATTGGCTTACCGTCCGGTCCTGTCGGACCGGCATAACGGGAAGCAGTACTTTTCATATATAAAGTATTATATGATGCAAAGTCACCTGTCATCCACTCCTTATATGCCCCAGTAGCCTGAGTCATATCCGATTCTGCCGCAGCCAACTGACCATCACCGGCATCTACCAACACGGAAATCGCTACCGGTTCCCATTTCGCAGAAACCTTATTTCCCTCCGTTCCGGCCACCGTAGACGGGTCGTCGAAACGCGGACCATTGACAGCGTTGTTTTCCTGGTCAAGAAGAACAAAACCATCAGTCTGTACACCAAGTTCTACATCAAAGGCCGAATTTTTGATACCCGTAGTCGCAAGATGAACAGGATTACCTGCACACTCATTACCCCACACGGCTGTGTTTGTCATTTTACTTGCATTGTTGCTTGTACTTTCCACATAAACAGCCGCATACTGTCCTGCTTTATTCCGTACAAAAGTATTGTTCATCAAGTCGACCTCTCCGATACCGCTCACCGCAACAGCACCGCCCCACGACGGGTTGTCCTCCGTTCCTATGTCCGTACCATTATTGGCCCATAACGTATTGACAGCTTTCAACCAATAGGCTTTATCTGCTCCAGCTAAATAGAGTGCACCGCCGCGAATATTCCATCCTTCACTTTCATCTACATCATTGCCTATTTCTGCATCTTCTACCGTTCCGTTTCCTGCAAAGATCGACCCTACGGACGTTACATTCGCATTCAGTGCATATACAGCGCCTCCACGCACAGCCTTATTATTCAGCAAACGACAACGAACCAACTTATAATCTACGCCTACGGTATAAATACCGGCGCCACGGCCTACCTCCGAACGACCTTTCATCACGTTGTAAGTCTCACCATCCATAATGGTCAATCCATCCAGAGTCACACCTCCCAAACCAGATACCTGCGCATCAGCTTTGCTATACAACACATGATAAACGTTCTTTTCCTTGGCCGAAAGATTGACATGTCCCGAAAGAATCGTCGGGTGTGCCATTTCCCAAGGTTCGGTAATACCATTCGAGTTCAAGTCTCCGCTTTCACGGGCATCCAATAAATTTAAGATGTCCGCATCAGTACTTTCTTTTAAGTCCTTCAGTTCACCTTTATTAAATAGTTTATCCAACCCATACGAATAATTTTCCTCTCCCGAGAATCCGCCGAAGATCTGCACACCTTGCGGAATTACAAATGAATTCTGGCGTTGGTTCGGCTCACCCGTTTCAGGGTCAGCGTCCTTACGTGCATTACGCGGCTTGTAAGTCCCTTCAGCCATCCATATCTCAAAATCCGTGTCATCGCCAAAGTCGGTCGCCCTTACCTTATTAATATAATCCAAGGCTTCATCCAAAGAAGCAAGTCCCGTATAGAATGAACATCCTTTCAATTCATCTTCCTGTTCAGCCTCTTCATTGCTCAATTCAACATTTGCCGTTAGCGACACAAAGATTCTCTTAATAATTTCACCTTCATTTCTCGGCATTCTCATACTACCACCTAAATAAGCATAAGCCCCGGCATCTATTTTCTCCAAATCCTGTGCTCCCTGTTGCTGTATGCGAGAAATTCCTTGCATATCGTAAGCGGCAACTTCATTTTTCGATTGCAATTCCTGTTGCAATACCGATGTGGTTCCTCCTTTCACTAACAGCGAGAACGGACGCGGGATGTAATAACCTTTAAAATAAAGATCTTTATCTGCTTCCATCTTATGGTTCCCGTAATTACCCGGCAACTCATAAGTTTCTACGAAACAGTTATTGAACGGATAGAAGCCTCCTTTTCCATTTTCCTCCGTGTCAATGCCTCCAAACAAAGCATCCTCAAATTTCTCATCCGTCACACCACTGATATTCTTGTCGCTCGGAGCTGTATTCCCCCACACTACGGTATTGACCGTCAGAGCAGCACCGTCTTCCAGATAAAAACCTCCGCCTACTTCGGCAGCCTCGTTTTCTACTACTGTACCCGAAATGACATGTGCACGATTATCTTTCGTCACACCATCTTCAGCCGACAAGTACATACCGGCCCCCTTATCGGCTTTGTTCTGCATTACGCCGCAACCGGACACCATACCGCCGGGCAACACGAACAATCCGCCGCCTTCGATGGCTTCGTTGTTGCGAACCACACAGTTGCGTATGTGTGCCCCCTTCGGCACAACGGCACCGCCACCACGGGTGTTGAAACTACCGCTACCGGAAGAAGCCGTAGCCAGACCGTCTTCCAAATAGACTCCGTCAAGCACCGTCTGTTTATCCAAAGCAGCCGTTCCATCCTGTCCGAACTGTACGGCATGATAACCGTTCACCGCCTGACGGCCTCCGGCCTCATCGCTCACTGCACTCAACACAGTCATATATTGCGCAGCGTTGCGATTGTCATCATTCCAGTTTCCATCATTCTGATATATACCGCCCACATAAGAACCTTCATTATATCCGCCCATCACGGTCACGCCTTCCGGAATCACGAACGTGTAACTCTTCGGATCGTTCGGATTAGCCAGCGTATTGGAATGATACACAGTAGTATAACTTTCATATCCGGCAATCTTCACAATCGCCGTATTACCCTCTGTCACACGCTGTCCTGCCGCATTCAGCACTTCCTGCAACTTCATGGCACAGGCTGCATTAGCCGGAGAAGAAGCATCTGCCGTACCGTTACCGTTAAAGGTCACATAATACACTCCTTTATCATCAGGCTTAACCATATCTTCATTTTTGCGCTCATAAGCACCGGCATCCACCGTACAGTCTTTCACGCGGTCGGTGTAATCCATGTCTGTATAATCAAAGAGGTCTACACCCGTTGGCAAAGTTTCAAGTTCGACTTGAGTATTTTTATACCAAACGCAAGGCCAACCCCGATAATCTGCAACATCTACATAACCATTTTTCCCATCATCATCAGCCTCTAAGTGATCTCCATACGTTTCATTTGCCTTAGGCATTTGTACTCGATCTATTCTTATCTCATTAAGCCCCCGGTTCAATCCGTAGCTTCCTGTCAGACGATAATTGGCATTTGCATAATCTTGAAAAATCTGTTCTCCTCTAATATCTTTTAAATCGATACTGTTGCTAATATTTATGGTATGTCCACTATTCTCCAGTGTTTTATTTCCATCCAAGTTCAATCCTGCCAAATCAGTCCCGTATACCGTTTCTATAAGACCATTGACAAAGTCTACATCTACACCACTCTCAGAAAAGTTAGCATTACCTTGCATACCATTACCATGATTTGCACTATTCCAACCGGTATTACCATAAGATATGGTATTATAGATTTTCACCGTACCCGGAATAGATGTTTTTACGCCGACCCACAAGCGAATACCGCCACAAGCACGGCTTCGTCCTTCTGCTCTATTTTTGAGCACGGTGTTGTTATAAAACTCTCCAACTTCCATACAAACACCGGCACCGTCTGCATAATTGGCATTCGCTTCATTCTCCGCAATAATGCAATTGTATAGCGTAGAATAAGCCGTATAAATACCACCGCCATAAGCAACACCATTCTCATTGAAGTTACCATCGGTACCTACACATCCCATCCTGTTTTTCTGGATGTAACAATTCACCATCGTTCCGCCATAACAATAAACACCACCTCCGCGTATTTCTATATCACCTCTGCCAACCGGCGTATTCCAGTTATCTGTAACGATACAGTTCTTCAAGGTGACATTATTGAAAATACGGGCACCCGCGCCACCGTCGAACTGGCTGCTACCTATATCCAAACGTCCCTTGGTGATGGTAAAGCCATCCCACATGGTAGGAATAACAAAATCTTTACCTTTAACGTACTTCGTCTCGTTTATATCGTTACCCGAATGTACAAAAATACGTGGGTTATTATTATCCTCTTGCGACAATACACGTAATCGTGTACCAGCAGGCATGCCTGACAGTCCGCCGCGTATCAACCAATTACCATATCCATCTCCGACTTCCACCTTTTCACGGGATTCCACCTTAACAAGGGTGGCCGTACTCAGGGGATATTCAGTTGCCAGATAATAACCGGCAGATTGCTCTTTACCACCATCTATCTCCCCTGCCACCGGATAATAACCTGTACCTTCGTTTCGGATATATTCACCATTATTATCTTCTTCATATCTGATTGCTTTCCGAACATACTTTTTTACTCCAGGTATATTCACTGTTCCAACTTTAATGTATCTACTCCCCCAAGAGCTTTCACCATCATTACTTTCAAAATACTTATAATACCCTGTCTCCAAATAAACATATTCAGCAAAATTTGCAGCAGCCGAAACATAAACAACTTCTCCTGTAGAATTATAATAATAATTTCCCTCTCCCACATTTACGAGTTCATCCACAGACGGCAACATTGAAAGAGGCAACAATATCGTCTCATACATCTTCACACTATCAGCACGCATTCCGGTATATATCTCCTGTGACACCAAAGGTCTACGGTCGTCCACTCCCGGACAACCGCTTGCCGGGAAGCCACCAAGCACATCCACACCCTCTTTTATGATAAAACAGGCAGGAGCGTTACCCACCGGATTTTCAGCATACGTTCCGGCAGCCACCCACACTTGCGCACGCTTGTCGGCATCCTTTCTATCCTCTTCAGACAATTTATTATTGTATGCCAACGCCTTATTCACAGCACCATTGATGCTGCCCATAGCGTCCTCCCACGAGAGTCCGTCTCCCGTTCCGTTTTCACGCACATAAATCACCCGACCGCTCTCCGGCAAATCAGCCTCGTATGCACCAAGGTCGGGCTTACCACCAAGATTTCGGCCTTTGCCGGAAATATCTTCCGTGACACCTTCTACCGCATTGGCTTTGTTAATCAAAACGGCCGCATCCGTAGAACTGGTCAACGGACGGAACTCTGAATATCCTCCTAAATACGTATCATAGCCTAAAGTAGCTCCCGGCGCATTCGTCGGATTGGCAAAGTTCTTGGCTCCGTCGGCCGACAACGTATTCAAATTTTGCATGTTATTTGAACCGAACGTATTTCCGGCACTGAACGAAGTGGAATAATTTCCTCCCGGTGCGGCACCCTTATTGTTCACCACCGTAACATAATGCATCGTCAAGTTGTTTGCAGCAATAACCGAAGCACTCTCCGTCGTATTCGTATTATTGTTCACCACGCAATTCACCAACGTCAAATTGCTGCCGTCTTGTGCAGAAATAGCCGCAGCCTCCACGGCCGTATTGTTCTCGAAAACCGTGTTGCGTACCGTTACCGCAGCCCTTTTGCCCACCAGCATACCGGCTCCGGACTTGTATGTGCTCGACACAGCATAACCGCCCACGACATGGAAACCGTCGATTTCCACATTGGCATCTTCGGCCACCGTGATACAATGGTATAACCCATCCTCCAAAGCCTTGCCTTTGGGATTACCGTCTATCACGGAACGGTACTCCAAAGGTTTGCGTGCAGCACTGCCATCGTCCTCTACGCGATAGCCGCCTTTGATAACCAACGGACGTTCCGTTTTCAGCACATTGATAGTGGCCGTCTTGGGGTCGAGATTAGTAAAACTGTAACGCGGATAGCAATCGCCTTCACGTACCAAAATCTCAAACCGTTCAACTCCATCCGTCGCCTGCACATTGGCAAAATATTCTATCGCTTCGTTGATCGAACGGTAAGCCTTAGCCCAAGAACTTCCGTCGTGTTCTGCATCCGTACAACTTACATCGACATAAAGACGCCATACCTTATTATCCGCCTGATGTTGAAGGGTTCTTTTTTCCGTCATCACAGCTCCTACGCTCGGCTTTTGAGCAAACAGATCCCCTTTGATATCCAACTCGGGAGCCAATACCACTTCCTCGGGGAAACGTCCTAATTCCAAACCTATAGAACGCAAGTTAGAACCTTGCACCGGAAACCAATAATACTCCACGTTCTTCAAGTTCGCGTCCACTCCTCCCTGGCTGGGCATGCCGCTCTGTTCAAAATCAGGCGTAATAACCCCTTCTGTATTAGAAGAGTTGTCATCACTCAAAGACACCATGTCCTGTTGGAGCGTATTGTTCCATACAGAGTTGTTCATGCCCGACACCGCCGTATTGAAGAAACGTACGGTCTTCACCGTAGGATTCACGGCATACATCGGCACGTTTCTCTCCTTAATCAGATTGTTCCACAATACGGAATTAACCGAAAGGCCGTAACCTTTCACATACAGTCCGCCCGTTTGTGCCGATTCGTTGTCGGCTGGGTCCACCGTACCCACGGAGACATTGTTGACCATCGTGGTTTGCAGCATCACACCTCCTTGGTTACAATAGACCGCACCGTTGTGGCGGCTCGTGTTGTTGCTCACCACCGACGTAGACAATATCTGATATTCGGGGTGCATGCTACCGTCCGTCCACTCCGTATCGGAAACCATATAGACGGCAGCCCCGTCGTAACCCGAATTATTCGTCAGCATGGAACGCAGCACGATACCGGAATTGTCCACATAAACGGCTCCTCCCTGCTGTCCTTCATTATTATACAGCAACGAACCGATGATGCGTCCGCCATAAAGGTAGACACCACCGCCTTTTCCCGTGGCTGCATTCTCTGTCACCACGCAATTTGTAAGATAAGCATTTCCGGCCATATAGACTCCGGCTCCGCGGTCGCCGAAGAAATTTTCTTTCGTACCTACAGTCTCCTGAGCCGACCCTCCTTTGATGGTCACTCCGTCGAGCACGGTCACATTCTTGAACGCCGTACCGTCCAAATTGGCGAACCATACCACGTGATTGGAATTACTGCCAGTCACGCTCCATTTATTATCAGCCTCATTATATTCACATTTTCCTCCGCCGCCCGTTGCAGCTCCTCCATAGGCATTCCCCACAAACACGGTAGGATGTGTGTACTGCCAAGGCATGCTTCCTTTTTTATTATCCCGCTCAGCTCTGGTTTCTTCATTCCCTTCAAATCCGCCATACACGCTCACGCCATCTTTCATGACGAAAGCCGCCGAACGGTCGGTACTTTCACCGCTCATATAAACTGAAGGCTGGTAAGTACCGGCTTTCACCCATACTTCTCCACCTTGGCCTCTTTCCGCCAATCTGTTAATGGCTTCCTGTACGCTTCTAAGAGCATTGCCCCAATCAGAGCCGTTGTTGGCATCATTTCCATCCGGCTTTACACGCAAGATACGGTCGGCCGACACAGCCTGAAACTCGTATGCACCGATATCCGTCGCGTCACCCACCTTACGCGCACTTCCACCCAAATCATAGCCTCCATACGTTGCCGAAGCATAGGCATCATCCTGGCCTTTGTCGATAAAGGCAGAACCTTCGAGTGCCTGCCAGTTCCAAAGTGGATAAGCATTATAAAGCCAGTTGAAATCGCGGTCGAAACTCGTTTTCAAAGAGGGCGAAGCAAAAAAAGGCGATGCCTGCGAACGGTCATTATTCTTGTCGCTTACATATACATTTCCAAAATTATCCATACGATTAGGACCTTCACCCTCAACCTCGTGATAAGAAGAATTTCTAAATCCGGGAGTAAACTCAGAAAACAACGTGGTATTACCCCAAACTACGGTATTGACGACCTTGGCATTATCATTTGCACCACCACTAACTGTGAGGTCCACACCTGCCACAGTATTACGGGCAATCGTAGAGTTAAGCACGCTCGCATCAGGAGAAATACGCACTCCGCCGTTTTCGTTGTTGAAGATCGAGGTGTTGACCACAGTACCCTTACCGGCGATGTAAATACCGCCGCCTTTGTTGGCCACTTCCGCTATCAATCCGGCCTCATTATTATATACCACACATTGGTTAATATAAGAATTGCTGCTGGTAACCTTTCCCGCCTTCTCGTCCACATAAATAGCTCCGCCGTTCTGTACGGCATAATTGTTAAAGAAGAAACAACGTTCTATACGGTAAGCACAAGAGTATGTTTCATGTCCCGTCACCAATACACCACCACCATTCACTGAGGCATGACCGCCCACAATCGTAAAACCGTCCAAAACGGAAACGGCATCGTTTATATTGTTCGCAACGCTATTATTGAGGTTCATCGTCAACACATGCTCTGCATTGTCCGAACGAAGAGCGTTGGAAGAGCTAATCAAATTGACATGGTCGATCGTGTCGTTCATACTAATATCGCCCGAAAGGATAGAGCGACATGCGAAATTATAGGCTTTACCCAAAGTTGCACGTTGCTCCAAAGAAGTCTCATTTCCTTTGAAACCGCCGTAAAGCTTCACGCCAGCCTTCAATGTCCAGCCCTCTTTAGGTGCCAGATAAACCTGCCGGTAATCGACACTATTTTTACGGATTTCCTCGAAACCCTGCACCCAGATTTCATCACCGGGCTCGGCCTTTTCCAACGCCGTTTCAAGCTTGATAACGTCTGTCCAAGCGTTGTCCATACCCGTCGGTACCAGTCCCGTCGGTGTCACATAATAACGTGTCTGTGCTGCGGCTGTCCCGGCCATGAAGCACCATGCCGTCATAAGCAAGGCAAAGATATAAGCCTGCCTCCGTTGTTGTTTCCCTAATCTTAATATCGTAGTCATAATATGTAGATTTTACCCATTAATTGTTCGCTGCCGTTTTTTGCGTCAAATTCAATTCTTTTGTAGTTTCCTCAAAAGTGGTGCCTGATACGGTCAGGTTCACCTTGTGCCATGAGGAGCGCTCCAATGCGTTGGCAAAGGTTGCCGTGTAAAAAGTCTCTTTTTCATCAGGGGTTTCAGCCACCCTGTGTTTTACCACAAAGTTGAAGTAGTTTTTCGCACCGCTGAAAGTATAGAAATAAGTCCGCCCGTTACGTTCGCTAATAGGACTGTTCATCCTATATGCAGCCTCGTGATCCAACGCAGGTTCGGCAACCGCCTTCTCCCCGGGAAAGAAATAGCCTTGGGATGTCCCCCTAAAAGTAATATCGCTCATCTTGGCCTCCACATACTTATCCCCCTCGTAAGCGTCTTGCGCATCCCACTGTACGTCTACTTTGGCAGCCAGACGGTCAAGCCCCACCTTAATCTCTGTCGTTCCTTCCTTTACCACTTCTATGGGCTGTCCTTCCTTCGTTTTGTCGGTCATCCCGCTGAACAAGCTAAGCAAGTACTTCTTCTCGTCTGCTGCATCCAAACTTGTTATCGAAGGAGTCTGCAAATTCAGGATATCTTGTTCGCTGTAAGGCGCAAAGTTATGCCCGACAAGCACTTCGTCGTTGTAGGCTACAGCATATACCGCCTTCACCACTCCGGCAAAGGCTGTGAACTTGCGCATCTCTCCAGATTTATAATCCTTGTCGAGAGTATATTGCAATACCTGTCCCCAACTGTACACCAAGAATATGTCGATACGCGTCCAATACTGGCTGTCAAACTCGTCCACCTCTTCACCTGGGTCTCCCATTGCGCGCAGGGATTTGGCATTCAAACGGATAGACACCGAAACTTCGCAATCTTTTTGCGGTTCTATGGCTGCTTCGGGAACATCATCGTTGTTGCATGCCGTCCAGAACGGTATGCACAACAAGAGCATCAATCCCCATTTCATGATTCTTCCATCCATATTTCAATCCTCCTTATTCTTTGTTTACATTTCCTGGTCGTAATCGTTACCGGGCTTCCAGTCGGTGTTGATTTCCACACCGGCCGTCACGTCCACGGCTTCACCGCTCCCGTCCGAGATGTTGAACGTGGCTTCCAGTACACGTCCGGCCCGGATCGGGTCTTCCACGGTGAATATATGTTGTATGGTTCTGTCTTCGCATTCGGAATAGAAATACAGCTTCCAGTGGCCTTCGCCTTCCGCCCTGCGGTACACGCTTCCGCCGGTGCAAGGATAGCTGTAGAACTCAAACTCGGTGAGCCGCGCCGCCTCGGTCACTTTGAAGTCCGATGCGTCCGTCCTCAGCCGGTCGTTGCTGATGTAAGCGTCCTCCCAGCACAAGAATCCTTGTTGCGTGCGGGAGAGATAGCATTTGATGTTTCTCATCGTCTCGGGGTGGTTCACGTGAAGTTTCACCTTGCCCACCACCGGGCTCATCAATACGGTGTAATGTTCCGTCTTTTCTTCCTCCATCCGCATGCTCAGCACACCGGAGAAAGGCGGATAGGCCAAAGCCTTGACGGTGTCCGGGGAGATGGGCGTTTCGTCCACCACCACGTCTTCCAACACGTTGTCGAACGTGTGCAGACCGCCTCCCACGCGGTCGTTGTTGTGATTGGCCACGGCCAGGTGGTCGTAGTTGTCCACAGGGAGCGTCACCTTGAAAAACAGTTCCTCCGGCATGTCTTCGGGCTGGAACACAAGGTCACGGTAAAGATTTTGCGGCGAATTCCAGAAACCCAAATGAAGGGACAGCAGTTCGGCCTCGAACTCGGGATCCACGCCGTGTTGCAAGTCGATTTGATAGGACACCGTAATTTCCCTCATCTCTACATTGGGCGGACAGTCGGACAAATCCTCGTCCACACAAGCCGTCAACGACAAAGCCGCCCCGGCCCATAGTCCTAACTTATATATATATGTATCTATCTTCTTCATAGGTTTCATAAACACCTCTTTTAGTTCTTCTCGTTTTCTTTCATTTATTACCAAAAACAGTGCACGCCACGGACACGGCACACGGCCTTTGCCGTGGCATGCACTAAATGATAATCATAGTAGCAATTACGCTACATATTAAATTTCCACATCATACGCAGTACCTTGCTGCCATTCCGTATCGATTTCAACACCCAAATTCACATCCGTAGTAATGACTTCTTCACCCGAAAGATTTCCCCAATCGGTAACCGTCGCATTCAAAAGCGTGGTAAAGTCTTTTTGGAATACACATTTCTCCGTAGTAGAAGCTTTTTCTGCATCCAATATAACTCCCAAGAAAGCGTAGGCATCCTTATCAGCCTCTCCTAAAATCTGTCCCGAATTGTTTTTAATGAAATGGCCTTGTTTAATCTTAAACACGATGTTCATGGTTACATTCTTCTCAGCTTCAGTTTTGGCCACCACGGAATAAATATTGGCATTGGCTACCTTATTGTTTGCAAACGCTATCTTAGCACTCTTTTCCTTTAAAATAACGTCGGCTGCTTCTTCATAAACATTACCCTCACTGGCATCTGCTGCTTTGTCAAACGTCTTATTCAATTTAGTATATTGCCCATTAATCAGCACTCCCGCAATTTCTATAGCTTCATCGGCCCCTACGGCGTCACCCTCCAAAGTGCCGCCATTGTTCGTTGGATAGAACACTTCATCTTCATCACCATTCAGCACAGCCGCAGCCAACAGTCCTACGCCATAATTGACACCGGAAACCTTGATTGCTGCATAGCTACTGCCAATTGGGTCTCCTGCCGTGATTGTTGCCTCGCCTTGCGTAAAATCTTTATCGGTATATCCCTTGATTGGGTTTGTACCCTCACCGGCCAATCCATAATAATACATAGGATAGGGCTCATAAGTAGTACTCTTTATAGCTTCCGGCACTCCTGTCTTTTGCATCAAACTAAACTCCGGTTCGACGAAGATGCTTGACTCACTCCAAGTACCGTCGCTATCCCCCACATTTCCATACACTACAAATTTATTGATGCTTGTATTCAATGTGGCAACTTTCTTCAAATCAGGAGATGCATTGGTAGGAGTAATGTTTCCCATCGAAATCGGCTGCAAATACTCGTTACCAACCATTGGCACAACCCAAATGTCTTTGATTTCTTGAATAGTGTTACCCTGATTTGCTTCATCAGAAGTAATACGCTTAGAAACCTTCTTGACAGACAAAGACAAGGTTACGTCTTTAGTCGGACCGTTCTTCCAATCGGTGCCACCTACTCCCTCCTCGTCATTCGAACAAGAAGACAAACCTACCGTACTGGCCACGATTGCCGCAGCAAACAAGTACATTCCATTTCTCATTTTCATAATCCTAAAATTTAATGAATAAATAAAAAGTTAATAACTCTATAATTAGAAAATCTCGTAATTATCGTCCTTCCACGGCCCGTACACCCTCCAGGTTGCCTGCGGCCTCGCTGTCGCCGGCCTTCACGGCCCGTTCGAAGCATTCCACAGCCTCCGCCCGGTGTCCCGTCTTGAAGTAGGCCACGCCCAACGTGTTCCACTTGCGCTCGTCGGCCAACGGTTCGAGCAGCGTCACCGCCTCGGCGTCTCGTCCCTCGCGCACCAACGCCACAGCACGATTGATGGCCTCCGCCCCCTTGTCCGGCACGGCCTCATAGTAGGCACGGATATATCCCGAATTACGCTGGTCGGCAAAGACAGACTGTTTCAGGTATTGGTAAGGCCGTCCGCCGTTGAGCTTGCGGATACGCTGCTCGCGCAGGTTCTCGTCCGGCGTGTTGTCGATGATTTGCAGCAGCTCCTGACGCTCGTCCAGATCGCTCTCGGCGATGACATCGCGCAAGTCGGCCCAGGCTTCTCCCGCGCCCACCACTTCATACACGTCGTCCGGCATATCGACCCGTGCATCGAGATAATCTTTCAAGACTTCGGCACGCCGTCCGGCCAGATGCTCATTGAAAGCCACGGAGCCTTCGATGGAGGCCAAGCCCACAATCACCACTTTCACGATGGAGGAGGTCTTGTCGTCCTTCACGCGCCGCATCATGTCCACGATGCGGGCCAGCGTGGCTTCGTTGTCTCGGAAGTCTTCGCGCAAGTCCCACTTACCCACGGGGAAGTGCACGTAAAGTGCGTCTTTCATCTTACGCAAAGGGATATCCCGCGTATAGGGCTTATATTCGCTGATGGGTTTCAGCACGGGTTCGCGTACGGCAATCTGCTCGGCTACGCTCAGCACGGGCATGACCGCCTTGGGTTTCGGCGTGAACCAACGCGTGGCGCCCAAATCGAGCGCAGCCAGCGGCCGCACATCGCAGCAGTTCTCAAACTCACAGTCCACTGTGAGCGAAAGAGCCGACGCACGCATCCACGGCTCCACCCCTACCACCTTATTATAATATAAGGTGTCGGCAGCAGCAGCCACAGCGACACGCTCTTCGCCACGCAAGGCCGCGCGACGGTCGAAATAACGGCGGTTGCGCTTGCCGACCAGCTCCACAGGAGGCAGCGTCAGCGTATCGCCTGCCTTCGTAGTGAGACGCGGCGTAAGGATGAGACGGTCGTCCGACGTGATTTCCACATCGCCGGCAGCCACGGAAAAGGCCACTTTGAGCTGCGTGCTGTCCTGCCACGACAACACGGGTTCTCCCGTCGGCACCACCTGTTGGGCCGACAACGGACAGGAAGACAGGCACAAGGCCGCGGCCCCCATCCATGCTTGTATGTCATTGATTCTCTTCATCTTCTCTGTTGGCTTTACTTAAACACATAAATAAAAGACACGGACAACTTGGTGGGCACGAAACGGTGGGTGGTGCGCTCTTCCAACTTGTCGCCACACTTGCGGCACTCGTAGGCATCGAAGTCGGCGAAAGAATAACCCAACCCCAACTCGGCCTCCAGGCTCCAATGACGGCTCAGAATCCAATGGTAACCGTAGCCCAGCCCCACAGCCCATTCATTACCCTGCACGCGCTGGTCTTCCAACTTGGGCCACAGGCCGAAAGGCAGGTTCACCCCTCCGGCGTTAAACCGCGTGTAAGAAGCATGAAGCCCCAGGAAGTGTCCGCCGAACGGGCGGCAAATCCAGTAACGGTACTCCGGCTGCACCCGCAGGTGGCGCCACTTCTTGTTGTCGGAGAACGTCCAGGGATTCCACGAAAGCCCCAAGGCCATCGTAGACTTGCGCCCCACCTTTACCTCCGGCTCCAGATTCAACGAAGCGGTAGCCCAGTTCACCAAATCCGTCTTTAACGCTACGGTCTGTGCTTGAACGGCAACGAACCAACCGCACAGCCCCAGCAAACATAAGATAAGTCGTTTGCTCTTCATCATGGTTTTCAGTTTATAGAATATACGTAAAAGCCCGCTTCCGGAAGAAAGCGGACAATATGCCCTTCGCCCGGCATGCCGGAACGGCACGGGGCTTACCCACAAAAGACAATAAGATATTACATGTGTGTGTGTGTGTGTGTTACACAAATATTTGGAACAGCCAAATATAATTTGTTAAAAATACAATTAAAAACACATACCTTACCCCACAAAATATCCAAAAAACGATATTTTTCGTCCTTGCACACCGCTACCGACAACGGGCTCCACAGCGTGGTGCCTTTCCGGTTTCTATATGCAAGTTCGTTTTTCATCATCTCATTTGGATAATATTACAGGACAAATATAGAGGTTATAAACAAAACAAACAAATTTTCTCGATATTTTTTTTAAAAAACATTATAAACATCATATTATTCTTATTCTTCACACTCCCACACCAGAGTTTTTCAAAAAATATCCTTCATCTTTCAGGTTATATGATAAAACATTGTCATACAACATATTACGGGCTGAAGGATAAAAGGGTCATCTTTCAGCTTTCCTTCATGACTGAGAACGACAAAACGTTCTGCGCCAAACTTTTTATCGTTCTCAGCCAAACGTTTTATCATTCGGCTGAGAACGAATTGAAGCACGGCTGAAGGATACCTGAAACATCCTTCATCCCGTAACACAAACATTATGAGATTCTTACCATAGCACCTGAAAGATGAAGGATATTTTTTGAAAAACTCTGGTGTGGGATGGAAGGCCTGAAAGTACGTGAACAAAAACAAGAAAGACAAAAATACAAAAGAACATAAGGTTTAATTTTTCAAATTCCGTTTGCGGAAATCGATACCCTCCTTATGTTCTTTTGTACTTCTGTCTTTTATTATCCGGAGGAAAGCTTCCGCCCCTCCCCCGTCGTCAAACGACCGGCTTCCGCCTTATTGCGCGGGTGCCTGCTGTGCCGGAGCTTGTCCGGCCGGAGCAGCCTGTTGCTGCGGCTGGCTGGCACCGAATCCCGGCAAGTTGTTGGAATTTACGGCCTTTTGCTCGGTGGCCGCCTTCATCATGGCAGACTCTTCCGTAGCCACCTTGGGAATGAAGAATACCGAAACCACGCTCAATACGACCATGGCGGCAGCCAATCCCCAAGTCACTTTTTCAATCACATCCGTCGTCTTGCGCACGCCCATAATCTGATTGGAAGCGGAGAAGCTGGAAGCGAGACCTCCACCTTTGGACTCCTGAATGAGTACAACCAGACACATCAGAATGGCAAGAATGACGATGAGAACAACCAATACTGTGTACATGTTTACGATTTTTTATTTTTATTATTTATTATCAATTTCTCCAAGAAACGAATCTGGTCTGCAAAGTAACGGTTTTTTTTTGGATATTTCAAACTTAACCGCCTTATAATTTCCATCGCTTTGGTATATCGGCCTTGTTTTATATAAATTTTAGCCAATGTTTCGGTAAAATAGTCCTCGTCCTCCTCGTTTTCGCCCTCGGCGGGAAGAGCGGGAGTCTGCAACTCGCTGTCGGCATCCTGATTCAGTACGATGCGTTTATCCCCTTGCCCGATAAATTCGTCTATCAGTTCCTGATGCTGCATGCGGGGCACTGCCGTAATCGTATCGGGAGCGTCTTCGCTCTGCATCAGATATGCCATATAGTCTGTAGAGGCATCCACCGGTTTCGGACGGTGGGGCTTCTCCTCCGGCAAGTTGGCCAGAAAATTATCTATGAGCGAATAGGTGCGGTCCTCTTCCACCTCTCCCGCCTTCTCGGCTTTCGTCTGATACTTTTTGACGGGTTCGAACCGATAGTTTACGCCTTCTATCAAACGGAACAGGGCCTTACGGTCGGGCAGAAAAAAGGCGGCGCGACGAAGCTCCCGGTCGAAAGCCGCATCGTGCAAGAGGTACAGATTGCGCAAATAGAGCAGACGGGCCGGCTGAAAGTAAGGATAGTCGCCGACCAGCTTTTCCAGGCGGGGCAACGTTTCCTTATCCAGTTTCTCCGGATGCTTGATATAATCCGATAAGTTCAAATCCATATCCTTACCAATTCGCTACGGTTGCATTAAATATCTGGTCTACAATATCCTTCACCATCTGGGTCACCAGTTCTTCCTGTACGGCCGTCAGTTGCTGCGACGAATCATACTGGGACGTGGCGCTGAACTTCTGTTCGAAATCCTCGTTGTGGTTGGCATTATTCACAAAACGGACATTCACCGTCATCTTCAACTGCACCTGCGACGAAAATCCGTCGGCAGACACGGCCTTGTTGAACTGGCTGTATTCCACAATCTCGCCCGAAAGCTGCAAATCCCCGTTACGGTTCACCTGCCTCAACTTGGTCTGGCGGGCAAAGACATCGGTCAGTTGGTTGCTGAAAATAGACTGCATGGGCGCCCATACGTATGCAGAACGGATGGGGAAAGCCGAAATCTGTATCGTCTTGGTTTTCGTATAGTCGATGGATGCCCCGTTGAATTTATAGGAGATGGAACAGGCCACCAAAAAAAAGACACAAGACAGAAGCCCGACCGCTTTGCTTTTAAAGATCCTCTTTATCCAAACCATATTCCTTTATTTTACGATAAAGCGTCCGTTCGGAGATGTTCAGTTCCTGGGCGGCCTTGCGACGCTTGCCCCGATTCTTCTCCAAAGCCCTCACTATCATCTGGCGTTCCACGTCGTTCAACGACACGGCCTCTTCCACATACTCTTCCGGAGTCTGGAATTCATCCGCTCCTTTGGCTGCATGAGCCACAGGGTAAGCGACATCCGGCTGATAGTAGGTTATTGGCTGTTCGACAACCTGGGGGGCGGAAGACCGCTCACGCTCCACCCGCTGCCCGTGCACCAGCTTTTTCAGCTCCGTCACGTCGTTGCGCAAATCGAAAAGTATCTTGTACAGCAACTCGCGTTCGTTTTCAAAACTGTGGCCTTCGTTCCGTTTGTTCAACGGCACGATGTCGTGCGTCACCGGATCTTCGGGGATATAACCGGACAAGATTTCAGGAGTAATTATCCGCTCCGGGGAGAGGATGGAAATCTGTTCCGTCACGTTCTTCAGTTGGCGGACGTTTCCCGGCCACGAATATCTTTTCAGCCTTTCCTGGGCTGCTTCCGTCAGTTCCACCGGATCCGGCATATTATACTTTTCCGCCGTGTCCATCGCAAACTTCTTGAAGAGCAGCACCACGTCGTCTCCCCGTTCGCGAAGAGCCGGCATCTTGACGGGAATCGTGTTCAGGCGATAGAACAGGTCCTCACGGAAACGGCCGTCGCGGATGGCCTGCGCCATGTTGACATTGGTAGCCGCCACGATGCGCACGTCTGTCTTGCGCACGTCGCTCGAACCGACCCGGATGTATTCGCCCGTCTCCAGCACACGCAACAAGCGTGCCTGCGTGGCCAAGGGCAGCTCTCCCACCTCATCGAGAAACAGCGTACCTCCGTTGGCCGCCCCGAAATAGCCTTCGCGCTCTCCTATCGCCCCGGTAAAAGCTCCTTTCTCATGACCGAACAGTTCGGAATCTATCGTTCCCTCAGGAATGGAACCGCAATTCACGGCAAAGTATTTCTTCGTCTTTCTCAGGCTGTTGTCGTGGATAATACGGGGAATGATTTCCTTTCCCACACCGCTCTCTCCGGTGATCAATACGGATAAGTCCGTCTTGGCCACTTGCAAAGCAATGTCCACTGCATGGTTCAACCCTTCCGAATTGCCCACGATACCATATCTTCTTTTCTGTGCCTGAACGTCGGATGTATTCATATCTTCTACCCAAATGCGATTGTCGACAAAATTACATAAAAAATCCCGTGGGACACAACTTTAACCGTATTAATTTAAGAAAAACTAAGCAGACTTGTTGCCCAACTTGATCAACAGCAAACCGACGGCCGTCCACACCAGTTCCCGCAAGCGGATAATCAAACCGGTATAAACACCGTAGGCGCCGGCCAGGGAAAGTCCGCCCACAGCCAACGCGAAGCCGCCTTCACGCGCGCCCATCCCCATCGGAATAAAGAAAAACAAATTGGCAAAAAGCGACGTGAATGCCTGTATCAGCACGCAATCCCAAAAGGAAACATGGTCGGTCAGTATCAACAAGATGAACTGGATTTCAAGACAACCGGCCACCCGCACGGCGAACTCTATGAACAACGACAGATAGAACGTGGACTTGCGTTGTGCATGCAAGGCGGCTATCTGGCTGTCTACCTTCCGTATGGACTCTTCCCGCGTGTCGATGAACCGCCGCAGACGGGACTTCAATCCGGGTATGTGGGCCAACAGGCGCAAGGCTTTCATGGCCAGTCCGTTTTTATATCCTTTCTGGAAAAAGTAAATGCCCGTACCGCAGAAGGCGGAACAGACGACCATGAACACCGCCATTCCGGCCGACATTTCCCGGCCATAGAGCCACAAGTAAAGGAGGATGGAGAAAGTCCAGAAACAGAAATGGGAAAAGATGTGCATCATGGCATACAGAATCACGCTGGATGTCGCCTTGGCCGCCCCTACGTACGGTGTCAGTTCCATAATACGGTAAGGCTCGCCGCCGAGAAGTCCCACCGGAGTGACGTAGTTCAGCGCATAACCGCTGATCGTGTACTTATAAATCTTCAGAAAAGGCACTTTCGGTGCCGCCCCGTCGTGGATGATGACCGACCACGACCAGGCGTTGGCCAGATAGAGAAAGACCCACAAGAGGATGACGGCAGGAAACCAATATCCCGCCCGACGGACGTTGTCCCATAATTCCGAATAGGACAGGTCCGAAGTGCAGAGCATAATGATAATGGCCACCACGCCGATGGCCAGAAACACGTTACGGTAGAGAGGCTTCATGTTATTCTTCCGGAGCGTTCAGTTTGAGTTTGTCGCTGTCGTCACGACGCTCGTGATACTGCTTGCGCAAAGGATGGGCATACGCCTCTTCGTAACGGACACGGTTGCGGTACACATCCAATGCCGCATAGACCGCCTGGCGGAAAGATGCCTCGTCGGCCTTTCCCTGTCCGGCGATATCGTAAGCCGTACCGTGGTCGGGAGAGGTACGGACAATGGGCAGCCCGGCCGTATAATTCACCCCGTCCGTCATAGACAGCGCCTTGAACGGCGCTAATCCCTGGTCGTGGTACATGGCCAGCACACCGTCGAAATGCTCGTACGTACGGTTTCCGAAAAAACCGTCGGCCGCATAAGGGCCGAAACAGAAGACGCCTTCTTTCTCCATATCCTGGAGAGCCGGCCGGATAATATCCCTTTCCTCCGTACCCAACAGACCGTCGTCACCGGCATGGGGGTTCAACGCCAATACGGCAATACGCGGATTCGACACATTGAAATCCTTGCGCAGCGCCTCATGGAAGATACGGATTTTTTGCATTACGGCTTCCTTGGTTATCGCCTGCGCCACGTCGCGGATCGGCAAATGTGTGGTCACCAAAGCCACGCGAAGCACATCATTCATCAAAATCATCAGTGCCTCCCGGCCTTCCCCGGCGCGCTCCTGTATATATTCCGTATGTCCGGGGAAATGGAAACCGTCGCCCTGAATCGTCGCCTTGTTGATAGGCGCCGTCACCAATACGTCGAACAGCCCCTCGCGATAATCCGCCATAGCCCTTTCCAAAGCAGCCAAAGCCGCCTTGCCGCTCTCGGCCGAAGGCTGTCCGAAATCGATCTTCACCTCGTCCGTCAAACAGTCCACCAGATTCAAGCGCCCCTCCACGGCCTCATCCGCTTTCTGTATCGTGACGAAATTTGTCGTCAGTTCCATCGCCTTACGGTGGTAAGTGGCCACTTTAGGCGAACCATATATAATAGGTGTACACAACTCCAACATCATCGGTTCGCTGAAAAGCTTCAGGATAATCTCGTATCCCACACCGTTTATGTCACCGTGGGTTATCCCCACCAAGATCTTACCATTCTTCATATCTTTCGTTTCTGATTTTATTCTTGTTCTTTTCCTGCCACCACGCTGACTTCGGGTATGCTGGCTTTCAATTCACGGGCTTGCTCACCCGGCAAGCAAAGGGTGTACAACGCAGCCTCCAACCGACGGATCAATCCCCGCTTCATTTTCTCCGGTGCATAGACAAAGCCTTCCGCCACCACCACACGGTTGTTCAACGTGTCCACCCGGGAATGACTGACGAACGGACCGCCCATGGCATCGTGCTCCATCTTCCACAGTCCGCGGGTCTCCATGGCATACTCCCCTTTCACCGCAATGGGTTTCACCGACGTGCAGAGGGTATCGGTGGCCATATACATGCGTGGTTCCGTACCGGGAATGTTCGCTTTCATCACCGAATCGCGCTTGGCCAGCACATATTGTTTATTAAACGTCCGGGGACCTTCGTAGGGATAGGAATACATGCAGATGTTCACCAACCCCGAGGCCGTGTTGGAAGATGCCCAGAAGAAATCCTTCCCTTTCTTGTAACTTTTGATTTCCACCGGTGCCCAAAATTGGCAACTGAAGATGGAATCGGCCAAGTATAACACGACCTCCGAATGTTTTTTCTCCAATTCATTGATTTGCCTATTCATTTCCATTTTCACCAAAAAGTCGATGATGGATTGGGCATTCTTTTGCACAAAAGCGGCAAAGTCCTTTTCATTCGGACTTTGAATAGTCAACACGACTTGCGGTTGGGCATACACGTCGCGTGTGAATTTCATTTTGGTCTGTGTATATTGGTTGGGAGCTATATCCACCTTTATAATGTTCCGAAAAATGTTCAACACCTGATTGAAACGTTGCGGGTCGGTTTGCGAAATCCGGAACGAACGCTCGGGCTGCGGAAGGCCGGGAATATCCGTATCCAATACATCAAACAGCGCACGTCCCGCAGGACGCTGCCACAGAGAATCGCCCACAACGACCAACACCTCATACGGGCGTCCGCTTGAGGAGGGCTTAGCCAAATGGTCACAGGCCGCCAAAAGTGTTACAACAGCCCATATTCCACACCATAACATCCACCTGTATTCCAATTTCCTTTTCATAGTCCTATTCTGTTTATTAAAGTTCCACACCTTGTTGCTTCGCCGTGCTCAACAACCCGCAAGCGGCAAAAATATCCTGTCCGCGCGATGCCCGGATGGTAGAAAAAAGTCCGTGTCCGGTCAGATAATCCCGAAAGCGCAACATGCCTTCCTCCGACGTCCCCTTCAAGTCCACACCGGGAACAGGATGGAAACGAATCAGATTCATCCGGCACTCCAATCCGTCGAGCAAGCGTAAGAGTTCCTTGGCATGCGCCGGGGTATCGTTCACCCCTTCGAACATCGTATATTCGAAAGAAAGACGACGCTGATGCGTAAAGTCGTACTCCCGGAGCAACGTCACGATTTCCCGCAGGGCGTAACTGTTCTCGGCCGGCATCAACCGGGCACGCTGGTCGGCAAAAGGATTATGCAGACTGACAGCCAGATGACATTCACTCTCGTCCAAGAAACGTTTCAGCCCCTTGCGCAGTCCGACGGTAGACACCGTGATGCGTTTAGGGCTCCAGGCATAGCCATAATCAGCCGTCAGAATCTCCGTGGCGCGCAACACGTTATCCAAATTGTCCAACGGTTCTCCCTGTCCCATAAATACCACATTGGTCAGGGTTTCGCGTTCCGGCAACGAATACAGTTGGTTCAGGATATCGGCTGCCGTCAATTGTCCGGAAAAGCCCTGTTTTCCGGTCATGCAAAAACGGCAGTTCATCCTGCACCCCACCTGAGAAGACACGCAAAGCGTAGCCCGGTCGCCATCGGGGATATACACCGTCTCCACATATCCGCCCGCCGCCGTACGGTACAGATACTTCACAGTCCCGTCTGCCGAGCGTTGACCGTCCACCGGTGCCGCACAGCCCACGGTATAACGTTCGTTCAACAAACGACGGTTCTTCGCCGAAATATTGGTCATTTCGTCAATGGAAGCCACCTTCTTCCCATACAGCCATTCCGCCATCTGACGGGCGGCAAATGACGGCATACCGATTTCTCCCGCCACGGCCTTCAACTCCGCCAGCGTCATGCCCAATAATGCTATCTTATCCTCCACGGTTATCTCTTCTCCTTTATTTTACAGGCAAAGTTACGGAAAAAAGAGAAAACTTTCCACTATATTGGACTTCTATTAGTATATTTGCACGCTATAATACATAAATTACCACATGAAATCGTCATCACATTCTCCACGAATAGACTGTTTCCTCCCTTGCGGAACGGAAAATCAAACCGCCGGACTGGTACAGGAACTCCGCGACAGCGGATGGACAGGCCGTATCTACGGGCTATGCCCCGCAGGCGTCGGGGCCATCCTGCCGGAGACCTGCCTGCCGTTACCTACCGACGGGATTTTCAGCACACAGACTATCCTGGACATGGCTCGCCTCTGCGAGGCCGAATACTGCTTGTTCTACCACAAAGCCTTGCCGCTGGAACTGGGATTCCATGCCCTCGACCGACTGTTGCGTGTGGCCGACGACACCCGTGCCGACTTGCTTTATGCCGACCACTACGCCATACAGGACGGGACACGGCAACCCCATCCGCTCATAGACTACCAAAAGGGCAGCCTGCGCGACGATTTCGACTTCGGCCCGTTGGTCCTGATACGTACCGAAGCCCTGAAAGCATACGCCGGACAAGAGAATTTGCCCGACTATCATTTTGCAGGATGGTATGACTTACGTCTGTATCTGAGCCGTCACGGCGAGTTGTTCCATTTAAACGAACTCCTTTATACGAAAACGGAAACCGACGCCCGGAAAAGCGGAGAGAAAAACTTCGACTACGTAGACCCGAAAAACCGCACCGTGCAAATCGAAATGGAAAAAGCCTGCACGGAGCACCTGAAGCAAATCGGGGCTTATCTGGCTCCCGATGAATTCGACGAGGTAGACTTCCGTACCGAAGATTTTCCCTGTGAGGCCACCGTCGTCATTCCGGTACGCAACCGGGTCCGTACTATCGAAGATGCCATCCGCAGCGTGCTGTCCCAAGAAACAGATTTCGATTTCAACCTTATCGTGGCAGACAATCATTCCACAGACGGAACGACGGAAGCCATCGCGCGTTATGCCGCCCGTGACCCTCGCGTCGTCCACCTTATCCCCGAACGCAGCGACTTAGGTATCGGAGGCTGTTGGAACTTGGCCGTACATCACCCGCGCTGCGGGCGCTTCGTCGTCCAGTTGGATTCGGACGACCTGTACAGCTCTCCACAGACTTTGCAACGCATCATACAAACTTTTTATCATGAAAAGGCGGCCATGGTCATCGGAGCCTACCGCATGACGGACTTCTCCCTGCAAACTCTGCCGCCGGGCCTGATAGACCACAAGGAATGGACACCCGAAAACGGACGCAACAATGCCTTGCGCATCAACGGACTGGGTGCCCCGCGCGCTTTCTTCACTCCGATTCTGAGGAAGCTGCAAATCCCGAACACCAGTTACGGGGAAGATTATGCGCTCGGCTTATGCTTTTCACGCTACTATCGCATCGGGCGCATTTATGAAGAACTTTACTTGTGCCGGCGTTGGGAAGGCAATTCCGACGCGGCACTGAGCATAGAAAAAGTCAATGCCCACAATCTTTATAAGGACCGGCTACGTACTATCGAGATAGAAGCCCGCCGCCGGTTGAACCGACTGTGGGCACACCCGCTGACCCCCGAAGACATGCAGGCTTTCTTCCGCAAGCAATTAGAGGACTGGGACGAAGCCCGACAACGTTACGAAGACCTTCAAAAAGCGGAAACCAAGGAACTGGTCATCGGCGACCATACGCTGACCGCCCAGTTCAATCCGGCACGCATGACCTCGACCGGAGCCAGCATCTCCGCCGAAGCCTTGGCCGCACGCCCGTGCTTCCTTTGCGACCTGAACCGGCCGGAGGCACAACATGCCCTACCCATAGAAGGACATTATCAACTGTTGGTGAACCCTTATCCCATCTTACCGGAACACTTTACCATTCCGGCACGGAGACATACTCCGCAAAGCATCCTGCCTCACTTCAAGACCTTGCGCAACATGGCCTGGAACATACCGGAAGCCGTCTTTTTCTACAACGGCCCCGTATGCGGCGCTTCAGCCCCCGACCACATGCACTTCCAGGCCGGGAAACGGGGTGTGCTGCCCATCGAACGGGACTGGAAAAGTTACGAAATGGGGATGGAAAAACTCTATCCTCTGCAACCGGCCGAAGAAGAAAGCATCGAGGAAATCATGATGCAGAACGCCAACTGCGGACTTTACATCCTCAAAAGTTATATCTGTCCGGTATTTGTCATCCGCACCCGTCCGTCGGAACATCCCTGCCTGCTTTTTGAAAAACTCTACTATGCCCTTCCGCTCTGCGACGGGGAAAGCGAACCGCGTATGAATATCCTTTGCTGGCGGCAATCCTGGAACGCCGGACGCGAAGACGAAATCGTCATCTTGATTTTCCCACGCAAGAAACACAGACCGGCTTGCTACGGACAGACCGGCGAGCATCAACTGCTCGTCAGCCCCGGAGCCTTGGATATGGGCGGGCTGCTCATCACACCGCGAGAAAAAGATTTCCGAACCCTCACGGCCGGACTGGCTACGGACATTCTGCGTGAAGTGACGCTGAGCGAGGAAGAGCTGCAGCCGGTCATCGGGCAGTTCACCCGTCATCTGAAGAAAGACGGCACGGAAAACACGGAGCCACGCACGGCTCCTGAACGGCTTCATGAAGGCACGGAACCCGAGGTCAGCGTAGGCATCATGAGCCGGCAACGCATTCGTTTCTCTCTCAACGCCACCTACTCGGCCAAAGGCAGCCTCGTAAGGGGCGAGCAAACGGTGGAATGCAGCGAAGGAGGCATCCTGTGGAATGGAAACCTATACCGGGAACTGACTTTTACCCCACAGGAAAACAAAGCTTCTTTCTCGCTTTACGACGTGACGATCGGCATTAAATTCCATTGGGAACGGCAAGAGACGCAAATCTTCAGCGGCACATTGAAATTAGTGGTGGAAGAAGAAAAAATCACGGCCATCAACGTGTTGCCGGTAGAAGATTACCTCATCAGTGTCATTTCCAGCGAAATGAATGCCTCCGCCTCTCCCGAGTTCCTGAAAGCATCGGCCGTCATCAGCCGGAGCTGGCTCTATGCCCAGATAGAAAAACGCAAACAACTGAGTAACCACGACCGTGGATTCTTCTCGTTCAGCAAAAGCGACGGGGAACTGATCCGCTGGTACGACCGCGAAGACCATACGATATTCGACGTATGCGCCGACGACCATTGTCAGCGCTATCAGGGCATCACGCGAGCCAGCAACGAGGCCGTGGTGGAAGCCGTCAAAGCCACACGCGGACAAATCCTCACGTCGGGGGATGACATCTGCGACGCACGTTTCTCGAAATGCTGCGGCGGAGCGACCGAAGAGTTCGAATACTGTTGGGAAGACAAGCATCTATCTTACCTGACCAGCATCAGAGATATTGCGCCTGAGAACCTGTCGGGCATCCGTCCGGCACTTCCGGACCTCACCCGGGAAGAAGAGGCGGAAAAGTGGATACGAAGCAACCCGCCTTCGTTCTGCCACACGGAAGACGAAGAAATACTCCGCCAAGTGCTGAACGACTACGACCGGGAAACCACGGACTTCTACCGTTGGCGCGTGGAATACACGCAAGACGAATTGTCCGGGCTCATCGAGGAGAACCTGAAAACGGATTTTGGCAGCATCCTCGACCTCATCCCCGTGGAACGCGGACGAGGCGGACATATCAGCCGGTTGAGAATCGTCGGTACACAGGAGACACTCGTCATCGGAAAAGAGTTGGAAATACGCCGTGTATTAAGCCACACCCATTTGTTCAGTTCGGCATTCGTGGTCGACAAGGAGGATTTGCACGACGGCATACCCGGCCGGTTCGTCCTCCACGGTGCCGGATGGGGGCACGGCGTGGGCTTATGCCAGATCGGGGCGGCGGTCATGGGAGCCAAAGGTTACCGTTACGACGAAATCCTGAAACATTATTATGACGGAATCACCATCCGGAAAGCCTACTCCTGACAGCCTTATGAAAAGAAAACCTTACGCCATAGACGACCGGCAAACACCGGAAACCCCAAGCCGGAACCCATGGAAATGGATTCCGACCCTGTACTTTGCCGAGGCACTGCCTTACGTGACGGTCATGAGCATCTCTACCGTCATGTACGAACGCATGGGACTTTCCAACGCCGAAATCGCTTTCTACACTAGCGCACTCTACCTCCCGTGGGTCGTCAAACCCCTATGGAGCCCGTTCATCGACCTTGCCAAAAGCAAAAGATGGTGGATATTGGCCATGGAGTTCCTCATCGCCGCCGCCATAGCCGGAGTGGCCTTCACGCTTCCCTCCGCCCATTTCCTCGTCTTTACCCTGATGTTCCTGTGGATGATGGCTTTCAGCAGTGCCACCCACGACATCGCAGCCGACGGTTTTTACATGTTGGCGCTCGACCCGCACGAGCAAAGCCTGTATGTGGGCATCAGGAGCACGTTCTACCGCATCGCCACCATAGCGGGCAGCGGACTGCTCATCATGTTGGCGGGCACGTTGGAAACTTTCACCCGCCGCATCGCCTATTCGTGGAGCATCGCTTTCTACGTGCTGGCGGCATTCTTCATTGCCGTGACTGCCTACCACTTTTTCCACTTGCCGCGCCCCGACTGCGACCGGACACGAAAAGCCGTGTCGGCCCGCAGCCTGTGGAAAGACATTTGGCTCACCGTCACATCGTTTTTCCGGAAACCGCAGCCTGTGGCCGCCGTCCTTTTCATGCTTTTCTACCGCCTGCCGGAAGCGTTGCTCATCCGGATTTCCAACCTGTTCCTGATTAAACCCGTCAGCGAAGGCGGACTGGGGCTTTCCACGCAGGAAGTAGGGTTCGTACAGGGAACGGTAGGCGTACTCGGCCTGACCCTCGGCGGCATCATAGGCGGTATAGCCGCCTCGCGCAACGGGCTGAAAAAGTGGCTGTGGCCGATGGTATGGAGCATCACGCTACCAGACCTTGTATATGTCTATCTGAGTTACTTCCAGTCTACGAATTTCTTGCTTATCAACGCCATGGTATTCATTGAGCAATTCGGTTACGGCTTTGGCTTCACTGCCTACATGCTGTTCCTCCTATATTATTCGCAAGGGGAACAACAGACTTCGCATTATGCCTTCTGCACGGCTTTCATGGCCCTGTCCATGATGCTGCCGGGCGCCGTGGCCGGAGAATTGCAGGAAGCCGTGGGATACTTCCACTTCTTCCTTATCGTAATGGCCTGCTGCTTGGTGACGGTCGGCGTCACAGCACTGCTGAAAATAGACCCGGAATTCGGGAAAAAAGAACATCATGGAAACCAAGCATAACCTACGGAAAGCCTTGTTGGTGGCCGACGGAGGCTCCACAAAAACCGACTGGTGCCTGGCAGTTCCCCATCGGGAGCCTCAGCTTTTCCGTACGCGTGGACTCAACCCTGCCCTGTTGGAACCTCCCGCCATCCGGGAAATCCTGCAAACGGAACTGCTTCCCCGGTTGGCCCCCCATCTCCAAGGACCGGAAACGGAAACCCATATCTATTATTACGGTGCGGGATGCCTGCCTTCCGTCTGCGACAAGATGGGACAGGCCCTTACCGGACTCTTCCCCCGCTCCACAGCCGAAGTCCATTCCGACCTGTTGGGGGCTGCACGGGCCTTATGCGGACACGAAGCCGGCATTGCCTGCATTTTGGGCACCGGTTCCAATTCCTGCCGTTACGACGGACAGGACATTGTGCAACATGTGTCTCCGTTGGGATACATCTTAGGGGACGAAGGCAGCGGCACAGCTTTAGGCAAACGCCTGATAGGCGACTGGCTCAAAGGACTTTTAGACGAAGAACTAAGCCGTAAGCTGGCGGAAAGCTACGGATGGGACGAAGCTGACATCATCCGGAAAGTGTACCGAGAACCGGAAGCCAACCGTTTCTTAGCTTCTTTCACACCTTTCCTGAAAACCCACCGTACCCACCCTGACGCCCACCGTATACTCACAGACTGCTTCAAAGCCTTCTTTGAACGGAACATCATGGCTTACCACCCCGGATCGCTTGCCGTACACTTCGTGGGCAGCATAGCCGCCATTTTCCACCAAGAACTGGAGGAGGCTGCCGGAATATACGACATACGGATAGGAAACATCCTCAAAGAACCGATAGACCGGATGGTAAATTACCATCGGCAAAAACTGAAAGACAAAGCAGATTAAAAGATTTTTAAGGAAAATGCAGTGTTTTTCGCAAAATATGTTTTATAGCATGTTTTTTTACTTGCACGCACCTAAAAATGCGCTTACCTTTGCAGCGTTATCCTGAAAACAATCTTTTTACCTTAAACAAAACTAATACCTAAAAAACTAAAGAAATACGGGTCGCTGTGAAGCGACCCGTATTTCTTTTATCCCTTTAAAAAGGTCCCGTCACCAACCGAGGCCGACAACGGGACCACCGCTCAGGGGCAACTGACGGGAAAGTAATCGAATGAAAAGCGCGGAACTCCACCGTAAGACAATATCGCAGCATTCTTTTCCGGCCTGAGGATAAAAGTGATAGATTGCGTTTCGCTGCGATTTTCTCCGTCTCCCACCTTTTCGTATGTGACCGTCTGCGGAATGCGACAGGTGGTTTTCCCCCACAGTCCGGCATACCAAATAAAATCATAAAGCCCCGGAAAACAATTCATCTCTTGGAGGTAGATACCGGGATTTAACTTCAGGGAATCCTGCATGTCATAGCCAAAAGTATAAATCTCATGCCTCTCGTATAGATTGTTCGTATGGGAAACATCGGAAACCACCGTCTCCAGATTCCCGTCCTTCCAAGTGTACCGCGCCACGCCGGTTTCCCTGTAGCCCGAACTGTTCTCACGATGGTAGTTCATCTCGGTTATATGTCCCTCGGAGTCGTAAGAAGCCGATACCTCTCCCCTAAAAGGACGGGCTTTTCCACCGTTTGCCGTCTCTTGCTCCATGCCGTTGAATTCCATATAAACCACATGGCCTTCCGGAGCGACACGAACGGGCTTGAAACAAACCTCGCGGACACGACCGGTGGCTACGGACTTCTTTTTCGTGAAAACCCGAAACGCCAATGGATGCGTCTCCACTATAAAAGTACCATATTCCGTACTGTAGCCTCCGACTATCCGTCCGTCACGATATTTAAACCGGGTCATATTACTATCCCCCCGACTCCATCCGGCAATCGGACGTACGATACCCATATCTCGCAAACAGGGAACCGACACAGCGACTTCCCCTTCTAAGGGATGCGATTTTTTATTACTCCGACAGGCCACACAGCCACAGGCCATATACGTAACGAGCCATATTTTCATCAAACTACGGACCATTCTTATCATATTCCTGCGTTACTATTATTTTATATTACCAATAGCGGTCCATCTCTTGGTAAGAGATAGACTACCGTTTGCAAATGTAGGTAAAAAGCCAGATAACGCCAAGTAACTGTATGAAAAAATCTAAGAAATGCGATGTTTTTCTAAACTTTGTATTTTTTAAATGGCTGTAAAATAGTATATTTTAAATGTCGGTCTATCTCTTACCAAGAGATGGACTTTTTTTCATCCCCCAATAGACCTCGGAAAAACGGCTAAGAAACAGCAAACAAGATGCCCTGTTTATAAAAAACGTTAAATACAACCATTTTCATTTCCCACCTATTGTTTATTTCAAAAAAGTCCGTAACTTTGCATCGTGTTTTTCATAGTATTAGATTTAAGGTTAACAAAGGTTGGGTCAGAGCGCTGACCCTTTTTTTATATCCTTACTGTGAAGTAGGGATATTTTTTTGTAGTCGGAAAAAGAAAGATTACGGGGAGTTCCACAGTATCCCTCAGCCACTTACAGAAGCATCGTTTATCAACATTTTTCCGCTCAAAAGCACCACTGAAAATCAATCGTTTACATTCTTAAAATTGTTCTGCGCCAAATGAAAAATCGTTTGGCTGAAATTGATTTTTCAATCTGCTGCAAACGATTTTTCAATCTCCGCAAGATTATTTTTGTTGGTATAGATGAAAAAAATCCCTATTTTTGCAAAACATACAAAGCAAAAAGGAAAAAACATGCAAAACACCATGAAAAGACATCCACGCGTGGACGTGGCTGACGTATTACGCGGAATAGCCGTAATGGGCATCATCCTGCTACATTCCATCGAACATTTCAATTTCTACTCCTTCCCCGACACGGCAGGACAAAGCGAATGGCTGAACTTCAGCGACAAAGCCATCTGGGACGGCATGTTCTTCCTCTTTGGCGGGAAAGCCTATGCCGTTTTCGCATTGCTCTTCGGTTTCAGTTTCTTCATCCAATACGACAACCAGCGGCTGCGCGGAAAAGATTTCAGGGGACGGTTTTGCTGGCGGCTCGCCCTGCTGTTCCTCTTCGGCAACCTGAACGCCTCGTTCTTTACGGCGGAGGTGTTGGTGCTCTACTCTTTAGTGGGCTTCATCCTTCCGCTCACCTGCCGTCTGAAAGACAAGTGGCTGCTGATATTGGCCTGCGTCCTGCTCATCCAGCCCCTGCCCTTATACTACGCCATCCGGGCGGCCTGCGACCCGGCATTCGTCACTCCGGCCGTACCCACCGGACATTTATGGGCACAAACTTTCGCCGTACAACAAGGCGGCACGTTCTGGGAAACCGTACGCGTGAACCTTTGGGAGGGACAACTGGCCAGTCTGGCTTGGGCCTGGGACAACGGACGCGTGTTCCAGACGGCGGCCCTATTCCTCTTCGGACTGCTCATCGGCCGACGGGGCTTGTTCCTGAAAGAAAACCTGAAAGTGTGGAACAAGATACTTTGCGGAGCCTTAGTTGCATTTTTCCCGCTGTACGGGCTTGGCAACATGCTGCCCGACTTCATCAGCAATCCGTCCGTATTGACCCCGCTGAACCTTGTGGTAAGCTCTTTGTATAAATTCGCTTTCATGTTGGTACTGGTTTCGGGCGGGCTCATGGCCTTTTACCGCACCCGGATGCAAGCGTTCATGAGCAAAATCATCCCATACGGCAAGATGAGCCTGACGAACTACATCACCCAAAGCATTGCCGGAGCCATGCTTTATTACAACTGGGGCTTTTCCTTGCACGACGATTTGGGCATTACGGCCAGCCTGTTGGCCGGAATGGCGTTCTTCGTCCTGCAATTTTCTTTCTGCAAATGGTGGATGAAACACCACGACCACGGCCCGTTGGAATATGTGTGGAAACGGGCCACATGGCTGAAATGACCCGTATGGTTACGAATGTTCCTTAACCTTATCATATAATGAGAACTTTATTCCTTCTTATCTTCTTGGGAGTGGCCGGAAACATTTCCGTCCCCTCCCATGCCAAGTCCAAACCACGTGGGGGACAAAACTATTACGTAGACGCGCAAAACGGTGATGACCGCGCCGACGGAAAGAGCGAAAAGACGGCTTGGAAAAGCCTGTCGCGGACGAAAGAAATACAACTGAATGCCGGCGATTCCTTATTATTGCGCAGGAACTCATCATTCAACGGGCTGTTGGAAGTGTCGGCCGAGGGGATGGCAGGACGTCCGGTCGTAATCGGTGCTTACGGCACAGGCAGGAAACCTTGCATCCAAGCCCCGGACTCGTCGCTGTACACGGTCTTGGTGCGCAATTCAGACTATCTCACTTTAGAGAATCTGGAGGTCGTGAACACCGGAAAGCAAAGGATGGCGAACCGCACGGGCGTGAAAGTGCTCTGCGAAGATTATGGCGTGTCGCACGACATCGTGCTCCGGGCACTCCATATCCACGACGTGAACGGCAGCCTGATCAAACAGAAAGGGGGAGGTTCGGGCATACTCATCGTCAACCGGGGTAAAGACACGCCCTCCACGTTCGACGGATTACGGGTGGAAGACTGCATCATCCGGAGGTGCGAGCGGAACGGCATCATCTGGTCCGGTTACAGCGACCGCGAACATTGGCATCCCAACACACGTACCGTCATACGCAAAAACCTGATAGAGGAAGTCCCGGGCGACGGCATCGTCCCCATCGGATGCGACGGAGCCTTGATAGAATACAACCTGATGCGCAACTGCCCGGGCACATTGCCCCACAGCGAGGCCGCCGCAGGCTTTTGGCCTTGGAGTTGCGACAACACCGTGATGCAGTTCAACGAAGTGAGCGACCATAAGGCCCCATGGGACGCACAAGGATTCGACTCGGATTACAACTGCCGCAACACGACCATACAATACAACTATAGCCACGACAACGACGGCGGACTGGTCCTGATTTGCAATTCAGGCACGTACCACGGTGCAGGCAACCAAGGCAGCGCGGTGCAATATAATGTGAGCATCAATGACGCTATCCGCCCGCGTGCGACCCGTAGCGGAATATTCTCGGCCAACATCCACATTGCCGGTCCTTGCAAAAACACATTGGTACAACGGAACCTCTTGCATGTCAACCCCAAAACGGAGCCGTTCATCGACCGCAGTATCATCACGTCCGATTCATGGGACGGCTATGCGGACTCTACCGTGTTCCGGGAAAATGTATTCTTCGTCCCGCAGGAATCAGAAATCCGCCTGAACCGCTCCACCCGTAACACGTTCGACGGGAACTATTACTTAGGCAACATAAAAGGCCGTCCCGAAGACCCGAACGGCAGAAACGCATCGGACTATTACAACCAGTGCATCAGCAAAGACCCGTCCGGCTTCAACAGTTTGTCTTTTCTCTTCGACACGGTAATTATCGGTGACGGCTCTGCCGTACTGAAAGCGGTGAACCGGGACACCATCCACCGCTTTTTTGAAATGATGAAAGAAGAATGAGCCTTTCAAAAGAATAACGGGAGCCAGTCTTGCCGACCTCGCTCCCGTTACACTTTTTTTATAATATGGCTTTGCCCGTTCCTTAAATGGACAAAATCCCCAATACATTTATCAACTCTTTCTTCACCGGCTTGTCGCTCTTGATGGCATTGCAGAACGGTACGTACACCACTTCATCATTCTTGATGCCGATCATCACGTTACGCTGCCCTTCGCGCAAAGCCGTAATGGCGCCTACCCCCAAACGGGAAGCCAAAATACGGTCGTAAGCACTCGGAGAGCCGCCACGCTGCAAATGCCCGAGAATAGACACGCGCACGTCGAATTCGGGATATTCTTTCTTCACCCGGTCGGCATAATACATGGCACCGCACTTGGGGCTTTCGGACACGATAACCATACTGGAACTCTTGCTCTTGCGAATACCCCGGCTGATGAACTGTTCCAACTGGTCGGCATTGGAAGAGTCTTCGGGAATGATGGCAGCTTCCGCCCCGCTAGCTATCGCACTGTTCTGCGCCAGGAAACCGGCATCGCGCCCCATCACTTCGATGAAGAATATACGTTCGTGCGAAGTCGCGGTATCACGAATCTTGTCTACACACTGCACAATGGTATTCAACGTCGTGTCGTAACCGATAGTGGAATCCGTCCCGCTCAGGTCATTGTCGATGGTGCCGGGCAGACCGATACAGGGCACATCGAATTCCTCAGCAAAAATGCGTGCACCTTCAAGCGAACCGTTACCCCCTATGATAATCAAGGCATCAATACCCTGTTCCACCATGTTGTCATAAGCCTTTTTACGCCCCTCCGGCGTAAGGAATTCCTTGCTGCGAGCCGTTTTCAGAATCGTTCCTCCCCTCTGGATGATATTGCTCACATTCTCTGTCGTAAATTCCTGAATTTCGTTGTTAATCAATCCTTCATAACCACGATATATACCTTTTACCTTCAAACCCGCTGCTATCCCGGCACGCGTAACAGCGCGGATAGCGGCATTCATTCCGGGAGCATCTCCTCCGGAAGTCAAAATACCTATACAATTAATCTTTCCCATGTTAGATGATTATAAATGACGCTGCAAAGATACAAACAAAAACAAGAAATACATTCATTTTCTTGCCTTTTTAATTGCATATTTATACCTTTTATTGTAACTTTGCGCCCGATTATATACAACATAATGTCTAACATTATTAATTTTATTATTTTCAATTAATTAAATGGCAGAATTAAAGAACGTAGCACCGTTGGCAGACTTCGACTGGAATGCTTATGAAAGCGGTGACACTCTGGTGAACGAGAGCCGCGAAGCTCAGGAAAAGGCCTACGAAGGCTCTTTAAACAAAGTAAATGACCATGAAGTGGTTGACGGTACGGTTATCGCGATGAACAAGCGTGAAGTGGTGGTGAACATCGGCTTCAAGTCAGACGGCATCATCCCGATGAGCGAATTCCGCTACAATCCCGATTTGAAAGTCGGAGACAAAGTCGAGGTTTACATCGAGAACCAAGAGGACAAGAAAGGACAGCTCATCCTTTCTCACAAGAAGGCACGCGCTACCCGTTCTTGGGATCGTGTGAACGAAGCCCTCGAAAATGAAGAGATCATCAAGGGTTACATCAAATGCCGTACGAAAGGTGGCATGATTGTGGACGTATTCGGCATTGAAGCATTCTTGCCGGGTTCACAAATCGACGTGAAACCCATTCGCGACTACGATGTATTCGTAGGAAAGACTATGGAATTCAAGGTCGTTAAAATCAACCAGGAATTCAAGAATGTCGTTGTTTCGCACAAGGCTCTTATCGAAGCCGAATTGGAACAACAGAAAAAAGAAATCATCAGCAAGCTTGAAAAAGGACAGGTACTTGAGGGTACCGTTAAGAATATCACCTCTTACGGCGTCTTCATCGACTTGGGCGGCGTAGACGGTCTGATCCACATCACCGACCTCTCTTGGGGACGCGTGAGCGATCCGAAAGAAGTGGTACAGCTTGACCAGAAGATCAATGTGGTTATCCTTGACTTCGACGACGAGAAGAAGCGTATCGCATTGGGTCTGAAACAGCTGACTCCGCATCCTTGGGACGCTTTGGATCCGAACTTGAAAGTAGGTGACAAAGTAAAAGGCAAAGTTGTCGTGATGGCCGATTACGGTGCATTCATCGAAATCGCTCCGGGCGTAGAAGGTTTGATCCACGTATCGGAAATGTCTTGGAGCCAACACTTGCGTTCTGCACAGGACTTCATGAAAGTGGGTGACGAAGTAGAAGCTGTCATTCTGACTTTGGATCGTGAAGAACGTAAGATGTCTTTGGGCATCAAACAGCTGAAAGCCGACCCTTGGGAAAACATTGAAGAGAAATACCCCGTAGGTTCCAAACATACGGCCAAAGTACGCAACTTTACGAACTTCGGCGTATTTGTCGAGATAGAAGAAGGCGTAGACGGTTTGATTCATATCTCCGACCTTTCTTGGACAAAGAAAATCAAGCATCCGTCTGAATTTACGCAGATTGGCGCAGAAATCGAGGTTCAGGTATTGGAAATCGACAAAGAAAACCGCCGTTTGAGTTTGGGTCACAAGCAACTTGAAGAGAATCCTTGGGATGTGTTTGAAACCGTATTCACGGTGAACTCTATTCACGAAGGTACTATCGTCGAGATGTTGGACAAAGGCGCTGTAATCCAATTGGAATATGGTGTAGAAGGCTTTGCTACTCCGAAACATTTGGTGAAGGAAGACGGCAGCCAGGCTCAACTGAACGAAAAATTGCAGTTCAAGGTAATTGAGTTTAACAAGGAAAGCAAACGTATCATCTTGTCTCACAGCCGTATCTACGAAGATGCACAGCGCGCTGAAGCTAAAGAAGCCAAAAAAACAACTAACAGCGCCAAGAAAGGTACGAAAAAAGAAGAAACTCCGGTGATTCAAAACCAAGCAGCTGCTACCACCTTGGGTGACATCGACGCATTGGCTGCATTGAAAGCCCAAATGGAAAAAGGCGAATAAGCCACATTCCTAAATAGGAAAAATACGAAAGAAAGGGTGATGATTATTTCTCATCGCCCTTTTTTATGTATTTTTGTACAATGAAACTCATATCCGGAAGGCATGGAAAAGTTTGAATTGACAATTTTGGGATGCGGGTCTGCACTACCTACCACACGGCACTTCGCCACGTCACAGGTCATCAACATCCGCGAAAAATTATACATGATTGATTGCGGAGAAGGAGCACAACTGCAGTTGAGGCGTTCGCGGCTTAAATTCTCGCGGCTGAACCATATATTCATCTCCCACCTGCACGGCGACCACTGTTTCGGTTTAATAGGCCTCATCTCTACTTTTGGCTTATTAGGGCGTACAGCGCCTCTATACGTACATGCCCCGGCGGCATTCGGCCCCATATTGCAAAGTCTGCTGAGCTTTTTTTGTAAAGGGTTAGATTTCCGTGTTGAGTTCTACCCCGTAGATACCTCGCGCCATACTTTGATTCATGAAGACCGCTCCGTCTACGTTTACTCCATCCCCCTGCGCCACCGTATCGAATGCTGCGGTTTTCTGTTTCAGGAGAAAGCCACTCTGCCACACATCCGGCGAGACATGATCGATTTCTACCGTATCCCGATCTGTGAAATCAATAACATCAAAAACGGAATGGACTGGACTACGGAAGACGGCACACTCGTCCCCAACCACCGGCTTACCGAACCATCGGACCCTCCACGCTCTTTCGCCTATTGCTCGGATACGTGCTATCTACCGGAACTTGCCCAATATATCCAAAAAGCAGATTTATTATTTCATGAAGCCACGTTCTCGCACGATGACCTGGCAAGGGCAAAAGAAACATTCCATACCACGGCCCTACAGGCAGCCACACTCGCACGGGACAGCCAAGTCAAAAAGCTCTGTATCGGTCATTTTTCGGCACGGTACGAAGACGAAAGCCAACTCCTGAAAGAAGCCCAAAGCATATTTGAACCGACAATCCTTGCAAGGGAAAATCTTCTCATAAAAATTTAACGAAGGGAAAAAGCGTTTTTCACACAATAAAATTTGTTTCTTCCGTTAGGAATACCTATATTTGTACCATTAGAATAAATGAAGAATAAGACTATGATGAAAAAGACGCTTCTTTTAATATTGACGACCTTCCTCCTGAATACCGCAGGAGTTTGTTGGGCGCAAGAAGAGAAGAACGAGCCGGAGACAGAACTTTCGGCCACATCCATAGTCGTGAAAGGCTCTACTTTATCAGTCTATAACGCCAACGGAAGCATATTGGAGATTTTCTCCCTGACAGGTACTAAGGTGGCAACAATAAGAATTGACAGCAACGAAAAAACAGTAGACTTATCTCTGAAGAAAGGCTGTTATATATTAAAGGTTAATAAAGTAGTGCGCAAGATTTCCATCCGCTAATTCATGTAATGGGATTTTCTCGTTTTTTCAATCTCTTCCTCTTCGGTCTGATTATCATTTCATGCCATGAAGAGAAAAGAAATGCAAACATCAACATCCAGTTGGACGATTTTGCAGATTGGAACATACGGGAATATAGTTTGTCCAGTCGGAAAATACGACATGAAATCGACAGCCTGCGGCTACTTCCTCTCAAAATGTATGCAGACGAGCATACCCGTAAATACTATGCCTCCAGTGCTCCTTTCCTTTGGATTACCCGCTCGGGCATAGATGAAAAAGCGGATACGTTACTGACTTACCTCCAAAAGGCTTCTTTGGCCGGTCTACGGGAAAGTAATTTTTATATATCCGAGCTTCAAACGAACCTGCGACGAATCCGTCAACTGGATTTCGACACCGAAAACAACATCAATTCCGTTTTCGGACGTACCGAGTTCCTGCTTACGAAAGCTTATCTCAGATACGTATGCGGACAACGCTTCGGATACGTCCAACCGAACTATATTTTCAACCGGTTAGAACAAACGGACACAACGAAAAAAGCTCCTTTTCGCCGATTGTATGACACCGAGACGGAAAGCGCGGATCAAGAATTCATCCATAAAGCCCTCTCTATACTGAAAGACGGGAACTTTACCGATTTTTTCCGGGACATACAACCCGATAACCCATTATACTACCAACTGACAAACCTTTGCCTGCAAACGCAAAATCCGGAAACACGCCGTAAAGCCATCGTCAATATCGAACGGAGCCGTTGGCGAACCCCTCGCGCCGCGCACGACAAGTACGTATGGGTCAACCTGGCTGCCGCGAAGCTTTATGCCGTAGACGAAAAGAAGCCGGAATATCTGGACATGAAAATATGCATCGGCAGCCCCAAAAGTAAAACCCCCATGTTGCAAAGCCGTATCGAAAGGGTAGACATGAATCCATATTGGAACATCCCATACAGCATCGTAAAAAAGGAGATAGCCCCTCGACATGCAGGAAACGAGGCTTATTTCTCACGCAACCGTTATCGTATTTTCAGTAAAGAAACCGGAGAAGAACTACCTCCTGCAGCAGTCACGGCCGACATGCTTACCAGTGGCCGTTACAGGGTACGCCAAGATAACGGAGAAGGTAATTCCTTGGGAAGACTTATATTCAGGTTTCCCAACAATTTCTCCATCTACCTGCACGACACCAACAACAAACAGGCTTTCAAGCGCACAAACAGAGCCATCAGCCACGGATGTATCCGAATAGAAAAACCGCTCGAACTGGCTGTCTTTTTATTAGATACACCAGAAGAAAAAACAGTAAACAGACTTCGGGAAGCTATCGGACTACCTCCGTTGAATTCATCTATTCCCATAGAAAAAAAAGAAGGCGAACCGTTGAAAGTAGGCATACAACGTTTCGATCCTTCCATACCTGTCGTCATAGACTATTACACCCTCTATCCGAAACCCGACGGCGGATGGGAAGAAAGTCCCGACCCATACGGTTATGATGAAATTTTACTCAAAAAGTTAGAAGCTTTTTAAACCATCTTCCCTTCCGGGTGTCCTATCTAAACAACGACTTGTACGAGCATGAATTCTACGGAGGAAACTTCACTCATCCACCGGCTGAACCAACCGGAACATCAACGCCAAGCATTTGAACAATTGGTGAACCTTTACAGCCCGCAGCTGTATCGTCAAATCCGCCGTATGGTATACAGTCATGACGACACCAATGACATTTTGCAAAATACATTTATCAAAGCATGGGTCAATTTAGACACTTTCCGCGGCGATGCCCGTCTGAGTACATGGCTTTACCGTATTGCCACCAATGAAACCCTGAACTTCCTACAACGGAAAAAAGACACGACCGGACTGGACGATGCCCCGTCGGCCATCGTCAGCCAACTGACGGCCGACGAATATTTCGATGGAAACGAAACGGAGCTTCAGTTGCAAAAAGCCATCGCCAGTTTGCCGAACAAGCAACGTGCCGTATTCCATTTAAAGTATTATGAAGAAATGAAATACGAAGAAATGAGCAGCATATTAAACACCAGCGTAGGCGCCTTAAAAGCCTCCTACCATCATGCCGTGAAAAAAATATGCGATTTTTTTAAATCACAAGATTAAACCTTTTGAATCCGGAAATATCAAATATACAAAGAAAGGAATGCCAGTTATGAAAGAAGAAGATTTCATCCGAAAAAAATACGGTTCCGGCAACCCGTTCAAGGTTCCGGAGGGGTATTTCGAGCAGTTTACGTCCGAGTTGATGAGTAAATTGCCGGAGAAGGAAATGAAGCCTGTTCTCTCTATGCCCTCCCGCCAACGAACACGCATGCGCACGGTATGGTACGCTGTGGCCGCCGCTCTGTGCGGTGCCATGTTTCTCGGAACATATTATCTCCAATCCGTAATTCACCCCCACGGTGAAAGCCCTGTGGCACAATATGGAGAGACCATAGAAACCGAAGACATTTATATGGACGACGTACTCGATTACGCCATGGTCAGCAACCACGAAATCGCCCTATACTTGACAGATGTGTATTAATTCATAGACATAAAACCAAATGAAAAAAAAAATACTGCCCCTGTTCGTCCTGTTTTGGGTACTCGGTCACATACAGTTCATGGCCCAACTGCCCAAAGGACAGTTCTCTCCTCAAGATTTTGTGAAGCATTTGGAGAGTTTCATCGTACGTGAAGCCTGCCTGACTCCGGCCGAAGCCACGGCCTTTTTCCCGATTTTCCATGAACTGCATGACAAACAACGAGGTATCAACTGGCAAATCAGGGAACTTAAAAAAAGAAGTCTGCCGGCTCACTCGACGGACAAAGATTATTATAATCTCATCAAAGAGATCAACAAATTAAAGATTGAGTCGGCCGAATTGGAAGATGTTTACTACAAAAAAATGTGTAAAGCGGTTCCCGCCCGGAAAGTGCATGAAGCCATGCAGGCCGAAGACCGCTTCCACCGTCGTATGCTACGCAAGTTCAGCAACCGGCCGGACAGGTCCAAGCAAAAGTAAGCACAGCTCGCCATGCTGTGCTTTTTTGTTTCAAGTTCATTTCTAAAGAATACATAAAAAAGCCCCCTCCCTCTCCCGACAACAGATTAATCTTCGTAACTTTGAAGAAGATTATGATATAAACCCTAACATGTTTTCATCCATGCTGACCACCCTCTGCATCTTGATTCTTTCCGCCATATTTTTTGTCAGCGGAAAAATACGTTCCGACATCGTGGCATTGTGCGCCTTGGTAGCCCTGCTGATATTCCATATTCTCACTCCGGAAGAAGCCTTGTCGGGGTTCTCCAACTCCGTAGTCATTATGATGGTCGGCCTGTTTGTCGTCGGAGGGGCCATCTTCCAGACCGGACTGGCCAAAATGCTCAGTTCGCGCATTCTCAAACTGGCCGGAAACAGCGAACTACGCCTGTTTATCCTCATCATGGCCGTCACCTCGGCCATCGGCGCTTTCGTCAGCAACACCGGCACCGTGGCCCTGATGCTCCCGATCGTCGTCAGTTTGGCAGCATCCAATCCCCACATGAACGCCAGCCGGCTACTCATGCCGCTGGCCTTTGCCAGCAGTATGGGCGGCATGATGACCCTAATCGGTACGCCTCCCAACCTCGTCATACAAAACACGTTGACAGACGCCGGCTATCCCAGCCTTTCTTTCTTTTCATTTCTTCCCGTAGGACTTATCTGCGTAGTCGTAGGCACCATTGTCCTGCTGCCGCTCAGCAAAATCTTCTTATCCAAGCGAGGCGCAGAAAGCCGCACAGGCAAGCATTCCGGAAAGTCGCTCAAAGAGTTAGTGCATGAATACGGACTCTCCGACAACCTTTTCCGGTTGAGAATCCCTGCAAAGTCCGTGCTGAAAGGCAAAACCATCGTAGACTTGGACATACGCCGCAGGTACGGGCTGAACATTCTGGAAGTACGGAGAGGAGAGGCATCGCAACACCGTTTCCTGAAGACCATCACGCAAAAATTGGCTGAACCGAACACCATCCTGCAAGCAGAAGATATTCTATATGTCAAAGGAGATTTCGAACAAGTAAACGCTTGGGCCGCAGCACACCGACTGGAAATTCTCGACGGCCGGGCCTCGGAAGACATACGCAGAGACCGTTCGCTGGATTTCTATGACATAGGCATTGCTGAGATCGTCTTAATGCCGGCCTCAAGAATCGTCAACCACACGATTAAAGAAATAGGCTTCAGAGACAAATTCAATGTTAACGTATTGGGTATCCGCCGTAAGAAAGAATACCTGTTGCAGGATTTGGGCGACCTTCGCATTCACTCCGGTGACGTACTACTCATACAAGGAACGTGGAGCGATATCTCGCGGCTGAGCAAAGAAGATGAAGACTGGGTCGTATTGGGAGAGCCGCTCGACGAAGCGGCCAAGGTGACCCTGGACTACAAAGCCCCGCTGGCAGCGGCCATCATGATACTGATGGTCGCCATGATGGTATTCGACTTCATCCCCGTAGCCCCCGTCACGGCGGTCATGATAGCCGGCATACTGATGGTACTGACCGGATGTTTCCGCAATGTGGAAGCCGCCTATAAAACCATCAATTGGGAAAGCATCGTGCTGATTGCCGCCATGCTTCCCATGTCGTTAGCCCTGGAAAAAACGGGAGGAGCCGAGTTCATATCCAACAGCCTTGTCAACGGCTTGGGCAGTTACGGCCCGTTGGCACTCATGGCCGGAATCTATTTCACGACCTCCCTGATGACCATGTTCATCAGCAATACGGCGACGGCCGTATTGCTGGCTCCCATAGCCTTGCAAAGTGCGCTACAGATTGGTGTAAGCCCAGTCCCCTTCCTGTTTGCCGTCACCCTCGGTGCCAGCATGTGCTTCGCGTCCCCGTTTTCTACGCCTCCCAACGCGTTGGTCATGCCGGCCGGCCAATACACTTTCATGGATTACGTCAAAGTCGGTTTGCCGTTGCAAATCATTATGGGTATCGTCATGATATTCGTACTGCCCTTGCTTTTCCCCTTCTGACTTCACCTTCGGAGTAGCAGATAATCTTAAGCTAAAGATAGGGTTCGGACACACTCCGAACCGTCTTCAGATATTGGATTTTCATTCTGCGCCAAACAATTTTTCAATCTCCTGCGATTGATTTTTTGTTTAGCGCAGAACGATTTCACGTTGTAAGGCAGATGATTTTTACCTCTCAATAAAGCACAAAAAGTTACCTTAAACAAAAAACATGCAACACAGCCGAAAACAAGATAATCCCATACCGCTTACCTTTGCAACGTACCGAAAGGACAGGAAAAACAATATAAACAAAAAACACCATTTAAATGCCATGTATACACCCATAATAAAAATCAGCCAAAGAGGCGTGCTCTTACTAACACTGACTTGTTTTGCCTCTTACCCTCGCCTAAACGCTCATATAAATAGTGATTCGACCAAACAAAAACATGAAACAGCCAAATTATATGAAGAGATACGGCCTTGTACAAAAAAACATCAGGAAGACACTGCCAAATTGAACGAACAAGCACAAAACGGCTATTGGGGCGATATGGGTGACGGTACTTATCGTAATCCCATCATTGCCGCCGATTTCAGTGACCCTGACCCAATACGGGTCGGTGACGACTTTTACATGGTAACCTCCACATTTGAAACCTCTCCCGGAGTCACGGTACTTCATTCCAAAGACCTTGTGAACTGGGAAATCATAGGAGCGGTTTTTGACGACTTGTCTAAAGTGTCTCCGGCTTTCTCTTTCCGGAAAATGCGACGTTACAACGGAGGAGTATATGCTCCGTGCATCCGTTATCACAAAGGAAAGTTTTATGTGTATGTTAATCTATATACCGATGGCATGTTCGTTGCAACCACCCGTAACCCTGCCGGGAAATGGGACGTACAGCCTCTGAAAGACAAGTTCGGCCAACCTTTACAAGTAGAAGGATGGACCGATCCCTGCCCGATATGGGACGAAAACGGGAACGCCTATTTGGCCAGCAGTACCCCAGGTAAAAACTGGTTTGGCTACCTGTTTCAGATGAGTCCGGACGGCACACAATTATTAGATGCCGAAACCGAACACATGAAACAGCGAGGTATCGTGTACGAATACCCCAAAGGAGGTACATTGTACAGCCGGAATTATTCCACGGAAGGAAACAAACTATATCGGAGAAATGGGTATTACTACCTCCTTCACATTGAATTCTTAGACGGAGGAAATGGAGCGGGAACTTACGTCTATCGTTCCCGGAACTTATACGGGACAAAAGCCGACGGTAGCCCCGGAACACCGGGAGACATCGGTACATACGAAATAAAACGTATTGACCCGCACGGGAATCCTTATCGGCAGGTACTTCCGGGACAAGGCGGCTTGGTGGATACTCCGGACGGGCGGTGGTACTGGATTGCACAATTCAATCGATACGGCTCGGACGGACGCACTCCCTGCCTCGTACCTGTGACCTGGATAGATGATTGGCCTGTCATCGGTGATTCCGTATCCTCTCCCAATGAATACGGAAAAATGTGTTGGAGAGCTGCCAAACCCGTCCAATCTTCTCATACCACGCTACCTCACGGCAGCGACGACTTCTCCTTCTCCACACTTAAAAAGCTATGGGCTTGGAACCACCAACCGGACAGTTCGCATTGGTCGTTGAGTGTACGCCCTGGATTTCTCCGTCTTTATGCGGATGCTACGGCAGATTCAACAGATTCGTTCTTCAAAGCAGCCAATACCCTTCACCAACGCTACATGAGTTCCGACACGGTCATCATCACCATAAAAGTGGACGTGACGGGTACCACCCAAGGACAAAAAGCCGGACTGACACATTTCAATGGCGGAGTGCACTATGCTTTTTGCGGAATAGCTGATTACGGTAACAGCAAACATATTATCTACGAAGCAGACGGAAAGAGCAAAAACGGCCCACGACTCCCGTCCAACCTAAAAACCTTGTACATCCGGTCGGTTTCCGGTTTCGAAAAGCGTGATACAAACCGGCAATACACTACGGAAGGGCAACATTTCCTCTATAGCATAGACGGACAAAACTTCTACCCTTTCGGTGATGAATACAGAATGGGAACAGGTAACTTTAGAGGAGACATGGTAGGAATCTGTACGTATAATAACCAAAACAACAGGGGTTATATAGACGTTGACAAGTTCCATTACCACATCAAAAACAAACCGGCCACGCGGCCATAATAATAACTTTATCAATACCACTTTATCATGTTCAAAAGAATCATCTTAATTTGCATGTGTCTGACATGCAGTATGCTGCCGGAAAGCTATGCCCAACGTGCAGAAAATCTGAACTTAAACCGTATCGTACAACCACCTTACCATTGCTATGGACGCCTTGCTGACGGTTGTCCTCATGCAGAGGAACTGGGATGGAAAGTGGGTGTCCAGTTCTATACCTTTCATAAATATACCTTTTTCGAAGCCATAGACCTGACCCGTGCCTTAGGACTACATTATATAGAAGCCACCATCGGGGCACGGATTTGCGAGGAAAGTACACAAAACATCCATGCCGGACTCTCCCCTGAATGGCGGGAACGCATCAAGCGGAAGCTGGCTGAAAGCGGAGTGAAATGCGAATCCATATATTATTGGATGGACGGTAGCGGAAAAGGCTTTGAAGATATCGTAAAATTTTGCAAAGATATGGGATGGATGATTGTCAGTGACCCGCGCCGTGCAGAACAAGGTGGGCAACCGGTCGCATTTTATGAAAAGATTTTGGAAAAGCACGGTGTGAAAATGGTTTTCACAAACCACCCGAAAGCAGCAGCTTATTGGAATCCGGATTTCACCGTAGAAGACACTCAAAACCACGGTTCCTGCATCGGAGCATCCATTGACATTGGGCACTACATGCGAGGTGGATTCGACACGTATGAAATTACACGACGCTACATTGATATAGGCAAGATGTATCATTTTCATTTACGAGATGTAAGTACCATATCCCCCCACGGACTCGATGTCCCATGTGGTACCGGCAAGGGACGATTGAAAGAGATATTTCAAGCTCTGAACGATAGTCAAACCAAGCCTTTAATGATGCTGGAATATGAACATGATTTCGATAACCCGATGCCTTACCTCATCCAAAGTGTAAACGAAATCAATAGACTCTGCGAAGAACTTATCAAAGCTAACGACGAAAAGGCCCGGACGGGCGATACCATCCTATTGCCGGCATACAAAGCTCGGATTTCTCCCGAAATGACTATGCAAGGGAAAGGTACCGAAGCCTCCATCCACGGTTGGAACCATCCGTCCCAATCCATATCATGGTCCGCTTCTCTCTTGCCGGGACACTATCAAGTGTTGATGCGATATGCGCAACCCCATGCCGGAAGTGCTATGACCTTAGAAGCCGACGGGCAGGAACTGGCCGCTTTGTTTAAGCCCACTTTCACTTGGTTTGACTACACCACAGAAAAGATCGGCATTATCAATATTCCCCAAGGAGGAAATGTAACGATTACATTACGAGGTATACAAAAGGGCATCAAACGCAACAAAGAAGGCAAACTGAAAGCAGACGAAGCTTTCCCTGACGTACAATCTCTGATACTTGTTCCGACATCCCTTCCGACCACATCGGAAGCGACTGGCATTCCAGCTCATTTCGAAGGCACTCGTCTCTTCAACGGTAAAGATTTTGAGGGTTGGGAAGGTAACGATGGAGAATACAGTATGGCACATTTTCGTATCGAAAAACGAGCCATCGTAGGCGGAAACATAAACAAGGACCTTGAACACAATCAATTCATACGCACCACACGAAAATATAAAAACTTCGAACTACGACTGAAGTATAAAGTGAAAGCTTCGGACGAAAGTTATAATGGCGGAATACAATTCCGAAGTGTTCCTTGCACTATCCCCGGACGTTCATTCGAAATGGTCGGTTATCAGGCCGATATTATCTCTTGGAAACAGGGCGCACTATATGATGAACAACGTCGTTGGGACTTTCTTGGAATGCCAACCGGAGTACCCCAAAATTACAAAGCCGACCAATGGAACGATCTTATTATACGTTGTGAAGGATCGCGTATACGCATTTGGCTGAATGGGGTCAAAACGACAGATTATATAGAACCTTACATCGATGAACCGTTCGAAGGTATAGGCACTATTAACCAAGAGGGTCATATAGCTCTGCAAATACACGAGGGTAAAGCTTGTGAAGTCTGGTACAAAGACATTGAAATAGAAGAAATAAAATAGGTACCAAAAGGACAGGAAAAACAATATAAACAAAAAACACCATTTGAATGCCATGTATGTATCTACGTTAAAACTTCAACCCGGAATATGCCTGAAAACGGTGTTCGCATTACTATTGGCCGCCTCCGCCTCTGCATGCCATTGCCGTAACGCACGGACGCATCCGGACAAGCAAAGACTTATCGTCACCACGGACCTCGGAGGCACGGACCCGGACGATACCCAGTCGATGATTCATCTTTTGGTATGTTCCAATGCGATAGACATCGAAGGGTTGGTCAGCTCGCAGGTCTGGTCGGACATGCCGGACAAGGTGGACCGAATCCGTGAAGTTGTCGGGCAATTTGAAAAAGTCCTGCCACGCTTGAAAAAACATGCGGAAGGCTATCCTGAACCGGGCTACCTCCGCTCCGTCATCCGGCAAGGCCAAAAGACATCCAATATGGCAGGCGTGGGAGACGGCAAAGCATCTCCCGGCTCCGAACTCATCATCGAAGCCGTGGACAAAAAGGACGACCCGCGACCGGTATGGATTGCCGCTTGGGGCGGCATGAACACTGTGGCTCAGGCACTTTGGACCGTGACGCACACGCGATCCCCCAAAGACATCGAAAGGTTCGTACGTAAAATCCGCATCTATGACGTGTTGGGACAGGACGATGCCGGTGCTTGGATTGCCCAGAACTATCCCGGCATCTTATACCTCCGTAACAAAGCGGTTTACGGATGGGCACCTTCGGACGAATGGCTCAGGGACAACATACAAAGCCATAAACCTTTGGGCGACTATTATCCCGACAGGAAATGGGCCACGGAGGGCGACTCCCCGTCTTTCCTCCACGTATATGCCAACGGACTGAACGTACCCGAAGAAATCACTTTCGGAGGATGGGGCGGCCGTTTCTCGGATATCCCCGTTGAAAACATACGCGGCATGAAATTCATTGCCCAAAGCGGAAAGGACGAGAGCCTGTACGACCCATACCGCATGTACGCCTGTGCGGCCGAAGGCGGAAACTCGATAAAGAGATGGGAACGGGAGATATGGAACGATTTTGCGGCACGTATGGCCTGGACAGCCACAGACGAGTATTCCGCCGTCAACCACCATCCTGTAGCCATCGTAGATGGGCACGACGACATGAACTGCATATATAAAAAGACGAAGGCAGGCCGCGATATGGAATTCGACGCTTCCGCATCTTACGACCCCGATGGGAATCCGCTGGATTTCCATTGGGAAATCTATGCCGAACCCAGTACGTATAAGGGTAAGGTAAACATGGAAAACGGGGATTCCCCGAAATGCCGCATACACATCCCCGCAGAGGCATCCGGAAAGTCCCTGCACGTCATTCTCTCCCTGACTGACCGGGGCAAGCCGGCACTGACGGCATATAAACGGATTGTCGTACAAGTATTATAAGAAACGGGGCGTTACAAGCCGCCCCGTTTCTCTATTTCTTTCGCTTCGTTCCAAAGTGCATCCATTTCTCCCAAGGTCATGTCCTTCAAAGACCGTCCTTGGCGGATGGAATGTTGCTCCACATAATTGAAGCGCCGGATGAACTTGCGGTTCGTACGCTCCAAGGCGTTGTCAGGATTGATATGATAAAGCCTTCCGGCATTGATGACACTGAAAAGGAAATCGCCGAACTCATCGGTGGATTTCTCCTTGTCCTCCTGGGCCAGTTCTGCCTGCAATTCGCCGAGCTCTTCCCTCACCTTGTCCCATACGTCCTCTTTCTTTTCCCAATCGAAGCCGACATTGCGCGCCTTGTCCTGAATGCGGTAAGCCTTGATGAGCGAAGGCAAGGCTTCCGGCACACCGCCCAACACGCTCTTGTTACCGTCTTTCTCCTTCAATTTGATTTGTTCCCAATTCTGGCTTACCTGACCTGCCGTGTCGGCCTGTGCTTCGCCGTACACATGCGGGTGGCGGAAAATCAGTTTGTCCGTCAACTTGTCGCACACGTCTGCTATATCAAAATCCCCCGTCTCACTGGCAATCTTGGCATAAAAACACACGTGCAGCAGCACGTCGCCCAGTTCCTTACAAATGTTTTTCTTGTCGTCTTTCATCAGGGCGTCGCACAACTCAAAGGTTTCCTCTATCGTGTTCGGCCGCAGGCTCTCGTTCGTCTGTTTCTTGTCCCACGGACACTTTTCGCGCAACGTATCCAACACATCGAGGAAACGCCCGAAAGCCTCTAATTTTTCTTCTCTGCTATGCATAAATATTCCTGTTTGTCCCGCAAAAATACGCTTTTTTCCCGCTTCGCCCAATACCGGCGGGACATTTTTGCCATAATAAACACCGATGGCAGAGACTCGGTAAATACGATAGCCACTATCGAAACTTTCGCGAACGAAAACTTTCCGGAGAACGATAAACCGCCTACTTTTGCGGCATCAAAAAGAAAAAAGATATGAATAATCAGATGACCATTTGGATTTTAACCGTAGGATGCTTATTTTTGATTTTTATTTTCAGAAGCATCCAAAAGATGCGCAGGGAAACGGGAGACAGCAAGATTCTTGAAATAGGAAACGAGAACAATATCTATGACGAACTCGAAGACGACGAATCATAAAGAGGCACTCGTTGCGGAAACGGATATTCCTGCAACGCCGAAAGATGCGTGCATCTTTCTTTCCGACTACGCCGCATGGCTCTTAGGATGCGGTGCCACATGTATCCGCATAGAAAAGAATGTAAAACGGATGGCCGACAGATGGAACATGACATCGGAAATGACCATCTTGCCCTCGCATATACACATGACGGTGTGGAACGACGACCGCAGCCACTCGTACAGCAATATCGTAAGACTGCATCATACGGGTATCAGTTTCGACATCAATACCCAACTGAGCAAATTAAGTTGGGCGATAGCCGACCGGAAAATAGGTTTCACAGAAGCCCTCCGGAATTTTGAAGCCATCGTGCAGACCCGACCGGCCAATCCTTGGATGGTGTGGATACTGGCATCCTTAGCCAACATGGCATTTTGCCGTCTGTTCGGAGGAGATTTCATAGCCATGGCTATCGTACTGATAGGAACATTGGCAGGTTACAAACTGAAACAAGTGATGTTGGAGGACGGACAAGACGTACGTTTCGTATTCTTCTGCTGCGCGTTCTTCTCTTCCGTAATCGGTGCGGCGGGTTACGTATTCGACCTAAGCGATACACCGGAAATCGCCCTCGGCACCAGTGTCCTGTATCTGATACCGGGCATTCCTTACATCAATTCCGTGAGCGACCTTCTGGACGGACACTATATCAGTTCATTCAGCCGTTTCATGAATGCCATGGTACTGACCGCTTGTTTGTCGGCCGGCTTGTGCGGCGGTTTATTACTCATGAATATCAAATGGCTCTAACGATGATGACTTATCTCTTCAATATTCTTCAGGACGGATTCTTTGCGGCGATTGCTGCCATCGGCTTTGCCAGCATCAGTAATCCTCCGCGCCAAGCTTACAAGTATTGTGCCCTCATTGCGGCTTTAGGTCACGCCACACGGTATGTCCTCACCCATAACGCTTACGGCGAGATGCACCTCATCGGTGCCAGCTTCATCGCGTCGCTGGTCATCGGCGTACTGACGGTGTTTCTGGCCCCACGTGCCAAATGCCCGGCGGAGACTTTCTCCTTCCCCGCGCTGCTCCCCATGATTCCGGGAATGTACGCCTACCGCACAATCGAAGCTCTTTTGCTCTGCCTGACCAACCAGGAAGAACATGCTTTCAACCACTATTTCTATCTGTTGTCCTACAACGGTTTGACCTGTACATTTATCATATTGGGAATGGTCGTAGGAGCCACGCTACCCATCTTCTTGTTCAAGAACACTTCATTTAAAGCTACACGCTAATCATCGACTATATGGAATTACGACAACTCCGGTATTTCGTCAAAGCTGCCGAAACACTCAACTTTTCCGAAGCCGCCAAAGGGCTGTACATCACACAAAGTACATTATCCCAGCAAATCCGACAACTGGAAACCGAGTTGGACGTACAACTCTTCCAACGCAACAGCCATGAAGTAACGCTGACCGAAGCCGGAGCGGAACTCTTGCCATACGCCAAAGAAACCCTGTATGCCGCCGACACGTGCAAAGAACATATACGCGACCTGCAACAACTGCTCACCGGCACACTGAACATCGGCGTGACCTATTCGTTCAGCCCGATTCTGACGGAAACGGTGTTGGCTTTCATGAAACTGTACCCCGAAGTGAAACTGAACATTTTCTATAAGACCATGACGGAACTGATGCAAATGCTTGTCAAGCGAGAAGTGGATTTCGTACTGGCCTTCAAACCCACACGCCGTTACGAACAGATCGAATCGCACATCCTCTTCGACAACCATCTGTCGGTCATCGTGCGTTCCGACCATGCTTTGGCCCAGAAACAGAAAGTGACACTCAGCGAACTGGAAAAATATGAGTTCGCCCTGCCCAGCAAAGGCCTGCAAGCCCGAAACACATTCGACCAAGTGTTTTCCGAACGTGACTACAAATTCAAAGTCCGCGTGGAACTGAACGAAGTCAATATCCTGCTGAAACTGATAAAGAAAAGCAATCTGGTGACCATCCTTTCCGAAGCTACCATACACGATGAATCGGGAGTGAAAGCCATCCCCTTAGATGTCAATGAGTATGAAATGGAGGGATGTATCCATACTTTGAAACATGCCTACCGGAAGCACTCGGCCCTTAAATTCATCCATCTGCTCAGCGAATCGAACGCCATCCGCGAAAGGATGCACACTTGGTTAGGATAGCAGGCCGGAACGGGGTCTCAACGTACTGCCGGTCAAGAGCACGTGACGACGCAAAACCAACCAACCGAACAAGACACAGCCTTTCAAGATACTGGACATACTGACGGCCCACCACACGCCGGCTATCCCCCATCCCCAATGTCCTAAAAGCAAAGCCAGAGGGATGCGCAACACGTTGCCGGTGATGCTGACCAAAGCCGGGGGCACCGTACGCCCGGTCCCGTAAAAGACACCTTGCGTCGTGATCTCAAGCATCATAAAAATCATGGAGTAACTATCTATTTTCAGGAAAAGCCCTCCGGCACGGTAAGCATCCGGTTCCGATGTGATAAGGGAAAAAATCCATTCGCCGCCTCCATAAAACAAGGCCGTGCATCCGGCACCTATGGCAGCCGTAATCCCCAACGTCATTTTAAAAGCTTTGCGAATACGTTCCGTACATCCGGCCGCATAGTTTTGTGCCACAAAGGTACTCAGCGCCGTACTGAATCCTTGAGAAGTGTACCAAGCTATAGCCTCCAACTGCCCGCCTGCCGTCAAAGTCATTACCCCCAGATATCCTCCCTCTGCCGATGCCGTACGCCCCATGAACAGGCTAATCAACGAGAAAAAGATATTCAACAAAGCCACCGGCAACCCGACTTTGAAGATTAAAGGGACGTAAGGCAAACGCAGCGGAACCAATATCCGGAAACGTTCGAACAAGCGGCGTCTCCTCATCAATACGTAAAAAAACATCAGGCAAACCGTAGCCTGAGATATCCAAGTGGCCCAGGCAGCTCCTAAAGTCCCCATGCCGAAACCTAAAATGAAAAGCGGGTCAAGCAGCATATTGAGTGCCAATCCTATCCCATTTACATAAAAAGGAACCTGCGTATGCCCCGAAGCATTATAGATTCCGGTGAAAGCGGCAGACATAAAAATAAAAGGGAAAGCCGTAGATACCACCCGCAAATATTCCACTGACAACTGCGTTACATCGCTTTCCATCCCGAATATCCCTATCAACGGAACGGCACACGTCCAGATTAATGTCGTCCATACAACGGAAATCAACAAAGCCAACGTCAGATTATGTGACGCATAAGCCTGCGCTTTATCCATACGCTGCGCACCGATACACTGGCTCACATTTACCTCCGCACCGACTTTATTGATAAGAGCCAGGGAATTACTCGTCCACGTCAGCACCCCGACAGCCCCAATCGCCGCGACCGATTTGCTGCCCAAGCTTCCTACCCAAGCCATATCGGTAAAGCTATAGGCCATTTGGACAAATGACGACCCCATGACGGGAAGAGCCAGTCTTACCAGTTGTCCGCGAATGGAACCGTGAGTCAAATCCTTAACATATTGCATCATAGGAGTGAAAAAACAGAAAAGCGGTGCAAAGATAGGGATAATCCGGCAGATTAGTCTTTTTTCATATTTATTATTAGGCAAAATGCAATAAAACAAACTACTTTTGCACCCGAATCACCTTATACTGATTGAACATCCAACCCATTATGAAATGAAATATCCATTGAACAAGAAGGAATTGAGATTTAAGAAAAAGAAGTTACTTTATGCTTTTATATGCATCGTATTGGTGGTAGGCGTATACTGGATTCTGACCCGCGAGAAGCAACCGGCCCCCGACATTCCGGTGGTCTCTGTCATGCCCGTAGAGCAACAGAATGTGGAAATCTTCGGAGAATACGTAGGACGCATACGTGCCCAACAGTTCGTGGAGGTACGCGCCCGTGTGGAAGGGTTTCTGGAGAACATGTTATTTGAAGAAGGCACGTACGTCAGCCGCAACCAGGTTCTTTTTGTCATCGACCAACGGCAATACCGTGCCAAAGCCGACAAAGCGCGTGCGCAGTTGAAGAAAGACGAGGCACAAGCCCGAAAGGCCAAACGCGACCTGGACCGCATCAAGCCCTTGTACGAACAAAATGCAGCCAGCCAATTGGATTTGGACAATGCCGTAGCAGCATACGAAACGGCTGTGGCCAGTGTCGGAATGAGCCAAGCCGATTTGGACCAGGCGGAACAAGAGCTGGGCTACACCATCGTGCGTTCCCCCATCTCCGGCCATATCAGCGAACGGCATGTAGACTTGGGTACTTTGGTGGGCAGTGGCGGTAAATCGCTGTTGGCTACTATCGTCAAGAGCGATACGGTACTGGTGGACTTCAGCATGACCGCCCTCGACTACCTTAAAAGTAAGGAACGTAACGTAAATATAGGACAAAAAGACCAGAACCGCTCTTGGCAGCCTACCGTCACCATTACTTTGCCGGACAATACGACCTATCCTTTCAAGGGATTGGTGGACTTTGCGGAACCCCAAGTAGACCCTCGGACCGGCACCTTCTCCGTACGTGCGGAAATGCCTAATCCGGACCACGTGCTGTTGCCGGGACAGTTCACAAAAGTCAAAGCCCTGCTCGACGTCCGCGAGAACGCCACGGTGGTCCCGCAAAAAGCACTTATTATTGAAAAAGGTGGGGCATACGTCTTTGTCATGCGTAAAGACTCCACCGTAGAACGGCGTTTCATCGAATTAGGACCGGAATTCGGGAACCACGTCGTAGTGGAACGCGGTCTGGTTCCGAACGAACAGCTTGTCACCGAAGGCTACCATAAGCTGAACCCCGGCATGAAAGTGCACGTAGCTTCGGCTGAGACAAACGAAAAGAAACAGCAAACGACAACTGCCAAATAAGCGAGAAAGCCCATGAAAGTGACTTATTTCATTGACCGTCCGGTGTTCTCGATGGTCATCTCCATACTGATTGTCATCGTGGGTATCATAGGTCTGACCTTATTGCCCATCGACCAATATCCTCAAATTACGCCTCCGGTAGTCAAGATCAGCGCATCCTATCCGGGAGCCAGTGCGCTGACGGTATCACAGGCCGTAGCCACCCCCATCGAACAGGAACTGAACGGGACGCCGGGCATGCTGTACATGGAGTCCAGCAGTTCCAATTCCGGAGGTTTTTCCGCCACGATTACGTTCGACATCTCGGCCGACCCCGACTTGGCGGCTGTAGAAATACAGAACCGCGTGAAACTGGCAGAATCCCGCCTGCCTGCTGAGGTGATACAAAACGGTATCTCCGTGGAGAAACAGGCGCCCAGCCAGCTCATGACCTTATGTCTGACTTCCGACGACCCGAAATTCGATGAAATCTATCTGAGTAACTTTGCTACCATCAACGTGCTCGACGTATTGCGACGCATTCCAGGTGTGGGCCGTGTGTCGAACATCGGAAGCCGCTATTACGCCATGCAGATATGGGTACAACCGGACAAGCTGGCCAACTTCGGCCTGACGGTACAAGACGTGCAGAACGCCTTAAAAGACCAAAACCGTGAATCCGCAGCGGGCGTACTCGGCCAGCAACCCATAGAAGGTTTGGACATCACCATTCCCATCTCCACCAAAGGGCGGCTCTCTACCGTCAGCCAATTCGAGGAAATCGTGTTGCGTGCCGATGCCGACGGTTCGCTCATCCGCCTGCGCGACGTAGCCCGCATCTCGCTCGAAGCCCAGTCTTACAACACAGAAAGCGGTATCAACGGGGGCAACGCCGCCGTACTCGGTATCTACATGCTGCCGGGAGCGAATGCCATGGAAGTGGCAGAAAATGTGAAGAATGCCATGGACGAAATCAGCAAGAACTTTCCGGAAGGACTGAAATATGAAATTCCGTTCGACATGACCACTTACATTTCGGAATCCATTCACGAAGTGTACAAGACGCTCTTCGAGGCACTGGTATTGGTGATTTTCGTAGTATTCCTCTCCCTGCAAAGCTGGCGCGCCACGCTGATACCCGTCGTAGCCGTACCGATCTCCCTTATCGGAACTTTCGGCTTCATGCTGATATTCGGCTTCTCGCTTAACATGCTTACTTTATTGGGCCTGATTCTGGCCATCGGTATTGTGGTGGACGACGCTATCGTCGTGGTAGAGAACGTGGAACGTATCATGGAAGAAGAGCACCTCGGCGCGTACGAAGCCACCAAGAAAGCCATGACAGGACTGGCCGGTGCCTTGATAGCCACATCATTAGTACTGGCAGCCGTCTTCGTACCGGTCAGCTTCTTGCCGGGCATCACGGGACAACTCTACCGCCAGTTCACCGTAACGATTGTGGTATCGGTACTGATTTCTACGGTAGTAGCTCTGACGCTGAGTCCGGTCATGTGCTCGCTCATCCTGCAACCGACAGACCCGAACAAACCTAAAAACATCGTTTTCCGCAAAATCAACGAATGGTTGTCCGTCGGAAACCACAAATACATCCAAGGTATCCAGAAAGTCCTGATACATCCTAAACGAATCATTCTGAGTTTCTGCCTGGTCGTCGGACTGATTTTCATCCTTCACCGTATGGTGCCGACCAGTTTCCTCCCCGTAGAGGACCAAGGATATTTCAAGGTGGAACTGGAGCTTCCGGAAGGAGCCACACTCGAACGTACACGGAACGTGACCGAACGTGCCATCCGTTACCTGATGGAGAATCCGGCTGTGGAATACGTACAAAACGTGACCGGAAGCAGCCCCCGCGTAGGTACGAGCCAAGCGCGGAGCGAACTGACCGTCATCCTGAAACCATGGGAGGAACGGGACAAGACCACGATTGATGAAGTCATGGCCGAGGTCAAAGCGCATTTTAAGGAATACCCCGAATGCAAAGTCTACTTGTCTACCCCTCCGGTCATTCCCGGGCTGGGTTCATCGGGCGGTTTTGAGATGCAACTGGAGGCGCGTGGCGACGCCACGTTCGAGAACCTCGTACAAGCTACCGACACCTTATTATATTATGCAGCGCAACGCAAGGAACTTTCGGGGCTTTCGTCCTCCCTCCAGGCCGAGATTCCGCAGCTTTATTTCGATGTGGACCGCGACAAGGTGAAACTGTCCGGCGTACCGATGGCCGACGTTTTCTCCACGATGAAAGCCTACACCGGGTCGGTCTACGTCAACGACTTCAACATGTTCAACCGTATCTACCGCGTGTACATACAGGCTGAAGCCGATTACCGCGAACACCCCGAAAACATCAATTTATTTTTCGTCCGCGGAAGCAACAACGCCATGATACCGCTGACCTCCTTAGGTACGACTTCCTATACGACGGGACCAGGCAGCATCAAACGTTTCAACATGTTCAACAGTGCCATTATCCGGGGAGCCGCCGCCGACGGTTACAGTTCGGGGCAAGCCATGGAAGTCATCGAACAGGTGGCCCGCGAGCATTTGCCGGACAACATCGGCGTAGAATGGAGCGGACTGTCCTATCAGGAAAAACAGGCGGGCGGGCAGACCGGCCTCGTGCTGATGCTCGTGTTCATCTTCGTTTTCCTGTTCCTTGCAGCCTTGTATGAGAGTTGGATGGTACCCATCGCCGTACTGCTGTCTCTGCCGGTAGCCGCACTCGGCGCATATCTCGGCATCACGTTCTGTGGACTGGAGAACGATATTTATTTCCAAATCGGACTGGTGATGTTGGTCGGACTGGCCGCCAAAAACGCCATTCTGATTGTCGAATTTGCCAAAGACGAAGTGGACCGAGGCGGCGATTTGGTGACCTCGACCCTCCATGCGGCACGCCTGCGTTTCCGTCCCATCCTCATGACTTCACTGGCCTTCATTCTGGGCATGTTGCCCATGGTAGTGGCCAGTGGTCCCGGCTCAGCCAGCCGCCAAGCCATCGGCACGGGCGTATTCTTCGGTATGATAGTGGCCGTATCGGTCGGCATCCTGTTGGTACCGTTCTTCTTCGTACTGATATACAAAGCCAAAGGCAAATTCAACCGCAAACGCCTTTCCGATGCCGGACTCATCCTATTGGCAGCCGGCACGGGACTGTCGTCCTGCCAAATCGGTAAATCCTATACCCGTCCGGATATGCCCCTGCCCGCCCGGCTCGACACGCTTACGCAAGACACGGCATCCATAGGCGACCTCTCGTGGTGGGAGCTTTACAACGACACCACTCTTCAACAACTGATCCACCGGGCACTCACGTACAATAAAGACCTGAAAATAGCCTCGGCACGAATGAATGAGCTGGCTGCCCTGAAACGCATCGATTTTGCGAACATGTTCCCGCAAGCAACCGCCCGCCTGAACGGCAACCGTGAAACGACAAACTACGGCGGTGACAATTTCGATGCCGACCCGGAACTCAGCCTTACTGCTTCCATTTCATGGGAGCTTGACTTATGGGGCAACCTCCGTTGGGCACGCGACCATAGCACGGCGGGATTTCTGGCTTCGGTGGAAAACTGCCGAGCCGTAAAAATGGGGTTGGTGGCACAGGTCGCACAGTCTTACTTCGAACTAATGGCATTGGACAACGAACTGGCCATCGTGCGCCGTACGTTGGAAGCACGGCGCGAGGGCGTACGCTTGGCAGAAATCCGTTTCAAGGGCGGGCTGACCTCCGAAATCGTATTCCAGCAAGCCAAAGTGGAATTGGCCAAGACGGCCACCATGGTACCAGACCTGGAACGCAGGATTTCCCTGAAAGAAAGCGAAATCGCACTCTTGACCGGTGATTTCCCCTACGCCGTAAACCGCAACGTCCTGCCCGAAGAAATACAGTTGCCCGACGCTCTTCCCTTGGGATTGCCCTCCACGCTTCTGGAACGACGCCCCGACATACGGAAAGCCGAACGGGAACTGATGGCAGCCCATGCCGAAGTGGGATTGGCTTATACCAACATGTTCCCCCGCCTGGCACTGACCGCCACATTAGGTGCGGAAAGCGAAACGCTTCGGGACCTCCTGAAATCACCCTACTCCTATCTTGCAGGCAACTTGCTGAGCCCCCTCTTTGCCATGGGTAAAAACCGTGCGGCTTTGAAAGCCAAACGGGCCGCTTACGAAGGTGCCGTAGCCGAATATGAGAAAACGGTGCTCACAGCCTTCAAGGAGACGCATAACGCCATCATCAACTTCAACAAAATAAAAGACATCTACGAGTCGCGCCGCCAACTGGCCGAAGCTTCGCGTACGGCAGTGGAGCTGGCACAACTGCAATACATCAACGGGGTCATCGGTTACTTGGACCTTCTGGATGCCCAACGTAACTACTTCGATGCCCAAGTGTCGTTGAGCAACGCCGTGTGCGACAAACAGTTGATGATCATCAACCTCTATAAAGCCCTCGGCGGAGGCTGGAAGTAACTCCGCCCCTGCCGTCCCATCCCCCGTTTCTCGGTGCCCCTTATCGGAAAAACGGGGGACGGGGCTATCAAAACAGCGCACAAGAAAGTCATCAAAAAATGTGCGCCAAACGATTTTTCAATCTCAGCCAAACGATTTTTCATTCTGCTGAGATTGATTTTTCGCTTTCAAGAGGATAAAAAGACGGGTAACGTAGAGGATGAAAATCCCTTTCCGGAAATCAGTTTTTGTGTTCTTCTTCCTCTTTCCGTTTCTTCTCTTGAATCAAACTCATGAAAGCCGAAGATATAAGACCGGTGGGGATGGCTATCATCGCAATGCCTACCATACATATCACGCCGCTCAGCAACCGTCCCAATGCCGTAACCGGATAGACATCCCCATAACCCACGGTGGTGAACGTCACTACAGCCCACCAAAAACCGTCGCCGATATTGGCAAAGGCTTCGGGTTGTGCCTCGTGTTCGATATAGTACATCAGGATGCCCGAGAATCCCAGCAGGATGCCGCAAGCCGTACAGGCCGTTATCAATTCATCCTTCACCATCTGCAACACACGTCCGATAAGCTGGAACGAGCGGGAATAGCGTATCAACTTAAATATCATTAAAATATAGGCCAATACCGCCAAATGTACAAAGATGGTCTCCCGATACAGATAGATGATGAGAAAAGGGATGACAGCCACAAAATCTATCAAGCCGTAAAACGAAAACAAATACCTGAAACGGGAACGCCAAGCACGATACTGACGATATTGGACAGGAGCTGCTATGATACGCAACACATATTCGACCGTAAAGACGAAGGAGGCCAAATAACAAAAGCTGTATAATTGCAGGCGATAAGGTGCTGAGGACTCGAAAGAACTGCAAATCACGGAGAAAATCGCCCCGACAATGAAAAACAAGACCGTATAGCGGAACCATTTTTTCATTAATTGTCGGTGAACGGTCAGATATAACTTTTCGTGACGGAGCAGGTGTGGCATTTTATTCATGACGGGAGGTAACGCATGTTTTAAACGTGGTTTCATACTTTTATGTTTTATATCTTCAAAGGTAGCATTTTCTTCCGTTTCATCCTTCCTTAATTCCTAAAAACAAAACATATCGGCCTGTAAAAACCGGCAAAAGGACGTCCCACGAAATATAAATAAAACCAAAACCGCCATATATAACCTTTTTTATGTAACTTTGCAAGTCCTAAAAAGAAATACATAAAAACGTTATATACAATGGAATTAGCAAGTAAATACAATCCGGCCGACGTAGAGGGCAAATGGTACCAATACTGGCTCGACCACAAGCTTTTCAGTTCTAAACCCGACGGACGCGAACCTTATACGGTAGTCATCCCGCCCCCCAACGTGACGGGCGTGCTCCACATGGGGCATGTGCTCAACGAAACCATTCAGGACATCCTCGTACGCCGCGCCCGTATGGACGGCAAGAACGCTTGTTGGGTGCCGGGTACCGACCATGCTTCCATCGCCACCGAAGCCAAGGTGGTAAACCGTTTGGCGGAAAAGGGCATCAAGAAGACTGACCTCACCCGCGAAGAGTTCCTGAAATATGCCTGGGAATGGACGGACGAACACGGTGGTATCATCCTGAAACAGTTGCGTAAACTGGGGGCCAGTTGCGACTGGGACCGCACGGCTTTCACCATGGACGAGAAGCGGAGCGAAAGCGTCATCAAGGTGTTCTGCGACCTGTACAACAAAGGATTGATTTACCGTGGCGTGCGCATGGTGAACTGGGATCCGAAAGCCCTGACAGCCCTCTCGGACGAGGAAGTGATTTACAAAGAAGAACATAGCAAGCTGTACTATCTGAAATATATGGTGGCCGGTGAAGACGGCCAACCGGACGAAAGCGGACGCTACGCCGTGGTGGCTACCACGCGACCGGAAACCATCATGGGCGACACGGCGATGTGCATCAACCCGAACGACCCGAAGAACACGTGGCTGAAAGGACAAAAGGTGATCGTGCCTCTGGTAGGCCGCTGCATCCCCGTCATCGAGGACGACTATGTGGACATCGAGTTCGGAACGGGCTGCCTGAAGGTGACACCGGCACACGACGTGAACGACTACATGTTGGGCGAGAAGTACAACCTGCCCTCCATCGACATCTTCAACGACAACGGCACGATTAGCGAGGCAGCCGGGATGTACGTGGGCATGGACCGTTTCGACGTGCGCAAGCAAATCTGCATCGACTTGGAAAAAGCCGGATTGCTGGAAAAGGTGGAAGACTATACCAACAAGGTGGGCTTCTCCGAGCGTACCAACGTGCCCATCGAACCGAAGCTTTCCATGCAATGGTTCCTGAAGATGGAGCACTTGGCGCAAATCGCTTTGGAACCGGTGATGAAGGACGAAATCAAGTTCTATCCGGCCAAATACAAAAATACTTACCGTCACTGGATGGAGAACATCAAGGACTGGTGCATCAGCCGACAGTTGTGGTGGGGACACCGCATCCCGGCCTACTACCTGCCACAAGGCGGATTCGTGGTGGCCGAGACTGCTGAAAAAGCACTCGAACTGGCCAAGGAAAAAACCGGCGATGCCAACCTGACCGCAGCCGACCTCCGTCAAGACAAGGACGCATTGGACACTTGGTTCTCCAGTTGGTTGTGGCCGATTTCCCTGTTCGACGGCATCAACCACCCGGGCAACGAGGAACTCAGTTACTACTACCCCACGTCCGACCTCGTAACAGCTCCGGACATCATCTTCTTCTGGGTGGCGCGCATGATCATGGCAGGCTACGAATACGAAGGGAAGATGCCGTTCAAGAACGTGTACTTCACCGGTATCGTGCGCGACAAACTGGGACGCAAGATGAGCAAGTCGTTGGGTAACAGCCCCGACCCGCTCGATTTGATAGAACGCTACGGTGCCGACGGCGTGCGTATGGGAATGATGCTGTCCGCCCCGGCAGGTAACGACATCCTGTTCGACGACGCACTCTGCGAACAAGGCCGCAACTTCAACAATAAGATATGGAACGCATTCCGTCTCGTGAAAGGCTGGCAGACGGCCGACATCGCACAACCGGAAACGGCAGCCATCGCCACACGCTGGTTCGATGCCATGTTGAGAACCACGGCAAGGGAAGTGACAGACTTGTTCAAGAAGTACCGTCTGAGCGAAGCCCTCATGGCCGTGTACAAACTGTTCTGGGACGAGTTCTCCAGTTGGTACCTCGAAATGGTCAAGCCGGCCTACGGACAACCTATAGACAACAAGACGTACGAGCAAACCTTGTCGTTCTTCGATACGCTGCTGAAGCTCCTGCATCCGTTCATGCCCTTCATCACCGAAGAACTTTGGCAACACATCTACGACCGACAACCGGGCGAGAGCATCATGGTTTCTCCGCTCCGGATGGATGAACCCACAAAGGAAGATGCCGACTCCATCGCCTTGGACGGTATCTACATCGTCCACATCGAGAACGTGAAGAGTATCGTGGCCGGTGTGCGTACCGTACGCAACCAAAAGAACATCGCCCCGAAAGAGGCGTTGACATTGGAAGTCGTAGGCGGAAATCCGGAGGCCGACTTTGAAGGCGTCATCAAGAAGATGGCCAATCTGACTGCCATCAATACCGTGACACAGAAAGGCGAAGGCACGGCGTCGTTCATGGTGGGAACGACGGAATATGCCGTACCGCTCGGCAACCTGATAGACGTGGAAGCGGAAATCGCCAAACAAGAAGCCGAACTGAAACACTTGGAAGGCTTCCTGACTGGTGTCCTGAAAAAGCTTTCCAACGAGCGTTTCGTAGCCAACGCCCCCGCTGCCGTGGTGGATATGGAACGCAAGAAACAGGCCGATGCCGAAAGCAAAATCGCAGCCTTGAAAGAAAGTTTAGCCAAGTTGAAGAAGTAAATCCTTCACCTTATAATAGTAAGGGCTGTCTCCTGCATATAATGGGAGGCAGCCCTTACCTTAATTTAAGTTGGCCAAAGAAAAACTCACAAAAAACTAATATTCATCATCATAAGTCCAAATCACAATGGTCTCCATTTCTTCATCTTCATACGACTGAAGCGAAATCTTGACCTCGGGATTATTGCCCAACCGGCAAAGCCGCTCATGCAAAACATACAGATTATCCTTTACCCCTTCGCCTTCATCAAGATTTAATGTGAGGCCAAAAGAATACGAAGCATTGGCTTGTGCATGGAAAGATTCCAACCAATCAGAAAGTTCTCCTTTAAAACAAACGGATTGGACAAAACAACCTTGTTTCAGTATATATTGTAGATCTGTGAAATCATAACTTATCATGCCTGTTTTGAGAATATGGGCATAAATATTATGAAGAATCTGGATTACAGTCTCAACTTTGTTTCCTCCTATTATATTATAAGACATCCATTTGTTACGGAAACGTTGACGGTCGAGCGAGTCATTCATATCCAATACCATGTAATAAAGCCTGCCGTTAACCACACTTTGCAAAAAGGCATCTATACGTTCTTCGTATTCGACAGCACTGTCCGTAATAATCACTATGAAATCCTCAAATCCGGGAACCGGATATTGAAGCCAATCCACGACCTCTTTACACGCAACAATATCACGAGCCACCTCTCCAAAAACAATGGTGGGAACCTTACCGTTACATCTTAATTGAGACATATTCTGTTTCCGTTTTTACTATTACATTTCTACAATCACCTATCTACATGTATCACCACTCCTTTAACCAAAACTCATCAAATATATCACTGTCAGGCTTCTCCTTTTCCGGAATATTATTGGGTTGAAGATCAAGAATAGGAATACAACCCCACCCGTTGGCCTCACATTCTTTCTTTATCTTATCAAATTTGTCTTTCCGACACTCTTCATTAAAGCCCGTAATTACCCAGAAATGGATATGCTTTTCGTAGGCACCTCCTTTGTAGGTATTGAGGATTATCTCTTTATACGGTCCGAGTTGGTTATCACTCAATGGAGTATAAACTTTGTTTTCAACCACAATGACATGATATTCCGGCTCACCTCCGTCAATTCTCAATGTCACATTGGCGTGCAAGTCGATATTATTCCATTGTTTCCACACTTGCACAGAACAAACTTGACATTGCTTCCTTTCTATTTCCTCATATCTCTTTAAACCGAATATCAACTTAAAAAGGATTCTTCGGCAAGCCTTATGCAATGTTTGTTTTACTTCTTTATCTGGATAAGCATCAGACGCTACGCGCAAGGTCCACGACAACACGAAGTCCAACATGGCTTCCTTTCCTTTATCTCCCTCTGAAGAGTCTTTCATTAATAAGAAATCATTCATGTCCTTTCTTTTTATAAACTTATCTTTTTCTTAAACCTATTCAACCCTATTTATTAACCAAAGTACAAATATACCATAACGAAATAACAATACCGATATTTTTCATTCGGATTTCTTCGCGCATTATCCTTTTTTTCATTACCTTAGTACCCGATAATAACATATCGTTAACTCAAAAACACATTTTACTATGGAGCATCTTCTATTTTGGATGATTCCCGTATCGTCCTTATTGGCATTGCTGCTGGCTTGGTACTTCTACCGCCAGATGATGAAAGAAAGTGAAGGCACACCGGTCATGCAGAAAATCGCCTCGCATGTGCGCCAAGGTGCCATGTCGTACCTGAAACAGCAGTACAAAATCGTGGGACTGGTCTTTCTGGCACTCGTCGTGCTGTTTTCGGTCATGGCCTACGGCTTCAACCTGCAAAACTCGTGGGTACCGATAGCATTCCTCACCGGAGGATTCTTCTCCGGACTTTCCGGCTTTTTGGGTATGAAAACGGCGACCTACGCATCGGCACGTACTGCCAACGCTGCCCGTAACTCCCTGAACAAAGGACTGCGAGTAGCTTTCCGCAGCGGTGCGGTCATGGGGCTGGTCGTTGTCGGCCTCGGCCTGTTCGACATCTCTTTCTGGTATCTCCTTCTGGATGCCTTTATCCCGGCCGACATCTACGCCCCGACAGCCAAACTCTGCATGATTACCACCACCATGCTGACCTTCGGTATGGGTGCCAGCACGCAGGCCCTGTTTGCCCGCGTGGGAGGCGGCATCTATACGAAAGCGGCCGACGTGGGCGCGGACCTGGTAGGCAAAGTGGAAGCCGGCATCCCAGAGGACGACCCGCGTAATCCGGCTACGATAGCCGACAACGTGGGCGACAACGTAGGCGACGTAGCCGGTATGGGAGCCGACCTGTACGAGTCTTATTGCGGTTCCATCCTGGCCACCTCTGCATTGGGTGCCGCTGCATTCATGGCAGGAGGCGACGTGGACATGCAGTTCAAGGCGGTCATTGCCCCGATGCTGATAGCCGCAGTGGGCATCCTGCTCTCCATTTTAGGCATATTTTCCGTGCGCACCAAGGAAGACGCAGGCATGAAAGACCTGCTCAACTCCCTGTCCGTAGGCACGAACCTGAGTTCCGCCCTGATTGTCGTGGCGACCTTCCTTATCCTTTGGGTGTTGCAGATAGACAACTGGCTGAACATTTCGTTTGCCGTGGTCATCGGGCTTTTGGTAGGTATCGTCATCGGACGCTCCACGGAATATTACACGTCACAGTCCTACCGCCCCACCCAACTGTTGGCTGAGAGCGGAAAAACGGGCCCGGCCACGGTCATCATATCCGGTATCGGGTTGGGCATGGTGTCCACCACCATCCCAGTGATAGCCGTCGTCATCGGCATCATCCTTTCCTATTGGCTAGCTGCAGGGTTCGACTTTGCCAACGTGAGCATGGGGCTTTACGGCATCGGTATCGCCGCCGTGGGCATGCTCTCCACCTTGGGCATCACCTTGGCCACGGACGCTTACGGCCCCATAGCCGACAACGCGGGCGGAAACGCTGAAATGAGCGGACTGGGCGAGGCCGTGCGCAAACGCACGGATGCTTTGGATTCGTTGGGTAACACCACGGCAGCTACCGGCAAAGGCTTTGCCATCGGCTCGGCAGCCCTGACGGGACTGGCATTGTTAGCATCCTATATCGAAGAAATCCGCATCGGTCTGACGCGCTTGGGCGAAACTGTACTGACCCTGCCGAACGGCGACACGTTGGCCATACATGATGCTTCGTTCACCGACTTCATGACCTACTATGACGTGACGCTGATGAACCCGAAAGTCCTCTCGGGCATGTTCATCGGCAGCATGATGGCTTTCCTTTTCTGCGGGTTGACCATGAACGCCGTAGGGCGTGCAGCAGCCCACATGGTAGAGGAAGTGCGGCGGCAGTTCCGTGAAATCAAGGGCATCCTGAGCGGAGAAGCCGAACCGGATTATGCCCGCTGCGTGCAGATTTCCACCAAAGGCGCACAACGAGAAATGGTCTTCCCTTCGCTGCTGGCCATCGTGGCTCCCATCGTTACCGGACTGGTATTCGGCGTGCCGGGCGTCATCGGCCTTTTGGTCGGCGGCTTGTCGGCCGGTTTCGTGTTGGCTATCTTCATGGCCAACTCCGGTGGTGCCTGGGACAATGCCAAGAAATATATCGAAGAAGGTAATTTCGGCGGGAAGGGCGGCGAGGTACACCGTGCCACCGTGGTGGGCGACACCGTGGGCGACCCGTTCAAGGACACTTCCGGCCCAAGCCTGAACATCCTCATCAAGCTCATGTCGATGGTGGCCATCGTCATGGCCGGACTCACCGTCTCGTGGAGCCTGTTCTGACCTTAACTTTATACTATATAAAACCATCCCCTCCGTCTTATCTTCACGATAAACGGAGGGGATTTCTGCACAATAAACACATAAAAACAAATATTCTTGAATCTAATTCACCCAATCGGATATTTCCCTGTATTTTTCACTATACTAAAAGTGTCACGCCCTCAATTTACAAATTAATCCCATTCTCCTCTATATCCCGACAAAAAGACATTGTTTTAATCCTTTACGCTTGTTTTAAATTGAGAAAACAGCATCAGATAAAGCCCCAAAAGAGAATAATCATACAAAGAAACTGTGTATTTCCGCATAAATCCTGCATATATGCAAATCAATCTCAAGAGATTGAAAAATCGTTTGGCTGAAAGCGATTTTCCGATGTGCGCAGAACGAACGGAAAACATATACCACACGACTTAAAACCAAGCCCCAAACGCTCCCCAAACAAGATTTCAAGCATACGAAAAACACTATTTGAACTCATTTTGTTTCCAAAAACAAAAAAACAAACGGATAGCGATTGCGACATTTCGCTTACACCCTATCCGCATCTGTCCATATGATTCGACATAAAGGCGAAACAAAAAACGGGAAAAACACCCGACGGCTTACACTCTGCCTTTTCCCCGACACGCGAGAATGTCCTCGCGCAGAACAAAACGCCTTCTGCCCGAAAATACGCGATTCTCGTCCCATGGATTTGACATTCTGACATTTTGATAAATCCTCGCACCCGGCAAAACCCAAACGGACTTGACCTTACCTCCGCCCAATCGCGATTTTGCCAACCCACGGGCACTTTATTCCTCCAAAAGCTTTTTCAGGAAATCATCCAAATCTTCGTCCAACCCCTTCAGCAATTCACCGTCCACTATCACCGTCTCATCGTCCACAAGGTACAAGTCGCAAAGCGTTTCCTTGTCCTCATCCACCAGGACGAAAGAATAAGGCTTCAATAAGGACAGGTTCTCCAACGTATCTTTCATATTTTGGATACACTGGCGCAACACGGGCGTAATCTCTTCATAGAAATCCTCATCTCCGTTATCCATCCACTGCTCTACCACGCAACGCGTCAGCTCTTCATCGTCATCGTTGAACGCCAACAACTCGCCGGAATCGGCTTTTACCTGAAGATGGATATCCGTCAAGACCAAATCCTCCCGACCTTGCGGGTATTTGGCTGCAATTTTCCTGAGGGCGCGTTCAATCTGTTGGATGGTCTGTGAAGTAGCTTTCATAATCTGTCGTTTTACTTATACTCGTATCAAAGGTACAAAAAAAACAAATCCCAAAAGCAAATCCATGGAAAATAAAAATCCTTGCCCCCAAAAAGACATCAGTTCACCCAAACATAGCCGGATTGTACAGGGAGGCATCTCCTACAATCCGGCCACGAAACGCGAAATTTTAATTTTTCCTACTTTTCTACCACTGGAACATAATGAAACAATGCTTCGTCTCTTATTTTGCCGGGTCGTAGGCTTCGCAAATCCTTTCAAAATCAAACGGGCCGATTTCCCCATCATCCAATGCGGTACACAAATCCGGATCGTCGGCAAAGTATTCCATCAAACTCTTACGTGCCCGCTTTTTACTGGAATCGGAAGAACACACCACCGTACCTTCCTCTTCACCCGGACGGAAAGCAATGTAGCTGATGGACGTGCCGGACACTGTCATCGTACCGTCCTTACCCACAAAGAAGTCTGCGGCATAAGCAAATATGGCCACATGTTCTCCAACAGCCTTCGGTGTCATCCATTTCTTGTCCTTATACACCATGGCAAACTTGGAATCGGGCATCTTCGGGTTCCAGGCCGTCAGATACGCGATATCCTCGGACTCCACTTCTTTTTTGGTACCATCCGCCAACTTCAGGTTCACATCCCGGGTACCTCCATTGGGCATCCGGGCCTCCCCTGCCAACACCGTACCGTCATGCAACTTGATTTCCATAGGGAAATCCTTCACTTCACGTGCCACTTCTATGGCACCCGCCACCAATTGGCACGACTGCAAACCGGCCAAGGCCATCAAACCCAAGACCAAAGACCAACCTACATTCTTTTTCATACGCTTCTTGTTTTAAACTTTTATTTATTTCCCGCATCCGGCATCAATAACTTGCCGAAGGCTTCTTCCAACGAAAGTCACTCGTACGGAAACCTATGCGCAGGCCTATCCCCCAATTGAATTCCTCACCCACATAGGCTCCTTGCAAAAAACCACCAAGGGAAAACGAACGTCCGAATTGGTGCTCGTAGCCCAAACGGGCCATCCCCCAAAAGCCATTCAGGTTCTCGTCCCGGCTATCCCTCAAAACATCATCGCACACGTCGTATTCATAATCCACCACTGCATAGCCACCGTAAAGGTTCAAGTAAAAACGGTCGATTTGGTTGCTCAACAAATCGAAACCCGGCCCTAAGGCAAACAACATCTGCGTCTTCTTGTCGGCCAAATTATCGCTGACGGGGCCGAGATCCGACTCCAACGTAATCGGCTTGGAACCTTCGTAAGTTGACAAGCCGACCAGAAACGCACCGTACACACGCCGCTTGGAATGCCCTTCGGCCTCGACCGTCAAGGTATAACCGGAGTTTTCAAACGTGTGGGCAAAGTTCTCATAGGCACCGGAAAAAGAATATTGGACCCACCCATGCCCTTGCGCCCTTACCGAAACTACAGCGCAGCACACCATAGCCAACATCATGTAAAACCTCATCCGTTTCATACATTACCTCCTTTTTCTGTTTCGTCCATTCCGTCCTGCAATGGAACGGCCATCACTTCATAGCTTCCATGCCCTTGTTCCCTTCCGGGAGTATACCGGTTGCAGATTTCTTGAAAATCAAAAGCATCCACCTCTTTATCTTCAATCTGCCCACACAATACGGGATCGTCGGCCAAAAACTTGCACAAAGCTTTTCTTACCACAGCCTTTGTCCGTCCCAACGTGGAAAGGAATTGCCCCTTTCCATCTTCCTTAATGCCTATTATATACACATCCCCATCAGCAAAACTCATAGGAGCCAACTCACCCTTGCGGTTGAATCGCCAATCAAAGGCCAACAAACCTATCTTCAGATGCCTGCCCACACCTTGGCAATTAACCCAACCCGGTTTGCTTTCCTTTCCGCCACGCGCCACGTAAGGCACATAAACAAACACCCCGGACTGCTTTCCGTCACGCCTGAAACGCAACTGTTCCACTTCGCCCGACTTGATTTTAACCCGCTTGCCTTCATCCGTCACCAAACGAAACGACTTGCCTTGGAAATCAGGTAAAAACGTCTTTCCCACATATCTTGTACTGTCCGCCATCAAGACCATGGCCTCTTCCTTTCCTATTTCTTCATGGAACAAAGAAGCTACGCTACACGAAGGCAACAGACAGACCATCACCATACATGCCCCCATCTCTGCAATAGGAACGGATAGCCTTTTAACCAATTCTTTCATAAACCGTATTATTTTAAGTTTATTCACTGTCATCATTACGAAGCACACTGCAAATATACATATCGATATGTATATACCATATAAAAAACCACAAGTTTAACCCTCATTAACACACAAAAAAAAAAACGGAAACTAAATCTTCTTATAACAAATGTATCATCAAGAAACTTGTTGTTTTTTAGTTACTTTTGTAATAGAAAAAACATGCAAGCACAAAATGATGAACGAAAAGAAGAAGACAAGAAAGGCCAGACGCACAAAGGCAGACATAGAAAAAGCCATAAACGAAGCTGCCCGAAGCACCATCATGGAAAAGGGGTTCGCGCAAACGACCATTTTAGACATTATCAAAAAGGCAAAAATAGAACCTGCCACTTTTTACAAACGCTATAAGAACCTGGAAGATTTTTACAACAACTTCACACATCAATTTGATTACTGGTTTAGCGACACTGTCAAACACTCCACGTCCGGAGCGTGCTCGGAAGAACGTTACTCCAACATATTAAAAGGACTACTCAGAGGATTGGGCGAAAGTCCCCTGATGCAGGAACTGCTCAGGTGGGAAGTATCTGACGCAAACGACATAACCAAACATACGGCACAAAACCGCGAACTTCACACCTTGCCACTCGTAGGGGGATATGAAGAAACTTTTAAAAACACAAGCATAGACATCAATGCCGTATCTGCCCTACTCACGGCCGGCATTTACTACCTCACCTTGCACAGCCCATGCGCACCATTTTGCGGCATCGACATAAACACAGAAGAAGGATTCAAACGCATAGAGACATCCTTAGAAAAACTCACCCATATCCTTTTCAACCTGCAGGGGTGGAAATAAGGCATCTCCCGGAATGGAGAGGATTGCCTCCTCTCCATTCCGGGAGATGCCTTGTATACTATGGCAGCACGACCTACGGATTACAACCCGCGTCCGTGGCAGTTCTTAAATTTCTTTCCGCTACCGCAAGGACAAGGGTCGTTACGTCCCGGAAGCTTCTCAGCCACTACAGGTTGCTGCTTCCGCGGTTCACGCGTATCCTGACGGGCAGCTGCCTCCTGGTTGGGGTCGGTCAAGTCCTCGCGGGATTCCACGTATCTCTCCTGACGGGGAGCCAGTTCCGGTTCGGCCTCACGCACCTGTTCGGGCTGCTGCACCGGAATCTGCCCGCGCATCAGTACGCTGACGGTCTGGTTGTTAATCTTGTCCACCATGGCATCGAAGAGCTTCACGCTTTCGAGTTTGAAAATCAACAAGGGGTCTTTCTGTTCGTAGCTGGCGTTCTGTACGGAATGTTTCAGCTCGTCCAGTTCGCGCAAGTTCTCTTTCCACGCCTCGTCGATGGTATGCAGCATGATGGCCTTCTCGAAAGCCTTCACGATGGAACGGCTTTCCGTTTCGTAAGCCTCTTTGAGCGGAGTGGAAATCTGATAAATACGACGTCCGTCCGTCACGGGCACCATGATGTTCTCATACATGTGCCCTTGTGCCTCATACACCTGTTTGATGACAGGCTGAGCCACAGCAGCCAACATATCCGTCTTTTGCTTGAAACGTTCCATGGCAGCTTGGAAGGCCTTTTCGCACAAATCTTCACGCTTCATGCTGTTCATCTCGTCCTCCGTAAACGGCACTTCCATGGCCATGACCTCGATAAAGCCTTCCTTGCAACCCTGATAGTCGTTATTCTCGATGATGTTCACGCAACGGTCCCAAATCATATTGGAGATGTCCATCCCGATACGCTCACCCATCAGGGCGTGGCGACGCTTCTCATAAACCACCGTACGCTGTTTGTTCATCACGTCGTCGTATTCCAACAGACGCTTGCGCACGCCGAAGTGGTTCTCTTCCACCTTCTTTTGGGCACGCTCGATGGCATTGCTGATCATCTTGTGTTCAATCATCTCGCCGTCTTCAAAGCCCAACTTGTCCATCACCCTGGAAATCCGTTCGCTGGCAAACAGACGCATCAGCTTGTCCTCCAAGGACACGAAGAAAACGGATGAACCTGGGTCTCCCTGACGTCCAGCACGACCGCGCAACTGACGGTCTACACGACGGCTCTCATGACGCTCCGTACCGATAATGGCCAAACCACCGGCTTTCTTCACCTCGTCGCTCAGCTTGATGTCGGTACCACGACCGGCCATGTTGGTGGCAATGGTCACCGTACTGCTTTGTCCGGCCTGCGCCACGATATCCGCCTCCTGTTGGTGCAACTTGGCGTTCAACACGTTGTGAGGAATCTTACGCATCTGCAACATCTTGCTCAACATCTCGGAAATCTCCACCGAAGTCGTACCGACCAAAACGGGACGTCCGGCCTTTACCAGTTCTTCTATTTCCGTGATGACGGCCTTATACTTTTCACGCTGTGTCTTATACACACGGTCGTTCATGTCCTTACGTGCAATCGGACGGTTGGTCGGAATCTCCACCACATCGAGTTTATAGATGTCCCAAAACTCGCCGGCCTCGGTTACGGCCGTACCGGTCATACCGGCCAACTTATGATACATACGGAAGTAGTTCTGCAAGGTAATCGTGGCAAAAGTCTGGGTAGCAGCCTGCACTTTAACGTGCTCCTTGGCTTCCACCGCCTGATGCAAACCATCGCTCCAACGACGCCCGTCCATGATACGTCCCGTCTGCTCATCCACAATCTTCACCTCGCCGTCGATGATGACATATTCATCGTCGCGGTTGAACATGGTGTAAGCTTTCAGCAACTGCTGCAAGGTATGCATACGCTCGCTCTTCACGGCATAATCGGAATAGAGCTGGTCTTTCTTCATGACGCGTTCCTCGTCGGTCAAAGAGCTATCTGTCTCCAACGCAGACATGGCCGACGTAATGTCCGGCATAACAAACAATTCCGGGTCTGAGGTAGCCTTGGACAGCCAGGCAAAACCTTTGTCCGTCAGGTCCACGCTGTTCAACTTCTCATCTACAACGAAATACAACGGTTCCACAGCCTCGGGCATGCGCTTGTTGTTGTTTTCCATATAGATTTCCTCGGTCTTCAGCATGCCGGACTTGATACCCTGCTCGGACAAATACTTGATCAAGGGCTTATTCTTGGGCAACGCCTTATGACTGCGGTACAGTTGCAGGAATCCCTGCTCCACCTTTTCCTTGTCACCCGAAGCTATCATCTGCTTGGCCTCGGCCAAGTATTGAGTAGCCAACTGACGCTGTACGCCGACCAACTTCTCTACCAGAGGCTGGTATTGTTCGAACAACTGGTCGTCGCCCTTAGGCACGGGGCCGGATATAATCAACGGCGTACGGGCATCGTCAATCAATACGGAGTCGACCTCGTCCACGATGGCGTAGTTGTGTGCACGTTGCACCAAATCCTTGGGATTCGTTGCCATATTGTCGCGCAAGTAGTCGAAACCGAACTCATTGTTCGTTCCGAACGTGATGTCGGCCAGATAGGCACGACGGCGGGCGTCGCTGTTGGGCTGATGCTTGTCGATACAGTCCACACTCAAACCGTGGAACATGTAGAGCGGCCCCATCCACTCGGAGTCACGCTTGGCCAAATAGTCATTGACCGTCACCACGTGCACGCCGTTTCCGGTCAGGGCATTCAGGAACACAGGCAGGGTAGCCACCAATGTCTTACCTTCTCCGGTCGCCATCTCGGCAATCTTGCCTTGGTGCAGTACGACACCACCGAAAAGCTGTACGTCGTAGTGTATCATATTCCACACCGTATCGTTTCCTCCGGCTGTCCAATGGTTGTGGTAATGCGCCGTGTCGCCCTCAATATCCACGAAATCGAACTTTGCCGCCAACTCGCGGTCGAAATCGTTGGCCGTCACGTCCACGATTTCCTGAGTGGCAAAACGTTCGGCCGTGGACTTCACGATGGAGAACACCACCGGCATGACTTCGTTCAAAGCCTGTTCGTAACGTTCCAAAACGTCTTTCTCCAACTTGTCGATCTGCGAAAAAAGAGAAGAACGGTCTTCAATCGGCATTTCTTCCACCTTTGCCTTCAACTCTGCAATTTTAGCCTTGAGGTCGTCGGCCGAAGACTGCACGTACTTTTTCACTTCCTGCGTCTTGGCACGCAGGGCATCATTACTGAGCGCCTGAATTTCAGGGTAAGCTTTTTTCACGGTCTCTACCAACGGCTGAATCAACTTCATGTCCCGGGTAGACTTATTCCCGAAAAGCTTGCTCAAAAACTTGTTTATATCCATATATTTTGTTTTGTTTTTTATTCACGCGATGCACTTTGCACTTCTTTGCGCAAAGTTAATCAAAAAAAGTAAAAGAATAGAAAATTATTTAAATATCTTCATCAGCGGACGGCCGATAAAGGGGCTGCGGAACATGCGTTTGGAGCACGGATACGCATGAAGCGGGCTACGGTGGGAGCGATACAATCCACCGTTACCGGCGTCTTTATCGTTTCCGGCCGTACGTTACAGCCGAAAAAGAAAATGGGAAAACCTACGTATGAAGCCCTTTCCAAGGTTTGTTCATGCGTCTCTTCGTTGACGACCTTCCAACCCGGAGACACTTCAATGAAGATGTCTCCCGAACGCATCTGGTTGAAACTGTTCCGCAAACGGCGTATTTCGGTTTCTCCCGCAGACAAAGCCAACCGCTGGGAAGTGTACACGTCTTTTACGCCGGCCATCTGAATCAGGAAAGCCTGCGCACGTGTCAGCACGTCACTTAAATTCAGTTGCTTGTCTTCTATAAGTTTCTGGTTTAAGAACAGTTGCGAGCCGAACTCCGTCTCCACATACTGCCCCTGGCCATATACTGCCATCAGGTACATGTTCAACAACGCAGAAGCACGCGTCACGCTGAACGTACCGGTGGGTATACGGTATTTCGAGAAATCGGTGATTTCGTCATCGGTATATCCCGTAGAAGTAACGACCAATAAAAAACGCCCGGCTCCTATTTTCTTTTCCAACATCGTAATCAACTCTGCCAATTCAAGGTCAAGGCGCACATACGTGTCCTGCAACTCTACCGGAACCTCGGCTACCGGCTTATGATCGAACGTCCCTGCATAATACGTCAGAGACAGGAAATCCGTCACAAGGTCTTCGCCCAACTCGGTATGATCCAAACAATGTTTGGCGAAACGGTTGACCTCGTCATTGACATAGGCACTGGTCTTGAACTCATAAATCTTACGGTCCCCTGCAAACTTATGTGTGAACCCTTTGCTCTCTTGAGGCGAAATAAAGAAATTGAAATTCTCTACAATCGGACTGATTGGGGTCCAGGACAAATCGGAAATACGACCGGACAAACGGTCGGAAACATCATAACGTAAGGCCCAATCCGGATACAGGCCATAATAAGACGTACTGCTCCACTGCCCGGAAGCATTGTCTATCCAAAAAGCACCGTCGGCGGCATGCCCGGCTGCTAAGATTGCAGCATCGGCATCCGGGGCAATGCTGTACACCAAAGCCCGCCCTCCGGTAGCCATCTTCAGTTCATCGGTGACGGTCGAAACATTCAACGCCACCGGAGAGTACTTCTCGGAAGTCAGCCATCCCTCGCACGTCGCGTCGTCCACGCAATACATCGGACGCAAGGTCTTACGGTCCATCCAATGCTCGCCCACGATTCCATTATCGTAAGGCACGGTGCCCGTCATGATACACGCCACTGCCGAAGCACGGTCTATGTGGGAAAAAGGATAGGCGGCATCCATATAGCTACGCCCGTCGCGCATCACCTTATTGAAACCTCCGGCTCCGAAAAGCGAAGAAAAGGCTTCCATATAGTCCGTACGCAACTGGTCTATCGTCACGTTGACCACCAACCGAGGGACAGGATGCGACGTCTGGGCTTCCATATTGGCCCAGGTCAGCACCATAATCAACGGAGTCAGAAAACGATAGCTTTTAGAATGCATGGCTTGCTTATTTTTCTTTTTTTCGATAGCTTATCCAATAGCTACACGAACGTAGCAACAAAGCTAAGGCCAAAGGTACAACTACCACACAAAAATCTTGTGGTATCAGGGCAGAAAAAAACATAAATAATATTAAAACCGACACATTTAACGGATGATAGTAAGTTTTTCTCCTTTTAACAGCACACCAAACCACCCACGGCATGGCCACCAACGGAATGGGATTGAAGACCCAAATCTGCCAATTCGAGCCTACTGTGGGATGAACGGAGAAGAAAAAGAGAAACGTGACCACCAATCCGATTCCTCCGACCAATGACATCAAAAAAATGTCTATCCCCCAAAAACATGCTTGACGCCACCGTTCCACCACGGTCAACCCCGCCACACAAAAGAAAAGTATCCATACGGACAGTGCCGGAGACCAAGGGAATTCTTTCTGTATTTCCACATCACGCCCTTCAACCACTTCCGATTGAGACAACACCAACGGCCTCGTACTGCCGTCGGAACCCTGAATCACCGCGCCATTGGCGTAACGCAACAAATAAAAAGGAGCGAACATCTCGTCACGTACAGAAATAGGACGGTCAGCCTCCGCCCCCAAACAAATGTCATTACCCAATTCCGCCCAGGGATGCTGAGCCGTATACTGATGAATAATCTCACGATACGTACGGACAGTGTCTTGCTCCGGATAAATAATCTTTCCCTCCACAGCTTCCTCTATACGGTCGCGTGCCCGAGTCGTACAATTATCATAAAGAAAGTTATAACGGTATTCCCGGTTTTCCGGACGCATATTCTCTACCAACAGCGTCCAAAGCCGTTCCTTCTCCGATGCCCTCAGGTTCAGCACTTGCTGATAGACGGCCGACCCACGCTCTTCATATTCTTCGGCAAAGTAAGCAAAAGGCAAGGCTCCAATCTGATAATCGCACTCGCCGCGCGTAAAGCGCCATATAAAATTCGGACGGTTGAAGCTGAACACACCGTAATTAAAAACCCAGTCCTCCCCCGTGGTATATGATTTCACACGAATGGCCGTATGACCATACAAAGAATACACTTCGGTTCCGGGAGAACAAGTCAAAAGACTAACCTCGACAGAGTCGGCCGGAAAGGCATGAGCCATCCCTCCTATATATAATAAGGTGTATAAAAACACAAATCTCAAAAATCTCATTCCATGCCATATTTAGCTTTGCAAAGTTAGTGCATTTTCCCTTTTGCCCCATGCCATTCACGGAAAAAAGCGAGACGAGCATCTTTTTGACAAAGAAATCATCTGCCATGTTATTTTTTGATTAACTTTGCAACCGCAAAGCATGAACACGTGAATTTAATCATAGACATAGGAAATACGCTGGCCAAACTGGTAGCCTTTGACGGTGATACTCCGGTGGAAGAAATCAAGACCTCAAATGAAACACTGGAACGCCTGCCGGAATTCGTGAATAAATATGCGTTTAAACAAGGTATCGTCGGAAGTGTATTCGGCATCACCGCAGAAGCCGAACGACAACTGAAAAGGCTCGACTTCCCTTTGCTGTATTTAAATGCACAGACTCCCGTCCCGATCACAAACGATTACCGGACTCCGGATACGTTGGGAGCGGACCGGTTGGCTGCGGCCGTAGGTGCCTACATGCAATATCCCGGACATGACATCCTTATAGTCGATGCCGGAACATGCCTGACTTACGAATTCATCGACAAAAACGGACATTACAAAGGAGGGTGCATTTCTCCGGGACTTCAAATGCGCCTAAAAAGCCTCCGTGCTTTCACAGCCAAACTTCCGTTGATAGACAGCGAGGGGCCGCTCTTAGACATCGGATATGATACGGAAACGTCTATCCGCTCCGGAGTCATTCAGGGCATGAAGTTTGAAATAGAAGGACGCATCAAATATTTCCAAGAAAAATACCCGTCCCTTTTGGTTTTTTTAACTGGTGGCGATATTTTTAACTTTGATAGCAAAATAAAAAATCTCATCTTTGCAGATAAATATATAGTGCCCAGAGGGCTAAACCGAATATTAGCATTTAATAATGAGCAGTCATAAACTTATACTCTGCGTGTTGCTGGCCATGGCAACACTATATGCTCCCGCACAAACCAATGGTTCAAACTCCCCGTATTCCCGTTTCGGACTCGGCAGCTTGAAAGACCAGTCGCAAGGTTTCAACAAGGCTATGAGCGGAGTGGCATTGGGATTCCGCGACGGAAACCGCATCAATATGCAAAATCCGGCTTCCTATTCCGCCATAGATTCCTTATCATTCATCTTCGACGTAGGTCTCACGTTGCAAAACGTAAATTTCAAAAGCGGAGGCAACAGTATCAATGCGCACAACACCACGTTGGACTATATCAACGCGGGCTTCCGTTTGTGCCCGGGATTGGGATTTTCATTCGGTTTTATCCCGTTTTCCAGTATAGGATATGACTTCTCGGAAAGTAAATATCTGGGCGATCATTTCAACAGCGGTTCGACCATGACTTATACCAACAGCTATACCGGCGACGGAGGACTGCACGAGGTGTATGTGGGTTTGGGATGGAATCCGTTCGCAGACTTTTCTGTCGGAGCCAATTTCGGATATGTATGGGGAAACTATGCCCAAAATATCACGCAGACTTTTTATGAAGACGGAACAGCCACCAGCGCAAGCAACGGGCTACGTCGACAAATAGAAGCTGACCTTTCTTCCTATAAAATAGATATCGGAGTACAATATCCCATTAAAATCGGTAAAAACGACGTTTTGACTCCCGGTATTACATACGGTATCGGACATGCAATCAACTCTCCTGCCCATTATTACAGTTATGTGGCCAACGGAGATACCACGAAATCCGTCATAGAAAAGGCTTTCGAATTACCCACATCTTTCGGAGCCGGATTGGCATGGGCACACAAAGAGCAATGGAAAGTTGGTTTGGACGTAACTCATCAAAGATGGGGAGAATGCCGTGTGCCTCAAATTATAAACGACAAGTTTGTCAGCACTACGGAAAACTATATGAACCGCACCAAAATTGTGATTGGAGGGGAGTTCCAACCGGACCGTTACAGCAGCAAATACTTAAGACGGGTACAATATCGTATGGGGGCGTCTTTTTCCACACCTTATTATAAGGTAAACGGACATAACGGCCCACGGGAATTCGGTGTAACGGCGGGATTCGCTCTTCCCGTATCCAACAATATCAATAACCGTTCCGTGGTCAATATCGCATTTCAGTGGGGCAGGTCCGTTCCTAGCGTATCATCTTTAATTACTGAAAACTACTTGCGTCTCAACGTCGGTATTACGTTCAACGAAAGATGGTTCATGAAATGGAAGATTCAGTAATGAGAAAAAGTAAGGTAAAGTCTACGACGGGATTGTCCCGTTTGACCCACATAACAGTCTCCGTTTGGGCGACTGTTATGCTTATTTTAATACTCTCGTGCTCTACGGAAAAATCAAACCACGCTCCGGCCGTAAACGAAAACGACTCCTTGCCTTTCATGCAATCGTGGGGCATCTCGACTCTCATTTCAGACTCCGGAGTCATCCGCTATAAAATCACGGCAGAAGAATGGAATATCTACAATACGACCAATCCGCCGCGATGGACTTTCGTAAAAGGCATACTTTTGGAAAAGTTCGACTCCACGTTCCATATCGATTGGTTCGTGCAATCGGATACGGCATATTGCCACAATCAACAACTATGGGAGTTGCGCGGACGTGTGGTCATACGCAACCAAGAGGGTACTGTCTTTACCAGCGAAGAACTTTTTTGGGATATGGACCGTCATGAAATGTATTCCAACATGTTCATGACCATCCGGAAACCGGATGAATTCCTCCAAGGTTATAATTTCCGTTCCAACGAACAAATGACACGCTACTCTGTCAGCAACGCCAATGCCGAAACGCCTTTCAGCGACAGTGGCAGTTCATCCTCCAATGACTCGGTCATGCGTGCCGCTCCCACCAAACCCAATCAGCCATGACACTGACCATTATAGAAATCATCATCATACTGTTGCTCTCCGCCTTCTTCTCGGGGATGGAAATCGCATTTGTTTCTTCCAACAAACTTCGAGTTGAGTTAGACCGTAGCGATGCCAGTCTAACTTCCAAAATTCTGACCATATTTTATACACGTCCGAATGATTTCATCTCGACCCTTTTGGTCGGAAACAACATCGCGTTGGTCGTCTATGGTATTTTAATGGCAGGAGTGATCAACGAATTCGTCCTTTCTCCAATCCATTTAAACCAACACGAAGGACTGAACGTGGCTTTGCAAACCATCATTTCAACCCTAATCGTATTAGTAACCGGAGAGTTCCTTCCGAAAACGCTATTCAAGATAAACCCTAACCGCATGCTGAAGATATTCGCCGTTCCGGCGTTTATCATCTATATACTTCTTTATCCCGTATCCAAATTCACCAGTGCGCTATCTCGCGGCATACTACGCCTGATGGGACTTAAAGTAAACAAGAAAGCGTCGGAACAAGCTTTTACCAAAATAGACTTAGACAACCTGATACAATCCAGTATCGAATCGGCTCAAAATGAAAACGACATTACGGATGAAATCAAGATATTCCAAAATGCCTTGTACTTCTCGGAAGTCAAGGTTCGGGACTGTATGGTGCCACGGACAGAAATAGAAGCGGTGGAAATCAGTTCATCCATAGAAAACCTTAAAAACAGGTTTATTGAAAGCGGAAATTCCAAAATCATCGTTTACAAAGAAGACATAGACCATATCGTAGGCTTTATCCATTCATCCGAAATGTTCCGGAACCCGGCAGACTGGACTTTACGAATTAAAGAAACTCCCGTGGTCCCGGAAACGATGTCTGCCCAAAAGCTATTAAAGAAGTTCATGCAGCAGAAAAAATCTCTGGCTATCGTAGTAGACGAATTCGGTGGAACTTCGGGAATCGTAACGATGGAAGACTTAGTAGAAGAAATCTTCGGCGATATTGAAGACGAGCACGACAATACAAACTACATTGCCCAAAAGGTCGATGAGAATGAATACGTCCTGTCCGGACGACTGGAAATAGAAAAAGCCAATGAATTGTTGGGATTGGATTTGCCGGAATCCGAAGAATATGTCACGGTCAGCGGACTGATTCTACACCAGTATCAAAGCTTTCCGAAACTGAACGAAATCATCAGATTCGGCCATTTCGAGTTCAAAATCATCAAGAATACAACGACAAAAATAGAACTTGTACGTCTGAAAATCGTCGAATAACTAAATTTTAGCCCGACAGACATGAATATGTGCGAAGATTTTTGTATCTTCGTGCGCTTAAATCGTTTAAAGAAAATAATAAAAATAATAATCATTTAAATCAATGGCAACATTACAGAAAATCAGAGCTAAGGGGCCTTTGCTGGTCATCGTGATCGGTCTGGCTCTTTTTGCATTCATTGCCGAGGAAGCCATGCGCTCCATCCAGTCTGCTTCTAACGAAAGCAAGCAGCAAGTCGGCGAAATTTACGGAGAGCGGATTTCAGTACATGAATTCCAAAACTTAGTGGACGAATATGCGGAAGTTGTGAAGTTCACCAGTGGCAACAGCGCACTCAACGACCAACAACTCACTCAATTACGCGACCAAGTTTGGAACACATACGTCAACAACAAACTCATCGAGCACGAAGCTGAAGAATTGGGACTAACTGTCACTGACACAGAAATCCAATCCATTATTTCGGAAGGCAACAGTCCCATACTGATGCAAACTCCTTTCCGCAATGAACAAACCGGCCGTTTCGATGCCAATGTACTGAAGAAGTTCCTGACCGATTATGAAGGCATGAAAACCAAAAGCGAACAGATGCCGGCCGAATACATGGACTACTATAACAGTCTCTACAAATTCTGGATGTTCATTGAGAAGACACTCCGTCAGGAAAGTCTTGCGCAAAAATATCAAGTACTGCTGAGCAAAGCGATGTTGGGCAACAAAATCATAGACAAGGCCGCATTCGAGGCACGTACCAATGAAAGCGACATTATCATGGCTGCCGTGCCCTACTCTACCATCAATGACAAAGATATCAAAGTGGAAGAAAGCGATTTAAAAGCCAAATACAATGAGTTGAAAGAAAGATTCAAGCAAACAGCCGAAAGCCGTGACATTAAATTTATCGATGTTCAGGTCAAAGCCAGCGCAGCCGACAAAGCAGCCTTAGACAAAGATATGGCGGAAACAGCCACAGCTTTGGCTGCTGGAGGCGACATTGCTAAAATTTTCCGTGAGAGTGGCTCTACGATTAATTACAGTCCGCTTCCGGTCAGCAAGAACATATTCCCCAACGACATAGCTTCACAGTTGGATTCCATGGCTGTAGGACAGATGAAAGCTCCTTATTATTATGCCGGAGACAACACGATGAACATCATCAAGGTTATCAACAAGATTTCCGCACCGGATTCCATCCAACTTCGTCAAATACAAGTGGCAGGTGCCGATATGAATGCCATCCAAAAGACAGCCGACAGCATCATGACGGCATTGCACAACGGTGTGGCTTTCGATTCCATCGCCAAGAAATACAACCAGACCGGCGAGAAGACATGGATTACTTCACGTAATTATGAAGGTGCTCCTTTGGACGGCGACAACTTGAAGTTTATCAAAACCATCACCAACATGCCGGTAAATGCCACCGAAAAGATTGACTTTACTCAGGGATGTATCATCGCACAAGTGACAGACCGCCGTGCCATGATCAACAAATATGATGTGGCCGTAATCAAATGCCCGATTGAGTTCAGTAAAGACACTTATGCAAAAGCTTATAACGACTTCAGCCACTTCATCGCTTCCAATCCTACCCAAAAGGATATCGAAGCTAAAGCACTGAAAAACGGCTATAACTTACAAGAGCGCAAAGACTTGTTCAACAATGAACATTATGTAGGAGGAGTAAGCAACACGCGTGAAGCCATGCGATGGATATTCAATGAAGACACCGAAATAGGCAATGTATCTCCTCTTTACGAATGTGGTGAGAACGACCACATGCTTGTGGCCATCCTTACCGGTATACACAAGGAAGGTTACCGCACGATGGAGGATATGAAAGAATATCTCACGCAAGAAGTCATCAAGGACAAAAAAGCCGAGATGCTGAAAGAGAAACTGGCTCAGACGAAGAGCATAGCAGATGCCATGAAAGTACAAGGTGCCGTAAGCGACACCATCAAACACGTGACGTTCAGTGCCTCCGCTTTCGTAATGAAGACCGGCTCCAGCGAACCGATGTTAAGTGCCGTAGCCAGCAAAACAGCGGCCAATCAATTCGCAGGCCCGTTCAAAGGTAATGCCGGAGTCTACACGTTGCAGGTTATCAATAAGAACAAATCGGCCGAGAAGTTCGACGCTAAAAAAGAAGAAGCTCAACAAGAGTCTCTCAACATGCGCGCCATCAGCCGTTTTGCCAATGAACTGTATGAAAAGGCCGAAGTAAAAGACAATCGTTACCTCTTCTTCTAAGAAAAAGCAGAGACTTTACGACAAAAACAATAGAAACCTACAAGATGATATGGTCTTGTAGGTTTTTTTCGTTATATTTGTAGAGTAGACCTTTCTACCCATTAAAAAGAATATTATGGAAGATTTCAACTTACTGGCCCCTCTACTGCTGGCCATTGTCGGCTTGTTAGCCGGCGCTATATTAAAGTCCATACTGAAACGAACCGGTTTTCCCTATACCGTAGGACTGTTTGTATTCGGTTTACTGATAGGCCTCCTCAACCGTTTTCATTATTTCGACTTCATGCCACGCGTAGAAAATGCAGTGGCAACCGTAGCCGATACGAATCCGGATTTCATTCTATATGTTTTCCTCCCCATTTTGATATTCGATGCGGCATACGAGATGAACATGCACATCTTCAAGAAAACATTGGCCAATTCCACCTTACTGGCTGTCCCCGGATTAGTCGTCTGTATGTTGCTTACAGCCGCCCTCATGATTGGCATCAGCCTGTTTGCTCCAGAGTACACCTCGTGGACATGGCCGTTGGCTCTCATGTTCGGCGCCCTCATCAGTGCAACCGACCCGGTAGCCGTCGTAGCTTTATTGCACGAACTGGGTACCAGCAAACGCTTCTCCACTTTAGTAGACGGAGAGTCTTTGCTCAACGATGGAACCGGCATCGTATGTTTCATGCTGTTTTTCGGAGCCTATACGCTTAGTGGAGCAAGCACAGCTTCTCCCGTAGTGCAATTTCTGGAAGTCGTTATTGGCGGAATACTTTTAGGATTCTGCCTGGCCCGACTGACAATCTGGTTCATTACACGTATCAACTCGGAAGAGATGATACAAAACAGCGTCATCATCCTTTCTGCCTACGTCACGTTTATCCTGTCCCAATACTATATGGGCATATCCGGTGTCATCGCTTTAGTGGCTTTCGGACTGACTATCTCTTATACCGGCCGCCCCAGACTGAAACCGCAAGTCAACGTATTCATGGAAAAGTTCTGGGGACTTCTTACCCATATAGCCAATACATTAGTCTTTATCATGGTCGGTGTGGTCATCGCAGTGAAGGTAGACCTGAATTGGTCCGACCTCATCATTTTGCTGCTTGTCTACGTAGGGCTGAACCTCATCCGGTTTGCCATGATCATGCTTTTCTACCCCGTTATGAAAAGATTGGGATACGGACTTTCCAAACGCGAGTCCGTCATTCTGACATGGGGTGGCCTGCGCGGAGCATTAGGTATGACACTGGCCCTGATGGTTTCTTACACACCGGGAATTCCGGAAGACATCAGACGACAGGTCTTGTTTCTCACAGCCGGTATCGTCACGCTCACTCTTTCCATCAATGCCACCACCATGCGTTGGCTACTGAGACGATTGGGCTTAATACAAGTTTCCAGTGCCAGAGTACTGATAGACTCCAAAATCCAAGGATACTTACACGACAGTGCAGAAAAGTATATGGAAAAACTGTCTGCAAAGGCGGCATTGCACGACGCAAACTGGAACAAAGTGAAAAAATACCTTCCACCGTCTCTGTCTTTGTCTCCGTCCGGATCTCTTCCCACAATGGAATTCCTTTCCGAAATACGTCTCCGTATATTGGACCGCGAAAAGGCCGTATGCCATCAACTTTATGATGAAGGTGTCGTTTCGAAAACCACATTCCTTCATTTGATGAACTCTCTCGACGAGATGTACGACCATGACGGACAGTATGCGTTAGACTACCGCCCCTCCATATTCAATTATTGCAACCGCACCTCCGTCCTGCCTCGTATCCAGAAGAAACTTCACTTGGGGGACAGCATCAGTTTCTACTTCCGTGAACGCATCGTAAACGCATATGACCTGGCCAGAGGGTTCATCATTTTACAAAACGAGGATCTGAACCTATTGAACGAACTCAATGCTTCCGAACTCCTCACACCCGATCAGAAAAAACGATTGGACATTCTTCGTACGGAAATCAACCATAACATAGACCGCATGAATCATGTCACCTTGCAACTGGAACAAAATTACCCGAAGGCTTACCGCCATGCACTCACCGTCAAGTCTATCCGTATGATGCTCACTTACGAGCGTCGCACCATCCGTAAACTCCAAGACGATGGCGTGATTTCAGAAAAAGACGCAGAACGCTTCATCGAAAAAGTAGACGAACGGACAGACCAAGGCAATTCTTTCCGTTATTCAATGCCGGGTACTCTATTACGGGGAATACTCCACGCAATAAGCCCGAAAAAGAGATGACCCACAATGGGACGGAACGTCAGGTTTCGTCCCACTTTATTTCACCCAGTCTTCCAATTTCTTTTTCAGCACTCCCGTCCCATAACCACTCCATACATGTATAATCCGCCCTTCAGGCGATACAATCACGTAATGAGGAATACCTTTGATACCATAATGAGCGTATATTCCCACTGTATCCTGCATATCATTCAGGTTGATTCATGTACAAAACAACATCAGCTTTTTCTTCATGGTACTACTAAATATAAAACCCAAAGGTGTCGGATAAACCGACACCTTTGGGTTTTATTAAATTTTTAATTCATTAATTGTTCTCCGGACGCAATTTACGCACCGTTTCTGCCGTACGCCACATTTCACTGTCGTGCAAAGCCTTCAATTCAGCTTCCAACTTCACACGATAGTCCGGTTTCGAGTTGGAATCAATCGAGATTTGCGCTTCATTACCGGTCACTACGCTCTGGTACAACTTTTGCACCACCGGCTTGATGGCATCGTGGAACGGTCCCATCCAATCCAATGCGCCACGCTGCGCTGTCGTAGAACAGTTGGCATACATCCAGTCCATACCGTTCTTGGCAAACAACGGCATCAAGGATTGAGTCAATTCTTCCACCGTTTCATTGAAAGCCTCGGAAGGAGTATGTCCGTTCTCGCGCAACACTTCGTATTGTGCCAACAACAAGCCCTGGATAGCACCCATCAAAGAACCGCGCTCGCCGGTCAAATCGGATGTAGCCTCACGCTTGAATGTGGTCTCGAACAAATAACCTGAACCGATACCGATACCGAATGCCAATACTTTATCCAATGCCTTACCACTGGCATCCTGATAAATAGCATAAGAAGAGTTCAAGCCGCGGCCTTCGAGGAACATCGTGCGCAATGAAGTACCCGAGCCCTTGGGAGCCACCATAATGACGTCAATATCTTTAGGAGGCACCACGCCCGTACGGTCACTCCAGTTAATAGCGAAACCATGAGAGAAATACAAGGTCTTGCCCGGAGTCAGATAAGGCTTGATGGTCGGCCACAACTGCATCTGAGCTGCATCGGAAAGCAACATGCAAACTATCGTACCCTTTTCGGCAGCTTCCTCAAGAGAAAACAAAGTCTCTCCCGGCACCCAGCCGTCAGCCACAGCCTTGTCGTATGTCTTGCCCTGACGCTGGCCTACAATTACATTAAAACCGTTATCACGCAGGTTACAAGCCTGACCGGGTCCTTGAACACCATACCCTAAAACTGCAATCGTCTCGTTCTTCAATATTTCACGAGCCTTTTCCAATGGAAATTCCTCACGGGTCATCACGGTCTCGATAACACCGCCAAAATTCAATTCTGCCATTTTCTATTTCTGTTTTGTGCGACAAATAGCCGCGTTCTTTATTAAAATTCTTTTTTGTACGAAACTCGACGACAAAGTTACAAAATTATTCTAATACACCTACAATAAATTGCTATTTGTTATCAAATTTAAGTTTACTTCGACACACGACTTCCCCTTCGGGATTCTCTCCGCCGACGTTTTTACGCACTTCGATATCGTAAGTCCCGTCTTCGTTTTCCTCACGGAAGAAGCTGAGCGTGTCACCGGAATAGCTTTCGGCCACGTACGCCATTTCAAAACGGCGGATGACATGTCCGGCATACCAATCTTTGGAAAACAAGTCCAACACATGTTCAATATATTTAATACTGTTCACATGCCCGTTGATGTCAATATCACTATAATACACATCCATAGAACGTACCGGCATACAACTGCTCACTTTGATACGACCGGGCTTCTCTATCGGACAAGCCTTTTCCGTCTCTATATAGTCCACGATGTCACCGCCGTGCAGCGACAACAAGTCGGCCGGTTTGCGGGTATCCATATTGATCATGGCCCACACGGAACGCGCATAACCGTAAACCTTCCCGTCCTTCCCGTAAATGGCAAAGTTACGGTCGGTAAACAAACGGTACACGTTCTCCACCCACGTATCTACCGAGAATTCCTCATATTGAGCCGGCATATCTTCCAATTCGATGGCCAGGCGTGACAGTACCCACGTATAGTTACTCTCATTCAGTTCCGCCATACCGAAACCGCGCTCCGTGGCATGGAATCCGGCACAGTTGAGCAAATGGTTGCCCAACACCCCCATGAAAAGCCTTCCCGTGAAATCCACGTGAAAAGGTTCGGCCACAAACGAGTAAGTCCCGACTTTATTCTCTTTCATTCGAATCCTTACCTTATTTATTCCTTATTCTGAAGCTCCTCGTACGCACGCCGCCGTTCTTCCAAAAACTCGTCCAGATATTCCGTGCAACTCTTCGTAATGGCAATACGCCCCGAACGCACGTATTGCAACACGCACTTATACTCATTCAAGGCGAAATAAAGCGACATGATATCGTCCGTCATTCCCTTTTTGCTGACCACGGTATAAGTCGGATTCACCTCCACAATCTGCGCTCCGTGTTGACGTACGGCCTTCGAGATGTCCGGATTCTCCAACACCTTGGGAGTAGCCAGCTTATAAAGCGCCACTTCCTGGATGAAGATTTCGTCGTCCGTGAAATAATGAGCCTGGAGCACATCTATGCGTTTCTCTATCTGTTTGGTGATAACCTGTATCTGTTCCTCCGTGCTCCAACAGGTAATGGTGTACTTATGCACCCCCTTTATACTGGAAGCCGACACATTCAGACTTTCGATATTCACCTGCCTGCGGGTAAAAACCGCCGTCACCTGATTCAAAAGCCCTGCAAAGTTCTCGGAGAAAACAATCAAGGTATAGAATTTCTTCTCTTGTTCCATCTAAAAATCCTCCCGTTAATAATCCAAAACCATGTCGTCCACGTCATTGCCCGGACAACACATCGGCAACACACGACCTTCTTCTATCACCGCCACCTGCAATAAGTAAGGCTCGTCCGTATCGACCATCTCCTGTATGGCCGCAGCCAAATCCTCACGCTCCACGACCGTACGGTTCGGTATGCCGTAAGCCGAAGCAATCATATTGTAGTCCGGATTCATCATCGGCGTGAAAGAATACCGTTTCCCGAAGAACATCTCCTGCCACTGGCGCACATTACCCAGATAGTTGTTATTGAGCAATATGATTTTCACCGGACTGCGTTGTTCCATAATCGTGCCCAACTCCTGAAGTGTCATCTGAATACCTCCGTCGCCTAAAAAGAGACATACCATACGTCCCGGAGCGCCGAATGTGGCTCCGATGGCAGCCGGTAATCCGAATCCCATCGTCCCCATACCGCCGGAGGTTACGATGCTGCGTTGTTCCGAGAATTTGAAATAACGGGCAGCCATCATTTGGTTCTGCCCTACGTCGGTCACCAAGACAGCCTTATTACCGGTCATCTCCGTTACCTTACGTACGACCTCCCCCATCTTTATCGGTCCGTCTGCCGGATGGATTTCAGGTTCTATCACTGCCTCCTTTTCTCTCTCGTGATGTTCTCCGAAGCTGTCAATCCATTCCGTATGCCGATTGGGTTTCACCTGTTCGAGCACCTGAGCCAACGTCTGTTTGCAATTTCCTAACACGGCTACATCTACCGGTACATTCTTGTTGACTTCACTGGGATCTATTTCAAAATGTATCTTTTTGGCCTGACGGGCGTATGTACTTAACTTACCGGTGATACGGTCGTCAAAACGCATGCCTACGGCTATCAACACGTCACACTCCTGCGTCTTGATGCTGTTGGCCAGACTTCCGTGCATACCCAGCATCCCCATATTCAACGGATGGTCGGACGGCAAAGCAGACAAGCCCAACAAAGTGCAACCGGCAGGAATATCGGCCCGTTCAATCAACTGACGGACTTCTTCTTGCGCGCCGCCAAGCTCAACCCCTTGTCCGACAAGGATAAACGGACGTTTCGCGTTGTTTATCAATGCAGCCGCCTGACGTATCGCCCACGGGTCGGTCTTGGGTACAGGCACATAACTGCGAATGAAATCCGTACCCTGCGGTTCGTAGTCCACCAAGCCGACCTGCGCATTCTTGGCAAAGTCCAACACGACCGGTCCCGGCCTGCCGCTCTTGGCAATATAAAAGGCACGGCTTACCGCCCAAGCCACATCTTCCGGACGACGGATCTGATAGGCCCATTTGCTGATGGGTTGCGTCACACCTACCAAGTCGCATTCCTGAAAGGCATCAGACCCCAACAAAGAAGCACCGACCTGCCCGGCAATCACCACGATGGGCGTACTGTCCATCATGGCATCCGCAATACCGGTAATGGTGTTCGTCGCCCCCGGCCCGCTGGTCACCAAAGCCACCCCGACCTTGCCCGACACACGGGCATACCCTTGTGCCGCATGGGTAGCCCCCTGTTCATGCCGTACCAATACATGGTTCAACTTATCTTTATATCCGTACAAGGCGTCATATACCGGCATGATAGCTCCGCCCGGATAGCCGAAGAGCGTCGTAACCCCCTCGTGCTCCAACGAACGCATCAAAGCCTCTGCGCCTGTTATCTTTTCTTTTGCCATATTGAAAACTGTTTTTAATCTATCATACGAACTCCACCCTTGTCGGCCGAACTCACCATCGAAGCGTATGCTTTTAGCGATTTGGGTACGACACGCTTACGCGTCATCGGACGTTGCGGACGGGCAGCCAATTCAGCTTCGCTCAACTTGACATTGATGCTCCGGTTCGGGATGTCTATTTCGATAATGTCTCCGTCCACAATCTTGCCGATATTCCCACCGGCTGCCGCTTCGGGCGAAATATGGCCGATGCTCAAACCGGAAGTTCCTCCGGAAAAACGCCCGTCGGTAATCAGGGCGCACTCTTTTCCCAAATGGCGGCTTTTCAGATAGGATGTCGGATAAAGCATCTCCTGCATACCCGGCCCGCCCTTCGGTCCTTCGTGAGTGATGACCACCACATCGCCACTTACCACACTGCCGTTCAGGATACCTTCACAAGCATCTTCCTGAGAATCGAACACCTTGGCCGGACCGCTGAAATGCCAGATGCTTTCGTCCACTCCGGCCGTCTTCACCACGCAACCGTCTTGGGCAATATTCCCGAACAACACGGCCAGGCCACCGTCCTTGCTGTAAGCATGTTCCACATCGCGGATGCACCCCGTAGCACGGTCAGTGTCCAACGTATCGTACACCTTGCTCTGCGAACCCATCTTGTTACTGAAGACTCCGCCCGGCGCACTGCTGTAAATACGCTGCGCCTCATCGTCCACCTGTCCGGAGGTAATACTATATTTCGCAATATCTTCGCCTAAAGTACGGCCGTTCACCCTGCGGCACGACGTATCCAACAAACCGGCCTTTGCCAATTCACCTAATATATTAAGGATGCCGCCTGCACGGTTACATTCCTGGATGGAATACTTCTGCGTGTTGGGCGCCAACTTGCATAGACAGGGCACTTTACGGCTCAGCGCGTCGATGTCCGCCATCTTGAAGTCCACCCCGGCCTCGTTGGCCACGGCCAACAGATGCAGCACGGTGTTGGACGACCCACCCATGGCAATATCCAACGTCATGGCGTTCAGGAAAGCCTGGCGCGTGGCGATGCTCTTCGGCAATACGCTCTCATCTCCTTCCTCATAATATTTGAACGCATTCTCTACCACTAATCTGGCCGCATCCTGAAACAAACGGATACGATTGGCATGCGTCGCCAAAATAGTCCCGTTCCCCGGGAGGGAAAGTCCGATAGCCTCCGTCAGGCTGTTCATGGAGTTGGCTGTAAACATCCCCGAACAACTACCGCAACCGGGACAAGCACAAGCCTCAATCTTCGCCATCTCCTCATCGCTCACCGACGTATCGGCTCCTTTGATCATAGCCGTAATCAAATCGGCATTCTCCCCGTTGATTTTGTGTGCCTCCATCGGCCCTCCGGAAACAAACACCGTAGGGATATTCAAGCGCATACTGGCCATCAACATACCCGGCGTGATCTTGTCGCAATTCGAAATGCAAATCATGGCATCCGCCTTATGCGCGTTGACCATATACTCCACGCTGTCGGCGATGATGTCGCGCGAGGGCAGAGAATACAGCATCCCGTCGTGCCCCATGGCGATACCGTCGTCGATGGCTATCGTATTGAACTCCGCAGCATAACATCCCATCTTTTCGATTTCGGCTTTCACCATCTGCCCGATTTCATGCAAATGAGTATGCCCCGGCACGAACTGGGTGAAAGAATTGACGATGGCCACGATCGGCTTCCCGAACTGTTCACGTTTCATCCCATTGGCCACCCACAATGCACGGGCTCCCGCCATACGGCGTCCTTCAGTGCTCTGCGCACTGCGCAACTTATGTTTCATCTTTATAGCGTTTTTATACTTTTTCTTTATAGTGCTGCAAATTTAGCCCCTTTTTTCATATTAGACAAAAGTTTAGGGTATAAAAGTGAGATACACATAAACAATAGTTATCAAATCGAGCGGTATTAAACAAAATCAACATAAACACCACTGTATTTAATTTCAAACTATCACTTAAGCCTTGCAAATATATCATAGAGTCATCAAAACCATACCCTCACAAGCTTCTGCTGTTTCGGCAAAGTTTGATTTTTTCTTATCTCTCCGGCATATAAATCAAATATTATATCTAATTTTGTAAATTCAATATATATAGCACGATTGATTAATATTCAAAATGGCAAAACCTTTTATAAAATGGGCTGGTGGCAAAACACAGCTACTGACACAATTTGAAAATATTCTCCCTCACAACCTTGAGGAAGCTGAACATTTCACATATATAGAACCTTTCGTCGGAGGAGGAGCCATGTTATTCCACATGCTGCAAAAGTATACCAATATAGGTCGTGTTATAATCAATGATATCAATCCGAATCTTATTACCGCCTATAGAGTAATACGAGATACCCCAGAACGTCTTATCACAGACTTGAAAATGCTTCAAAGGGAATTTAGACAAAACAGCAATGAAGAAGCAAGAAAAGAATATTTTCTTAGGATTAGGAAATCATACAATGAAGATACTCACAATGATGTAACAAACACAGCAATGTTCATCTTTTTAAATAGAACATGTTTCAACGGCTTGTATCGTGTAAATTCCAAAGGATATTTCAATGTACCGTTTGGTAAATATACCAATCCCACTATTTGTGATGAAGAATTACTCTTAGAAGATAGCAAAATATTACAAAACGTAGAAATCCTTTGCGGTGATTACACTCTAATCGAACGTTATGTAGACAATAATACTTTTATATATTTCGATCCTCCATATCGCCCGCTTAGTACAACTTCAAGCTTCACTTCTTACTCTAAAGAAAACTTCGATGATACAGAACAAACCCGGTTAGCTCATTTTTTTGCCCGACTCTCAAGATACGGCTGCAAAATGATGCTTAGCAATTCTGACTGTTGTGCACAAAATCCTAACGACACTTTTTTTGAGAACCTTTATGGAAACTTTATCATCGACAAAGTCCATGCTTCCCGTTTTGTCAATGCCATTCCGTCAAAAAGGGGGAAGTTAACTGAAATTCTCGTAAGGAACTATTAATTTCACAGCAAGTTCTCCTATTCAATAATCTTTTAATCACAAATCATAAATACAAATCTTATGGAATTCTTAAATCTGCAAATTGAGGAACGAACAAAAATATTCATCAACAATGCCCTCCTGACCAATAGAGGATTCAATTATTATGTTGATTGGACAAATGTTAACGGTTATAATGAGTTCATGGTAGAGATCCATGCGATGGACATTCTGATAGGTTGCAAGGACGACAACGATTTTAAGGACAAATTCATCACTCTTATTTCTAAACTCCCCCATGTTGTATTGCTGTTTCCATTTTTATTCGGACTGGCAAAAGATGAAAGAGAAAAACTTTATAGGAATAAAACACAACTCACAATAATTCAAGATGAATTGAACTGTGCAGACCATTTAATATATAGCTTTTCAAAAAACACAAAATATTTAGATGACAATGAAATAGAGATTTTCTATAATTTTTTCGTCCGAATGGGACTAAAGAATTTATATCAAAATGTTATTGAAAAAAGTACATTAGATTATATTATAGGAGTATTGGTAGGCATGGACTCCAATGGACGTAAGAATAGAGGAGGAAGAGCTTTCGAATTGGCAACCTTTCCTCTATTTGAGAAAATAAGTAATAAATATAAATTAATCCTGCTAACACAAAAGCAATTTAAAACCCTAAGGACATTTGGCTTTAATATATCTGAAGATATAGCCAATCGAAAGGCTGATTTTATTTTATTGGATTATAAAAAGAAAAAAGCTATCAACTTCGAAGTTAATTTTTACAACGGCTCGGGTTCCAAGCCGGAGGAAATAATAGACTCATATATCAACCGCCAAAATGATTTAAAGTCAGTGGGCATAGATTTCGCACTTGTCACAGACGGGAAATGTTGGTCTTCGGCTTCCAATCAATTATCAAAAGGATTCAGACATTTGGATTTTCTACTCAATTTCTATATGTTAAAACATGGGATGTTGGATGAAATCGTCAATAAGATCTTCTTCAATAAAAATAATGATTGAACCCTACTTTAGGTCTTTAGACCGTAATTTCACGCTCCTTCACGGAGATTGCAGAAAATTACTTCGCAATTTCGACTTTAAATTCAACTGTATCTTTGCAGATCCGCCATATTTCTTGTCAAAAGGCGGAATCAGCATACAGAGCGGCAAGATTGTGTGTGTAAACAAAGGCGATTGGGATAAAGGCAAGACACACCAGGAAATGATGGAGTTCAACATGGATTGGATCAAGCTCTGCCATGAAAAATTAAAAGATAATGGTACAATATGGATTTCAGGCACTTATCATAATATTTTCTCCATAGCCAACTGCCTCACAGAATTAGGATACAAAATTCTGAATGTGGTGACATGGGCTAAAACCAATCCGCCACCTAACATTTCATGTCGTTACTTCACTTATAGTACAGAATTTATTATCTGGGCACGTAAAAACGAGAAAAAACCACACTTCTTCAACTACAATTTGATGAAACAGTTGAACGCCGGTAAACAAATGACTGATGTGTGGCATTTACCTGCCATTGCCCCATGGGAAAAATCCTGTGGCAAGCACCCGACCCAAAAACCTCTCTCCTTGCTTTCACGCATCATCATGGCTTCCACAAAACCAGGCGAATGGATACTTGACCCTTTTTGTGGCAGTTCAACTACTGGCATTGCTGCCAATTTACTTAGACGACGTTTCTTAGGAATAGACAAAGAGCAAGACTTCCTCGAAATCAGTAAACGACGCCGTGAAGAAATCGAAAACAACCAAATTTTACACAAGTACCGTTCTAAAATAAAAGATATAAAACTAATGGATTCTCTATACCCATCTGTAATGAATGAAGATATTGATATACAATATATTGATTTGCCATTTTGATAAATATTCAAATCCTAATGCTATCAACTCAATCACAGTCTTGTCCTCATTCCTAATATATCTTTTTGTTCTTTCAGGATATGAGACTTCCACAAATCATATCTTTTCGCTGACAAAATGTAAGTCATAAGCCCCTTTCTCTAAAGGACAATATTCTGATTCCGGACGCATTCCACGAGGTATTATCCTATTTTTGAATACAAAAATTTATATTTAAGCCCTGTTTTTCACTTCCTTTAACTCAAAATGCGTTTCAATCACAGCCGAATGATTTTTCGTTCGGAGCAAAAAACATTTTTTATCTCCGCAGATTGCGTACCCATCTTCTGCGCCCTCTCGGAAAAAACACCTGAAAGCGAAGCCGAAATATGCTTTTGCCAACTATTTTTTCTCTAAAAGAACCACGTTTGCAGTCAAAAAACGGATGGCAATATGTCACGCTGTTGCTACCTCATATACGTACATCTCTTCACTCACGTCTACATACCAAGTTTATTTGTCGCACAAATCAAAAGCAAAACCACTGATTGGCTGTCAAAAGGATATTCTCCCAGCACGTAAGAATCACGTATTTTCAAACCAATCCGGTCTGGATACAAAATAACGAAATCTCACAGGGGATGGATTGACAATTTGACAAATCGCCACACCCGCCCCAAAAAATCATCCCATATCTTGCGAGCAACTTTCTTTTTTATTCGTAACTTTACCACGTTTAAAATTCAAAACATGCACATTACATCTCCCATACGCACGAAAGATACGGTCGACACGTTAGTCCGTTTGTGGGAAGCCTCCGTACGCCGGAGCCACCATTTCTTGACGGAGGCCGACATACGGCGACTCACCCCTTTTGTAAAGTCCGGATTGGCCCACATCGAACGGCTTTTTGTGGCGTATGTGCAGAATGAACCTGCCGGTTTTATCGGTCTCGAAAAAAACAAGATCGAAATGCTTTTCATCGCACCGGACTTCTGGGGCATGGGCATCGGGAAAGAACTGGTACTGATGGCCTTCAGGAAATTCAATATACGATATGTGGATGTAAACGAGCAAAACCCGCAAGCGGAAGGCTTTTACCGCCATTTGGGCTTCCGAACCTTCGAACGTACGGAAACCGACGGACAAGGCAATCCTTTCCCTATCCTGAAAATGGAACGGGAAAGGTTCTCCCTGCGCCATGCGACACCTGAAGACATTCCGGTTCTCAAAACCCTCTTTACAGACACCGTCTTACGCACAAACCGCAAGGACTACACCCAAGAGGAAGTGGAAGACTGGGCTGCGTGCGCCGACAAACCCGGCCATTGGAAAGAATTGATTGTCACACACCATTTTATGATAGCCGAAGAATACCCCGGACATACCGTAGGCTTCGCAGCCGTCCGCCCGGACGGCTATTTGCATTCCATGTTCGTGCACCACGACTTCCAACGCCAAGGCATCGCCTCCCTGCTTCTGGAAGACATGGAAAAATACGCCCGGTTGCAAGGCGTTTCGTACATCACGTCCGAAGTCAGCCTGACAGCCTGCCCGTTCTTCGAAAGCAAAGGTTACACCATCGTGGAAAAACAGCAGAGAAAAGCCATGCTACGACTTCTGACAAATTTCAAAATGAAGAAACCAATCGTTTAAGATAGTCAAAAAGGAAAATACGTTTCCGATTATCATTTATTTGCCGTAACTTTGCGACCCTATATCAATAATTAGAAAACATATATGGATACGACACCCAACAAGTACATCACCGTCGCATACGAACTCTATACGGATTTCGACGGGAAAAGAGAATTAGTGGAAAAAGCTCCTATCGAACACCCATTCCAGTTTATTTCGGATATGGGCACAACTTTGGATGCCTTTGAAGCACAAATCAAACCGTTACAGAAAGGAGAGAAATTCAACTTCACACTGTCCGTAGAAGAAGCTTACGGTGAGTATGAACAGGAACGCGTACTGGAACTGAACAAAGATGTATTCAAAGTAAACGGACACTTTGACAAAGAGCATATTTATCCGGGAAGCGTGGTGCCCTTGATGAATGCAGACGGAGCACGTTTTAACGGAACAATCACAGATGTGAAAGAAGATACCGTAACCGTAGACCTGAATCATCCCTTGGCCGGAAAAGCGTTGAACTTCATCGGCGAAGTCACTGAAAACCGCGATGCGACAAAAGACGAAATACAAGGCATGCTCAACATGCTGAGCGGCGAAGGAGGTTGCGGATGCGGTTGCGATAGTTGCGGCGGGGGGTGCGGAGACGACTGCGACTGCGACGGCCACCACCATGAAGAGGGTTGCGGATGCGGACACTGTCATTAAAAGCGGCATCTATATATTTTATATTGAAAGGGTGAGACATGAGCAATACATTTGGTAATATATTCCGGCTGACGACTTTCGGAGAAAGCCACGGGCCGGGAGTAGGCGGAGTCGTCGACGGATTTCCGGCCGGCATCGACATCGACTTGGACTTCATACAACACGAGCTGGACCGCCGCCGTCCGGGACAAAGCAGAATCACGACTCCCCGCAAAGAAGCGGACAAGGTGGAATTGCTGTCCGGAGTGTTCGAAGGCAAATCGACCGGATGCCCCATCGGCTTTCTGGTACGCAATACCAACCAGCATTCCAATGACTACGACAACATACGCAACCTGTACCGACCGTCACATGCCGATTTCACCTACACTCAAAAATACGGCTTGCGCGACCATACGGGCGGAGGACGCTCTTCGGCACGTGAAACCATAGCACGTTGCGTGGGCGGTGCCTTGGCAAAACTGGCCCTCAAACAAATCGGTGTGGAAATCTATGCCTATACCTCACAAGTGGGTAATATTGCTTTGGAACACGATTATACGCATTACGACCCGACACAAATCGAAACGAACGATGTACGTTGCCCGGATGCGGAAAAAGCCGCTTCCATGGAAAGCCTCATTTCGGAAGTCAAAGCAAAGGGAGATACTATCGGAGGTATCATCACGGGGGTAATCCGCCATTGCCCCATAGGGCTGGGCGAACCGGTTTATGGTAAACTCCACGCCGCATTGGGAGGTGCCATGTTGGGCATCAATGCCGTAAAAGGATTCGAATACGGACGAGGGTTTGCCGGAGTAAGCCAACGGGGAAGTGAACAAAATGATGTCTTCATCCCCCAAAACGGAGCCATCGGAACGCGTACCAACCACAGCGGAGGCATACAAGGCGGAATCAGCAACGGGCAGGACATCTATTTCAGGGTAGCTTTCAAGCCGGTCGCTACCATCCTGATGGAACAGGAAACCGTAACACTGGACGGAACCCCGACTATCATAAAAGCCCGCGGACGGCACGATGCTTGTGTACTCCCCCGTGCGGTACCTGTGGTAGAAGCGATGGCGGCCATGACGATTCTGGATTATTATCTGCTCAACAAAACCACTCATTTGTAATTGCAACGAAGAAAAAATATCCGGATTCGTAGAAAAAAACCGTTCTTTCGTAGATTCTATTTGGATATAGTCGAAGAAATAACTATCTTTGAAACGTAAAAGAAATAAAGTTGTGAAACTTTAAGATAGCTTAGTTAAAAGTTTAGTTTAGTTTTTGTGTTGGTATCCCGCTTCAGTTTTGAGGCGGGATATTCTTTTTCCCACATGTTCCTTTTTCTCCTTTTTTTTCTTTCAGCAGATTGAAAAATCAATCACAGCAGAATGATTTTTCAATCTACTGAAATTGATTATCCGATCTCAAACCGACTTCTCACAGCTTTCCTCCCTGCCGAAAAATTTAGTCTCAAAAAGCCTTCGCATCTTTCATACCTTTTGAAATTCAACAATTTAAAGTGAACTTTCTACGTCTAAAGGATTCACCATGTATTCACCACAAGACGACTTGAAACCCACCGGGGAAAAAGAACACCCCCTGCTGATTCCTGCATATTTTTTATAGTGTTGATAATTAAATTATGATTTAAAGCTTAAATCATAATTTATATTCCCATTCCTCATTCTTTTATGCATTTTTTATTCGAATCGTTAGTTTTAAAAAGCACTGTTTCATTTTCTCTATAAAAACCGAAGCACACCTCATTGCATTTTGGCACACAATTATTATTTTTGCAAAACAAAATGACGCTATATAATAAAATATCATTGCATATAGATTATGAAACAAGAGAAACAAAATCCTTTTATCAAATATAACGGTATTAAAGACGCAAAGGTGCACATCCACAAGACAAGCGGATTGTACGACGCCTCGAACGAACATGACGCATGCGGAGTAGGCATGATTGTGGACATCCACGGCAACAAATCCCACGAATTGGTGGACTCAGCCCTTAAAGTGTTGGAAAACATGAAACACCGGGGAGCGGAAGGCGCCGACAACAAGACGGGCGACGGGGCAGGCATCATGCTCCAGATTCCCCATGAGTTCATCCTCTTGCAAGGCATCCCCGTACCGGAAAAAGGAAAATACGGCACGGGACTTGTCTTCCTACCCAAGGACGAGCAGGAGCAATCGCACATGCTGAGCGTCATGATTGAGGAAATAGAACGGGAAGGGTTGAACCTGATGCACTTGCGCAACGTGCCGGTCAATTCGTCCATCCTCGGAAAAGACGCATCGGCCACGGAACCGAGCATCAAACAGATATTCATAACCGGTTCTACCGATACGGAAAACTTGGAACGCACCCTATATATAATAAGGAAGAGGATTGAGAACCGCATACATCACAAAGATTTCTATATCGTATCCCTGTCGAGCAAGAACATCGTGTACAAAGGGATGCTCTCGTCGATGCAAGTGAGGGAATACTTCCCCGACCTGACCCAACCATACTTTACCAGCGGACTGGCCGTCGTGCATTCCCGTTTCAGCACCAACACCTTCCCGACATGGAGCCTGGCACAGCCCTTCCGCCTGTTGGCGCACAACGGTGAAATCAACACAATACGGGGCAACCGCGCCTGGATGGAGGCACGGGAAAGCGTGCTTTCCACGCCCACGCTCGGTAACGTGAAGCAAATCAGGCCCATCATCCAACCCGGCATGAGCGACAGTGCCTCACTGGACAACGTACTGGAGTTTTTCGTCATGTCCGGCCTGAGCCTGCCCCACGCCATGGCCATGCTGGTGCCGGAGTCCTTCAACGACAAGAACCCCATCAGCGAAGACCTGAAGGCTTTCTATGAGTACCACTCCATCCTGATGGAACCGTGGGACGGGCCGGCCACCCTGCTCTTCAGCGACGGGCGCTACGCCGGAGGCATGCTCGACCGCAACGGCCTACGCCCCGCCCGCTACCTGATTACCCGGAACGACATGATGGTAGTAGCCAGCGAGGCGGGCACCATCCACTTCGAGCCGGGAGACATCAAGGAAAAAGGACGGTTGCAACCGGGCAAGATACTGCTGGTGGACACCCAAGAAGGGAAAATATATTATGACGGGGAACTGAAAGCCCAATTGGCTGCCGCCAAACCTTACCGGCAGTGGCTCTCCACGAACCGTATCGAACTGGACACCCTGCGGAGCGGACGAAAGGTGGAAAACATAGTGGAGGATTACGACCGCCGCCTGCGTACTTTCGGTTATACACGCGAAGACATCGAACGCACGCTCGTCCCGATGGCAACGGGCGGGGCGGAGCCGACCGCTTCCATGGGGAACGACACCCCGTTGGCCGTGCTCTCCGACAAGCCCCAACTGTTGTTCAACTATTTCCGCCAACAGTTCGCCCAAGTGACCAACCCTCCCATCGACCCGATACGTGAGGAACTGGTCATGTCGCTGAGCGAGTACATCGGCGCCGTGGGTATGAACATCCTGCTGCCGAGCGAAGCGCACTGCAAGATGGTACGACTGCCGCACCCCGTATTGACCAACACCCAGTTGGACATCCTGTGCAACATACGCTACAAGGGCTTCCACACCGTGAAGCTCCTCATCCTGTTCGACGTGCACGGAGGGAAGGCGGCCTTGCAAGAAGCCTTGTCCGCCCTGTGCAAGCAAGCGGAAGCGTCCGTCGACGAGGGCGTGAACTACATCATCCTGTCCGACCGCGGAGTGGATGCCGCGCACGCAGCCATTCCCTCACTGTTGGCCGTAAGTGCCGTACACCACCATTTGATTTCCGTACAGAAACGTGTACAGACCGCCCTGATTATCGAAAGCGGGGAAATCCGCGAGGTCATGCACGCCGCCCTGCTGCTGGGCTACGGAGCAAGTGCCATCAACCCCTATATGGCTTTTGCCGTACTGGACAATCTGGTCAAGCGGAATGAAATACAGATGAACTACGAAACGGCGGAAAAGAACTACATCAAGGCCATCTGCAAAGGCTTGTACAAGGTAATGAGCAAGATGGGCATCAGCACGATTCGTTCTTACCGGGGTGCCAAGATATTCGAAGCCGTAGGACTCAGCGAGGAATTGCTGAAAACCTATTTCGGCACGCCGGTCTCTACCATCGGCGGCATACGGTTGGAGGAAATCGCAAAAGACTACACCGCCTTCCACGATGCAGGTTTCCGGCCCGCAGAGCCTGGGCATCTCCTGCCCCACATCGGACTTTTCTCTTTCCGCAAGGATGGCGAGCAACATGCTTGGACCCCTGAGACCATATCCTCCCTGCAAATTGCCACACGCCTCGGCAGTTACAAGAAATTCAAGGAGTTCACAAGAATGGCGGACGGGAAAAGCCGACCGATATTCCTGCGCGACTTCTTCGGGTTCAAGCGCAACCCCATCGACATCGACAAGGTGGAACCCGTGGAGGACATCGTCAAGCATTTCGTCACCGGTGCCATGTCGTTCGGCGCCATCAGCAAGGAAGCGCACGAAGCCCTGGCGTTGGCCATGAACGAACTCGGTGCCCGAAGCAACACGGGGGAAGGCGGCGAAGACAGCAGCCGTTTCCACGAAACGTACGAAGGCATCCCGCTTTGCAGCAAGACCAAACAGGTGGCTTCCGGACGTTTCGGTGTCACGACCGAATACCTCGTCCATGCCGAAGAGATACAAATCAAAGTGGCCCAAGGTGCCAAGCCGGGGGAAGGCGGGCAGCTTCCGGGTTTCAAAGTGGACGAAGTTATCGCCAAGACACGCCACTCCATTCCAGGCATCTCCCTGATTTCCCCACCGCCCCACCACGACATCTACTCCATCGAGGACTTGGCCCAACTGATTTTCGACCTGAAGAATGTCAATCCGAAAGCCCGAATCAGCGTGAAACTGGTAGCTGAAAGCGGGGTCGGCACGATAGCTGCCGGAGTGGCCAAAGCCAAGGCCGACCTGATTGTAATCTCCGGTGCGGAAGGCGGTACGGGTGCCTCACCCGCTTCTTCCATGCGCTATGCGGGTATCTCACCGGAAATCGGCCTGAGCGAGACCCAACAGACTTTGGTTCTCAACGGACTGCGCGGACAGGTGCGCCTACAGACCGACGGACAGATCAAGACGGGGCGCGACATCATCAGCATGGCCCTGCTCGGGGCTGAAGAGTTCGGCTTCGGCACCACCGTACTCATCGTCTTGGGGTGTGTCATGATGCGCAAGTGCCACACCAACGCTTGTCCCGTCGGGGTGGCAACCCAGGACCCGGTACTGCGCAACCACTTCCGCGGACATTACAAGTACGTGGTAAACTATTTCCGCTTCTTGGCCGAGGAAGTGCGTGAATACTTGGCGGAAATGGGATTCATGCGACTGGAAGACATCGTGGGACGCACGGACCTCATCGAACTGAAACCGACGGAGAAAGAGACCAAAGTCGGACAGTTGGATTTCAGCCGCCTGCTACACAAGGTGGAAGGAAATGCTGCCATCCATCACGTATGCGGACAAAAGCATGAAATAAGCCACGTGAAAGACGTGGAAATCATAGCCTCAGCCACAGAAGCCCTCGAACATGGCAAGGAAGTATCCCTAGAATACGCCATCGCCAATACCGATCGCTCCGTAGGAGCCATGCTGTCGGGTGCCGTGGCCACACGGTATGGCAACGAAGGGCTGCCCGAACAAACCATCAACGTGAAATTCAAAGGTTCCGCCGGACAAAGCTTCGGGGCGTTCCTAGCCCACGGCATCTGCTTCAAATTGGAAGGCGAGGCAAACGATTACTTGGGCAAAGGGTTGAGCGGCGGACTGATTTCCGTGCGACCACCCGTACGCTCCAACTTCGATGCGGAAAAGAACACAATTGCGGGCAACACGCTGCTCTACGGTGCCACGAGCGGCGAGGTCTATATCAACGGCTGGGCCGGCGAACGGTTCGCCGTACGCAACTCCGGAGCCATCGCCGTCGTGGAAGGTGTGGGAGACCACTGCTGCGAATACATGACCGGCGGACGCGTGGTCGTGCTGGGCGAAACCGGGCGAAACTTCGCCGCCGGCATGAGCGGAGGCGTGGCATACGTTTGGGACAAAGACCACACGTTCGACTACTTCTGCAACATGGAAATGGTGGAACTTTCGCTTTTGGAAAACTCCACCTCACGCAAAGAGCTACATGAACTTGTCCGCCAACACTACCTTTACACCGGTTCTACCCTGGCCCGTACCATGCTGGACGACTGGAACCACTACGTGGACGAGTTCATACAAGTCACTCCCATCGAATACAAACGCGTATTGGCAGAAGAACAGATGCGCAAGCTGCAACAAAAAATAGCTGACGTACAACGGGATTACTAACAGATTCGACAAACGACAAAAATAAAGAAAAAAATGGGAAACCCTAAAGCATTCCTTACCATACCGCGGCAGGAAGCCGGCTACCGCCCGGTACACGACCGCATCAACGACTTCGGCGAAGTGGAACAGACCCTGAACACCAGCGAGCGCAAGCAGCAGGCCTCACGCTGCATGGATTGTGGCGTACCGTTCTGCCATTGGGCGTGTCCTTTGGGCAACCGTCCTCCGGAGTTCCAAGACGCACTCTACAAGGGCAAATGGGAAGAAGCGTACGAAATCCTGTCCCAGACCAATGATTTTCCGGAATTCACCGGACGCATCTGCCCCGCGCTTTGCGAGAAAAGTTGCGTGCTGAAACTGGCTATCGACGATCCGGTTACCATCCGAGAGGACGAGGCGGCCATCATCGAAGCAGCTTTCCGCGAAGGTTACATCAAGTCGCGAACTTACCCTCGAAACGGGAAGAAAGTGGCCGTCGTAGGTTCAGGTCCCGCAGGCATGGCCGCAGCCAACCAACTGAACCGCATGGGATATGAAGTGACTGTGTTTGAAAAGGACGAATATGTGGGAGGGCTGCTGCGCTTCGGTATCCCGAACTTCAAACTCAACAAGGCCATCATAGACCGTCGCGTGGACATCATGGCAGCCGAAGGCATCACCTTCAAGACGAATGCGCCCGTCGACGTGGAACACCTGCCTGAAGGTTTCGATGCCTACTGCATCTGCACCGGGACACCGCAGGCGCGCGACCTCGACATCCCGGGGCGCAACCTCAAAGGCATACACTTCGCATTGGAAATGCTGGCCCAACAAAACCGCGTCCTAGGCGGACAGGCATTCAGCAAGGAAGAACGCATAAACGCCAAAGGCAAACACGTGTTGGTCATCGGTGGCGGCGACACGGGAAGCGACTGCATCGGTACAAGCAACCGACAGGGTGCGGCCAGTATCACGCAAATCGAAATCATGCCGAAACCTCCGGTAGGGCACAACCCGGCCACACCATGGCCGCAATGGCCCGTGGTATTAAAAACCAGTTCCAGTCACGAAGAGGGTTGCACACGCCGGTGGAGCCTGACATCCAACCGTTTCATCGGCACGAAAGACGGCCGAGTTTGCGGTGTGGAAGTGGAAGAAGTGGAATGGATTCCCAGCCCGGACGGAGGCCGCCCCATCATGCGCTTGACAGGGAAAAAGGAAACCCTCAAGGCCGACCTCGTGCTGTTGGCCATGGGATTCCTCAAACCCCAACAGCCGGCGTTCGCAAGCAACGTTTTCGTGGCCGGAGACGCGGCCACCGGTGCCAGCCTCGTAGTCCGCTGCATCGCAGGAGGACGCAAAGCAGCCCAAGACATCAACGCTTACTTAACTAAAACCTTAACGCCATGTGTGGAATAACAGCTCTGTTCAACCTCAAACGACAAACGCCCGAATTACGAAAAAAGGCTTTGTCCATGTCTAAGAAAATCCGCCACCGCGGGCCGGACTGGAGTGGCATTTATTGCGGCAAGACAGCCATCTTGTGCCACGAACGCCTTTCCATCGTCGATCCGCAAAGCGGCGGGCAGCCTCTTTTCTCGCCCGACCGTAAACAGATACTGGCCGTCAACGGGGAAATCTACAACCACCGCCAAATCCGTGAACAGTATGCCGGACGATACGACTTCCAAACGGGCAGCGACTGCGAGGTCATCCTCGCGCTCTACCGGGACAAAGGCATCCATTTCTTAGAAGACCTGAATGGCATTTTTGCCTTCGCCCTTTATGACGAAGAACAGAACGATTTCCTGATAGCCCGCGACCCCATCGGAGTCATACCTTTATATATAGGACATGACAAGGACGGCATCCTATATCTGGCTAGCGAGCTGAAAGCACTTGAAGGTTTCTGCGACGAATACGAGCCGTTCTTGCCGGGACATTATTACTGTGGCAAGGAAGGGAAAATGACGCGCTGGTACACCCGCGATTGGATGGACTACTCGAACGTGAAGGACAATTATACCCCTGACGCCTGTAACGCTACAAAAGTCACGGACTGTGGAAACAGTTATTCCGTACAGGTAGAAACCGTACGCGATGCCTTGGAAGCCGCCGTGCGCCGCCAACTGATGAGCGATGTTCCCTATGGTGTGCTGCTATCCGGCGGATTGGACAGTTCCGTCATTTCAGCCGTAGCGCGGAAGTTTGCGGCACGCCGCATTGAGACCGACGGGCAATCCACGGCGTGGTGGCCGCAACTCCACAGCTTCGCCGTGGGACTGAAAGGCGCACCGGACTTGGCCAAGGCCAGGGAGGTGGCCGACCATATCGGTACCGTACACCACGAAATCAACTACACCATTCAAGAAGGTTTGGACGCCGTGCGCGATGTCATCTACTACATCGAGACCTACGACGTGACCACCGTGCGCGCCTCCACCCCGATGTACCTGCTTGCCCGCGTCATCAAGAGCATGGGCATCAAGATGGTGCTTAGCGGCGAAGGAGCCGACGAGGTATTCGGCGGTTACCTCTATTTCCACAAGGCACCAGACGCACGGGCCTTCCACGAGGAAACTGTGCGCAAACTCTCCAAACTGCACCTTTACGACTGCCTGCGGGCCAACAAGTCCCTCTCGGCATGGGGAGTGGAAGGACGCGTACCTTTCCTCGACAAGGAGTTCCTCGACGTGGCCATGCGGCTCAACCCGTCCGCCAAGATGTGTCCGGGCAAGACCATCGAAAAGAAAATCGTACGTGACGCTTTCTCCTGTCTCTTGCCCGAAAGCGTGGCCCAGCGGCAGAAAGAACAATTCAGCGACGGTGTGGGATACAGTTGGATTGACACATTGAAGGAAATCACATCACAGGCCGTCAGCGACGAACAGATGGCACATGCCTCGGAACGATTTCCCATCAACCCGCCCATGAACAAAGAAGAATACTATTACCGTAGCATCTTCGAAGAATATTTCCCGAGCGACAGCGCAGCCCGAAGCGTACCGAGTGTACCGAGTGTGGCCTGCTCCACAGCCGAGGCTTTGGCTTGGGACACCTCCTTCAAAGGACAAAACGAACCGAGCGGACGAGCCGTAAACGGAATACACGAAGATGCTTACTCAAAAACAGAGATATGAAGATAGAATTTACCAAAATGCATGGAGCTGGCAACGACTATATCTATGTCAACACCCTGAAATATCCCTTGGTGCAGCCCGAAGCATTCGCAAAAGAATGGAGCAAACCGCATACCGGCATCGGGAGCGACGGACTCGTCCTGATAGAACCGTCCGAGAAAGGTGATTTCAGCATGCGTATTTTCAACGCCGACGGTTCTGAAGCCATGATGTGCGGTAATGCCAGCCGCTGCGTCGGCAAGTACCTGTATGAATACGGCCTTACCGACAAAAAGGAAATTGCCTTGGAAACCCTTTCCGGAATAAAAACCTTATATTTACATTTACAAGGCGAGAATGTGGACTCGGTAACCGTAGACATGGGAGCTCCGCGCGACATTCGTACCGTGGATTTAGGAAACGGCTACCTTTTCCGTGAAGGTACAGCCGTAAACATGGGCAACCCGCACCTGGTGATTTTCACCCACGACGTTTCTGCTATTGACTTGCTTTCCGAAGGTCCGGCCATGGAACATCACCCGCTGTTCCCGAACCGCGTCAACGTGGAATTCGCCCAGATTTTACCCGACGGGAATATCCGGATGCGTGTATGGGAACGAGGCTCCGGTATTACACAGGCCTGTGGAACAGGAGCGTGCGCCACGGCCGTAGCCGCAGCTTTCACCGGACGTGGCAAAGGCAAGACCGACATCATCATGGACGGAGGCACACTCACTATCGAATACCAACCGCAAAACGATCAGGTTCTGATGACCGGTCCTGCCACAAAAGTATTCGACGGAACAATAAATATGGATAGATAAAAACAACATAGCATTATGGCATTAGTAAACGAACATTACCTCAAACTGCCGGGAAACTATTTATTCTCGGACATCGCCAAAAAAATAAACACGTTCAAAGTGACCCATCCGGGCAAAAGGCTCATCCGTCTGGGTATAGGGGATGTGACCCGTCCGCTGCCACAGGCATGTATCACGGCCATGCATAAGGCCGTGGACGAAATGTCCAAGGCTGAAACATTCCATGGATACGGACCAGAGCAAGGTTACGATTTTCTGATTGAAGCCATTCTCAAAAATGATTTCGCTTCTCGCGGCATCAGCCTGAGCCCTACTGAAATCTTCATCAACGACGGTGCCAAAAGCGACACCGGCAACATCGGTGAGGTCCTGCGTTGGGACAACAGCATGGGCGTGACCGACCCCATCTATCCGGTCTACATAGACAGCAATGTCATGTGCGGACGATCCGGCGAATTGGGGGAAGACGGGAAGTGGAGCAATGTCACCTACCTGCCCTGCACGGCAGAGAACCATTTCATCCCGCAAATCCCCGACCGGCGCATAGACATCATCTACCTGTGCTACCCCAACAACCCTACCGGTACCACCCTGACTAAGGCCGAACTGAAGAAATGGGTGGATTACGCCTTAGCCAACGACACCCTGATTTTCTTCGATGCTGCATACGAAGCCTACATCCGTGAAGACGATGTTCCCCACTCCATCTACGAAATCAAGGGTGCAAAACGTTGTGCCATCGAGTTCCGCAGCTTTTCCAAGACGGCAGGGTTCACTGGCGTACGCTGCGGTTATACGGTAGTACCCAAAGAACTGACAGCCGCCACGTTGGATGGTGAACGCGTCTCCGTCAACAAACTATGGAACCGCCGCCAATGCACCAAGTTCAACGGCACGAGTTACATCACCCAACGCGGAGCGGAAGCCATTTATACGGCGGAAGGCAAGGCGCAAGTGAAAGCCACCATCGACTATTATATGGAAAACGCACGCATCATGCGCGAAGGCCTGCAATCTGCCGGATTCAAGGTCTATGGCGGAGTCAATGCGCCCTACATTTGGCTGAAAACACCCGATAACACGGGTTCCTGGCGTTTTTTCGAGCAACTGCTATACGAAGTAAACGTAGTCGGCACACCGGGCGTAGGCTTCGGCCCCAGCGGCGAAGGCTACCTCCGCCTCACGGCTTTCGGCGAGCGCGAAGACTGCATCGAAGCCATGCGGCGCATCAGGATGTGGATATAAATAGGAACTTTTATATCCCAACCACTACATAAATTAAGTTAAAAGGATTCCGCTCTTTTGTTCAAAAGACAAAAGAGTGCGTATCTTTGTATTATAATGAAACATTTTCAAAAAATCATACTGTCATTCCTATTTGCAGCCATTACATTTCTAATTTCTGCCAATACGAACGTTTTCCGTGAACAAAATCCGGAAAGTAAAAAAGTATATGCCGAAAATGTACACAAACAGCAAGAGTTACACACGGTAAAACCACAAGTCTTATTCGATGGGGAAATTTCACCGGAAATCGTATGGGCGCGGATATTGACAGCCCAACCTACACGTTCTCTGCAAACTTCCCATTTACAGACTTTGCAATACCTGCCATTCCGCACCCAAAAACTATTGTCTGCACAATACGGAATGAGCACCAATGGCAAACAATTCGAAACGGCAGCCCCATTCGACTGTCAACCTTCATGCGAATACTATGTGTTCGCTTTATGCCGCCTACTCATTTAGCGAGATTTCCTTATCCGGTTTATAGACAGACTGGCAAAAGTTCATTTTGCCAGAAAAGTCGCGTATTATCTCATCATGTTTTATTTCTAAATTAAAAAGATATGGAAAATCAAGCTATAACCCAGCGTCCTAACGAACGGGACATCCAAAAAAGATTCAATTCACGCAACGCTATTTCATCCGGCATACTGATAGTAATAGGCGTTTTCATGGTGTCGCTCACCCTTACGATGCACACCACAGACAGCAATATCCTTTCGCTCGTCCTCATGGTGTGTGGAGGAAGTATGGCCATTTATGGCATGATACGGATTTTGAGTCATGCCTCCAGAACCGTATATGCTCCTACCGGCAGTACAATTAAAGAATACCATCTATACTATTCACCGGAACATTTTGATACTTTGCAACATATCATTGGTGCCAATGGGGTTCCCGAATGTATTCCGGTAAGTCAGGCAGACAATACTACAGTCCGACTGGATATCCTCATGTCGGAAGATAAGAAGTTTGCCCGGTTACAGTTATTGAAATACGAAAACTATATTTTCCATCCGGCCACGGACATGTTCTTTTATTCAACACCTGAGGCCGGAAGAATCCATGAACTTATTACAAACCACCGGAAGGAATAAACACAGCCAAACCGGGATCTCACACGACAAGGGAGTGTGCCATGAGGCACATTTCCTTTTTTACTTTCCCAGAAGTCCCTCCGCTTCCTTTTTTGTCCTCCTTACTTTTGCCGAACCTTTCACAGGACTATAGATATTCAGCAGGGATTTTTTTGGAAACTATAGAAAAGCAAATAGTATACCATCCAACCGGAATACCATCACATTTTGCCTCCCTCCCAAGAGTTTTGCAAAAAGTGCCTTCATCTTTCATCCCGAATCCCAACTTTCTGTCATACAACTCGTTATAAAATGAAGGATGTTTCAGGAATCTTTCAGCTTCCTTTCATTGCAGAGAGTGAAAAAGTTCTGCGCCGAATGATGTTTCAATCTCAGCCGAATGATTTTCCAATCTCAGCCGAACGATTTTCCAACCACAGCCGAACGAAATGATGTTTGGCTGAAAGATGCCGGAACATCCTTCAGCCCGTAACACCAATATTATGAGAAGGTTACCATGCATCCTGAAAGATGAAAGCACTTTTTGCAAAATCCCAGTGTAGGGAGACGCCCAATCGGCAAAAAGGACAATAGTCCCCGTTGATTGCCTGCTGTTTCTTAATCCCAACTAAATTTCTACAACCCCAACATAAGTTTAAATCACTTCATTGCACAATATCATTAAATACACATTCTAACTGTACGTCATCTGTTATCTTATCTATCACAGAAACCACATAAGAAGTACGCGGCTCACCAATAAGAGAAGGAGTGAATTTATGCGTCACTTCATAAAGGTATGAAACAGGTGACAAGGGAGTGATTTTAAAATCAGGATTACTCACGACAAAAGGTTCATTAAATTTACGTTTCCACAATATTACAGAATACCGGCTATAATCCACTGTAAAAAAGAACGGATAATTCCAAGCCTCAGGCCACTGTATATAATTATACAAGTCCGGTATCATGCGTATCAAAGCAAATTCCCTGTCCTCCATATTAAAATCCGGTGTTGACAGACCTTCTCCTAATATCTCAGTACTATACACAAGCCCCAAGCCACGTTCACCATCTATGGAAAGTGACACGCCTCCCGGTACAGAAAACTTAACATATTTTCCACAGATCAAACGAACGGAAGAAGCATCAGAAGGAGAATAGAAGTAATCAAATAAATATTCAAACCGACCGGAAGCATATACCAACGTATCCTGTTTAACATAGTACGAAGGGGAATGAAGTTCTGCACAACCTAACAGATAAGTATACCTTTCAAAATCCAAATCATCAGGAATCAACAAGGAGTCCGGCAACCACGTTGAAAGTTCATCGCGACTGTCAATTCGCATCACTTTGTTTCGCTCCAACGACGGAAGCAAAGAAGAGAAAAAGGCAGAATCTTCTGTATTCATCGGCATTGACACAATATCCCCTTGTTGTGGAACCACATTCTCTACATCTCCTTCTGGAAAGCCGAAACCACTATCTTCATTACAGCCGAACAAACACCAACACAATGAAGCTATCAGGAACAAAAAGCTATATTTTTTCATGTCTGATAAATTTAATATTTTTTAATTATGATTCTATCTGTAAATACAACCCGGCCAGCTTCCACCATATTAAGTATATAGTTTCCATCTGGCAAATCTGATACGGAAATTTTAATCTCTTTAGACAAAGGATCAACCTCAACAGTCTTCACTTTGTTCTGCAAAGAGTAAATCTCAACCCGTAAAGACGAAACATCACCTACCTTTTCCTTCGTACCCTTTATGGACTTTTTAATCGTTAACTCTTGACTAACGATATTGCCTTCCAAGGAATAATATGGTAAAGAAAATCCTATGGGAACATGCGCTCTCATACTATAAACTTCCTTTTTGCCTCCCCACCAATAATCTTTGTTGACGGAACATTTCCATTCATCACATACTTGGCTTCGACATCAAAAGGGGGGATGACACCTAAACCGTTCCCCTTAATTTCCATAATAAAATATTCCCGACCCACCATCTCAACAGTATAAGACTCTATGTTGCACATGTCTTGGTTGGCAATAGTCCATTCCACGTCACATATTTCAGGAACTTTCAGCCCCATCACATCCAAAATAACCCAACCACCGACTCGGCGGTCATTATATCTGACAATCTCCGACACTTTCAATTGAGGCAATAAATCCTTGGCTGCCTGTACAGCGCGTCCGGCATCAATCAAACCGTATCCCGTTTTGGAATTCCAAGAGCCGTACGGATAAGTTATGCCATAACCATATCCATTCAACTTCACACAAGTGGAGTCTATCGTTTCTTGCAATTGTTCCACATTCAACAAAGGGTTTACAGTTAGCATTAATGCGGCTAGGCCGGACACATGAGGGCAAGCAAAAGAAGTACCTGATGCATTGGGATACACATTCCCCTCGTACCAAGGAACTGTCCCTAACAGTTGTCCTCCTGGTGCTACAACATCTAATTTTTCTCCGTATCCAGAACCTTCGAACCATTGAAAAGATTGGTTTATAGATCCTACACAGATAATCGAATCATTAGCATATGCCGGATAGTTTATGAAATTATGATTTCCACTGGCAAAAGTTACAATTGAACCAAAGCCATTACGTCCTTCGTTCATTGCATCATGTATAGCCTCTTCAAGTAAAGCACTATGCAATACATCATAATAAACTCCTGCTCCATCGCCCCATGAATTATTAATGATATGTGCTCCATTTCTCCATGCCCACGAAATACCAGTTGCCAGCTCTTCAGATAAGGTTTCTGATGATTCAAGATTATGACTTATGGGTAAAAGTGTCACATTGGGAGAAATACCTGAAGTATATTTCCCGTTTTGAGCAGCAGCAATCATTCCTGCTACAATAGTTCCATGATATTTAATATATTTTGAATGATTAGCATCAACTTTATAATATACATTTGCCTTACCTCCCGTCATTGCATCATATCCATCCAATACTCTCGGCAATTCCACATGATTAGGTTCGACTCCCGTATCTAGCACTGCAACGACAATATTACTATCCCCTTTGGTAATTTCCCACGCATCACAACCATTCACAGCCTGCAAATTCCATAAAGAATTGGTATTCCATGCAGGCTCATCTATACAATCGGGCTGAAAATCGAACATGAATCCCGGGTCAACGTCCGCCACCCGACCCGTTTCGAAGCAACGGTTAGACATCTCTATCGAATTTCCGGCAGAATGGAGTGAAGTGGACAGGACATACCACAACGGCATTTGTTCCACCTGACGTTCCACCTTGCAGCCATTTTCCTCGGCAAACGTCTTAAGGAACAAAGTATCACATTCAGACTTTAACTTCACATAAAACAAACGGGATACCGGCGTTTCAGACGGAAAAAGAACCGGTTCTATGGCCAATATGTCCGATGGCAACGAACTATTACGTGCTTGCAAGATTTTTATAGAGTCCTTTTCCACTACATTCCAATTTTTACCAACATCACTTCCTGCACTATGTAGCAACAAAGGAGGAGTGTCTCTAAATACCGTACACTTGGTTGAATCCAAAGCAATCCCTATTTTCTTGCCTTTATAATAATAGTAAGTCTGCGCCTGAACTGTACTTGCCCAAACAAATAGTGACATCAATATACATTTCACATTCACGGCGTTATATTTTTATCGTTATTAAAACCTAAAACAAAGCCAATTGCTACTTCTTTTGGAATCTTATCCACAAATATAAAAGTCCACTCCATCCACAGGCGGAGTGGACTTATAATGCTTTTTACATGGCAAAGGCATTGAAGCCACCATCCACCACGGCTACCGTCCCGGTGACAAAGGCCGAGGCCTCACTGATGAGATAGTGTATCGTACCGCAAAGCTCTTCGGGACGGCCGAAACGTTTGAATGGTGTCTGGCGAATGACATCCTCGCCACGCGGTGTCAGGCTACCGTCGGGATTGGTGAGCAACGCACGGTTCTGGTTCGTCAGGAAGAAACCCGGTGCGATAGCGTTCACACGGATGTCGGAAGTAAACTTCGTGGCTACTTCATTGGCCAAGAAGGCCGTGAAGTTGGAAATGCCCGCTTTGGCTGCTGCATAACCACACACTCGGGTCATGGGACGGAAAGCCGCCATGGAACTGAAATTGACAATCGCGCCCTTTCCTGCCTCCACCATCGGGCGGAGGAATATCTGCGTGGGGATGACCGTTCCCGTAAGATTCACATTCAGCACCCGTTCGAACTCTTCCACTTTGAGGTCGAAGAACGTCCCGGTCGGCGCAATGGTGGCACCCGGCATGTTGCCTCCGGCCGCATTCAGCAAAGCGTCCACCTTGCCGTAAGCCGACAACACATCTTGCAGGTTCTGCTCCACCACCGCCGGATTCATCACGTCCGTCTTCAGGAACATCGCCTCGCCGCCTTTCCCACGAATTCCACCCACTATCTGTTTACCAGTCTCTTCATTGCGCCCCATCAGTACCACCTTGGCACCTTGAAGGGCAAGGTATTCCCCGATTTCCCGACCCAGCACACCCGTACCGCCGGTAATGACCACCACTTGTCCTTGAATATCAAATAAATTCTTCATGTCCGTTTGTTTTTAACCTTCATTCGTTTTCAAATTTTACCTTCTGCTATCTCACGGTCCACCACCGCCATGACCCCTTCCATCTGCCCGAGGGCCAACATACGCCCGTGGAACGAATAACCAGCATTATATCCCATCTTTTCGTCTCCCAGCATCAAAGGGGCATGGTCTACCCGCATAGGCAGGGAGGGGTTCTCCTTTTGGAACGTGCGCACCAAATCAATGATACCCGCCCTCCCGGCCAAATGGGAAGCCTCCTTGAAGTTTCCGCCGGGCAGCACGTCCGTGCTGCGCAAGTGCACGAATTTCGTTCGGGAAGCATACTTGCGTGCCAGTTCCGGCACATTGTTATGTGCTCCGGCACTCAACGAACCGGCGCAGAACGTCAACCCGTTGTGCGGATTGTCCACGGCGTTCAGGAACCAAGCGATGTCCTCGTCGCACGTCACAATGCGCGGCAACCCCAGTATCTGCAAGGGTGGATCGTCGGGATGCACGCACATGTCCACCCCATATTGCTCGCATACCGGCATGACCGCGGAGAGGAAATAACGCATGTTCTCGCGCAAGGCATCACGGTCTATACCTTTATATAAGCCGAGCAACTCGCGGAAGATTTCCACCGGCTTCTCGTCGTCTTCCTTGATATTTCCGTTAACGAACCCCTGTGTCTTGATAATGATGTTTTCCACCAACTTATGGTCGTCCTCCGGTGTCATTACAGCCTTCTTCCGTTCCACCTGCTCCATGATGTCCGCTCCGTAGTCAGCTTCAGCTCCTTCTCGCTTCAGGATGCAACAATCGAAATAAGCGAAATCCGCACGGTCGAAATAGAGCGATGACGTACCGTCTGCATTCGGGTGCTCCAAGTCGGTACGCGCCCAGTCGAGCACGGGCATGAAATTGTAGCATACCGTCTTGACGCCTGCCTTACCCAGATTGGCCAAACTCACGATATAATTCTCTATTAGGCGGTCGCGGTCAGAGCCGACGTACTTGATGCTTTCACTCACCGGTAGGCTCTCCACCACCGACCAACGCAATCCGGCCGCTGCGATATAGTCCCGCATTTCCACCACAGCCTCGTAAGGCCAGATTTCCCCGTTTGGGATATCATGCAAAGCCGTTACGATGCCTTCCACACCAATCTGGCGCAACATGGACAACGTAATCTTATCTTTTTTCCCGAACCATCTCCAAGTTTTTTCCATTATGTCTTATTCTTTAGAACCTAAAATAGTTTCTTGCATTGTAATAGCAGATGTCCTCCACCATCTGCCGGATACGCGGCATCTCGCCTACGGGCATCTCGCCGTTCTCCACGTCACGCCCCAAAAGGTTACAGAGCGTGCGGCGGAAATATTCATGGCGCGGATACGAGAGGAACGAGCGGGAGTCGGTCAGCATCCCCACAAAACGACTCAACAGACCGAGCACGGACAGGGCGTTCATCTGACGTTCCATCCCATCCTTCTGGTCGTTGAACCACCATCCCGAACCGAATTGTATCTTGCCCGGCACGCTTCCGTCCTGAAAATTACCAATCATCGTAGCCACCATCTCATTGGCTGCCGGATTCAGGTTGTAGAGGATGGTTTGGGGAAGTATGCCACGGCTGTCCAATCGGTCGAGGAAACGCGCCATGGAGAGGGCGGTGCTGAACTCGCCGATGGAATCGAAACCCGTATCCGGCCCCAAGAGACGCATCATCCGACTGTTAGCATTGCGTATCGTCCCATAATGGAATTGTTGCGTCCATCCCTTTTCGGCATCCATCCGGGCAAACTCCACCAACATGGCCGACTTGAAACGGGCGCATTCCGCTTCGTCCAGATGCTTACCGCCATATACCTTATTATATATTTGTCGGATGTCGTCCTCAGTATAATCTTCTGCATAAAACTCCGAAAGCCCGTGGTCTGAAAGCCGGCAACCTTGGGCCGCAAAGAAATCGTGCCGATGTTCCAACGCACCGATGAAATCAGTAAAACCGGATATGGTCTGCCCGGAAACTTGCTCCAACCGCTCCACATAGTCACGGAACGATGCGGGATTCTCCACGGCCATCGCTTTGTCCGGCCGCCATGTCGGGAGCATCCGGATTTCAAAACCGCTCGCCTTCGTGGCGATGTGGTGCTCCAAGCTGTCCACCGGATCATCGGTAGTACATACCGTTTCCACACGGTAATGACGCATCAGCCCCCGGGCAGAAAAACCGGGCTGTGCCAACTTCTCGTTGCATTCCTCATAAATCTCGCGAGCCGTTGAGGGGTTCAACAACTTGTCGATGCCGAAAGCCGTGCGCAGTTCCAAATGTGTCCAATGATACAACGGGTTGCGCAAGGTGTAGGGCACGGTCTCTGCCCATTTTTCAAATTTCTCCCAATCCGATGCGTCGCCCGTGATGTAGCGTTCGCCCACTCCGTTAGTGCGCATGGCACGCCACTTGTAATGGTCGCCACCCAACCACAGTTCCGTGATGGAACGGAAGCGGTAGTCCTCCGCCACCATCTTCGGGTCCAAATGGCAATGGTAATCTATGATGGGCAGCCGTTCGGCATGCCCGTGATACAGTTCCCGCGCGGTGTCCGTCCCGAGCAGGAAATCCTGATCCATAAATGCTTTCATGTTTCTTGTCTCCTATTCTTCAATCAGTTGGTAGCGCGGCACCAAGAGTTTGATAATCACCCAACTCAACAGGTATCCCAACGACGCTACCATAAACACTATCATATAACCGGCTTCGATACCCCGGAAGCCCAAAAACTCCATCTGTGTTTCTTTTGAATACGTGAACAGCATGCCGGAACATACGTTGAACAGCAGGCAACCGATACCGCCCGACATGCCGCCGATGCCCGTCACCGTGGCCACGGCAGACTTGGGGAACATGTCGCCCACCACGGAATAGACATTCGCGCTCCAACTCTGATGCGCCGCCCCTATGATGCCGATTATCACGATGGGAAACCAATACGACCAACTGCCTAAGGGCTGCGCCACCAACCCTATCAGGGGGAAGAAGGCATAGATGAGCATGGCACGCATGCGCCCGGCATACGGGTTCATCCCTTTGCGCCCCACGAACCACGTGGGCAGGTAGCCACCAATGATGGAGAGCATCGAAATGAGGTAAAGGGTGAAAATGAGCAACACCCCCGTCGTGGAATCCGAACTATAGCCATAGACGTCATGCACGTAAGCCGGTGCCCAGAAAAGGAAAAACCACCACACTCCGTCGGGCAGGAAACGCCCGGCCACGACAGCCCACGTCTGGCGGTAGGTCAGGCACTTCCAGATGCTGATGCCCTTCGCCGACTTGACTTCCTCCGTCCTTTCGGTCAAAGAGGCATCGACGGCGGCATCCTGTTCGATGTAGGCCAGTTCCGCCGCATTGACATGCTTGCTCTTCTGTGGGACATCGTACACATACACCCAAACGCCCATCCAAACGAAGCCCACGGCACCCACCAAGAGGAAGGACATCTCCCATCCCCAGCAACGGGCCAACAAAGGTATGACGAAAGGAGCGAGCAAGGCTCCAATCTGTGCCCCGCTGTTGAACACGCTGGTGGCAAACCCACGGTCTTTTTTCGGAAAATATTCCGCCGTGATTTTAATGGCAGCCGGGAAGTTTCCCGACTCCCCGATGGCCAGCACGCAACGGGCGGCCAGAAAGAGCCAGACACTGACGGTAGACACCGTCCATACACCATCCGCCACCGTCTGCAACGTGGACAGGTTCTGCCGCGCCCCTTCGAAGCCCGTCAACCACTCGCCGCCCAACAGTCCGTTGGTAGCAATCCCACAGAAGGCATGGAGGCACGCCCCGGCCGACCACAGCCCGATGGCCCACAAATAGCCGCGCCGCGCACCCACCTTGTCGACAAACTTGCCGACGACGAGCATGGCGACGGCATAGACGATGGAGAAGCAGCCCGTGATAAGACCGTAGTCCGTGTCGTTCCATCCGAATTCAGGCGCAATAAAATCTTTCCACGTCAGCGACAAGACCTGACGGTCCATGTAGTTGATGGCCGTAGCCAAGAACAACATGGAACATACGACCCAACGGTAACGGGTCATTCCTGCAAATGTTTGATTCGATTCATTCATGTTTTTCCGGTTATTCTTTAAGTTTATTTTTCCGTACACGTTTGCAAATATAGAGCTTTTATCGGCAAAGAAATACAAAATATGACATGAAATACACGTAATGTAACATGGCCTAAAAAGTTTGCTACACCACAAAAAGCCCATGTCCTCATTCTGATAAAAAAGAACTGCCCCCGCTGGTTCCATACAGCGGGGAACAGTTATCCAGCACGATAGCAAAACATAACAAAATCCTATTAAAACCTCATCGTACCATTATTTTCCGATTCTCGACAACATAATATCCTGACGGCAAGGAGACCCATACATAAGTTTCATTGGCATCCGCATTGGCTGCCAATTCACCTTTTAAATTGTATATACCTATCGTATGGTCGGCTCTCACCAGCAATCCTCCCCTTCCTGGACGGATGTCAACAGATTCAACATGAACAAAAGGAATGGACGTTACCTCCTTACTGACTTTTACACAAGCAGGAGCAGTGAACTTGATTACCCGGTTTATTATTTCCACGTCTGACTCCAACACCCATTCATTATTTTCATTCATATATCCTGCGGTCGCCTTCCAACCATCCATTGAAGCAGGGAGACTGAAATTTCCGGTTGACGTACTGAGCAAAAGATAGTCCTCGTCTGTATGACGAATAGCAACAGCTTGCGACGAAGCCGTCCCGGGAAAATAGGCTATACCATCCAACCCTTTTTCCAAATCCGTGGATTTACCTGCATAGTTATACACATAAAGTCCTTTTCCATGAGATTTGAGCGCAAAATCCTGATTGGCCAAATTCAATATCTTATTACGTTGACGCACTAAACCAATATGAGCTCGTTCAACAAGTTCCATTCCATTGTTAGAATAAAGGGCGTTCCCGTCCACCACACAGAAATTGTAATAATCGAACGATTTGTCTCCAGCCAAAGCCGCCATCTGGTAAATCGGCGAATTGGCATCTTTGGCATCTATTTCCATAATCATCCGGAAATTCTTCCCCTTATTACCCAAATATCCCCACATATCTCCTTTTATCATACCGGCATCTGCCCCATAGATATCTACCCCGACAAAATCAATGTTCGTACCACCGTTCACACGTTTCTTCTCATTAGCATCTACCCTACCAGCAGTCTCCCAACTCACACAATTCAGCCGAGTCCAAACCACATATTCAGATTGTTTTACTGCGGCCCCTACATAAGAATAATAATCAATTATCTCAGCAGCCGAAGCCATATTGTTTCCATGAGAGCGTGCTTCGTTTCCTAACTGTACCCCCACAACCGTATGTCCTCCACCGTTATGGATATCCCAGCGCGCCACATGTTCCATCACTTTCGACAATACGTACTTTTCCCTTTCCATAAGCTCCTTATCTTTCCAATCCAAAGAATATTCCCACTCTGTTCGCTTCATATTAAAATCACTCTTCCCATCAAGCGAACAAACATAATCAGGCGTACGAAGTTCTTTGCGTCCATTATGATTCCATAAATATTGAACTCGCCCTCCGCTACTCCAACTAAACCACAGCAATTCCATTTTAAGTCCATACTTATGGCACCAACCCATATAACGGTCCAATATAGTCCAGTCGAAGCAATCTTTCTCCGGTTCTATTTCTCGCCAAAAAACAGGAATGGACAATGTATTGAAATGATCATCGGCCACTTGCTTTACAGCTTTCTCTATGGCCTCTTCCGTCCAACCTTCATAACCGCGCAACTTATCAGTACGTAACTGTACGTTGGTCATATAAAACGGCTTACCATCTACACGCAAAACAAATTTTTCCGACCCGTCGAGACTGGTATCCACAACTGAGACCGTTTGTTTTATCGGTTTCTCTGTGAATTGTGATTCGTAGTAAGCAGTCCATGCTTGACGAAGCCTCTTAGTGACCTCTGTCAGATCCTTACCAAACGGTGCTTTTGCTACTTCCCGGGCTTGTTCTATCACTATTTTCAAATCCTCTTGCCCCGGATATTGAGTCTGCTCCATACGTGTATTAAAATCCGTAATCAACTCCACTAAAACCCGATAAGCATCCAATTCCGCTAAAGCTTCATCTACCTTATCCAAGACCTCATCTATTTGTGGACGTACATCTTTCTCACCGGTATACATTCCATTCATTTCATTTATTAAGCTCTGAAAACAAGACTTATCCGGATAGTCGGAGGCATTGATTGCATTCTCTAATTTTTTCTCAGCGTCCTTTAATCTGGAATAATCAATCTGAATACTTTCCCACTCTTCCATAGCCGAAGCCAAATCAGATAATATGCGTTCTACCTCTGATATCTCCGCATCGGAAGGCAACAAATTCACATCTTTCATTACTTCACGATACTGTTCGATATTATTATAACCCGGAAGGTCTCCCGTGTGTCCCGTCATTGCCAAAGTATCAGCCACCGCCTGTTTCATTTGACGGGTCAATACCGCCATATAACTCTCCTTATCGGCACCGTGGAAAGATAAAGTAAAATCATCCATGTCTATGGTCGGGCTTCCGCTTGTTGCCAAATCAAGCCCCAACTCAAGATTCCCATCGAAAACCACACCTGTAACTTCTGCCCAGGTTCCTCCAGCCGACAGACTTTTCCCTCTATCGTTCATATACAACTTTACGGTTCCATTGAATGAAGAGGAAATGGCAGCTCTTACTGTATATTTTCCATTAGGCAGGTCTTTCACCTCTTGATAAAAACGTCCATCAATGCCTCCGCTACCCTTCCATAATTGTAAATGGTTCTGTCCTCCCTTAATGACACCGCCTTTTTCTCCCGTACTGATTTTCACTTGTACGCCATCCGCTGTAAGCGTCCAACCATTCGTACCCTCATCAAAGGACGGATTAACCAACCGGCCTGTCATATCCATATAATCATCACCTTCCAAAGCCAAGTTTTCCGGAGCATAAGCCTGCCCCTCTACATACGTAGCATTATCCAGGCCAGACAAACCTTGCGCATCGGGCATGATTTTGACAAGTTTCACGTTATCAATCCAATCCACCTTAGATTCGTCACGAAAAAAAGAGAACCATAAATTTCGAGGTAATTCATCCGGCATACGAAATGAAGTCACAAAATGGCACCGTGCCGTTCCATTTGACTCAGTAGTATGCCCTTTTAAATCCAATATATTACCGGTGTTTCTTTCTGTGCCAAACATCAAACGATATGTAGTACCTCCATTTCCTACTCCCTCCGAAGTCCAATAATCATAAGAAAGGCAATAATAAGCTCCCGGCTCCACAACCGCTTCAGCAAGTTCCTGCATCAAATAGCGCGACTCGCTGTGCATAATAATTGACTTTACCCCATCGGAACGGTATGCAGCATTTTCGCGTACGTTAGTCTTACCCACATCACCACCCCAAGTTGGCATTCCACCATTCCATGTTTCCCAATCTGTAGGACGCCAACGCCCATTACCATAATCTTCTGCCACGATTTCAAAACTGGGATTTTTCACCACATTTTTCCCTTCTTCATACATCGGATGAGAAGACGACAACGACTTGAACCGACCATTTTGGAAAACATAGACCGTCCCGTCTTTCTGTACCAAACGTACGTCACCGTCTTCTGTCGGTTCAAACTCAACTCCAGAAAAAGCAATACGGATGGTACGTCCCACTTTTGCTTTCCCCTCTAATGTATAATCTCCCAAACCTGGAATAAACCGTCCCATATCTGACACTTCAACTCCGTTGAGACTTGCCTTAAGCGGCATTTCTGGCAACCTTTCCGCTTCCACATTCAGAGTCATCATCAAGGCACATACCCCATAAAGACCTTCTCTTCTTAAATTTTTTGTAGAGAAATTCATAATATTCAATTTAAAAACATAATCATATTAAAGTCCGACGGCACCACGAAGCCAATGCAAATATAAAGCATAAAGCCTACATAAAACAATGGCTCTATAAAATTGAACGAAATGCCATGTTTCATTGACCGAAACGGCTTCTTTTCACACAACAAATGCTTCACGTTTTGACATTATTGCTTCGTTTTTCAGTCAAATATTTAAAGAACGTTTATTTATTTTGCCTCCATTTTCCAATACTATAAGTTTGCATACAAAACACATTCATTCATCTTTATACATCACATATTCCGTATGATAAATAAATTATGGACGGGAAGTATTTTACTGTTTTGCCCGATGGGCCTGCAAGCCCAGAACTGGTTGCCGGACACGGCAAATGCACATCAGGAAATAAGACTGTTGGATTGCCGTTACCATGAAGAGAAACTCAAAAGTTGCGAACAACTGACCGACACGTCCTCCTGTTGGAGAACCTCGGTGGAGAAGACCGAAGTGACGGACGGAACCTTGTTCGTATTCCGGTTCAAGGCTTTGAAAAATCTCACGGATGCCGGAGTTGCCGTGGCTTTCGACCGTTACCATTGGACAAGCGACAACTATGTCATGATTCCGGCCTCTGTGTACAACGGGAACCGTCAGCGTATCGTAAACCGCAACTATGCCACGGGACTTGACCCTTCGGACTACGACCGCCCGGATTTGGCCTTAACCTCCAATCCCATTCCCCAACTTTCGCCCGATTTCGGCAGCCCCTCCCGTCTGGAGGTCAGCGTATGCAACGCCGCCACCCCGGCCATTGCTTTCCTCGACCGGCAGAAGAAAGAGGGTGTCCTGCTGCTGACAGACCAAGGCATCGTACGCGACGGGCAAGTCTTGGACCACGGACTCATCGTGGAAGAAACGCCGGACAGAAGCGTGGCCTCTTTCGTTATCAGCGCACCGGGCGTACGCGAAAAGAAACCGGAGTTCATCGGCTTCAGCAAAAGTCCGGACCGGGGAATCACGGTGCGCGAAGGGGACGAAATCGTCATCCGCGTCACACGCCTCGTTTATCCCTGCACGGACGCACCCGGCCTGCTCGGGCATTTCATGGAAGAGCGCAAACGCCACATCCGGTGCGCCGCACCGCGCAATTTAGTACCGATGAGCCGGGTCTTGGACATTATGGACAAAAACATCGACCTCCGCTACTACCAAAAAGACAGCGTGGAATTCTACCGCCCCGAAACGGCGGACTGGATGTCATACGGATGGATTGGCGGCCTCATCAATACTTATCCGATGCTCGCGCTCGGCGACGACGAGCACCTGCGCCGCGTGGCGCGCACCTTCGACTTCGCCCTGCCCCGGGCGAAAGGCAAAAGCGGATATTACCATGACATCCTGCAACCGGACGGCACAGTGCTCAACCGCGACGCCGCAGCCGTAGTGCCGGGCGTGGCGGTGACGCGCCGGAACGGGGACGTACTGTATTGGATGGTGAAACAGTTCAACCTATTAGAGAGCATGGGACACAAGGACTTCATCCGTCCGGAATGGGAAAAGAACGTCCGTTCGTTGGCCGACGCATTCGTCAATACTTGGAAAAATGAAGGCACGTGGGGTAATTACCTGCACGTGGAAAGCGGGAAAGTAGCAGTGTACAACACCACCGGCGGTGCCATGGCCATAGGCGGACTGGCATTGGCCTCCGTTTATTTCAACTGCCCTGAATATTTGGAAATCGCCCGGCAGGCCGCAAGCGCACTCTACCGCCAGTTTGCCATCGTGGGCTTTACCTCAGGCGGTTGCGGTGACATCCTGCAAAATTCCGACTCGGAAACGGCTGTCGCCCTGGCCACTTCCCTATTCACATTATACGAAACGACGGGCGAAACAGAATACCTGCAACAAGCCCGTGACGCAGCTCATCTGTGCGCCACATGGACGGTTTCCTTCGATTATCGCCTACCGGAAGATACGCCGCTGGCCCAACTGGGTGCCAACCTGACAGGCGCCGTATGGGCCAGTACGCAAAACAAACACGGGGCACCGGGGTTCTGCACGCAGTCGGGCGACGTGCTGTTCAAACTCTACCGCACCACCGGCGACACGTTGTATGCCGAACTCCTGCGCGACATCATCCATGCCCACGCCGAAGGCATCCAACCGAACGGTAAAATCACCGAACGGCTCACGTACTGCGATTCCGACCGGCGAGGCTCCCGTGCCGACGGTTGGGAAACGGGTTGGAACGAAACGAACGGAGCGCTGATGGCATTGGAAATCCCGGGAATTTACGTCCGTACCGACCTCGACAAACTCTACGTCTTCGACCACGTCAAAGCGGAAATCATAAAAAGCGACAAAAGGAAAACCATCCTACGTATTACGAACCCCACGGAGTTCGACGCACAAGTTACTCTTTTTGCCGAGGGTGCAGAAGAATCCGCTTTACCGTTAGGAGACAATGCGTTTCTGAACTGGCAGGATAAGGTCAAGGTGAAAGCCGGACAGACGGTAACATACACGATAAAGAAGAAGTAGCAAAAGAAATTTTACCCTAAGAATACACACAAAAGAAAAGTCCCGTTTGCCATCCGCATGTCCAATGGAAGGCAAACGGGACTTTATCTTGGCTCATTGCTGTTCCATACAATCCCAATACACAACATACCGCTGACGGTGGACATCATACAGCGGAAACACCTGCACCCCGCTTTCCGTGACGAAAGCCAACCCTTTCCCCGTACGTTTCAACACGCGTTCCGGATGGCGGTCATCCCAGGGCAACGAACAAGGCAAACCTTGGGGGATATGGTAATCGTAAGTATAGTAATCATTGTACCGAAAAGGATTGGAATACGGAGCGGGCGGTTGCATTCCTTCCGTACCTAAGACACCGGCCAATACGACCGGTCCGTAAAGCAACGCGCCCTTACGGGGATTGTCCGGCATGCGTTCCATCGCAAGGCGCATGGGATAAGTCACTTCTATACGGTCGCCGTCTTCCCAACGCCGGTCCAACGTGATGTAAGAACCGGGGTGCTGTTTCACCCGTACGGACTTCCCGTTTACCCTGACCGTAGGACGGCCGCTCCACGACGGATAACGGAGTTTCACAGCCAACCTACGGGAAGTCTCCAATGCCAAGGTCAAGCGAGTGGTTTCTTCTTCCGGGAAACGGGTCTCTTGACGCAGATTCAACCCTTTTTCTTTCCACGCCAATTCGGACGGAATGAACAAATTGACATACAGGCAGTCCTCCCCACGATAATAAATGCTTTCGGCATATTTGGCATGGCTCTCGAAGCCACTGCCCACGCAACACCAGAAAGAATTCTCCGGCGTGCTGTACACCTTGTGCGTGCCGGACTGCAAAGGCAAAAAATAAGATACCATTCCCGTCGCAGGGTCTTGCTGCCCCAAGATATGATTGTACAAGGCACGCTCATAATAATCGGCCACCTCGGGAGAAGCCTCCCAACAAAACAGATGACGGCTCAACTTCAACATATTATAAGTACAACAGGTTTCGCCAGTGTAACCGCTGATATGTTTGGAAAATTCGTCCGGATCGAAATAATGTTCCTTGTCGCTGCTACATCCGGGAGCAAAGGTGTGGCGGCCTATCATCGTATGCCAGAAGAATTCGCTCAAAGCCTTGCTGTCTCCATCTCCCGTCAACTCATAATTACGCGCCTCAGCCAATACTTTTGGAATGAATGTATTGGTATGTTTCGTCCCCAAATCATCCCGTTGTTCTTTCAACGGGTCTATTACATCATTATGATAAAAGAAACCGGCCAACCAACGGTAACGTTCATCTCCCGTCAAGGCATACAGGTTGTAGAAAGACTCGTTGATGCCTCCGAACTCATTACGAATCATCTTGCGGCGCGTCTCTTCCGGCAACGGCCGAAGTTTCCCATAAGCCCAGTCTCCCATTTTCCGCACCACGTCCAATGCCTGCGCATTCCCGGCATACAGGTATTGGTCTATCAAGCCGGAAAACAATTTGTGCAACGTGTACCAAGGTGCCCAAACACTCTCCCCCCGGATATTCCGGTTGATGAGTTCTTCGGGATAAGCACTCAGGTAACCGCCCGTCCCCACGGCCTGTACTTCCGCCAGTCCGGCCACAAGGCTGTCCCCCTTCATCTTGAAAACATCGCTCCCCGTGGCTGCATACATCAAAGCCAAAGCCGAAAGCATGTGACCCGTCGTATGCCCGCGAAGTTCACAATCCAAGGACTCCCATCCGCCGAGTTTCTTCACCGTCATGTATCCTCCCTCACGTCCGGCAAATACCCCTGCGGTCGTCCGGAAACCATGCAGCAGCCGATCGGCCCCGATGGAGACCATCCATGCCGAGTCCCGCATCATGTTGTCACGAAAACGTCCGGGCAACAGGCGCACGTCCTGCAAATCGAACGATTCGGCAGCCAAGGGAACCTGCACCGAAACACTAAACCGCCCCTCACAGATACCGGGATAAACAGACTGTGCCATCCCTGCAGCCATGCCCATTCCCCAAAACAGGCTGATAATTATTCCCTTCTTCATGTCTTTTTATCGTATTGCAATTTTATAGTTTACTCTTCAAAATGACATTCCCGTTTTCGTAGACCGCTTTCTGCCTTTGCCCGTTCACTTCCAGTTCCGCCGGACAAGACGGCTGACGGAAAGCAGCCCGGATATGGGGTTGCCCCTCCACCCGCAAATCCAGTTTTTTGCCTTCCCGGCGTTGCATGACAAAGAGCTTGGACAAGGATGAATAATAAGACACCTCGCCCCGGCGCAATGCGCTGCCGTAACAAACGAACATCTCCGAAGCCTTTGCCGGATCCGTACCTTCGTCATACGTCACGGCAAACATGTAGGCATCCGTAGTCCATCCGTCGGCCGTAATCCATGAATTGTTGTGCATCAGCCGTCCGTCGGCCAACTGGTTGATATAAATGTCCGTGACCTTTCCGTTCCGACGCACTTTCAACCCTATCCAGTCTTTTCCTTCCGTACGTTCCATCATCGGCAAATCCTTATCGTCGGGCGAATCCTTCAGGATGACGGCTGTCAGCCCTTTGACACGTTTATGCTCGCCGGGCAGATGGAACGAATAGTATTCTTCCTCACCCTTCAAATCCTCGGTCGGTCCTTTTTTCACCTCCCAATACAAATCGTCGGGATAGTCATGTACGAAATCGGATAAGGCCAGCAGACGGGGATACAACGGACGGATGACCACGGAAGCACTGTCGGAGGTCACCGTCACGTCGGCTCCCCGCTTCACGGCCTTACCGTTATAGTGCCAAAGCCATTCGAAATGCCCGGGCTTATGGGCAGCTATGTCGTCTATCATGTAAATCACCTTGTCCATCCACAGGAAATGGCGGAAGTTCCGGCTGAACTTGTCCGACATCGGCCCCGTACCGTTGGCCAACACATATTTCATCTTCCCGTTATCCATCAGGTAATGCAGGCTTCCGCGCAAATAAGAACCCTGATACTGCTGTTCGCACGACTGTCCTTCCCCATTGAACAACACCACATTGTGCGCCTGGCTTTGGAAGAAGTAGTTCCGGTAGGCAGGATTGGGATACCAACAGTTGCCTGCGTCTTTCAGTATATCCACGCCTTTATAAAACAAGATGAACGAATTGGCATCGGCATGCGAGTGGTTCCACGTCTGTCCGCTCTTCACGGCCAGCATCGCCGCGTCCTTTTTCCAAGAATCGTGCATCACGGCCCAGCCGAAATCGGCAAACAGGCACGAAGTAGCCACGTCCGGCACGGCGGGTGCCTTACTGCAATCCGGCATGTAAAGGAATCCCATCGGGCGGTTACGGAAATAGCCGTCGCGATGTTGCCCCTCCTGTACCTGGTTGATGTACCACAGGATTTCCGGTCGCCGTATGCCTAACGCATACAACAGCATCATGCTCGATTCTGCCGTCACGTTCTTATGGCTGTCACCGAAATTCAAGTTATACAATATGCCCGTACGCGGATAGCACACTTGTACGAAATAGTCGGGCAAACGCTCCAACTGGGGCAGTTCCGGAGCCTTCCGCCCCGGATGGGTGTTCTGCCAGGCTATCCGGTATTGCAAAGCCTCTTGGATACCGAAATTGGCATAGTTCAAACTCTCATACATACCGCCGGCTTCGTCGAAAGATTTTATCTTGGCTTGCAACACGTCACCGGCAAAACCGAACCACTCCGGCATGGCCTCGTTCAGCGTCTCCACCCATTCGACAGCTTCGGGCAACTCATTTTGTAAAGCCATGGCCAGCATTCCGCCGTTGTACACGCACGAAGTCCACCAGTTATGCCCCATGGAGTTCAGGGAATGGATACGGGTAGGCTCCAACACCCAGTCGCCCAACGAAGGTTCCACACCGAGACGGAGCAAATCTTCGGCCAGTTCCTTCCGTTCACGGGACGACAAGGTCTCATAAATGGCATCGTAAGCCAACGCGGCCATCAGGCATTTATGTGAAAGTCCCAAATCGGCACGCCACACCGGCTTACGCGACAGCATCTCCTCGCTTCCCCAAGTCCTGACCTGCGTGACCGATTGCAAAATGGATTTCAAACGGTCGGCATACCGGCGGTCGTCCGTCATCAGATAAGCCAGAGCCAGATAATCCGACCGGTTGAGGTCGTTTTTCTCCAATGCGGCATCGGCCACCTTACGGATGTCCGCCCAACAACGGGCCATGCAAGTGTCCGACTGTACACGTGCCTTGGCCGCTTCCACCCGTTCTTTCGTGAAGAGCAACGCCGGATGGTTGACGCGCTGCCCCCATAAGGAAAGGCCCAACAGGAAACCTCCCACACAAACTACGATTTTCTTCATCTGTATATGCTTATGATTTGATGTCTCTATAGTCTAATACGATTGAAAAGCCCTATTTACGCACACCACGCATAAAAATTTTCTCTCGGAGTACGTTAAACGCCCTTTTCAATCGTATATAGAAGTAGAAGCATATTTTAAACTACAAATTTATCCATAATGAAAAAACAGTTCATATCCCTATGTATGGCATGGTGGGCCGTCACCGGATGGGCCTCGCCCCACACGTTCCAAGTGTCGTCGCCCGACCGCAACTATGTGTTCACTTTCACGCAGGAAGAGCCGGAAGGCAAAACACGGATGTATTACACCTTATCTTATAAAGGCAAAGAGATCGTCCACCGTTCGGAACTAGGTGTGGAAATCGAAAACAAACTCTTGGAGAGCGCGTTGGGTATCGAAAATGACGCCTGTAGGAACTGGAGGGACAACCTGACATTCATCGGGGCAGACTCGGCCTCGCACGACGGAACATGGCAACCCTTATACGGCGAACGCAAAGAAATCCCGGACCGCTACCGCAGCCTGCAAATCAAATTCAGAAAAGGGGAAGCACCAGCAAGCGAAATGACAGGCGGTTACGACCGTTCACGCACTTATTTCATGAACGTGGAAGTGCGGGCTTACAACGAAGGAGTGGCCTTCCGTTATCATTTCCCGGCCACCAGCAACGGGCTGTTCCTGCACATTACAGACGAACTCACCGAATTTGCCATGCCGGAGGGCACCATGGCCTGGCACGAGCCGTGGGCACAGGCTCCCGTCTCCCTGCTCCCGTTAGAGGGTTGGGAAGGCGAAAGCGAACGCCCCCTGACGATGAAACTGGGGAACGGCCTGACGGTCTCCCTCGGAGAAGCCCGTATGGTGGATTACGTACGTACCAAGTTCGCCCTCGCTTCCGGGAAGGCTCACACGCTGAAAACCTCCATGTACGACTGTGCCGACATCATCACGCCCTACGACACGCCGTGGCGCGTCATCATGGCAGCGGAACGCCCCGTGGATCTGATAGCCCACAACTTCATCTACCTGAACCTAAACGAACCGAATGTCCTGCAAGGGGACTTGTCTTGGATCAGGCCGGGAAAGACATTCCGTAGCGGACTCTCGCAGAAAGAAGCACTGGCCGCCGTGGACTTCGCCGCCGAACGCGGACTGCAATACATCCATCTGGATGCCGGGTGGTACGGGCCGGAAATGAAGATGGAGAGCGACGCGACCCGTATATCCGAAAGCAAAGACCTGGACATCAAGGCCATCTGCGACTACGCCTCCACGAAAGGCATCGGCGTATGGCTTTACGTCAACCAACGTGCCCTCGTCCAACAAATAGACCGGCTACTGCCTCTTTATAAAGAATGGGGCATAAAAGGCATCAAGTTCGGTTTCGTGCAAGTAGGCAACCAATTCTGGACTATCTGGCTACACAAAGCCGTACGCCAATGCGCCGACTACGGCATCATGGTGGACATACACGACGAATACCGCCCCACGGGCGTGAGCCGTACCCTGCCCCACCTGATGACACAGGAAGGCATCGCCGGCAACGAGACCATGCCGGACGCGCGCCACAACACCATCCTGCCGTTCACCCGCTTCCTTTGCGGTCCAGCCGACTACACTCCTTGTTACTTCAACGCGAGGGTGAAGAACACGCACGCACATCAACTGGCCATGCCCGTCGTCTATTACAGCCCCGTCACTTTCCTCTATTGGTACGATACTCCGTCGCTGTATCAAGGCGAAAAAGAACTGGAATTTTGGAAAAACGTACCGACCACATGGGACGAGACCTACCCGATAGACGGAGAACCGGGCGAATACATTGCCATGGCACGACGCAGCGGAGAGAAATGGTTCGTGGGCGTAATGAACGGACTGGAAGCCCGGAAGCTCTCCCTATCCACAGAATTCCTCCAACGTGGAAAAAGGTATATGGTGACATTATACGAGGACGACCCTCATTTAGATACGCGTACTAAGGTAGCCATCAAACAAAAGGTCATCAAAGGAGGTCAAATCCTCAATATCCAATTACAAGCCAGTGGTGGAACGGCCATGGAAATAAAAGAAGCCCATAGGGAATGAACCGTCTACTTCTCCACCACAAAACCGGGGATGCCGCTACAGGCATCCCCGAAATGTTTTTGATATGTTATCCTTGTCAATGTATCACAATTTTCTTACCGTTCACTATATAAATGCCCGGACGGGTAGGATTCGCGATGGCACGGCCGGAAAGGTCATAGACTCCCTGTCTTTCCACAACTGTAGTATCTACCTTCACATCATTGATACCTGTCACATCATCTACGCTCACGTTACTTCCATAATAGGAAAGGCTGAAATTATCGAATACCACCCAATCGGAAGAAACCGCCTTTGTGTTTTTCAATCCCAACTTGATATCCTCTGCATCCCTCTTGACTTCAACCACAAGCGTATTGTCGTAAAGCTGTTCCTCCATATAGTCGGAAGCCGAGGCCACATTGTTGGGTATATACAAACCCTGAGTATAGACTTGAGAAGACGTTCCCAACTTCTTCTCTTGTCCTCCCACCATTATATTGTGGATCTTGGAAGATCTGTTATACAAATAAATAGATGTAGACACATTGTTTATACCGGAAACATAATCCTTACCTACTTGGGAATAAGTACCAGGACGTTCAAACCCTTGTACACCGGCACGATATACCCCTTTGGGCATCTGCTTCAACGTTTGATAAAGGTCAAACGTTGACGAAGTATTACATAACCCATTCGTGAAAAGGAGCACGTCAGCCTGGGAACAATCCCAACCGTCGAGAGTTTCCATACCGGAATTGTCAACTAAGAAAGAGAGGTCGTAAGCCGACAGGTTGTCAAGTACAGTATTTGACATAAACGAGATAATGCCCGTATACATCTCACAAATGGCATTTTCCAAGTCTTGCACAGTTGCCAAGTTATCCACAGACGACTCCATCCTATTGGTCAAAGCCGTAAAGATGCCGGTTGCATCATCCGTAGCATCATGATGTGGGATTTTCACCATCTCTTTAGCCCCAATAACGTAACGACGTAACTTCTCACGATTCAAAGTCACCTTACTTTCATCCACAAGACGTATCTGGTCTGCCGTAAGGATTATCCACCGTTGGCTGGTAGCTGCATTGCTGAAATCTTGTGTAGAAGCTGTTTTTGTGTTTCCATCTGTTTCTGCCTGCAATGCAGGAGGAGTCTCCATGTTACGTTTGCCTTCGCATATCCAGTAGCCTTTGGTATTCAAGGTCTGATTCCCCACACCTAAAATGACAGGTACGCGCCCCCTCATCAAATGAAAACTTTCTTGTTCCCCAGGTTCGGCCACTTCTGCCGTCTTGATACTGCCACTCTTGAAAGTAAAGTACTTGCCGGACTTGGCATTACGCAACAAATAATAACATGTTTGAGGTTGGAAGACAAGATGCCATGCGAATGCATCGTCACCCACCAATTCATCCGTAGAAACAGCACAATAGGCCAATGTACCGTCTGCATTCTCAGTCAAATAGGCTGTCCCTCGTCCACAAGCCTCATCTTCGTTCGTGATGTAATATTTAACATCATCCTCGCTCTCGAATATATAATAAGGAGAGGGCGAACCACCGGAAGGGGGCAGACCGTCTACACCAAGTCCATGTGTCTGCAAGGCATTGGCGATATAAAGCAGACGCGTGCCATTGTCCGCCCCGGCACCGTTGATACCGAAAGGCCCCATGTGCATACCATCGCCATTACACAAATCCTGTCCGTTGGTCAAAAACTCCACAATAAGGTTGGCCAAGTCACCTTGCCAGTATACACCCGACTGAATTTTAGGCATTTTAGTGGGATATAGCCCTTGCCATTTAGTAGAAGCCTTAAGCTCTTCCCAACTCCAACGCCAATGTTGACCAACTCCTACACCATGATTGGATTCGTGCATCACCGTTCCCGTACGTTGGTATGCAGGATTAGGTCCTACTGACATCCAACCGCCATAACTACATTCAGCTGTCGGGGTACCGGCACCAAACGACACAGTAATTCCGTAATCCCGTATGCTCGTCCAATTATTATAATAATCCATAGCCTCGCGACATGCCTTACTAATCCGTTCGTTATCGGCCTGTTCGCCATTGTTGGCGTAACTCCATGTACAATTCCCCATGGGAAGCGTTATGATTTTACGTACTTCACCGTATCCCACGGCATTGCCCTGTGTCATGGCAAAAGCGCGTACATAGTACACCGTGGCAGGCTGCAACGGTTCCATAATATAAATAAGACCGGGATAGTTTAACAGTTGTGCGCCATCGGTGACATAATTGTCGGATAAAGTCGGTTCCTTGTGAGTGGCCCAACAGTAACCCTGCAACTTAATATCTTTTTCCGATATGCCATTTACCGTAACACGTCCTAAAGCCCCGACCGCACCACGGGGAATAAAACTTGAAGTCTCGACACCTGGCACATCTCCGGAAGGATTAGCCACATAATACAGGAGTTCGGCATGGGACAGTTCTTTGGAAATCTCGTCGATTTCTTCCCTCGTACTTTTAGCCGTCTTATAAAGCCCATTGGCTTTGTCAATAACCGCTTTCAGCTCATTGTTCCCATTAGGCAACCCTTCGGCAAGCACCTGCTCAGACCTTTGTATGGCTTCCAAGAACAATGCATAATCCCCCACACTAACCTGTGAAGCCGTAATAGCTTTACGAAGAATATTAGCCTTGTCCGCAATATCTTCGGTTTTAGTCACAGCCTTGGCCTCTTCTACAGCTTTGGCAAGCATGGCAAGACTATCAGCATGCTGTGGAGACTCCAACAGCGCTTCTCCTTCTTGTATCATTTGGCGAAACTCTGCAAACTGCGCATCATCGTCAAACCCCGTATAATAAATATGGAAATCATCAATGCTCACTTTATTACCAGTACATCCAATTGTATTCACTCCTATTTTAGCCTGATTATCCACCACGACAAAGTCAAGCGTATATTTACCGGTCAGACTCAATTCCTTCCGCGCATTGTTCGCATAAACATAGGCTCCTTTCTGTGGGATTGCCTTGTTACTTTCCTGTATATTCTGTGCCAAAACAGTGAGCTGGTAGTTCCCATTGGGTAATTCTACTATTTGATGGATGTCGCCGTCAGCCACATTCCCCCAACCACTCCAGATTTCACAATAATAAGTACCTTCCTTCAATTCAAAGGCATCATTACTCTGCGGACTGAAGCCATTACAAACCCATCCCTTGCTATTGTCTTCAAACCCAGGACTTAGCATATTTGAAGTGAGTTCCAACGGTTCTTCCGGTGAAGCCAACGAAAGTCTGTAATTATAAATCGCCGCCTTCAACGCAGCATATACTTTTGTCACATCTTCAGTCGAAGTTCCGTCCATCACAGACTTTCCATCGGCCAAAGCGGCATCAAGCGCTTTCTGCTCAGGTGTATCAAGATGCTTGTTAATACCTTCGGCTTCCGTAACAAGTTTACCTACTTCTTCACGAAAGATAGCATAAGTCTCTTCCGTAGGTTCCTCAAGAGTAAGGTGGAAATCATCGACACATACATAGTTTCCGGTTGCTCCTTGCACAAGGAGCCCGAACTCCAATGTACCATCTACCGTCGTGGTCTTCACTTCATACTTATCAGGCAGATTCACTTCTGTTTTGTCATCATTGGCATACACCCATACCCCTGTCTGCTTGGCTTGTGCATCATTCTGTTGGATGTTCTGCGCTGCCACACTTACTGTGTAAGTCCCTGCCGGCAAGTTATGGATTACTTGGTCTACACTGCCGTCTGCCACCCTGCTTCCGGCTCCACTCCATGTCTCTACGTAATAATCGCCCACTTTCAAAGGGAATTCATTATTACCCTGACGGCTCATCTTGCGAATCTCCCATCCATTGATTTCATCTTCAAACCCTGGATTGACGATTCGATCTGTCATATCCGTCTGTGCCCACAAAGATGCGGCCGCACAAAGGAAAAGAAATAGAAAGAATTGTTTTTTCATTACGGTTAATTTAAAAGATTAAAAATATGATAATTTACTCGTTTTATCGCTTCAAGAAGCCCAATGCCACCAAAGGCCTATTTTCATATTCTTGAACCATTCAGGGCTCTCTTATGGCGGCAGATTGTCCCACCCCATATATTGCCCCATGACAACAGGTACGTTTTGCGATTTTGCCACAAAAAGAACAAAAAACAACAGCCACAAAACTGACATTCTCAAAATTTCCACCCTCATCATTATAGCCTGATTATAAAAGGAATCAAATGTTTTTTGCAAAAATAGATGATTGACAAAAAAAATATAGAATTATATCAGCCTAAAATAGCACTTTAGCACTATTCTGACATTGTAAATCCGAAATAGATGATACTGCTCCCCAAAGTGCCCGAGAGAGCAGATAATCAGTGGGGAACGTTGCCCTTCGTGGAGGCCGGACATATCTCCCACACAGGAATTTCGCAAAAAGAGCCTTCATCTTTCAGGACGCATGGTAAACCGTTCATAATATTGATGTTACACGCTGAAAGATATTTCGGGCATCTTTCAGTCATACTTCATTCCGTTTGGCGCAGAACAGAAAACCGTTCGGCTGAGATTGAAAAATCGTTCGGCGCAGAACTTTTTACCATTTCCTGCAAGGAAAGACGGCTGAAAGATGCCCGAAATATCTTTCAGACCATAAATCACTATATGACAAGCACATACCGTACAACCTGAAAAATGAAAGGACTTTCCCGAAAACTCTTGGGAGGGACATTTACTGTGCCAAAGTCACCCCAAATCCGTACGTTACAAGTCATCTTCACACAGTCAACGCCGACAAACATTGACCTCATGAGATACACCATCTTCTCCATCACAAAACCGGGGATGCCGTTCTGACATCCCCGAAATGTTTTTGGTATGTTATCCTTGTCAATGTATCACAACCTTCTTACCATTCACTATATAGATTCCCGGACGGGTAGGATTCGCGATGGCACGGCCGGAAAGGTCATAGATTCCTTGTCGAATTCCCGCATCCGGTTCCTGTTCCACCCCGTCAATTCCTGTCACATCATCCACCGTCACGTCCGTGCCATAGTAGGACAACTTGAAATTGTCAAACACAGTCCAGTCGGAAGAAACGCTGTTGTTGTTCTTCAAACCTAACTTTATGTCCGTATCCCTCTTGACCTCGACCACTACCTTATTTTCGTAAAGTTGCTGCTCCATATAGTCGACAGCAGACGCTACATTATTGGGAATATACAGTCCTTGCGTATAGACTTGGGAAGCCGTACCCAACTTCCTCTTTTGACCGCCAGCCATTATATTTTGAAGTTTCGAAGATTTATTATACAAATAAACGATAGCCGACACATTGTCTTCGCCAGACATGTAGTCCTTGCCGACCTGAGAGTAAGCCCCCGGTCGCTCAAAGCCCTGCACCACGGCACTATACACACCTTTTGGCATCTGGGACAACGTCTGATAGAGGTCAAAGGTCGATGCGACCTCGCACACACCGTTCGTGAAATTGAGATCGTCGGATTGCTCGCAAGTCCAACCCTCGAAGCTTTCCATACCGGCATTGTCTATCAAAAAGGTGAGGTCGTAAGCAGACATCCCGTCAAGGGCCGTGCCGACCATAAACGTCGTAATGCCTGCATACATCGCATCAATTGAGGAAACTACTTCCGCGGCAGAAGTCAAATGGTCAATAGATGCTTCCGTCTTGTTTACCAAAGACGTAAAAGAGGCTGAAGCATCACTCGACACGTCGTGGTGCGGAACTTTGGACATCTCTTTAGCCCCGGCAACGTAACGGCGCAACTTTTCCTTGTCCACGGCGATTTTGCCCTCATCAGCAAGACGTACTTGATCCGCCGTGAGGAACACCCAACGCTGGCTCGTAGCCGAATTAGTGAAGTCTTGGTTGGCGACGGTAATAGTCCCCCCTTCTCCATTGGCCTGCAATGCAGGAGGAGTCTCCACGTTACGCTTGCCCTCGCAAATCCAATACCCTTTGGTATTCACCGTCTGGTCACCAGCCCCTAAAATGACGGGCACACGCCCTCTCATCAGGTGGAAGCTCTCTTGTCCGGCTGGCTCTGCCACCTCGGCCGTCCTGATACTACCGCTCCTGAACGTGAAATACTTGCCGGACTTGGCATTACGCAACAAATAGTAACATGTCTGGGGCTGGAAGATAAGATGCCATGCGAAAGCATCGTCTTCCACCACTTCCACTGACGAAATGGTGCGGTAGACCAACTGACCGTCGGACGTTTCAGTGAGGTAAGCCGTGGCACGTCCGTAAGCCTCATCCTCGTTCGTAATATAATACTTCGTGGTATCCTCGCTCTCGATGGTGTAATAAGGTGTGGGAGAACCTCCAGTAGGCGGCAACCCGTCTTCGCCTAAGCCTTGAGTCTGCAACGCGTTGGCAATATAAAGCAAGCGAAACTCCGTCCCGGATCCATTGATACCGAAAGGCCCCATGTGTGCCCCGTCACCATTGCATAAATCTTGCCCATTGGTCAGGAAATCCACAACCAAATTAGCTTGGTCACCCTGCCACCAAATACCTGGCTCTATTTTGGGTGTTTTTGTGGGACGAAGGCCTTGCCACTTAGTAGAAGCTTTAAGCTCTTCCCATCCCCAACGCCAATGTTGACCAACACCAATACCATGATTGGCCTCGTGCATCAAGGTCCCAATACGTTGATAACCTGCATTAGGCCCCACAGTAATCCAACCTCCATAGCTACCGTGAGCCGAACCATCCCCCGCGTCATAGCTCACGCTAATATGGTACCCCTGAATGCTTGTCCAGTTATTGTAGTAATCCATTGCACCAGCACAAGCCGCGTTGAGGCGTTCATTGTCGGCTGCTTCACCGTTATTGGCATACGACCACGTGCATTGTCCCATAGGAAGGGTAATAATCTTACGTACTTCACCGTAGCCTACAGCATTGTCTTTCGTCATCGCAAAAGCGCGTACATAGTATACCGTAGCAGGTTGCAACGGTTCCATAATATAAATAAGCCCCGGATAGTCAAACAACTGTTCCCCTTCGGCCACATAATCATCAGACAAAGTCGGATTCTTATGAGTTGCCCAACAAAAGCCCTGATATTTAAGATCATTTTCCTTTAGGCCTGTCACAGTCAAACGCCCAAGCGCTCCCGTGGCCCCACGGGGGATAAAGTCATAAGTCTTCACAATAGGAACTTCGCCAGAAGGATTAGCAGCACAATACAACACACCGGCTTGCGCCAGCTCCTTGACCATCAAGTCTATTTCCGCCTTGAGTGCGACAGCAGTATTATATACAGACTTAGCTTCATCAATAGCCTGTTGGAACTCTGTAGCCCCATTACTGCCTACACCTTCGTTGGCAAGCACCTCGGCTTCCTTGATAGCCCCCTCCAACACTTTATAGTCGGCCACACTAGTTTCCGAAGCCTTAATAGCCGTTGTCAATGCCAATGCACAAGCCGCGATTTCCTTTACCTCTGTCACTTCCTTGGCATCCTTCACTGCTTTCGTAAGGGCAGCCAGACTGTCCTTATGCTGATGGGATACCATCAAAGCCTCCCCTTCGTTTATCAACTGTTGGAGAGTTTCCTTCTGAGCTGTTTCATCAAACCCCACATAATAGAGATGGAAATCATCCAGACACACATAATTACCTGTACAATTGCGCGTGTAAAGCCCTATCTGAGCTTTATTATCCACAACGACGAAATCGAGAGAATATATACCCGGTACGTTCACGAGCTTCTCTACATTATTAGCATAAACGTAGGCTCCCTGTTGAGGCACATTCACATTGCCTTGGTCTATGTTCTGCCCTACCATCGTAAGACGGTAGTCCCCATTCGGCAATTCCACATCCTGATGAATATCTGTATCCGTCACCAATCCCCAGAACTCACAATAGTAATCGCCCACTTTCAGTCCAAATGCGTCATTGTTCTGAGAATTAAAGCCCCCGTTAATCCATCCCACAGTACTATCCTCAAAACCTGGATTAGTCATATAAGAGGTGACATCCATTGGTTTATCTGGAGAAGCCAGCGAGAAACGATAATTAAAAATAGCATTATCCAAAGCTGTATAAGCTTCGATAATACCTTCCCAAGAGGATTGTGCCAAGATAGCTTTTGCAGTAGCCACCGCCTCATTAAGCGCTTTTTGCTCTGGAGTACTAAGTTGTTCGTCTATTTTCTCTGCTTCAGCAAGAAGCTTGCCCATTTCTTCACGGAACACAGCATAAGTTTCCTCGGTAGGCTCCTCATGTGTAAGGCGGAAATTGTCTACACATACATAATTTCCAGTAGCTCCTTTTATCAGGAAACCGATTTCCAGTGTACCGTCTACTGTGGTGGCCGTTACACTGTATTCACCCGGTAGGCCAACTTCTGTCTTATTTTCGTTAGCATAAACCCACACACCGGTTTGAACAACATCCGGAGTATTTTGCTGAATATTTTGTGCAGCAACAGTCACTGTATAAGTACCTGCAGGTAGTTTGGTAAGTACCTGTTCAAGACTACCATCCTGTGCCTTGTCTCCTGCCGGACGCCAACTTTCCACATACGCAGTTCCCTCCTTCAAGCCGAACGCATCGTTGGTTTGACGGCCAACCTTACGAATGTACCAACCTTCGACACCATCTTCAAACCCTGGATTGACGATTCGATCCGTCATATCCGTTTGTGCCCACAATAATGATGTGATCACAAACAAAAATAAAGATAAGAATAATTGTTTTTTCATTGTATTTAATTATTAAAATTAGGATTTATAATAAATTCGGTTCTTATTATTTCAGTACTTTCCGACCATTTTTGATATAGAGACCATGCTGTGGAGCATCACTCAACTGCTGCCCTTTCAGATTATAATAATGAGTATCCTGACCCGCAGGTGTGTTTTTGACAGCAATCACAGCATCTTCGATTTGCCAAGGCTCGTAAAGCATCCGTATATCCTTCACGCGAAACTCCTGAGTTTCACTTCCCTCCTCCAAATTAGCTTGCCAACCTACATAAACATCCTGAGACTCTTTGATAGAAAAGGAAATAGAATACCATTTCCCATCATCCACGCCCGCCTTATTAATGGCAAGCCTTGCCAACGACTTGACGGGAATGTCATGCGTGGCCAGAAGTTTCGTAGAAGCAAACATATAGGCGTCAGGACTCATACTATAACTTGTCTGATACTCCGCTTGCATTGTATAAACACCTGCATCAAGATGTAGCTTGCGGTAGATACGCGCATCGGAAAGGTTGCCCTCCTGATTTCCACTACGGTCATCCCAGACTCCCAACATAAGACAACTGTATCCTGGATAGTTGTCTATTCCGTTCTTTATGCCATCGGCCTCGTTGGGGATTTTAAAGTTCTCTACCTGCCAGTACTTGGGTGTGGCAAAACGTGTGGTTACGCTTCCATCAAGACGTGAAAAGTTGGAACGCTCATCAAGTAATTGCAACGTCACATCCCGAGCCGCCACAATTTTACTTTCATCGTAACGACATAATTGTACACGAGTGGCACGAAATTCCTGTGTGCCACTACCCATCATCAAATTAGCCTGAAACCCCAATGTCACATCCTGCTCTTCTTCTACAATAAAAGTAATACCCCACCAACTACCATTATTTGGTGCTGTATTAAGACGTGCCCATGCAATGGCCCGAACAGGAATCTCAGAAGTCTGTAAATCCTCGACAGCCTCTGGGCAGGCATACATATAAGCCTCGTCAGACAACTGGTAAACGGCATTGAAAGTAGCACCGAAATAATAAGTACCGGGAGTAAGATGCACGGTACGACGTATGGCAGCCTGCGAAAGATCACAGTCATAGTCTACATTAGTACGGTCATCCCAGACTCCCAACATCAAAGCCTCAATTCCTTCGTAAGCATCGAGTCCTTGCTTAACCCCCTCACTGCCATTAGGTATATTGAAATTGGTTACAATCCAATTAGCCGGCTTACCGAAACGCTTACCATTTCGAGTATCCGGAGTACGACTGAAGTCTGCCGCCTCCACGAGCATTTCTACAGTAAGATTATCACCTGCATAAAGAGGTGCGCCAGCTTCGGTAACTGACGCTTTAAGATATGCTTGAAAAGCCTTACGAAATACAACAAGAGCCGCAGCCTGTTCTTCGACAGTACCATCCAGGCTATTTTCCGCTTGAGTTACATAGTATCCTAAATCAGACAAAGCTGAGACATTGGGACTACCTGTGTTGACAGGTTTCAGATTTCCGTCGGCTCCTTCAACAAGGGGTTTACAATAGTCAATAAACTCGGCCAATGAAATAGGCTTATCCGTACCAGGTTTAAAAGTTATGGCAAACACAGGAGCAATGTCATTGGTATTCTCTATCGGAAGCTGCACTGTAAGCCCCTCCATCGCAAGTTCGTGCTCAACCGCACCATGTCCCAACAATTCTATACTTTCAATCTCACCTGAGAAGTATTCATTGGCACGTCCTAAGTGAGCAAACGTGAAAGTACGTTCTGCCGGCCAACGCATAATGGTAGCAAAGACAGTATCTACATCCTGTTCCGTCCGGGCATGTTTGACGACGTAACGCACATCTTTTGCAGAATAATTGATACCTTCGTTAAACCCTTGGTTATAGATAGGATTACTTGCATCAACCAACGGTCCCTCGCCAAAAGTTTTCCAAACACGAGTCCCATAAATTGAACGTCCGTTTTGCTCCATCCAATCTGTCATCTCAGCAATGAAACGCATTTCCTTGTCATCGTGAGTTCCATCTCCTTTTAGAGGAATAGAAAGCAACAAGTTACCATTTTTGCTGACAATGTCAACAAGCATATCTACCACCTGCTGAGCCGACTTGTAACCGGCATTATAATCTTTCACGCCATAATGCCATCCACCGATACAAGTACAAGTTTGCCAAGGCTTTTCTTGTGGGCGATCGGGTATACCACGTTCTATATCCCACAACATGGCTTCCTTATGCGTAGAGTCCAAGACCTTGCCGGTAACCACCATTTCCGGATCGGTATTATAAGAATGAGCCAAAATATTAAGGCCTACGCTCTCGTCGCAACCATAGAAAGGAAGTACTGTATCATCAAAGTAAAGCATGGCAGGGTGATAGGCATTCACACACTGCAATACACGGTTTTGAAATTTCATCTTGTACTCTTCGCTGGGCTGTGAAGCACCGTTACCCCACGTCCATTGACTGTGTATGGTACCCGCATCTTCCCAACCTCTACTGGGAGTATGGCGTTGGGCATAAAGATCTTGTGGATCATAACCTTCCCACCATTTACCCTTACCATCTTCTTTCGTCATATTGGCATCATATTGCTGGGCGATTTCAAACCAAAGCCAAGCATGGCTACCATGCATGGATACACCTAAAGGAAGATCATACTTTTCACATGCTTTAGCCCATTCTCCTACCACATCGCGTTTAGGACCGATATTCACCGAGTTCCAAGGTTGGTAGGGAGAATCCCAACAGTCGAAATTATCATGGTGCTGCCCCATAGCAAAAAAATACCGAGCCCCCATATCATAATAGAGTCTGATAAGATATTCAGGCTCCCATTTTTCAGCCTTCCAGGCGTTACACAAATCCTTGTAACCATAGTCTGTACCGGCTACACAAGGATCACCAAAGTGGCTCACATGCCAATTGTAGTTTCCACCACCTTTGAAATACATTCCACGACCATACCAATCTCCGTCTGCCCCCTGGCTCTGCGGATCCCAATGTGCCCAAATGCCGAATTTTACGTTTTGGAACCATTCAGGACATTCCCACTGCGCCAGATTGTCCCAATCGGGAGTATATCGCCCTGTTGCCACAGGTACATTCTGCGCGTTTGATGTGAAAGAAGCAGATAACAATAATCCTGTCATCCATACTGTTAAAGTTCTTGCCTTCATAGTTATTATTGTTAGATTATTACTAAAGAAATTAAGTCCTTATTTGCAAAGATAAGTGTTTAGCAAAAAGCAAACATAGAATTATATCGACAAAGAATAGCATTTCAGCACTATTCTTTCACTTATTACCTCAAAAATAAGGCTAAACTCGAAATAAATTTAAGTCAGCCTTGAATTCGTAACTCACAAACAATATATAACCATTGACTAAATTTGCTATGAAGAATACAACAAATCCTATGAACTCTAATCAAATCTTACCAACTGAACTTTATTACCTTTCGGACTATCCCCCAAGTAAACCACACTATGCACAGAACGGACTCTAATATTCGCACGCGAAACATTTATTATTCAAAAAAGGAAAAGGACAACCGAAAGCTTTGCATCTCACGGTCCTCACTTTTCCTTTCATTTTTATTCCTTTTATCAATCTTACCTCCTCCCTATTTCTCACCGAATTCTACAGTCGTAGGCAGATACCAGTTCTGCCGGTTGAGCAACTTGGCCCGGATGGCCTCGCGCTCTCCTTCGGGAAACTTGGCAGCCACCTTATCTGCCAACCAAGACGGATCGTTCCGGTAACGGGCCACACGCATCAAGTCGTGGAAACGGTTGCCCTCCAATGAGGTTTCCAAAGCATACTCCGTCAGCAGCTTGTCTTCCACCTGCAACAAGGTATCGGCCGACGAAGCACAGGCTTCGATGACGAAAGTAGGATCCAACTCCAGATTTTGCGAGCCGCACCCACGGCCATGCAACCCTGAATTGACATCGAACATCCCGATATCCCCGGAAGAGGTAAGGCCGAAGTCGATCCATGGCTCACCCGTAAGTTCGTCTTTCAACAGGTCATTGTAGATTTCGAAAGTGTTCTTGCTCAAACCATATTTCAGCACACCATAAAAAGCGAGTTTGGGTTTCCCCAAGCGGTTGACGGCCTCGGCATAACGCAGGTAAACCAAAGCGGTACGACAAAGTACCACATAAGCATTTTCATTCTTTTGCATATAGTTGTACTTATCCACATACGGGCGTTCCGTCTCGCTGCCATCCACGGTCTCTTCCTTATCATAATAAGTTCCGTAAGCCCCACGCAGATCTCCCGTCACCGGTTTCGTGTTGATGGAATACGACTGCTCGTCGAACATATCAATCAAAGCCTGCGAAGGCGCCAACACATAAGAGGTGGTGAACATCTTCGAAAGAGCGGAAGAATTATCCGTATATTCATCCGTGAACGGAATGGCAGTCAGAATGTCGTAGTAGGAAAATCCTGAGAATTGACTCGTCCAATTCTTTCCGGCCGGCAACAGAGTGGTTTCATTATATGAATTCACATAAGTCGACAAGACATACAACTGATTCCAATAAATCAGGTCATAATATGTCTGGGCCGCCTTCTGGAAATCCTGGTTCCACATATATAGCTCGCCCAAGACGAAACGTACGGGAAGCATCAACTGGTTGGCCGTATAACCTTCATACTGGACAGAACCGGCAAACCCGGGGTCGGCATTTCCCCGTATCCATCCGCTGCTCTCCGGCGTGTCGTCCGACACCATCCAAGGCAACACGCCCTCCAAATCCCGGATCAGTACGGGCAACAAACCGTCCAAGTCCAACGCCTGCATCTCCACCGGACGGCTGACATCCAAAAAAGGTTCGTCGGCATACTTCACCCGTCCGTAGTCCAGACACAACTGGAGATAACACCACGCACGGAGGGTCTTGGCCTGCGCCATGTAAGGACGAAGGATTTTCACCGGATAGCTATTGTCATCCTCCCGTCGGGATATGGTCGTGTCCAAACGATGGATGTAATAATTGCAGTTGTTGATGAGTGAATAATACTCCCGCTCTTTCAGATAGGAATTTTCCGCATCCACCTCGAAACGGCTGATGTCGCGCAGTTCCTGGGAAGAGTTCTCCGTCACGTCCATCAAGTCACCGCGCAGCTCACCCATAATCACATAGTTGTCGCCGATTCGTTGCAAACCTTGCAGCAAACCGAACAGACCGGCCCGCGCCGTGGTCTCGTCCTGGTAACGCTGGCCTTCGGTTTTCAGAACCCCGTCCGAATCGGTTTCGAAAAAATCGGTACAGGAAGTGCACAGGCTTCCGGCCAGACAAACGGGTAAAATATATCTCAAATATTTCTTCATGACTTTTATAAATTAAGTTTCACACCGATTTGATAAGAACGTCCATGGCTCAGCAATCCGTTGTCGATGCCCTGGTATAACACGCCGGTCTGCATCGACACATCCGGATCCGGACCTAAATATTTAGTCAACGTCAACAGGTTGGATGCACCTGCCCAGAAAGTCACCCCTTGGATAAAGATGTTGTTTATCGGCCACACGTAGGAAAGACGCACATTCTTCAACTTGAAGAAACTACCGTCTTCTATCCAGCGGGAACTGAAACGGCTGTTACCCATCGGGTCGCCATACACGGCCTTCGGCATGTCCGTTACCTGCCCCTCATGCCGCCAACGGTTCATGACGGCACCGGTCTGGTTGTAAGTATCGGTCATGCTCTCCAATGTCTGACGCTGGTAGTTATAAACGTCTCCCCCGCATTTGAACGTGCATAACACATCCAAAGCGAAACGTCCCATCGTAAAACGGTTGGCAAACGACCCCGTGAAATCGGGATTCGGGTCACCGATAATCGTTTTATCCCTTTCGTCCAATACCCCGTCGGCATGAAGGTCTGCAAAACGTACGTCACCGGCATGGAAATAGGTGTAAGAGGCATCTTCATGCTGCACTTTCAAGCGAGCGGCCTGCGCCTCGGCTTCCGTAGCATATACCCCGTGGGCTTCATAACCGTAGAAAACTCCGGCAGGATGGCCCACGGCCGTCAGTACTTCACCGCCTAAGATTTCCGTTGTATAATCTCCATCGGGCAAGGCCGAGATCTCATTTTTGTACCTCGCGATACCAAGCTCCGCATTCCACTTAAAGGGCTTGGTGTCCAACACCTTGGCCGAAAGGGCAATTTCGAAACCTCGGTTCGTAAGTTCTCCGCCATTATATAAATAGGTGTCGAGCCCGGTCTCCGTATCGGCCTGCTTCCACGTCAGCAAGTCTTTGGTCTTGTGCCGAAAATAGTCGAAACTCACTCCTATCCGGTCGTTCAGGAACGCCAGATCGATTCCGGCATTCCACTTGCGCGTTTTCTCCCATTTCAAAGACGAATTAGCCAGATTGGCCAATTTCAACCCCACGGCCGAGCCCAAATAGTTCACACCCGACAGATAAGAGTAGCCATACATCCCGTCGATATTATCATTTCCTGTGACCCCGAAACTTGCACGCAGATTCAAACGATCCAAAAACGTCAGCCGACGCATGAAACGCTCGCCTGTGACCAACCACGATCCACCTATGCTCGGGAACGTGCCCCACGTGCCGCCGCACATGCGGAAACTTCCGGGGGCATCTTTGCCGAAACGCGAAGAGGCGTCGAGCGACACGGCGGCCCACAAAGTATAACGTTCTTGGAAAGTGTATTTGCCTTGCGCATACAAAGCCACAGAACTCCAATCGGTATTCAGGCCGTCTACCGTACGGTAAGACAACGAATTATTCATGTTGGACACCTTGTCGTTGCCCGTGTTGTGCCCGTCCTCATACACACTCTTGAAAGAGGTGTTCATGATGCGGTAACCCACGAAAGCATCCACGAAATGATCGTTATGAATCAGTTTGCAATAAGACAACTTCACGTTGCCGAACAAATCGTTCTGCGTGGCCGTCTGGTCTTTCACCGTATTCTCCCACACCTGGTTGCCCACAACCTGCGGAGCCACGCCGACCATCGGGGAGAAATAATGGCTTTTGGAGTTGTTGAAACTATAACTGAAACGTCCCTCTACCGCCCAGTCATCCGTGATGTCCCATTTCGGTGCCAGGCTTACTCCAAACCGGTATTGCTTATTGGTGTTCTCCGCATTCTCCAACAAAGCCAACGGATTGGATACCCCCAGTTCGTCCACGTCGTTCAACGTATTCGTGAGCTGCGTTCCGTCGTCGGTATAGCTGTAGCCCACCAAGAAAGGAGCTTTGATTAACGCCAGATAACGGGGAGCGGTCGTAGCGTTCACGCCGTCGTCCTGAAGCGTATAATTCAAGTTCGTAAAGTAAATGTCCGTGCCCAAGGTCAGCGTCTTGGTCAGGAAGACATCGGAATTGATACGGGCATTCAAGCGGGAGAATCCGGTTTCTTCCACGACTCCCTTCTGATTGTCATAACTCAACGAGATGGAATACTTGGCTATGTCGTCCCCGCCCTGCACGTTAATACCGTAATGTTGCATGTTGCCGTTACGGGTCACGTTGTCCGTCCAATCATTGTTCTGATGATATGTGGAATAATCTGCCGATGACGGATTCATCCCCAGGTATCCGTCGAACAAAGTGGCCAGTTTATTGCCTTGACCGCTTCCTTTCAGCATCTCGCTCAGATAAGTACGATACTGGGCGGCTCCCATCATCCGTATCGGTTCGGGCGATTGCACAAATCCGTATGAGAGATCGGCCGCAATACGGGTCGTTATGCTCCGTCCCCGCTTTGTGGATATGAGTATCACCCCGTTAGCTCCCTTACTGCCATATAAGGATGTAGCGTCTTTGAGTATCTGCACGGACTCTATGTCGTTCACATCGACGAAAGCCAAAGGGTTCTCATAAAAACCGTCATGAACGGATTCCACCCACGTCGAAGTGTCCCAAATCGTACCGTCTACGACAATCAGCGGCTGTGCGTTCACGTTCAGCGAATTATATCCGCGTATAAAGAGGTTCGCCCCTTCGCCGCCCACTGCACTGCGGGTCGCCGCACGCACATCGCTTCCCCAACGTCCGCCCAAGACTTCGTCCAACGACACAGCTTGCGTATTGGTAAAAGCATCATCTCCCTTCAAGGTCAGAAAGGCATCGCTATAAACAGACACATCTTTCACCGAATCTCCCTGCAAAGGCACAGTCCTCTGCAAATAACCTTCAGAAGAAAGGGTCAACTGCACCATATAAGACGGTACGCGTACCCTATAACGGCCTTCCTCGTCCGTCAGTGCCGACCATGAACCGGCCGCTACCCTGACACCTTGTACGGGCTTTCCGCTCCGAGCGTCCGTAACCCGGCCATTTACATATATCTCCTGTCCGTCCTTTTCCGACGGAACACCGTCCCCGGCTGCCCGTGCGGGAACTGTCCCCAAAGCCATGGCCAGCATGGCGTATTTCAATATGTTCGTCATCGCATCATTCTATTACAGGTTCAAAAATAAGGCAGTCTATCCGCATGGTACGGGTAAACTTCGTGGTCTCGTTCCGGTCGACATTCGCCTGTACACGCAACTTCACACAATCGTCGTCTTGCGTAAGGGGACCCTCGAACGGGGATTCAGAATAGTTGGCATATGGCAATTCTATTTGGGTCACAAACATCTTGGTCATCGTTTCCCCATGAGTCGGCATCGGACCGGCAATCACCGCATCTTCGTACATCCTTCCGTCTTCGTGCACATAATTCAGATAGAAATTCACTTTCGTGCTATCGGCAGCGACTCCTTCCATATAAGCTCCGGCCGGAGCAAACACGCAATACACGTTGTATTTGGCTGCCAATGTGTTCGGCACGGTAAACTGCACCACGGGTTGCTGGCGGGGATTCTCGCTGGTAGCGGCCACCTCGATGAAACGTCCTTCCGATACAGAATCGCGGAACGACGTGGAGGATGCACTACGCGAACTGATGACCGCATAATTCGACTCCCGTCCGGCAGTGTTCTCCGCTTCCACGACAATGGTCTTCAGCCACGACTCCTCCGGTTTGTGTTTCAACGCCGAGGTCTTCCATATCCTGCCGTTGCTGACCGGAACCTCCGTCGCTCCTGACAACAGGTAAGACGGATGGTGGAAAACATTTCCCGAGGTAGAGGCTAAAGAGTCACCCGGCACATCTCCGAAATCCAAATCCTTACGGAACACCAAGTCCATACACATCGCCTGCTTGAGGTAGGTATCGGACAAAGAATCTGCCAATGCCGTACCCACGGCATACTCGCGGTCGGGAATAATCAAAGACTTCACCGTGTCTTTCAATGTCTCTCCAAAAGTCCGGAAATACCGTGCCATACGCCTGCGTCCGTCTTCCCATCCCTCGTTGGTCGGTACGATCATCGTGTACACACTGTCCTCGGAATGGAGGAAACCGTAGCGGCGCAACCAGTCGTTATTAAAATCGAAAATCGAGTCGTAAAGAATCTGGCCTTGCTCATTCTTTCCGATGGCCGTACTCCCCTCCTCGTCGAAAGTATATTCATCGAACGAGGTCAAGAAACGGGCTATGGAGTCCGTCCCGTTATCCTTTTGCCGGATACTTTCATACAGGTTATAATAAAACGGTGCCCTTTGGCGAAGCGTATGGATAATCCCGTTACCGGCCGCAATGTCCGTGGCCTCTACCGGTACACCCGCAAAAGTATATGCTCCTCCCTCACGTACATAATCCTGCGACTTGCCGTTCAGCATCCTGACCCGTACGGAAGCGGTATCCGCCAAATCGACCATACCGTACAGGTAACGGGAGATATGGTTGTTCAAAAACTGGTCTTTCGTATCTGCGTCCTCTACATAACCCGCCATGGCCTCATTGGTCGGAGCCCACACCGTAAAGGTCTGGTCCGTGGACAACAAGGAATCAAGCCCCTGGCTCCGGACGACTTCGCAGAAAGCCGAATACTCCGGACGGCTTTCCAATACCTGCATGAGCGTACGGGTCTCCGTCGAACCGTCTATCCCGTAATGGTCGTCCCACAAATGGTCTTGGCAACCGGCAGCAAAAGCCAGTACACCCAAACCGAACGATAGTTGTATAATAGTCCTTTTCATAATAGCTTTCCTCTGTGATTACTGTTCTTTCATTGCATAATATGAATTCTGGTGTAATTGCGTATTGGCGTTCATCTCCGTAAGCGAAATAGGAAGATACCACGCCTCCGGATTGGACAACCGGGCTTTATAGGTGGAAACCTCCCGGGCATACGCCTTTTCCAACAAAGCGTAAGCCCCCGCAGTCGCCCCCTCACGCCGTACTTTCCTTAACAGGTCGTACCAGCGTTTGCCTTCGAAACAAAGTTCGCGTTGGCGTTCTTGGAGTACCATCGCTTTCACGGCATCCATAGAAGGATAGTCGGCATATTCCAAAGAGTCCATCTCCATGGTAGCCCGTTTGTACGTCACGTTACACAAGGAAATGACAGTCTTGCGTTCATCATCCGTCACGGCTAATTCGGCCAATGCTTCCGCCTTCATCAAGTAAATATCCGACAAACGGTAGAATATCCAGTTGGCCGTGCTGGTAGAAGCACGATAACTATATTCATCCGACGTATGCGGCACCAAGGCCAATGCCGGCGACTGCCCCTCGTACTTGAATACCTTGAAGCTCGTGGGCGGCACGACAGAGCCGTCGGAACCGGCCTCTACCGTAGCTGCAATAAAGTCGCGAGCACGATAATCGTACTGCACATCCAAATAGGTATTGAACAACTGAGCAGTCGGCTCGAAATGGGCACTTTTGCCTTTTGTAGTATTCCCGTACAAATTGGCAGTGGCCCCGTTCATCTTTCCGTCCTTATCAAAGTTCAATTCAAAAATCGCCTCCGTGGAATTACCGGTGTAGAACACCGAATTATACATCCTGTTACCCTCTACCATCATCATTTCCGTTTCATACATGGCCTGATTGTACAGCACACGGTCACAAGCTTCCACACAAGACCGATAATCCGCCTGCGCTTCGGAATTGCCCGCGTCGGAAGCCTTCCATAAATAAACATCGGCCAAAAGGGCACGCACACCGTTCTTCGTAATCCTCCCGCGTGTGTATTGTTCCGTCGGCCATTCTTCGGGAGCGTACTCCTCCGCCAGTTTCAAATCCTCAATCAAAGCCGGTACAATCACATCGTCCGCCGAACTTTGCGCTACCTGATAGTCCTGTTGTTCGCTCTCACTGGGCTCTGTCACATAAGGCACGTCGCCAAAACTGCGTACCAAATAGAAATAACAGAGTGCGCGCAAAGTATAAACCTCCGCCAAATAATTGTGTAGGCGTTCTTCGGTAAAGTTGGCGTCGCGGTCACGCACGGCCGGAGCCGACTTGATGACTTTGTTGCAAATATTGATAACCTTATAGAAATCGCCCCACGTCACCAATCCGTTCGATGACAGCAGGTTCGCATCTTTCAAATATTGCTCGTCAGTGGAAGCCGACGTAGAATAATCCATATTGTCCGAACGCGCCTCGCCCCAATAAATGATTCTGCTGATCACATTATCCTCCAGCATGAAACGATAACAGGAAGCCACCACACTCTGTACGTCTTCTCCCGTTTCCCAATATTCGTCGTCCACGATATCGTCTTCCGGATAAAGCGTCAGGAAGTCGTTGCATGCGGTAAAAAGCCACAAGCAGGAAGCCGCCAGAAAGATATTCTTCAGATAATATTTCATTGTTTTCATCATTTCCGTTTTTTAATTAAAATGTAGCTGAAAGTCCGAATGTCCATTCCTTGGCACGCGGAGTCATGGAATTGTCCACCGCTATGCCGTAATAGTCTTTGGCTGTATCCGTACAAATAGAAATCTCAGGGTCTACACCGGAATACTTGGTAAAACACCACAGGTTGTTCACAGTGAGATAAGCACTCAGGTTCGTCATGCCGATACGCTTCACCCAGTTGGACGGGAAACGATAACGAAGCGTGATGTACTTCACACGCAGAAAAGAACCGTCCTCTACATAACGGTCGGATGCCAGCCAGTTATAACCTTGGTTGTACACTGCACGCGGCATGTCCGTCACATCTCCTTCCTTGCGCCAACGCCAGTTCACCGTCGTACACTGGTTGTAGGCATGATACATGTTCTCGGCATTCATACGCGCCATGTTCACGATTTTGTTCCCCCAACGGTAGTTACAGAACACATTCAACGAGAAGCGATCATAACGCAACGTAAAGCCGAAACCACCCGTAAGTTTAGGATTGCAATTACCCAAATAGACCACATCATACTGGTCGATGCTTCCGTCGTGGTTGATATCCTCGTAGATGGCATCCCCGCCCTGGAACTGGTATTTGGTCGTACTGTGGTAATAGTACATCGGTTTCACCGTACCGTCGAAATTCGTCATCGGGACTCCGTTCTCATCACGGGCCACAGGCACCGTCTTTCCTTCTGCTACCGCTTGGTCGTAACGGTCGTAACTGTAGGAATATACCCCCTTGTAACGGAACCCATAGATGGAGCCGAACGAGTTGCCTTCCTGCAAACGCGTATAGTAAGCCCCGTTTCCGAAGTCGGAATGGTTGTTGAAGTTGTTCAGCACACTCGGATCGAGACTGCGAATCATGTTCTTGTTGGAAGCAAAGTTTGTATTGATGTCCAACGAGAACTTACCTTTCTCCACCACCTTGTTGAAATTGACCGTAAGTTCCCAACCGTCATTATCCATTCGCCCCACGTTTTTGTAAGTCAATGTGGCGAAGCCGGAAGAAGACGGAATGTCGATGTCTTTAAACAAAAGATCGTCTGTACGCTTTTTGTACCAGTCGTAAATGACAGACACCTTTCCGTTCCAAAGTTCCATGTCGAAACCCAAGTTCAACGAAGTCACCTTCTCCCATTTCAACCCATCCAGACGGATACGTGTGGGATAAACGGCACTCATGTCCATATAACCTGTAGAATTCGTCGTCAATACACTATATTGAAGGTAATTCTGCCCGGGTTGCCGACCGGCGATACCCCAACTCGGACGGAAAGCCAAAAGGGTCAGCACTTTTCCCGTGTACTTCTGCAACCACGGTTCGTCCGAGATAATCCATTTGCCACCCACTCCCGGGAAAAATCCGTAACGGTTGGAAGGACCGAACTGTGTGGAACCGTCCACACGGAGATTGGCATCAAAGATATAACGTCCCTTGAAACTGTAGTGCACACGTCCCATCCAACCTAAAGTCTTGTCATTACTGTTCCCGTTTTCCGTGCCGGATATGTATCCCGTAGCCGTGGCGTCGTTAATGGCAGAACTCGGCAATCCCTGCATCTTCACATATTGGGAATGGCTCGTGGTCGTAGTCAACTGCATCAGAGCCTGCGCCTGCAAGTTATGGTCGTCATTCAGGAAACGGCTCTGCCATGTAAGTCCGTGCTCCGTGGCTACCGTCAGCTTGCCGGACGTTTTCGTCTCCGCCACATTGGCCGAACCATAGTTGTCCGCCGCATTGTACACACATTCCGCCGGTAGGAACTTCTCTTCCCGTTCATTGTTCAAGTCGATGGCCACCCAACCAAGATAACGCAAGTAATGCTCCTCCGGATTGAAAAAGTCGTATTGCAACGACAACTTGGGCATAATACGGTACCCCTTCAGGTTGTTCTTGGCCAACTTGCCCAACGCCACGGGATTCTTCAATTCCCGCTGCTCTTTGTTGAAGCCCGACTCGGCATCCATATTATAATAACGCCCCGTACTGCTGCCGTCCGCATTTTCCTCATACACGGCCATGTTCGGCATCTTCTTGTAGGCTATGTCTAACAAATTCTCATAATTCCGGTCATTGTCCGAATAAGTAAATTGGAATTCCGAACCGAACACCATACGGTCGGACACATAATAATCCAGTTGCGAACGGGTAGAAAAACGTTGATACCGCTGCCCCATGACCGTACCTTTCTGGTCATAGTAACCACCGGAAATACGGAATGCAGCCCGTTCACCGCCACCCGACACGGTCAGATAGTGGTCGTTTGTCCATCCGTGTCGCGTCACTTCATCCACCCAATCTGTATTATTATTGTAATTCTGGTTGTCCGGTTCGTAGCGCAACTCGTCATAATCATATTGTTCGTAAGTCTCGTCACGTCCGCTCAAAGTTCGGTTAAAGTATGCCTGCTTCATCATCATCGTATAATCCCCTCCCGACAGCAGCTTCATCCCTTTGGGTTGGGTGGAACCGGAAAGTTTATAGGTATAAGACACACGTGTCTTCCCCCTCGTACCCCGTTTCGTCTTGATCAACAATACGCCGTTGGCTCCCTTAGAACCCCACATGGCAGTGGAGGCGGCATCTTTCAATACGGTAATCTCCTCGATATCCTCCACATTGACGCTCAATAAGTCTGCATACTCTTCCTCATTAGCCGTACCGAAATCGAAACTTTCATCAATCTCACCGCTATAAGGCACGCCGTTCACCACCACCAAAGGTTGTGAGTTACCCGTAATGGAAGTCGTTCCACGGATACGCATCTGACTGCCCGAACCGGGACTTCCGCCTACCACGATGTCCAAACCGGCCACACGTCCCTGCAAAGCATCGTCGGCTCCGGCTACAGACACTCCTTCCATGGCATCCATCTTGAAAGTAGTCATGGCCATACTCACCTCCCGTTGCGGGATATTGAAAGCCCCGTCCGGCCCTCTCTTCTGCGCTTTGACCACGACTTCACTCACTTTCATCGTGTTGTCTTCCATCTTGACATTGAACTTACGTTGGGAGCCGATAGGGAACTCTTGCGTTTTATATCCCATAAAGGTAAATACCAGTTTGTTGTTCACGTTCTTCACCTTAAAGGCAAAGTTACCGTTCATGTCCGTCGTCATACCGCCGACCACACGATTGGTCGCATCCTTCTCCGCCACGGTACATCCCATCAGTTCAAGCCCGTCGTTCGCATCCACGACACGCCCGCTCACCATGACCTGCGCCCCGGCACGCCATACCGCGCATAGAAAAGCCATTAATAACAAATATCTCTTCATCGTTCTCTTTTTTTAAGGTCATTTTTGGTCTTTTGCATTCTCTCCTTTGGGCTGTTCGAACCACAACACATCGTCTATCTGATGTATCACGGCGTAGGTATAAGCCTCTATCGTCGTGGCCTTTTCCTTATCGCCGCTGTTCAACGTCATGTCGCGAGTCATCAGGTTATACACTCCTTCCGTTTTGACCACACGAGCCGAAACCCTTCCCGTGCCATAGTCAGCCTCATCAACCAAAGTGATATTCCCGTCCTTGTTCGTCACATACACCGGATAGAATTTATTGCTTGCTTCGTTGATCGTAGAGGTCAGATAGGCTTTGTTTTCCACCTTCTCACCTTTTATAAACACGGAATTATCCTGGAAATGATAGCGGACAAAACGCTCCATTACGTTTTCCAGAGAATCCCTCACGCTTTGGTCTCCCTCGTTCTCTATCTGCCCCACCGTGGGAATCCATCCTTCCGCCTGCGCCTGGCGTATCGCCTCATTCGTCGGTACATACACCGTATAATGATACTGGTTGAGGAACTTCACCTTACGTCCCGGTGCCACGGTAGAAGACGTCGGATTGTTGACGAAAATGCCCAGCAAAGCACACATGTCATAAAACTCCCGGAAATCATCCTTGGACGACAATACATCATAAATGGAAGTCGTCGTGTTTTGCAAGATACCGTCTATCAGGTAAGTATTTCCGTTCTCCTTATTATATATCTTACTCACTGTGAGCGGCCGTTCATTTCCGGCCCCACTGATTTTGTTGTCCTGCGTAATACGAACCGGCGCATATCCTTTAGTGATAAAGTACTCCTGTCCACCCGCACGAGCCGCTTCAAAGGCTTCATTGCTTTCCGTGACCAAAGTCTGGCAGTTCAGAATGTCTTCCAAACGGTTCTTCAGGATGGAACTGTTACTGACGGTACCATTAGAACCTAACGGAAAACCATTGTCCGTAATCACCGTCCCGTCGGACGTACGGGTCGGCACGGCAGCCACCGTATTCTGCGGTGTCAACTGGAAATCCAGGTTACACCGATAGTTTTCCGAGGCGTATGATTTCGCCACGGGGTCCACATAGTCTTTCATATACTCGTTCGGCGTGACAAAGAACTGATACGTACTCTTCAACGAGCGCAAATAATAAACAAATTGTGCATCCGTCATAGCCTGATTGAAGATGGAGTTCAGGGAATCAATCTTGGCCGGCCCCATTACCGTACGATAATCCAACGGCGTAAAGACTTTGTCGGTCACATAGACCACTCCGTTACGCCCCACAAACTTATCCACGATATTTTCCTTGCTTACCTCCATCTCATAACCGGCCTCATCTTTGATGTCCCCGAAACGGCTCGGCAACGAAGACAGGAAAGAATACTTCTGGTGGTTGGCCACAAAGTCTGCGGCGATATTGTCGGGCACCTTGTCCCACGAACCGAAAGCTTCAAAAAAGTCGCTTCCCTCACCCGATGGAGAAAAGAACCGGTCCATCGCCTCGTTGGTCGGCACGAACATACAGCCCATGTCCGTCTCATAGCCGGGCTGGCTCGTATTTCCGCCTTTCGGTTGGTACAAGTTCCATCCCGGATCGAAATACAACAGACCCGGCGCATTCGTACCGTTATATTCCGTAAAGGAGTATGCCGGACTTTGATTGAAATAACGTGTCTGGAAGATGGAGTCGCCCTGGGCATCCCGTTTGTAGAACACCGGACAGGCGAAACGGTCCATCAGTCGGCTGAAACGGCTCACCTTTTCATTCCCCCGGATATAAGCCGCCATGTTTTCGGGCGGAACCAGCACGTCGGCCAACTCGTGCAAATACCCGTTTTGGCAAACGATATCTTTCTGGATAATCTTATTGGCAAACAACGACGCATCGTCTGCCTCGCGGGGAATACCCGTCACGAAACTGAAGTCATCATCCGTAATGTGCTTCCCGGACATTACATCGGGAAAGAACTGTACCAATGTCCATTTCGTGGCATCGGACAACAATTTTATCGGTTTACCCGCCCGGCGGTAGGGAGCGAAGTATTTGCTGTCCGGCAGGTCCTCCGCGTCGACTACCGGAATCGTGTCTTCCACCTCGAAATCGGTCGTCCGGCGGAAAGTCACCTGCCCCCTGTCGCTCAAAGACAAACGTTCCAAGAGTTGGGAATAAGGTATCGTTCCCAACTTGAGCAGCATCATCTTGAACGAATAAGGCAAATCCTCATAACTGCGATACCCCATTTCGTTCGTCTGGAAAAAACGTTCGAAAGAAGCATCGTTCGAAAAGAACAGCGTATTGCTCCCCGACACCTTCATGGCATCGGTGTATCCGCAGTCATCAATCAGGTGGATATAATACGTGCAGTCCCCCCGGCCTGAAAGATAATCGTATATGTTGCTGTTCAGCCACGACGGCATGTGGTTTTCCATGTCCTCATACTTGTCCGTACAAGCCGTAGGGAAAGCCCCTGCCACACCTACGGAAAGCAAAGCCAGTAACTTATAAAACTTCATGGTATAAAATGTTTAAATAGAAATCAATGCGTGTCTTCACTCTCAATCAGATTGGTCGGCATGAACTCGATGTAATCCAAATGGCAATTACCGTTGAGCATCTGCACGAAACGGAACTCATGCGTGGACATTTCCGACCAACTGAATATACCCAGCACCTTGCGCAGTTCGAACGGGTCGTTACGGGTGGAGCCTTTGATGCCTCCGCTTTGCCCCATCATCAATTCCGTGGAAGCAAAGGAATCCGGCCCTTTCATGAATCCTCGGTTGTGCATACTCTTGTCGTTTTCATACCCGTAGGGGTCGTCTTCCTTGGAATCATAATCCCACCACGCTCCGGGATTGTCCTGCGTGAACTGCCACACCTGCTCCCAACCGATTCCGGCATCCGTACCTTTCAGACGCATGTCGATAGGAATGCCGCAAGGCTCGTCGTCTAAATAAAACTGCGTAATACCACGCGTGGCCGCATCCACACGATAACCGATACGTACTTCATAACTTCCGGCCGGCACGGGTCCCACGGTAATCGAAGCATCGAACATCCCCCAAATCTCCAAATAGTCACCCAAAAAGAAACTGTGCATGTTCGACCCGATATATTTGGCAAACACCGTACTGCTCTCTTCAAAGTGGAAATTCTTACAATACCCCTGCGGCACATAATAGTCTTTTTTGGAAATGATGTCATTATTCCGCAATTCCGGTGTAAAGATGGTGAAGTCCATACGTATGCGTTTGCCGCGCATGATACGCCCTATCTTATCCTCATCGTACACCAACATCCCCGTCAGCGCATGGATAACTCCGTTTTGGCAGTCCAGATTGCTATGCGCCATGTCCAAGGTCACCACATCGTCCAATTCCTCCGCCATATTCGTGTACTGCGCATCATAACAGTTACGTTCGTCATTGAATACCGGTTTCTGCGCATCCTGGTCGCCCCATTTGAAAGCCTGCACCGTAATGATGGACTGCTCGGCCAGCGGCACCAAATACTGTTCCAGCCAGAACGAGCCGTCGCGGTAATTCTCACGCAGCCAATCCGCATCCATCCACGTGTGCGTCACTACGTAATCGCGGGTGTTCACGATCTGATTGGAAGCCAACATGACCGGCAACAAGTGGTAAGCCACGAAGCGGTACAGGCTACTGCCCTCGTCCGTATCCGGCAGATCTTTCCCGTCCGGATAGAAACGTTTGGCATATTCCCGCATGTCGTCCAGCGTACGGATTCCGTTTAATGCCAACACCGAATCCGTCTCCAGCAAAGCCGTATAACGGTAATTCTTGGTCTTGGGAAACTCCGCGCCGGAAGCGTACGGGTCGTCCGACGGTTTGGTCGTAGCAGGCACGTACGTCTCGTCGTCCAGAAGCGTAAGGGAATTACGCAAACCCGTAGCATGCAAAGCCTCACCGTAAAGATTGAAATGCCCTTCTGTCTCGATGTAATCGGCCAACAAGTCGGTATTACCGGCCAAAGCCTTGTCTACGATATGCACCACTCCGTTAACCTTGATATGGTCGCCCGACACGATACGTGCCGAATTGTTGATCATCCACGAAGTACCGTCGGGTGCGATGGACGTGTACAGATAACGCCCCAACATGTTCTTCGTGTCGATGGCTCCGGACGTAAAACCGGCCGTTTCATAGTTTCCCACTTCGTTGGCTTCTCCGTCTATCAGGTGATAAAACACCATTTCCTTGACCGCCTCCACGGAATCCAGAAAATGCTCGAACGACCCGTAACCCTGTTCTTTCGCATACGCCTCCATCGCCGTGTTGTTCGGCACAAAACAGGTGTATGAGCCGTATGATTCCAGCAGGGAAAAAGCCCCCGCCGTCTTCAAAGCTTCCGCGAAATCCGAATAGTCCGCGTTGTTCTGCAAAAAGTCGCTGATGGTCTCCCCCGTAAAAGTCGTGTAATTCTCTCCCACGTCGTCAGAATCCTGGCATCCGGGAAAACAACAGAACATACAGGCCAAGAGACAGTACGCTACCACATTCTTTATTTTCATATAGAATCTAATTATTAAAAAAAACATAATAAAAGTCTTCTTCTATATCCTACTACGTATACGACGAAACAAATACTTACGCCGATTAAAAAAATTAATGTGTATCTTCTCCTTCAAGCAAATTGGTCGGGATGAACTCAATGTAGTCGAAATGGCAACTCCCGTCTAACATTTGCACCACACGGAACTCATGGGTTTCCATCTTATCCCAACTGAATATCCCCAGGACCTTACGTAAGGCATACGGGTCATTACGTGCAGAACCTTTTACCCCTCCACTGCTTCCCGTAGGTAACAACTCATTAGAAGCAAAACAATCCGGCGCTTTCATGAATCCCCTGTTATGCAAGCTCTTATCATTCTCATAACCATAATAATCCTCTTCATTGCCACCGCCCCAAATATAAGGGGAGTTGATTTGAGTGTACACGTATTCCTGTTCCCAACCAATAGAGGCATCATCCCCCTTCAAGCGCATGTCGATGGGAATGCCACAAGGTTGTTCGTCAAGGTAAAATTGCGTAATCCCTCTATGGTTTGTGTTAACCCTATAACCGATACGCACTTCATAACTTCCATCCGGAATAGGACCAACAGTAATGGTCACATCGAACATACCCCAACTCTCTATATAATCATGTAAATAATCACTGTGCATGTTATCCCCTATATATTTGACAAACACGCTGGCCCCCTCTTCATACTTTAGTTTTTTACAATACCCTTCAGGCAAATAATAACACTTATTTGAAATGATATCATTATTACGCAATTCCGGCAGAAAAGTAGCGAAGTCCATACGGATACGTTTCCCACGCATGATATGTCCCAACTTGTCCTTATCATACACCAATATGCCGGTCAGGGCGTGGATGACCCCGTTTTGGCAGTCCAAATTACTATGCGCCATATCCAACGTCACCACATCGTCCAATTCTTCGGCCATGTTCGTATAACGAGGGTCGTAACAATTACGTTCATCATTAAATATCGGTTTCTGAGCATTCTCACTCCCCCATGTAAAAGCCTGTACCGTAATGACTGACTGTTCGGCCATAGGTATGAGGTATTGCTCCAACCAGAACTTCCCGTCCCGGAATTTATCATTCAACCAGTCTTCATCCATCCACGTATGGGTGAAAGCATAATTTCGTGTATTAACCAACTGATTGGAAGTCAACATCGTCGGCAATAAATGGTAACCTACAAAAAGCGACAGGCTGCTTCGCTTGTCTTCGTCCGGAAAATCCGCCCCTTCCGGATAGAAACGTTTGGCATATTCCCGCATGTCGTCCAACGTACGGATTCCGTTCAATGCCAACACCGAATCCGTCTCCAGCAAAGCCGTATAACGGAAGTTTTTTGCTTTCGGGTATTCTGCCGTACTTGAATATGGGTCGGTAGCCGGTTTCGTCATCGGTGCCACATAATGTTCATCATCAATCAACAGCAGGGAATCCCTCCAACCGGTAGCACGAAGAGCATCCCCATACAAATTGAAATGTCCTTCCGTCTCAATGTAATCAGGCAGCAAGTCCGTATTACCGGCCAACACCTTGTCCACCACATGCACCACACCGTTGACCAACATGTGGTCGCCCGACACGATGCGTGCCGAATTGTTGATCATCCACGCAGTCCCATCGGGCGCAATGGACGTGTACAGATAACGCCCCAACATGTTTTTCGTGTCGATAGATCCGGACGTAAAACCGGCCGTTTCATAGTTTCCCGCATCGTTGGCCTCACCGTCTATCAGATGGTAAAACACCATTTCCTTGACAGCTTCCACCGAATCTAAAAAATGCTCAAACGACCCGTAGCCCTGTTCTTTCACATACGTCCCCATCGCCGCGTTATTCGGTACAAAACAGGTATATGCCCCATAAGACTCCAACAAAGGCAAGGCGTTAGCAGTTTTGAGAGCATCCACAAATGCCGAATACTCCTCGTTATCCTGCAGGAAATCGCTGACGGTCTCCCCCGTGAAAGTCGTGTAATTCTCCCCCACGTCATCGGAATCCTTGCATCCCGGGAAAACGCAAAACATGCAGGCGAATGTCCCGAATAGAAAAATCCTTCTTATTTTCATCTTCATCTCTCTTTTAAACAATCATACGTTTCGTGTTTCCACCCTCTATTTCCTACTACGTATCTCACGACCCAAATACTTACGGTTATTAAAAAATTAGGCGAAGCCTTGAAAACTCCGCCTAATCATTATCTAATATCAGATATTGCGTTTACCTCACCAACACTTTCTTCACAGCGTCGCCCGCACGGACAATATACATGCCCGGAAGAACCGTCTGGTGCACCGTACCTTCAAAGGAAGCCACGCGCATGCCGTCTACCGTATAAATGGCACCGGCCTCTGCTGTGAAGACATTGATGGTACGACCGGTCACAAACACCTTCAAACCGTCTCCGTCGGCCTGTACGTCGCTGATGGCCGTAGCGAAGCTTTCGGACGGAATATCTTCTTCCGTTTCAAACGTACGGATCCAGTCGATGTAGAGCGCATCGTCTTTCTGGAAGCCCATCGTACTGAAATACTGGCTCACGTACGGCATCTTGCCCACACTGATATATTTCAGTAAGTCCCAGTAATATACATCGCCTTTGGCTTCGGCATCGGCCAGATTCAAAGCAAAGTCCGTGGCACTTGTTTCCGGTTTGCTCAAGAAGTTGAATACATCCACCGTAATGTCGGGATTCGTCCCTTTACATTTGATGGCCAGATAACGCCGTACACCCGGATTCAAGTTCACCAGGCAAGACTCGTCACGCACGCCTCCCGCCGGGTCGCAGTCGTAGAAGTTCGTAAAGACACCGCCTTCACGACGCATGGAAGGACTGGCCGGATAAACCGTCGCATTGCCTAAAGAAGTCCCGTCGAACGAATCGTATGTTTCTGCTGCCGTCAGTTCCAAGCAACCCAAGTCTTCTCCGTCTTCGCTCTTGTAAGTACCCTTGTTCACACGCGACCACATGCGCCAGCGTTGCATACGCCAACCATCCAACATAAACGTCTGTCCGTGTTCGCCCATAACCAATTCCGCACCGTTTATCGTACCTTTCGTACTTGGGTCTTCCTCGGCTTCGCCATTGAATTCCCACGCCTCGAACAGTCCACTCTTCTCGTCTTCCGTCGGATTATAACTTTCCAATGCGTCCTCAATTTGGAACAAATAAGGCTGCATGTCGTCATAACTTACCTCCGGGAACGCATTCACGGTCTTCAATCCATAACCCGACTTATAGTAATAGAAAGAACCGCACTTCATGTCGAACAGCCCGTAACCGTCGCGGTCGGCAAATGTGAAAGTTGCAGCATCTCCCGAACCCTTAACCAAAAGCAATGTCCCGTCTGCACATTGTACGACTACGCCATCCTTGCTCTTCAAATTATAAGCACACTGACCGTTAGATACTCCAATAGGAACAAAAGTCAACGGAATAGCACTTTCGTTAGCCCCTAATGCCAAAGGACGACCTGTATAATTATCCTTTGTCACTTCCGATTGAGCTGCATACAATGACGTAGCTGCATCAGACGTACGAATATAGTTATACACCAAATTCTCCGACGGATTAACATAAGAATAAAACTCCGCAATCGCAGCATTGATATTTTCTATGGCAGACAGATATTCTTCCGTGGTAGCATCTGACTTATTGTACACGACATCAGCATCTGCATGTACGTTTTTCAAAGCCGCATAAGCTGCGTCGGCATCTCCTGCGTAATTTTCAAATCCTTTAATCACTTTTTCTGCCTCATATAAAGCCGTATTCAAAACATCTTTTTGAGGATTTTCCAACGGACCGTCGCCCCAGTTATTCTCAGCCGTCAGACTTTTTACAGCGGCATCCATTGACGCATAGGTTTTGAACCATTTCACGTTCAAATAAGGCAACTCTTCCCGCGTTTTCGCACGAGCTACAATCGTATCTCCATTTTCATCAGTTTCCACATACATTGTATCTGCACGAGTAATAAAGCCCAACGAACAATGGGATATCTTAATAGGCACACGGTCTATCAAACGATGAGAGGCTAAGGCCAATTGGGAGGAGTCACGAATAGAAGCAAAATTGACTGCTACGATAATTTCACATTTGTCTTGACTTTCTGTCACAGGCAAACGTTTCATATACCATACAGTATCATTCTGTTGGGCAGTAAATTCATTCACATCTTTATTTATTCTTATAGACAAAGTAGAGTCATTCCCTTCCCTATTATATAAATAGATGGAATCACGCCCTAATTCATCTTTAGCCCATGGACAATGCGACTTCACCACATCCAAAGCTTTGGTAAATCCCCAAAAGCCTCCACCTCCATTATTCGGCAAATCAACGTCTTGCTTTCCTGTATAAGGGTCATGCCAAAAGAACTCAATCCAGAAATTACTGTCGCCGGGTGTCTTCACCTGAGACTGACGCGGAATAGACAACTTGGCCACAAAAACCGGATAAGAGGGAGTAATGGTCATAAAACCTTCCCCTTTCACCTTTTCACGCCAATCAATACGTGAACGGAATTGAAAACCACCTTTGTCTTTATCAAAGGCAGTGTTATGCACTCCAAGAATCCATCTCAAATAATCGCCTTCAAATTCATAACTCGGCTCCCATTGTGCCCATTTTTTACCTTCCGAACCAAACTCAATTTGGGCATTGGCCTGCATTTGGGCTGCCGTCCAGTTGTAATACCCGTTCACACCGTGAACGTCGCGCGCCCCGGCCATTCCGGCCCAACAGAGCAAAGACGCACTGAGTAAATGTCTCAATCTCATAATTTTTAATTTAAAGTTATACTATAAAAATAGAACTCTCTCTATACCCTACTACGTTTCACAACCTCAGAATACTTACAGAAGAAAAAAAATTTTTAGTTTCAATTCAAATTTTCCTTGCATGCCACATACGTCTCCCTGAATTTTTCATAAAGACCTTTCATCTTTCAGGATGTAAGACAAGCCTTTCATTTCCTTTGTATTATAAGCTGAAAGATGTCCCAAGCATCCTTCAGCCACGCTTCATTCCGTTCGCCTGAGATTATAAAATCGTTTGCCTGAGATTGAAAAATTGTTCGCCTGAGATTGAAAAATCATTTGGCTTAGAACTTTTTATCCCTCTCCGTTATGAAAGAAGGATGAAAGATACCTGAAACGTCCTTCATTCTATAATATTCTATATCACAATTGGTTACCATATAACCTGAAGGATGAAAGGTCTTTTTGAAAAATTCTGGGGGGAGCACGGGGAATGACGGATTTCCGATAGAGATACTTTGTCCTCCTCTGATTTTCATCTCCTCTGCAAACAACACCGTTCAAACCCATTCCCCTCGATTATTAATCCCACCAAAAAGAATGAATTTGAACGGTGTTGTATATTTAACGTCCCACAATACGCTTGTAAGTTTTCACGGTACCATCAGATAATATTTGTTTTTGGATATAAAATCCTTTGAGAGGTTTGTCTATCCGGGTACCATCTGCTTTATACCAAATGGTGGATTTTATTTGTAACTCATCGCTATTCCTATGTTCCAATATAGCTGTTTTAACGGTTACTCTTAAGCGACGTTTGACCGGCGTAGCTTCACCCCATTCCTCGTTTCCGTTTTGATAGGCTACGATATAGGTGTTACCAGGCCCCACCACATGAATTTTTCCATTTACAATGGTAGCCACATCAGTCTTTGAAGATGAATAAGTAACGGGCAACCCCGACGTGGCTGTTGCCTTAGGTGAAAAATCTGCAATCCCTTCTTCTACCACACCTAATTCGGGAAAGTCAATAGTCTGCTCTTTCAAGCTCACCTTACGACCATAAAACTGAACCTCCGCCACATTGCAAAAACCACCTTTAGGAGACATATAACGTAAATATCTGAATTTCTTTCCTGTCGATGAAAGTTTTATGTGAGTATACTTCCCTTCTTCTGGCGTAAATGTTACAGTATAAAGCGTTTCCGCATCACTGAAATCCATTTTGTTTGCACCTTGAAAAACACCACCCACCATACGCTGTGGCATACCGTTACGCGGTGCGAAACGTAATTCATAAACATAAGCACGATTATTTTTCCCTAAATCATACCCCACATAGGCCCCGTCTTTTTGTGAGGAATCGAAATAAGTATCCAATAATCCATCTACAGCCGCCTGTTTCATTGTGGCAACATTTTCCTCCCAACTTCCGTCCGTACCTATAATCACTCCCTCCAATTTTTCTATACTGAATATTTCTACACTATCCGACTCGCAGTACGAACTTGTACCCAATCTATTCACTGCCATAACCCTATAATAATAGGTTTTGTTCTCTTCCACCGAGGTATCAACAAACGACAGCACAGAATCGGATAACAGCGTTTGAAACTCACCGTCAATGGATTCCGCACGTTGCAAGACATACGAAGATGCTTCATCAGTAAAAGCCCACCTAACAACAACTTCCGGTTCTCCGTTACATTCTGCTCTAATATATGCAGGCGACAACGGAATACCCAATTTAGGCATGGTGACACTTACAACAGCATACTCATCACTATAACCACCAAATCCACGGCTTTTGATGCCATAGCTGTAAGTCTGCTCGGGTACCAGGCAAGAATCTTGAAATATAGGTTGTATGGCAACATACTCTTTTCCATCGTGACGTGTAAGCACATAGTCTATAGCACCTTTTACCGGAGTCCACGAAATAGCGGCACGCGTACTGTTGCAAGCATCAACCTGTACATTTTGCGGCGTGTCTACAACCGTGAGTACGTTTTCCACAGTGACATGGTCAAATATAGCTTCGTAAGCTTCACCTGTGTCAGATGCCGTACTTGAAGCCATCCCAACGTAATAATCACTTGCCATGGAAACCGATTGGCGACCAATCTCAAACCAATTCATTCCGTCGCGAGATTGATAAGCCATGAACACATCCCCCTCGCGTTGTAAGCGAAACCATACGGGTGCATAAGTAAAATCATTGCCTTCCACCCAAGAAGTTCCACCACCTTGTGAAGAGCGCGTGCACATGCGGCATAAACGATAACCCACTTCGCCTAAAGTGATACCAACCCGCTTGGATGCACCATCAAGAGATTCACGCATTATGATACCCACCTTATAAAAAGCTTCCTCGGTAGAAACCAATCGAACAGTAAATATGGCATCCCCTTTTACCTTTCTATAAACAAAACCATGCGCATCATTTGTGCCGCCAATGTCATGCCCCACTCCCGATACGGCAAAAGAACTACCTTGGGTATTGAGGTACTTTCCTGCCCCTATACCTGTTTGCCCCACATCTTCAAAAGCCCATTCTTCAGGCAATATTTCACTTCCGGCAGAGGCCGTCAAAGGACCGACAACATCAGAAGCTTCACTTTCTCCTGCATAATTAAAGAGAATCACTTTATAATAATAAGCATGTCCTGCAATAACGCTATGGTCTTGGTAACTATTTTTTGTATAATGGTCTACAGTAGCCACACAATTATAATTCACGCCATCTGAAGAACGATAAACTTTATATCCGCTTTGGTCGTCGAGTACAGGGTGACTCCATGAAAGTTCCATAAACCCTATTCCTTGTGTCACTTTAAATCGAACCGGCTTTTGAGGAACCACTTTAAACACGGGAGACAACTCCGGATCGGCCACATAAAAGAGTGTATGATAGAAACGTCCGGGACGAGCCACCTTGGCATAACGATCTAAGTAATAATACTGGGAACCATCCAATTTTTTCACTTCCTTGTAATGATGCAAAGCACATTCAAAAATAGAACCGTCTGGATACAAACGATTCCCGTTATTATGGGTGGACAAATAATACCAACGTCCAACAGGAGTATAAACCATAGAGCCTTCATATCCCAAATTGGCTTGACACCAATAATCGAAACTGCGCAACAGACGATTGTTATCGTACCCGAACAAGTCATCACCTTGTACCCAGGCCACATGTGCCATACGGCACAAATCATCAAGGACAAGATTGGCGTGGACCATGTCGCGTCCCATTTCGTTGAGTTGTCCGGAATCGGTAATGGCTCCCATTATCGAACCGGGAATAGATTCGTTTTTAAAATAACCGATGGCTTCATCGTAGATGGCTTCATCATCAAGTAGTACGCCAGCTATAAGCAAACCGTCGATGGCCCCCGCTGACCAACTGCTCATTCCGTTTGTTCTCTCCTTTCTTAAAGCCGGAACAAGAATTGTTCGCACTTTATTTAGAAACTGATTGTATGAAACCTCCTCCCATCCACTATAGAAAGAACCGTCGCTTAAACGCAGCAATTCAGCCGCATAACATAAATCTCGAGCCGGATACTGGTAGAGCTGCTGTGTAGCACTTTCCATTTTCTCTGCATACACCGACAAGATGCGAGCCGCACAATCAGCATATTTTACATTCCCCGTAACATGCCATTGCAGCGCATTGTAGAAAGCCGCCATGGCATCATTGCTCACCTGTTGGCGAGTACCATCACTTCCTCCGATTTCAATATGTCCCGAAGTGGTGTAAGACGGGCTGGCATAACGGTCGCTTTGCAGAGTTTGCCATTCACTATAAAACGGTTCTGTTTTGTCTGCAATATGTTTCTTCATCTTCTCTATTTCAACTATCGAAACCATTGAACACGGATGTTTGAAATCACGTGCCCAAAGAAAACTTACATTACTTATTATTAAGCAACACAAAATAAACAAGCCTTTCTTCATTTGTATATAATAATTAGTTAAACATTCGCAGATTCCATTTTTTATTTTACGATCATTTTGCGTATGAGGCCTTTATCCTCGTTAAACGGCTTACCGTTCAGCATCACATTCTCTATCGTATATTTCCCTATGCCACGGTTGGCATCATAATCTGTAATCAAACTTGGATTCATACACCCTTCTGAATCGAACACCGAGATATTCCGGAAATGTACATCCCGAATTCCGTTACCCGGAGCACGATTGTACTTCTCGCTGTAAATCACCTGCATTTCAAACAAACGCCCTCTGGATATGTCTTCAATGCGAATGGAATCGTACACCACGTCACGTACCACATTCTTATCTCCACACCTAATGGACAGCATTCCGTCTCCCTCATGAAAAATGATGTCACAGTCGTGGATACGCACATTTTTCAATGTCTCGCCTGACTCGCTCCGGTCATCCCCATGAGTTCCTATATTCACGGGATGTGCCCAGTCACACCATAAAGTAGCTCTGGAAATATCCACATCCTCAGTGCCGCCCCAATACCACCAACGGTGATTATAAAGCGCAATGCAATCGTCTGAATTCCGTAAAAATACATGGTCGATCTTCACATGACGACAACTCATCAGGTCGATACCGTCACTCCACGGACGAGCCGAAAAAGACTTCAAGTTACGAATGGTCAGATTTTCCGATTGACCGCCATACACAGTATAATGTTGTGGATTCAAGATGGTAATCCCATCTACCAGCACATTTTTGGAATAAGTAATCTCAACCCCACGCAAAGGATGGGCTACGATTCCCCGGCCTATGATACGGACATTCTCGGCACGATCCACAATAAGACGGGCCCGAACTACCGCACCGGGAGCCAGATAAACCGTCGTATTGCTCGGTATCTTGATTTCCCCACTCGGCAAATCCTTAGGAAAATGTACCCCCGGACCGAAGTAAATCAATCGCGCATCCTGTTTAAACACGTCTTGTGCGTTCTTTCCTTTCCAATTAATCGCATCTGGTTCTTCCCCCGTATAGGTCTCGGCAAGCATGTCATTGGCAAAGATATGAAGGTTCTGCTTGCGCTCACCATTAAATTCCACGCTCAGGAATTCAGGACGATGCAAAGTAAACTCCACGGTACGTGCATCCACCTGACGACAAGCGATGCCACGAGAGGAAGGCTTCACTTTTACTTGCATTTTGCCATTCCCGTCCCATGCATCTGTGCGGCAGTTCTTCACTCGGACCACCACGGGACTTCCCATCTCGAATTCAGCAAACGAAGCATGGCGCACATGTCTGGTATCCACATCACACCGTAAATTAGGTACCCGTATCCATTCCCCGCTTCCTCCTGCAAGAGATTTTACAGTCACATCATAATCCGGACTCCTTTCCAATCCGTCCTTGCCCTCAGGCCAGGCACTGACACGCACCTGTGCTTCCCCAAGTAAAGCAAATAAAAAACTCCAAACTAAAATCAGCCATCTTTCCATAATCCGTTATTTATTGTTCATTATTCAACCCGGAAACATCCCTCTCTGCCTTGATACGTAACACTGTATATGAAAAAGGGCGGAACGTATAAGTAAAATCACGTCCGAAATCACCGTAACCGGATGTCACAGGATAAATCTTCCGTGGATTCTCGAAAGAATTTTCCTCTGCTCCACTCCCAGCCGCCAAAGTAATGACCTTGCCTTCAGGAGCCACCCGTCGTGCCCCGTCAATACGGAAAGAAACCGGATAGACCGAATCTGTGGCATTGACGACTTTCAAAACCAACTCACCCGCATGTTCATCATAGCCGGAATCCACAAACTGTAAAGGTACGGGCTCAGGCACATGAGACAGTACCAATTTTCCATCTACGTACAACTCACTCTTATGGGGGGAAACTGCTAACTTCAAATCATACCAACGATCGGTTTCGACCCGTACACCCTGGCATTCGGCCAATACTTTAGCACGGTTGCTATTGGCCACCTGCTGCAATACGGCCTTTTGATTATCCCAGCCACCTATATTATACATATAACCATCTTGGCCATTGGCCGTCATACCAAAATAAATCAAGAAACTTTCTTTACCACTCACCCGGCGTGCTTTGCACTCCAAGGTGTAATCATTGTCCTTAAACCCTTTCAGAATATACTGGGTACCGGTTTCCAAAGAGGTTTGAGACAAAATACTGTCGGTATAGCCCCAATTCCCATAATTCCGAGTCGTTTCCCTAAGTTGCACGTCCACCCTACGGCCACCTGCTGTCAACTTGAAATCCTTAAATTCCACAGCAGTAGCCCACGAACCAAAGCCGATATGGCCGGGTACATACGAAGCCGTATCAGTTGCCCGTAAAACCTTATCATTCGCCACATTATAAGTAGGCCTGTTCTCCACCGCCATTTTCTGCACATAATAGGATCCACGTCCGACCACTTGCTCGGAGTCGAACCAAATCAGATTGGTCGGCCATTTACGATTGTTACGATTCTCCAGCAAGGGGGCATAAGAAGCCATCTTCACCAAATCGCCGTTACGCTCCATACCGCCAATAAATGCCGCTTCCGACAAGGCTGCCCACATATTTCCACCGCCCACTCCTCGGTTACAAGAATATTCACCGACGTAAACCGTGTGCTTCCCCCGTTCGTAATGATCAAACAAATCCGTATTCCGGAAAAAGAACTCCGGTGCCACATAATAATGCGGATCCACCATATCGGTCTTCGTAATGCCCATCGGTCCGTTTCGTTCGGGCATTTCGTTATAAATCAAAGTAAGTTGAGGGTACTTTTGCTTGATGGCCTGATAAAACATATCGAAACGGCGGTCATATTCGTCTCCCCAATTTTCATTACCTATCTCAATATACTGCAAAGGGAAAGGTGCCGGATGTCCATCGGCTGCACGACGTGCTCCCCATTCCGTCAACGTATCCCCCAACGCGTATTCTATCGCATCCAAACAGTCATCTATATAATAAGATATATCACTTTTTTCAGAAGCTTCCCCCATACGGAACTGGCAACTCAAACCCACATTACAGACATACATGGCCTTGGCACCGATGTCCTCACAAAACTGCAACATTTCATAATAGCCGAAACCATAAGAGCAATGATACCCCCATGTGCTGTATTCCCCGGGGCGCGCCGCCGGATCGCCCAAAGTTTTCTTCCACTCGAAACGGTTATTCAAAGTAATGCCTTCCACCACACAACCACCGGGCCAACGGAAAAAGGCGGGTTGCAAACCGGCCACCATTTCCGCCACATCCTTACGTAAACCGTTCTGGCGTTTCTTAAAGGTATTTTCAGGAAAGAGAGACACGTAGTCCAACCACACCTTCCCGGGTGCATCGAATTCTATAGCTAACGATGACTTACAGTCCGTGGCCACAGATGTCAATACCAGTGTCATATCATGCCATTCACCGTCAGGAATACAAGGTAATAAAGCCCGTGCCAATATATCTCCTTTTTCCGACAGCAACTTAGCAGTAAGGGTTCCCTTATAACCTGGATCCACACGCACAATGGTACGTAAATGATAACGTTCGTTCTGCCGAATACCCATACCCCAATATCCTTCGTTAACCAACTGTACAGCACCTGTTGTTTTCTGAATAAACAATTCCAAATTGTTCGGAGCCGTAGGATACATAGGACGTTCTTTTGTCAAACGCATGGAAGCCTCTGACAAATCTCCGGTTTTCAAATTCCACCCCCTGATTTTGCCTCCATACCACTCAAAAGAACGCTCACGTATCTCGCCAGTCAAATGATAAGGTTTGGCAAGAGGTATCAATTTCGTTCCTTCTATTCGATACCCTTCAGGGATTTCATCTTCTTCAAAACTTCGGTTCTGTACCAATTCCGCATACAAGCCTCCATCACCAGCGTGATTGATTTCCTCGAAAAACACACCGTACATGGAAGAAGAAATATCAGTCCCCTTTTGTCGTAAATTTACCACAACCTCTTCTGAAACATGGGACACTTTATGGCATCCAGCCACTAACGGAAGAAACAATACAGTCAATATACACTTTCGGATACGCATAAATACTCTAATTTCCAAAAAACTTCAGTAACATGACAATCAATCCATTTTCACCTTACTCACACTTTATTTGTATAATCTGTCAACTGCAGACCACTGTCGCCAATGACTGCGGAGACAAAGCCAACACGAAACAAATATCTCCTATACGCACAGTCTTTTTCATTGGCGCTGCCCCCGGATGGTAAACCACGACAACGACTTTGCCTTCATGATTACGAAAAGCCAACATGTTTTCAGAAGCCGAGACCTTCAAACGCCGACTGCCAGGCTGAACGAAATGAGACAAATGCTTCAACAAATAATATTCATCGGTATAAACCACCTCATGTGTCTGACGATTCACACGAACCAATGAGTTCTGCGACCAATCCCAACCGCTCTTCCCTGTTTCGTCCAACACCATATTCCAATACATATACGAATTGACTCCATGGTTGAAACAATGGACTATGGCTTTCCAGCTTTTTTCAAGTGAAGTCCAATCGTTTTCCCCCTCACCACATTCATTCTCGGTCTGCATATAACGATAATTAGGATACTCACGCTGCACAACAGGGAGAGCCTGTTTGCCAGTCCACTGCACGCCAATTCCGCCAATTGCTTCCGCAGCATCTTTGTCTTTCAAGAAAGTACGGATATAGTCGGGATCGGGAAAGTTCACCGTACCCAACCAAATCTCCGTGTCCAAGCCGTCCTGCTTGAACCTCGGAGCAAGGAACTTGCCGACAAATATGGCCAGATCTTCGGAACGCCATGTACAAGAAGGCCAAGCCGGCTGCCACGCAATCTCGTTCTGCGGCATGATCATGCTGATATTCACACCATTCTTACGGTACTCCTGGATGTACTTGGAAAAATAAAGGGCATAAGCTTCCAAATACCCCACCTGCATATTAAAGCCAGTCGTATGGATGAACGTAGCACGATGGGGATCAAGACGATTATGCCCCGTACCCTGCTTGTCAATTCCGTGGCTTTTCAAAGAATAATGTTCATTGATTTTCATCCAAATAGGTGGTGTCCAAGGACTGGCCCAAAGCCTTAAGTCTGGTCGAAGTTTCAAGGCTTCCTTAATATAGGGGATAAGCGTGTAACGGTCACGTCCCACATTGAAATTACGCATTTCATAATCATCTTTCACATCATTATAGGAATAGTATGAGAAAGCGTAGTCACTACAAGCAATCGGCGTACGCCCATATACAAAATTCACCCCCTCTTCTGAGAATAAAGATGACATCACTTTAGCACGTTCCTCCGAACTAAGGCTTTGTAAGGCATCCCACCCCAATTCATTAAACGTACCGCCAAAGCCCTCGATTTCTTGCATCAAGCTATCTGGATAAACATAAATGTCAGCCTTGCCTTCATGTATCTTTTGTACTTTGACCTTCTGGTTTTTCCAACGTTCAGAAGCCGTAGTCGTCACCATCTCTACCCGTTGGGCCACAGCTGACAAGCAAAATCCCCCCAAGCACAACAAAATTTTTCTCTTCATATTCTTACTTTTCTATATGAATGCCTATTCACATCTATTTATTATATCTGACTAAATTATAGAATTATTTTCAACGTAGTAAAATAAACCTCACTTTCCACTTTTATCAAGTAAACGCCTGAAGAAAGTCCGTGCATATCCCATTTACAAAGGTTATCACCCGATAAAATATCGCTACGAACCAAAACACCATTCATATTAAACAATCTAATCCTACAGCCATCTCCCATCGGTTGGGAAAATGACAAATGCAAGAATCCCTCTTTCAGCAAAACCTTTATTTCTATTCCATCCGAACTGGTACTTTCCACTCCGTCACCATCTTCCACCACCAAGGTTTGCGACACCGGAACAGCTGCCGCATAAAGCAAGTTTCCCGTTTGCAAGGCGGTGATTTCAGCCTCCCCGGGCGACAAGGCCCGAATACGGCATCCGTCCACCACTTCGGCTACCTCAGGACGGCTGCTCCGGAAAGTCAACGACAGGCCGGAAGTGGCCGTGGCCGAGGGAGTGAGTTCCTCGTCTCCTACTTTCATAGAGGGCAAGCCGGAAAAAGTAATCTGTTGGGCGGAAGCCTGATACAAGGCCGATACCTGGTCGGCCTCCAAAGCGCAATCGTAGATTCTCAAATCATCCACAATCCCTTGCAAATAAGGGTCGACCGTATGGGCTGAACGTCCGATATAGTTCCGCGTGGTATATCCCAAGTCGGCCGGAGAAAGGGTCAGGTTCTCATTGCGTCCCACTTCCGCACCATTGGCGTAGAGAATGCCTGTCGTACCCTGCTGTACCAATACGATGTGCGTCCATTCGGAGGCTTTCGGACAGAAGTCCGTATTGATTTGCTGTTCCCCCGACGTCCCTTGCACGATGGCATAACGCAAACAACCGGTCTGGGCTGCCTTGACGGTCAGGAAGAGATTATTATCCGTCCCCGTGCCGCAATCCATGATACGTGCCCAATCTTCCACGCGGTCGGGCTTTACCCAAAGCGACAAGGTGAAGTCCTTCCACGTCTCTGTCACTCCGGCAGGCAGCGTGATATGGCCACCGGACAAATGAATTCCGGTACCGTACTTCCCCGTATCAAAACGGGAATTGTTCACCAACTGCGCCTCTCCTCCGTTCCATACATCCGATGCCGCCGTACCTCCCTCTTCGTCAAACGGCCAATAACGGCAACTTCCCACTTGCGGATAGGCTTTGGCTTCTTCCGAATAAGCCCCTTCTCCTACGGCGTTCACGGCAGAAACCACATAATAATACATCTTCCCGTTGTCCACCTTATGATCCGTATATCGGTTTTCCATGGCTCTTCCTATCAGGGTATAGGGGCCGCCGAACATGCTTCCGCGACGGACTTGATAGTAAGCCGTCCGCTCACCCGTAGCGTCCCACGTCAGGCTCACGTATCCGTTACCGGCCTTTGCTTCTGCCGCCTCCGGCCGACCGGGCAAGCTCAGGTCTTCCGTAGCCGCCGAAACCGTAGCGGCCTCTTCGCTCTCCCCCACGGCATTTGCCGCCCATACCTTATAATAATAGGTCGTACCCGGTTCCAGCCCCTCGTCCGTATAAGACGGGGCGGACAAACTTCCGGCCACGGTTTCAAAAGGCCCGTTGGGAGAAGTAGACCGGCACAGTTTGAAGGAAGACACATGCCCCGAAGCCTTCCAAGACAGACTTAACGAAGTGCTGCCCAATACCTTCGCTTCCAAATCGGTCGGCACGGAGGGCTTTGTGCCTCCACCGCACGTCAAGGCTACATGGTCGAACCCTACGGTATATCCTTCGGGACGATAAGCACCGCCACAAACCCACATTCCCACGAGGCAATCGTCGGGGAAAGAAATTTCCGAAGCACCTACGGCATACCAACGCGTGCCGCTGTCAGACACGTATGCCTCGAAAACATTTCCTTTACGTACCAGTTTAAGCCATACCGGCACCCAAGTGTGATCGCTCCCCGCCACATCTCCGTTGCCATCCACCGTATTGCGCCACATGAAATGCGTGTAACGCGTACCGGCATCACCGACCCACAACATGACTTTAGGAGAAGAAGTGGTCGTATTCTCACGCACGGCCAGTCCGAACTTTTCTTTCAGTTGGCTGCCCTCTTGCTCCCCGTCGTAAATCCGGGCCACCAGTTCAAAATCACCGGTCACGGCCGTATAGGTAAAGTTTCCCTCGGGCTGCTCCGCACTGTATATGTCGCGTCCCGAACCGGTCAGCACAAAGGTGTGCCCGTTCACGGGAGAGTATTTCGTGACTCCGTCTATCATCCACTCTTCTTTCCCGATGTCTTGTTGCGCCCATCCGGATAGCAAGGAGTTGGAAGAACCCGGTTGAGCCGTCCCGCTCACCGGCTCGCTCCATACACTTTCGCCGGACCGGTTTTTGGCCCTTACCCTGTAATAATAGGTTGTCCCGGGCTCCACGTCCCTATCGGCAAACTCCGTTGTGGCGTTGCCGGACCAACTGCCTACCGTCTCAAAACCATTGTCGGACGAAACGGAACGTTGCACGTCATAACCATTGGCCACGTCTCCTTCTGCCGATGCCCAATCCAAATCTATGCGCCCGATGCTACCGGTAACTTTCACGTCCTCCGGAATCGGTGGAACGGGAAAGGAAACATACGCCGTGGTCGTATCGGAATAAGTGTACATCATGCCGGTCAATACCTCTACGTTTTTCAACTTCATCATCGCACGCAAATAAGGAGCATCAAGCCCTTTCCGGTCTACATAATGATGATAAACCGCCTCGTTGGCGAGGATACGGTTGTTGGGCATGGACGAGGGGGCATTGTTCGACGGAGCCGGATAGTAAAACTTATGCCCGTGATAGTCTATCGGCGTCCAGTCCACCGGGTGTTCGAGATTGAACCTGGCATAATACTCGAAGCCTTTCAATAGCAAGTTGTCCTCGTAGGCATACATATCCAGCCCTTGATTCCATAAAGCCTGACAAAGGTCGGCATACGCATCTATCCCGATGGCTGCATGGGGTTGGTCGCGTCCCATCTCCACCGGTTGGCCGCCGAACACAATGCCTTCCGTAATGCAACCGCCTCCCTTGCCGGTCTTGTAATAGGCGATGGCATCATTCACCATCTCCGCATCATCCAAGAAAATCCCGATGTACAGGCAAGCGACATTGGCCGGACCATCCCAACCGGGCCATGTCCCCGCCTCGCCCCGGAAGTCCCGGCACGCCGGATAAATGTAGTCTCGCGCCATCTTTTCAAAACGTTCCACGTCTTCGGCCTTCCATCCCGGATAAAGCCGGACCAGTTCGGCGGCCTCCATGAATTCGCATGCCGGAAGCATGTACAACTCTCCCGTCACCACAGACTGCACACTGGCAGACCACGCATTCAATATATCCACGGCACACCGGGCATGCGCCTCATCTCCTGTGACGTACCAACGCAGGATATTATAATAAGCCGCCATGGCATCGCGCGACGCCCGCTGACGGGTTCCGTCCGTTCCGCCGAGGCTCGGTTTGGGACTCGCCTTGAAGTCCGACTGTGCGTCACGGAAGGCGCACAAAGCGTCCCAACCGTCAATCCAAGGCTTTTCCTTAGCCAATACTTTCTCTTTCATCCGTTCCAAATCGGCACGGGAGTGATTCAACCCGGGATGTGCGAACGGAGCCTGTAACTCCTGCGCCTGTCCGATAAAAGGCACAAGGCATAAAATGGCAATCAAAAATATCTTTCTCATCATGAGTTGGTATTAGAATTTTGTTTATCCCATTCATTCCACTATCAATACCACCGTGGATTTCGGTTCCACCTGCAACACGCGTTCTTCCACCGTCTCCCTGGAGGGGAATGCTCTCACGGACTTCGCCGCAGGCACTTCCACATCGAATGTCCTGTCCGGCGTACAATTCATCGCTATCAAATACTTGCCGTAACGCAGGGTGTAGAAGTCCCCCTTCCCGGCATATACGCTTTCCTGCCCCGGTTCAAAGTGAACGCCTTCGGGTGCCTTGGCAATAGGCAACTGCTCGCCGGTATGGGCGGACTTCACTTCGGGATAGAAATTACGGGCCGGCGAGAAATAAAGATTGTTCCGTTCGGGACGGGTATAGGTAAACCCGCTCGGCGTGTATCGGATGTCCTCGAACACCGTGGCGACACGGTCGCACTCCGGCGTAATGTAGTGCACACGTGCCAAGAAGTTCACGGCAAAGTTCGCACGCCAATACAAAGATGTGTACAAGATTTCATCCCCGTTTTTCAACGCCACCACGCCGACTTCCTCGTCAGAGAACAACGCGTCCGGCATACCGTCCGACATGGGCAGGCGACCCTCGCGGCGCGGCTGTTTCATAATCAAATCGTACTCACCCGGCAATCGCAGCAACGTATAGGTGGAATTCAATCCGCGGTCTTTCATTTTCTCCTTGACTACGGCAAAGAACTGGTTGTCTTCCATCATCTGTTGGGCGTATGCCACTGCTTCAGGATCCAATGTGGCCGCAGCCGCCATGATAGGCGTGCCTTCACGATGGTAACCACGTTCTCCGTAAGTGATACCGGCCGGATAATAGCCATGGTCACGCCAGCCGATGACCGACTCGCCGCGCATGGCCGCATATCCGTCATTATCCAATGTCGGATAACGGAAATGACTGCGCGTGTGCATGATCTTAAGCATCTGGGCACGAATCAGCGGGTCGCGCGTATCGGTAAGGCCGCGTTCACCGGTCACTTCATAAAGATGCACCATCCAGTTCAGGATTTCACCGTAACCGCCCACATAGCCCAATTCCTTACTCAGACCGTCCGGCGAAAACTGGTAATAGCTTTTCCCCAAAGGCCAGGTCGGTTCTCCCGTTGCCGACAAACTACCCGACCACGGGGCGATACCCATGGATTCATAAATGAATTTCAAAGTCTGCCAAACGGGCAGAGCCTCTTCGGGTGCCAGGATGGAAAGCATGCGGTTCACGTTATACAGATGCAAATCCACAATCATGCTCTGGTTGGTATAACTGCGACGATGCGTCTTGGCGTAGTCCACACATTCCCGGCACATAGCCGTCCAATTCTCCCGGCGCGTTTTCCCGTTCGGCATCTTCTCGTCCCAAATCTCACGGATTTCGGGTACAAAGGAATTCAAGGCCTGACACAAAGGCCCCACCGTCAGCCATGACCCGTCATACACCGATTTGGGGTTTTGGGCATAACGCTCATAATACCGGTCGGCCGTACGGATGACCTTCTCCACCACGTCCTTGTTCCGATAAGCCACTGTCCACGGCTCATGATAGGCATACGCCAAAAGCGAAGCGGTTTCCTGGTCTATCTCCGTTTGGTTCAGGTAACCTGAAATTTGACGGTTCACGAACTGCCTGACCTCCTCCATGACTTCCGCTCCCGGCGCGGTACGTACCCGTCGCTCAATCTTTTCTATCTGCTTCTTCTCTTTCTCCGAGGGCTGGAAACAAGTCTCCGTATGGGTATATCCTTTATATAGTGCTTTCGACGGCTTTTCCATTACTTTTTGATAAGCATCGAAAGTTTCTCCGTAGCGGAATATACGTCCGGTAGAACGGATACTCAATTCTATTTCCTTTTTTCCCCGGGTCATACTGATGGGCAGGGGCAGCGTGGTATACGTGAACCGGCCGGGATAAGGCTTATCTTCATTGGCTATGTCCAACACGTCATAGTCGCCCAAATGACGGTATCCTATCTGTTTCCCCTCGCAAAACAAGATGAGGATATTGCTGTTCCCGCTGTCCGAGCCCCAGAAACGGGCCGTAAAATAATTCTGTTTCTCCGGATCGACTTTCATCGTAAAGGTGATATGGCCCCCCTCTACCCTTTCGCCGGGTATGGGCAACAGCACACGGGCCTCTTCTCCCAAGCCACCGGTTACCACCTGACTGGCTTTTGCGGAAAATCCATGCTTCTTCTCTGAAGCGGAATACCCGAAAACGATTTCATCCAATACCCCCGTTTTCCGGGCATACAAACCACTCGCGAACAACAATCCACACACCACACACATCCACAATCTCATTGTTTTCATGTTTATCTTCTTTTTAAGGTAAATGATTCTTCTGTCTTCCCGTTAAAAGCCTCCTACAGCCTTGAGATAAGGACGCACCCTTCTCCGCCCTTTCTGTATCTGTGCCTCCACCGTACGGCGGCTGATATGAAGTTCCTTCGATATTTCTTCTGCCGTCAGTTCTTCGAAACGGTTCATGCAATATACTTTCCGGCACGCTTCGGGAAGCGTCTTCGTCCAAGCATATTCCGCTTGCAGCAGACTGTTCGCGTGAATGGCCGACTCTGTCTCTTCGGTAAATTCCGGTTGGATGTCGTATATATAAGAATGGACTTCCGACACCACCACCCGGCGGCGCAGGCGATCTATCAAAAGGTTCTGTACGGTTGTAAAAGCCAGATTCCGGATGGTAGCCGCATACACCATGTCTCCCATATTGATGATTTTAATGAAAGCTTCCTGCACCACGTCTTCGGCATCCGCCAGATTCCGGGTCCTTTTATTGGCATAGGCCACCAACAACGTACGGTATCGGGTATATGCCTCAGCTACCAATGTCATCTCTCGCGTATTCTTCAAGTCTTCCATGATACTATATGTTTTTTTAAGTTTTCGATTCTTTTGGACAAGACAAAATTATCGTTTGAAAAACCAAAAAACAACAGAAGAAATTCTCAAAAGCGTTCACCGCAATGTATTTAGACACCCAACCGTCTATTCCACTAAAAATCAACATTCTAAATCGACCATTTCAACAGTCCGCTGAATTTGGACGGACTTATCGGACTATATTCCTCCTTATTAAGATAATACTTTCCGCGTCATTTTACGCATTTAAAAGCACTAAAATTTGCAATCATTCGCTTAAAAATATAATTTTGTATGCGTTAACAGTTTAAGATGACTCATGAAAAAATACCCGATACGATTCCTTTCTTTTTTAATTTTTGTAGGATTCCTCTTCGTCGGCCTGCCTCTTCACCCAATAAAAGCCGCACTCACGGTAAACTATCTTACCGACCAAGACGGGCTGCCGAACTATACCGTCTATAAAATCTTTAAAGACAGCCGCAACATGATGTGGATAGGTACGTTCAACGGTATCTGCCGTTTCGACGGACATTCTTTCACCAAGTTTCACATCGACCTCCCCAAGCCTCTCAATGCCGTAACGGATATCGTGGAAACCCATGAAGGGCACATCATGTTCGGTACCCGAAAGGGACTTTACCTTGTAGAACCGGAACGACAGACTTGTGTACAGGTATGCCCCCAAATCTCCTTTGTCAACTGTATCGGAAAAATAGGACAAACTCTCCTCATAGGGAGTGCGAACGGGCTTTGGGTATATAAAAACCCGGAAGAGGCAGAACCCATCAAGTTTGAAAACAGCGTCATCTCCAAAGGTAATATCGTCAACGACATCACGGACGACGGAAAAGGGGGAGCATGGCTGTGCAGCGACGAGTTTCTGATTCATTTAAACCTGAAAGACAGAAGCCTGAAAAAGTATAAAATCAGCAAAGACCTGCTGACGGGAAACCTACGCAACATCTGCCGGGGAGGTGACCGTATATATATAGGTACACGTAACAGCGGACTGCTCGTCTTCGATCCCTCTACGGCATCTACCGAACCTTACATCGACTTGGACTGTCCCGTCATAGCCGATCTGAACTCCGACGGAAAAGACTTGTTGTACGTAGCCACCGACGGGAACGGAGCCTATATTATCGACACCCGCAAAAGACAAATCGTCAATACCTATCGTACCAATACGGCCGACTTTCCCCTGCCGAGCAATGCCGTCTATACTTTTTGGCACGACAAGACGCTCGGCATCAGTTGGTTCGGATTTGCCACCGACGGCATCTGTTACAACTACCACCGTCATCCGCTTTTCAAAATCTATCGTTACAAAGACCTCAACACCGACGGGCTGCCCGTACGCAGTTTCTGTATCCACGACGGCGACAAAGCCATAGGAACCCAAGACGGTCTTTGGTTTGTCTCGGAGAAGCGCGACATTATCCGCTATTTTACCTCGGAAGAAATCGGAGGACGCATCGTTACGAACATACAATACTTCGGCGGGCACTTCGTCATCGCCACTTATGAGAAAGGCTTGAGCATTCTTGACCCTAAGACTTTGGAATTAAGGCATCTCGACTACAACGACAACCTGAAAAACGGTAACTTCAGCCGTATAGAGCCTCTGCAAGACCAACGGTTGTTTGCATGCAGCAATACGGGTATTTTCGTGTTCGATACCGACTTCAACATCGTCAAGCATTTCCACAGCCGCAACTCGGAACTCCCCAACGCTTACATCTGCGACATCCTTTTCGACCTGACCGGCAAGGGGTGGATCGGCACCATGTATTCCTTGGCCATTTATGACCCGCTTACTCAAACCATACAATCCCGGGATTTTCCCGAAGGCTTCTTCGACAAAGAATCCAATCTTACATTCAACTTATGCCGGAACGGAGATATGCTGGCCGTATCCGAAACATCAGTGTTCCGTTCCAAATCGGATTTAAGCGAATACACGACCTTGGATCTTTACCAACGGCTGAACATCGGGAACATCTTTTTCATCACCGAAAACCGGCAGGGCAAATATTGGATGGGGACGGACAAAGGATTGTTCCTTTTTGAAAAGGACCTGAAAAACTATTGCCAATTCAACGAAAACGACAACCTCCCGTCACTGCGGTTCAACCGAAATGAATTTCAGGAAACACCGGACGGTGTGTTTTGGCTCGGTAATACGAAAGGATTGATGTACCTTACCCCACAAATGCAAACCGACCTTAACCGAAAAATCTATGGAAAAGTAGCTTTAAACCACATGACCATAGCCAACCGGGAGGTCCAGCCGCAAGATTTCCAACGACAATTAGAACAACAGGAAATCAGCCTTTCCTGGAACTTCGGCTGCCAGGCGTTGTCCGTCGTCCCCATTCTGCTGAACTATGCCAAGCCGCAAGGACGATATTACGAATGGAGTCTGGACGGAGCGGAATACCGGTCCTCAAGGGACGGGGAAACGATCTCTCCGGACAAGCTTTCCTTAGGGAGCCATACCCTGAAAATCAGACTGGCCGGACACGAAGAGACCGCCACAACCTGGCGGATTTCGGTAAGCCCTTCCCTCATTTTCTATATAGAAACCCTACTGGCCGTCCTGCTCGTATTTTTCGCATGGTATGCCAAGGCTCTCAAAGACAAACGCATACGCTTCAGGAATCTTCTGGTACGTAAACATATCATGGACCTGGAAATCGCCGCCCGACGAGCCATAAGAAAACAAAAGGAAGAAGAGGAAAAGAAAAGGTTAGAAGCACAGGAAGCCAAAGTGCAGGCCATGTATGAAAAATCGAGAATGAACCAGAATGAATATAAGGCTTTGCACAAAAAAGTCAAAGACTGCATGGAAAACGACAAACCCTATACCAACCCGAACCTGCGTATTACGGACCTTGCCGCCATGGTAGACTGTACGCCGACCAAACTGTCGCAAATGTTCAACCAACATCTGCGGCAGAATTTCTTCGACTACGTCAATCTCTACCGCGTGGAGGAGTTCAAACGCCGTGTGGCGAGCGAGAAATACAGTCAATATACGGTCGTAGCCATTTCTGAAACCTGCGGTTTCAAACGCTCCACCTTCTTCGCCACGTTCAAGAAGTTCGAGCACTGCACCCCGACTGAGTATTTACAGCAGCACGGAACAGGACATCCGTCTAAAAGCAAGGCAGACACGCCCTCGGCAAATGAGACCGCGCCGGATTGACAAAATGTCAAAAAGGAAGTCGCCACGGGAGAAATTCCTTCTACTCCCGGACGATATAAAAACTCCGCTCCACGGGTTCAGCCGTCTGTACCCGTCCGGCCAACCCGTATTGCCAGGCCACAACCGTCACTTTCACAGGAAACTTGGTACGGGGCGGAATCCGCGTCAGGCGCAAATTTGTCCCTTCCACCTCGGCCGGACCTTCTTTCACGTAATAACGCACCGGCAAACCGCAATCCGACGTGGCGTGAAGCGGAACAGTCTCCGTCCCCTCCGTCACATCCGCGATGCCGGGAAAAAGCAAATATTGCCTGCGCCCCTCCGTGAGAGGATAAGGAAGGCGGACGTTCAGTTCCTGCACCACGCTCTTGTAACGGTCGTCACCGTCGTAACTGGCCAACAGGCACATATCCGACACACGCCGCGAATTACCCAGTCCCATACGGTAGAAATCGACCACGAATGTCGTGTCGTCCAACTTCTTCACCGGACCGCAGATGCGGGTGATGACGGGACGGCCTTCCACACGGGGCGACGCTACCGACGCACGAAGGCTGTCCGTGAAGACGGCTTTCAAGCGGAACGTCACGCCATCGGCTTCCGGACGGAAGGGCACATTGACCTTAACATGCGACCGGGGATTGTAAGGTGCCAACCGCCCCTCCTGTTTCACCCCCAGATACAGCATTTCTTTCCCTCTCTCCCGGGCATAACGCTCTTCCGTTGTCTCAGCCATCTCACGGTCGAAGTACCAGAAAGCATCGTGCACGTCACCTTTATACTTCGCGTAAGGTGCGGGCTTCGCCCTGCGGGGTTGCACGGGATGCCAGCGTTCTGCCAACCATCCGTCCTGTGGGCGTACTTTCCGCAAAGCCACGGGACGGTCTTGCGCCACCGTATCGGGCAGACGTGCCTGCAAGGCCTTCTTCACAAACAAGGCGATATATTCCGCCGTACGGTCCGACACGTCAAAATGGCCTCGCCCCGCATCGCAGAGAAAAGAAATGCAACTCTCGGGGTACATCATACGGAATGCCAATGCAGGATTCACCCGAGCCTCCCACCATTCATATTCCCCTTCTACCATCAGGCCGGGAATACCGTCGATGTTACGCGTCCGTCCCCACTCCAGATTCTCTCGTCCGTAACCGGTCAGGTTCGTACGCGGCGCATCCCCATGGTAAGATACCACGGCCAAGGTGCGCTCCGGATGCCAGGCCGCAAAATTCCACGGGTAGGTCGCCATGGCGGAATGCCCTATCGGGATGATGGGAGTAAATTTCAACTCACCATATCCGCTGGTCTCCGCCAAATCGTCCAACATCTGCCAATAAGCTTCCGGGCTTCCCGAATCCGCTTTCCACTGCTGGTCCCATCCGGGGGTAATCCATATCAATGCCACACCGGCCTCTTTCATCTCGCGGCGGAACAGCTCGTTCTCAAACAAAGTCTCCTCACACATGTTGTGCGTGCCTATCATCACGGCCCTGACCTGCATGCAGTCCTCCGGAATCCACAAGAAGGCTTGCGGATGCCATCCAGTCTCGGGCGCGATGACTTTGGACACCGGAACGGACCATTGCCACTCAGCGGCCCACCCCTTTATGAAAAATAATCCCAAACTGAATAACAATATACCGAGTCTTTTCATTACCTATTGTTTTATACTCCTGAACAACAGTCTTTTTACCTTAAACAAAACCGACACCTAAATCCTCACATTAACCTAATTTTCTAAACTTAATACATGAAAAACAACCTATTCTTTATTTCTATATACGTTTCAATCCGCCAAAATACTCACCCGATTCTGTTAAAAAGAACAAAAGAGCGGTAAAACCTGCCTTAGAAAGTATTCTGAGTATCTCAGTCCTCCACCACACCGGTGATTTCTATCTCGGCCACTGCCGCAGGAAGCCCGGCTGTGTTTTCCTTGAAACTCACTCGCACGAAACGCGCTTTGACAGTCGGCATCTCTGCGGGAAACTCCACCACCCGAACGTTCTCTATCTTCGGAGACGGGCTGTTTTCCGCCACCTTCTGCCAATGTTCCTTATCGGAAGACACTTCTATCCGGTAACGATAGACTGCCGTGCGGGGGAAAGTCACTTTAATACGGCGCAAGAGCAACCCCTTTTCCGTATCGGACATCCACCAAGGCGACGGGTCGTCGGCAGCAGCCTGCCAATAAGTAGAGGGATTGCCGTCGGCACCCTGTCCGGAAGCCCGCCCCTCCGCCTGACTGCTGGCAAAAGTCGGATTGTTCCTACCGAAAGCAAGTATCTCTTTTTCCGCCTCGCGGACATACCGCACATAGGGACGCTCTTTCACCACGGGGGTAACTCCTTCGCGATAGGGGCGTTCTCCCACGAAACCGATTTCAATATGCGTCGGCGGCAATCCTTCGGCGCGGGCCTCGACCACAGCCGTACCGGCTTCGTATGCCCGGAACTCTATCGCGGCCTTACCGTCGGCCATACGGATATCGCTGTCTACACTGAAAGTAATGCTGCGCCCCGTGGGAAACTCACCGGGACCGGACACTACGGTCAGCGTCACCGTGGGATTGCCGGACACATCACGCCCCGCAGCGTCTTGCACTCCCACCTGCAACATGACATCATCCGTCCCATCCGTACGCACACCCTCGTGTTTGTCCGATGTCAGCACCAGACGCTCCGCTTTTCCTTCCACCGGCCACGTGGGAGGCTCTACGCCCCGGTACGCTTTGCGGTACCAATACCATGCACGTTTGGGAATACGGAAATAATCCACGATACCCATCTTGCCCATGACACTTCCGGCAATACTGCCGTGGTCGAAACCACACCATACAGCTTGCCCGCTCCTCCACGGCAATCCCTTATAAGCCTCGTTTTTCTGCAAATCGCCCCACCCCGGTGCATACTTTCCCGGACGGTCGGCCGTCACGCTGCCGTATTCGGACACCATGGAGGGAATACCCGGCTGCTGAAAATCGGGAATGATGCCACCGTCTCCATTGTATCCGGCAATATCGCCCAACAGGTCTATCCGGTCCTTGCCCAAGGGACGCTGTGCGCCGCCGATGGCTGCCGGACGCGTAGGGTCGAGCTGCCGGGACAGAGCCACGCATTCCTTCAGTAACGCGCGAACACCGTCCATCGCGGCGGGCGCAGAGAAGAACGCTTCGTTACACATGCTCCACGCAATAATAGAAGGATGGTTGCGATGGATTCGTATCATCTCGGCCAACTGCGTTTTCACACTGCGGTCGAATCCGGCACGACCTTCTGCTTCCACCGGATAAGCACTGGCATTCCAGTACCCGTCCGCCCGGAAACCGCCGATACCCCAAAAGGCATTTTCCGACCAGAAGAGCATGCCCTCGCGGTCGCAAGCCTCGACAAAAGCCGGGGAATGCGGATAATGGGAGCCACGAATGAAGTTGAATCCGGCTTCTTTCATCATACGCACGTCACGCCACATGCCGGCTTCGGTCACGGCATCGCCCCATCCGGCATGATCCTGATGTACATTAGCCCCTCGCAAATAGAGGTGCTTGCCATTCAGGAAGAAGCCTTTGTCTGCCGTCCACTCCATCCATCGGAATCCCCAAACCGTCTCTGTACGGTCGAGCACCCGGCCTTTCCGCGACAGCGTGCTGACCACCTTATATAAATAAGGCTGTTCGGGCGACCAACATATAGGCTGCTCCACAGTGGGTGTCGTCTGGTCGGCCTGCACGGATGCACCCGACGCTATTTTATAATCATCAGTCACTGAGGCTACCGTGCGCCCTTCGGCATCTACCACGTCGGTCTGCAACCGGAACGTGGCCTCACTTCCGGTCGCGTTGCAAAGGTCGGTCACGACGCGCACGGTAGAACTCCGCCCGTCGTTCTGCGCCAAATCCGGTGTGGTGACACTGGTTCCGTACCAATCGATATAAGCCGGTGATTTCAATACCAACCGGACGTTCCGGTAGATACCGCCGCTGAACACATGCTCACCGGCTCGCGGAGCACGGTCGGGATGCCACAGGTTGTTCACCCTTACGGCTATCACATTCCGGCCTTTCCGGGCTTGGAGGGTGATATCAATGGAGAAGCCCGTATAACCGCCTACGTGGCTTCCGGCACGGACACCGTTGACAAAGACTTCTGCCTCCTGGAATACCCCGTCGAACTCCAAGAAGATTTTCTTTTTCAACTGCTTCGCGGTCAAATCCACCTCCCTGCGATACCAACCATAGCCTACATAAAAATCCTTACTCATAAAATAAGGAATGCTGAAGGAATGGGGCAACCCGACACGCTCCCAAGCGGAATCATCGTATGCAGGCCGCGCTGCCCCGGCATCATCCCCCCTCGAATATTTCCAAGACGGATTGAGGTTCAATACTTCCCGTGAGGTATTCCCGGCATACAAAGCCGGAACCATCGCCCACAGCCACACGACATTAAGCCATTTCAACCATGTCCTCATGGTACTCTATTCCTCCTAATAATTCAATTTGTTCCGCCCGGTCTCTTTCCCGTCGGTATAGAAAGTGACCGTCAAGTCTGACAATTCTTTTTCCGTCGGCACGAAATCCGAATCCAGACGCAGGGCCGCCGTGGCGTAAGGGGCGAGAGGCGCGATTTGCCCCTCGGCCAACTTTCTCCCCCCGGCCTCAACCACAATTTGCGACGGAGCGGACGACGACAAACCGTAATTCTTCACTTCCAATGTCAGCGCCTTCCCTTCTTTGTCATACATCGGATAAGCAGCCGAAAGCATGGCCGGATGGTAATCCACGTAAGGCAAGGAAGCATAGCCGTACAGTAACCGCCCCTTTTTATCGCGTCCCAACAACTTGGGCGCAAACTCGTCCGGCTGCATACCGTTCCCGGCCCCGTCGAACTCTACAATCAAATCCTTCCCGACCTTATGCGACCGGATGGCCTTGCATCCCCGTCCGAAATTCACCTCCGAAAACGCGCCGAAACGCAAAGATTTTACGTCAACGTCCTTTTGCGGGTCGAAGTCCTTTTCCGCCCTGATTCTCACTTCTATGGTTTTCGTGTCCGCCGTAATTGTATCGCGGTTCAACACTTCCAGCAACACTCCTTTATTCAGAGGAATACAAATATTCTTGGAACTATGGTTATCATTCGGCTGATCTTCCCACTTGATGGTGTCGATCACGGCAAAGTTCGCCTGGACCGCACGCCCCAGGCTGTCCTGAAACACCTTCAGACGTTCGTACTTGAACCAATGCTCCACCTGTCCGTCCGGATGGACAGACACTCCGGGCATGTAGGCCTCTCCCTGTTCCGTCACCCAATGCAAACCGTCTTTCGAACGTTGGTAGTAGGCAATGCGCCCCAACCAATCGTTGACAATCAGATGGTATTGCAGATGGTCGCGCCACACTACCGGGTCTTCAAACCGGCCTTCTACCGGAGGATATACGCTACGGTCGGTCAACTGCTCGTACGGAGAAAACCCGTCACGACTGACCCAAACACCTCCGCCACGACACACCATCAGATAGGAACCGTCCTCCCTGCGGGCGAACGTCAGGTTGGACAGCCCTTCGACAATCCTCCGGCTGCGTGCGTCGAAATGAAAACGGCCGTAACGCCAAGGACCGTTCTCCGAGGGAGCGATATAATATCCGTCGATGACATATACCACCACACGTCCGTCCTGCAAACGGAAAGCCTCGGGGTTATGCCCCCTGCCTATCGTATCGCTGATAGCGTACGGGCCTTCCAGTTTGTCACCGACCGCATGGAACACCGTAGAGTTACGCCAAAACATGTGCCCTTCGGGCGAATTCTCCGGCCAACCGCACACAAACAGATGGTACTTACCGTCTGAAGTTTGCAGAATATTCCCTCCCCAAAAAGAAGTCTCCGGCAATTCAATGCCGTTATCTACCAGACGCGGACGCACGCTGTCCGCTCCCCATACATCGGAAGACAGTATTTCGCCTTTCATCGGCTGGAGGCGGTCCATAAAACGTGCTCCTTCCACCAAGTTTTTCCACTCTGCCGGCCGTTCGCGTTCCGTCACTTGAGCTTGCAGATTCCAGCCGAACCCGACGGCCAAAGAAAGTATTAAAAATCTTTTCATTCGCATATTATGTTTTATTTAATGCAAAGATACGGTCTTTATTCTTCACAACGATAGGACAATCCTCAACGAATATAGGACAAAAAAAGCATATCCTGAAAACAACCTTCCGCCTTAGACAAACCTAATACCCAGAAACCACATTAACCTAATTTCAATATTAACTAACTGCTTTCATTATCTTATACGTTTGAGAACGGCAAACTACTTAACCGCATTCCCACTTTTTTTAGAAATTGCGGCAGAAACTTTATCGGCAATCACCGGACTGCCGTAAAAAGAGGAAAAACCGTCGGGTTTGCTACTGCTGCCCGTCACATGGGCAATGAAGAAACCATAGACACCCTCGCGCAAGTTAATCCAAGGGTAAGCTCCGGCCCATCCCGGCGAACTGATACGATAGGCCTCTCCGGTCTTCTCGTCCACCATTTCACGCCATTCGCCCAATCCGTAAACGCCCTGATGATGCCGTCCGAGCGCACGCTCCACATATTCTCCTTCGGCTACTTTGGCACGTCCCACCTGGTCTGCCTGCATTTCTTTCACGGTAGCCTCCCGAAGAATCCGTTGTCCCTCGAAAACGCCACCATGTATAATCATGTCTAAAAAGTTCATATAATCATTCAGCGTCGTACACAGCCCGCCGCCCAACATGGGTGCGTGGCCTCCGTCCGTATTGACAGGAGTGAAATGGGAACGGGTCATGTGTAAGGGCCCGGCCAGAAGCTCCTGAAACAAAGTTTCAAACTCCTTCCCCGCAGCCACCTCGGCCATGCGTCCGGCCACCTGCATGGCCAGACCGCCATACTCGAACCGCGTTCCGGGCGTGAATACGGTGTCCAAAGGCAAGATTTCCGCCACGGCCGAATCCAAATGGTTGTAATTGTCCACCCGGGGGGCGGGCAAATAAGGCCGGATGCCCGACGTGTGAGACAACAACCGGCGTAAAGGAATCACGCCTTTCGGGTCGCCCTTGAACTCCGGCAGCCATTTCTCCACCGGGTCGTCCCACGACAGTTCCGTCCGGTCCACCACGGCGGCCACCACCGCAGCGGCCACCCACTTTCCGGCAGAAGCCACATAAACCGGAGTATCCGGCGACACGGCACCGTATGACTTGCGGAACAAAACCGCCGTATCCTGTTTCACACAAATGGCCGCACCGGGATAATATCCCTTATCCACCCAACCTTGAATCAACGAGTCAAGCCCCGTAAAGTCCGGCTCCTCCCCGTGCGCTCCGTTTCTGCCGCCGCAAGCGGCCACCATGCCCCCTAACAGGCATCCCCATATCCAAACTCCGATTTTCTTCATACCTTTCATGTTTATTTATTCCACCTTACTGATAAACTCCCTTAAAGCCTTGTTGAACTCCTCCGGACGCTCCATGTTCATCATGTGTCCGCAATCCTCCAGCACCAACATCCTGCCATTGGGCAAGTAATCCAAGATTTCCGGATGTTCCGGAAACTTATTCCCCGGAGATTTTCCCTCCACAATCAAGACCGGCACATCGGGCTTACGGGTTTTCAACTGCCGAAAAGCATCCTTCCCCGCCACGACACGGACTTCCTTGTGTAAAGGTTGCCAGGCATCCCAATCCTGAATCATCTGCCAAAGCGGCTTGCGCATCCGTTCACGCCGACTTCCTCCGGATTTCATCAGCCCCTCGAACCATTCCCGTTTCATCACGTCTACGCCTTTCCGCTTCAATTCCGCAATTTCACGATCGCGCCGGGCTGCCTCCTCCGCGTCCATCGGTTCGCTGGGACCCGGAGACATGCGCACATTTCCGCTGGCTAAGAAAGCCGACAACATCCGTTCCGGAAACCACCCCAACATGTCGGCACCGATATAGCCTCCTAACGACAAGCCCACGACGTGCGCCTTTTCGATATGCAACGAATCCATCAACGCCACTAAATCTTCTACATGGGTGAACTGGAAATCCTCCGTTTGCGGAGATGAAAGTCCGTAGCCTCACAAATCATAACGGATAACACGGTAATCCCGTGCCAAATCTGCAAATTGTCCGTCCCACATACGATGGTCTAACGAATGACCGTGTACCAGAATGACCGGTTGACCTTCACCGCATTCTTCATAGTACAACGTGCCGTGGTCTACTCCGACATAAGCCGACCGGATCTCACCGGGCCGCCGGGCTTGCATGCACCCGACGATCAAGCAAAAGCAGCCCCAAAGCCATACCTTTCTACTATTCATGCCTTTTATTTCAAACGAATCAGATAACTGTAACTGTATTTCTTGTCCCACAAACGGTACGGATTGTAGGGAAACATCCCCCAACTGTTATCGCCTCCAAGCCCACGTTGTTTCAGATCCACATGCAAAAATACATCTTTTTGCGGTATCGCATCAATCGTATGCTGCATCTTCCGCGTCAGGCCGGGGTCTAAATCTTCCGGGGCATAGTGCAAGGCCGAAAACGCAATGGGTTGCGACACACCCGTGATTTCCACTTCCGTCCCCTCGCCGTCCGACAAGGAAAGCCAACGCACGTCCGTCTTGTTCCCCGTCTCTTGCGGACGGGCATACGGGTAATACTGGTTTTCCACTTTGTCTTCATACCGGCCGACGAACGCAGACGACCAACGGTCGATATAATTCTCCTGCGGTCCACGCCCGTAATAACAAAGGTTTTCATACCGGCCTGCCAACTCCATGCGCATGCCGAACCGAGGCAGTTCCGGCAATTTCTTCCCGGTCATGTCCATCGTGCCGCTCACCTGCAACGAGCCGTCATTACGTACCAGAAATTCCATGGTGTAGGGGACTTGTATATCGGTCAATATCCATTCCACCTTCACGGGAAGCCCCTCCGGAGTCCGTTCGCCCACGGTGACGTTTTTCACGTAACGGTTGACATGGGCCGTACGCCATACCCCGCACGTCCACGGCATCTTGTTCCCGAAATCATTGTCCACCGGAGCACGCCAGAAGGCCGGTTCCGGATACTTCTTGAACGGGCGCACGCCCCGGATGGCGTAATCGGACAAGACACCTTTCTTCAAATCTATTTTCCCGGACACGTCGCCCGATGCAAAAACCAATACGCCATCTTCCACACGGTACTCCAAATTTCCGGAAGCCCCGGGCATACGGGTAAAGAAATCTCCCTCACCCAACTTCAACTGCTCTTTCGCCACTTCATAGCCCGCAGGCAATAAGCCGGACGCTGCCTTCGTATAAGCATACAGGTTCAGGAAATATTCATTTCCGTCATCCGGAATTTCCGGCAAGTCCAAACGGATGTCTTTCTGCCCGTGGGGAAGCAAATCCACAGAGAAAGTGCCCGACGCGGTCTTCTCCCCGTTCCTGCATATTTCCCAAGCGAAAGCATAGTCTTTCAGGTTGGTAAAGTCGTGGCGGTTCCGCACGGTAATCCACCCGTACGCGGCATCCTTTTCTTCAAATTGGATATACTGGTACACTTTTTTCACTTCCCAAGCCTGCGGCTTCGGCGTACCGTCGGCAGAAAGGATGCCGTCCGTACCCGTATTCCACTCGCTCGGCTTGTCTTCGAGCCATTTGTAGCTTCCCATTTTCCCGTTGTACATCCAAAAGACGCGGCCATCCTGAGGGTCTGTCTCCATTCTGAAACCTTGGTCCTTAAAGTCCCAGATGAAACCGCCCTGAAGGTTGGGACTGTCGTAAATGACATCCCATATATCCTTGAAATTTCCGTTGCTATTGCCTTGCGCATGAGCGTATTCGCACATGATGAAAGGACGCTGTTTGCCGGACTTCCGGTAGTCCTTGATTCTTCCCATATTGGGATACATCAGACAGACCACATCCGTATTCCAATCCTCCCACGCCTGTTCAAACTGCACAAAGCGTGAAGGGTCGTAGGCTTTCAACCGTTTGTACTCATCATGGAACACCTTTCCGTTACCGCACTCATTGCCCAACGACCAACCGATGACACAAGGATGGTTCTTGTCTCTCTTCACCATACGGTCGATACGGTCTACGTGCGCCGCATACCAGTCTTCCCGATAAGCGGGATGGTTGACGGTATCCTTAAAATAAGGCACGGAACCCATGCCGTGGTTCTCTATATTAGCTTCGTCCACCACGTAGAAACCGTAGCGGTCGCATAAGTCATAAAAGTCCGGATGGTTCGGATAGTGGCAAGTCCGGATAGCGTTGATGTTCAAGCGTTTCATTTGTTTCAGGTCGTCCAATATCAAGTCACGCGTCTGCACATGGCCTAAGGTGTCGCTATGCTCGTGGCGGTTGACTCCTTTTATATATACGGGCATCCCGTTTACCATCAACTTGGCATTCTTTATTTCTATCTTCCGGAATCCGGTCTTGCAAGCCGTCACCGACGTATTCCCCTCCTCGTCCCGCAAGGTCAGGATGCAGTCGTAAAGTTCGGGAGTCTCGGCTGTCCATTTGGCCACATTCTTGATTCGCCCCGAAAAGGAAAGCGTTTCCGCCTCCCCCTTCATCTCGAACTTCCGCTTTTGTGCCCATACGGTCTTACCGGTCTTATCCACCAGTTTCATCTCTACTTGGCCTTTTCCGGGCTCGCTGTCTGCAAATGCACGCAAATCCACCGTGGCATTGAAAATGCCGTCCCTGTAACGGCTGTCCAAACCGGCATGCAAGAAAAAGTCCCACACCGTCGACTTGGGATAAGCTTGCAGGTACACGTCGCGCTCGATGCCCGTCAAACGCCAGAAATCCTGGTCTTCCATGTAACTGCCGTCATGCCAACGATACACCCGGACGGCCAACAGGTTCTCCCCTTCGCAAAGGTAAGGCGTCACGTTGAACTCAGCCGGTGTCTTGGCCGCCTTGGTCATCCCGATCCTTTTCCCGTTCAGGAAAACCTGTGCATAACCGGATATGGACCCGAAATGCAACAGGACTTCGCGGCCGTCCCAGCCTTCCGGCACGGTGAACACCTTACGGTACGTCCCCACCGGATTGTCCACGTCCACGTAAGGAGGGTTGGCCGGAAAAACATACTGGATATTGCGGATAATCGGTTCGCCGAACCCTTTCAGCTCCCAATTCGAAGGGACGTCCAAATCGGCCCAAGAGGAATCATCGAAATCTTTCTTATAAAAGCCCTCTTCCGCGTCCTCGATGTCCGGCACGTATGAGAACTTCCACCGCCCGTTCAGGGATTCATGCCACGGTGACTTAGAGAAATCGCCAGTCAACGCTCCCAGTTCATCGTCATACCACATGAAGACCGTATGTGGACTTTCCTTGTTCCACTCATATTTCTCCGGATTCTCCCACTCGTTTTGCCCTGCACAAAGTCGCCCTGCTCCCACCACCAGTAGCAGTAACACCCCATAAATAATCTTTCCCATATACATTTTAATACGTTCTTTTCTATTTACCACTACGTTGCTAACGTTTAAAATACCTACGGGAGAAACATTTTTTCAGAAATATGACCGATAAATCACAAAAAGCCGGACTGTCTCACGACACCCCGGCTCCACCATCTAAATTCCTAAAAAATAAAGAATCTTGCTGTCAACGGATGAACAGCAATTCGCGATACTTAGGCAATGTCCACATCTGGTCGTCCACAATCAACTCCAACTTGTCGATATGGTAACGGATTTGTTCCAACATCGGCGCAATGGTGTCGTGGTAGGCCACGGCCTTTGCCCGTTCGCCTTCAATCTTGTTGGCTACCTTGCGGGCTTCGACCATCGCATCCACGTGCTCCTTGATATAGGCCGTGCGTTCGGAAATCTCCCTGATGATGGCCAGGTTCTCGGCAGACAATCTGCCGGCTTCTTCCGCGCTGAACAGTCCCTTCATCTTGTACACGTTGTCTATCAACTTGCTCTGGTACTCGATGGCTACAGGCACGATATGGTTCATGGCCAAATCACCGAGCACACGTGCTTCTATCTGGATTTTCTTGGTATAGGTTTCCCATTTCACTTCATTGCGGGCTTCCAGTTCCACTTGGGTCATCACCCCGGTAGACCCGAACATGGCGATGCTGTCTGCCGACAAGTAGTTGTCGAAAATAACGGGACAGCTCGTCTCGCAATCCAGACCGCGCCGCTCTGCTTCGGCCTTCCACTCGTCGCTGTAACCGTTCCCGTCAAAGCGGATGGGCTTGCAGATTTTGATATATTTGCGAATCACCCGGATAAGGGCAGCTTCTTTGCCCTCGCCTTTTTCCATCAAGGCATCCACTTCGGCCTTGAAATCCGTCAACTGTTCGGCCACGGCGGCGTTGAGGGCTATCATCGCGCTCGCGCAGTTGGCCTCCGAACCCACGGCCCGGAACTCGAAACGATTTCCGGTAAAGGCGAAAGGTGACGTACGGTTACGGTCAGTATTGTCTATCAACAACTCAGGAATCTGGGGGATGTCCAGCTTCATCCCATGCTTGCCCTCCAAGAGGACCAGTTCCTCGTCGGTGCTCTCCTCCAAATGGTCGAGCACACGGCTCAACTGCGTGCCGAGGAAAGAGGAAATGATGGCCGGGGGTGCCTCGTTGGCTCCCAAACGATGGGCGTTGGTGGCGCTCATGATGGAGGCTTTCAGCAAACCGTTGTGCCGGAACACGGCCATCAGGGTGTTCACGATGAACGTGATGAAGCGCAAGTTCTCCTCCGCCGTCTTGCCCGGAGCCATCAGCAGCACGCCGGTATCGGTGCCCAACGACCAGTTGTTATGCTTGCCTGAACCGTTCACGCCCTTGAAAGGCTTCTCATGCAACAACACGCGGAAACCGTGCGTGCGGGCCACCTTGCGCATCAGCGACATGATCAGCATGTTATGGTCTACCGCCAAGTTGCACTCCTCGAAGATAGGAGCAAGCTCGAACTGGTTCGGTGCCACCTCGTTGTGGCGCGTCTTCACCGGGATGCCCAGTTCCAAGGCCTGTATCTCCAAGTCCTTCATGAAAGCGGCCACACGGGTCGGGATGGCTCCGAAATAATGGTCTTCCAACTGTTGGTTCTTCGACGCTTCATGCCCCATCAGCGTACGCCCGGTCAGCAACAAGTCCGGACGGGCGGCATACAAGCCTTCGTCCACCAAAAAGTATTCCTGCTCCCATCCCAAATAAGAAACCACCTTCTTCACGGACGGGTCGAAGTAATGGCACACTTCTACCGCCGCCTTATCCACCGCGCGCAAAGCCTTCAGCAAAGGTGCCTTGTAGTCGAGCGACTCGCCGGTATAAGCGATGAACACGGTAGGGATGCACAGCGTGTCGTCTACCACGAATACAGGCGAAGAGGGATCCCAAGCACTATAGCCGCGCGCCTCAAACGTGTTCCGTATGCCCCCGTTGGGGAAGGACGAGGCATCGGGTTCCTGCTGCACAAGCAACTTGCCCGAAAATTCCTCCATCATCCCGCCTTTGCCATCATGTTCCACGAAAGCGTCATGCTTCTCTGCCGTACCTTCCGTCAAGGGTTGGAACCAGTGGGTGTAGTGCGTCACCCCCAATTCTTCGGCCCAACGCTTCATGCCCGAAGCCACCTCGTCGGCCACGCTGCGGTCCAAAGCGGCACCATGGTCCATGGCATCCACCAACCTCGCATATACGGTACTGGGCAAATACTTGAACATCTTCTCACGGCTAAACACATATTTACCGAAATATTCGCTGGGTCGTTCCGCCGGAACGGTCACTTCTTTCGCCTTCGCGTGGAAAGCACTCTCTACAACTCTGAATCTTAATTCTGACATAATCACCTAAGTATTTTGATTTTCATATTATTCTTGCCTGTTACGGACTGTCTTACAAATCGTAGGCTGATTCGCCGTGTTCGTAAATGTCAAGCCCTTCTTCTTCCACTCTCTTGTCCACACGGATGCCGACCAGTTTGTCTACTACCTTGAACAACACGAAGGTCATCACCGCACTGAACACCATCGAAATGACCGTGGCCGCAATCTGAATCCACAACTGGTTCCAATCCCCGTAAAGCGCACCCTGCACGCCACCTTCACCGGTCACGAACTGCGTGGCAAAAACACCGGTGAGCACAGACCCGATGATGCCGCCTACCCCATGCACGCCAAAGGCATCGAGGGCATCATCGTAACCGAACTTGGGCTTCACGACAGCCACCATCCAAAAACAAACGGCCGAGGTTATCAAACCGATGAACAGCGCACCGACCAAATCTACCGAACCGGCTGCCGGCGTGATGGCCACCAAACCGGCCACGGCTCCCGTACAAGCCCCCACCGTAGTGCATTTCTTGTTGACCACCCAGTCGATGGCCGCCCAAGTGACCGCTGCCATGCACGTGGCGATATGCGTCACCAAAAACGCGTTGGCTGCCAGACCGTCGGCCGCCAAGCCGCTTCCGGCATTAAACCCGAACCAACCCAGCCAAAGCAATGCCGTGCCTAAAAAGACAAAAGGAATGTTGTGCGGAGTAATGGGACGGCCCGCCCTGTAATCCTTACGACGGCCGACCATAAGCGCCATCACCAATGCGGCCACGCCGGCATTGACATGTACCACCGTGCCCCCGGCAAAGTCCACGGCTCCCATTTCCATCAGGAAACCGCCACCCCATACCCAATGAGCCATGGGCATGTAGACCAGTATGCTCCACAACACCGTGAAGCACAAGAAACCGGCGAACCTCACACGTTCGGCGAACGCACCGAGAATCAAAGCCGGCGTAATCAGGGCGAACATACACTGGAACATTACGAACAGCATTTCGGGGATGCCGGTCGCCGTCAGCGTATCCAGACCGATGCCGTTCAACATCACCTTATCGAATCCCCCGATGCCGTACTTGAAGAAACCGCTGCCTTCATATCCGGTGCCGAAGGCAAGGCTGTAGCCGAAGACCACCCACAAGATGCTGACCACCCCGGCTATGGCCAGGCTCTGCATCACCAGGCTCAGCATATTTTTCTGGCGCACAAGGCCGCCGTAGAACAAGGCGATTCCGGGAATCGTCATCATAAACACCAAAAGGGTTGCCACTATCATCCAAGCCGTGTGGCCTGAATCCAATATCACTGATGTATCCATAATCTTACTTTTTTATCATTCAACCATCTTTTTAACCTTGGCGGGAACCGTCCCGCCTCACTTCTCTTGTTCCGCGTTGTAAAGCGCAATGTCGCCACGCTCTCCCGTACGGATCCGTATGGAATCCTCCACCGGAATGATGAAGATGCGCCCGTCGCCGATTTCGCCCGTATAAGCGGCTTTCGTCACGGCTTGCACGGTCTTCTCCACATTCTTGTCGCGCACGACGATGGACAGCAACATGCGCTCGATGGAACTGGTATCGTAGGCCACCCCACGGTAAATACGCGCCTCACGCATCTTGCCCACGCCCCTCACTTCGTAATACGAGAACCATTCGATGTCTGCCGCCAACAAGGCGTCCTTCACGTCGTCGAACTTCGTTCTCCGAATAATCGCTTCGATCTTTTTCATAATTATCCCCTTTCTTTTATTAATTCTATCCTCTCTTTTTATGTTATCCTTTCAAACAATCTTATTTACCCCTTACAAAACATACCTTTTGGAACCTATCACATTTCTGTTATGCTTAAAAACTGAGTCCTGCCGTAAAATAGGCGTTCTCGGACGCCGGATTCCATGTAACCTGGGCAAACAAGGGCAAGGCAAACGACTCGGTCACCCGTATCTCCTTGGCCGCCCGCAAGGCTACCTCGGACACGGCAAAGCCCGAACTGCCGCCGTTGTAGAAAGAGGTCTCCCACGGAGTGGCGCCTACCGTGGCATCCCAGTCCAAACCGCCCAAGCGGAAAGGAGCGGAAAGCGAGACATAAGAAGAGTAGGCCCGTTTACCGTCCTTCTTCAGCCCGTCGTTGCCACCGATGTTCGTGTACCAGTTCACGGCCAGGAAGCCGAAGTCATACCCAACCTGCGCTTCGTAGACATGCAACGTGGAATTGCTGCCGAAATGGAAATATTTCCCGCTGATATCGGTGCCCGTCTTGAAATTCGTCCCTTTGCTGAAACTGTAATCGGTAACCGACACACTGAAACCTTTTACGGCATAACCTAAAGTCAAATCGAACTCTTTGGCATATTCGCGACCCCAAGAGGCCGAACCCCACACCGTAAGCGAAAGACCTTTCCACGAAAGCGAAACGGAAGGCTGTATGCTGACATCGCCCAACTCTTGCCCGCGCCAGATATAACTGCTCACCAGATCCGCCCCCACGGATGCCTCGACTTTGTCTTGCCCTTCTGCGGCCACAGGGAATGCCACTGCCGCCGCCCATAGGAACATGGTTTTCTGAATCTTCGTTTTCATTCTTCTCACCTTGTCTAATTACACATTATTGTCAAACACTTCCCTGCGCATGGAAAATTCCTTTTTAAAGCAAAACCACTTAATAAGCAAGCAATTTGCTTTTGTTTTATGCAAAGTTATATCTTTTTGACAACTCAACAAGTAAATATGATATCCTTTTTATAGAATAAGCCTAACCGTATTTCGATTTATCAGTATTTACATGATAAAACCTTCCAAATTATAACCACACATACCGAAATCCTCGTATTTTTTCACCGACATGAAACCTTTGAAAACTTATCTACCGGAAATGCCCATGCTCTTAAGGCCTGTACGTCCACATATTATTGGAAGAGATTTCATAATCCGCTCTACGCATTTTACAAATTGTCAAAACGTCAAGCCGACCACTGCGAGAATCGCCCATATCCCTTCCGCCGCCGACAGACACGAAAAAAACGAAATCTCGCACATCGGACTTTTATCCCAATACAACTTATATCCGTCTTTCGTGCACACGCTGACAGACGAAAAAGCCATTGAACCGCACACCGTCCACCGGCACGTAAGTTTCATCCCCGAATTTGGTGACATCCTGATTTCCATATCCGTCACTCGAACAGCCCCCAACAAGAGAAAAAAACGGGGAAAAGGCCTCGTTTCTTTCCCGAAACAAGACATTTTCACCTCTATTTCAGTACACACCCGTAGCAACAAGAGGAGAAAAAAAATTTTTCTTCCTGCGATTGAAAAATCACTCTCTTGAGATTAAAACGCATATATACAGAAAAAGGCCGCATATATGCAGCCTAAAACTTATATTTATTCAAAACCCGCGTTTTTCCGTCTTATTTTATCCGGTTTTCACTTCACAGAAAAGAGGAAAAAGCTGTCATTCGGCAATAAAAACGAGAACAAACGCGGCAATTTGTCAGTTCTTGTTATCCCCCGGTACAAACCGGCCATCCCGAAGGTAAAAGAAACTGTGCCGGAAGACCTATACAAGTATTCCGGCACAGCCTTATCGGATGTTTCTTATCAGAAATAGAAACCTAATCCTAACTTCAAACCGACCTTACTTCCGTCTGAGAAGTCATTCAGACTCATGTGGTAATACACAGCCGGCTCTATCGTGATGAAACGGTTCACGAAAAAGGCATATCCCACTTCGGGACACAACTGCAAATTATTCACGCTCTTGGTGGCATGCTCATACTGCAAACCAAGGCCCATATAAATGCCGTTCTGCGTGAAATAATAACGCCCGCCTACTCCCATCTGGAAATGGTCGGTATAACGCGTATGATCATACCCTAATTTACCATAGAGCATCCACGCGCTCTGCACGAAATAACCACCCGTGAAATCCAGGCCGAAATTCAATTTCTCGCTGGAACTATAGGATAATCCCAAACTCGTAGTGGATGCCGCCACATACGTAGTACCCTTTTCAAATTGTGCCTTCGCACCCATTGCCGCCATCATCAGCAGCAAGGACAGCATTAACTTTCTCATATTATCTTTTTTCTTGATTAATATCCACATCATGCTCACGTTTGTCCGCCAATTTTTCCCGCCGCCGGTAAAGATACCACAACGCTACCAGAATCACGGCATTCAAGGCCATCGTAGCCCAAATATGCCGGCTGCTCATATCCGTACGGGGGATGAAATAAGCATATACCGCTACGGAATATAAAGTAAATCCCAACAAGATAACGGTGGATTTCCGGAACCGTCTTCTTTTCATACCCTTGTCTTTTTAAATTGTAAATACCATTTCATGAACATTCCGAATAAGAGTACAGCCACCCCTCCCCCGACTGCGCAACTCAACACGTAGGACAACCCGAATCCTTCGGGAGCCACCAGTATATAGGTCGTACAGACAGCCGTCATGAACAATGCCGGAAACAGGGTCACATAAAACGTCTTTCCTTTCCGCGCAAGCCATACGGTAACCGCCCATAACGTAAAGATAGACAAAGTTTGATTAAACCACGCAAAATAGCGCCACAATATATCAAAGTTGATATTCATTAACACTGCGGCGATGACAAACAAAGGCAATGAAATAATCAAGCGGCGCAAAATGGTGTCTTGCCTGTAATGCAGGAAATCGGAGGCTATCAGACGTGCGCACCGGAAGGCCGTATCACCGGAAGTGACAGGGGCCGCCACCACACCGAGTATCGCCAACACGGCTCCCGCCGTCCCCATCCAATCCTGACAAATGGCATTGACCACAATGGCGGGATTGGATTTTCCCGACGGCGACATCAGTTCGGCCAACGCCTCATAACTGCCTGCAAACTTAATGGCCGCAGCCGCCCATATCAAAGCCACCACGCCCTCTGTTATCATGGCACCGTAGAACACGCGCCGCCCCAGCTTCTCGTTCTTCATGCAACGCGCCATCATCGGGCTTTGAGTGGCATGGAAACCGCTGATGGCTCCGCAGGCAATCGTGATAAAAAGCATGGGAAATATGGAGAGATTCTTATCGGGATGATGGCTCTCGAAAGCCGATGTAATCTCGGGCATCCAACCGTCGTGGGTGAAAATGCCGACCAACACGCCGACGGCCATAAACAACAAGGCCACGCCGAAAAGAGGGTAGATGCGTCCGATAAGGGTATCGATGGGCAGCAAGGTAGCCAATACGTAATACACGAAAATCACCACGCTCCAAAACAAAGCGGAACCCCATACGCCCCAGTCTCCGGTCATGGAAGCCAACAACCCGGCGGGTGTGGTGACAAATACCGTGCCGACCAAGACCATCAGAATCAGGGAAAAGACACGCATCACCAAGCGTATGCCCGCCCCCAGTTCGTCGCCCACCACTTCGGGCAGACTGGCTCCGTTCTTCCGCAGGGAAATCATGCCGGACAGGTAGTCGTGTACCGCCCCGCCGAATATGCATCCGAACACAATCCACAAATAAGCCGCCGGCCCGTAAAGGATACCCAGAATCGCACCGAATATAGGTCCCGTCCCGGCAATGTTCAGAAACTGGATGAGATAGACTTTCCACGTAGGCATCGGTGTATAATCCACACCGTCAGCCATCGTATAACAAGGTGTCTTTCGGGAGGCATCCGCCCCGAATACTCTTTCGACAAAGGCGCCGTAGACCACATAGCCCAATACCAGAAGCACCAATGCCGTAGTGAATGTTATCATATCAGGTTATCAATTAAATTACGCAAAAATAATAAATTGTATCGTAAACCATGGCATTTGTCCCCGAAACTTTCATTTTATACCCCGAAAAGCTTAACTTTGCATCTGATAAAGCTGCATACACCTACATGAAAAGATATATCTTCTCCTTATATATATGTATCACCGGCTGCCTGGCGGCAATGGCCACGCAACGTTTCGCTCCATTGTCCTTCCCCAAACGGGAAACCCGGGCCGTGTGGTTGACCACGTTCAGTAGTTTGGACTGGCCGAAGAACAAAGCTACATCCCCGGCCGGCATCAAGGCACAACAGGATGAACTGTGCCGCATCCTCGACCGGCTCAAGGAAGTGAACATCAACACCGTGCTGCTGCAGACCCGCGTGAGGGGGAGTGTCATCTATCCTTCGGCCATCGAACCGTGGGACGGCTGCCTGACCGGCACTCCGGGACGTGCGCCGGGATATGACCCCTTGGCCTTTGCCGTCCGGGAATGCCACAAACGAGGGATGGAACTGCATGCGTGGCTTGTAGCCATACCTTGTTTCAAGATATCCGCTGCCACACGTATGGGAAACCGTTCCGTACTGAAAACCCATCCCAAACTTTGCGTACGCCATGGAGACAGTTGGTATCTCGACCCGGGGCAACCGGAGACCGCCGACTATCTGGCTTCCCTCTGCCGTGAAATAGCTGCGAACTATGACGTAGACGGCATCCATTTCGACTATATCCGTTATCCGGAAAACGCGGCGAAATTCAACGATGCGAGCTCTTACCGCAAATACGGCAAGAGGCAAAACAAGGCCGACTGGCGTCGCGACAACATGACCCGCTGTGTACGGACGATGTATCGGGCCGTGAAAGCTGCCAAACCTTGGGTCAAGGTCAGCTCTTCGCCCGTGGGCAAATTCAGCGACCTGAGCCGCTATCCGTCCTATAACTGGAATGCCTACTCTGCCGTGCATCAGGATGCACAGGGCTGGTTGCGTGAAGGAATACAAGACATGCTGTTCCCGATGATGTACTTCCGGGGCAATCATTTCTACCCTTTCGCTATCGACTGGAAAGAAAACGACTACGGCCGACCGGTCGTCCCGGGATTGGGTATCTACTTCCTCAGTCCGCAAGAAAAAGACTGGCCGCTGGAGGATATTACCCGTGAGTTGTATTTCACGCGATCTTTAGATCTCGGAGGACAGGCTTTCTTCCGTTACGCGTATCTGAACGACAACCACAAAGGCTTGTTTGATTTCCTGAAAGACGTATATTACCCCTTCCCGGCACTGCCATCGGCTTGTAACAGCCAGGACAGTATCCCACCGGAACGTCCGGGAAATTTGCACAAAAGCCGGGAAGCGCAAACGTATGTGCTCCGATGGTCGCCGTCTGTCGATAATCTATGTGGAAAAGATGTGAGATACAACGTGTACGCTTCACAGACCTCTCCCGTGGACATCGCTTCCGCACGAAATCTTATTGCCGTGAATGTGGATTCTTGCAGCCTTCCCATCCACGAGGAGTTTTGCGCCCTCAACGGTATCAGTTTCGCGGTAACGGCCATAGACCGTTTCGGAAATGAAAGCGAACCGGCACGGCTCCCATCCGGATGGTCCGACAAACCGAACCTCTCAGGGCGGTTCCTCCCGCACGACTCGCAGACCTTGGACATCCCAGAACAGGACAGCCCTTACGTAGCGGTTGTAGATGCGTACGGGCGTATCGTCAGTACGGCACCTTACAGCCGCCGTGTCCGTATCGGGCATTTAGCCAAAGGACTGTACGAAATCAGGACCTTAGCCAAGAAAGGACGCTCAAAACACATCGGATATTTTATCAAATAAATTCGACCGTCTTATGAAAACAGTCAGACTTATCACCTGTGACGGAGCCTTTCAAGCCCGTTTGATTCAGGGGGCGTTGGAAAACGAAGGCATTGCCTCCGTCCTGCACAACGAAAACACGTCCAACATCCTGCGCGGATTCACTCCCACGATTTCCGGAGTGGATATTTTCGTGTATGAAGACGACTATGAACGTGCCATGGCCCTGCTCGAACGCAACCAGATGATACCGGAACAATTAAAATACTGCCCCTGTTGCCATTCGCCCCACATCAAGTTCGTATTGAAAAAGTCTCATAGTTTCAGGGCGTTCATGGCCGCCATATTCAGTATCCTGGCCGGCGCACCTCCGGGCACGACGCATTGGGAATATGTATGCAAAGACTGTGAAGCGCACTTTGAAACGCCCGTGGCACGACAAAGAAAAGAGACACAAGACACCACCACACCCGACACAAAATGAACATCAGACCTGCACAATTCACCGATATGCCCGACATCATGGGCATATTCGACCACGCCCGGAAATTCATGAGGGAAAACGGAAACCCCTACCAATGGACAGACGGTTATCCTCCGGAAGAACTCATGGAAACGGAAATCCGACAAGGACACTGCTTCGTCTGCGAAAACGAAACGGACGGCGTGGTAGCCACATTTTGCTTTTCGGTGGGAAACGACCCTACCTATTCTCATATCGAAGGGAAATGGCTGAATGAGGCTCCATACGGTGTGATTCACCGCCTGGCATCCAACGGAAAGGCCAAAGGTATCGCCCGGCAATGCATCGCATGGTGTTTTGCCCGACACCACAATTTACGCGCAGACACCCACGCTGACAACCTCATCATGCAAAACCTGTTAAAGACCAACGGATTCCGGGAGTGCGGCATCATTTATACCCGTCAGTCACCGCGCATCGCTTATCAAAAGGTCACGGATGCCGCTCCATCCGGATTCCAAGCATAACGCCGCATATCCACGTTTCCGTTCCTTCTGAAAGCCACACCTTCGGCTTCCAGCAATGCTTTCTGTTCCGGCCAGGACGGAACAAGGCGTCCACAGCCATTCACCACCCGGTGGCAGGGAAGGCCTAGCGCATCCGGTACGTTACGCAAAGCCCTACCCACCAAACGGGCATGTTGGGGAAAGCCGGTCAGAACGGCAATTTGCTTATACGTCGCCACCCGACCGGCCGGAATCTCTTTCACGACGCTATACACATCCTGATAAAAAAGGGAAGTATCTACCATGCAATCTGCAACAGTTATCTGCTATCATCTGATGTTTCACTCTCACAATAAAGTGTACGATACCGAATCCACGTCTCTACTGTTCGTCCCCACCATGAAGGTGAAGTCGCCTTTCTCCACCACAAAATTCATCCGATTATCATAAAAGCCTAACTGCTCGTCCGTAATATCAAACACGACCTCCTTGCTCTCTCCCGGCTTCAAGGCTATTTTCTCAAAGCCCTTCAATTCTTTGACCGGACGGGTTATAGAAGCAGCCTCATCTCTCACATACAATTGCACGACTTCCTCTCCCTCATAGCGTCCGGTGTTCTTCACTTCCACTCTCACACGTGCGTGTACCTTCCCGCCATCGCCTGGAAGTACCTTTAAGGCTGAATACTCAAAAGTGGTATAAGATAAGCCGAACGCAAAAGGATAGGCCGGTTCGGAGGGTATGTCAATGTACTTGGCACACCACCCGCTGTTCGCATAAGGACGTCCCGTACTTTTATATTGGTAATACAAAGGAAGCTGTCCCAGATGCGAAGGAAAGGTCATCGGCAATTTACCGGAAGGATTATAATCTCCCCACAACACGTTGCAAATGGCCGGTCCGGCCTCACTGCCCAACCACCACGTACACAAAATAGCCAATGCCTGCTGACGTACCTCGTTGAAAATCACGGGACGACCGCACATCATCAATACAATCACCGGCTTACCTGTTTTTACCAATTCCGTCACCAACCGCTGCTGCTGTTCCGGAATAGATATGTCTCCTTTGGAAGTCATCTCTCCGCTCTCCCCCGAACGTTCGCCCATGGCCACGACAACAACATCAGCACGGCGGGCAGCCTTTAGCGTTCCTTTTAAATCTTTAATTTCATTACTTTCCAAATCATAGCCCTCGTGAAAGTCTACCTCCACACCACGCTCTTGCATGGCTTCGTAAAGTGTTACCACCTTACTCTCGTCGGCACACGTCCATGAGCCGCACATGTCCTTCTGCGACTTGGATAAACCACCAATCAACGCCACGCGTCTCACCGATGAAGCCAAAGGCAACACTGCTCCCTCATTCTTGAGCAACACCACAGAGCGCTCCGCCATATAGCGTGCCTCCCGGCGCGACCGCTCCGCTCCGATGACAGTACGCTCCCGTTCTTCATTGCAATAACGGAAAGGGTCGTCAAATAGGCCCAACTTATATTTCTGCTCCAAAATACGGCGGACAGCATCGTCCAGCAAAGCCTCCGGCACTTTCTTTTCGCGAACCAGATCTGCCAAGTTTTGGGCATAACATTCCGACACCATCTCCATATCCAAACCCGCCATGATGGCCTTATTGGCGGCTTCCTTCTGATCCTTGGCATAACGATGGTTAACCATCTCTCCCACAGAACCCCAATCGGACACAACGAACCCTTGGAAACCCCACTTTTCTTTCAAAAGACCACGCAACAAATCTTCGTTACCGGTACACGGGCGATTCTCGAAATCATTGAATGCACTCATGACCGTAGCCGCTCCGGCTTCTACACCAGCCTTGTAGGGTGGCATATAGAAATTGGCAAAATGCCCCCAAGACATGTCCACACTATTATAATCCTTTCCGGCCACCACCGCCCCGTAACCCACAAAATGCTTGATACAAGCCAAAATCGTACTGTCGGCCGACAAGTCATCACCTTGCAAGCCACATACACGGGCTGCGGCCACTTTAGCACCATAATAAGGATCTTCGCCCGCTCCCTCCATGACACGTCCCCAACGGGCGTCCCAACCGATATCTACCATCGGGGCAAAAGTCCAATGCAATCCGGCTGCTGCTGCCTCCCGTGCGGAGCACCTTGCACCCATTTTGATAGCCTCCAAATCAAAGCTTGCCGCCTCAGCTAACGGCAACGGGAAGCCGGTGCGGAAACCATGAATGACATCCATACCGAAAAGCATGGGAATCTTAAGACGCGACTTCATGGCCGCCTCTTGAAACTTACGGGTCTCTTTCACGCCGCAAACGTTCAACATGGAACCCAACAGTCCCTTGCCGACCTCCTCAGTACGGCTTATCTGCGTATTGTCCGGCCCGGTAGCGAAACCTCCTGAGCACTGGCTCAACTGTCCGACTTTCTCTTCCAGCGTCATTTTCTCCAAAAGAGAAGATATGAAACGTTCCATTTCGATATCACCTCCGGCTGCAGACATCCCCACGGGACTTAACATTCCGGCCACACATAACCCAATAAAAAAGTTTTTCATGATTCGATATTTATATATAACATAATCACACCACAGCCACGGCAAGAAGCCGGCGGCATAGGCTCATCCTACGATATATTTACTCTTGGGCAGATAAGAGAGCAATTTTGTCAACACATAGCAAATCGCATAAATCAAGATACCGGCCACCAAAATGGTACCGGGCGTATTGAAATGCGGTGCCACATGAGGGTACACAAGGTTCAACACCATATAATGTGCAAGATACATTCCATAGCTCAACTTTGAAATGGAGAAGATGCCACGGTAGAGCCACCCGCTGCCCCAGTTAATCTTTTTGAATACGATAAAGAGGGCGAAAGTCATCATCGCCACATTAGGCGTACAAAAACGCCAAGGCTGTTCCACCACAAACGGGTCTGAACTCACGGAAGAAAGATGATAGAACGCACCGACCGAGAAAGCATATCCTATCAAGAATACAGGCACGGCCACAGCGAGCGTCTTGCGCAGACTCCAGTCAATGTAGGTACGGACGTAATGTGCCATCAACAGAAAACCGATATAACCGGCATTGTAATACAAGATGTGGAAATCATTCCAACTGCATTCTCCGTAAATCTCTCCGCCCGGCACACAAAGCTTCACGTAATGCCAGAATGTAGTGAGGAACCAAAGTCCCAAAAAGAAAAGCTCCTCCTTACGACCTACTTGCTTCAACCAAGGAGACAAAATCGGCATAAAGAAATAAACCCCTATCAACATGTACACAAACCAGAGATGTATGGCGTTGGACGGGAAATTGTAGAGGAACGTGAGCAAGTGGGTTTTCGCGCCGTCCCAACCGTGACCGCCCCACAACAAGGGTAAAAAGGCATAAAGAAGCCCCCAGACGATAAAGGGAATGCACACACGGGTGAAGCGGCGTTTGAAAAAGACCGGTGTACTGTCCTTCAACGGAACCAGAAGATAGGCCGATGCCATGATGAACAGCGGCACGCAAGGACGCAGAGAACTGTCGATGAAAGAAATCCACCAACGGTCGGCATTGCTGGAGAAACTGATACCGTCCAGATTGAAATAAAAAGCCTCGCACACATGTACGAGAATGACCATAAAGCATGCGATGGCACGCAGATAGTCCAAAAATACAATTCGTTTTGTTTCCATAAAGCGTTTTTTCAGCTATTAGAAGCCGTTTTCGGTTGATTAGAAAGATTCATAAAATAGAGATGCAAAGTTAACAGTTATCCACTCCCCGCCCCCACTTGCAGGGCAATAAAAAAACTTAAAACTCATTTTTTTCCACTCTTGGGGGAGACCCACAACGCCGCCCGGTAATGTGCGGAGGGGGTCACCGGAACCAACGGCAAATATCCCTGAAGGAGTTTTCCCTTCCGTAAGCATAACGGATGATCTTCCTCGCACCGGCAATGCTCCGACCACAACCGCCCCGCTTCCTTCTCATAGTCTATCACAAAACGCGCTTCCGAAGAGGGAGCCAAGAAAGAAGCCAAATCGACAGAAACTTGTCCCATCGTACGGCGTAAATTGATTTCCACACAAGGATGCACACACAGGTATTCGGATCCCGGTACGCGGCACAACATCATATCCACACCCAGATGGCCGTTGTAGCCGTTACCCAACCAATCAGCCAAGTAGTGCGTGACAGCCGTTTTCAGCATCTGCCATAAAAGCAAAGGAATCCTATCGGTCAGCCAACGCACCTTATCCTCTTCCGACGCCACCCAATTCCCGGCGTACGTGCCACGTGCGGTGGTCAGGAAAACCGAAAGCCCCGTATACCGCACGCCTCCGGCACCGTCGGCATAAAACTCCAAGGCAAAATCCGACACCTTATTATATACAGGCTCCACGATTACCCCGCCTTGTTCACGAAGCTGACGGCCACACCAACCCGAAAGCGGCGGCACATAACCTCCTCGTCCCAGACGCAAGCCCTTTCCGCTGCCCGACCACGGCGCTTTCAATAGGGTTTCGGGATATTGCCGCATCCTTCGGATGATTTCCTGTTCGCCGGTACAGTAATAAGAAACGCCACAAAGCCTATCCCTCCACTTCTGTCCCAAATCCAAGTCGGGATCGCATAAATAAGCCAACATGTCCACTGCATGACGGCGGTTCGACAGTTCACGGTAACGCGCCAAACGCGCTTCATCGGGCAAACGGCTTCTGTCCGCGCCGCCCGTCAACAGACGTTGCACCATCAACGGACTCCACCCCCAAGGGTCAACGTCGGCATCCGAAGGCAAGCCGTCGCGCCCGACCCATCTCACTTCCGGACAAATCCCGCCGGCTTCTTCCGCCCAACGCCGGGCCTCCTTCACCGAAGCCACGCACACGGCATCGCCCCTCATTGCCCACCATACGGGCAACGCCGAAAGGTCGTCGGCCATCTGCCGGGCCGAAGCTGGGGGAATGAAATGCGGACTGGGGCAGGCCAACGCCAGGTCGTTCTCGGGATTGAATATATGCAAGGTCATGGAGAAACATGAAAAACAGAACCCGAACCTTTATTTTACGACCGGCAAAACGCCCTCCGAAGTCATCTGCACACGCCGCATCGTACCATCAGCATTATAATATAAGTAGTCTGCACAGACACTTCGGCTGCACGATGTTCCTCCTTTTAGGACACCATTGTGATAAAAAAAGTACCACCGGCCCTTATATTCCTGAATAGCCTGATGATTCGAGCTACTATTCCCGGCCCATTCGTTCAGAATGCCCTGATAAACCCAAGGCCCCTCTATACTGTCGGCCATAGCATAAGCAATACGCTCGGGGAAACCGCTGGCATAAGAAAGATAATATTTATCGCCGCGTTTATGCACCCAAGGAGCTTCTTCAAACACAAACCCCTCGAAGTCCACTTGGCAGATTTCCCCCTCGATTTCAATCATGTTCTCTTTCAACCGTGCATAATAGCATTCCCCGTTACCCCAGAAAATCCAAGCCTGCCCGTCGTCGTCAATCAAAACCGTAGGGTCGATGCAAGCCCACTGTTTTTGGGATGCGAAACAATCGGACACGGTCAACAGAGGTTTGCCCAACGCATCTTTATACGGCCCTTCCGGACGGTCGGACACAGCCACCCCGATACCCGTATGGTCGGTACTGACATACCAATAAAACGTCCCGTTCCTTTCCACCACCTGCGAAGCGTATGCAATGCCCGAAGACCATTTGAATTCATCTGCGCGCAACGGTACGGGATATTCCCGATAGTGCACTAAATCCGTCGTAGCGAACACACACCAGTTTTCCATGTGCGTACGTTGTTGATTACCCTCAAAATCTTCGCCAGCAAAAATCCAAAGCGTGTCCTTATAAACCAAAGTAGCCGGATCTGCTGTATATTTGTGCCGTACTACGGGATTTCCCTCCGCTTTCCATTCATACACTTGTGCCCATGCGGCAGAAAGCACCCAAAAAGATGCTAAAAAAATAGATATAAATCTCATCCTTCGAACTGTTTTTTTAATTCCACATCTCAATCCGTCCGACAAATATAACACTTTACTTCCACTCCACCTATAATCTTCCTTACATTTCATACCACAAACATTTCCCCACCTCCATTATTGCAAAATGCGCTTTTTTGAAACCAATTTTCCATTATATGCAACAAGAGAAACAGTCCTTCCGGGAAAAAGAGCCTACTTTTGCCCTGTCAAATATCAAACATCAACCCAAAAAACATGAGAAGAAACATTTTTATTTTAGCTTGCACCTCGATCTTGTTCCTCACAAGTTGTATCTCACAAAAAACACCGGACTACACCGCCTATCTGTTTGCTTACTTTGAAGGTTCGGGCGAACTGGCGACACAAGAACAACTGAGATTTGCCGTGAGTGCGGATGCCGTACACTGGAAAGCCCTGAACGGGAACCGCCCCGTCATCCCATCGGACGAAATATCCCAAACCGGAGGCATACGCGACCCGCACATCCTGCGCGGAGAAGACGGGCACACCTTTTATATCACGGCCACAGACATGTTCACCCGAAAGAACGGTTGGGAATACAATCCCGGCATCGTCTTGCTCAAATCCGGCAACCTGACCGATTGGACGCACGGCATCATCGACCTGGAAAAATCCTATCCCGAGAAGTTCGCCCACATCAAATGGGTATGGGCACCCCAAACCATTTACGACCCCGAAGCACGGAAATACTTGGTCTACTTCACCGTACGCTTCGAATACGACACCGCCCTCAATTTCTATTGCGCATACGCCAACGAAGATTTCACGGCCTTCGAGAACGAGCCTCAACTGATGTTCGCTCCCAAATACGGTGCCATAGACGGCGACATCATCCATAAAGACGGCACCTATCATTTCTTCTATAAAGGAAATACCAAAGACCGGAACGGCAAAGAGCTGAAAAGCGGCATACAGCAAGCCACGGCCCCGTCGTTGCGCGGCCCGTGGAAAGAGCATTTCGCATATCTCGACGCGTATGCCGGAACTCGTACGCACGTGGAAGGCTCCAGCATATTCAAACTGAACGATTCGGACGAATACATCCTGATGTACGACCTTTACAGCAGCGGACGTTATGAATTCCAACGCAGCAAAGACCTTATCCATTTCAGTTCCAAGCCCGAAACCTTCGTCAAAGACTTCCATCCGCGCCATGGTTCCGTCATCGGCATCACCCGCGAAGAGGCCATCCGTCTGGACCAAAGATGGGGAGGAGTTCCCGAAGAAGCCAAACAGTAAAAAACCAATTTCATAACCTAATTTCCATTTCAGATGCGGCAAACGGCAAAATCCTATTTCTTTAGGACGTACCCGTTTGCCGCTTAAAAAGTCCTTCCGACAAGCGGAACAAGAAGCACAGGAAACGTTCCTAATAAACAAATGAAAAGACATACGCCTTTTTACCGACAAAACGTAAGTTCTACGGACTTTTTCTGAATGAAAAGTTCCATGTTCCAGTTACGTTCCATGCCATTTTTGCCCCTTTTTAGATACATAAATTCACGTTTCAGCCTTGTTTTTAGCTTTTTTTCAGCCTAAACGCATTTCAATCGCAGCCGAAAAATTTTTCGCTCGGCTGAGAAAACATTTTTTTTGTCCTCATGGTGGGGCATCTTTCTCTGCATGCAGGTGGAGAAAAGCCCTGAAAACAGAAAAAAGATATGCCTCTTAGGCTCGTTTTTCTCCTAAACGGAGCGCATCGGACTACAAAAAACGAATGACAGGATGCCCTACGGATGCCGTTTCACGCTTCCACGAATCCCGACCCCGTACGCACGCCGTGCCCGAATGCCGTGCATTTTGAAAGCCCGACAGGCCGAAGGAGCTTCAGAATGTCATTCCCCCGACGTGCGAGAATCGCGTATTTCCGCACGCCTCCGTCTTCCGGTTCAAATGGTTCAATCCTGCAAGGCCGGGATTGACAAATTGACAACCCTCGCATTTCGAGATGCAAAATGAAGAAAAAACAAAGATTTTGCCAACCCGACTTTGCACTTTTGCGGTTTTACACTATCTTTGCAAATTGTATCAAGTACCAAAGAATGGAGTCTTTTTTCAGAACACATGCGTACCTTGTGGAGCATACCCACGCTCCTGTCCGTCGCGCCCTCATGGACGAGATAGACTGGAACGACCGTCTGATTGGTATTAAAGGTACACGCGGAGTAGGAAAGACCACTTTCCTCCTGCAATACGCCAAAGAACATTTCCACGTGGAAGACCGGAAATGCCTCTACATCAATCTGAACAATTTCTATTTTCAGGGCAAGGGCATTGCCGAATTCGCCACAGAGTTCTACGAAGGCGGAGGAAAAGTATTGCTGATCGACCAAGTGTTCAAACAACCGGACTGGAGCACAGACCTGCGCAAATGCTACGACACGCTGCCGGGACTGAAAATCGTATTCACCGGCTCTTCCGTCATGCGGCTGAAGACGGAGAACCCGGAACTGAACGGACTGGTGAAATCATACAACCTGAGAGGATTTTCTTTCCGCGAGTTTCTCAACTTGCAGACGGGCAATGACTTCCCGTCTTATACGCTCGACGAAATCCTGAACCGTCATGAACAAATCGTGCGCAGCATCCTGCCTAAAGCCAGTCCGCTGAAGTTCTTCCAAGACTATCTGCACCACGGTTTCTACCCGTTCTTTCTGGAAAAGCGGAATTTCTCTGAAAATCTGCTCAAGACCATGAACATGATGCTCGAAGTGGACATCTTGCTCATCAAACAAATCGAGCTGAAATATTTGGCAAAAATCAAAAAATTACTATATTTGCTCGCGATAGACAGTCCGGTGGCTCCCAACGTCAGCCAATTGGCGGAAGACATCCACACGTCGCGGGCCACGGTTATGAACTACATCAAGTATCTGGCCGACGCGCGGCTCATCAACATGATTTACCCGAAAGGAGAAACCTTTCCCAAAAAACCGGCCCGAATCATGATGCACAACAGCAATCTGATGTACGTCATCTACCCGTGCCGCCTGGAAGAACAGGATATCCTGGAGACTTTCTTCCAAAACACGATGTGGAAAGACCATAAACTGAACAAGGGAGAAAAGGGCACCTCGTTTTTGGTGGACGAAAATCTGAGATTCAAAATCTGCCCCAACGAAGAACGACGGCGAAACGCTGAAACGATATATGCCCGGCATAAGATAGAAATAGGGCACGGAAACGAAATACCGATATGGTTGTTCGGATTCCTATACTAAAGAGAAAATAAAGAAATTGTAGTTTAATCTCGTAATATTAATCATTATTATGGCAAAAGAAAAAAAGTTTATCACTTGTGATGGTAACCAGGCCGCAGCGCATATCTCGTATATGTTCTCAGAAGTTGCAGCCATCTATCCCATCACCCCGTCGTCGACCATGGCAGAATACGTGGACGAATGGGCAGCACAGGGCCGTAAGAACATCTTCGGCGAAACAGTGTTGGTACAGGAAATGCAGTCGGAAGGCGGTGCCGCCGGAGCCGTCCACGGTTCGTTGCAGGCCGGTGCGCTGACCACGACTTATACGGCATCCCAGGGTTTGTTGCTGATGATTCCGAACATGTACAAGATTGCAGGCGAACTGCTGCCTTGCGTGTTCCACGTGTCGGCCCGTACCTTGGCTTCTCATTCACTGTGTATCTTCGGTGACCATCAGGATGTCATGTCTTGCCGCCAGACCGGTTTCGCCATGTTGTGCGAAGGTTCCGTACAGGAAGTGATGGATCTGGCGGGCGTGGCACACTTGTCTACCATCAAGAGCCGCGTGCCGTTCCTGAACTTCTTCGACGGTTTCCGTACGTCTCACGAAATCCAGAAGATTGAAATGCTGGAGAACGACGACCTCGCTCCTTTGGTAGACCAGGAGGCCTTGAAGGAGTTCCGCAGCCGCGCCCTGTCGCCTGAACATCCGGTGGCACGCGGTATGGCCGAAAACCCCGACACGTTCTTCACTCACCGTGAATCTTGCAATAATTACTACGACGCAGTTCCTGCCATCGTAGAGGACTACATGAACAAGGTGTCTGAAATCACCGGCCGCAAATACGGCCTGTTCTCTTACTACGGTGCCGCAGACGCAGAACGCGTCATCATCGCCATGGGTTCCGTAACCGAAGCCATCCGCGAAACCATCGACCACTTGACCGCACAGGGCGAAAAGGTGGGCTTGGTAGCCGTTCACCTGTATCGTCCGTTCTCGGCCAAGCATTTCCTGGCAGCCGTTCCGGCCACAGCCAAGACGATTGCCGTACTGGACCGCACGAAAGAACCGGGCGCCAACGGCGAACCGCTGTATCTGGATGTGAAGGAATGCTTCTACGGCAAGGAAAACGCTCCGGTCATCGTAGGCGGACGTTACGGCCTCGGGTCTAACGACACAACTCCGGCACAAATCTTGGCCGTGTACGAGAATCTGGCTCTTCCGGAACCGAAAAACCAGTTCACCCTCGGCATCGTGGACGACGTGACGTTCACTTCGCTTCCTCAGAAAGAAGAGGTGGCCATGGGTGGCGAAGGCATGTTCGAAGCCAAGTTCTACGGTCTGGGTGCCGACGGTACGGTGGGTGCCAACAAGAACTCCGTGAAGATTATCGGTGACAATACCAACAAGCACTGTCAGGCTTACTTCTCTTACGACTCTAAGAAGTCCGGTGGTTTCACGTGCTCTCACTTGCGTTTCGGAGACGCCCCCATCCGCTCCACTTACTTGGTGAATACGCCTAACTTCGTGGCTTGCCACGTTCAGGCTTACCTCCACATGTACGATGTGACTCGCGGATTGAAGAAGAACGGCACGTTCTTGCTCAACACCATCTGGGAAGGCGAAGAACTGGCCAAGAACCTGCCGAACAAGGTGAAAGCTTACTTTGCCAAGAACAATATCAAGGTATATTACATCAACGCCACCAAGATTGCACAGGAAATCGGATTGGGCAACCGTACCAATACCATCCTCCAGTCTGCATTCTTCCGTATCACCGGTGTCATCCCGGTAGACCTGGCGGTAGAACAGATGAAGAAGTTCATCGTGAAGTCCTACGGCAAGAAAGGTGAAGACGTGGTGAACAAGAACTATGCTGCCGTAGACCGCGGCGGTGAATACAAGGAACTGGCCGTAGACCCGGCATGGGCTAATCTCGCTGCAGACGCTGCACAGCCCAACGACGACCCTGCATTCATCAATGAAGTGGTACGCCCCATCAATGCACAGGACGGCGACTTGCTGAAAGTTTCCGCATTCAAGGGTATCGAGGACGGTACTTGGCCGCAAGGTACGGCCGCATACGAAAAACGCGGTGTGGCAGCCTTTGTCCCGACATGGAACGCAGACAACTGTATCCAGTGTAACAAGTGTGCATACGTTTGTCCTCACGCTTCTATCCGTCCGTTCGTTCTCGATGCCGAAGAAATGAAGGGCTTCAACGCTCCGGTTATCGAAATGAAGGCTCCGGCAGCCATGAAGGGCATGAACTTCCGCATCCAGGTGAGCGTAATGGACTGCTTGGGTTGCGGCAACTGTGCCGACGTATGTCCGGGCAATCCGAAATTGGGCAAGGCGCTCACGATGGTTCCGTTGGAACAGGAACTCGCCGAAGCTCCGAATTGGGAATACTGCGTGAAGAACGTGAAGAGCAAACAAGACTTGGTAGACATCAAGAGCAACGTGAAGAACTCACAGTTCGCACAACCGTTGTTCGAGTTCTCAGGCGCTTGTGCCGGTTGCGGTGAAACTCCGTATGTGAAATTGATTTCCCAGTTGTTCGGCGACCGTGAAATCGTTGCCAACGCCACCGGTTGCTCTTCCATCTACTCCGGTTCCATTCCTTCTACTCCTTATACGACCAACGCCAAGGGTCAAGGTCCGGCATGGGCAAACTCCTTGTTCGAGGACTTCTGCGAATTCGGCCTCGGTATGGCATTGGCCAACAAGAAGATGCGTGCACGTATCGAAGAACTCCTCAAGGGTGCCATTGCAGCCGATGAGACTCCGGCCGACTTCAAGGCTGCCGCTCAGGAATGGCTCGAAGGCAAGGACGACGCAGATGCCAGCAAGGCCGCTGCCGGAAAACTCGTCCCGATGATCGAGGCAGGCAAGGCTGCCGGTTGCCCGGCTTGCGCCAAACTATCCGAACTGGCACACTATTTGGTAAAACGCAGCCAGTGGATTATCGGTGGCGACGGTGCCTCTTACGATATCGGCTACGGTGGTCTGGACCACGTCATCGCTTCGGGTGAAGATGTCAATATCCTCGTATTGGATACCGAAGTATATTCCAACACCGGTGGCCAGTCTTCCAAGGCAACCCCGCTCGGTGCCATTGCCAAGTTTGCCGCTTCCGGTAAGCGCGTACGCAAGAAAGACTTGGGTATGATTGCTACCACTTACGGTTACGTGTACGTGGCACAGATTGCCATGGGAGCCGACCAGGCACAGTGTCTGAAGGCCATCCGCGAAGCAGAAGCTTATCCCGGCCCGTCTATCATCATCGCTTACGCTCCTTGTATCAATCATGGTTTGAAGAAGGGTATGGGCAAATCGCAGGCTGAGGAAGAAGCAGCCGTGAAGTGCGGTTACTGGCACTTGTGGCGTTTCAATCCGGCTTTGGAAGCCGAAGGTAAGAATCCGTTCTCACTCGACTCCAAAGAGCCTAACTGGGATGCTTTCCAAGATTATCTGAAAGGCGAAGTCCGCTTTGCTTCCGTCATGAAGCAATACCCGGCCGAAGCCGCCGACCTCTTCAACGCTTGCGAGGATATGGCCAAGAAGCGTTATCAGAGCTACGTGCGCATGACCAAGATGGACTGGAGCGAATAAGCCAATCCTATCAATCCATACATGACAAAGGGAGTGTCGGTACCATTCCGGCACTTCCTTTTCTAATATATTTCAGGGCATAGTCCCGATTCCATCTGCATATTTAACCTTAATTTCAGCAAATGATGAATAAAGCACTGCACCATTCCATAACTTGCATGTTCCTCATCATCGTCTTTTTCGCCGGAGCATACAAACTTCAATCGCAAAACATAGGGCGGTTCGAGTTGCCTCATTACGACCAACTCCCCAACAGACAAATCAAAAAGATATTCCAAGACTCGGAAGGGCTTATATGGTATTGTACGGAAGACGGTTTATGCCGCGACGATGGTTACAACATTCAAATCTTCCGCTCCGACTTCAAGACACCGGACGTAATTAAACACAACCACATCACTTGTATCACAGAAGACCTTTCCGGAAAAATCTGGTTCGGCACTCTGCGCGGAGCTTATATTCTGGACAAAAACGACTACCGCATCACGCCCATAGAAGGCTACGGCTTCGACTCATGGAGCATCAATGAAATCAAAGCGACCTCCGATGGTTTGGTCTACATTGCCACCAACAATAAAGTGTACCGTTTCGATGCCCGTTCCACCCGCCTCACCCACAGCTACGATATAGAATGGCAAGGTGTACCGAATAAAGTCTCGTTTTTTTTCGAAGACCCTCAAACGCACAAATTATGGATTACATTGCAAAAAGGCGGACTATGTTGGTTCGACAAGCAACAAGAACGTTTCGTTCCCTTCTATTGGCCGTTCGAGGCTCCTCCCACCGCACTGGTACGGGACAAGAACAACCATTTCATCTGGCTTGCCACATACGGCAACGGACTCTTCCGTTTCCGCCCCGATGCCCGAAACAGCAGCAGCATCTATGTCCCCATACGGGAAGAAGCCCTAGGAAGTCCTTCCGCAAAAATCATCTATAACCTGTTGCAAGATCCTGCATCGGGTGACTTGTGGACAGGAAGCGGTGACGGCTTGTGCCGCTACAAGACCTATCCTGACGGCAGTTTGGAACGATTGAGTACCGCTCCGTCCTTACAACTGGAAAACAAGGTCTTTGCGTCAGCCATGTTCGACCATGAAAACAACCTGTGGGTTGCAGGAGACATCCATAATTCTTTCATCCTTTCTTCTTTGGATTCCGCCATCCAACGCTATAGCACGCAATCTCTCCAGAGATACGGAATCCCTACTAACATGGATTTGCTGATACACGAAGACAGCCTCATCTGGTGCCTGAATAAGCAAAAGCAGCTTTTCGCCTACTTTCCAAGTAACGGTAAAGTATTCACCAGCAAGCTGTCCCACAGGCGAACCACCCCTTTGCTGGCGAAAGTACGCAACGGAAAAGGCATCTATTGCATCCTGAAAGACAACATCGTAATCCGTCTTACATTCGAGCATAACGATATACACGAAACCGAAATCGTGAATATGATTTCCGTGGCCGAAGCGGACGAACACATCCGTACACTTCACGAAGATGCTTACGGACAACTCTGGATCGGCACTTCCCGAAATTTATATCGGTACTCCCTGTCAAGTCATAGATTGGAAAAAATATGGGCATCCACTCACATGATAAATGATATCGTCACGGACGGACATACCGCATTCGTCTCCACCGAGAACAACGGACTGCTCGTCATAGAGGGGCAAGGAACGAAAAAAAGAATAAAAATAGCCGAGAACGGTCTCGGATTAGCCCTGCAACCTGGAGAAATCCTGTGGATCAGCACAGCCAAAGGCAATACACTCCGTTACGACCTGCACCGCAAAACCCTGCATTCCATGGATCGGGAGTGTGGACTGAACGGCAACAGCATCTATAACATCACGACCGACCGCAAGGGAAAACTATGGATTCTCACCCGGCAAAACGTCACGATATTCTCTCCTGAAAAACAAACATTCAGTACGTTGCGCGCATCGTCTCCTCACATCGACATGGAAAACTTCCTTTGCATGTACAAAGATAGCGACGACTGCTTCTACATCGGAGGACAAAACGGCTACTTGTCTGTCCGAACAAACGCTTTCTCGGACAAGAAAAAAGAAAAAGATTTTTTGCCGCGTCTTACCGCCGTCACGGTCAACTCCCAAACAAGACCTATATCTGCTGCTACAACGACCTTGAAACTCCCTCCTTCTGCACAAGATCTCACGCTACACCTTTCCACGTTCACGCCCCTGCACAGCCAGAATATCCGTTTTGCGTTCCGGCATGCCGGTCGCCACGAAGAGTGGAACGTCCTTCCGCAAGGACAGAACAGCATCCACCTGTCACAACTCTCCAAGGGTGACAACAGCCTCGAAATCAAATCCACGGATGCCAACGGACATTGGAATGAAACGCAGAGCCAAGTCTTGCATATCTACCGTGCACCATGGTGGTACGAAACTTATGCCGCCTATTTCCTATACGTTTTGGGAGCCGTAGCCGTGCTTTTCATATACATTCGCCATGTACTGAAACGCCAACAAGCCAAAAACCAACAGGCAGCCCAGAAACAAATGGAAGAGATGAAATACCGGTTCTTCACCAATATCAGCCACGAACTACGCACGCCACTGACACTCATCATCGCGCCATTGGAATACTTACTGAAAAAGGAAGAGAATCCCGACACCAGAAAACAACTGAAAACCATCGACCGGAATGCCCACAACCTCCTGTCGTTAGTCAACCAGCTACTTGATTTCAGGAGAATCGAGATGAAAGGAGAAACATTGGCTTTAGAAACTTTCAACCTAAAGGATATGCTATCGCGTATTTATGAAAGTTTCCTTCCCATGTCTGAAGAAAAGAATATCCGTTTTGACTTTCATTGCCACCCGGAAACCTTTCTTGTCACTGCGGACAGCCCCAAAATAGAAAAGGTGGTGAACAACCTGCTGTCCAACGCATTCAAATTCACTCCTCAGGGAGGACACGTGACCTTAAAAGCCTATCCGGAATCCTCCGACGGGAGAGAGATGGCTGTCATACAAGTGGAGGACGACGGTATCGGTATCCCGGCCGAAGAGCAGACACATATATTCGAACGATTCCATCAGGCGAGCTCCCATAAGGGCAATACAGGAAGCGGTATAGGACTGAATGTCGCCAAAGAGTATGTCCAAATGCACCATGGGAAAATCGACGTATTAAGCAGTTCCGGAAAAGGAAGTTGCTTTACCGTCTGTATTCCCATAGGAAACATTAACCACGTACCGTCCCCGCTTCTCCCCGCAGCTCCGCAACAAGAGCATCCGGTGGACAATCCTACCTTGCCCGTTGATTACACCGTCCGTCCTAAAATATTATTGGTAGAGGACAACAACGATTTCCGCCATTATTTACAGGAGGAACTCCGTCGCCACTTTGTCGTATTCGAGGCTTCGGACGGAGAAGAAGGCGAAGCTGTAGCCTTGCAACAAAAACCGGACATCATCATTACCGATTTGATGATGCCTAAAATGGACGGTATAGAACTTTGCAAACGAATCAAACACAACATCGACGTATCCCATATTCCCATCATATTACTCACGGCCAGCGCCAGTGTGGAAAATGAAGAACGGGGTTACAAAGAAGGTGCGGACGCGTATATGACCAAACCGTTCAAATGGGAAATCCTGACTGCCCGTATTCATAATCTTCTTGCGCAAAGGCGGCAGCAACAAAACGAATTCAAACAAAACGCCGAGGCCGAAGCTAAGGACGTTACCATATCGCCGGCCGATGAAGATTTTCTGAACAAGGCTTTACGGTTCGTAGAAAAGAATATGGATAACTCCGAATATTCCGTAGATGAACTTAGTGACGACATGGCCATGAGCCGGGCAACCTTATTCCGCAAGATGCGTTCTGTTATCGGTATGTCTCCTACTGACTTCATAAGAAATACCAGATTGAAACGCGCCGCCCAACTGATTACGGAGGGACGCCTGTCCGTCACGGAAATCGCATATTCTGTAGGATACAGCAGTCCCGGCCATTTCACCAAATCATTCAAAAAAGAATTCGGCGTACTTCCTACTCAATACCACAAAACTTAAAAGAACGGTTCCTTTTTCATAGAACGTAGGTTGCATGGGCTTTCAAATATATCAAAAAAAGCCGGAATGCAACCTACGTTCCATTCTTTGCAACGTAAATACCATTCATCCGCGCAAAAAATATCGACTTTTACGGTGACAAATTAAAATATCCATTAATCATAAAAAGCAGAAACAAGCGCACGATGAAAAAACTCTTATTCTTTCTACTCATCACAATCGGATTCTCCCTACAGCACAGCCTTATGGCGAACGAACCGGACTCTGCCTATGTCTTCGCATACGCAACCGATAAGAACGCCGGACGCAACGGCTTGCACTTCGCTTGGAGCACAGACCGGAACACATGGCACTCCATCGGTCCGGAACGCACGTTCTTACGAAGCGAATATGCCAGCGGACGGCACGGCAAACGAATGTTGTCACCTTATTTAATAAAGGGAAACGACGGGATGTGGCACTGCCTATGGAGCGTACATGAAGGATATGCCGTATTTGCCCATTGCACATCGACAGATTTAATCTCCTGGGGGCAACAGGCATTTCCAACTACAGGAAACACCGGTAATTGCATGAATCCTTCGGTTACATTCTCGCCCACCGGCCAAGACTATCTTATCACATGGAATAGCCTACAGGGGGAAAACACGAAAACCTACAGTTGCCGCACGAAAGATTTCCGTACTTACAGTATTCCACAAGCGGAGAATGTCGCCGTCCCCCATCGACAACAGGTCACAATCAACGGAATCACAGAAAGCGGAACCCTCCACCGTGTGGCATGGAACGAAGTGGAAGCACTCATACAAGCCGACAAAATGGCAAAGTACAAAGCCATCCAAAATGCGGAACGACTGGCCATCAACCCAGATCTTTTCAAAGATACCATCACTCTGAACGTAACGCCACGCCCCGAAGAAAGCAAGAAAATCAGCGATATGCTCATCGGAGTTTTCTTTGAAGACATTAACTACGGGGCGGACGGAGGACTTTATGCCGAACTCGTGCAAAACCGCGATTTCGAATATTCTCCGAATGACATCGGTCGTGAAGAGAACTGGACGGCCACCAATTCGTGGAGCACGGACGGAGAAGGCCTTTCGTTTGACATAGATACCGTGGCTCCGTTGCATGCCCACAATCCCCATTATGCCGTTTTGGACATTAAAGAAAAAGGTCATGGGTTGGTTAACGACGGTTTCGACGGTATTCCCGTCAAGGCCGGAGAGAAATACGACTTCTCGGTTTTTGCCCGCAGTACCAGCAACAAGCGGGGAAAAATCATCGTAAGACTACTTGACGAAGACGGAAAAGTCATCGGCGAAGCCCCCACCGGCAAGATTTCCAAAACATGGAATAAGCTCACGGCTGTGGTAAAGGCTACCGGCTCCGCCGTAAACGGGTGCATCGAGGTTATTCCGGACATGGAAGGTGAAGTGAATTTGGATATGGTTTCCCTCTTTCCCCAAAAGACATTCAAAAACCGGAAGAACGGAATGCGTGCCGATCTGGCCCAAGCCATTGCCGACATCCGCCCCCGATTCGTTCGCTTCCCGGGAGGATGTGTAGCTCATGGCAACGGATTGGATAATATATACCGTTGGGAAAACACCATCGGCCCGTTAGAAAGCCGCAAACCTTTGCGCAACCTGTGGGGCTACCATCAGACCATGGGGCTTGGCTATTATGAATATTTCCTATTCTGCGAGGACATCGGGGCGGAACCGCTGCCCGTCGTTGCAGCCGGTGTGTGTTGCCAGAACTCTTCCATCGGAGGCGCAGGCCAAATGGGCATCCCCATGGAAAAAATGCCGGAATATATAGAAAGCATACTGAACCTCATCGAATGGGCTAACGGCGACCCGTCCGAAAGCCCATGGGCCAAGATGCGTGCGGAAGCCGGACACCCGAAACCCTTCAACCTGAAATATCTCGGTGTGGGCAACGAAGACCTCATCACGCCTGTGTTTGAAGAACGTTTCACCATGATATTCAAGGCTATCAAAGAAAAGTATCCGGAAATACAGGTCGTAGGTACCTCCGGCCCCTTCAGCGAAGGCCCGGACTACGTGGAGGGATGGAAGGTAGCCAGCAAGCTCGGTGTCCCCCTCGTGGATGAACATTACTACCAACCTGCAGGATGGTTCCTCAACAACCACGATTATTACGACCGCTACGACCGTTCCAAACCCAAGGTTTACCTCGGAGAATATGCCACACATATCCCCGGCAAAGGCAATAACATCGAGACCGCCTTATTGGAGGCTTACCACCTGATAGGCTGCGAACGAAACGGCGATATCGTCAGCATGACATCATACGCCCCGTTGTTGGCCAAAGACCGACGGACAAGATGGCGTCCCGACCTGATTTATTTCAACAACATGGAAGTCAAGCCCGGTACGAGTTATTACACTCAACTCCTCTTCGGACAAAACTCAGGGAATGAATATATTCCTTCCGTGCTCACCCTGTCGGATAACCGTGACGATGTACGTAAACGCATCGGCATATCAGTAGTAAAAGACAGTCTGAGCCAAGACCTCATACTGAAAATCGTCAACCTCCTCCCGGTCAAAGTACAAGCTACCATAGACCTTGCCGTTTTGGGCATCACCGGAAAACAGGATGCCACGAAAACCGTATTGAGCGGTATGCCGGATGATTGGAAGGCTCGCCCTGAAACTTCGCCCGTCGCCATAGGACCTCAATACCGGGATGAACTGCCTGCCTACTCACTGACAGTCGTCAAATTAAAAAGCAAACCGTAAAAAAGGAACCATTCATTAAACTTAAAATCATGAAAAAGAAATTACTATTATCTATGTTGGCTGCCTGCTGCCTCACGGCACAAGCCCAACGTATGATGGAAGACCTCAACCGGGGACTCGTAGCCGTACAAACGGAAAAAGGCGTGTTCACCAGTTGGCGCATCCATGGCACGGAGTATTATGACACACAGTACAACCTTTACCGCGACGGCAAGTTGGTAAATCCGGAACCGTTAGACGTATCCAACTTCACCGACCCCGAAGGCACGGCCTCATCCACCTACACGGTAAAAGCCGTAGTACGGGACGAAGAACAAGATGCCTGCGAACCTGCCGAAGTGTGGGACAAACAGTATCTGACAATCCCCATGGGCAAGATGTATTCCCGGCGAGGAACGGACATCACGTTGGACTACTTCCTAAATGATGCCACAGCGGCAGATCTGGACGGAGACGGAGAAATGGAAATCATCGTGAAGCGACTACATAACAACGACGGACTTTTCTATCCGGAAAACGACAGCGCATTCACATTCTTCGAGGCTTACAAGTTGGACGGCACGCGGCTGTGGCAAATAGACATCGGCCCCAACATGATCAGCGCAGGTGAAGTGGAAACCAACATCACGGCTTTCGATTGGGATGAAGACGGAAAGGCGGAGCTGCTGATGCGCGCCATGGACGGCACCATAGTCTATGCTTCGGACGGGACAAAACAAGTAATCGGCGACCCGACCAAGAACTACCGCGACAGCGTGCTGCACACAGCAAACATGACATATTCCATGGCGGGCGAGGAATACCTTATATATATGGAGGGAGCCACAGCCAAACTGTACAACCCGGCCATGCAATTCCCCCTCAAACGGTTGGAGAACGGCGAGACGGACCTGAACGCCGCATGGGGCGACGGTTACGGCCACCGCGCCAACAAGTTCTTTTTCGGTGCACCTTATCTGGACGGCCGCCATCCGAGCATCTTTCTGGCACGCGGCATCTACACGCGCCACAAGATGATTGCCTACGATGTGAATCCGGAAACCCACGAACTGGTGGAGCGTTGGAGGTGGCTCAACAATGAACCGGGCAGCCCATGGTTCGGCGAAGGATACCACAACTTCGGTATCGCCGACGTGGACTGGGACGGACGCGATGAAATCGTCTACGGCTCGATGGTCGTAGACGACAATGGCAAAGGACTTTCCACAACAGGTTACGGCCACGGCGACGCACAGCATTGCAGCGACTTCGACCCCTACCGCAAAGGACAGGAGATCTTTGCTTGCAATGAGAACAAGGCTGGTGCCAACTACCGCGATGCGACTAGCAGCCGAGTCTATTATTGGTACCAACACCCGCAAGACTGCGGCCGTTGCATGGCCGGAAAGTTTACCGAAGAGTTCATGGGCAGCCAGATGGCAGCCGGAAGGTCCGGCACCGTCAGTTCGGTAATAGACGAAGCCCTCCCCAATGCCACAGGCCTCTTAGGTGCCAGTTTCCGCATCTATTGGGACGGGGATTTATGCAGTGAATCTCTGGACGATGTCAACATCACATTCTACAACGGCACCATCACCAAACTTGAAGGCATCCATTCCAACAATGGAACGAAAGGCACACCGTCCCTTCAGGCCGACATCTTCGGAGACTGGCGCGAAGAAATCATCAGCCCGTCTACCGACGACCAATCGCTGATTATCTATACCACAACCTTCCCAACATCTTGGCGCAACTATACCCTGCTGCACGACATGCAATACCGGCAGGCCATCTGTTGGCAGATGTGCGGTTACAACCAACCGCCCCACGTCAGTTACTTCATGGGAGAGACGGAAGGATATACCACCACCCCTCCCCCTTTGATGACCAACGGGCGCACGGAAGTGAAAGATGCCATTACAACCGCCCAGAACGGACAGCACGTGTTATTGGCCGATCCCGAGGGCGGAGAAGTGACAGTCGCCGAAGGCGCATCGCCTTACATCCTCACCGTCAACGCCTTCTCCCATACGGAAGGACATGACAACAACGACAACATCACCACTTCCTACTCCACCTATACGCTCAAAGGCGGTACGTTTGGTGGAGACATGCGCTTGGTGAAACAAGGCGAAGGCATCCTGAACCTGAGCGGCGAACAGACCTATTCCGGCCCGACGGACCTTTGGGGCGGCATCGTGAACTTCACAGGAAAACTCCCCAACAGCCGCGTATGGATGAACCGCTTTGCCGAATTAAACGCCAAGGCTGACTTCGGAAAGGATATCAAGATGGAATACGCCTCCGTGCTCCGCGTAGGAGGAACGGGAGAAGCCGCCACCATCCACGCTGACAGTGTGACCATGCGGTACGGTGCCGTGATGGAATTCGACCTCTATTCCGAGAACACTCAGGCCGACCGCATCGTACTGACCAAAGGCCTTTCCCTGGAAACCCTCAACCGAAGCGACGGTCCCGAGTTCCAAGCACCGATATTCCGCTTTACTCCTCACTATCAAAACGGGAAAAACGTGATGGCAGCCGGAAGATACCTCATCGCCGAAGTGAAAAAGATCGACGGCAACGTAGATGACATCCTCCTTCAGGGACTGGAAACTCAAAAATGCCACTTGGAATACGAAAACGGCCAAATATTCCTCGTCATAAAGGAAACGAGAGATGCCACACAAGTGTATTGGGACGGTACCCACACGCTCAATGAATGGAACCTGAATGAAAACGAAAACTTCAACAATGCGGGAGAAGCCGACATCTTCGTTTCCGGCGACGACGTGATATTCGACGATGCGGCCACTGACGCCTCCGTCCGCATCAACGAGAACCTCTACCCCAAAACGGTGACATTCGACAATGACACGAAAACCTACAGCCTAAGCGGCAACGGCGGTATCAGCGGAGAAACGGGACTGACCAAGAAAGGAAACGGAACATTGGTCATCACGAGCACGAACACCTACACGGGAAAAACAACGTTAGAAGGAGGCGTCACTGCCGTCTCGGCTTTGGCCGACTCCATCGTCCGCAAAGGAGCTTTGGGGTGCTATACCAAAGAAATAGGGAACTTTGAAATCAAGAACGGCGCCACCTTGCGCAACACAGTAGCCATTAAAAACGGAGTGCCCATCACCATCGGTGAAGGGGGAGCCGTCTTCCAGACCGACGGCGAACTGACCTTGAACAAGCCTCTATATGGCAATGGCAACACTTTAACCAAAACCGGTGCGTCCAACCTGATACTGTTTGCTGCCGACAACCTGAAAAAGACCTATCTGAAAGAAGGTACGCTACAGGCCAAAGGAGAAGGCGTGCTCTTCGGCGATACACTGATTTTCATCGGTAATGCCACTTATCAGGACTTTGACGACGGCAACACCTACAGCCTGAACCTCAATAATCTCAAAGTGGAAGAGGGCGTGACGGGCACGATGCGATGCGACAGCCGCTGCGAGAACCGCATCAAACTTTTCGGAAAAGGTACGCTGAAAATATACGTGCCGTGGATTCGTTCGGATTTCACAGGCGACTGGTCAGCTTTCGAAGGTACGGTAGAACCTTCCAATCCCGACAACTGGTTCGCCTTGAACAACAGCTACGGCATGCCCAAGGGGACGCTAAACATCCCGGAACGTACCACTGTAAGCAATACGGCCAAACCTTACACCCTCGGCAAAGTGACCGGAAAAGGAACCTTAACCGGCGACAACAACACTTGGCGTATCGGTTCGTTGAACGAAGATTTCTCTTTCCAAGGCAAGATAGAAGGCACCGGCACGCAACTGATTAAAGTAGGGACAGGCAAGATGAGCCTTACAAATATCCACAGTTTCACCGGAGACTGCACGGTGCAAGAAGGTACGCTCCTCGTCAATAACGCATCGGCAACCGAAGGCATGCTGGGCACAGGAAGCGTCACAGTTAAAGCCAACGGAACCTTCTGCGGTCGCGGCAAACTAGATAACGGCGCGTTCACGGTGGAAAAAGACGGGCTGCTGTACCCCGGCGTTTCAGAAACCGCGACTACCGGTACGATAGACTTTTCGGAAAACTCCGTTACTATAGACAAGGACGGCATCCTCTCGCTGAACATCGCCAGCAAGACACGTTGCACCAATCTGACCGGTGTCAAAATACTGAATCTGTATGGCATACTCAGACTACATGTCCGCGAAAGTCTTTCGTTGGAAGCAGGCGACGAGTTCCGTTTGTGGGAGACCAACCGCACGCGTACCCGTACCACTACAACATTTGAACTGGACAGCCCGGGCGAAGGACTGGAATGGGATACTACCGACATTGAAGATGGTATCGTCCGCGTGAAGCTAAGCACCTCTGTCGACGACATCCGTGCCGACGAGGAAGTCACTTGCGAAGTCTTCACCATCGGAGGCGCACAAGTGGGCCGTTTCACCTGCGCCCGCAAGGACATCCGCCGTACATTGAAACAAAGCGGAGCGGCTCCGGGCACCTACATGGTGAAAACCATTCAGGACAGTTCAACCACCACAGAGAAAATCAGCATCGATTATTAAACTCCATTCGTGCAGGGGAAAGATTTCCCCTGCCGATATAAAAACCAAACTTTATCCATTTAAAAACAAACATTATGAAAAACAGTTTACTGACGGCCATAGCTCTTTGCTGCGCCACATCTTCTACCATGCCTTTGTGGGCATCCGCGTACGAAAATCCGAAGTTGGAAACCGTAGAGCCGAACTTGGCTACCGACGGAACCGGCGGTGGAGTGTACTACGTCTACCATGTAGCCACAAACAAATTCCTCACGAACGGCAATGATTACAACACGAGACTCAGCGTAGGCGACACGGGCCAGGAAGTCACACTGTCTTACGGTGAGGAACGCGCTCCCCTGATGGGCAAAGAACCGGTAGTGCCCGGACAAGGATGGACTTTCAATATGTTGAAAGCGCAAAGCAACTCCGGTTTCCACGAAGTCTACGCAGGCAGCGAGACAGGAGCATGGGTGGACTGCAATGAACAAGGACACACCCTATGGCAAATCCTGCCGCAAGGCAACGGCTATTACCGTATCAAGATTGTAGACCAGGATGCCCAATACGGATTAAGCTCCGCCAACGCTTTGACGATGAACGGTATGTGGGGTACAGACGGTGTGGAATCGACCATCGTATATCCTTTCATCGACCCTTCTCAAGAGGGATACCAGAACGCAGAAACAGACTGGCAGTTCGTGGAGCCGGAAGCATACGAAATTTATCAGGCCAAGAAACTCCTCCTACAGCAACTGGAAACCGTCAGCGAAACAGGCTACACCGACGTGTCGGCTTACGAAACCGTATACAACGACGATAATGCGACGACAAAACAGGTGCAAGAAGCTGCCGAACAACTGCAACAAGCCATCGCAGATTACCAACTGTCCATCGTGGACGAAGAACATCCGGCTGATTTCACCGGAAGAATCCAAAACAACGCATTCGAGTCCAACACCGATCACTGGGACATAAACGGTGAAAGCGTAGGTTACCAAGCTACGATCTACGCCACCCAAGACCGCCAATACGAGATGAAGAACTTCGTGGAAAGATGGGTTAGAGGAGGCGGCAACCTGGGTAACTCGATGGACGTTTCGCAAACCCTGACTGATCTGCCGGCCGGAAAATACCGTCTCTCGGCCAATACCATCGGTTACCAGCAAGGCGACATGGCTCTTACGCCGGAAGGAGTCTACATTTATGCCCGCGTACAAGGGGCTGAATACAAAGGCGAGGCACACACACTGGAATTCGGTGCCATCAGGGGTAACGACGGCTACGTTACCGACGCACCGACCCCACGGTTGGCTACTTTGGAATTCTTCTTGGCGGGCGGAAACCTCACCGTCGGTTTCAAAACCGAAAACACGAATTGCAACTGGGTTTGCGTAGATAATTTCAAACTGGAATACTTAGGACTGGAAAAAGGTGGATTAGCCCGACAACTGGCTCAGACCATCACCGATGCCCAAACATTAAAAAAAGGATACGACGATGCCCAAATCAAATATTCGATAACCAACGGAGAGAAATTCGACCAAGCACTCAGTCTGGCCCAGCAAACTTCAGGAACAGCCGGTGTGGACGAAGCGACTTTAGGCGAAGTCCTTAACGGCCTGATGCTCGCCATGGACACGCTGAACCTCGACGTGGCCGCATACGAGAAACTGGAAGAGCTGACCGGAGAGCTGAATGAAGCTTACGACGCCAGCCCTTACTCCGAAAATGGCCTGATTTCATACGAGGATTTCTTGTATGAACTGGAAGAAATACACGACAACCGGACTTTCAACCCCTTGGAAATAGACAGCATCCAACCACGCGCCGACCGCATGTTCAAAGCCTGTGTATGCGAAGCCCTTATCGCAGGCGACACCCAGAATGCCGACGGGATGGCCTCTAATTTAGACTTCACCGGAAACAATTCGGGATGGACCAAAACCGGTGACGGAGATTTCAAATACGGCAACAACGTGGCCGAGGTATGGCAAGGCTCCTCTTTCGAAGTATACCAGGAGCTCACCGGCCTACCCAAAGGTTCTTACACGATTTCCGTGCAAGCTTATAACCGACAGGGCGCAAATGCAGACATCGCTGCCGGATGGAACCAGTCTGACCCGCAAAAAGACGTGCTGTCCTACCTGTTCGGCAACGATGCAAAAGAAAAAGTACGCCACTTGTACGAATTCCATTACGCATCAAACGAAGACTTGGCCAATAACGGTTCACAAATTTCCGGAACGGGAACAGCCATCGACGGACAATGGGTTCCAAACGGCGTAGCCGGAGGAGAGGCCGCCTTTGCTTTCAACGACCGTACCGACTATACGACCACTATTACATGCTATGTGGGCGAGGACGGTAAACTCCGTTTCGGTATCACCATGCCCACCGGACCGAATTCCAACAACTGGACGCTGTTCGACAATTTCCACATCCAATATCTCGGCGCGACCGACATGACGGGCGCCGTGAGCGCACTCAATGCCAAAATAGCAGAAGCCAACGCCGCACTGGCAGACAAAGCCATTACGACGGAAGAGGCTTATCACACACTGGAACAAGCTATCCAAGATGCCCGGAAAGCTTTGGAAAGCGACCTGACCGAGGAAATCTACACCGCACAGATTAAGGCTCTGGACGAGGCCATCATTCTGAACCGGAGCTCAGTGGAAAAGGTAGAGACGTTGCACCAAACGGCCCTTATGTATGACGAACAAATCAACAGCGGAGCTTTTGCCGATTACGACGAGGGCATATTGGCCAACGTGGTTTACGAAGTCTTGGATGTCTTCACCCAAAACGGGAAGTTCAAAGACATCCCACAGACCGAACAATACATCATCGAGATGAACGAGGCTTATAATCAAATGGTGTACGAAGGCATCGACGTGGGAACAGCTTCCAAAGACACCCCGACCGATGTGACGGATATGCTCATCAACCCCGACTTCCAACAAGTATTTGAGGAGAAGGACTCCGTTGCATTCACCGATGCCGGCTGGACAACGGAATTTACGAACGGCATAAAGGAAGCGAACGACTCCGTATTCGAATTCTACAATACCGACACGTGCCACATCTACCAAAAGGTGTACCGTCTCCATCCGGGATATTACAAAGTGACGCTCTACGGATTCTACCGCGCAGGCGAGGCCGACGTGGCCGCACTGGCCCGCCGGGAAGGCGAAGAACAGCAGAACGCCAAGATATATGCCGAAACGGAAAGCGCCAACTACTCGAAACCCTTGCCTTCGTTCTTCGAATGCGTACAGAACGGCAAATTCACAGCGACCGACATCGTGCTGCCGGACAGTCTCTTCCCCAACTCGGGACGAGTGTACAATTGCGTCATCAACGACCGGAAAGGCGCCCGTACGGCCATGAACCAGGGATATTATGAAATGGAATCGTATTTCCATGTCAAAGAAGGTGAAACGGTTCGTCTCGGCGTGCAAAAAACCGACACGCTCGTCAACGACTGGGTACTCATCGACGATTTCCACTTGTATTACCTTGGCGATGGAGAGGCAAACAGACCCGAAGGTTTAGACGACGTAGACATCAGTGACGGCATCAGCGACAACGTAGCCGATGAAAAGAGCACCGTGGTCGATACCGCATGGTACAACCTGAACGGCATGCGCATATCTCGTCCGACACAACGGGGCATCTACATCCGTGAGGATAAGATGAGCGACGGCACAAAGAGGACTTTAAAAGTGCTCATCAAATAACCAGATAGTATGGTTTTTCATTATTGAAATTAGGATTAAGTTAATGATTGAACAGGGGCCGAAGTGATTCGTTCCCTGTTTTTTTATTTACATCTTTCCGTCCGGTAGAGAACGTCGAACCGATAAGAGCAGAACGGTAAATCAATCTCAGGCGAATGAAAAATCAATCTCAGCCAAACGATTTTTCATTTGGCGTAGAATGATTCAGCACTTGCAACATACTATTTTACAACAACTTACCACTTCTTTATTTGCGATATGGCAATCGAAACTTATTCTTTACAAAAGGGATGAAGCAAACTCTTGTAAGCTGCATCCCGCCCTCCTGATCTTAACGCTCCCCGCTTACATACCGGTATACAGCCTCCGAAACATCGGCTATAATCCGGGCTGTGGCCTGTTCGCTTTCTTCCGAATCGCGGACCAACACGGCAATACTGTAACGACGCCCGTCCGGAAGAAAAACAAAACCGATATCGTTTGTCCCGATAATCTGTCCCTTTCCGTTACGGTCGCCCGTACCTGTCTTGTGCCCGATGACTGCCTTCGTAACGGCAAGCGGTGCCGGCAGACGGTCGCGACCCGTCTGGCAGGAAATCATGGTTTGCTCTATGAAATCTCGGTATGCTCCCTTAGCCGCCTTACCCGAAACCAGCCATTCCAACAGGCGTACCGCCTCTAACGGAGTCGTCCAATTCCGGTAACAATCCGCCAAATCACGGTGCATATCGTCCTCCGTGGCTTCAATGGCAAAATCCCGCAAGCCCATGCTGCGCAAATACTCATCCGTAGCAGCCGGGCCTCCGAACACCCGGAAAAGGATGTCGCAGGCATTGTTGTCGCTCAGGTGCAAAGTGTACTTCAAAAGCTCGCCCACGGAAAGAAACAGGTTTCCTTCCGGATATTTGTCCCGTAACGGACTGTACGTATCCGGGCGCAAATCGTCCGGCCGGATATACACCAACGTATCGAAAGAAACGCCGCGCCGCCCGCAAGCGTCTGCCACAGCCAAAGCCTGGTGGAACTTGAACACGCTCATCATGGGGTAGCGCACGTCATTGTTCACCGTCAGCGTGTCCCTCCCGTCCACTATGACGGCTATTCCGACTTGCGCCTTCTTGTCCGCCACCATACGCCGCAACTGTTCCTGCAAGTCTCCCCACCCGGCCTGCAATGCCAGTACCGGACAAAGGCACAAAACGCCCGCCCATATTGTCCGTATCCGCTTTTTCATCCGTCTTTCCCCTTTTACGATTTACTCCAGACCTTGTTCTTTCAACCGCAAACGAATCAAGTCCAGATGGGACATATATCCACTGAAAGTCACGGATATGTTCTCCTTATGAACCTTCAGCACCGCCAATAGGGCTTTCACCGTGCGCGGAAGGTCGGAAGCCGCCGTCGCCTCGTTCAGTTGCAATGTCGCGGGAAGGCGGTCCATCCGTTCTTCAAACCAACGCGTCAACTCGTCCACTTCCTGTTTCGTATATGCAGGTTTATAAATATGCGGATTCTTTTCCACCGCAGGCTTCTGTTCTTGCTCTTCTGTCATCTTTCGTCATTCATTAAAAAAACACGTTCCTAAAACCGTCTCGGCACAAGCATATCCTTCTTCGTACAAGGCCGTCAGTTTCCCGATATTGTCTTCAAGCCGGTCCACCTCGAGTTTTTCAAGCGGACGCACCACCAGAACCTTTCCTTCATCCTCGAGTTGCTCTATCAACTCCAATTGGCGGTTGTAACACTCGCACCTGTGACTGAGTGCCACTCGCAGACGGGGAAAACGGCGATAGATAAAAGAAGGAATACGGATGTCCCGGCCCGTCTTGCGATAACCGCGGTTGCGCGTCAGCACGACCACGTTGCGCTCATAACCGAGCGACATCGCCCGCCCCACCGGTATGGAGTCCACGATACCGCCGTCGAGCATCGGCACGCGGTCTACGACGACAACCGGACAGACGTAAGGCAAACTGCTTGAAGCCTTGGCTATCCGTATCAACCGGTTGTAATTCTCTTTCTCCGACAAATAGTCGGCACGCCCCGTCAGGCAATTGGTAGTCACCATCTCAAACACTCCGGGATTGGCCCGGTAAGCCTCGAAATCGTAAGGTACGATACGCTCCGGAAAATCCTTATACAGCAGTTCCTGGTTCAGGATGCTATGCTGCGTCCACAAAAAACGCATACCGATGTATTTGTATTTTTTGAGCATGTCGATATTGCTGTACTTCGCCCGTCCGCGCTGACGGCTCATATAAGACAAGCCATTGCACGCCCCTGCCGACACAGCGACCGTGTAGGGAAAATCAATGTGGTGGTCCAACAGCCAGTCCAGCACCCCGCATGTAAAAACTCCGCGCATGCCCCCGCCTTCCAGCACTAAACCCGTATGCTTGTCTATCTCCATAATTATTCCTAATTTACGAGTAAAGTTAATGAAAATCCCAAATGAAATCAGTATTTTTGCATACTTTATTAAATGTTTTATCTTTAAGCTACGTTTATGTTATTTGACAAAGAAACATATACAGCCCGACGCGACCGGCTGAAGCGTAAGGTGAAAGAAGGCTTGATATTGCTTTTCGGGAACAACGATGCGCCATCCAATTATCCGGCCAACGTATACAAATACCGGCAAGACAGCAGTTTTCTTTATTTTTACGGACAACACCGCGAAGGACTCGTGGGAGTAATCGACATAGACAACCACAAGGAATATCTGATTGGCAATGATATCGACATTGAAGACATCGTATGGTTCGGTGCCGTGGACAGCGTGGCCGACCTCGCTGCACAAAGCGGCGTGGAACACAGTGCTCCGATGAACCGTCTGGAAGAACTGGTAACACAAGCCCGTACCCAAGGCCGGAAAATCCATTTCCTGCCTCCTTACCGTCACGACCAGATGATCCAACTCATGGACCTGACAGGCATACATCCTTCACGGCAACGCGAGGAAGCATCGTTGGAACTCATCATGGCGGTCATCGACCAACGGGCTGTGAAAACACCGGCCGAAATAGAGGAAATCGAACGGGCCTGTGCCATCGGTCATGAGATGCACACGGCGGCCATGCGCCTTTGCCGCCCCGGAGTGAGCGAACAATACATCGCGGGCACCATCAGCGGTATCGCATCGGCCAAAGGGTGCATGACCAGTTTCCCCACCATTCTTTCCATGCACGGAGAAATCATGCACGGATACCCTTCTCCACGTCCTTTGGAAGACGGACGGCTGATGCTTTGCGACGCAGGAGCGGAAACCAATGAGAACTATTGCTCGGACAATACGCGCACCACTCCCATCAACGGCAGGTTTACCTCCCGCCAACGGGACATTTACAGCATCGTGGAAGCTTGCCATGACCACGTATTGGACATCGCACGCCCCGGTGTAAAATGGTGGGACGTGCACATGAGCGTAGCCCGCCTCATGACCGAGCGCCTGAAAGAACTCGGCCTGATGAAAGGCGACACGGAAGAAGCCGTACGCAACGGAGCGCACGCCATGTTCTTCCCGCACGGTCTGGGGCACATGATGGGCATGGACGTACACGACATGGAAGGGCTGGGACAGCGATATGTGGGCTTCGACGACGAAGTGCAGCCGTCCACGCAATTCGGTACGAACTGCCTGCGTTGCGGACGCCGCCTGCAAGAAGGTTGGGTCATGACCGACGAACCGGGCATTTATTTCATCCCGGCTCTGATCGATGAATGGAAAAGCAAAGGCATCCACAAGGATTTCATCAATTTCGACCTCCTGGAAACTTACAAGGATTTCGGGGGCATCCGCATAGAAGACGACATCCTGATTACAGCAAGCGGCTGCCGCATGCTGGGACATGAACGCATCCCGTACCACATGGACGATGTGGAAGAGTTTATGGCACAAAGGACCAATTAATGTATCACTAAAATATCCGAAATGAAAAAACAACTTTTATTTATCGCATGTGCTTGTTTGTCACTTGGCGTATCGGCTAAGAAACACGTGGAAAAAGCCGACACCGGTTTCGTCTTTACCACGGTGAAAGAAAACCCTATCACCTCTATCAAGAACCAGAATCAGAGCGGTACGTGCTGGTGCTTCAGCACACTGTCTTTCTTCGAATCCGAATTGCTCCGCATGGGAAAAGGCGAACATGACCTTTGCGAAATGTTCGTCGTACATAAAACCATGGAAGACCGTGCAGCCCAAACCGTCCGTACACACGGCGATGTTTCGTTCGCGCAAGGAGGAAGTTTCTACGACGTGATTTACTGCATGCAGAACTACGGTATCGTACCGCAAGAAGCCATGCCGGAGCCGGGTACGCTCTACGGCGACACCCTGCCCAACCACAATGAGGTGGACCTCGTAGCCACAGCCTTTGTAGATGCTTTGGCCACGAGCAAATTGAAGAAGCTGTCTCCCGTATGGAAACAGGCTTTCAGCGGTATCTATGATGCTTACTTGGGCAAATGCCCCGAAAAATTCACTTACAAAGGCAAGGAATACACTCCGCAAAGCTACATGCAGTCGCTGGGCCTGAACATGGACGATTACGTATCCCTGACTTCTTATACCCATCATCCGTTCTACAAACCTTTTGTCATCGAAGTACAAGACAACTGGCGTTGGTCGCTGTCTTACAACCTGCCGATCGACGAATTGATGGAGGTATTCGACTATGCCATCCACAACGGATATACCATCGCATGGGGTTCGGACGTGAGTGAGACGGGGTTCACACGCAATGGTATCGCCGTGATGCCGGACGTGAAGCAGGCAGAAGACCTGGTAGGTTCGGACGCTGCACGTTGGCTCGGATTGAGCAACAACAGCAAACGTGCTGAAATCGTCAAGAAACTGACTTCCAAACCGCTTCCGGAGGTAAAAGTCACTCAGGAAATGCGTCAGACGGCTTACGACAACTGGGAAACGACGGACGACCACGGCATGCAGATTTACGGTATCGCCAAAGACCAGAACGGAAAAGAATACTACATGGTGAAGAACTCGTGGGGTGATGCCGGAACTTACAAAGGCATCTGGTATGCTTCGAAAGCATTCGTAGCCTACAAGACCATGAATATCGTAGTGAACAAGAATGCCATCCCCGAACCGATCCGGAAGAAATTGGGGCTGAATTAAAAAAGGCAGAGGAGCAGCCGCTTTCTCATAAAGAGAGTAAAAAGCTACCGCAGTTTTCCAAAAAAGATGGGGAAACTGCGGTTTTCTTATATTTTTTTCCTACTTTTACATGAATAACCGTGTGGCCTCGTGACAAGCCTCACGCCCGGAGATAGCATAAAAAGGAAAAAAATACATATAATGAACTATAAATGGAAATTAGAACCTCCTACACCGGAAAAACTGGAAGCGGCTGAGAGACTGGCCAAAGAGCTGAACATCAGCCCCATTCTCGGTCGTCTCTTGATAGAACGCAATATCACGACGGTGGCGGATGCCAAGAAATTCTTCCGTCCCTCGCTCACAGAACTGTACGACCCGTTCATGTTTACCGATATGGACAAGGCTGTAGAGCGTCTGAACAAAGCTTTGGGACGCAAGGAGAGGATCATGGTTTATGGAGATTATGACGTAGACGGCTGCACGGCTGTAGCATTGGTCTACAAGTTCCTGCAACAATATTATTCCAATATCGACTACTATATCCCCGACCGTTACGAAGAAGGTTATGGCGTGTCGGTCAAAGGAATCGACTATGCATACGAAAGCGGTGTAAAACTGATTATCGTGCTCGACTGCGGCATCAAGGCCGTAGATGAGATTGCATACGCCAAAGAAAAGGGTATCGACTTCATTATCTGCGACCACCACGTACCGGACGAAATCCTTCCGCCGGCCGTGGCGATTCTGAATGCCAAACGGTTCGACTCAACTTATCCCTATCCCCATTTGTCCGGCTGCGGCGTGGGTTTCAAATTCATGCAGGCTTTCGCACAAAGTAACGGCATCGAGTTCAGCCAACTCATCCCGTTATTGGACCTTTGTGCCGTCAGCATCGCGTCGGACATCGTGCCGATTATGGGAGAAAACCGTATCCTGGCTTACCACGGTCTACGACAACTGAATGCCAACCCGAGCATCGGGCTCAAGGCCATCATCGACGTATGCGGCTTGTCGGAGCGGGAGTTGACCATCAGTGACATCATCTTCAAAATCGGACCGCGTATCAATGCTTCGGGACGCATACAAAACGGAAAAGAGGCCGTGGCGTTGCTCGTGGAAAAAGACTATCAGACGGCGCATGAAATGGCGGAACAAATCAACCGCTACAACGACATGCGCAAAGACTTGGACAAGTCTATGACGGAGGAGGCAAACAGTATCGTAGAGAAACTGGACAAACAAAGCGAACAACGGTCTATCGTCATTTACAACGAAGAGTGGCACAAGGGGGTCATCGGCATCGTGGCTTCACGACTGACGGAAATCTACTACCGGCCTTCGGTCGTACTGACCCGCACGGACAACCTGGCCACGGGGTCGGCGCGTTCCGTTTCGGGATTCGACGTCTACAAGGCTATCGAAAGTTGCCGGGATTTATTGGAGAATTTCGGGGGACATACGTATGCAGCGGGCTTGTCCATGAAAGTGGAAAACGTACCGGAATTCCACCGGCGCTTCGAAGCTTACGTGGAAACACATATCCTGCCGGAACAGACTTCGGCCATATTGAACATCGACGCGCAAATAGACTTCAAAGATATCACGCACAAGTTTCACCACGACCTTAAAAAGTTCAATCCTTTCGGGCCGGACAATACGAAACCGCTGTTTTGTACGCAACATGTATATGACTACGGAACGAGCAAGGTCGTAGGACGCGAACAAGAACATATCAAATTGGAATTGGTGGACAACAAGAGCAACAACGTCATGAACGGCATCGCTTTCGGACAAAGTTCACAGGCTCGTTACATCAAGACCAAACGTTCTTTCGATATTTGCTACACTATCGAAGAAAATACGCATAAACGGGGTGAAGTGCAGCTTCAGATAGAGGACATCCGCCCCTCCGGTAAAGAATAAACTTCACGGGCGCCTCGCATGGAAGACGTTTATCTGTCCATATTGAAAAAGTATTGGGGGTATGACGGGTTTCGCGGCATACAACGGGAAATCATAGAAAGTATCGGAAACGGACGGGATACTTTGGGGCTTATGCCTACCGGAGGAGGCAAGTCCATTACATTTCAAGTACCTGCGCTCAGCCGTGACGGCATTTGTATCGTGGTCACTCCGCTTATCGCTTTGATGAAAGACCAGGTACGTAACTTGCGCGGAAGAGGCATCAAGGCTGCTGCCGTCTATTCCGGACTGTCACGTGAGGAAATCCTCGTTACGTTGGAGAACTGCATTTTCGGCAATTATAAGTTCCTCTATGTATCCCCCGAACGGTTAGCCTCGGATATCTTCCTCGCAAAGGTGCGCCACATGCCCGTGAGTTTCCTTACGGTGGACGAGGCGCACTGCATCTCCCAATGGGGCTATGACTTCCGGCCTTCGTACACCCGGATTGCGGAAATCCGTAAAATCCTGCCGGACATCCCGGTTCTTGCCCTGACGGCCACGGCTACACCCGAAGTGGTCAAGGACATCCAACGCCAGTTGGCTTTCAGGGAAGAGAATGCTTTCCGTATGAGTTTTGAGCGGAAAAATCTGGCTTACATTGTCCGGCATACAGAAGACAAGTTTGGGGAACTCATCCATATTCTAAACAGCACGAAAGGATCGGCCATTGTATATACCAGAAGCCGCCGGAATACCCGGGAGACCACGGAGAAGTTACAAGCTGCCGGTATGTCCGCCACCTTTTACCATGCCGGACTGAACGATGCGGAAAAAGACCTTCGCCAACATCAATGGCAAGAGGACAAAATACGGATTATGGTAGCGACTAATGCGTTTGGCATGGGAATCGACAAGCCGGATGTACGTTTGGTAATCCATCTCGACCTGCCGGACTCCATAGAGGCTTACTTCCAGGAGGCGGGGCGGGCCGGACGTGACGGCGCACAAGCTTACGCAGTACTGCTATACCAAAAACACGACCGTACACGCTTGATGAAACGTATCCCTGATACTTTTCCGGACAAGGATGCTATACGGGAAGTGTACGAACACATTTGTTATTATTACCAGATGGCCATGGGAGACGGTTATAACGTAACCCGCGAATTCGACCTGGACGAATTCTGCCGTAACTTCAAACACTTTCCGGTCCAGACCGACAGTGCGCTGCATTTATTGGAACGGGCAGGATACATCGAATATACGGAAGAACAAGACAACGCCTCCCGCATACACTTTCTGCTCCGCCGCGACGAGCTATATCGTATTCATGAACTAGAGGCGGAACAGGAACAACTCATCCAATGGGTTTTACGCAGCTATGGAGGCGTATTCAGCGATTATGTCTTTATAGACGAACGGCGTATCGCGACTTTATCCGGCCTGACCACAGACCAGGTTTACCATGGACTGTTGGCACTTGGCAGGGCCAGAATCCTCCATTACATCCCCCGCAAAAAAACGCCTTATATCACCTTTTCCTGTAAACGCATCGAAAAAGAACGTATCGTATTCCCTTCTTCCGTGTACGACGAACGCAAGAAAAATTTTAAAGAGCGGATTGAGGCTATGTTGTACTATGCCGAAGAGGCTGACTTCTGCCGTAGCAAAGTCCTTTTGCACTATTTCGGCGAAAAAGACGCACAACCCTGCGAACAATGTGACGTTTGCCGGATACGGAAATCTCATCCACATGCGGATGCTACGGACGAACAAATCATCGCGCTTATACTGGAGACTTTAAAAGACGGGCAGAAGCACAATTTGTCGGAAATGACCTTCCCGGGCATCTCCCGTGAAAAGACAGCACAACTTCTACACCAAATGATTGAGGAAGAAACCGTACGTATTCAAAATGGCGTATTGTTTCTTCCTCGTCCCTGAGAATTTCGTTCCTCAATATATACGGAACATACCTGCTATTCCACGATACAGTCATACAAAGTCGTTTTCACAATTAATTAACTGATAGTTTTCCCTACTGACAAAAGCTCTCAACTACAGGGTTTCCTATTCACGGACAGGCACTATCTACATACTCTTATCCTATTAGTTACCTAAAAATCAATCCATACCCGTTCCTAAATGAAGTCTCCAAAAAGTTAGACATAAAACTTAAAAAAATCAACCACAGGCATCAATCCGTTTTGCTAGCCGTAAACAGACACAATGAATTTTTGGGAGCTGTTCAGGATTCCGGAATAAATTCTTTCCATGATCTTCATCTCTCCAAATAGTAAATTCCCTTGGATGAGAAAAAAGCTGAAAAGGACAAATAAATAAAAAGGGCACCGAAAGTCAACCCGGAATAGGAGGAAAAAGTGTCCGGACGGAACAAAAGACAAAGGAAACGCAACAGAAATGTAAATTG